>Ga0182741_1000052_pt1 | contig 188403 bp, 159 predicted proteins | sample eDN5th37CBELigOP_FD_128874 | JGI IMG/M metagenome (GOLD analysis project Ga0182741, IMG submission 128874) | Enriched Organic Plus compost microbial communities from Emeryville, California, USA - eDNA 5th pass 37_C BE-Lig OP (version 2) (version 2) ...
AATCATTCCCACTCAATCGTGCCCGGGGGCTTGGCGGTGATGTCGTAGGTGACGCGGTTGATGCCTTTTACTTCGTTGACGATGCGGGTGGAAACCTGGCCAAGGAACTTCATGTCGAACGGATAGAAATCCGCAGTCATGCCGTCCACCGAGGTCACCGCGCGCAGGGCGCAGACGTAGTCGTAGGTGCGGCCGTCGCCCATGACGCCGACGCTGCGCACCGGCAGCAGCACCACGAACGCCTGCCAGATGTCGTCGTAGAGGCCGGCCTTGCGGATCTCGTCGATATAGATGGCGTCAGCCTGGCGCAGGATGTCACACTTCTCGCGGGTCACTTCGCCCGGGCAGCGGATGGCGAGGCCAGGCCCGGGGAACGGGTGGCGACCGATGAAGGCGTCCGGCAGGCCAAGCTCGCGGCCGAGAGCGCGCACTTCGTCCTTGAACAGCTCGCGCAACGGCTCGACCAGCTTCAGGTTCATGCGCGCCGGCAGGCCGCCGACATTGTGGTGGCTCTTGATGGTGACCGACGGGCCGCCGGTGAAGGAGACGCTCTCGATCACGTCCGGATACAGGGTGCCCTGGGCCAGGAACTCCGGCGCGCCGCCCTGGGACGCGGCGATTTTCTTCGCTTCCGCATCGAACACGTCGATGAACAGGCCGCCGATGATCTTGCGCTTCTGCTCCGGGTCGCTGACGCCAGCCAGCTTGCCGAGGAACAGCTCCTCCGCCTGCACGTGCACCAGCGGAATGTTGTAGTGCTCACGGAACAGGTTGACGACCCAGTCCGCCTCGCCCATGCGCATCAGGCCGTGGTCGACCAGCACGCAGGTGAGCTGGTCGCCGATGGCCTGGTGAATCAGCACGGCGGCGACGGCCGAGTCGACGCCGCCCGACAGGGCGCACAGCACGCGGCCCTGCCCTACCTGGGCGCGGATGCGGGCGATCGCCTCCTCGCGAAACGCGCTCATCGTCCAGTCGCCGGTGCAGCCGGCGATGCGGCGGACGAAATTGCGGATCAGCCGCGCGCCATCGGGCGTGTGAATCACTTCCAGATGGAATTGCACGCCATAGTAATGGCGCGTCTCATCGGCGATGGCGGCGTGCGGCGCATTCTCCGAGGCGGCGATGACCTGAAAGCCTTCCGGCAGACGGGTCACGCGATCGCCATGGCTCATCCATACGGGATAGCGGTTGCCGAGGCCCCAGACGCCATCGAACAGCACCGAATCCGCCACGACCTCGACCTCGGCGCGGCCAAATTCACGATGGTGGCCGCCCTCCACCACGCCGCCCAGCTGCCGGGCCATGGTCTGCTCGCCATAGCAGATGCCCAGCACCGGCACGCCCGACTCGAAAATCTCGCGCGGCGCTTCCGGCGCATTGTCGTCCAGCACCGAGCAGGGCCCGCCGGACAGGATCACCGCCTTCGGCTGCATGCGCGCGAAGGCCTCCGCCGCGCTCTGGAATGGCACGACCTCGGAATAAACCCCCTCCTCGCGCACGCGGCGGGCGATGAGCTGGGTCACCTGGCTGCCGAAATCGACGATCAGGATCTTCTCGTGAATGCCTTCGGCGGGGGCGGCGGGAGCTTGTGCGTTCATGGGGCGGTCAGACCATCGTATGGGGCCGGGAAACAGGCCTTCCAGAGAGAAAGGCCTTCTAGAACAAAATCCGGGTAACAGGAACCGTCAGGCGCGAACCAGGGCGGCGACATAAAAGCCGTCGGTTCCGGCGCGCGCCGGCGTCAGTTGCAGGGCGCCGCCAACGCGCTCATGCCCAGGGCGGCCAAAACCGGTTTCCGCCAGCGGCGCGGGCGAGAACTCCGGGCGCCCCTGCAGGAACCGCGCCACGGCGTCGTCGTTCTCTTCAGGCAGCAGCGAGCAGGTGATGTAGACGATGCGGCCGCCTGGGCGCGTCAGGGCGGCGGCGCGCGCCAGCACCACCTGCTGGTCCTTCACCCGCTCGGCCAGCCCGCCGGGACGCAGACGCCACTTGGCGTCCGGATTGCGCCGCCAGGTGCCGGTTCCCGTGCAGGGGGCGTCAACCAGCACCAGATCGGCCTGACCGGCGACATCCTCCAGCGGCTCCGCCCCACCCGGCTGCCAGCGGCCGCGCGGCGCCCGCACTTCGACGCAGGTCGCGCCGGAACGGTCAAGGCGGTCATAAATCGCCGACAGGCGGCGGCCGTCCACATCGGTGGCCAGCAGCCGCCCCTGATTCTGCATCATGGCGGCCAGGGCCAGGGTCTTGCCGCCGGCGCCGGCGCAAAGATCAACCACCGTCTGGCCAGGGCGGGCGCCGCTGTAGAGCGCCGCCATCTGCGAGCCTTCGTCCTGCACCTCGAACCAGCCGCGAACGAAACCCTCCTCGCCCTGCAGCGACTGGCCCCGGCCATCCGGCGGCGGCGGCAGGCGAATGGCGTCTGGCGCGTGGGGAGCCGGGGCGGCGCCCATACATGACAGGGCTTCCAGCACTTTCGCCGGTTCGGCCTTTATCGCATTGACGCGAATGTCCACCGGGGCGCGGCCAGCCAGCGCGTGCATCTCGGTGAGAACCGCAGCCTCATCGCCGAAAGCGCGCAGCAGCGAGGGGCGGATCCACTCGGGGAAATCGCCGCGCACGTGCATGGGGGCCTTGCCCAGGCGCTCCCAACCATTGGCGAGAGCGTCCAGCTCCCCGGCGGAGAGTTGCGGCGGGGCGTAGCCAGAGCCGGAAAACAGGGCGGCGATCTGCTCGCTGTTCATGCCGCGTTCCAGCGCCAGCATGCCGATCACCGTGGCCCGCGCGCCTTGCTCGCCCATGGCGAAGCTGGCCGAAAGACGCCGGCGCAGGCAGTCATAGACCAGCGAGGCGATGGCGGCGCGATCCTTGGAGCCGGCGAAGCGGTGCGCCAGCCCCCAGTCGCGCAGGGCGTCGGGCGCCGGTCGACGACGGGCTTCGATATCGGCCATCACCTCGATGGCCGCGCTGATACGGGCTCCTGGCGTCATCCGGCGGCAAAAAGGATACGCACGGCGAAGATCCCCCACATGATAATCAGGACAAAGACGCTGACGCCAAAGGCGGCGCCGCGCGCCAGCATGCGGCCGCCGCGCACATGGATCGCGGCCTGGACAATCCGGGCCGCCACATAGATCCATTCCAGCACGACGAACAGCAGGTCCGCCTTGCGGGTGATCAGGGCGAGAATCACCAGCGCATAGAACAGCGCCGGCATGGCCAGGGCGTTGCCATAGGCGTTGTTGAGGCGGCGCGCGTCATCCGGCCAGTTGTCCGGGTTGAGCGTGACGTCACGCTCACGCACCTCGCCATGATTCAGCGCCCGCCGGCGGCTGCCCGCCAGCATGAACAGCAGCACGAAAGTCAGGGCCACGAGAGCGAAAACCGGAAGCAGGATTGCCTGTACGCTCATGTCATCCCCCCGCTGGCGGAGCAGGCGCGGCGCGCCTGCGTGAAAGCGGCCGCCCTGCCCTCATGTGACGATGACCTCAGGTCCGCGTCGGGTAGTTCGGGCTCTCCCGCGTGATGGTCACATCATGCACGTGGCTCTCGCGCAAGCCAGCGCTGGTGATGCGCACGAACTCGGATTTTTCGCGGAAATCGCGGAGGTTGGCGGCCCCGACATAGCCCATGGCGGCGCGCAGGCCGCCGACCAGCTGGTGCAGCACGGCCGACACCGGCCCCTTGTAGGCCACCTGCCCCTCGATGCCTTCCGGCACCAGCTTCAGGGTGTCCTTGATGTCCTGCTGGAAATAGCGGTCGGCCGAACCGCGCGCCATGGCGCCGACGGAGCCCATGCCGCGATAGGACTTGTAGGAGCGGCCCTGGTAGAGGAACACCTCGCCGGGGCTCTCCTCGGTGCCGGCCAGCAGCGAGCCCATCATGGCGCATTCGGCGCCCGCGGCGAGCGCCTTGGCAAGGTCGCCGGAGTATTTGATGCCGCCGTCGGCGATGACCGGAATGTCGGCCCTGGCGGCGACCTCGGCGGCGTCGAGAATGGCGGTGAGCTGCGGCACGCCAACGCCGGCGACGATGCGGGTGGTGCAGATGGAGCCCGGGCCGATGCCGATCTTCACGGCGTCGGCGCCGGCGTCGATCAGGGCCTGGCAACCAGCGGCGGTGGCGACGTTGCCGGCGATGACCTGCACGCCGTTGGAAGCCTTCTTGATGCGGCTGACCGACTCAAGCACGCCGCTCGAATGGCCGTGGGCGGTGTCGACGACCAGCAGGTCGACGCCCGCGTCCATCAGCATTTCGGCGCGGAGGAAGCCCTGCTCGCCGGTGGTGGTGGCGGCGGCGACGCGCAGGCGGCCGCGCGCATCCTTGACCGCCTGCGGATAGGCGACCTGCTTCTCCATGTCCTTGACGGTGATGAGGCCGATGCAACGGTAGGCGTCGTCCACCACCAGCAGCTTCTCGATGCGGAACTGGTGCAGCAGGCGCTTGGCCTCGGCCTGGTCCACGCCCTCGCGCACCGTGATCAACCGCTCTTTGGTCATCAACTCGGAGACCGGCTGGGCGGTGTTGGTGGCGAAGCGGACGTCGCGGTTGGTGAGAATGCCGACCAGCTTGCCCTTGTGGCCGCCGGGGGCGCGCTCCACCACCGGAATGCCGGAGATGCCGTGGCGCTTCATCAGTTCGAACGCGTCGGCCAGGGTTTCGTCAGGGTGGATGGTGACCGGATCGACCACCATGCCGGATTCGTATTTCTTGACGCGGCGGACCTCGTTGGCCTGCTCTTCCGGGTCATAGTTGCGGTGGATGACGCCGATGCCGCCAAGCTGGGCCATGGCGATGGCCATGCTGGAGCCGGTGACCGTATCCATGGCCGAGGAAATGATCGGAATATTGAGCGAAACGGTGCGCGTCAGGCGGGTGGCGACATTGACGTCGCCGGGCAGCACCTCGGACGGGCCAGGTTGCAGCAACACGTCATCGAAGGTGAGACCTTCACGAAAACGCCCGCCATTGTCGATTTTCACCATGGTCAACTTCCGATCCGGTCCGGCGTCCCGTCTGGCGGCTGGCCCGCTGGCCGCCGTCGTTCAGGCCCAACCTGTTGTGTGGGATTGCTTCCCTGTCGCCTGACCCGGATGGGCTGGCGGGAATGGTCCCAGCGAAATAATGATGCGCCCCCGCCTGTCGGGCAATCGCGTTAATTCCCGGCGACCCGGCGTCAGCAAGTGAGCGAAGTTGACGCCGGCCCTTAGCACAGCAAATCCGTTCGTGCAAAAATTCCTTTACGGTTTGTTGACATGGGCCTGGGCGCGCCCCGGTCCCGCGAGCGTGTTCGCGGGGTCCGGGCCGTCCCGCCCCATGGGTTTTTTCGTGCGCCCCCGGGGTTTCCAGCGACCTCAGGTCAAGCAGGACCCATGCGCCGCGCCCAGGCCGGGACGATGGCCATGCGCGGAAGGCGGGGCTGTGATCCGCGATCCGCATGGACCGGATGTGCGCCACGCCACAATCACCGTTATGGTGCAGGCGTTTTTTTCACAACGCCGCCGGCGCATCGACTATAACCCGGCTCGCGCCCATCCTTCTGGAGGCAACAGCCCGTGAAGCGCTCGGTCCTGACGCCCCTTATCGTCGCCTGCGCCCTGTTCATGGAGAACACCGATTCCACGGTGATCGCCACCTCGCTGCCCGCCATCGCTGGCGATATCGGCGTCAGTCCGATCGCGCTGAAACTGGCGCTCACCTCCTACATGGTGTCGCTGGCGGTGTTCATTCCCATCAGCGGCTGGATGGCCGACCGCTTCGGCGCGCGCACGGTTTTCCGGCTGGCGATGGTGGTTTTCATGGCCGGCTCGCTGGCCTGCGGCATGGCCAGTTCGCTGGAAGGCTTCGTGATGGCGCGCTTCCTGCAGGGCATGGGCGGGGCCATGATGGTGCCGGTGGGGCGGCTGGTGCTGCTGCGCACCGTGCCCAAGGCGGAGCTGGTGTCGGCGCTGGCTTACCTCACGATTCCGGCGCTGGTCGGCCCGGTGGTCGGCCCGCCGCTCGGCGGCTTCATCACCACCTGGCTCAACTGGCGGTGGATCTTCCTGATCAATATCCCGATCGGAATCATCGGCGTCATTCTCGCCAGCATCTTCATCGAGAACGTGCGGGAAGAAGATGTGGCGCCCCTCGACGTGCCGGGCTTCCTGCTCGCGGGCAGCGGCCTCGCCACGCTGATGCTGGCGTTCTCCAGCGGCGGCGGCCACCTGATTTCACCGCCGATGGCCATTGGCCTGGGCGGCCTCGGCGTCGCCCTGCTCGGCCTGTATCTGGCCCATTCAAGACGGGTGGCGACGCCCGTGCTGAAGCTGTCGCTGCTGCGCATCAACACCTTCCGGGTCAGCGTCTATTCCGGCTCGCTGTTCAGGATTGGCGCGGGAGCGATTCCCTTTCTGCTGCCACTGATGCTGCAGGCCGGTTTCGGCATGACGCCGGCGCATTCCGGCATGATCACCTTCGTTTCAGCGGTGGGCGCGCTGTTCACCAAGACCCTGGCGACCCGCATCCTGCGCCGCTTCGGTTTCCGCTCGGTCCTGGGCTTCAACCTGGTGCTGGCCGCCGCCTTTGTCGCCAGCTACGGCCTGTTCACCGCGACGACGCCGCTGGCGGTGATGCTGGGGACGCTGTTCCTCGGCGGCTGTTTGCGCTCGATGCAGTTCACCGCCTTCAACGCCATCGCCTACGCCGACATCGAACCGAAGGACATGAGCTTCGCCACCAGCCTGTATGCGGTGGCGCAGCAACTCTCGCTGGCTGTTGGCGTGGCCCTGGGCGCGGCGGCGCTGCAGGTTTCGGCGCTGCTGCGCAGCGGCCAGCCCGACGCCATCACCGCGCAGGATTTCATGCCGGCGTTCCTTTGCGTGGGGGTTGTTTCAGCCCTGGGCGTGCTGCTGATCCCCAGCCTCGCGCCCAACGCCGGCGCGGAAATGTCCGGCCATGTCAGCCGCAAGATCCGCGATTCCGCCGGCGACGGCACGGCGCGCCGGGCCACGGCCGAGGCGGTGCAGCAACATCCGCGCGCCGGCGAAGGGTAAGCGCCTTTCCGAAACCGCCGGGCGGGTCGCTCCGGCGACCTTCCCGGACGGCCCCTGGAGCGCAAGCTATTCCGCGTCCCAATGGCCCGCCTCGCGCGGATCGCCGTCGGGGTCCTGGCCGGCGGCGCCAAGCGCGCCCTGGCCGCGATAACCGGTGGCCAGCACATAAAGCTCCGAGGAATCGGCGCGGCTGGCGGCGGGCTTGACGTGCCGCACCACGGCGAAATCGCGCTTGAGATTGGCCAGCAGGGTGTTTTCCGTGCCGCCCTGGAACACCTTGGCCAGGAACACCCCGCCCGGCGACAGGACGGCGCGGGCGAAATCGATGGCGACCTCGGCCAGTCCCACGATGCGCAGGTGGTCGGTCTTCTTGTGGCCGGTGGTGTTGGCGGCCATGTCGGACATGACAATGTCGGCCGGTCCGCCCAGCATCTGCATCAGCAGGCCGGGCGCTTCCGGGGCCAGAAAGTCCATCTGCACGGCTTCGACGCCAGGCAGGCCGTCGATCGGCAGCAGGTCGATGCCGACAACCCGCCCCACGGGCGCGCCCGGCTTTGGTTCGGCCGCGCCAACGCGCTGCGCCGCCACCTGGCTCCAGCCGCCGGGCGCGGCGCCAAGGTCGATTACCCGCTGGCCCGGTTTCAGCAGCTTGTAGCGGTCGTCGATCTCCAGCAACTTGAAGGCGGCGCGCGAACGGTATCCCTCGCGTTTGGCGCGCTCGACATAGGGATCGTTGAGCTGGCGCTCCAGCCATTTCTGTGACGCTGTCGTGCGCTTTTTCGCGGTTTTCAGGCGCACCTTGAGATTGCGCTGGCCGCCCTTGTCCGATGCACCGCTCATGACCTGATCACCTGAATTGTCCAAATACGCGCCGGCAGATCGCCGTGCTCCAGGGCGTTTTCAAGAAAGTGGAGCCCATTTTCCGTGAAGGGACTGCGTCCGGTCAGAACGATCGGGCACTCCCGTGAACCGGCCTTCTCTGCAACAAAAGCCGTTCGTGTCAAACCGCGGTTTCGCCGACGCCTTGCCGGATCAACGCTTCTGGCGTCGCCGTGCAGGCGTTGTTCATGCGGGCGCTGTCCATGCGAAGCTCCCCTTGAGTCGCTTCAGCGCCGGCCCGCAGTCCCCGCCCGCAACATGCCGTCCTCGCGCATCATCGACATCAGGATGCCCTCGCGCAGGCCGCGATCGGCGATGCGCAGCCTGGGCGCCGGAAAGCAGCGCCGCAAGGCGTCGAGGATGGCGCAACCGGCGAGGACCAGATCGGCCCGGTCGTTGCCGATGCAGCCGTTGGCGGCGCGTTCGCGAAAACTGCTGCGGCGCAGATGGTGAACAACGCGGTTGACGTTGCGGTCGCTCATCCACAGGCCATCGACCCGCCGCCGGTCATAACGCGGCAGGCGCAGGTGCACCCCGGCGATGGTGGTGACCGTGCCGGAGGTGCCGAGCAGATGAAAACCCTCGCGCGCCGCAGCCCAGCCGACCCGTTCGCGGAACGGCTCCAGCAACGCCAGAACCTCATCGACCATCGCCCGGTAGACCCCTGGCGTGACCGTCCTGCCGCCGTGGCGCTCGGCCAGGGTCACCACGCCCACGGGCAACGACACCCAGTCGGCGATGCTCTGGCAGGGATCGTTCATGGTGGATACGTCGCGCCCCACCAGGCAGGCCACTTCCGTGGAGCCGCCGCCGATATCGAACACCAGCAACGCCTCCGACGCCGGATCGGCCAGGCTGGCGCAACCGGAAACGGCCAGAAACGCTTCGGTGCGCCGGTCGACCACCTCCAGCTGGAGGCCGGTTTCGGTGAGCACCCGGCTGATGAAATCGGCGCCGTTCAGGGCCGAGCGGCAAGCCTCGGTCGCCACGAGGCGGGCGCGGGACACATGACGGTGATCCATCTTGGCGCCGCAGACCCGCAGGGCCTCGATCGAACGCTGGATGGCGCTTTCCGCAAGGGCGCCAGTGCTGCCGAGCCCCTCGCCCAACCGGACGATGCGTGAAAACGCATCGACCACGCGAAAACCCGTTTCGCCAGGCTCGGCGATCAGCAGGCGGCAATTGTTGGTGCCAAGATCCAGGGCGGCGTAAGCGACGCCGGGCTGGCGCGCATCCGCCGTCGTCTCCGCGCCGCGCCCGCGCCGGCGCAAGGCCTCGCCAGCCCCGCGCCACGGGCCGCCCCGGCGCTGCTGCCCTCCTGGCCGGGCCGGGCGCTCCTGCCGGAGCTGATCGCGCCGGAACTGATCATCCCTGACCTGCCCGTATTTTGCCTGTTTTCCCTGGGCGCCGTCACGGGCAGCGGCCGGCGCGGCCGCGCGCAAGGTATCCCCGCCCGGCGAATCATGGGCGCCAGACGCCGTCGCGGCGGCATGACGACGGGCAGCGGCAGGCTCCCGCCACGCAGGCCGGCCGGGGCCGCCATCCTGTGCGCCGCCATTTTCCGCAATCTTAACGGAAACGGCGCACGCGCCCTTGGCGCCTGCATCGTCCATCGCCGACACTGTTCGATCCTTCACAGATCAGGGCGCGCCGCATGAGGCGCGCAAGTTGGCTTTAGCGTAAACGCTGCCCCGCCCGGCGCCAAGCGCCGTGATCCCGGCCTTGATCTGAATTCTGAGGCATTTACGGTCTGTCCATCGCCGATGAATCAGATAGCCGTGAGGCCCCGGCCACGGCGACTTCCGAAACCCGACCGCAGATCTTCCGAACCACCCTCCGACGACATACTTCTGGAACGTCATGCAACATTTCTCGTCCGACGGCGTCGACATCGCCTTCGTGGATCTGCCAGCGCCTGACGGCGCCCAGGGCGACCCGGTGCTGCTGGTGCACGGCTTCGCTTCGAATCACTCGGTGAACTGGATCTACCCGGGCTGGAGCACCACCCTGAACCGGGCGGGCTACCGGGTGATCGCCCTCGACAACCGGGGCCATGGCCAGAGCCAGAAATTCTATGATCCGGCCTGCTACAATTCCGCCCTGATGGCCCAGGATTGCCTGAACCTGCTCGACCATCTGGGTCTGCCGCGCGCCGACGTCATGGGCTATTCGATGGGCGCGCGCATCACCGCCCATCTGGCGCTCGCCCATCCGGACCGGGTGCGCTCGGCGGTGCTCGGCGGCCTCGGCATCCGGCTGGTGGACGGGGTTGGGCTGCCCATGGGCATCGCCGACGCGCTTGAGGCGCCAACGGGCGACGGCCTCACCGACAGGCAGCAGAAAATGTTCCGCTCCTTCGCCGAGCAGACGCGCAGCGATCTCAAGGCGCTCGCCGCCTGCATTCGCGGCACGCGCCAGACGCTGACGCGGGAGGAAGCCTACCAGATCGGCGTGCCGACGCTGATCGCCGTGGGCACGCGCGACGACATCGCCGGCTCGCCGCATGAGCTGGCCGCCATGCTGCCCAATGCGTCCGCGGTCGATATCCCCGGCCGCGACCATAACCTCGCGGTGGGCGACCGGGTGTTCAAGGAAGCGGTGGTGGCGTTCCTGGCCGCGCGTCCGTGATCCCGCCGCATCATGGCAGGAACGATTGCGCGACGCCGGCGTTTTATTGCTGACCGAATCATCGTCATGGCGCACGATGCCAGCGGTTCAGAAACTCCGATACAGGAGGCGTCATGAACAGAACGCCACGCATACTCGCCGGCGCATTGGCCATTAGCGCGGGCCTGGCCCTTTCCGGCTGCGTAACTGGCGACCCTGGCCCCTATTACGCAACGGGCGCGCCAGTGGTTTACACGGACTCCTATTATTACGGATATGGAGCGCCGGTTTACGGCGGCGGCTGGGGCTACGGCTACCGGCGACCGTGGGTCGGGCCGCGCCCCTGGGTTGGGCCAAGACCTCCAGGCCCCCGTCCCTGGGTAGGGCCGCGCCCGCCGCCCCCCGGTTTCAAGCCGCCGCCGCCGGGCTTCAGGCCGCCGCCAGGCATGGGACCACGTCCGGGGTTCGGACCAAGACCTGGCTTTGGTCCAAGACCTGGCCACGGCCCGCGACCAGGCGTCAGGCCAGGTCCCAGGCCCGGGGGGCCGATGTTCGGGCCCCGGTGACAATGCCAAAACCGGCGCCTTTCGCCACAACGCAGGCCACGTCTGCGCGGCAAGACGCGCCGGGCCCTATGGGCCCTCGCCGCCCTGGCTGCTGGGCGCTGGGCGGACGGGCGCTGACACCATCTCCGCCTGTCAGGACAGGTGGTGCGGTTTTCGCAGTGGAATGGCGGCCGCCTAATGCAAAAAGCGCCAATCATTGCTGATTGACGCTTGCAAACCAAAAAATTGGCTGGGGAACCTGGATTCGAACCAAGACTAACGGAGTCAGAGTCCGTCGTTCTACCATTAAACTATTCCCCACCACCGCTAGTCCGCCAGTTTCCCGTCGGTCCGCTGTCCGCGTCGCCGCAGCGCCGTGGTGTGGGCTCCAGATACGGCGACGCGCTGGGTACGTCAAGAGCGTTCACACATCCAACCCGCACGCCCGCCCGCCAACCGTGGATATGTGGATATCCACGCCGGGGTCCGTCGCTATGCGGCCATATCGCCGCCAGGCCGGCCTGGATCGAACGTCTGACGGATTTGCAGACCGCCACACACCGTGCCGGCCCGGCTGTCGCCGCCGAACTGATGGCGCCTGTGCTGGCTGGCGGCGGCTATCGCAAGCACATGGATGCGGAGCGCCTGCGGTTCGCGCGCGCCAGGAAGGACGTCATTGCCCGGCCTGCGCGGCTGGGCCTCACGCCGTGGATCATCCCACGCGGCGGTCTACCTGTGGCGCCGCCTGCCCGATGGCCTCGATTCAACGGCTGTTGCGCGCGACTGCATGCGGGAAAACGTCATGCTGACGCCCGGCCATGTTTTCAGCGCTCACAGTCAGCAGGCCCGGCCCCGCGCCTGAATGTCACGCAGATCGGCGACAGACGCGTCCATGAAACGATGGCGCGCGCCATCGGGGCCCGGAGGGACAGGAACTCCTGGCAGGCCCCCTGCCCGACCGCATGGACGGGCGGCGACGGGCGATGTTCTTGCGTTCCTGCAAGTGCAGATGTGCAAACTCACATAAACCGGCAAACTGGCTGTGAAATATCAGGCAAATATTTGAATTTCATAATTTAATTATCACGTCTGTCGCCGTTCCAGCAATTTTGCGCGCCTTTTGTCAACACAATTTGGCTCCTATTCTGACAGTAAGCCGACTGCGCCGGACAGTTGCACGGCCGGACCACAAATAACGGCAACCCCAGAGGACCAGATGACGAATCTTCGCAAAATCCTGTCGATCTCCGCCCTGGCAATCGCAATGTCAGCGGGCGTCGCCCAGGCGGAGGGAGCCGGCCAGGCCGCCGGCAAGGGCGCCGAGTCGGCGGCGGCGCTGAAGGCGCCCGCTGGCGTCTACGTGATGGACCCCACCCATGCGTCCCTGCAGTGGTCGTTCGTGCACAACAAGATTTCCCACTACACGGCGCGTTTCAACAAGTTCTCGGCCGAGATCACCCTCGACCCGTCGAACCTGGCGAAGTCCTCCGTCACGGCCCGGATTGACCCCGCCTCCGTCGACGCCAACTATCCGGCCGACTACAAGGCGACCCACGCCAAAACCGGTTTCAGCAGCTGGAGCGAGGATATCGCCCGCAACAAAAACTACCTGAATGCGGGCCAGTTTCCGGAAATTACCTTCAAGTCCACCAGGGTGGAGCTGACCGGGCCGCGCGCCGCCAAAGTGACGGGCGACATGACGTTCCTCGGCGTCACCAAACCGCTGGTCCTGGACGCCACCTTTGTCGGCGAGCTGGAAAAGCACCCCTTCACCAAGCAGCCGGCCATCGGCTTCAAGGCGGAAGGAACGTTCAGGCGCAGCGATTTCGGCATGCCGGTGGGCTTCGTCGGCGATGAGGTCACCATCCGCTTTGACGGCGAATTCCTCAGGAAAGCTGACGTCAAGGACGCCAGCAACGCCAAATAAGCCGCAAGCCTGGGCAGCCCCGAAGCAAAACGCGAGCCCCCATGCCGATTTTGCTTCAGGGCCCCGCTGATGGCCTCCTTCTGGCATGATGGCGTGCCCCGCGGCGCAGGCGACCATTCACGGGAGCAATCACCCCGCGAGGGCTGACCCGCGCCATGACGCCACGATGGCGGCGCCCCGCCGCCAACCGCTTCGCCTTTTGGCCTGCGCACCTTCACCGGCTGCCGGCCAGCGGCGCGACCATCGCCCCGCGCCGGAAAGACGCGCCTTTTGCGCCTGGATCGATCCCATGTCTGCCCGCCCCTCCCGCTACGGCGCCATCGCCATTGTCCTGCACTGGGCCATCGCCTTTTGCATCATCGCCATGATCCCCATGGGGTTCTGGATGACAGGCGCCATCAACGAACCTGGAGCGCAAGCGCTGGCCTACCGCGTGTTCCAGTTTCACAAGTCGGTCGGATTTCTGATTCTCGGCCTCACGGTCGTGCGGATTGTGTGGCGCCTCGCCCATCCGGCCCCCGCCTTGCCCGCGGGCATGAAGCCGTGGGAGGCCTTCGCCGCCCGCGCGACGCACGCGGCCTTTTATGGCCTCATGCTGGCGTTGCCGCTTACCGGGTGGCTTTATGTGTCGGCGGGCTGGGCTGTCAGCGCCGACCGGGCGCTCGCCGTGCCGACAAGCTGGTTCGGGCTGCTCAGCATTCCACACCTGCCGTGGATCGGCGAAGCCCCGGCCGCCTTGCGCCGCATCGTGGCGTTTCAGGCCATGGGCGCGCACGCCACGCTTGCGTGGGCGGCGGTGGCGCTCATCGCGCTGCATGTGGGCGCGGCGCTGAAACACCAGTTCCTTGATCGCGACGGCGTCCTGGCCCACATGGTTCCCGGCCTGCCCCATGGCGATGCGCCGGCCGCCCCACTCCCTGGCGCGCGGGAGAAATGGCTGGGCCGTTGCGCCGGTTTCGGTCTGGTTCTGATCATCGCCCAGGCCGCCGCCATCGCGGGCACGCCCGCGCCCGCGCCGCAACTGGCCGCCGTCGCCACGGCGCGCCCGGCTGCGGCGGCCGTGCAGACAGCGCCCGCGCCCCGGCCCGCCGGCAGCAGCCAGGCAACCGCATGGGCGGTTGACTATGGCGCGTCCCGCCTCGGCTTCACCGGAACCCACTCGGGCGATGGCTTCTCCGGACGGTTCGAAAAGTGGGAAGCGGATATCCGCTTCGATCCGGCCAATCTGGCGGGCTCGCGCGCGACGGTGCTGGTTCAGGTCGCCAGCGCCCGCACCGGCGACGCCACCCAGGAAGATGCGCTTGAGGGCGAGGAATGGCTTGATTTCAAAGGCCACCCGGTCGCGCGGTTCGACGCAACCACATTCAGGGCGCCTGGCGGCGACCGATATGAGGCCGTCGGAACGCTCACGCTGAAAAACGCGTCGATCCCTGTCGTGTTGCCGTTTACCTTCACGGAGCGCGATGGCGTCGCCACGGTGAAGGGCAGCCTGAAACTCAACCGGCGCGCCCTCGATCTTGGCATGCAGTCAGACAGCGGCGGCGACTGGGTGTCCATGGACATTGGCGTCGTTATCGATGTGCGGGCAAAACGCGCCGCCGCCAGATCATAGACGCTGTTCCGCGAGGTGGACGCCACGTTCCGCGCGCGACAGAAAACAGGCCGGAACCCGGTTCAGCGGAAACGGATTCCGGTCGCGCAAGGACGACCGCTGGCAGGCAGACGACCGCTGGCAGGCAGCCATTCGCGGCCCCCGGCCGGGACATTGGCGTCGTGCGCCGGGCGCAAACAGAATTGCATGAAAAATGCCCATCTACTTGCCGTATCCATGAATACATATCCGGTCAGCGTTAACGGCGGGCCGGCGGCGCGGATGATGTATCCATATGATTTATTTAATTTTTATGACCCGCGATCAACCCGGGCGCCTTTAAAAATGCTTTCACCGGATTGACGCGGCTGCTTCACATGGCTGTACTGCCCCCCGGTTAACAAATCGGGGGAGGGAAAACTGATGAAACAGCTCTGTATTGCTGTGGCGGCGATTGCTGTCGCGCTGGGGGCGGCGCAGGCGAGCGACAAAAAATACGGCCCAGGCGTCACGGACACGGAAATTCGCATTGGCAATGTGGTGCCTTACAGCGGGCCTGCCTCCGCCTATGGCGTGCGCGGCTCGGCCATTGTCGATTACTTCAAGAAAATCAACGAAAAGGGCGGCATCAACGGGCGCAAGATCAATATCATTTCCCTTGACGACGCCTACAGCCCGCCCAAGGCGGTGGAGCAGACGCGCAAGCTGGTGGAGAACGAGAACGTGCTGGCCATTTATGGCTCGGTTGGCACGCCCTCCAACTCGGCGGTGCACAAATATCTGAATTCGAAGAAAGTTCCGCAGATGTTTGTGGCGACCGGCGCCAGCAAGTGGAACGACCCCAAGCACTATCCATGGACGACGGCCATGCTGCCGCTTTACGACATGGAAGCCAAGATCTACGCCAATTATGTTCTGAAGAACAAGCCGGACGGCAAGGTCGCGATCATCTATCAGAATGACGACTTCGGCAAAGATTATGTCCGCGGTTTTCGCGAAGGACTTGGCGACAAGGCCAAATCCATGATCGCGCTCGAATTGCCCTATGAAATCACCAGCGCCACGGTTGACGCCGAGGTCGTGCGCATGAAGGCGAGCGGCGCGGACATCCTGTTCATCGTGGCGACGCCGAAATTCGCCGCCCAGGTCATCAAGCGGGTCCATGAGCTGGACTGGAAGCCGCTGCAGATGGTGGTCAGCGTCTCCGCCTCGATTGGCGGCGTGCTGAAGCCGGCCGGCGTCAAGGCCTCGCAGGGCGTCATCACCGCCGTCGCCCTCAAGGAGCCGGATGATCCGCAATGGGCCAACGATCAGGACATGAAGGACTACAAGGCTTTCATGACCTCCATCGGCCAGGCAGGCATGATCGACGACTCGAACGCCGTCCAGGGCTACATGGCCGCGGTTCTGCTGGAGCGGGTGCTGCGCCGGGCGGGCGACAACCTGACCCGCGAGAACCTGCGCGACATCGCCGCTTCGATGAATGAAGAGAACGTGCCGATGGTGCTGCCCAAGCTCACCCTGCACACCAGCCCGGACAATTACAGCCTGTACAACGCCCTGTATTTGCAGCGCTTCGAGGGTGATCGCTACAATCTGTTCGAAGGCCCCATTTCCGAGAAACAGGGCCATTGACCTGAGCCGCGTCTGAACCGGGCAGCACGCCGCGCTGCCAAAAACCCGCTGCCGGAACCCGGTGAGCCAGGCTCACCGGGTTTTGTCGCGCCCGGCGCCTAGTGCGATGCGTGCGGAATGCGGCTGGCGCAGCCCGTGCGAGCGTCACGCAGCGCGCCCGGGCGCCCTGCGCCTCTCCACATGCCCCATGATTTACTGAAATAATTAAATCACAAGACTTATATTTTTAAATAAATATTATGAATATTATTTGATAAACAAAATAAATATAGCAACATCACCCCGAAAAATCTGATCAGGGGTGACCGAATGCCTGTTCCCGCCTGCGCCGTCCCCGTCCTCACGTCCACCAGCACGCCGCGCCCGCCGCGCCGGCGCCTGTTTTTATTGCTGGCCTCGACCGCGACCGTGTCCCTGTTGTCGACGCCGCTGCGCGCTGGCCCGCCAATCTCGGCCAACGGCGTCGATCTCGGCGTCCTGACCAATGTCATTGTCAACGCCGTCCCCGGTGAACGGGCGGTCATCGCTTACAATCCAGGCGGCGCGGTCACGCTGGACGGCGGCGTCATCAACGCCCAGAGCACAAGCGCGCAACGCAGCATCGGCCTGCTGGGCCGCAGCCAGGGCGTCATCAACAGCAGCGCCGACGTGACGACCACCGGCGACCGCGGCCATGCGGTGCAGGCGGGCAACTCAGGACCCAATGTCACGCTGTATGACGGCTCCACGGCCGGAACGGTCAACCTCACCGGCGGGCGGATCAGCACGGACGGCGTCTATTCGCTCGGCCTGCATGCGGTGGACCATGGCGTCATCAACGCCAGCAACGTCGCCATCAGCACCACGGGCGCCACCAGTTTCGGCGGCCAGGCGGAAAGCGCCAGCACCATCAACCTGACGAACGCCAGCGTCAGCACCACCGGCGACGGCGCGATCGGCCTGGTCGCCAACAACGACATGGTGAAGGATTTCAATATCGCGACGCCAGGCGGCGTCATCAGCGCCAGCAATGTGGCGATCACGACCCAGGGGATGGGCGGCCATGGCGTCATGGCGGAAAACGGCGGCAGCGTCACGTTGTCCGGCGGCTCCGTGACAGTTTCTGGCGATTACGCCGCCGGCGTGATGGCGATCGAAGGCGGGCGCGTCACGGGAGACGCCGCCATCGCGGCCCATGGCGGACAGGGCATCGGGGCGCTGGCCGGCGACAATGGCTCCATCACCCTGACCGGCGGATCGGTGTCCGTCACCGCCCATATGACGCAAGGGCTGCTGGCGCTGATGGGCGGCGCGATCAGCAGCGCCGCTGACGTCACGACCCTGGGGCACGGCTCCCACGCGGTGCAGGCCGGGTTCGCCGAGGCCACCGACGCCCTGTACGACGGCGCCACCGCAGGCGCGGTGACCTTGACCGGCGGCGCCATCAGCACCGCCGGCATGCTGGCGGCCGGTCTTTACGCCACCGACGGCGGGCAGATCAACGCCGGCCCGGTCGCCGTGACCACCACCGGCGACGGCGGCTATGGCGCGCTGGCGCAAACTGGCAGCCGCATCGATCTGGACGGCGCGTCGTTTCATACCAGCGGCGTCGCCGCGCTGGGGCTTCTGGCCAGCAACGACCGGCGGCGGGCGGGAGTCGACGCCGCCGCCCCAGGCGGCGTCATCCGGGGCTCGGCCAGCGTGCAGACCACGGGGACCGACGCTCACGGCGTCGTGGCGGACTTCGGAGGCCGGGTTGAGCTGACCGGCGGTTCGGTCAGCGCCTCGGGCGCCAGGGCGCGGGGCCTGCTGGCGCATTCGGGCGGAACCATTGAAAGCGCCGCCGACATCAGCGTTACCGGCGCCGGCGCGCACGCCGTGCAAGCCGGGTTTCCCGAGATCACCGCCCCGGTTCATGACGGCTCCACCGCCGGCCTGGTCAAGCTTGCTGGCGGCGCCGTCAGCGCCACCGGGGCAATGGCGTCAGGCCTGTACGCCGTCGACGGCGGCCGGATTATCGCCAGCGGCGCCGTCGCGGTGACCACCGGCGGCGACGGCGGGCACGGCGCCATGGCGCAAACCGGCGGCCGGATCGAGCTGGAGGGAACGTCTTTCGAGACTTCCGGCGTCGCCGCACACGGCCTCTTCGCCGGCAACGACCGGCGGCGCGACGGCATTGACGACGACGCCCCTGGCGGCGTCATCCAGGGTCGCGCCCATGTCCAGACCACGGGCGCGGACGCCCATGCGGCCGTGGCCGAGCATGGCGGCCGGCTGGAGCTGACCGGGGGCGCTCTCGCCGCCACGGGCAGCGGGGCCGCCGGCCTCGTCGTGCGCGACGGCGGCGTTGTCCTGGCGGACACGCTCAGCATTGCTTCGGCGCAGGACGCGGCTATCCGCACCCATAACAACGCCGTCGTCACCCTGAGCGGCGCGGGAACGGTCAGGGGGGCGACCGCCGCCATCGCCACGACCTTCGACAAGGCCGACCAGCATGTGGCGCTGCTGATCGGTCCGGGGGTTCAACTGTCCAGCGACAGCAATGTGCTGCTGGCGGTTGATCGCAGCGGAGCCGGCGGCGACAGCGGCGTGGTGGCGCTCGGCCTCGGCGGCGGCTCGACGGCGACCGGCGACATTCTCGACACGGACGCGAAGACAACGGGCTTCACCGACGTCGAGGTTGCCGAAAACGCCTCCTGGAGCGGCGTCGCCAAAGGCGTGCGGCATATCCGGGCCTTGCATGGCGGCGGCGTGTTGCAAGTCCGGGACGGCAGCGCCATCGCCGGCGACATCGCCGCCAGCGAAATGGTGCTGCGCTTTGGCGAGGGCGGCGTGCAGGTGGACGGGGGCGTGACGCTCACCGGTTCGCGCACCAGCGGCGGCTCGCTGGCCAACCCCGTGCATGTCGGCGGCGGCGTGCTCGTGGACTCCGACTCGGTTTTCGGCGGCAACTGGCGGATTGGCGGCGATCTCGTCAACCATGGCGTCATTGCGCCCGGCAACTCCATCGGCGTGATCCAGGTGGGCGGAAACCTGAATCTTGGCCCTTCTTCGGTCTACCAGGTGGACATCAACGCCGAAGGGCAATCGGATCTGATCCAGGTCGCCGGCCAGGCCCATCTGGGCGGCCGGGTGGTGGTGGCGCCGGGCCCGGGCGGCAGCGGTTATGCGGTCGGCGCCCGGCAGGTCATCGTCACCGCCGCGGGCGGCGTTGGCGGAACCACCTTCGACGGCGGCGCCAGCTGGGCGCCGGGGCAGAGCTACGTCTTCCTGACGCCAATCCTGGGCTATGACGCCAACAACGCCTATCTGACCGTAGTCCGCAACAGCACGCCCATGGAAGAGACGGCGAAAACGCCGAACCAGGCTGCGGCTGCGGCGGCGGTTGACCGTCTGCCGACGGACAACTCCCTGTTCTCCATCATCGCCAACCTGCCAACCGCCGACGCCGCCGCGCAGGCATTCGGCGCCATCTCCGGCGACGTCCACGCCTCGATCGCCGGGGCGCTGGTCTCACAAAGCCACCATGTGCGCGACGCGATCACCGGTCGCATCCGCCAGTCGTTCGCGGCCGGCGACGGCGTCGACGATAACGGCGACGTCCGGCAGGTCCGGCGGCTGGAGGGCCTCAACGCAACCTTATGGGGGCAGGCATTTGGCGGGTGGGGCCATGCCGGCGGCGGCGGCACGGGCGTCGCCAGAACCGGCCAGTCCCTCGCCGGCTTCCTGGCTGGCGTCGACGCCCAGGCTTTCGACAACTGGCGCCTGGGCGTCGCCGGGGGCTACGGCCGCAGTACTTTCGACATCAACAGCCGGGCTTCCTCGTCCGGCGCCGACAGTTACCATGTGGCGCTGTATGGCGGCGGCCAATACGCCGGGCTCGGGATGCGATGGGGCGCCGCCTACACCTGGAACGACGCAACAGTCAGCCGCACCATCGCCTTCCCCGGCTTCGCCGACAGCGCGCGCGGCTCCTGGCGCTCCGGCATCGCCCAGGTCTTCGGCGAGATCGGCCAGGAGTTCCGTCATGGCGCGACCGCGATCGAACCTTTCCTGGGGCTGGCCTGGGTGGGTTACGATGGCGAGCGCTTCCGCGAAAGCGGCGGCGTCGCCGCGCTTTCGGGGAAAACCGGGCGCATGAGCACGACCTATTCCACCTTCGGCGCCCGCCTCGCCCACACTTTCGCGTTGGCCAACGGCGCGGGACTGACGGCGCGCGCCACCCTGGGCTGGATCCATGCCTTTGGCGACGTGGACCCACGCGGCCGGATGTGGCTGGCGGGCGCGGCGACGCCGTTCAACGTCGCCGGCGCGCCCATTGCCCGCGACAGCCTGCTGCTGGAGGCCGGCCTCGACATGAACGTGGCCGCCAATGTCACCCTGGGGGCCACATGGTCGGCGCAGCTGGCCCAACACGGACAGGAGCAGTCGCTGAAAGGCAATTTCGCCATTCGCTTCTGAGGCCAGAGCGGGCGCGGAGGCGAACGGCGGCCCTTCAGCCGGCGGGCCACCGGGGCTCCCCGCTCCCCAGCCGGCGCGCGGGAGAAGCCCACTGCAACCGGACCTCTCCAATGGTCAGGGGCTGCCGCAACCGCAGGGCTGGCCCCCAGTCGGTCGCCTCCTCCGCCGGCGCGTAGTCGGCGGCGGCGGCGGGCCGCCAGTCGGCGTCCCGGGGCGGCCCGGCCGCGGCGAGCAGCGCGGCGGTCCGGGCCAGCGACAGCCGCGCGGCGTGACCATTCCCGTCAAGCCGGCGGGCAAGACCGCGCAATACCGCCGCCGCCATCAACCAGCCTGTCGCATGATCCAGCGCCTGAACGGGCAATGGCGTCGGCGCGCCGGTTCCCTTCCACGCCATCCCGGCGGCGGCGATGCCGGCGCTCATCTGCACCAGGCTGTCGAAACCGCGCCGGCCGCGCCATGGACCGGTCCATCCCCAGGCGTCCAGCGACGCCTCGACCAGGCCCGGGTTGAGGGCGCGCCGGGTTTCTGTTCCAAGGCCAAGTCCTTCGAGCGCGCCGGGGCGATAGCCATGCACCAGCACATCCGCATCGCGGAGAAGCTCCATGAACCGGGCGTGGTCGCCTGGCAGGCGCAGATCCATGCGCGCGCAGTTTTTGCCGGGCGTCACCTCCGGGGTCACCGCCGGCTCGTCCCAGTCCGGCGGATCAATGCGCAGCACGCTGGCGCCGCACGCAGCCAGAAAGCGCGTGGCCACCGGCCCCGCCAGAACCCGGGTAAGGTCCAGCACCCTCAGTCCCTGCAGCGGTCGCCCGGGGGTTGGGCGCCAGTGGTCGCCGGCCTGATGGCCCCGCGCCGGGGCCCGCCAGTCGTCCCAGGCGATCAGGGGCTCGCCGGCGACAGCGGCGCCTTGCGGGTGAACGCGCCATTCCGACGCCAGCCGCATGTGGGCGGCGCAGCCGCCCGCATCAACAATCGCCGTCTCCAGCGCGTCGCCGCCAAGCCGCGCCACCCGGCGGGCCGCCTCATCCCGGTCCGTGGGCTGGCCGAGCACGCGCAGCGCCGCCTGCCTGTGCGCCGGGGCGTTGGCGTGCAGACGAATCCAGCCATCCGCGCAGCGATAATCCCCCGACCAGTCGTCCCATGCCGGCGGCAGCCGCCAGCCGCGCGGCGCCAGCGACCAGCCGAACCACAGGGAAGCGAGACGCCGGTCGGCAACGACCTGCGGCGCCTGCCCCTGGGTCCGCGCCACAAGCTCCGCGAGGGCAAGGCCGGCGGCGGCCACGGCGGCGGCCGCCAGATCGGAAACGGCGAAGGCCGACGGCAGACTGCCCGCGCCGGCAAACGTCACGCGGCCCAGGGCCGGCGGCGGGCCTGTGAGAGCCGACCAGATCTCTTCTGTGAGCGGCAAGGCGGTTGGCATGGTCATCGCGACGCTCCCTGGGGTGGCGAAAACCGGGGCAACGCATTACCCTGCCCCGGACGTCCCGATTATACCTCCACGCAGATCAAGGTCAGGAAAGGCCACGCCGGATGGGTGGATTTCACTCGCTCTACACGCACGGATTTTTCAGGACCGGGGCCTGCGTGCCGCGCATGGGCGTCGGCGACCCGCAGTTCAATCTGGCGCGGACGCTTGAGCTGGCGCGCCAGGCGCATGACCAGCATGTGGGATTGGTGATTTTCCCGGAACTGGGCCTTTCCGGCTACGCCATCGACGACCTGCTGCTGCAACAACCGCTGCTCGATGCAGTGGAGCAGGCGATTTCTGCCTTGGCGGAAGCGTCGGAAGAGCTGTTGCCGGTGCTGGTGGTGGGCGCGCCGCTGCGCTGGCAGGGCCGGCTGTACAATTGCGCCGTGGTGATCCATCGCGGTGAAATTCTCGGCGTCGTCCCCAAATCCTACCTGCCGAACTACCGGGAATTCTACGAGGCGCGCCATTTCACTTCCGGCCTCGGCATTACCGACGCGGTGATCGCCATCGCCGGGCAGGAGGCGCCATTCGGGACCGACCTGCTGTTCCGCAGCGCCGGCAGCGCGCCGGTGACCTTCCATGTGGAGATCTGCGAGGATGTGTGGACGGCGATCCCCCCGTCCAGCTACGCCGCCCTGGCCGGGGCGGAAATCCTCATCAACCTTTCCGCCAGCAATATCACCATCGGCAAGGCTGAGACGCGGCGGCTGCTGTGCGGCGGCCAGTCGGCCCGCGCCATCGCGGCCTATGTCTATTCCGCCGCGGGCCCTGGCGAATCGACCACGGACCTGGCCTGGGACGGCCACGCCGCCATTTTCGAATATGGCGAGTTGCTGGCCGAGAGCGCGCGCTTTCCGACGGACAGCGTGCTGCTGACCGCCGACGTGGACCTGGACCGTCTGCGCCAGGAGCGGCTGCGCGTCACCACCTTCGGCGACAGCGCCCGCGCCGCCGCGGACCAGGTCAACGCCTTCCAGACCGTGGAGTTCCACCTCGACGCCCCGGACGCCGACGTGGCGCTGGAGCGGCGCATCGAGCGCTTCCCCTATGTGCCGGCGGACCCGGCGCGGCTGCGGGAGGATTGCTACGAAGCGTTCAGCATTCAGGTGCAGGGTCTGGCCCAGCGCATGCGCGCGGCCGGCGCGGCGAAGCTGGTGATCGGCGTTTCCGGCGGGCTGGATTCGACCCACGCCCTGCTGGTGTGCGCCCGGGTGATGGACAGCCTCGGCAAGCCGCGCAGCGATATTCTGGCTTACACCATGCCCGGCTTCGCCACCTCGGAGGGCACGAAATCCAACGCATGGGCGCTGATGCGGGCGCTGGGGGCGACGGCGACCGAACTGGACATCCGGCCGGCGGCGCGACAGATGCTGGCCGATCTCGGCCACCCGGCCGGGGCGGGCGAAGCGGTCTACGACGTGACCTTCGAGAACGTTCAGGCCGGGCTGCGCACTGATTACCTGTTCCGCCTCGCCAACCACCACAATGGCCTGGTGGTGGGCACCGGCGACCTGTCCGAGCTTGGCCTTGGCTGGTGCACCTATGGGGTTGGCGATCACATGTCGCACTACAATCCCAACGCCTCGGTGTCGAAGACCCTGATCCAGCACCTGATCCGCTTCGTCGCCCATTCCGGCGACGTGGACGCGGATACGGCGGCGCTGCTGGAGGCGATCCTCGCCCAGGAAATCTCGCCGGAGCTGGTGCCCGCCGACGCGACCGGGGCCATCCAGTCCACCGAGGCGAAGGTGGGCCCCTACGCCTTGCAGGACTTCAACCTGTTCTACGTCACCCGTTACGGCTTCGCCCCGTCGAAGATCGCCTTCATGGCGCTGCATGCCTGGGGCGACGCGGCGCGCGGACGCTGGCCGGCCCATATCCCCGAGCGCGATCACCGGGCCTACGCCCTGGCCGAAATTCGCAAATGGCTGGAGGTGTTCCTGTTCCGCTTCTTCGCCATCAGCCAGTTCAAGCGTTCAGCCGTGCCGAACGGTCCGAAAATCTCTTCCGGCGGCTCCCTGTCGCCGCGCGGCGACTGGCGGGCCCCATCGGACGGCAACGCCAAAGTCTGGCTGGATGAATTGAAGCGTAATACGCCCGAAGCCTGAGGCGCCGTTGCGGCGGCGCCAATGGGGGCCGGAATGAGCAGTATCGCGCCTGAAGACAGTCCGCCGTGTGATCTTGCAGTGCGCGCCGGGCGGGCCCCGCCCCTGCCGGACGTCGCGACCACCGGTCAGGGCGGCGGAGCCAGGGGTGGCGATAGACCGCCCCCCGGGCGCGGCGGCGTCCTGGAGGTGTTTCTCGTCTTCCTCCGTCTCGGCCTCACCGCTTTTGGCGGGCCAGCGGCGCATATCGGCTATTTTCACGCAGCGTTCGTGCAACGCCGGCGCTGGCTGTCTGAAGCGGATTTCGCTGCGTTGATCGCGCTCTGCCAGTTTCTGCCAGGCCCTGGCTCCAGCCAGGCCGGATTCGCCATCGGCGTGCAGCGCACCGGCGGCATCGGGGGCGGGATCGCGGCTTTCCTCGGTTTTACAACGCCCAGCGCCATTATCCTGACGACGCTGGCCATGGCGCTGACCTCTGACGCCGGCGCGCTGCAAAACCCGCTTGCCGCCGGCATGCTGCACGGCCTGAAGCTCACCGCCGTCGCCGTGGTGGCGCATGCGGTCTGGGGCATGGCGCGGCTGCTGACCCCGGACCGGGCGCGGGCAACCATCGCGCTGGCAGCGCTGGCCATTGTCACGCCGGGCGGCGTGGCGGCGCAACTGCTGGCGATCGGCGCCGGCGGCTTGCTGGGACTGGCCGCATGCCGGAACGTTGTGACCGATGGCGGGCCGGCGGCCGGACGCGGGCCGGTGTCCCGCCGCGCCGGCGCCGTGGCGCTGGCGGTGTTCGCGGGGCTGTTCCTGCTGTTGCCGGTGGCGGCGGGCCTGTGGGGCGGCGGCTTTTCGCTGGTCAGCGCGTTCTATCGCGCCGGATCGCTGGTGTTCGGCGGCGGCCATGTGGTGTTGCCGCTGTTGCAGGCTGAAGTCGCGGCGCCGGCGGGCATCGCCCCCGATGCGTTTCTGACAGGCTACGCCCTTGCCCAGGCCATGCCGGGGCCGATGTTCGCCTTCGCCGCATGGCTGGGCGCGCTGATGCCATCGCAACCCTCCGGCGCGCTGGGCGCGACGCTGGCGGTGCTGGCAATCTTTCTGCCAGGGCAATTGCTGGTTTATGGAACCCTGCCGTTCTGGGTGAGGTTGCGCGCCAATCCACGCGCCGCCGCCGCCATGGCCGGGGCAAATGCGGCGGTCGTCGGCATTCTGGGCGCGGCCCTGTACCAGCCTCTGTGGACCAGCGCCGTATTCACCCCGCGCGATTTTGTACTGGTGGTCGCCGGATTTTTGCTGCTGACGGTCTGGAAAGCGCCGCCGTGGAGCATCGCCGCGTTGGGCGCCGCCTCGGGCGCCCTGCTGGCCATAGCGCCGGTTTGAGCGGACCGGTCATGCCACGACGCCATATGGCCAGCGGCAGCGGCCATATGGCTTGCCCTTGCCGGCAGCCGCTGTAAGGGTCTGCCCATATCTGCAGTTCCCGAACGTCGGAGATTCCAGCCATGAAAACGCGCGCCGCCGTCGCTGTCGCCGCCAACAGGCCTCTCGAAATCATGGAGGTGGATCTGGAGGGGCCAAAGGCCGGCGAGGTTCTGGTGGAGGTGAAAGCCACCGGCATCTGCCATACGGACGCCTACACGCTGTCCGGCCTCGACCCGGAGGGGCTGTTCCCCGCCATTCTCGGCCACGAAGGCGCGGGCGTCGTGGTGGAGGTGGGACCGGGCGTGACCTCGCTGAAAAAGGGCGACCACGTCATCCCGCTGTACACGCCAGAATGCCGCCAGTGCAAAACCTGCCTGTCGCAGCGCTCCAACCTCTGCACGGCGATCCGCGCCACCCAGGGCAAGGGCGTGATGCCGGATGGCACCAGCCGCTTCTCCTGCGACGGCGATCCGGTGCTGCACTACATGGGATGCTCGACCTTCTCGAATTACACGGTGCTGCCGGAGATCGCCCTGGCGAAGGTGCGTGAGGACGCGCCATTCGACAAGATCTGTTACATCGGCTGCGGCGTCACCACCGGCATTGGCGCGGTGATCCATACGGCCAAGGTGTGGCCGGGGGCCAATGTGGTGGTGTTCGGCCTTGGCGGCATTGGCCTCAATGTCATCCAGGGCGCGCGCATGGTGGGCGCGGACAGGATCATTGGCGTGGACGTCAACCCGTCCAAGCGCGCCATGGCCGAGAAGTTCGGCATGACCCATTTCATCAACCCCAATGAGGTTGGCCGCGACAGGGTCGTGCAGGCCGTCATCGACGCCACGGACGGCGGCGCGGACTTCTCCTTCGACGCCACCGGCAACACCGAGGTGATGCGTCAGGCGCTGGAGTGCTGCCATCGCGGCTGGGGCGAGTCGATCATTATCGGCGTCGCCGAGGCGGGAAAGGAAATCGCCACCCGGCCGTTCCAGCTGGTCACCGGGCGCGTCTGGAAGGGCACGGCTTTTGGCGGGGCGCGTGGCCGGACGGACGTGCCGAAGATCGTCGACTGGTACATGGAGGGGAAGATCAATATCGACGATCTGATCACCCACAAGCTGCCGCTGGAGCGCATCAACGAAGGCTTCGACCTGATGCACGAAGGCAAGTCGATCCGGACGGTGGTCGAGTACTGATCCAGAGCCAGGCCGGCGCCTGAGCGCGCCTGTCGCATAACCTGATCCAGGACTCAGGGCATGAAACGCCCGGCGTGTGCGCCGGGCGTTCTGTCATGCGCCGCATGCACAACAGCCGCAGCGCCCCTGAAGCAGGCCCCGCTGATGACTGAGCTGGCCCGAGGGTGGCGGTCCGGCAGGAGGAAGGATAGCGGACAGGGCGCCAGCCGGCCGGGTCGGGATCAGCCTTCGCCAATGGCGAAGGCTGATCGCCAGCGCGACAACAGACGCGCCTTGACATGCGGAAACATCAACAAGTCGCTGATATTGTTTTAAAAAATATCACATCACCGCGACGCGCCCTGCCACGGGACGCAAACACACCACGCAAGTCATGCAACAGATGAGAAAATTCGCCTAAAGCATGGTTAATAGACGATAAAATCGCCGCCCTCACCTATTGGATCAGGAAGACGCGCTTCCTGATGGCGCGCGACGGCGGGTAATCTCCACCATGACGCCATCGATAATCGCCGGCACGGGCGCGCCGGGTTTTTCCACCTGCACGGTGACGGCGTCGACGAGGGGAAACGTGGCAAGCACATCGGTGGCAATGGCGTCGGCCAGTCCCTCGATGGTCCGGAAGCGGCGATCCAGCGTGACCCGCGTCGCGCGCTCCGTCAGCTCCGCATAGCAGACGGAGGCATGCCAGTCGTCGTTACGCGCCGCCTCGCCCAGGTCGAGCGCACAGTCCAGCGATACGAAAAACCGCTGTCCAAGCCGGGCCTCTTCCGGGTGCAGCCCATGGTGGGCGTAAATGGCGATGCGGGAGACCTTGATCCTGTCACTCAAAGGCGCATGCTCCTGGTGTGCCGGAAATGGCCTCGCCAGCGGCCCGGCGTTCAGCAACGCCCGCCGCCAGCCGCCGCGTCCGGCATCGCCAGGCTTTATACCCGTGCGGGCGCGCCAGCAAGCCACACGGGGAAAGCCCGCACGACGGCAGACGCCCCGCGCTGCCGACTGTCGAACCCAAAGCGCAAGCGTGAAGCCTGATCCCTTGGAAATCTGCACTCCCTGGAACCTGAGGGGGATCACGGGGGTTCCGTTTTGATCGCCAGGACAGCGCGCGCCGCCGGCGGGTCGCCCACTGCCCTTGAATCAACCCCATTCCCGGGAGCACGCGATGCAATCCGACCCTGACGCTCCGCTTGAAGAAAACGAGATTCTTCGCAGACTGGCGGCCCTCCCCGGCGGTTGGACGCTGGAGGGGGACGCCATTGGCCGCGTCTATCCGACCACGGGATGGAAAGCATCGCTGATGCTGGTCAACGCCATCGGCTTCCTGTGCGAGACGGCCTGGCACCATCCGGACATCACCCTTTCGTGGGGCCGCGTGAAGGTGTCGCTCTCGACCCACTCCGCGGGGGGCGTCACCGCCCGCGACCTTGAACTGGCGGAGCGGATCGAAGCGCTGGCGACCTGGACGCCACAGGGAGGCGCCCTGGAAGGCGTTCCCCCTGGGTCATCACACGCCATTCTGGAAGAGCCGCCAGAGGCCAGCTGAGCGTCCCCTCAGAAACGTGATTTTGATCACCAGGACGAATCGTACTTGCCGGCGGACCGACCGTTGCCGTTGCGCGCTGCCGTTGCGGCATGGCGAAAAACCCTGAAATCCGGGCGTTCGCGGGCGCTATCAACGACATTTTACGCGGGAACAGGACGCAAATCCTACAAGGACTTAACGGCCTGCTGGCCGCGCATCGCCCCAGGCACTCCCGGAGCAAGGGCGCTGGTTTTATTGCCGGCTCTTCAAATTCCCGCCTTTCGATGACAAGTGTCATTAACCATTGTTCATGATTGGCGCGGGCGAACAGGCTCCGCCAGGAGGCAGGCGCGTGCAGCTGGTGCTGGGCATCGACACCGTTGGCGGCGGATGGAACGCCGTCATGACCATCGCCAGGGGGCTGGCGGTGCGCGGGTTCGATGTGACCCTGGCGATGCTCGGCCCGGAACCCGATCCGCGACAGGCGGCCGAGATCACTGATACGCCGAACCTGCGCGCCATATCCGCCCACACGGTCGCCGCGCGCCTGGCGGATTCCTTTGGCGATGTCCAGGCGGCCGGACAGGCCGTGGCGCGACTCGCCAATGTTCTCGCGGTCGATCTGGTCGTGCTGCATCACCCGGCCCTGGCGGCGTTCGGCCCGTTTCAGGCGCCGGTGGTGGTGTCGCCTGACGGGCGCGACATCATCGTCGCCAGCCGCACGCGCCAGGGCCCCGGCCATGAGTGGCGCGCCCGGCTTCTGCGCAGCGGATACCAGATCGCCACCGGCGTGGTCGCCCCCAGTCATGCGGACGCCGGCGACATCATGGACGCGCACCGGCTGCGGCGCCCGCCCCGGGTCATCCGGCGGGCGTTCACGCCATTTGCCGCGGACCGTCCCGCCGTCGACCTGACGTCCTACGTCATCGCCGCGCATCAGGCCGCCGATGGCCGGGAAAACCTCGCGACGCTGAATGAAGCCGCCGCTTTATGCCCCCATCCGGTCATGCTGGCCGGGGCCAGCGCCGGAAAGCTGGCGGACGCCGGACACCTCTGGGCGCTCGGCGCCCTGACGTCCGGCCAGACCCAGCGCTGGCTGGAAGGCGCCCAGGCGTTTGTTTCGTCGTCCACGGGCGACACCGATGGCGAAATGGCCTGGCGGGCCGCCGAAGCCGGCTGCGCCCTGGTGCTGACCGATGCGCCCGATTATCGCGAGCTGTGGGGCGACGCGGCGGCGTTCGCGCCCGCCGGCGACGCCGTGGCGCTGGCGCGGACGCTCAACGCGCTGATGGCGGACAGCGGCCAGCGCAAACAACTGGCCGACGCCGCCCGGGCGATCGCCAGGGCATGGACCGTCGACAAGGCGGCTGCGTCCTGGGGAGAGTTGCTGACCGACATTGTCGCCACGACGCCGCGCAGCAGCGTCGCCTGACGCTGCGTCGTGGCAGCCAGGCTGTCGCGCGCCAGCCTGGCGACATTTTTCCGTCCTGCCGCCAGCGCCGCTGCAACGCCCTGCCCGCCGGGCGCATTTCGCGCCAGCGCCATGCCAGACCGAAGCCATTTCGCAGAGGCTCCGCTCCCTCTGACATCATGCGCCCTTGGCCCGCCCCGGCCCCCATGCCACATTCCTTCATGGCGCCGCATCGCGCCGGGCCGGTCCGACGGTGGCGACCGGCTCCCGGGGGCCCCGCGCATTGCGGGCCTTTGCGTGCGCCCTGTTGCGCCGGCGCTCCGCTGGCGCCCGGACTTTTAGGAGCGATGATGCCGACAGCATTCCTCAACGACCTGTTCGCCACGCTGTCCGAGCGCGGACGCGCGTTGCTGGGGCGCCCGAAAGGGCCCATCAAGGGGGATGATCTGGTTGAACTGGGCGAGAACCTGCTGTCGCGGCAGGGCGAAGCCTCCGGCGTGGCCCTGGCGGCCGCCATCATTGGCAATTATGACGCCGCGCCGCCGCCGGCGCGGCTGACGTTCCTGACGGCCCTGGCCGACCGCTTCGGCCCCGACATGGACCAGGTCAAAAGCGCCCTGAAGGCCGTTGAAAAAGACGCCTCGGCCGCCAACGTACAGACGCTGCACCGCGCCACCGAGGCGCGTCGTCAGGAACTGCTGCGGCGGCTCAATCTGGCGCCCGGCGGCACGGCGGCGCTGGTGCGGATGCGCGAGGAACTGCTCGACCATCTGCCGGCGCGGCCGGATCTCAAGGGCGTCGACCGGGACTTCGCCCACATGTTCTCCACCTGGTTCAACAGGGGCTTCCTCGTGCTGCGCCATATCGACTGGACCACGCCCGCCAACATCCTGGAGAAGATCATCCGCTACGAAGCGGTGCACGCCATCCAGGACTGGGACGACCTGCGCAACCGTCTGGAGCCCTCAGACCGGCGATGCTACGGCTTCTTCCATCCGCAGCTCGCCGACGATCCCCTGATCTTCGTGGAAGTGGCGCTGACCACCGGCATTCCCGACGCCATCGCGCCGCTGCTCGACACCAGCCGCAAGCCGATCGCCGCCGAGGAGGCGACGACGGCGGTGTTCTACTCCATCTCCAACACCCAGCGCGGCCTCGGCGGCGTCAGCTTCGGCAATTTCCTCATCAAGCAGGTGGTGGAAGAGCTGAAGCGTGAACTGCCGCAGCTGAAAACCTTCGTCACTTTGTCGCCGGCGCCCGGCTTCGCCAGCTGGCTGAAGAAGGAGCGGGCCAAAGAAGATTCGGATTTTCTCGATGCGACGCTGCGCGACCAGCTGAAGCTGCTGGACGAACCGGGCTGGCAGGACAACGCCGCCACGCGCGATGCGTTGCGCAAGCCGATGATGCAGCTGGCCGCCAGCTATTACCTCAGCGCCCGCAACGCCGCCGGCCGGCCTGTCGACCCGGTGGCGCGCTTCCACCTTGGCAACGGCGCCCGGCTGGAGGCCATCGACTATCTGGGCGACGCCTCGCCCAAGGGCATGGCCCAGGCGCACGGCTTCATGGTGAACTATCTGTACGCCCTCGATGACATCGAGAAGAACCACGAAGCCTTCGTCGAGCAGGGAGAGGTCGCCGCCTCCGCCGCGGTGAAGAAGCTGCTGCGCGCCAATGGCGGCCGCGATCGCGCCGCCGCCGTCAAAAACGGCAAGGAGGCGAAAAAAGACGCTGCGGAAAAGGGAGCCGTGGCGTGACGCGGCGGGGGAAATCACGTCTACTTCAGATGAATATGTCTTCGGGGAGAGCGCCTGCATGAACCGCAATCTGTTCGACCGGCTGTTCGCATCCGGGCTGGACCTGGAGCGGGTCGCCATTCGTCATCCGGATGGCTCCGTCAGCGCCTACGGCGACCTGACGGCGCGTTCGGGCCAGCTGGCCAATGCGCTGGTCAGCCTTGGCGTGCGGCCAGGCGACCGCGTGGCGGTGCAGGTGGAGAAGAGCGCCGAGGCGCTGACGCTGTATCTGGCCTGCCTGCGGGCCGGCGCCATCTATCTGCCGCTCAACACCGGCTACACCCTGGCGGAGCTGTCCTATTTCATCGGCGACGCCGAGCCGGCGCTGGTGGTCTGCGATCCGGCGCGGGAGGCTGGCGTCCAGGAGATCGCACGCGGCGCGCGCACGGCGACGCTGGACAGCCATGGCAAAGGCTCGCTGAGCGCCGTCGCCGACGCGCAGCCGGCGGACTTCGCCACGGTGGCGCGCGGCGACGACGATCTCGCCGCCATCCTTTATACGTCCGGCACCACCGGGCGCTCGAAGGGCGCCATGCTCAGCCACGACAATCTGGCGTCCAACTCGCTGACGTTGCGGGACTACTGGCGCTTCACCGCCGACGACGCGCTGATCCACGCCCTGCCGATCTATCACACGCACGGCCTGTTCGTGGCGACCAACGTCACCTTCTTCGCCGGCGGCTCGCTGATCCTGATGCCGAAGTTCGACGCCGACGCGGTGATCGCCGCCATGCCGCAGGCAACGGCGATGATGGGCGTGCCGACCTTCTACACCCGCCTGCTGCAACACCCGGGCCTGACCCGGGAGCTGACGGCCAACATGCGCCTGTTCGTGTCCGGGTCCGCGCCGCTGCTGGCCGAAACGCACAACGCATGGCGCGCCCGCACCGGCCACGCCATTCTTGAGCGCTATGGCATGACCGAAACCAACATGAACACCTCCAACCCCTATGAGGGCCCGCGCATCGCCGGCACGGTCGGCCTGCCGCTGCCGGGCGTCTCGCTCCGCATTGTCGACCCGGAAAGCGGGGCTCCGCTGGCCAATGGCGATATCGGCATGATCGAGGTGAAAGGCCCCAACGTATTCAAGGGCTACTGGCGCATGCCGGAAAAGACCGCCGCCGAATTCCGGCCGGACGGCTTCTTCATCACTGGCGACCTGGGGCGGATCGACGAACACGGTTACGTGCAGATCGTCGGACGCGGCAAGGATCTGATCATCAGCGGCGGCTTCAACGTCTATCCCAAGGAAGTGGAAAGCGAGATTGACGCGCTGGACGGGGTGATCGAAAGCGCCGTCATCGGCGCGCCGCATCCGGACTTTGGCGAGGGCGTCACCGCCGTGGTGGTGGCCAGCGACAAGGCCCTGGACGAGGCGCGGGTGCTGCAGGCGCTCGACGGCCGGCTGGCCAAGTTCAAGCTGCCGAAACGGGTGCTGTTCGCCGACGCGTTGCCGCGCAACAGCATGGGCAAGGTGCAGAAGAACCTGCTGCGCGACGCCCACAAGGATCTCTACGCCTGATCTGCAGGCGCGAAAAACCCGATGGGTTGGACCCATTGGGTTCGGCTGGACGGGCGGCGCGGACAACAGGCTCTGCGCCAGACCCATCATCAAAAACGACGCCCCGGGAGGGGCGCCGCCATCGCGTGGACCTCAATGCTGGTGAGCGATGATCTTGCCCTTGATGCCGTCGTAGACGTTCTGCGGCACGATTTTCTTCTGCACCAGCTCGTCCTTGCCCTTGTACGGACGGCCCTTGATGATGGCTTCGGCGCGAACCGGACCCACGCCCTTCAGGGCCTCGAGCTGTTCCTTGGTGGCGGTGTTGATGTCGAGCAACTGCGCCTTGTCTGCCTTCGCCGGCTTCGCCGCGGCGGGCGCCTGCTTCATGGGAGCGGGCGCCTGCTGGGTGGCCGCCGGCGCCTGTTGCGCCGCGGAAGGCCCCTTCATCGGGGCGGGCTGCGTCTGGGTCGTCTGCGCCAGCGCAGGGGTCGCGAGCAGCGCGAGGGCTGCAAAACCTGTCATCACCAGTTTACGCATTGTCATACTCTCCCATGGGACTGACACATGGCCGTCCGGCGAGCGAAGCCGAAGCCCCCAATCTTCCCTGTCATGCGCTTTCCGCCGCACGCACCGAAGCGCGCGTCCGGCAGAAAACATTCAACAGGTGACCTGACCTCACGGCCAGATTATGGTGCGACACAGGCGAAATCCTGTCGCCTGTTTTCTGAGGATCAGCAACAAATAGCTGATATAATTATCATAAAGAACAGTACTCCGCCTTCAGGCCCGCCTCTCAACTGAATGTGAATTCATCTTGCCAGCCGATCAGGACACGCCAGCGCCGCCGCAGCCCGCCCCCCAGCAACAGGGAGACGCCGCGCCGCGCATGGCGCCGCTCGCCAGCCTGCCGCTGTTCTTCAAGCCGTCCGGCCGCCGGGTGGTGCTGGCTGGCGCCAGCGAAGGCGCCGGCTGGAAGGCGGAGCTGCTCGCCGCCACCGGCGCGCGCCTGGAGATTTATGCGCCTGACGACCTGGAGCTCCCCGGCGCCATGCAGCAGCTGGCGCGCGAGCACCCAGACCGGGTCACCCTGCACCGGCGCAACTGGCGGGCGGACGACCTGGCCGGCGCCATGCTGGCGGTGGGCGATTTTGCCGGCGAAGACGAAGCGCGCCGCTTTGCCGACGCGGCGCGGGCGGCGGGCGCGCCGGTCAACTGCGTCGACCGGCCAGCGCTGTGCGACTTCCAGTTCGGCTCCATCGTCAACCGCTCGCCGCTGGTGGTCGGCATTTCCACCGACGGCGCCGCGCCGGTGTTCGGCCAGGCGGTGCGGGCGCGAATCGAGACATTGCTGCCGGAAACCTTCCGCCGCTGGGCCGACGCCGCCCGGCGCTGGCGGGCCGAGGTGCAGGAGCGGCGCTGGCCGTTCCGCACCCGGCGGCGGTTCTGGGAGCGCTTCACCGCCCAGGCCTTCACGGCGCCCGACCAGGAGCCGGACGCGCGCCTGCGCGACGCCCTGCTCGCCGACGCTGAAGCCAGCAGCCAGACGGCGGCGCGGGGCATGGTCAATCTCGTCGGCGCAGGTCCGGGGGATCCGGAGCTGCTCACCCTGCGCGCCGTGCGTCTGCTGCAATCGGCCGACGTCATTCTCTATGACGATCTCATCGCGCCCGGCGCGCTGGATTTCGCCCGCCGCGAGGCGCGGCTGATCCATGTGGGCAAGCGGGGCCACAAGCCGTCCTGCACCCAGGAGGACATCAACGCGCAACTGGTGCGACTGGCGGGCGAAGGCTTGCAGGTGGTGCGGCTGAAGGGCGGCGATCCGATGATTTTCGGCCGCGCCGGCGAGGAAATCACTGCGCTTGAAGCGGCTGGCGTCTCCTGCGCGGTCACACCAGGCGTCACCGCCGCCAGCGGCGCGGCCGCCGGCATGGCGACCTCCCTCACCCATCGCGACGCGGCGCGGCGGCTGCAATTCATTACGGCCCACGCCCGCAACGGCGCCCTGCCTGAGGATCTGGACTGGCGCGCCCTCGCTGATCCGGCGGCCACCACGGTGGTTTACATGGGGCTGGCGACGCTGGAGGCGCTGGCGACCCGGCTGCTGGCGGCAGGGCTCGACCCGCAAACTCCCGCCGCCCTCGTGGCGCGCGCCACGTTGCCAGACGAAACCATCGTGCATGCGCCGGTGGCGGAGCTGGCGCAGAAGGTCCGGGTCGCCGGCATCGCCGGGCCGGCGCTGGTCATCATCGGCCATGCGGTGGCGCTGGGGCCGAAGACGACCCCATAAATCAGAGCGCGCCGCGCTCCTTCAGAAACGCCAGCACCTGCGGCCGGCGCGGCGAGCCGTTGCGACCGCCAAAGGTGAGGCACTTCAGCGCCGAGGTGGCGGAAGCGAAGCTGATCGCCTCCCGTTCACCCGCGCCTTCCGCCAGCGCCAGGGCAAAGGCGCCATGCCAGACGTCGCCGGCGCCCAGGGTGTCCACGGCGTCCACCGGGAAAGCGGGCGCATGGGCCACGTCGCCGTTCTCCAGGAAATACACGCCCTCGGCGCCCACCGTCACGGCGAACCAGGTGTCGCCGGTCGCCATCTGGTCGCGCAGCTTCTTGAGCCCGCCGCGCGGATCGCTCTCGCCGGTGAGTTCGCGTAGCCCCTGGGCGCTGAAGGCGACATGGGTGGCGTCAGCAAGAATGGTTGGATGCCTTGGCGCCTTGTCACCGTCCAGCACGGCCGGCTTGCCGGCGCGGCGCGCCGCCGCGAACATGCGCGCGGCCGCCTCCTCCCAGCGGGTGTCGCCCAGCACCGCGTCGACGCGCGGCGGCAACTCTTCCGGCAGCCAGGATGGGTCGGACGGCAGGCTGCCGTCCCGGTAGCTGATCAGCAACCGTTCGCCATGCCGGTCCACCAGGATGGTGGAAACGGGTGATTTGACGCCGGGAAAACCGCGCACGAAGGAACAGCGCACATCCTCGGCGTGCAGCGCGTTGAGAATTTCGACGGCGACGGCGTCATCGCCAAGGCGGCCGGCAAAAATCGCTTCGCCGCCAAGCCGGGCGATGGCCACCGCCGCATTGGCGGCGATGCCGCCGCTGGTGATGACCAGATCGCGGGCGCGGTGCTTTTCCGCCACGCGCGGCATCTCATCGAGGGCGTAGATGTAATCGAGCGTGGCGATGCCAACGCAGAGGACCGTCGCCATGTCACCCTGTCCAGCGGAGCGACGCCTGTCTGTGGAGCAGATCCGCAGACAGGGCGAGTCGCCCTTTCAACCTGTCAGACAGGAACGGGTTCACCCATTCATGCCTGCGGCGCCAGCATGAATGGATCCCGCTCCATGAATCCCGGGGCCGTCGTAACCGGCGTCCCCTGTTTCAGCCCGCGTCGCGATCAACGAAACCGGCGTCGTCGGGCGGGCGCGCTCACCAGGTCCCGGTGTTCGGCATCGACGCCCACGGCTCCTGGGGCTCTTTCGCCGGGCCATCCTGCAGCAACTCGATGGAGACGCCGTCCGGAGAGCGGATGAAGGCCATGTAGCCGTCACGGGGCGGCCGGTTAATGGTGACGCCAGCCTGCATCAGGCGCGCGCAGGTCTCATAGATATCCGGAACCGAATAGCAGAGATGCCCAAAATTGCGGCCACCCGAATAGGATTCCGGGTCCCAGTTGTAGGTGAGCTCCAGCTCCGGCGCGTGAGTCGCCCTCGCGGTTTCCGCGTCCTGCGGAGCGGCGAGAAAAATCAGGGTGAAGCGACCGGCCGGCACATCCGTGCGGCGCGTTTCAACCAGCCCGAGCTTGTTGCAGTAAAAATCCAGCGATTCTTCCACGTTGGTCACGCGGACCATGGTGTGCCGAAAGCGCATCAACCCCTCTCCCAACAGCATGTGTAACGGCGCTGGAGCAGTTTTCGGTCAATCCGGATCGGAAACTGCTCCAGCTTTCCTTATTCCGAACGAATTCTGGTCAACCAGCCAGTCCCGGCTGACCGGAAACCGCCCGCAGCGCGCGCGTGCATGGCTGGAGAAAATGACCATCCGGAGCGGGAAAAGCAAATAGGCCGCCCCCGACGCCGCGCGCAGGCGGCGAATCCGCTGCTGCTTTAGCGTCAGGTGGGGCAGAATGCCTGGGCTGGCGACATGTGAACACCGGATTCTGACAGGTGTTCTTCGGGCAAAGCTGGCCGACAACCCCGGCGCGGTCGCCAATACGCCCAAACAAACAGCCTCTCGCAAAAGAGGCAAAGAAAAATATTGTCAAAATAGGAAATTACGTCTAATGTCGGAACTGCAGCAGTGATGCTGCGTGCCCTCCTTGGGCGTTTCCTCCCTAGACTTGGCTGCGCCCCGGCGCAGCCTTTTTTCTTGGGACAGACCCTATCTCCCCAATCGTCGCGCGCGCAACAGAAAATTTAAAAGCGACCGATTTTTTAATAACATATTTTCCGCGTCCTGATTTTCCCTTTTCTGCCAATACATTGACAATTTTTCGCCATGCCGCGGGCTGTGAATAACTCCAGGCGGGCTTCCAGCGCCCGGAGCGTTGCGATGGCCCTGCGCGGCAACCAGGCAGGCGGCAGGAGGGCCGGCGCGCGCCGGCATTGCGGTTCTGATCACCCTGGGTCCATAGTTGCCGGCGCGCTTCCCGCGCGCCCGCTGTTCCCAACCGTATGGCGACGGACAGCAGGAAAATCCGAAACGGCTGGACCATGATGCGCACCGATACTCCCCCGATTGTCCGTCTTTCCGACTACCGCCCCTCCGATTACCTGATTGACGCCGTTTCACTCGACATTTCACTCCATGCCGACGACACCCTGGTGACGGCCGAACTCGCCATGCGCCCCAACCCCGCCGGCGTGGCGGGCGCGCCCCTGCGTCTGGACGGCGACGAACTGGAACTGCGCGCGTTCAGCGTGGATGGCGCGCCGCCGCCCGCCGACGCATGGGAAAACTCGCCCCAGGGCCTGACCCTGCACGCGCCGCCGCAACGGCCATTCCGGCTGCGGATCGTCACGCGCGTCAGCCCCGCCGCCAACACCAAACTGATGGGGCTGTACCGCTCCAGCGGCGTCTATTGCACCCAGTGCGAGGCCGAGGGCTTCCGGCGCATCACCTATTTCCTCGACCGGCCGGACGTGCTGTCGGTTTACACCACGCGCATCGAGGCAGCGAAGGATGAAGCGCCACTGCTATTGGGCAACGGCAATCTGCAAGACGCGGGCGAATTGCCCGGAACCGGCCGCCACTACGCTGTCTGGCGCGATCCGTTCCCCAAGCCCGCCTACCTGTTCGCGCTGGTGGCCGGGCGGCTGGATACGGTCTCGGAGACGTTCACGACCATGTCGGGACGCAAAGTGGAGATCGCGGTGCATGTGGAGCCCGGCAAAGCCGACCGCGCCGGCTACGCCCTTGACGCCCTGGCCCGCTCCATGCGCTGGGACGAGGAGACGTTTGGCCGCGAATACGATCTCGACGTGTTCAATGTGGTCGCGGTGTCCGACTTCAACATGGGGGCCATGGAGAACAAGGGCCTGAACATCTTCAACGACAAATACGTTCTGGCCAGCCCCGACACCGCAACCGACGCGGATTACGCCAATATCGAAGCAATTATTGCCCACGAATACTTTCATAACTGGACCGGCAACCGCATCACCTGCCGCGACTGGTTCCAGCTGTGCCTGAAAGAGGGACTCACGGTCTTCCGTGACCATGAATTTTCGGCCGACCAGCGCTCGCGGCCGGTGCGGCGCATCGCCGACGTGCGCACCTTGCGCGCCGCCCAGTTCGTGGAGGACGCGGGCCCCCTCGCCCACCCGGTGCGGCCGACACAGTACAGCGAAATCAACAACTTCTATACGGCCACGGTTTATGAGAAGGGCTCCGAGCTGGTGCGCATGCTCAGCATCCTGCTTGGGCCGGAGGCGTTCCGGGCAGGGCTGGATCTCTATTTCAGCCGCCACGACGGACGTGCAGCGACAATCGAGGATTTTCTCGCCTGCTTCGCTGAAGCAGGCGGCCGGAATCTGGACCACTTCGCCCAGTGGTACGCCCAGGCCGGCACCCCCGTGGTGACGGCGCGCGGCGACTGGGACGCGGCGGCGGAAACCTGGACGCTGCATCTGAAGCAGACGACGCCGCCAACGCCGGGGCAGCCTGAAAAGCGTCCTCAGGTCATCCCCATCCAGATGGGGCTGATCGGCGCCAGCGGCCGGGAACTGCCGCTGCAGGCGGACAATGACGCGCCGTTACAGGGCGACGTGCTGGTGTTCGACCGGGAGGAAATGACCGTCACGTTCAGAAACGTCACCGAACGTCCGACACCGTCACTGTTCCGGGGCTTCTCGGCGCCGGTGCGCTGCGACATCGACCTTGATGACGCCGACGAACTGCTGCTGTTCCGCGCCGATTCCGACGCCTTCAACCGCTGGCAGGCGGTGCAGAACCTGATGTTGAAGCATCTGGTGAAGGACGTGGCGGCGATCCGCGCCGGACACGGCGGAGCAGGCGCGCCGGCTTTCATCGGCGCATTCGGCGACTTCCTCGCCAGCGAGGGCAAACGCGACCCAGCTTTCGTCGCCCAGGCCCTGAGCTTGCCGACGGAGGGGGATATCGCCCGCGAAATCGGCTCGGACATCGACCCGGACGCCATCCATGCAGCGCGCCGGGCGCTGCGTCAGGCCATGGCGGCGGCGCTGCTGCCGGCGCTACGCGCCATCCATGACGAAGCCGAAGCGAAGGCAACATTCGACCCGGGCGCCCAGGCGGCGGGCCGGCGGGCGCTGCGCAACCTTGCCCTCGACCTCATCGCGGCGGCGGCGCCCGAAGAGGGGGCCGAGCGCGCCGCCGCGCAGATCCACAACGCCGGCAACATGACGGACCGGATGGCGGCGCTCGCCACCCTGTCGCTGCTGCCCGGCGCGCGCCGCGAGGACGCGCTAACAGCCTGGGAGCGCGCGTTCGCCGCCGATCCACTGGTGATGGACAAGTGGTTTGGCGTGCAGGCGATGATCCCCGAGGCGGGAACGCTGGACCGCGTCCGCCGGCTGATGTCACACCCTGGCTTCACCATGACCAACCCCAACCGCGTGCGGGCGCTGCTCAGCGCCTTCTCGCTGTCCAATCCGACGCAGTTCGCGCGCGCCGACGGCCAGGGCTTCGAACTGATCGCCGACGCCATTCTCGAACTGGACCGGATCAACCCCCAGGTCGCCTCGCGCATGCTCACGGCGTTCCGGGCGTGGCGGACGCTGGAGCCAGGCCGACGCGCCCGCGCCCTGGCCGCCTTGCAGCGCATCGCGGCGCGGACCGGACTTTCGGTGGATGCGCAGGACATTCTCAACAGAATGCTCGCGGCCAGCTGAAGCGCGCCACACCCACAACATCCAGGGGGAGAATTCAACGCTCCCCCTACTCCCAGGACGATCATCCGGCCCCTGCGCCACCCCCCGCCCAGCGGACAGAAACCACTCTGGACAAAGCAACAAAATACGATTCAGATGGTGATGATTCGGGAAGATGCGGCACATCAACCTGATGGTTTTTGGCGGGATTCCGAAGGGGGATTGAGATGGCGCGCGTCCAAGCGACGCCCGCACGCGCACCTGCGCGCGCGGCCACCGTTCTGGGAGTGGCGAAATCCATCACGCACCCTGCCCTGGGCAGGCTGGTCGCCGCTGAACCCTGGCTGAAACTCGCCGTCCCCTGCCTGCTTGGCGTTTTCGTTCTCACCCTCGCCTTCAGCGCCGTGCTCCAGGCCGTCAGCTCCCGCTCGGAAGCCGTGGATGAGTCCGCCATCACCATCGACCTGCTGGCCGCATCGCTGACCCATGCCGCCGCGACGCCCGGCGCGCTCACTTCCAGCAGCCCCGCAACCGCAGGGCGCGCCCTCCTCGAAGCGCATGCGCCGTCACAGGCGCTTGGCGCCGGCCGCTCGGTCATTGTCACCGACCCGGCAGGAAACATTGTCGCCGCAGCGCCAGCGGGCGCGCCGACCCGCGGGCGGCTCGCCACGTGGCTGGGGCCGTCCCAGCCGCTCACCACTTTCGCCGACCGCGCCGGCGTCATGGAAATCTCGCTCGCCAATAACCAGCGGGTGCTCGCCACGGTTCGCAACCTGCCGGCGCCGCTGGGCCAACTGGCGGTGGTCCAGCCGCTTGACGACGCCCTTGGCCCATGGCGCGCCCTGACGCGGAATTACGGGACCCTGCTGCTGACAGCTTCGCTGGTCCTGATCGCCGTGGCGGCAGCCTATTTCATGCAGTCGGCGCGGGCTCGCGACGCCGACGACATCACCGAGCGGGTGACGGAGCGCATCGACACGGCGCTCAACCGCGGCCGTTGCGGCCTCTGGGACTGGGACATCGCCCGCGGCCGCATCTACTGGTCCGACAGCATGTACGCCCTGCTGGGTCTGACGCGGCAGAACGAATTCCTGTCGTTCGGCGAAGTCAACGCCATGGTTCACCCGGACGATGGCGATCTTTATGGCCTCGCCGACATGCTGGCCGGCGCCCGCGCTGACACGGTGGATTACGAATTCCGCATCCGCAACGCCGCCGGAGAATGGATCTGGCTGCGTCACCGCAGCGAGCTGGTCGAGCGTGGCGACGACCAGGATGGTCCGCACCTGATCGGCATCTCGGTCGACATCACCGAGCAGCGCCGCATGGCCGCGCTGAAGAAAACATCCGACAACCGCCTCAGCGACGCGATCGAGAGCATCTCGGAGGCCTTCGTCCTGTGGGGGCAAGACCAGCGCCTGGTCACCTGCAACTCCAAATTCCGCAACCTGCACCGCTTGCCGCCAGACCTGCAGGTCGCGGGGATGACGCAGGAAGAACTGATGCAGCAGGGCAATCTGCCAATCGTGCAGACCCGGCCCATCAACGGCGCCGTCGCGAGCCGCGACGCCCAGACTTACGAGGCCGAGCTGGCCGACGGCCGCTGGTTGCAGGTCAACGAACGCCGCACGAAGGACGGCGGCCTGGTCTCCATCGGCACCGACATCACCGGACTGAAGCGCCATGAGGAACAGCTGGTGGATTCGGAGCGCCGCCTGCTGGTGCTGGTTTCCGACCTGCGCCGTTCCCGCCAGGCGCTGGAAATGCGCGGGCAGCAGCTGGCTGATCTGGCGGAAGGCTATCGCGAGGAAAAGGGCAAGGCGGAAGCGGCCAATCGCGCCAAGTCGGAATTCCTGGCCAATATGAGCCACGAGCTGCGCACGCCGCTCAACGCCATCATTGGCTTCTCGGAAATGATGGAAGGGGAGATGTTCGGCCCGCTCGGCAACGCCCGATACACGGATTACTCCCGCGACATCCGGGGCAGCGGCCAGAAGCTGCTGGCGATGGTCGAGGACATTCTGGAAATGTCGCGCATCGACACCGGCAGCCGGAAAATTGAGCCCCAGCCCATCGACGGTCGCACTGTCATCGACGCCGCCGTCTCAACCGTCAGTGAAGCGGCCAGTGGCAAGGGGCTGCGTCTTGAGGTCGACGCGCCGGCGCAACTGGGCATGGAAGCCGATCCACGCGCGCTGCAGCAGATCCTCGTCCGCCTGCTGCGCAATTCGGTGAAGTTCACGCCCGAGGGCGGCGAGATCACCGTGCGCGCCCGGATAGCCGGCGACCTGGTCGACATCCACGTTATTGACACCGGCGTCGGCATCGCCGCCGAGGCGATCGACACGCTTGGGCGTCCCTTCGAACAGGTGGACGGGGAATTCAACAAGGCCAACAAGGGCGCGGGGCTTGGCCTCGCCATCGCCCGGTCGCTGGCGGAGATGCATGGCGGCAGGCTGAGCATCCAGTCGCAACTGGGACATGGCGCCGTGGTCACCGTGCGCCTGCCGCTGCAGGCGCCCGTGCACGGCGTCGGCCACGTCGCTGCCTGAGGCGCCGGCGGCACGCTTCGTCTAGCCGCCCAACACACGCCTGAAGGCTGCGCGCACGTCGCCACGCAGGGTCGCCAGGTGCGCCTCCAGCATCTTCACATCCGGCAGCCCCACGGCATTGGCGATGCGCTTCAACACCGCCGGCGCCACATTCTTTGCATTGAAATCGCCATCGACGGTCAGGCGCTCCCACTGCAACACGTCCTCCATCACCGCATAACCGGCGCAAAGTGGCTCGCCATCCGCAGGCGGCAGCATGTCCCGGTCGATGGCGGTATGGATGACCTGCCCGGCGTCAGATCGCTCCAGCCCGGCTGAAAGGCCCGGCCAGCCAAGCGCCAGATATTGGGCGACAAACTCCACGTCCATCAGCCCGCCAGAAGCCAGCTTGAGATCCCAGGGGTTGCGATCGCCCTTCTCCCGCGCCACCAGGGCGCGCATGTCGCGCACGCTTTTGGCCAGCGCCGCGCGGTCACGCGGCCGGTCGATCACGGCGCGCACGGCTTCCGCAACGCGCCGGGCCAGCCCTGCATCGCCAGCGACAACGCGGGCGCGCGTCAACGCCATATGCTCCCAGGTTTCCGCTTCGGTGGTCTGATAGCGGGTGAAGCCGGAATACTGCGTGGCGACGGCGCCCTTGCGACCATCGGGGCGCAAACGCATGTCGACGTCATAAAGACGGCCGCGCCGGGTCGGCACGGTCAGGGCGCTGACCAGTCGCTGCGTCAGGCGGTTGTAGTAGACCGAAGCATGAAGGGGGCGGGCGCCGTCGCTCTCAGGCTGATCGGGATCAAAGTCGTAGATCACTACCAGATCGAGGTCGGACGAGGCGGTAAGCTGGCGCGAACCGAGGCGGCCATAGGCCATCACAACGATTTCGCCGCCGGGCACGACGCCGTGATCGGCCCGGAACGCCGCCAGCACCGCCTCAAGCGAGGCGGCGATCACCGCGTCGGCGATCGCCGCGAAGCCCTGCCCAGCCCGCTCAGGCGCGTAGATGCCGGTGAGCATGCGGGCGCCGACGACGAACTGGGCGAGCCGGGCGGCGTCCCGGGCGCGGTCGAGAAACTCCTCGAAACTGGCCGGTTTGCCAATATGGCCGCGAATGCGCGCGGCCAGGCTGTCAAGGTTCTGGGCGTCCTCGGCAAAGGCCGGATCAATAATGGCGTCCAGCACATGCGGACGCTCCGAAACGATGTCAGCCAGGCGCGGCGCCGTGCCCAGCAGATCAGCGAACAGATTCAGCAGGCGCTCGTTGGAGCGCAGCATCGACAGCAGTTCGACAGCGGCGGGCATGCGGCCGAAAGCGCGGTCAAGGGCAGCCAGCGCTCCATCAGGATCGGCGGTGCGGCCAAGGGCGCCGAGCAATCCTGGCGTGAGCTCGGTCACCACCTCGCGGGCCCGGGCGCTGGTGATGGCCGGACGGCGACCAAAATGCCAGCCACGGATGGTTTCCGTCACCACCGATGGGTCACGAAACCCTATGCGGCGCAGGGTTTCGAGCGTATCGGGATCGTCACTGGAACCGGTGAACACCAGGCTGCCAGCTTCAGTGGCCAGCGCCGGACCTTCCTCAAACAGCAGGCCGTAATGATGCTGGACGGTGCGGGCGGTTTTCTCCAACGCCGCGCCCAGGGCCCTGGTTGAGGCGAAGCCGGCGAACCGGGCGAAATCCTGCAGCCGCTCCGCGTCGTCAGGAAGGCGCTGGGTCTGCTCATCGCCGACCATCTGCAGGCGATGCTCCAGCGTGCGCAAGAAACGGTAGGCGTCGCTGAGCTCATCGCGGGCTTCGGCAGAAATCCAGCCATCCTCAGCAAGCGCGGCCAGCATGTCGAGGGTGCGCGCGCCGCGCAGATTCTCGCGCCTGCCGCCAAACACCAGTTGCTGGGTCTGAACGAAAAATTCGATCTCGCGAATGCCGCCGCGGCCGAGTTTGATGTCGTGGCCCGCCAGGGCGATCTGGTCATGCCCCTTGACCACGTGGATCTGCCGTTTCATGGCGTGAATGTCGGCGATGGTGGCGAAATCGAAATATTTGCGCCAGATGAACGGGCGCAAATCCTTCAGAAACGCCGCCCCAAGCTGCACATCGCCGGCGATCGGCCGCGCCTTGATATAGGCGGCGCGCTCCCAATTCTGACCGACCGTTTCATAGTAAGAAAAAGCGGCGGGTAGAGAGATGGCCGGCGCGGTGGAGCCAGGGTCGGGGCGCAGGCGCAAATCGACCCGGAAAACATAACCGTCCCCGGTGCGCTCCTGCAGAATTTTGGCCAGCGACTGGGTGAAGCGGACAAATATCTGGGAAGCGGCCAGCCCATCCTTGAGCGGGGCGTCCGGATCGTAAAACACAACGATATCGATATCGCTGGAATAATTGAGCTCACCGGCGCCGTGCTTGCCGAGGGCAAGGATGGTCAGTCCACAGCCCTGCCCGGGGTTCTGAGTGTCGGGGATCAACAGGCGCCCCTGCCGCGCCAATTCGGCGAGAAGGAAACAGGCGGCCGCGCTGACGCAGGCGTCGGCAAACGCGGTCAGGGCGCCCGTCACCTGCCCGACGCCCCACGCGCCACCGAGATCAGCCAACGCCACCAGCAGCGCGTTATCGGCCCGCAGGCGACGCAGCGCCTTCATCAGCGCGGCCTGGTCACCCGCCTGGCGCCAGGCGTCGGCGGCCTCTGCCACGAGGGCGGCGTGCGTCGCCTCGGGCGGCGCCAGCAAGAACGCGTCGATACGACCTGCCCGCGCCCGTAGCAGGCGCGACAGGAAGGGAGAATGAGCGAAAACGCCAAGCAACACGTCGCGCACCAGCGGCGTTTCATCCAGCGCCGCGGCAAGGGCGCCGCCCTTTGCGTTGTTCTCCCCAACCAGTTCTGCCAGGCTCGCCCGGGCAGCCCGCATTGCCGCAGCGTCCCCCCCCCTGGGCGCGCCGACGAAACGCGTGGCCAGGCCAGACTGTTCCAGCGTCGCGGCGTCCGCCCGCTCTCCCGATGTCCTGCTCATGCGGATGCGCCCTTCCCTGGCAATTCGAGTATGGCGCGCAGCCCCGGGTGATTGTCTTCGATCCGCAACCGTCCGCCATGCAATCGGGCCACCGCCGATACAAGGCTTAACCCAAGTCCGAAGCCGGGGCGACTGCGCGAGCCTTCCAGACGCACGAAACGCTCCACGACGTGATGGCGGCTGTCTTCCGGAATGCCCGGCCCATTGTCGGAAACGGTGATTTCCACGCCCGCCCCTGCCCTGGCGGCGGAGATGCACAACGCCGGCGGCTGGCTGCTTGCGGCCCAATCGGACGGAATGGCGTATTTGAAGGCGTTGTCGAGCAGGTTGGCGAGCGCCTGCCCCAGCAGTTCACGGCTGCCATACATGGGCAGATGCGCCGGCATGTCGACGGAAACAGTCATGCCGGCGTCTTCAGCCAGGGGCTCGTAGAGCTCAACGACACTGCGGGCCACGTCGGCGGCGTCGAACTCCGCCATGCTGTCCTGCGGCTCGCCGCCAGCCTCAAGGCGCGCGATCATCAGCAGGGCGTTGAACACCTTGATGAGATTGTCAGACTCTTCGATGACAGCTCCCAGCGCCGCCGCGTACTCGTCCGGCGTGCGGCTGCTGCGCAACGCCTCCTCGGCGTGATTGCGCAGGCGGGTCAGCGGCGTTTTGAGGTCGTGCGCGATATTGTCCGAGACTTCTTTCAGCCCGTTCATCAGTTCGCCGATGCGCTCGAGCATGGCGTTGAGGTGCATGGCGAGACGGTCAAGTTCGTCGCCGGCTCCTGTCACGGGCAGGCGGCCGGCCAGGTCACCGCCCATGATCGTCTGCGCCGTGTCTGAGATGTCCTCAACGCGCTTGAGCACGCGCCGGGTGATGAACCAGCCGCCAATGCAGCCGAGAATGGTGATGAAGGCGAGCGAAATGCCGGCGGCGCGCCACATGACGGCGCGCAGGCGCTCCTGCTCCTCCAGATCGCGGCCGACCAGCAGGCGAAAACCGCCGGGCAGGACGTAGACCTGCACCAGCGCCCGGCCATTGATCTGCCTGTCTTCGTGACGATCATCGCGGCGATATTCGATGACGCGCGTCGCCTGCTCGTCCAGGACGCCAGCCGGCAGTTCGCCCACGTTGCCGGCCAGGCGTTCGCCGGTGAAGGTTGTGAGGAGATAGAGCGAGGCGCCAGGCAGCCGCGTGCGGCGCTCGACCACATGCACGAGACGGCGGACGCCGCCAAGGCGGTATTGCTCGGCCAGACCACTGGTTTCCGCGGCGATGGTCGATCGGGTCTGTTCCAGCAGGAGTTCGCGCGCACTCTGGGTGACATAAGCGAGGACGCAGCCCGCCATCACCACAAAGACGACGAGATAGGCAAGCGTCAGCTTGAAGGCGGTGGCGCGGACGAGTTTACCGAGCGCTGTCACGGATCATGTATCCCGCGCCGCGGATGGTGTGAATGAGTTGGACGGCGTGGCCCTTGTCCACCTTGGCGCGCAACCGCGAGACATGGACGTCGATCACATTGGTCTGGGGATCGAAGTGATAATCCCAGACATTTTCAAGCAACATGGTGCGCGTCACCACCTGCCCTGCATGTTTCATGAGATATTCGAGCAGCCGGAATTCGCGCGGCTGCAAAGCGATCTCCTTGCCGCCGCGCGTGGCGCTGTGCGCCAGCCGGTCCAGCTCCAGATCACCGACCCGATAGGTGGTCTGCTCGGCGGCCGGCGCATGGCGGCGGCGCGACAGCACCTCCACCCGGGCAAGCAGTTCCGAAAAAGCGTAAGGCTTGGGGAGGTAGTCGTCGCCGCCGGCGCGCAGGCCCTTCACCCGGTCATCAACCTGGCCGAGCGCCGAAAGAATGACGACCGGCGTCTCAACCTTCTGCTCGCGCAGGGAACGGATCAGGGAGAGGCCATCGAGCTTCGGCAGCATGCGGTCGACAACGAGCACGTCATAGGTTTCCTCGCGCGCAAGGGCGTAGCCCTCGAGCCCGTCGGGGGCGTGATCGGCCACATGACCGCTTTCCTGAAATGCCTTGACCATATAGGCGGCGGCCTCAGGATCATCTTCGACAACCAGAATCTTCATATCAGTCATGATAGCGCGCTCACACTGAAAACAAGAAGCCGCGCGCAGCGCGTGACCGTCAAAAAGCAGGCGGCCCGGTTTGTTTGACCGGACCGCCTCATAACGCCTGCCCTGCATTGGTCGCCCCGGCCCCGGGGAGTGAGTGAACCAGGGCCGGAGCGCCGCAAAATCAGCCGGTCGGCAGGGTCAGCGCCAGGAAGCGGCCGCCCTGGGGTGAAGCCAGTTGCAGCAGCACGGCCTTGCGCCCTTCCTTACGGCTCTTTTCGATGGCGCTGGCCACGTCCTGCGGGGTGGAGACCTTCTGGCCGCCGGCCTCGGCTATGACGTCGCCGGCGCGCAGCCCCTTTTCCTCAGCCTGGGAGCCAGGCTCGACGCCGACGACGGCGACGCCCTTGCCTTCCATGCCCCGCACCTCATCGGCCGGCGCCAGGGCAAGGCCGAGCTTGCCAAGATCAGCGGCCGAAGCAGGCCCCGCAGCAGCGGTTTTCTCGCCCGGCATGGCCCCAAGTTTCACCTTGACGGTTTCCGTCTTGCCGTTGCGGTAAACGGAGAGCTCGGCCGTGGCGCCGGGGTCAAGCATGGCCACCGCGCGGCTCAGCTCGCGGGCGTCCTTCACCGGCTTGCCGTTCAGCGCAGTGATGGCGTCACCACTCTTCAGGCCAGCCTTGCTTCCCGGGCTTCCCTCTTCAACCCGCGCCACCAGGGCGCCCTGGGCCTTGTTGAGGCCGATGCCCTCGGCGATATCCAGGGTCACGGGCTGGATTTGCACGCCAAGGAAGCCGCGCTTCACCGAACCATGGTCCTGAATTTCGGAGATCACCTTGCCGGCGGTATCGGATGGCACGGCGAAGGCAATGCCGACGCTGCCGCCGGAGGGCGAAGCGATGGCCGTGTTCACGCCGACAACCTCACCGGCAAGATTAAAGGTCGGGCCACCCGAGTTACCGCGGTTCACCGGCGCATCAATCTGCAGGAAGTCGTCATAAGGTCCGGCGCCAATATCGCGTCCGCGCGCTGACACGATGCCGGCGGTCACGGTGCCGCCGAGGCCAAAGGGATTGCCAACCGCGATCACCCAGTCGCCGATGCGCGGCGTTTCTTTCGCAAAAGGCACAGCCGGGAACGGGCCTTTGTCCTCCGTCTTGAGCAGGGCAAGGTCGGTCTTCGGATCAACGCCGACAACCTTCGCAGCGAGGGTGCGCCCGTCATCGGTGGTCACCTCGACCTTGGTCCCCTTTTCCACCACGTGATTGTTGGTGACGATGTAACCGTCGCTGGTCACGAAGAAGCCGGAGCCCTGGGCCTCGCCGAAGCGCTTCGGACCGGGACCGCGACGCATGTCGCCGCCAGGGCCATTGCCAGGAGCGTTGTCACCGAAGCGACGGAAGAAACGCTCCATCGGGCTGCCGGGGGGGAAACCGAAATCTTCGCCGGACGAGAAGCCGCTGGCCTCGGGAGCCGCCGGCTCAGCCACCTTGACGCGCACCGACACGACAGCCGGCTTCACTTTGGCGACGACGTCGGCAAAGGAGGGCTGAACGGCCGCGGGGGTGGCGGCGGTTGTCGCAGCCACCGCCTGGTTGTACGGCGGCAGCAGGGTTCCCTGGGCCAGACCGGCGACGGTCACCGCGCCAAGGGCAACAGCGCCGAGCAGCAGGGAGGCGCGCCGGTTGCGGCCGCCCTTGCGGCGCAGGCGGCTGCTGGCGTCAGAAGTATTCGTCTGGTCGTTGTGATTGTCGATCATGGTTTCATTCACTCCATGGCGTATTCGCCTTGTTCTGGAGTGGACCATGACGCCCGGAGGCTTACGGCAACCTCACGGCAACATGACAATTTGGTAAGGGAAACACCCCGCCGTAAAAAATCAGGCCGGAGGCTCCCGGTCATCCAGCAGTTTCTGCAACTGCGCCTGTTCGGCGGCGTTCAGGGCCGGAGTTGCGGCGCGGGAGCGCCGGCGTCCCCACAGCACGAACGCCGCTCCGCACAGCAACACAATGGCGGGACCCAGCCACAACAGGAACGTTCGCGCATTGAACGGCGGCTTCAACAAAACAAAATCGCCATAACGTTCGACAATATAGGCCCGGATTTCGGGATCGCTGTCGCCCGCAACAAGTCGTTGCCGGACAACGCGCCGCAAATCCCGGGCGACCTGCGCGTCCGAATCATCGATGGACTGGTTCTGGCAAACCAGGCAGCGCAATCCCAGTGAGATATCGCGGGCGCGCTGCTCCAGCTTGCGATCCGGCAAGACCTCATCGGGCTGAAGCGCATGGCCGGGACCACCGCCGGCCATCAGGACGCCAAGGCCAATCGCGGCGGCCACGAGCAATCTCACCCCACGCTGGCTCATTGCGCCGCCACCGTCGCAATGGCCACAGCCTCTTTCCCGGCTGGCTCCTTGCGCCGCCCGCGTGTTGGCGCGCCAACGCGCAGACGGCGGTCGCTGAATGAGAGCGCGCCGCCGATGGCGGCGATCAGGGCGCCGATCCAGATCAGCAGCACCCATGGCTTCCAGTACAGGCGCACGCCAAGGCCATGCTCACCGGCGTCGCCCAGCGCCACGTAGACCTGGCCGAAGCCAATGGTGGAAATACCGGCCTCGGTCGTCGACGTGTTCCGCGCCGGAAAAAACCGCTTGGAAGCGTCGACGGTGCGGATGATTACGCCGCCCTGCAGCACGTGGAAGCGGGCGACGTCCTCGCGATAGTTGGCGACCTGCCTGGAGAAGCTGTCTGTCAACACCACGTCGTACGGACCAACGGTCAATGGCTGTCCCGGGCGCGCCGAGCCGAGCGTCTCGATGCTCCATGCCTGCGCCGCAAGGCCAATCACGCAAACCCCGACACCGGCATGGGCTACGGCCGCGCCCCAGGCCGAACGCGGCAAACCGGCCGCCCGACGCAGAACGACCGATAGCGGCGCGCCCCGCTTCCAGCTGCGGCTGAGGATTTCATTGACGCCGCCAACAAACACGAAAATTCCAAGCCAGAGGCCGATGACCGCCAGCACCGGACCGCCACGCTGGATGAAGACGATCGCCAGGCAGGCGACAATTGACACCCCCATCACAAACAGCAGCCTGGACACGGCGCCGGCAAGATCGCCACGCTTCCAGGCCAGCGCCTGACCAAAGGGGATCAGCAGCAGCAGCGCCATCGCCAGCGGAACGAAAGTCGCGTCATAGAATGGCGGGCCGACGGAAATCTTGTCGCCGGTGAGCCCCTCCAGCGCCAGCGGATACAACGTGCCGATGAACACGGTGGCGCAGGCGGTGGCGAGCAGCAAATTATTGACGACCAGCGCGCCTTCCCTTGAGATGGGCGCGAACAGACCGCCTGTCTTCAGCAGGGGCGCACGCCAGGCGAACAGGGCGAAGCCGCCGCCGATGAAAAAGACCAGAATGGCGAGAATGAACAAACCGCGGCCTGGATCGGTGGCGAAGGCATGCACCGAGGTCAGCACGCCGGAACGCACCAGGAATGCGCCCAGCAACGACAGGGAAAACGTCAGGATCGCCAGCAGGATGGTCCAGACCTTCAGGGCGTCGCGCTTCTCCATCACGAGGATGGAGTGCAGCAACGCCGTGCCGGACAGCCACGGCATGAAGGAAGCGTTCTCGACCGGATCCCAGAACCAGAAACCGCCCCACCCCAGTTCGTAGTATGCCCAGTAGGACCCCATGGCGATGCCGAGGGTCAGAAACACCCAGGCGATGAGACACCAGGGACGCACGGCGCGGGCCCAGATGGCGTCGATGCGTCCGCCAATCAGCGCGGCGGCGGCAAAGGCGAACACCAGCGAAAAACCTACGTAACCGATGTAGAGCAGCGGCGGATGGATGGCGAGGCCGATGTCCTGGAGGATCGGGTTGAGGTCCTGCCCCTCAGCCGGCGGCGCGACCAGACGGGCGAAGGGATTGGAGACGCTGATAATAAACGTGAGGAAGGCCACGCTGATCAGCCCCTGAACCGCCAGGGCGTCCGCCCGCAACACGCCCGGCGCCATACTGCGCGCAACCGCCAGCAGCGCGCCGAACAACGCCACCACCAGCACCCACAGCAACATGGAGCCTTCGTGATTGCCCCACAGACCGGTGATCCGGAACAGCAACGGCTTCAGGGAGTGGGAATTCTCGACCACGTTACGGACAGTGAAATCGGACGTCACATAAGCCCAGGTCAAGGCGCCGAAGGCAATGGCGACGCAGACGAACGCCCCGACGGCGGCGACGGGGCCGATGCCCATCAGCGATGCGTCCCGCGCCCGCGCGCCCCAGAACGGAAGCACCGTCTGAATCACGGAAAGCGCCAGCGCCAGAACCAGCGCGTAATGTCCAATCTCAACGATCATGGGCGCGCGGCTCCCGCTTTTTCCTCGCCCTGCCAGACGCCCTGCTTTTTCAGGGCGTCCGCCACCTCACGCGGCATGTAGCGTTCATCATGCTTGGCCAGCACCTTGTCGGCCACGAACGTATGGTCGGGTTGCAGAACACCCTCGGCGACCACGCCCTGACCTTCGCGGAACAGATCAGGCAGCAGTCCCGCGTAGGACACACGCACGTCCGAGGTTGAGTCGGTGATGGCGAAACGCACCTGCTGGCTGGCAAGACGCTCCACCGAGCCTTCCTTCACCAGCCCGCCAATGCGCAAACGGGCGCCAGGCTGAATGTTCTTCTGGGCCAGTTCCGTCGGGCCATAGAAGAACACGATCGTATCGCGCATGGCGAACAGCACGAGGCCAAGGGCCACGCCCAGCACGGCGACGGCGGAGCCAATCAGCAGCAGCCTGCGTTTTTTTCGCGTCATCGGTCGTCCTCAGGGGGTCTTTGGATGAACGCCCAGTTCACGGGCAAAGGCTTCAAGCCGGGCTGATTCCCCGGGACGCGCGCCAAGAGCGCGCATGCCGTCGGCCAACGCAGCGCCTGCTTCGGCCTTTCGGCCCAGCACCACGTAAGAGCGCACCAGCGTGCGCCAGCCTTCAGGATTATCCGGGTTGGTCTTCAGCCGCTCCGCCAGGCCCTGCACCATGCCGGCGATCGCCGCCCCCTGGGCTTCGGCAGGCGCGGAGGCGATGTCCTTCGCCATCGCCTGCCGCTGCAAACCGGCGATGCGGGCCTCGACCGCGGCGCGCCACGGCGCATCAGGCGGCGCGCTCTTCAGCAATGCTTCGAAAGCCACGCGCGCGCCGTCCACATCGCCATCCTGAGCGTGCGCCACAGCCAGATAGAATTTCGGCATGGGCGCAGCCGGATCGCCCCTTGTGGCGCGCTCGAACAGTTCACGCGCAAACGATTCCACCACGCCATTGGCGGACGCCACCAGCGCCTCGCCATAGCTGGCCAGACGCGCCGGCGTTTCGCCGCGCAGTTTCAGTACGCTGGCCCAGGCCTTCACGGCCTCATCCGGCCGCCCCATGCGCAGATAGACCGGAGCCAGCAATTCCCACCCGGCTCCATCGTCCGGTTTCGTCGCCAGATGACGTTCCATCCGCGCAACCAGATCACCGGCGTCCGCCTGGGCGACAGGCCGCGCGCGGCGCTCCGCGATGGTCAGGGACCGCAGGTCGGGCGAGCCAACAGCGCCATAAATTGCAAGGGTAATGAGGGGGATCGTCGACAGCGCGATGGCCGAAGCGGCGCGGCGGCGGCGCAGCGCATATTCACTTTCGCCATCGGCCCGCCCCATCGGGGCTGAACGGCTTTCCCGCAACAGGCGCCGCGCCGCCTCGGCCCGCGCGGCGTCGGCCTCCGTGGCGCTGATATGGCCGCTGCCAGCGTCGCGGTTGATCTCGACCAGACGCTGTTCATAAAACGCGCGCTCGTCCACCTGCCCCGCCGGCGCAGGCGCGCGGCGCGACAGGGGCCACAGAACCGCACCGATCGCCAGGCCGGTCATGAGCGCGAAGATGAACCAGATCGCCATCCCGGCCATATAACCTGGCGGGCAGCTTCGTCAGATGGCGCGACGCGGCGACATAAAGTCACGCGAATTCAGAGACTGCGGCAATTATCTGTAAACGCTCATGAATCAGCTGACGGACTGCGGAAGCGCCACAACGCCGGGAAGCGACAGCTCTGCCCGCAAACCACCCAGCGCCGACTTCTGCAATTGCAGGGCTCCGCCATACATCTCAGCCAGGTCCGCGACGATCGACAGCCCCAATCCCGACCCCGGCTTGGCCTCATCAAGCCGTTTGCCGCGCGCCATGGCGTCTGCCCACGCCTCCGCCGCCAGCCCTGGCCCGTCGTCATCAACCGCAATCCTGATGGTTGGGGCGCCATCAGCGTTCATGACCCCAGCCGTGATGACAACCCGCGAACGTCCCCATTTGAAGGCGTTGTCCGTGAGATTGCCGATCATGTCCTGCAGGTCCTGCGCTTCCCCCCGGAAGCGCAGCCCCTCCTCTACCGAGACATCCAGGGCAATATCGCGTCCCGCATGAATCCGGAGCAGGGTTCGGGTCAGGCCGTTCACCACCGGCCCCACGTCGGCGAATGCGCCCAACGCCCCAGCCAGCGCCGCGGCGCGGGCGCGGTCCAGATAATAGTTGATCTGGTTACGCATGATCGCCGCCTGATCCCGGACCCGCGTCGGAAAGCCCGATCCGCCAGCAGCGCCCGCGATCTGCTCCGCATCGTTGACGATCACGCTCAACGGGGTTTTCAGCGCATGGGCCAGATTGCCGACCTGGGTGCGCGCCCGGTCCAAAATCTTGCGATTTGCATCGATCAGCAAATTGAGCTCCGTCGCCAGAGGCGCAACGTCCCGCGGATAGGAGCCGCCGATGTGGTCGGAATCGCCGTGGCGCACTTTCTCGATGGCGCTGCGCAGACGGGTTAGCGGCGCGAGGCCGAACCTGACCTGCAGAAGCGTAGACAATGCCAGCGCCAGCCCCAGCAGCACAAAGGTGAGCGTGACGTAAATGATGAATTCCCGCTTCTCCGCCTCAATTTCATCAGCCGGGCCTGCGACGGCGATATCGAAGCGTCCCTCGTCCCCGAAATCGATGGTGCGGGAAATCACGCGCAAGCGCCGGTCATCCGGCCCGATCACGTAACCTGAGCGGACGCCGTCATTGCGCGTCGCCTCATGACGGGCGGCGCGCGGCGGCAATGGTTGCAGTTGCGAACCAAACAGGGAGCGGGACGCGCGAATGTCACCAGGGCGTCCGCCAGTGCGCGCAATCTGCCAGTACCAGCCGGACAGGGGCAGATCGAAACGTGGCTCGCCAATGCCCACACGCTCCTTGCCGTCAGCGCCTGACGGTGCGGCCATCTCCGACACAAGCCCGGTCAGATAGACCTGCAAGCGTTCATCAAAAGCGCGTTCCGTGGCCCGATTGTAGATGGCGGTGAGAATCAGACCGGCGACGACGAAAATCAGCACACACCAGCAGATAGCCGAAATCACCAGGCGCCCGGCCAGCGATGATTCCCGGCGGATCAACTGCCCCAATCGCGCGACGCCTTGCCTCAGGCCCATTTCATGTCGCCGTTTTCCCGGTCAACTGGCCGGGCGCCTGAACAAGGACCCGATAGCCCAGCCCCCTGACCGTTTCGATAATCTCAACGCCAAGCTTGCGTCGCAACCGGCCAATAAAGACTTCGATCGTATTCGAATCGCGATCGAAGTCCTGATCATAGATATGCTCGACCAGTTCGGTGCGGGAGATCGTCTTGCCAGGATGGTGCATCAGATATGACAGCAACCGGAACTCGTGGGATGTCAGGCGAACCTCGGCGCCGTCCACTGTAACGCGCGCCGCCCCCACATCCAGCCTGACAGGTCCGCAGGCGAGCACGTTGCTCGCGTGCCCGGCGGACCGCCGCAGCAGGGCGCGCAGGCGCGCCAGCAATTCCTCCATGTGAAAAGGTTTGGAGACATAGTCGTCAGCGCCGGCGTCAAAGGCCAGCACCTTGTCGTTCCAGCGGTCGCGGGCCGTCAATACCAGAACCGGCGTCGCAACGCCGCCATCGCGCCATTGCTGGAGAACGGACAGCCCGTCAAGTCCAGGCAATCCCATATCCAGGATCGCCGCGTCATAAGGTTCTGTCTCGCCGAGGAAGACCGCCTCACGCCCTTCCAGCGCGCGGTCCACCGCATAGCCAGCAGCCTCCAGGGCCTGACATATCTGCCGGTTCAGCTCGGCGTCATCCTCAATCACAAGCAATCGCAACCGCGCTCTCCGCCCCGTCCGGCCCGCCGGCGGCAATCGCCTGGGCCTGAATTGTCGAAACGCCTGTCATGGTGACTGACGCCAATTACCGGCGAAAACATGGAGACGGCTGTTCCGCCGACTTTAAATGCTACCGGGGTGCGTCCGGCCGGGGCGCACGGGCATTGACCACCTGATGAATAACGCGGCCGTCACGCCTCAGGAGCGTGAGGCGGTAGACATATTGGCCGTCGCGCCGGCACAGCAAGGCGCGCAGCACCTTTGCTCCCGGCCCGACCGTGGCGCGGGCCTTGCGCAGCACAACATCCGGCGGCAGAACGGCCTTCTGATTGACCAGATCTCGAACCTCACCCTGCCCCAGGCACTGGTCGTCGCTCCTCGGCCTGGCCTGGGCCAGGGAGGATTCCGTCGCGAGGCATGCGAAGGCGAGGCAAAGCCCCAGTATCTTTATAGCCGATGTCATTTCCGGAAGGCCCAGACAGTTCAGCACGCTTCATCACCCCCGAGCCAGGCCATGGGCGACCCATGCCCTAAGCAATATTGGCATGAGCCGCGATCAGCGTCATGTGGGTAACGCGCGGGATGGGCGCGCGCCACAGCTTACCTCATTGCTCCCCGAACTTTGATCCGCCCGACAGGCCAGGCGCTGGCTCCCGCCCAAGAACCCGCGACGCCAGGCTCCCGCGCTCCATCGCCCCACCCAGGGCGCCGTCGATCAGGCGCCAGCGCCAGGAGACATAGAGCCGCCAGCCCACCCCCGCGACCAGAAGCACAAGGCCAAGGACGGTCATCATTGACGCCATGGCGGCAAAGGCGGGAAGCTGCTGGGCCGCCTGACCAACCTCCGCCGCCGCCTGACGCAGGCTGTCGCCGAGCGTTTCCGCGGCTGCAGCCGTGGCGAGGCCCGCGCCAGCGATGGTCTGGGCAAGACCGGCGCCGGCCGGCAGGCGAATATGGGCCGGGTCAGCGCGGGCGCCGCCATCCGGAGGAACCGGTCTTCCTTTGGGCGGCGCCTGTTTTGAGCCGGTCGCCATCATGAGGGCGGTTCGCTCAACGTCAGCAACGCGGTTTGTCCAGCCGGCGCCAAAACGCCGCCACGTACGCAACTGTTTCAAAAACGCCATCCGGCGCGCGCAAACGGCGGTGATCAGGGCGGCGATCGCCGGATGCGACCGGGCCGCAGCCAGCGTCACCTGGCCAACGACCCCATCGGCGCGCACGCCGAGCTCCCGCTGCAGCCATTTCACCGCCTGTACCGGACCGGAATTCACCGCAGCGTCGAAAACGGCGTAATCCAGACCGGCCGGCAATTCATCAGCGCGCACGCGGCTCCAGTATTGCTCCAGATAAATGGCCCGCACTTCAGTCATTCTGGCGAGAAATACATCGCGCGGCGGCTGCCCCTGGCCACGTCGCCAGGCGTCATAAACGCGCTGGGTGACGCCCCGGCTCGTCCGCCCTCCCGGATCACGCGGGTCATCCACATTCCCCCCTTCGTGGGCGAGCACGCAAGCAAGCGCGGTCTGCTGACTGGTCGCTACCATGGCTTCCCCCTGGTTCAGGCTGTTCTGCCGTTGATTCTGTCCTTGGACTCATGCGCCGAGATGCGCCAGCTTCGCCGCGACAGCGGCGGCGCGACGGGCATTGCCGGCGGTCGAGGGATGGACGCCGTCACCCGACATGTATCCGGCGGCGTCAGCGGCGGCGAAGTCGCCGAGCGCATCCCGCTCGTCGAAAAAGGCGCAGCCATGAGCCCATGCAGCGGCCTTGAGCACGGCGTCATGGTAGCGAATGCCGGTCACGCCCGCGTCGGCGGAGTCCGGCGGCCGGACCAGCAACAGGCGGGTGCGGGAACAACTTTGCAGGCGGTCGATGACCCGGCGCAGGCTCTGGCTGAAGTCCGCAGCGTTGCGCCGCGCTTCCACATCGGTCTGGGGCGGGAAGCCGCGGTCGTTCATGCCGGCGTTCAGGATGAATATGTCGGCCTGCAGCAGGCCGGCCCACATGCGCATGCGCGCATCATCGAGGCTGGCCCAATCCCGCGCCGCCGCTGAAGGCGTACCGATATCGAGGACCTGAACGCCGTCGCGGCCAACGCCCGCGCCATGCATCTCCACCGCCCAGAAATACAGCGCCTCGCCGCAGCAGACGATGCGCTCGATATTGATGCCCTTACCGGCGTAAACCCCACCAATATCGAGCAGCAGCGTCAGCCTGTGGACCACGCCGAGTTCGGGATAATCCGCCTGGCGCACCAGCACGGCGTTTTCCAGCACCTCTGTCGGCCATTGCCGCAGCCGGAATGACTGGCCCGGCGCCGTCCATTCAAAATACAGATCGACCGCCTGCACATCGCCTGCCGGGCCTGAGAGCAGAAGATAGTCGGTGGTCGCCAGCTCGTCGGTCGCGGCGTTGAGGCAGAACAGCCCCTTGCCGAACAGGCTGCGGCGACGCTTCGCGTCGCTCCACGACAGCGCCGCGATATTGGTGAACCCTGAACTCACGGCATAGTCGCCGCCCGCCATGCGCAGGGCGATGGTTTCATGATCGAGCGGCAGCAGGCCCGGCCCGGCGTCACCCAGTGATGCTGTCAGCAGACCACGCAGGTTATCGGTGAACCCCGGCTGTCCGCCGCTGCCGCCGAGACTGTCCAACCCGACGACGACGCGCCGGCGGGCGCGGCTGTTGAAAGGCGCGGCGAAGGGATCGGCGAAGCCGGACGCAGCGGCGGCTTCCCGCCAGTGCGCTCCATCCCAGGCCATGAAACGGTTGCCCGCCTGCACATAGGCGACCCAGCCGGGTCCCGGCGCATACAAACGCCATGCGCCATCCTGCCAGACGGCTACCTTGCCGTCTGCGCCAGCCCAGGCGCCAGTTCCGGCGCCGACGATATGGCGATCGCCTTCCGCCGGCATGGCGGGCGGCGCGGCGCGGCCAGCATCGCGCACGGCAAGCTGGACCAGGTCATCGAGAATGGCGAGGCTTTCATTGACGGTGACGTGTTTCTGCGATTGCCCGGCCGCCACCAGGGGGAGGCCAAGGCGCAAGGTCCCGGTCATGGAGAACTCCGCAACGGTTTCAGGAAACTGTGACAATGGCGCGTGCAGGAAATCCGCGCCCGGCGACGGCGCTGATCTGCATGACGGCGAGATCAAGCGTCGCCTGGGCCACGCCGAAATCAGCCAGTTCCGCCGCCGCCGGATAGAGGATCGCCGGCGCATCGCCGCTGAGAGTGCGTTTCACCCCATCGCCGCCGTAAATATCGATGTCGTAGCGTTCAAAAGCTTCACCCAGCGGCGGCTCGGCTTCACCCCAGGCGTCGGCGAGCAGCAGGCTGCGGCGCACGAAATGGATGATGACGCCCTCTGGTCCACGCCGGGCCCGGATGTGCACGGGCGCAAGCGGCCGTAGCGCCAGTGCTGACGGCGCCGCCACGAGTTCCTGAAAGGCTCCGTCGCCATGGTCCCGGCCGGCAGGCCCCACCCGGTAGCAGATGGTGCGACCAAGATCGTTCAGGTCGTGGGTCAAGGCCATCAGCGCCCGGTCAAGCGCGACGATCCTGGCGCCTGGCGGCAGCAGGCGCGCCGCAGCCGGTTCACTGCCGCCAAGGCCGCGCAACAGCCGGCTGAAGCGCCACAGTCTCCCGCCCTGCCCGGCCTCGCCAACCAGTTCAACACGACCAGCCGCGAGAATTTCCGCCAGACCACCGTCATCCAGCAGCGCGAACAGGTTGGCGCCGTCGAACAGGGCGGCGTCATCGACGGAGGCGATCGCCCCGCCGCGAATAACGGCCGTAAAATCGTTGACGTGATCAAAACGCCATAGTGGCCCTGGCGACAGCGGCGTGGTGGTCCGCCCCGCCATGGCGGGAACCGCGATCTGGCCAACATGGTTGAAATGCCCGCCATCGGCGGAACGCCACACCGCCATCGCCCCCGGCCACGGGTCGGCAAAGGCCGCCAGATATTGCAACGGCTCTGGTTGGGCCGGCGCCGCCGGCAGATCGAGGGCAAGCGCCAGCGGTGGGCCCGACAGCGGTGGCGACGGGCGGGCTGCGGGCCGCCAGGCGGCGCCGGCGCCGTCCGGCAGCGTCAGGGCGATGGCCTCCGCCTCCAGCGCCCGGTGGGCGCCGTCGACGACGCGGGTGATGCGCCAGGTCCGCCACGCGCCGTCGATGGCCACGGCGATCACGTCTCCAGGCTCAAGGGCCAAAGCCCGCGGCGAGATGCGCAAGCTGATGTGGTCGCGCGCCTGCCAGAGCCGTTGCAGCCAGATGTCGGCCAGCCGCTGCGCCGCGCCGCGATGGGTCACCGCCGTCACGTCCGCCGCCGCGGCGCGCTGGCTGAAACCGGCGAGGCGACGTGATGTGGCCGCGGCGCGACGGTAATCGCCGTCGCCATCGGTGAAGCCGATGCGCGCCTCACGCGGCAGCTCGCTCTCCTGGGCCCGGGTCAGAAGCCAGGGCGCGCCGTCATTATCGGGAACCAGATCGTCCGCGGTGAACCAGGCCGAGATCGCGCCCGATGGCCCGCAAAACCGCAACGTCCCGCCGCTGACAGCGGCCTGGCAACCGTGCAGGTCGCACAAGGGCTGCAACGCTTCACGCGCCGACATCGGCCGGTCGACCACATAGCCGTCGAGATAGCCGTCAACATCAATGGCCCCGATGGGGGCGTCCGGGCCGCCGACGCCAAAATCCACCAGCATCTGGCGCAGCAGCGCCGCCAGCTCGACACCCTCCAGCCGGCCGTTGAGCCAGTGGCCGCAACCCCAGTTGGCGGCGTCGCCCCAAACATCGGACATGGCCGGGAACGCCGGAAACGGTCGCGCGTCCCACGCCCAGACGTAAATGCGCGACGGGTCGACCATGCGCCCGCCATAGAGCGACGAAACCGGGTTCCAGCCGTCGGTCGCGCCGAAGGCGGGATCGAAGCGGCGGATGATCGCCTGCACGCCGCGCATTTGCATGAGGTCATCACGAAAGCCGAGCGAAAATGGCGGCGCGGCGTTCTCCGACGACTTGGGATCGGGAAAGACGTTGGGGCCGTTGGTTCCCTTGTCGACGGCAGGCACGCCGATCTCGGTCAGCCAGATGGGTTTGCCCGCCGGAACCCAGGCCGTGGGGCCGGTTTCGACACCGTCGGCGCGGCGCAGATGCGGATTGCGCCACCAGCCGGCCAGATCCTTGGCGCGATAGATCCACGGCTTGCCCCATGCGCCATCGGCGATGGGCGCGCGAACCTGCGCCGTCCGGTCGGCCGTAGAAGCGTAATACCAGTCGAACGCCTCGCCGGCGCCCAGTTGGCCGGTGAGATAATCCAGATCGTAGACGCTGCGCGCCAGCCCGGCGTCCTCATGGCCGGCGCCGTCGCGCCAGTCCGAGAGCGGCGGATAATAGTCAATGCCAACTGCATCGATGTGCGGGGAGGCCCAGACCACATCGAGGGGAAAAATCCACATCGGCCCCGCCATTGCGCACATGGGCGCCATATTCGGTCCAGTCCGCCGCATAGACCAGCTTGCAGCCGGCGCCGAGCATGGCGCGAACGTCACCGGCCAGCGTCGCGAACTGGTCCGCCGCCGGGTAACCCGCGGCGCCGCGAACCCGCGTCAGCCCAACGAATTCCGAACCAATGACGAAAGCCTCGACGCCGCCGGCAAGGGCCGCGAGCGCGGCGTAGTGCAGGATAAAGCGGCGATAGCTCCATTGCGGCGCGCCGGAAAACACCACCGTGGCGAAATAGGGCGTGAACTCCCCCGGCGCCGCGTCGCCGAAGAAGCGCGCCACCTGCGCCTCCGCCTCTGCCGATCCATCGGGCGTCCCGGGCACACCCGGCCCCGGATGGCAGGTCATGCGGCCGCGCCAGGGAAACGGCGCCTGCTCGCTGCCCGGATCAAGCGGGTCGGCCCGGCCATTGCCAGGCGCGATATCCATCATGACGAAAGGATACAGCGTCACGGCCAGGCCACGCGCGACCAGTTCATGAATGATGCGGATCACCGCGGCGTCGGATGGAGTTCCGCCATAGGCTGGCCGGCCGTCGATCAGGCTCACCTGCCGGGTCAACGCGCGGGCCTGACCGCTGACCATCCACGGATCGCCGGTGGTCGGCTTGTCATGACGCTCGACGCGCGGGGCGATGGAGCAATCGCCAGCGCGCAGATCGTCGCCGAACCAGCTGACCACCAGCGCCACCCGTTGCAGATTGGGGCACAGGGCCTGCAAGGCGTCGAGCGAGGCGGCGATGTCAGTGGGCCCATGCAGCTGATGGCGATTTTCCGGCGCGCTGACGCCCTCGGCAGGCGTTTGCACGCGCCAGAGCGGATCGTAGCCATATTCGGTGGAGCCAGGGATCAGATCGACGGCGCGGATCATGGCGCACAGCCCGTTGACCGGTCGCACCACCTCAAACGAAAACTGCGGAATGCGATTGCCGAAACTGGCCAGCGGCAGACGCTCGAACACCACGTAAGCCAGGCCGCGATAGGCCGGGGCATTGTCCTGACCTTCTTTCGCGATAATCAACGGATCAGCCTGCTGATCGGCTGCGCCACCATGAACGCGCATGGTCACCGTCGCCAGATCCAGCTCATCGCCATCGGCCCAGACGCGGCGGACAAACGCGACTGGCCCCTCGCACAGGCCGACGGCGAGATTGGCGTAGTAGCTCCAGGCCCGATCCTTGCCGCTCCCCGCGTCGGACAGGGCGCCCTTGCCGCCGGCGCCGCTACGCGCCGATGAAAAACTGGCGACGCGTTCGATCCGCGTCGCCCAGATCAGCTGGCCGCCAATCCGCGCCCGCCCGTAAACCTTCGGAATTGGCGCGCCCTCTGTGGACGTCAGTCCTGGCACATCGGTAAGGGCCGGGGCTGCGGTCGCCTTGCGGCTGTCCAGGGCGGACAGCAGGCTGGAATCAACGGCGCTGCCCGCCAGGGCGCCAAGCGCCCGCCCGGCCATGGCGCCGGCCGGCCCGGCCACCGCCGCGCCCATGGCTCCGCCCGCCACCTGCAACACCAGCGTCGCCATGGCCGTCTCCCATCGGGTTTGATTGCATCAGCGGATCGCGGGCAGATCAGGAAAAGCGAAGGCATACGCCGCGTGGCGTCGCCACCAGCGGGTGAGCGCGACCTCCGTCACCACCGCGCCGTCGTGGGCGTGGATCATCAGCCCTCCGCCGGTGAGGATGGCGCAGTGCCTGGCCGGCGCGTAAGGCCGGAACCGGAACAACAGCACGTCGCCGGCGGCGGCCTCATCCAGCGCGATCTCGCGCAAATGCCGCCGGGCGGCGTCGCGGAAGCTCTCCTGGCCGCCGGCCTCGGCCCAATCGGGCGCATAAGGCGGTGGGGTCTCGGGCTCGGCGCCGTAAATCCCGCGCCAGACGCCGCGCACCAGCCCCAGACAATCGCAACCGACGCCGCGCAGCGACGCCTGATGCAGATAAGGCGCGCCGAGCCAGCGCCGGGCCTCGCGCACGACCGCGACGCGAACGGCGTCGGCCATGGGATCATCGCCGGCGCTCACCGGAACATGCTCCCGCCATCCATGGCGCCCTGGCCGAGGCCGCCGCGACCGATGGCGAAATCATTGCCGGGCATGTGCGGAAACCCCCGAAAGTTCGCCACATTGGCGAAGCGGTCGCGGCAGCTTTCCAGGCTCCGGTCGCAACCGGCGGTTACGGCAAAGGCGTCGCCGACCACCACTGGCTGCACGGTTTCGCCCCACAACATGAGCGTGACGACGCCGGCGACGGCGTGGTGCTGCTTCACGGTGAAGACGGCGCCGGCGTTGGCGCCCGAGGTCCAGACGAGCCGGCCGTGGGTGAACCAGCCGCCGGCATGGCCGGCGAGGCCCTCGCAACGGAAGCTGCTGCGACTGTCGCCCTGAGCCGCCACCGTGGCGGCGGCGCGCATCCCAGGGCGATCAAGGTCGACCCCGCAGCGGGCGTCGCCAAGGTCGGCGGCGCAGGCGGCGCGATAGACGCCGCCGCGGGTTTCGTCGAGCCGGTGCATGACGCTGCGCAGTTCAGCAGTGAAGGCGTGATCGCTACGGCTGACCTCGCCAATGCCGCCGACGTCGAGCAGCAGGCGGTGTTGCGGCTCGCGCCAGTCCACCAGCCAGATTTCAACACGGGCGCCGCCGTAACGGCCGGCCATGATGTCGTCGCCGGTGATGGCGGCGGAGGTCAGGACGCCCGCCGCCTCGCCGCCGCCAACGGCGAAACCCAGCTCCGCCGTGCGTTCGGCCGCCTCAAGCCCGGTCGCCGCCGCGTAGATCACACCGCCAAAGGCAATATCACGGTCATGATCAGTGAAGCCAAGGACGACGCCGTCAGCGCGGGCCAACCGCCAGCAATGGGCAAGCGTTGTCGTCTCGCCGGCAAGACGCGCGGCAAGGCCTTCGGGAACAGCGCGCATGACGCCCTCCTCGCAGGTTGTATCAGGGAATGATCTCCACCACCGGGATGGATGGAATGTCCCCGGCGGCGAAGGACGCCAGATCGATGTCCAGCACGTCGGTGTCGAAGCGCACCGGCACGTCGAACAAAAAGCCGGCGGTGATGCTGGCGCCCTCCGGCGGAACGCGCCCGTCTCCAAAGACGATCTGGCCGCTGGCGTGGTCGACGGCGAACGCCCCCGGCGACGCCTCCACGCCATCGACGGCGACGCGCACCGAGCCGGCGACCGGCTTGCGGATGCTCCGCGTCCAGGGCGCGAAGCCGCCGCCATAGGTTTTCGCCAGCTGGAACATCGTCTGCGCGCCATCGCCCACGCCCAGCGCCTGGTCGACAGCGGACGGCGCCATGGAGGGCGGGCAGCTGCGGTCGTCAAGCCAGTCGCGCCAGCGGAAACCGTGCAGGCGCCCGCGCCGCTCCTCAAAGAAGCTCACCACCTGGGCCAGCGCGTCGAGCGTCTTGATTCCATAACCAGCGTCATAGCGCCGTCGGGAGTCGGCCCAGCGGGCGTTGCGATGCTCGCGGCCAGAGCCAAGCGTGACGATATCGGTGCGACGCTCCGGCCCGCCGCGCGCGCCCAGCGCCACATCGATGGGGAAGCGCACCTCATGAAACCCAGCCATGCGGCCTCCCTCGCTCACATGGCCCGCCGGCCGCGCGCCACCGCGCGCGCCACGGCGGCCGAGACCTGCGCCCGCGAGGCGCGGAAACTCTCCACGTCGCGGGCGGCGATGTTCACGGTCACGTTGACGGGCCGGCCCCCGGCCGCCTGCACGCCAAGCCGGCCATCGGCGCCGCGCTTCAACGGCATGATCGCCTCGGCGCCCTGCTCGCCCATCAGCCCGACGCCGCCGGTCATGGGGAAGAAGGTCGGGGCGGCGACGACGCCGCCTTTCGCGAATGGCTGCACGCGGCCGCCCGAGAACACGTTGCCCCTGGCGCTGGCGGTGACGCCGCCGAGGCTGGCCCCCAGGGTTTTCACCAGGGATTCGAGACCGGAGCCCAAGGCGCCCTCCAGCGGCTTCAGCGCGGCGTTGAGGGCAATGTTGCTGAGGCGCGTCCCGAGATTGACCAGCACCTGATCGAGACTTTTGCCGCCCGCCATGCCGCTGGCGAACGCCGCCGTCATGGCGCCGCCTGCCCGGCGGGCCATGTCATCGAGGTTGCGGAACGCCTCGGCGGCGTCCTGCACCGCAGAAATATCCCAGGAGGCGGCGTCCTGCCCTCCCGGATCCATCACTGGGTCATTCGCCATGCGGTTGCTCCATTTCGCAGGGTGTCAATCAGGGAAGGCCTGGGTCAAACCGGCGAAATCGGCGCGCGCCGGCGCATCGGCGGCGACGCCTGCCTCCCCCGTCCCCCGCATGGCGGCGGCAAGCTCGCGCGGCGTCATCGCCCAAAAAGCCTCGGGCGCAAGGCCAAGTCGGCCAAGGCCGAAAGCCATCACCGCATCCCAGGGAAAAGGCCGCGCGCCCGTATCAGCAGCCGCCGGACAAAAGGGCGCCCTGGCCCCTCCTCCGGCCGGGCGGCCGGCGTCGCATCAGGATCACCGAAGGTCAGCGCCAGCAGTTCGGCGACGGCGCGCGCCAGGCCAGGCAATTCGCCAGCCACCGGCAGATCGGCCGCTTCCGCGTCGGTGACGCAGCGCCCGGCGCCGCGCATGGCGACGGTGACGATGGCCTGCAGGTCGCGCGCCGACAACGCTCCCCGGCCAAAGCGGGCGGCGAGTTGCGCCAGATCGTCGACCTGAAAGGCGGTCTCCAGTTCGGCCAGGGCGCCAAGCGTCAGGCGCAGCCGCACCGGCTGGCCGCCAATGGTCGCCACCACCTCGCCGCGCCGGCGGTTGCCCGGATGGCGGAACGCCAGCGAACCTGCCGCCGCAGAATGGGTCGGAACAGACATGCAGCCCCCTGTCAGACCGGTGTGAACGCCAGCGCGCCGGCGGATTCCAGGGCGAGGTCGAAGGTCACCTCGCCCGCGTGCTCACCGCGGTATTCCATGGCGGTGATCTGGAACGGCCCGTCTATGCTCCCGAAGCCTGGAATGACGATGCGCCAGGCCCGGATGTCGCCGGCGAAGAACGCCTCGCGCACCAGCGCGTCGCTGGCCTCGTCGAGAAAGACGCCGGCGCCGCTCACGGCGGCGCGCCGCACCCCGGCGCCGGCCAGCAATTCACGCCAGCGGCCGCTGGATTCCGCGTTGGTCACATCCACCGCATCCGCGTTGAATGCGATCTGCCGCGCCCGCAAGCCGGCCACGGTCGTGAAAACGCCGGGCGTCGGCCCGGCGATCTTCAGCAGCAGATCCTTGCCCTTTTGCGCTCCCATCCCGTGCTCCTGTTTCAGGTGGCCCCATTTTCGGTGATGGCCGTCAGCCTCAGCCGCACCTGCGGCAGGCCGCTTTGCGGATCGCGGCGCACGTCCTCGCGGGCCACGCGCAGCAGCACCAGGCGATGGCCGGCCAGCGACAGGTTCGCGTCATCAAGCAGCGCCCGGATGCGCGCCGCCGCTTCCAGCGCTGGCCGCGGCCCGCCCGGCCGCGACCAGATGGTCAGGCTGAAATCATGGCTTTCGCGGCGCTGCGAGCCGGCCGAGCGGTCGCGGGCGGTCGCCCCATCGAACACCACGTAAAGGCCGGAGACGCCGCGCGGCGCGGCGTCGTAGACGCGGGCGCCGCCGAGCATGGCGACCAGCGGCGCATCCGCTGTCAGGGCGGCGTGAACCGCGACGCGCAGCGCCAGAACCGGGGAAAAAATCGTTCCGCCATCATCAGGCGCCGCGCTGCTCATGCGGTTTCCTCCTCCACGCGCAAATCGGCCCACGCCCTGCGCCCGTCCGGATCGCCGCCGCCGAGGATGGTGAAAATCCGCGCGCCGTCGCGTAGCCGCCGGGCGCCATCGAGATCATCGCGCCAGCGCAGGCGCACGCCCCAGACACGCGCCAGGGCTGGCCGGTCAGCCACGTCACGCGGCGCGGCGCGGATCAGGCGGAACGACGCCCAGACGGTCGCCCGGGGACTCCAGACGCGACTGAAACCGCCGGCGCCGTCTGGCGTATCGACGGCCTGTTCAATGATGACGCGGCGGCGCCGCGAACCACTGGCGGTGACGCCGGTTGCGCTCATGCGGCCCTCATTCATACAAGCCTCATGGGCCGGAACGGCGCCAGCAGGGCGCGCACCGCATCGGGCAGCAACGACGCGCCGCGCGGCGCCGGGACCTCGCCGCGGTTATCAAACCAGCAGGCGACCATGGCGCGCACGGCGAGGCGCAACGGCTCCGGCACGTCCGGAGCGGCCGCGCCATAACCCACGCTCACATCGATCTCGGCGTGGCCGCCGGACAATGGCGGCGGCGTTGCGGGAATGGCGATCATCCCGGCGCCCGCATCGGCGCAAAACGCCGCTGCATCGAGTTCGGTGGCCGCGCCGGCTTGCGACACCAGCCGCACCGCCTCGATGCGGCGCAGCGGCCCAATAGGCGGCGCAACGAAGCCGGCGGCCGGCCAGGCGTCGAGACGCATGCGCCACACCTGCTCCAGCAGCGCCAGATGGGTCGCCGCCTCCACGGTCATGCGGCCGGCCCGGATCATCGCCGTCACCAGCGCGTCCTCGGCGTCGCCATCGAGCCGCAGGTAGAGCTTCATGTCGTCGAGCGTCACCGGTTCGACGGCGGGGCCGTTGACAAGCATCAGGTTCATGCGTCACCTCCCGTCGCAAAGGATGTCTTCGCCAGGCTTCCAGCCCGGATCGCAACCCGGATTGCAGCCACGAATTTCTGTTGGAACGCCTCCCTCCCGTCGGGGAAAAACGTGCGAGACGAACCATGCAAGCCCACCGCTCCCGCGCTTCCTACTGCCGTCGCGCCAGCGCCCTGGTTCTGGCGCTGCTGCTGGCTCCGGCGCCAGCCCACGCCATCATTGGCGGCGCGATCGACAGCGGGCCGGCCAGCGCCGCCACGGTAATGGTGCTGGGCTCCGGCGGCGCTGTCTGTTCAGGCGTGGTTGTTTCGTCCCGCGCGGTGCTGACGGCGGCGCATTGCGCCGATCCGGCGCGCGAGCACCGGGTGCATTACATGGAGAACGGCCAGCCGGTGTTGCTGACGCCCACCGCCTCCGTCATCCATCCGGATTATGTGAAAGACGCCATTCGCCAGCGCCGCCAGTCGGTTGATATGGCGCTGGTGCGGCTGGCGCAGCCATTGCCATCACGCTTTGTTCCGGCGTCCCTCTCGGTCGGGCCGCAGCCGCGCGCCGGCGCCACGGTCAACGTCGGCGGCTATGGCTCCGTCGGCCGGCAGCCTGCGGACGGCCGTTTCCGCTCCGTGGACGCGCCGGTGGTGGAGCCGTGGGGCCCGGGCAAGATCCTGCTGTGGATCGGCGCGCCAAAAGGCAAGAGCGCGGGGGCCTGCGCCGGCGACTCCGGCGGCCCCATCTCCGCCATGGACGGCGAGGTCGTGGCTGTCACCAGCTGGTCGAAGGGGGCCGGAGCCGCCCCCTGCGGCCAGACCACGCAGGGCGTGCTGCTGGCTCCTCAACGCAGCTGGATCGATGAAACCCTGGCCGGCTGGGGCCTCAGCGCCGGCTGGCGCTGAGGCGGGACGTTTCCGGCTCAGGCCGCGAACTTCAGCAGCTTGATGGCGTCGTAATCCTGGACGCCGCCGCCGACGCGCTTGGTGGTGTAGAACAGCACATAGGGCTTGGCGCTGTATGGATCGCGCAGCACCCGCACGCCGGCCCGGTCGACCACCAGATAGCCGCGCCGGAAGTCGCCGAAGGCGACGGAGAAGCTGTCCGCCGCCACATCCGGCATGTCCTCGGCCTCCACCAGCGGGAAGCCAAGCAAAGAGGCTGCGCCGCCCGCCGTCGCCGGCGGCGCCCACAGATAGCTGCCGTCGCTGGCCTTGAACTTGCGGACCAGGCTCTGGGTCCTGCGGTTCATGACGAAGGCGGCGTTCTGGCGGTAGCCGGCCTTCAGCGCATAGACCAGATCGACCAGCGCGTCAGAGGGATCGCTGGCGGCGAAGGCGCCCGCCGCGCCGGTGGCGACGAAGCCGAGGCTGCCCCAGGCCCAGCTGGCGTTGGCGACCTTGGGCGAATTCAGGAAGCCGCGCGGCCGGGCGACGCCGTCGCCGTTGACGAAGGCGGCGCTTTCCTGCTCCGCGAACGCCTGCTCCACCTCCTCGGCGATCCAGCGATCGATATCGACGATGGCGTCATCCAGCAGCGTCTGGGTGGCCGCCGGCTGGGCGTACAATTCCATGGCCGGGAAGTTCAGCTCGGCCAGCGCCGGCGCGTCGGTCTGGGGCCGGGCCGCCGTCTCGGCCACCCAGCCGACAGCCGGGCCGGTGGTGGAGAAGGCCTTCCGGTATGTACCGGCCGAAATCATCCGCACGGAAGCGACGCCGCGTATCGGCGACAGCGCCGCAAGGCGGCCAAGCACGTCGCGCTCGACTTCCACAGGCGCCAGATAGCCGCCGTCGGGGCCGGAGCCCGCCGACAGGGCGCGGGTTTCCAATTGCTTGAGGCCGGCGGCCTCGCCGCTGCGCACATAAGCAGCGAAGGCGGACTTGTGCTGGCGTTCGAGCGGATCGGCCGCCTCTCCCCCAGCCGCCAGCATGGGGCGGGCGCTGTCGAGGACGGCGCGATCATGACGGCGGCGGCTTTCATCCAGCGCCGCGTCAATGCGGGCCAGTTTTTCCTCCAGCAGTACGTCCTGGGCGCGCTTTTCCAGCGAAAGCAGGCGGGCGTCATTGGCCTCCTGATACGCCGCGAAATTGCGGGAGAATTCTTCGAAAGCCTGCGCGACGTCCGGCGAAGGCGGCGCGGCGTCAAGAGCCTTGCGCTCCATCCGTGGCGTCTGCTCCGGCATGGCGATTGCGGTCATGACCACTCCATCAGGTTTCATCGGGTTGGGAAATAAAGGCGCGCGGGCAACAAAAAACCGCTGGCGAACGGCCAGCGGTTGAGAAAAACCTGTTACGGCGCCTGGCTGACAAACGATCAGGCTGTCGCCTCGCCCGTTGATGTCAGCCCATGGCGACGCCGCGCGACAGGGCGCCGGACATGCGCCCGATGCTGGCCAGCAAGCGCCGTTCCAGCGCCCGGTCGCCACGGGTTTCAATGACCCGCGCGGCCGGCTGCATCGGGAAGGTCACCAACGAGATTTCCCAGAGATCCACATGCAGCAGCCGGCGCCGGCCGCTACGCCCGTCCCGGCTGGCGCGCACGGCGTGAAAGCCAATAGACAGGCCGTCGACGGCTTTTTGCGCCATCAACGCCTGCAATTCGCGGGCGCGTTGCACCGCCAGATTGAGCTTGCCGCGCACGCGCAAACCCCGCGCGTCCTCGCGAATATCGAGCCACTGCCCCAGCGGCTGGGCGGCGTCGTGCTGCCACAGCATCCGCACCTGGCCGGCTCCGCGACGACCCAGGCTCGCCGCGAAGGCGCCGCGCTGGATGATGTCGCCGCCCAGGTCCGGGACCTCGAACAGGCTGGCGTAGCCGGAGAAAATCCCGTCAGGGGCAACATCCTGCCCTGTATGAACGCCCATGGTCAGGCCTCCGCGACAGTCCTGGCGACGGCCTGCGCCTCCACGAGGGGGGCCGGATGGTTGGCGGCCCGGGCCGCTTCGAGGCGTCCCAGCACGCCAACGAATGCGGCGATCACCTCCACAGCGGCGCCTGGCCCTTGTTGCTGGCGGCTGCGCCCCCAACCGGCGGTGATGGCCGTGAACCGCGGCTGCTCCGCCGGCCAGCCCGCCGCATCGGCGCGACGGCATACGGCCCGGGCGGCCAACTTCAATCTTCTCACCATCAGTCCCCCCCATCTTCACCACATCCCCGGCGGATCTTCGTCATCGCGCCGGACACATGCGTCGGAATAACGATTGGCGACGGCCAATGGGCGATGCGCGGGATACATCGTCCATGGTCAGGCGGTGTTTGAGCTCTTCCGGACGCCGGCGCGGCGCCCTTCATCATCGCGGCTTTATTCGCCGCCAAAACGACGGTTGAAGCGCGCCAGCTCCTGAACAAACAGATCAAAGCGACGGTTGGCGGCCCCCAGCTGCTGCATTGCGGCCAACAGCAGGCATGTGACGCCCACGGCCCACAGCAACAACGCAAGATCAGCCAGATCGGCGCGGGAAATGAACGCGTCGAGAACTGATCCCATCGCCGGTTCCTTTCCCGATGCTGAAGAAGACAGTGACGATTACGCTGACCAGCGCCCCAGTAATGGCCCAAAGGTCAGTCGCGACGCCGCCCCATGCGATGGGGGGCGCGGGCTGGACGCCGGCTGGCGTGGCGCGTTCCCATCGACCGCAAGCCGGCGCGGCGCCTGGCGCAGACCCAGGACGAACGCAGAAAAGCTTTCGGCCAGCGGAATGAAATCCTGTTCCCGCCATTCGCCGGCGCGCCAGAAATGGTCGATGCGCCACAATGCAACGGGGGCCTGACGGGTGGTGTCGCCGCCGCGCAGATCCAGACAGACATAATCCCCGGCGCCATTGCCGGCGACCGGGATCACGCCATCCGGCGCGCCGCCGGCATACAGCTGGCGCACGTAGTCGAGGTTACAGGTCGGCCACGGGAGTCCAAAACCGAAGAAACACTGCAACGCGTCAAATCCACCGTCCGCTTCCGGCGCGTCAAAGAAACGGGTTATCGGGGCGGTGAACTGACCTGCCCGCAGAAATTCCACATAATCGCGCGGCAAGGGCGCGCCGCAGGCGTTCTCGAAAGCGCCAATCTCCTGAAAAGTCGCCGGCCGTCCGACGTCGCCAGCGGCGATCTGCTCCAGCTGCCGGCGCATCGCGTCATGTGATGGGCAAAAAAGAGCATCGTCCTCCTCGCGAGGTGGAAGCGGAGGCGCGGCGCCGAGCCGGCCCTGGCGGCGCCAGGCGTCTTCCGGCGCAAGGTTCAGGGCGCCGCCCGGTCCCTGCTCCCGCCACACCCAGCCCGGCGGCGTATTGCGAAACCCGTTGCAGCAATTGGCCAGTTCACGCCGGCCACAATCGCCGGCCGCCCCCGCAAGAAACAAGACAACGCTCATTCAACACCCCGAAATTTATACATGAACAATGATCACTTAACAGATCATTTCATGAAATCAACTTATGTAAAAAAGATTAATACTTTAGAAAAATACTGTTGCACATTGATCATGACTGGCCAGCTCCATAGCCCACGGCTTCGCGCTTTTCACCGTCACTCAGGAAGGACGCCGCGTTGACCCGCCGCCACAGCGCCTCCCGCTCCGTCGACAGGGCTTCGATGGCGTCGAGGTCCGGCTCCAGGCGAAGGTCGCCGCCCCAGGCGGGCGCCAGCCAGTGCGCCAGGCTGGCGCCGGTCCGGCGGGCCAGCGGCAGCACGGTCTGGCGCCAGAAGGCGCGGCTGGCCTCGGCGTAATTGCTGTAGGTGCTGTCGCCGGGCAGCCCCAGCAGCAGCGGCGGCACCCCAAGCGCCAGGGCAATTTCCCGCGCCGCCGCCGCCCGCGCCTCGATGAAATCCATGTCTTTCGGCGTGAGCGACAGCGGCTTCCAGTCGAGGCCGCCATCCAGAAGCAGAGGCCGGCCGGCGTTGGCGGCGCCCTGGAACTGCGCCTCCATCTCGGCCCGCAGGCGGGTGAACTGTGCGTCGCTCAGGCCCACGCCCTGGGCGCCGGAATAGACCAGCGCGCCGGAAGGGCGGGCCGCATTGTCGAGCAGCGCCTTGTTCCAGGCGGACGCGGCGTTGTGCAGATCCAGCGCGGTCGCAGCGGCCTCCATGGCGGAAAAGCCGTAATGGTCGTCAGCGGGATGAAACTGCTTCAGATGCAGGATGGGGCTGAGCCGCCCGGCGGCCCGCCGGAACCGCACGCTGCGTCCGCCCACCGTGTATTCCCAGGCTTCAGGCCAGCCATCCGCGCCCGGAACGACGCGCATGCGATCAGGCCGCAGGACGTAGAGTTCGCGCGGAATATCGTCGAGTTGCACCGCTTCCACATAGGCGTTGCCCGCCACCAGCAGATGTCCGTAGATCGCCTCCATCAGCACGCCGCCGCCCTCCGTGCGGGTTGGGCCTGGCCAACAGGTCGAGCAGCGGATGGCTGGTCAGCTCACGCCGCCCGTCATAGAGCAGCAGGGGCGCCGAGGCGGCCGCTTCACTCACCAGGCGCACGCAGCGGTGGGCGATGGCGTTGGCCTGAAAGCCTTCTTTCGCGAAGGCGCCATAATCGCGGGCCGACCACACCGGCCTGCCCGGGGTGGACCAGGCCACGAACGCGCCGGCGGTCGCCGATCGCCGCTCCGCCGCTCCGGCCACGGGCGCCTCTGGCGCCGGCGAAAAATGATCCAGCAACCGGCGCAACAGACGCGGCATGGCAGGCTCCCTGTATGTAACGGATTTTGCTGCGTATTCTGACAGCGCGAACCGGGCCCGACGTCACAGGGACCGGATGCGCGGCGGCGCGCCATCGCCCATCAGGGCGGTCACGGCCCAGACCATGGCGTCCATCCGGTCGGGCGAGCGCCCGCCGGAAAGGCCGTCCGGTCCGAAATCGCAAAGTTCGTCTTCCAGTTCGGGGAAAACCCCGCAGAATTTCAGGCGGCCCTGCTCCGCCAGGGCGGCGACCGGCTCGGCGCGCACATATTTGCCGCGCGTCGCCCGCACGGGCGTCACCGGAGCGGCGGCGTCGCACTGGCGCAGCACCGCCGTCGCCATCTCACCGCCCTGGTTCACTTCCACCACCAGCGCGTCGGCGGCGCGCCGGTGATAGAGCGCGATGGCGCGGGCAGCCCAGGCGGCGGGCGTGGCGCGGGCCAGGGTCGCGTCCTCCAGCACATGAATCACGCCATCAACGTCCCGCCCCGCCGCGACAATCCCGCAACGGTCGGCGCGCCGGCCGGAACTGGCGGGCGGATCGATGGCCACGACAAGGCGAACAAACGGCGGCGCCTGTGTGACCCGCGCCGCCTCGATGGCGCCGCGCGACCACAGGGCGTCGGAGCGTTCCTCCACCAGTTCCCCATCCAGCTCCTGACGCCCAAGCCGCGTGCCGGCGTAGCGGCCGACCACCGCCTGCAGAAACGCCGGCGCCAGATTGGCCGCGTTGTCCCGGGTGCGGGCCCGCGACAGCACGGCGCGGGGGTCGGCCATCAGGGCGCGCAGCAGCGGCATCGGCCGCGGCGTGGTGGTGACCAGCTGGCGCGGACGGGCGCCAAGGCGCAGGCCGAATTGCAGCATGTCCCAGGTTTCCTGGGCATTGCGCCATTTGCAAAGCTCATCACACCAGGCCGCTTCGAATTGCGGGCCGCGCAGTCCTTGCGGGTCCTCGGCGGAAAAGGCCTGGGCGATGGCGCCGTTGGGCCATTCCAGCCGGCGGCGCGCCGGCGACCAGGCCGGCCGGGCCACCCCACCGAGCGACAGCAGGCCCGAGACGCCCTCGATCATCACGTCGCGCACATCGGCGTAGGTTTCGCCCACCAAAGCGATGCGCCCTGCGGGCGTCGTGGCGAAGGGCGGCAGACCAAGGGCCATGCCGCGCACCCATTCGGCCCCGGCGCGGGTCTTGCCGGCGCCGCGTCCGCCAATCATCAGCCAGATGGTCCAGTCGCCTGGCGGCGGCATCTGGTCGGCCCTCGCGAACAGCGGCCAGTCGGCGGCGAGGCGCGCCAGGACCTCGGGCGGCAGTTCATCCAGAAACATCGTCAGCAGTCCCGCGTCGGCGCAATGCAGCAATGCGCGCCGCAAGCTCGCGACGGAATCCATCGGCATCGTCAGGCAGTCCCGCGCCGGCGTCATCGCCCTGGCCTCCCTTGCCTGAAGGTTCGCTGGCAATGGCGCGCTCCAGCGCGGCGAGGCCAGTGGCCACCCGCACCAGCATGGCCATCAGCTTCGCCTCGCGCTCGCGGGCGGCGCCATCGCCAGGCTCCGCCGCCAGGGCGGCTTCGATTTCGTTCATGTGGCGGCCGGCGGCGGCCCAGAGCCGCGCCACAAGCTCTGGCCGCGTCGCTCCCGCCGCCGCGTATGACGGCTCTCCGCCGGGCGCCTGCCTGGTTCCGGCAAGCGTGCGCCTCCCGGACCGGCGGCGGGAGCCGGGCGGCGGCGCCCGCCACTGCTGCTCTTTGCGGATGGCGCTGAACCGGCGGACCGGAACCCCAAACTCGGCGGCGAGCCCCGCCAGCGTCGCCTCGCCGGCCTCGAAGCGCTGGCGGCAGACGAGAAGCTGCGCGGCGCTCATGCCCGGCGCGGAACGCGCGCCGGGAGTTGACGCCGCGTTTGACGGCGCCACGTTTGACGGCGCCCGTTTGGCCGGGCCCCGGCTCCGGCGCTTTCGCGCCGCCGGTCCAACCATTATCCCTGGCGGCGCCGGCGTAGCGCGGCCAGAGGGTCCCGTTCCCCCGCCTCCCATATCCATAAGGCCTCCAGGATTCCGGTGAAATGAGCCGGCCAGAATGGCGCATCACGACAATAAAAAAACCGCGCCCATGGCGCGGTTCAACACGAATACCTGAAAAGCTGGAACAATCGCCCTGAGTACAACCGCCTGCCGGAGACGACCAGAACCAGGACGAAGCGCCCGCCTCAGCCCTGACGCCGCAACATCAACGCTTCAGCTACAATTCCTGAGCCTGAATGAACCCTACCCCGGCAGCGCGCGATTGTCAAGGACAATTTTCCCATAAACTATTATCGCGGATCCAGGAGATGCTATTCATGAGATGCTTTTGACTCCCTGGGGCCCGGATGCTGCCGCCATCCGGGCCCCAGGCGCACGCCGTGCGGCCTGACCGATACGCGATGGCTCCGGCGCACCGCGCTGGATCAGTTTTTCAGCTTGTCCGCGAAATAACCGAGCGCCCGGGCATAGACCTCCGCCTTGTTCCACTCCCGCATCACCGCGAAGTTCGGCTGGCCGGGATGGTAGCCGGCGCCGCGCGACCAGCCGTGGCCGCGCAGATAATTGGCGATGGAGCCCAGGGTGTCGGTGGCGCTGTTGATGAGGTCGGCGTGGCCATTGCCATCGTAATCCACGGCGTAGCTGTAGTAGGCCGAGGGCATGAACTGCGCCTGGCCGATCTCGCCGGCCCAGGCGCCGCGCATCTGTTGCGGGCTCAGGTCGCCGCGCTGGACGACGCGCAGGGCGTCCAGCAATTGCCGCGTGAAGAAGCTGGCGCGGCGGCAGTCATAGGCCAGCGTCGACAGGGCGCGGAAGGCCGGGATATTGCCCCGCACCACGCCATAGTCCGTCTCCATGCCCCAGATCGCCACCACGATCTCGCCAGGCACGCCGTATTGCTGCTCGATGCGGCGCAACGTGCTGGCGTGCCGCTGCATCATCTGCCGCCCCTTGGCGATGCGGCCAGGGCTGACGCGGTTGGCGATGAACTTCTCGAAGCTGACCCTGAAGTGTTTCTGGTTGCGGTCCAGGCCAATGATGCGCCGGTCATACGCCACGTCGCCGAGCGCGGCGTTGATGACGGCCGGGCGGATGCCGGCCGCGGCGGCCTCCTGTTTGAACTGGGCCAGCCAGGCGCCAAAACCTTCTGGACCGTTGCCGCACTGGGCGGCGCTGGCGGCGGTGGCCGCCATGGTCATGCCGGCTCCGGCCAACGCCGCGATTGCCAAACCTCTCATGCTTCCGAAGTTCATCTGTCGCTCCACTGCATGCGGGCCGTTACGGCGCGCGTTGCCGTTGGGAAAGCCGGCGCCGCCAGGTCCCGGCCCGGTGAAAAGCCATGCGCCCGCTCCGCTGGCGACGGGCCTCCGGCAGGGTCCGCGTCCCGCGGGAAGCCAACGCGCCGAATGTGACGGAGAACTGGTTAACGATCCGGCGCCTGCGCCCCCGCGGCGGCGGCATACCGGAGGAACCGGCCAGGGCTGGAAACCGCCGCGGTTTTCAGCCCTGGCCGCGCCCTGACGCGGCGCTCAACCGGCGGCCAGGGCCGCGGCCTCCGACTCCATGTCGGGTTTGACGCCGTCACGGGACAGCGGCCTGGGGTAGCGCAAGGCCATTTCCGCCATGATGTGCTTCGCCGGCACGTCATGGAAGGCGCCGTGCTGGGCGAGATAAGCCATGAAAGCGTTGCCCGCTCCATCGAACGCCTGCATGAGCGCGTCATGCTCGCCGTCGAACTCCAGCGGCGCGACCCCAAGCTTGTCGCACAGGGATGCGTTGAAGGTCGGACTCACCTTGATCCACCGCCCTTCCGGATTCACTTCGGTGAAGCCGTGCCAGTAAAAGATGTTGGAGCCCATGCGCTCGAGCAGTTGCGGCGTCGCCAGGTGGTTGGTGACGTCGGCGAAAGCGACACGGGCCGGCACCCCGACGGCGCGGCAGGCGGCGGCCATCAGCGACGCCTTGCCAACGCAATAACCGCGGCCCGCGGCAAGCACGCTGGAGGCGCGGAACACCTCCGGTCCCCAGGTTACATAGGGATCGTAAAACAGTTCACGCACGGCCTGATAGATCAGCCGGGCGCGCTCGCGCGGCGTGGCGGCGGCGCCGGCGACGTCGCGGGCGAAGGCGATGACGGCGGGATGATCCGAATCGACGTAGTCGCCTGGCCCTGTCCAGATCCGGAATTCGTCTTCGGTCATGGCGCTTTCTCCCATTTTGTTCATGGCCGGACTGTCGCGGAGGCCAGGCCCAAGGTCAAGGCGGGCCGGGCGTTTGCCGCCTCCTGGCCATGCAGGCCGGCCATGATTGTGGCGCAGATGTGTTGCAGCGCCCCGCGCTTTACGCCATCGTCGCCTGACCCCGGTTTCAAGGAACGTTTTCCGGACGTTTTCCCACCCCGTTTCATCCTCCGAACGCGCCCCGTCGTCACACACGCAGCCGGACCGGGACCGGCCATGGCCGACGGAGCCCCGCCATCGCCGGAGCTGTCATGCAGGTTCTGTCTCGCCGTTCCTTCCTCGTGGCCGCCTCCACGCTCACCCTCGCCGCCTGCCAGACGCGCGGGCCCGGCAGCCTGGAGCATGAACTGCAAAAAACGGCGATCGCGCCCGGCGCCGCCGTCCCGCCCCAAAACCAGCCGCCGGCCCCGCCGGCGCCGCTGGGCGATCCGACGCCGGATGATTACGCGGCCATGTACGCCCCGGTTCCGGATGACAAATTCCCGGTTCCAGGCGTGCCCCAGGGTAGCATCAATCCGGCGTTCCTGCGGCGCAAGGTGGCGTATAACGGCCCGGAGGCGCCGGGCACGATCGTCGTCGATCCGGCCCGCCGTTACCTGTATCTGGTCCAGCCTGGCGGCTCCGCCATCCGTTACGGCGTTGGCGTTGGCCGCGAGGGGTTTGGCTGGTCGGGCGAAGCGACCATCAACAGCAAGCAGGAATGGCCGGACTGGTATCCGCCGAAGGAGATGATCGACCGGCAGCCGGAGCTGAAGAAGGTCGTGGTCAAGCTGCAGAGCGGCGTCGGCGTGGCCGGCGGCCTGCGCAACCCGCTCGGCGCCCGGGCGCTGTATCTTTACCAGAACGGCAAGGACACCCTGTTCCGCATCCACGGCACCAATGAGCCGCGCACCATCGGTTCGCGCGTCTCGTCGGGCTGCATCCGCATGGTCAATCAGGACGTGATGGACCTTTACGCCCGCACGCCGCTCGGCGCGAAGGTGGTGGTGCTCTCCGGCCCCGGCCACAACGGCATGACCCAGCCCGCCGCCGCCAGGCCAAAGAAGAAGCGCAAGGGCGCGGCAGGCGCGCCGGCCTGAACCGGTTGAGGCGCGGCGCCGGCAGGCGGGCAACGGGCGCGGTTGCGTCCTCCCTATCCGTCCGGTCTGGCGCGTTTTGCCGATGTGGGAGCGCCGCCGCCTCGCCTGACAAGGCTCTGGCGCGGCCTGCGATCCGGCCAGCGCACGATGCGCCCGATCAGCTCCTCCGGCTCCATGTCCTGCTCAGAGCCGCTGAGACGGCCGCGCACCGAAACCCCGGCGGCCACTACCGTTTCGGGATCGCCGGAGACCAGCGGATGCCACCAGGGCAGGTCCGCCCCCTCGCGCACCAGGCGATAGGCGCAGGTGGGCGGCAACCATGTGAGGGTGCGGACGATGTCCGGCGTCAGCCGCACGCAATCGGGCACCTGGCTCTGGCGGTCCGGATAGTCCCGGCAGCGGCAGGTGTCGCCATCGAGCAGCCGGCAGCCCACATCGGTGTAGTGGATGCGACCGGTGTCCTCGTCCTCCAGCTTGATCAGGCAGCAGCGTCCGCAGCCGTCGCACAGGCTTTCCCATTGCTGGTCATCCATGTCTTCCAGCGCCGTGACGCGCCAGAAGGGCTCCGGCGCGTCCGCCGGGGCCATGTCAGGATTGCAACGCTGCTTAACCAAACAATTGCTCCCATATCGGGCAAGGCTGACGGGCCGCCCTCTCGCCTGCTATACTACAGAAAGCGTGGACGCGTCTGTGCGGCGGCGTCCACTGGAGGCAGGGATCACGGACTGTGGCGCCAGGCAAGGGTTCGCTGACGACGAAGATCCGGCATCTCGCGCTCGCCCTGGACGCGCGCATTGACTCCGGGCTGTATACGCTCGGGACGCGCGCGGGTGAAGCGTGGCGGGCCTGGCGGGACTTCACCGACAGGTTCGCTGTATCCGGTTTCCGGAAGGCGGCCGTCGATCTGTCCTGCGAGGCGCTGACCCTCAGCGTCGGCGCCGGCGTGGTGCTGGTCGCCCTGGCCCAGCCGGCCTTCCGCCTGACCGAGGGCGAGAACTGGCTGAAACAGACCGATCTGGCCGTCACGTTCCTCGACCGTTACGGCGTGGAGATCGGCCGACGCGGCATCCGCCAGAATGACGCTCTCGAACTCAACGACTACCCGGATTATTTCATCAGCGCCGTGCTGGCCACGGAGGACCGGCGCTTCTTCGATCACTACGGCATCGATCCGATGGGGACGGCGCGCGCCCTCACGGTCAACGCCAACTCCTCCGGCGTGGTGCAGGGCGGCTCCACCATCACCCAGCAGCTCGCCAAGAACATGTTCCTCAGCAACGAGCGGTCGCTGGAGCGCAAGATCAAGGAAGCGTTCCTGGCGCTGTTTCTGGAAACACGGCTGAGCAAGCAGCAGATCCTGAAACTGTACCTGGACAGGGTCTACATGGGGGCGGGCAATTTCGGCGCGGCGGCGGCGGCGGATTTCTATTTCGGCAAATCGGCGCGCGACCTCACCCTGGCCGAGTCCGCCATGCTGGCCGGGCTGTTCAAGGCGCCGACCCGCTACGCGCCGCATATCAACCTGCCGGCGGCCCGGGCCCGCGCCAGCGACGTGCTCGACAACATGGTCGACGCGGGCATGCTCACCGCTGGCCAGGTGACGTCCGCGAAGCGCAATCCGGCGACGGCCCTGGACCGCAAGCGCGACTTCAGCCCGGATTACTTCCTTGACTGGGCCTATGACGATATCCGGGCCATGGCGGAGGCCGGCAAACTCGGCGACGAGCGGGTGCTGACCGTGCGCACCACGCTCGATCCGCTGGCGCAGCGCAGCGCCGAGAGCGCCATCGAGAACGCCCTGCGCCAGTATGGCTCGCAATGGGGCGCCTCGCAGGCGGGCACGGTGGTGATGGAGCCGGACGGCGCCGTGCGGGCGCTGGTCGGCGGCCGCGATTACGGGGCCAGCCAGTTCAATCGCGCCACGGATTCGTTGCGTCAGCCCGGCTCGTCATTCAAGCCCTATGTCTACGCCACGGCGTTGCTCGCCGGCATCGTCACCCCCACCAGCACGGTGGTCGACAGCCCGGTGTGCATTGGCAACTGGTGCCCGGCCAACTATGGCCGCTCATTCGCCGGCGCCATGTCCCTGACCACGGCGCTGGTGAAGTCGATCAACTCCATCCCCGTGAAACTGTCGATCATGCTTGGCAAGGGCAACGCCCGCATTGGCCGCGCCCGCATCATCGAGGTCGCCAAATCCATGGGGCTGGAGCACGAGTTGCGCGATTCAACGTCGCTGCCCATTGGCTCGGCGGAGGTGAAGATCATCGAGCACACCTCTGGTTTCGCGGTGTTCGCCAACGGCGGCTTCCGCGCCAGGGCGTGGAGCGCGGCGGAGATCCGCACCAGCCACGACAGGATTTTGTGGCAGCATGACCGGGACGCCCCGCCGCCGGTGCGGGTGTTGCCGGCCGGCGTGGTGGCCAACATCAACCAGATGCTGACAAAAGCAGTGGAGGAAGGCACCGGCCGGCGGGCGCGGATCGACGGGGTGCGCGTGGCCGGCAAGACCGGCACCACCAACGCCTATCGCGACGGCTGGTTCGGCGGCTACACCGGAAACTATGTGGCGGCGATCTGGATGGGCAATGACGACTTCTCCTCCACCAACCGGATGACCGGCGGCACGCTGCCGGCCCAGACCTGGCGGGAGATGATGGAGCCGTTGCATCGGGCGGTGCGGCTGCGGCCGCTGCCGGGCGTCGATCCGGCGGCGCCGGCGAGCGCTGCGCCTGACCAGCGGCCCGCGATCGCCAGCTCTGACGCCGCCGCACGGGCGGACGTGGTGTCCGCCCATAGCGCTCCGGCCCTGAACGACATCAGCGCCCTGTTCTCGGGCGTGTTCCGGAATGTTTCGGGCAGGGCCGCGGAAACGGCGGGCTCACAGCCGCCGTTCGACGGTCGCGGCCACGGCCACGGCCCCGCCTCACCCCGCGCCGACGCCGGGGCGCCGGCGGGCTGCGCCGCCGCTGGACGCAACGCACCGGGGAGCAGTCTCCGTTGCGGCTGATTGTCATGACCTTCATCACCCTGCTGGTGGCGGCCATCACCGGATTTGGCTCGACCTGGCTGGCGCTGCGCGAGCAGCCGCCAACCGGCGCGGTGCAGCTGGGCCAGTGGCGGGCATGGCCATCGACCGGCGGCCCGGCCATCGACCCCTACGCCCGCGCCATCATCCAGCGCAGCGGGGCGCTGCAGCTGGGGACCGGGGAAGGCGTCGAACTCGTCGCCGATCTCGACAGCGAGGGCCGTCCGCTGTCCGGCGACTGCGTCTATGACATGACCGGCCCGACGCCGGAGGCGCGCATCTGGACGCTGACCGCAACGGCTACCGGCGGCAAGGCGGCCGGTGAGCCGCCCTCCAGCCTGACGTCGGAAGGTTTGCTGCGCGGACCGGGCGGCGCCCTCGCCATCGCGATCGCGGCGGCGCCGGAGCCAGGGGCGTGGCTCCGCGTTCCATCCGGCGGGCCCTTCCGCCTCACCCTGCGCCTTTATGACAGCCCGACCGGCTTCACCACCCGCCCCCATGTGGCGGACCAGCTCACCCCGGTCATCCGCCGCAGGAGCTGTTCATGAGGCTGCGCGTCTCCGACATCGTCATCTCGATCATCGCCGGCGTGCTGCTCGGCGCGATCATCCACCTGGTCATCGTCCTGCGGATTCCGGCGGTGGCCCGGGCCGATGCGTTCACGCGCCATGTCGGCCTTGGCGCCAATGGCGAGGCCCAGCTGATCCCCCATGACGCGAAGCGGACGGCGGGCATCGGCGACGATCCGGCCGTGGCGCGCGGCGTCTGCGCCTGGGATCTGCACGACGGACCGGTGCGCGTCGTCATGCCGTCCTCGGGGCTGGTGCAGACGCTGTCGATCCATGACCGCAACGGCCGGGTGATCTACTCCCTGAGTGACCGGGCCGCCGTGCGCGGCGCCGTGACCCTGACGATCATGACGGCGGCGCAGCAGGAAGAGCGCCGGCTGACCCAGCCTGATGATGCAGAAGACGACGCCATCGAGGTAGTCTCGCCCACCGGGCGGGGTCTGGCGGTGATCCGCGCCATCACCGCCTCTCCTGCCTGGCGCGAACGGGCGGCAAGAGCGATCCTCGGCGTGACCTGCACGCCGGAGGACTGACGCGGCGCGTAGTGGCGGCCCCATGCGCGCCAGCGCGGAACAGTCGCGCCTTCACGCCCCGGGGGCCCCAGGCTTCCCTTCACGCCAGGTCGAGAAAATGCCGCCCGGCCCGGTCTTCAACCTCCACGATCCAGAGGTCCCCGTCGAAGTTCATTTCGCGGCGCAGTTTTTCCTCGGCCGCCAGCGGCGTATTGTCAGGCAGCGGAATTTCAATGAAGCGGCGCACGCCATCATCTTCCGCAACCAGACTCTGCGGCGCCGGGCCGAACAGCCGCGCGGTTCCGTCAAGACAGTCGAGCCTGACGAATATGGCGCCGGCTTCCGCCGCGCCGCGCCGGCGCAGCACGGCGACGACGTCCTGTACGGCGCAGCGGCGAATATAGGCGGACACCCAGAAGTCGGAGCGCAAGCGCGCGGCGCTCATGGCTGCTCTCCCTGCATTTTTCGCGCCAGTTGCTTCTGCCGTCAAAACCCCACCGGCGCCCTGGCGGAGGATACGCCAGTCGACCTTGTCTGACGCATTTTCCTGACGGAAAGCGGCGTCCCGTTTCCCGGGAATGCTCCTAGCGGATCGGCGCGCCGGCCGCCGCGCCCAGGGCCTTCAGGGTTCTGGGGTTGAGTTCGCCGGTCACCGGCAGACCCCTGGCTTTTTCAAAGCGTTCGATAGCGGCGCGGGTGCCGGGCCCCATCAGGCCGTCGGCGTTGAGCGCGCCAAAGCCCAGCTTGCCCAGCGCCTTCTGGGCGGACATCACCTGCGGAACCGGCTGCGGTTTCGGCGGCGCTGCCGGCTGCGCGGGCTGCGACGGCGTCAGGACAGGCCGCGGCGGCGGCGCCGGCGCGGTTCCCCCCCTCAGCAGGTCGCCGATCGCGTCCTGCCGGCGCGGCGCATGCCCGGGCGCTGACGCGGCCGCCGGCCCGGCCGGGACCTCCCGCGCCGCCGGCTGTTGCGGCTGGGCGACCGGCGGCTTTACCGGCTGTGGCCTGGCGGCGGCCGGCGGATGGGCCATGACCGTCACCGGCCTGTTGCCGCCAAACATGGGGTTGGGGTGCGCGCCATTCTGCAATGTCAGGGCGTTGATGAACACGCCCATGGTCAGGCCGACGGATGCGATGATAAAGGCCGCGCGCCCCGGCCGCGCCAGCAGCCGGCGCCGCAACGCGGTGAGGACGCCCCCCTCATCGCCGGGCCTGGCCATGGCGCCGACGCCCGACCGGGTCCGCGCATTCGCCTGCGAACGCCGGGGGCTCGCCGCCGGGCGCTCGTACTGGACAAAGTCGTTCCGGGATCTGGCGAGAGCTTCACGCAAGGCAGGGCACCATCATGTGGGACGCGCAGGTTGATCCGGCGCTGGTTTCACTGGCGGGAACGGCAAGCCCGGACGGCAGGACGACGCGCGCCACCGTCCCGGCGTTTTCGCCAGCGTGAATCGAGGCCTCCCCGCCGTGCAGGCTGGCGAGGGAACGCACGAGCAACAGGCCAATGCCAAGGCCCGCCGCCTCGGGACCCGGCGCGCCAGCCATGGCGTCGCACGCGCGGGCGGCGGCGTTGCAGGCGGCGGTCTGGCGGGCGGCGGTCTGGCGTCGCCGCGCCTCGTCAAAGCCAATGCCGGTGTCGGAGACGGTGAGGACCACCATGGCGCCTTCCAGCGTCGCGTCCAGGCGCACCTCGCCGCCGGGCGGGGTGAACTTGATGGCGTTGGCCAGCAGATTGAGCAGAATCTGGCGTACGGCCCGGGGATCGCAATGCAGCTCCGGGCCGGAACCCGCCCGGGGGCCATGGAGCGTGACGCCGCGCGCGGAAGCGTCGGGCCGGACGAAATCGCAGCAGTCCGCCGCCAGGGCGCCTGCGTCCACCCTCTCGCGGCTGCTGGACGGCGCTCCCAGCCCCTCAACGCCGCTTTCCAGCACGGACGCGACAAGCGCATTCAGGTGGCTCGCCGCCGCATGGGCGCTGGCGGACCAGGCGCGGCGCTGCGCGTCGGTCAACTGGTCGGCGCCGGCGAGCATTTCGGTATAGCCCATGAGGGCGGCGAGAGGGGTGCGCAACTCATGGCCGAGCATGGCCAGCGATGCGGCTGCTGGCTGCGCGGCTCCAGGAAGGCCAGACGCGGCGTCCGCCTGCACAGGCGCCGCCCTGCCCCCGCCAAACAGGGCGTTCCACGCGCGCAGAGTCCTGGCCGCCGTTAGCATGCGAAACACTGCCGAACCCTCTTTCCCTGCCCCCGCGTGCGCACGGGTCTTGCCGAGATCCTGCCAGAGCCTGTCAGGAAAGGTCCCGCCAGGGACCGGCTCCCGCCCGACGCGACGGCGATCATCACGCCGTCGTGCGCCTTCATGGCCGCTGCGAGGACAATGTCAGACGGCCGTTTACGCAATGCTAAAGCGGTTCGCGAAACAGTGAAGCCATCCACAGGGACCGGGGAGCGATCCCTTCCGGGACAGGACAGGCCGCCGCCATGCGTCTTCTGAAGTGCATCATCTGCATCGCCATCGTTTACGCCCTGTCGCCGGAGAATGGCCTGACGGAGCGCGAAACCCTCGATGGTCTCGCCAAAGCGGCGATCGCCGCCCAGTCCACCCTGCCGGAAGCGCGCAAGGCGGCGGCAATCGCCGCTGCTGGCGGCGCAGAGCAGGCCGGGATGCTGGGCTGGCTCATCCAGGCGCTCTCCCCTGCAAAGCCGGTCACGCCCCATGAGAAGGACGCGCCGGGCCGCAAGGAAAACGCAAAACTCTGACGCTGACGCCATCGACGCCACGGGTTCTGGCGCCGCCACGCGGGGACAGCCCGTCCTGTTCGCCCCGCGTTCGCCGTCGGGCCGGTAGCCACCCACCCCCGGAATGCTTTATGGATGGGCGCATGTCCGCAGCCATCGACACCATCATTGACGACTTCGCCTTTCTCGACGAATGGGAAGACCGTTACCGCTATCTGATCGAGCTTGGCCGCAACCTGCCGCCGATGCCCGAAGCGGCGCACACCGACGCCAACAAGGTGCGCGGCTGCGCCAGCCAGGTCTGGCTGGAAAGCCGGGTTGAGCAAACGGGCGCCGGGCCGGCGCTGCATTTCACCGGCGATAGCGACGCCCACATCGTTCGCGGCCTTGTCGCCGTCGCCCTGGCGTTCTTTTCGGGGCGCCCGGCGCAGGAGATCATCGCCGCCGACGCCCAGGGACTGTTCCGCCAGCTTGGCCTCGCGGAGCACTTGACGCCGCAGCGCTCCAACGGGCTCAACTCCATGGTGAACCGCATCAAGGCCGACGCCGCCAGCGCCCTGGCCGGGTGACGGACCCGCGGGCTCCCCGGACCGCGCCTACTCCCGCCAGGCGCGCGTGCGGCCGCGCTCCGGCCCCTGGGCGGCCCACAGGCCATAATGGGCGGCGAGACGCGCCAGCGCCATGCGCAGGATGAGCTTGCCGGAACGGGCCGGCCAGCCCCGCTCCTTCTCCACCTGCTCCAGCCCCTTGAGGAAGCCGCAGACATCCACCAACACGCCGGCGAATTCGTCGCCCGCCGCCGCCAGGGCGCGGCTGACGCGCTGGCGCGCCGCCAGGGCGATGTCGCCGGGCTCCTGTCGCAGACGCCCGCCAGTACCGGCGGAAACCGGCGTTTCCCAGCTGGCGGTGACGCGCGGGGTCATCTGCGCCCGGATCATGTCGGCGCGCAGCCGCTCGCCAGCGGCGAAGGCGACATCGTCAATCATGGCTTCCCCGGAACGGTCGCGACGGCGGCGCAGCCACGCCAGCGGGCTCTCGGCATGGTTGACGCGCACCCGCTGCATTTCGCCGTTGACGCGCCGCTGTTCGTGACCCAGCTCCGCATGTTGGGCCAGCCAGGGATCGGCGCCGTCATGGCTGGCCGTCGCCCTGGCCCGCCGCAACCGGGCCAGTCCGGCCTGCGACAGCACCAGACGCTGACGCGCCGCGCCCGCCTCCTCCTCCAGCGCGCCGGCCGTGAGCAGCGTCCGCACCGTCGCGCCATCGACAGCGCCGGCGCCGAGACTGACGCCGCCGCCACCGGCAAGGCGGCGGGCGCCGGTGAGGCCAATACTCCAGGCGTCCCGGCCATCGACGGACGGCGTGAGAAAGGCGCCGGGAACAGCGAGGCGCGCCAACAACCGTTCCGCCCTGTCCTCGCCGCCTGCGGCAGCGCCAGCGCGGCGAGCGGCGCCGGCCTGTCGGGCGCTGCTCCGCGCCCCGATGTTCGTCCCGGCTTTCGACCGGGCGGCCGCTGGACGGGAGAGGGAGGCATGCACAGGATGGTTGTTCACTTTTTGTTCCATATGTCATATCCTCCACGCCCGGACCTGCCTGCCAGACCGCGCCGGACGACTCCTGCGCCGGCAGTTTCAGGACAGATGATTTATAGGTAATAATTCCTAAATTCACGTGAGAGTCAAGCCGGATTTCATCACGCATGCTGCCGACGGCCTCTCGCGGGCGGCGGCTGGCGCTGTCAGCGGCGTCTTGCGCGCGGCTTTTGCCTCCACACGCGCTGGCGCCCGGGGGCTGGCTGTGAAGGCCCCAATCCTGATAACGTCGCCGTTGAGGCGCATCTGGTGAACTCCAGAGATTTCCGCTTTTTTGGCCCTTCATTCCGGCCGCCTGCTTTCGCCGGACCAGCCCAGGAACACATCATGACAGACAGCGCCAGCACGCCTTTTCCGGCCGCCCCGCTGACGCCGGCGCGACCCACGACGCGCGTGATCCACGGCGAGACGCTCCATGACGATTACGCCTGGCTGAAGGCCGACAACTGGCAGGACGTGCTGAAGAAGCCGAAAGCGCTTCCCGCCGATATCCGGGCGGTCCTCAACGCCGAGAACGATTATTGCGACGCGGTGATGGCTCCGGCGGCCAAACTGCGCAAAACCCTGGTCAGGGAAATGCGCGGGCGCATCCGGGAGGACGATTCCGAGGTCCCGGCTCCTGACGGCCCGTGGCTGTGGTACGAACGCTTCGAAACCGGGGCGGAGCATGGGCTGATCTGCCGCCGCCCCCGTAACGGCGGGGCGGAGCAGATCCTGATCGACGCCAACGCCATGGCGGAGGGCAAGCCCTTCTTCGATCTGGCCGCCGCCGATCATGCGCCGGATTTCAGCCGCATCGGCTGGAGCGTCGATGAGAAGGGCTCTGAATATTACGACATCCGTGTGCGCGAGGTCAGCGCCGACGGCGCCCTGCGCGATCTGGACGACCTGATTGTCGACACCACCGGCGAACTGGTCTGGCAGGCGGACAGCGGCGGCTTCTTCTACGTGATGAACGACGCCAACCACCGGCCCAGCAAAGTGTTCCTGCACCGCCTCGGCCAGCCGCAATCGGCCGACCGACTGATCTATGAAGAGGCGGACGCCGGCTGGTTCGTGCACATCGACCAGACCCAGTCGAGCCGCTACCTCATTATTGGCGCGGGCGATCACGAGACCAGCGAAACCTGGCTGGTCGATCTGGAAGCTGAAGCGGCTGAGCCATTGCTGGTGGCGCGCCGCGATCCGCAGGTGATGTATGACGTCGAGCACCACGGCGATGCGCTCATCATCTGCACCAACGCCGACGGCGCCGAGGACTTCAAGCTGGTGACGGCGCCGGCAAGCGCGCCGCAGCGCGACAACTGGCGTGACCTGGTTCCGCACCGCCCAGGCGTGATGATCCTGTCGCACCTCGCCTTCGCCCGGCATCTGGCCCGCATGGAGCGGGAGGACGCCCGGCCGCGCATTGTCATCCGCGAGATGGCCAGCGGCGAGGAGCATGTCATCGCCTTTGACGAGGAGGCCTACGCGCTGGGCATGGACGGCGGCATGGAGTTCGACACCAACGACATCCGCTTCGCCTACGCCTCGCTGACGACGCCGGCGACCACCTATGCCTACAACATGGCGACGCGGGCGCGGGAGGTGCTGAAGCAGCAGGAAGTTCCCTCCGGCCACAACCCGGCCGACTACGTCACCCGCCGGTTGATGGCCCGGGCCGACGACGGCGCGCTGGTTCCTGTCTCGCTGCTGCACCACAAGGATACGCCGCTGGACGGCAGCGCCCCGGCGCTGGTCTATGGCTATGGCGCCTATGGCAGCTCCATGTCGGCGTCGTTCCGCACCAACCCGCTGTCGCTGGTCAACCGCGGCTTTGTCTACGCCATCGCCCATGTGCGCGGCGGCACGGAGAAGGGCTGGGCCTGGTATCTCAACGGCAAGCGCGAGCACAAGCCCAATACCTTCAGTGATTTCATCGCCGTCTGCCGCTGCCTGGCCGCTGAAGGCTACACCGCTCCCGGCCGCATCGTCGCCCATGGCGGCAGCGCCGGCGGCATGCTGATGGGGGCCATCGCCAACATGGCGCCGGAGCTGTTCGCCGGCATTATCGCCGACGTGCCGTTCGTCGACGTGCTCAACACCATGCTGGACGACAGCCTGCCGCTGACCCCGCCGGAATGGCCGGAATGGGGCAATCCGGGCGCCAGCAAAGAGGCGTTCGATCTCATCCGCTCCTATGCGCCCTATGAGCAGGTGAAGCCGCAGGCCTATCCGGCCCTCCTGGCGCTCGGCGGTCTCACCGATCCGCGCGTGACCTATTGGGAGCCGGCCAAATGGGTCGCCCGCCTGCGCGCCACGATGACGGGCGGTGGGCCCATCCTGTGCAAGATCAACATGGACGCCGGCCACGGCGGCGCCTCCGGCCGCTTTGACGCCCTGAAGGAAACGGCGCTGATGTACGCTTTCGCCCTGATGGCGACGCAGGGCTTCGACAAGGCGCCCGTCGCCTGAGCGTCGGACCGCGATCAGAAAAAGGGCCCCGATGGCCCTTTTTCTGGATAAAGCATAACCGCCGCAAGCCCGCCGGCGGGCTGACAGCCAATGCGCCGGACAATGCACATGGCCGGCAGCGGCGCGCCGGCGTCAGGCCCCGGCGCCGGCGCTCCTTCGGCGCCCTGCCCCGCTCTTCAACGCGAGGCGTCTTCAGCCCTTGTCGCCCCGGGCCACGTGCGCCTTCAACGCGTCCAGCGACGGGAAGTGCAAAACGCCCGAGCCAGTCTGGGCTTCGATCGAGCCGTCCGAATACATGACATACAGCGACCCGGCGGCTGTGTAGCTGCCGACGACCGTCGGCGGGCCCGCAGGCGCCGCCGCCACAGCAGGCGCAGGCCTGGCGGCCGGGCCGGAAACGTCCGGGATTTCCGGCGCAACAGCGGCGCCAGCTATGGACGCGTCGTCGCCTGCCACTGGCGGGCGCGGAGCCGGACGCGTGGGGAACACCACCTCGCCGGCCCCGGCCCTGGCCGGCGGGGTGACGGGGGACGGGGCGACGGGGGACGGGGCGACTGGCCTGGCGGCGGCAGGCGCGGACGGAGCTTGCACAGACGGAGCCGGCCGCGCCTCCGGCATGGCGGCGGGGCGCGGCGCCGGGCGCTCGGGGAACACCGGCATGGCCTTGCCGCTCCCGGCGGGCGCCGCGGCTGAGCCGGCGCCGGCTACGTCATTTGTTCTCGCGCCGCGGCGGCTGAACAACGAACCGATGCGGGCGGCAAGATCGGATTTGGTTTCTGGCGGCTGCGGCCGCGCGGCGGCTGGCCCGTCAGGAGCATTGGCGTCCGGTCCGCCGGCCACACTGCGACCGGAGACGAGATTTGCCAGGTTTTTTGACAGCCCGGACAAACCCGGCAGGGATGCGCCGCGCGACGGCCCCTCCGCTGGAACAGCCGGCCCGGTCTGAGGCGCCTCCACCCTGGGCGCCTCCACCTTGCCGGACGCCCTGTCCCCGGCTGGCGCGCCCTCCTCAGGCGCCGCCGGTTGCGGCGCCCCAGGACGCGCCGGCGGCGTCGCCGGGGCTTTCAGATCGGGGAACACGCCGGCCGGCGCGCCGTCGCGCGGCGCTGACGCCGACTGGCGCATGGCCGTGACCGGCGCGGCCCCAATGGGCGCGGCAGGCGCGGCGGCAGTCGGAGCGTTCGCCTCTCCCGACCCGCCGCCGCCTGTCGCGCCGGCGCCGCGCGCCAGCGCTCCCGGCCGCAGCAAATCGTTCAGGCGGCCCTCCACCGCCGCGGGGATCACCGACGCTGCCTTTGGCGCAGGTAAAACTGGCGCAGGTGAAACTGGCGCAGATGAGATTGGCGCCGCCGGCGCTGGCGCGGCGGCAGTTGTGGCGCCAGGGGCCGGAGTGGCGGAAACCCGGCCGCCCGGCTCCGCCGCGCCGGACGCCTGGTCCGGCTTTTCACCGGCAGTCCCGGACGACGCCTCCGGCGGTTGTGGCGTGGGCGCGGCGGGAAGAGGCGGCGCAACGATCTTGCCAGTCGTCAGGGAAGCGGGGGCAGGTTCGGGCGTCCTTGCCGGGGCGGGGACGCCGGCGGCGGCCTTCACCGCAACGTCTGGCGTCGGCGCCGCGGTTTCCGGTCTGGCGCCGGGCCCCAGATCAGGCGCGGCCGGGCGGGCTGGCGCGGCTTTCGCCGGCGCAGCGCTCCGCGCCTTCCTGTCAGCCGCCTCACTCACCGGAGCGTGGGCCGGGTCATCGGCGTAACCGGCCTCGAGCATGTCGGGCAATTGCCGCAGGGCGCGCACCACCATGGCCAGCGCGAAAACGATGGCGCCGCCAGTAAGATACATGCTGCCGGATATGACCCAGGTCCAGCCGCGCTCCAGCACGATCATCGGAATGCCCCACGCCAGGGCCCACACGCCGCCCACGGTCAGCGCCAGCGCAATGACATAAAGAACCAGCAGCATTATTGCCTCTCTTGACAGGCGTTGCCCCGGGCGCCGGGGCCGTAAACCGGATGAAGACCGCGTCCAGGTCCTGATGTGAAACACGTCCCAGGCAAATTCACGACCACCCACCAGAACATGTCCTGACCATGACAGCCGCCAGGGCTGCAATGCGCCGCCCCGGCCGTGAAGGCGCTGACGCATCCATGGCCCGCGAAATCCTGACCGGAGCGCGCACGTCGCCCTCAGGTCATAACGATACCTTCCATACGCTCACCTGCCGGTCAGCGCATACGAATCCCATGCTGATCGCCGGCCAATCCGGCTTTTTGCGGATCACTTTTGTGATGCGGCGACCAACCGCCGGCGTGAAAAACGCGGCGGCCCGCCATTTCCTCGCGGCAAATGGTGAACAAAAGATCACGCAATTGCATTGTTCAATCAAAGTCTGCAAGGCGCGGACAGTTTTTTCGCGCGACGCGCGCCAGCGCGCCGCCTGATCCCGCACCCGGCCGCCCCCACCTATTGGCGGCAATTGTCTTGCCCGCGCCGTCCGCCCGGCTTAACAAGTTGCATCCGGCCCGCCGGCGCCTGCGCCGGCAAGCCGTTTTCCTGAGGAGGAAGGAAGTCATGACTTTCAAGCTGCCCGAGCTCCCCTACGCCTACGACGCGCTTCAGCCCTACATGTCGAAGGAGACGCTTGAGTATCACCACGACAAGCACCACCAGGCGTATGTGGACACCGGCAACAAGCTGCTCGCCGGCACGGAGCTGGAAGGCAAGAGCGTCGAGGAGATCGTCAAGGCCTCCTATGGCAAGAACCAGCCGCTGTTCAACAACGCTGGCCAGCACTACAACCACCTGCACTTCTGGCACTGGATGAAGCCGAACGGCGGCGGGGCCATTCCGGGCGCGATCGAGAAGAAGATCGTCGCGGATATCGGTTCGGTCGAGAAGTTCAAGGAAGACTTCGTTCAGGCTGGCGTCGGCCAGTTCGGTTCGGGGTGGGCCTGGCTTGCGCTCAAGAACGGCAAGCTCGAGATCATGAAGACCCCCAACGGCGAGAACCCGCTGGTGCACGGCGCGACGCCGATCCTCGGCGTCGACGTGTGGGAGCACTCCTATTACATCGACTACCGCAACCGTCGCGCTGATTATCTCAAGGCTTTCGTCGAAAACCTGGTGAACTGGGAATACGTCGAAAAGCTGTTCAACGAAGCGAAGTAAGCGGCGCCGCACGGAGGATACATCCCTCACGGCGAGACAGAAACGGTCGCTCCAGCGACCGTTTTTTTATGTCCGAAGCCAGAAAGCGCGATGAGCGGGCATGATGCGAACGGGAGGCCCCAGCGTCGCACACGGGCATATCCGGGCGAGCCCGGAGCCACGCCAGCCCGAGGCCGGGGTTCCAGGCCAGACGACCTTGGCAATCCACAGCGCGCGATAAGCAAGCAGGTTACAATCCATGCCACACCGCCCCCCCCAACCAGCAAAGGGCGCCGGACACATGGGCAGAAATACTCCAATCATCGCCGAAATTGGCGGGCTGGTTCTCCTGCCCGTAGGAGCAGGCCTCGTCTTCTATTTCCTGAACCGCTATAGCGGCAGACGCGCGCCTTCGCCAGCTCCGGGCCCCAACGGCACCCAACGCGTTCGCCGGCCCAGTGGGGCCGCGCAGTATGAAACGCAAGCGCCAGACGGAATAGTGACGCTCCAGCTTGGCAGCGGTGGCGTATCCGCCACGTCCGGATCAGCCGCTTATTCCGTTCGGGGCGAGATCAGCACGCCTCCGCCGGCCTATGAGGAAAGAGGAGAGTATCCGCCGCCCTATTCGGAACCAACAACACGTCACGCGACATTTGCCGATTCGCCAGGAGAGGTCTTGACCAGAGGCGATGGAGCCGCCGACACCACCGCTCTCGCAGGAGAACAAGGCGCCATTGCAGAGCTCCCGTTGAACGCTTCCGAGCTTTTCAGCGCAACCATGCATCAGCAAGGGGAAATCGGCCCGCTGTCCCCGGAATCGCCACGCGACGTCCGGCGCCCAGGTTCGGGGTCTGCGTCAATGACCAGCAGCGATTCCGCCGCCTCATCCCTTCCGGCGGCTGCGCACGAGGCCCGACAGGCGTCGCGGATCGGCAGCGGAGACGCCGCTGCTTCCGACGCAGCCCGGGATGCCCTGAGGTTCACTGAGGGATTATTTGTGTAGAGCGTGTGGGCAGGACGCCGGGCGCAATCGGGCGCGCTTCCCCGAGCAGACGGGTGCGAGAACTACCCCCCATCGCATATGAGAAAAAAGCGATCGCACAGTGCGTCTCGCGACAGACCGGCCCGCGGGGGCGCCCCCTGCCGCCTTTTTTTTTTCCAGCTGCGCGCCTGCCCTTGCGCGATGTGGCTTCGACATCGCGAGGCAGCGCGCCTCTGACGAACGGCCGCCGCTGGCGACCGTTTTCCGTTGCAGCGCCGGGTGACGGACGTCTGACCCACGCCAACGCTTGTCGGGAAACGCCTGTCGGCGCTTCATGATCGACATTCAGGCAACCTGCCGGAAGGATTTGATGATGAACCGGATCAGCATGGTTGCCCTGTCAACTGCGGCGGCGGCCAGTGGTTTCGCCGGCATCGGCCTGCTCGGCTATGCGGGGCAGCGCTACTGGCGAACCTCCCGCCGCCCCCGCGAGCGCGTCGAGACCGGGATCGAGATCGGCGCCCCTTACAACGTCCGACATATGGACGGCTACCCTTTCTCTCCCTACCCGCCCGTGAATGACGTTGGAGAGGCGCAAGCTGCCGGGGAGACAGGGATATCGCCGCTCGCTCCCGCGGAGGCGGCCCCCACACCGCTCCCACGGCGCGCCAACCGTCCCGCCGATCCGCCGGAAGAGGTGACGCCGGGCGACGTCCTGTCGGAACTGTCGCCGGCAACCCGGGCAAGCACCCACGCCGTCGATGACAGCGCCATAACTTCAATGCCCGAAATGCCTGTTCCGACAGTCGGAGATTTTCCTTCCATCCGTCCGCCGACAACCGGTTTCGCAGCGAAGGGCCGCCCGCCCATTCCGAAGCCAAGAACCATACTCAATCAAGGCTCCCCGCCGTCCTCCATGCCGCGCGCAGGCGGGAGCGCGCAAAGCGGACGCGTCACTCATCATGACAGCCTCACTGACGAAATCCTTGGTCAGGACATTATCGAGATCGCCTTTTGACGCGCTGGGCCGGAGCTGTCGGCGGACCAAAAGGGCGCATCACCTCGAATTCAGACACCCGGTATATACCCCTCAAGCAATCTGGCTTTACCGGATGCTCCCGTGGCGCTTCCACATCGACCGCCCCGCTGAACCGGACCCCGGCCGCCCTTTTTCCGATGGCGCATCTGTGAGGCACGGTTTTCCGTCCAGCGACCATGGAGGGCGGACGCCCGACCCACACCGACGCTTGCCGGAAACCGTCAGCAGGCTCTTCATGGGCAGCGCCGGGCAAACCGCCCGCCAGGAGTCGATGATGAGCTGGAGCAACACGCCTGACCTGCCGAAGTATAAAGGGATCACCATTGCCGGCGTCAGCATCCTTGGCGTCCTCGGCATTCTCAGCGGCGGGCTGCTGGGCTATGGCCTCTATCAGCATTGGCGGACCCGCTCCCGCCAGGGCCCACGCGCCTACGAACCGCGCGACATCCCGGACTCGCCCTCCGGTTGGTCCAGTTCATATCCGGCGATCGGCGGCTCAAGCCCGGAAACGGGATGGGGCTCCGGAAGGGTCCGGAATACCCAAACAGGCTCATGGTGGTATCCTCCCTCTTTTGAGGTGGGCGAGGCCATGGAGGATCTGGAGCGGCAGGATCTGGGGCGCGCCGACCGTCCGACCGCTTTGCCGCATGAGGAGGCGCCAGACAGCATCGCCCCGGATTTATCACCGGTCGCCGGAACAAGCGCCCAGGCCGCCAGCGAGGACGCGATGTTGGCGGCGCCTGAGACGATGATCCGCCCAATCGGCGGGCCACCCCCCAGGCCGCCGAGAACCTTTGCGTACGATCCCCATAACCCTGGCGCAGCTTCCATGCCCCGTGCAGCCGGAGAGACGCGCGTGGAGCGCGTCGGTTCGCGCAGCGCCGTCGATGACGAGGTCATGGAAGACATGCTCCGCTTCGGATTCTGACGCGGTGGATCGCGCCTGTCAGCAGGCGGCGAAAACCGCGGCGCCGCGAAATTGCGGCCCCGGCATGTTCTCCTTAAGCAATCTGGCGTAACTGGATGGGTGTTCGCCCAGGCGACCGCTCCATTGGTCTCCGTCACCAGGCGCCTGTTCCAGCCCTGGGAAGCAGAGCCCTTGCCAGGCGCGGACGCGCCTGACGGCGGCGTGAGGAGCCGAGCTGCATGCTGCGCAAAATTCTTTCCTTCAGCGGTTTCACCCTGCTGTCCCGTCTCACCGGCTTTCTGCGCGACGTGATGATGGCGGCGGTGATGGGGGCCGGGCCGCTAATGGATGCGTTCGCCATCGCCTTCAAGCTCCCCAACCATTTTCGCGCCATCTTCGGCGAAGGCGCGTTCAACAGCGCCTTCGTGCCGGCCTATTCGCACGTGCGCGCCCAGGGCGGCGAGGCGGCGGCGCGCAGCTTCGCCGACCGGCTGTTCACCGGCATGCTGCTCGTCCAGCTGGTCGTGCTGGCGCTGGCGCTGGTTTTCATGGGGCAACTGGTGAGCCTGCTGGCGCCGGGATTCACCGACGATCCCGCCCAGTTCGCCTTCACGGTGACGCTGACGCGCATCACCTTCCCCTACCTGCTGTTCATGACCCTGGTGACGCTGGTCACCGGCGAGCTGAACGCGACCGACCGCTATGCGGCGGGGGCCTTCGCCCCGGTGCTGCTCAATCTGGCGATGATCGGCGGCCTCGCCCTCGCCTTCCTGTTCCCCACCAGCGCCCACGCCGTCGCGTGGGCGGTGACGGTTTCCGGCGCCCTGCAGCTGGCGCTGGTGATGGCGGACGCGAAGCGCGCCGGCCTGTTTCCCCGGCTGCGCCGCTTTGTCTGGGACAGCCAGATGAGCCGGTTCTTCCGCACCCTGGGCCCCGCGATCATCGGCTCGGCCGGCGTGCAGATCGCCATGTTCGCCGACACCATCATCGCCACGTTGCTGCCCGCCGGCGCGGTGTCCTCAATCTATTTCGCCGACCGCATTTACCAGCTGCCCATCGGCATCATCGGCATCGCCGTGGGCACGGTGATCATGACCGAGATGAGCCGCCGCCTCGCCGCCGGCGACGCGGCCGGGGCGCACCGGGCGCAGAACCGGGCGATGGCGCTGACCCTGGTGGCGGCGGCGCCCTTCGCCTGCGCCTTCCTGGTCATTCCCACGCTGATCATGGAGGCGCTGTTCGCGCGCGGCGCCTTCACGGCGGCGAACGCGGCGGCGGCCGGCCAGGTGCTGGCCGCCTACGCCGTGGGTCTGCCGGCGATCGTGCTGATCCGCTCCGCCGTCTCCAGCTTCTATGGCCGGCGGGACACCATGACGCCGCTGATCGCCTCGCTGACGGCAGTGGCGGTGAACGTCGTGCTGAAGATCCTGCTCACCAGCCATTTCGGCGCGCCCGGGCTGGCGATGGCCACCAGCGTCGGCGCCTGGGTCAACCTGGGCCTGCTCGTGCTGCTGGCCAGCCGGCGCGGCTGGATGGGCGCCGATTCGGCTTTCATCAAAACCGTGACCTGCGTCGCCCTCGCCACGCTGGCGCTCGCCGCCACTGTCTGGGCCCTGGAGCCGCACGCCGCCCATGTGGCGGAACTGGCCCCGCGCTGGCGCAAGGAAACCCACCTCGGGCTGCTGGGGGCCGCCGGGGCCGTGATTTACGCGGGCGCCCTGCTGACGGCCCTGCGCCTGACCGGCGTGCGGTTCCGCGGCCTGCGCTAACGGCGCGTGGCGGCGGACGACGGGGCGCGCCGCCCGCAAGTCCCGGCTCCGGCCTGATGACTATTCCGGTTTGGGCAGGCGGTTGGCCTGGCTCAGGGCAACTTTCCAGCCGCCCTTGTCGCGCACATACAGGGTGAGCCACTGGAATGCGTCGCCCTTGCCCTTGCGGCGGTTGTCCCTGATGACGCTGACGCCGCTCAGCACGGCCGTGTCCGGGCTGAAGCTCTCCACCAGCGCCTGATCGGTCGACGCCAGTTCGACGCCGTTCTGACCGGACAACAGCAGATCGATCCGCTCCTTCTTTGTCTCGGCCCGGCCGGTTTCACGCAAATGGGTGAAGCGGTCGTGATACATCGTCTCCAGGGCGGCCCGGTCCTTGCGGGCGATGGCGTCCTTCATCCTGCGGCGCAGATCGAGAATCTGGTCGGCGACGCGCGCCTCCTTCGGCGCGTCCGGCGCGCCATCCCTACTGGCGGCGGGGCCGACGGGCGCGCCCGTGGTCCCTGCCGGCGGCGGCTGCTCCGCCGCCGCCCCGCCGGTCACCGCCGCCGTCGCGGCCAACACCGCAGCCAGCGTCAGGCCCAGGACGGCCCCCTGCCCGATACGTGCAATCATGCGTTCCTCATCCCTGTCTGTTGTTTTTATCGCCTGTTCAGGCTGAAAGCGCCGCAAGAATGCGCGCCCAGCTGCGCGCGCCCTTGTGGAAGCTGGTCAGATCATATTTCTCATTCGGCGAGTGGATGCGGTCGTCATCAAGACCGAACCCCACCAGCAGGGTGTCCACGCCAAGCAGGCGGCGGAAATCGCCGACAATCGGGATGGAGCCGCCAGAACCGATGGTCACCGCCGGACGTCCCCATTCGTCAGCCAGGGCGGCGGCGGCTTTTTTCAGATCCGGCAGATCGAAGGGCAGCGCAATGGCCCGGCTGGCGCCATGATCGCCGAACGTCGCCGTGCAGTCGGCCGGCAACATGGATGTCACATAAGCGCGGAAACTGTCGCGCACCTTCTGCGGATCCTGATCGCCCACGAGGCGGAACGACAGCTTGGCCGTCGCCTCCGCCGCGATCACCGTCTTGGCGCCGGGACCGGTGTAACCGCCAAAAATGCCGTTGACGTCGCAGGTCGGGCGCGACTGGATCTGCTCGATGACCATGCGGTCGCGCTCGCCCGCCGGCTCCGACAGGCCCACCGGCCCGAGGAAACGGGCGGCGTCGAGGCCAAGGCCGCGCCACTGTTCGCGCACCTCCGGCGGCGTTTCGGGCACGCCGTCATAGAAACCGGGCAGCGTCACCCGGCCGGCGTCGTCGTGCAGGCCAGCGATGATGCGCGACAGCACGCGGATGGGATTCTGCGCCGCGCCGCCAAACAGGCCCGAGTGCAGGTCGCGATCCGCCGCGCGGATAGTGACTTCCTCGTAAACCAGGCCGCGCAGGCCGACGGTGATGGCCGGCGTATGGACGTCCCACATGCTGGTGTCGCAGACCAGGGCGACGTCAGCCCCAAGCTCGGCGCGATGGGCGTCGACGAAGGCCGGGGTGTTCTTCGAGCCAACCTCCTCCTCGCCCTCGACCATGATGGTGACGTCCACGGGCAGTTCGCCATGCACCGCGCGCCAGGCCCGGCAGGCCTCGACGAAGGTCATCACCTGGCCCTTGTCGTCGGCGGCGCCGCGCGCCACGATCGCCCGGCGACCATCGGCCAGGGTGACGATCCGCGCCTCGAATGGCGGGCTCTCCCACAGTTCCAGCGGCTCGGGCGGCTGCACGTCATAATGGCCGTAGAACAGCACGCGCGGCTTGCCGGTGTCCGGGGTTTTCGCCAGCACGATGGGGTGACCGGGGGTGTCGCGCACCTGGGCGGTGAAACCCAGGGGCTCCAGGGCGCCGCGCAGCCAGTCCGCCGCCGCGCGACAGTCGCCGGCGTGGGCCGGATCGGTGGAGATCGACGGAATGCGCAACCAGGAGGACAGCCGTTGCAGGGACGCCTCCAGATCGGCGTCGAGGTGCGCGAGAACGGCGTCGAGCCGGTCGTTGTCGTCAGCCATGAACATCTCCTGCGCCGGGCGATATCCGGCCGTCTGAACCGGGGTTTGCCCTGCCTTGATTAACATACGTTCGTTCGCGCGAAGCGGCGGCGCCTGTTGCAGGCATCCGCGAACGGACTTGCGCGGGCGGCTGCATCAACGTCGCATCGTGGATAGCCGGAACAGGCCCGGCATGACGCAGAAGGTCCATTCTGTTCACCTGACGAAGCCACCGCTCCGGCGAAAGAACATACGCTGACGAAACCCCGCTTCCGCGCCCCCCAGCTGGAGACGGCTCAGCGCTTGCCGATGCCAAAAACCCCCTTGAGGATGGCGTTGCCGATTTTCGTGCCGATGGTGCGGGCGGCGGATGAGGCGGCGTTGGTGATCACCTTCTCCGTCAGGCTCTGGCCGCGCCGGCCCTTGCCGGAGCCGCCGCCCAGCACGCCGCCGAGCATGCTGTCCAGCAGGCCGCCGGATGCGCCGCCCTCCTCTGCGTCTGGCGCGGCTGCGCTATCCAGTTCGGCGATGCGGTCCCTGGCGCTCTTGCGCGGCTGCGCCGCAAAATGCTCCGGCCGGAACGGGCTGGCGGCGATCACCGCCTGACGCTCCTGGGGCGAGATGGCGCCGACGCGGGCGGACGGCGGCGCGATCAGGGTGCGCTCGACCATGGACGGCGTGCCCTTGCCCTCCAGCACCGAGACCAGCGCCTCACCCACCGCCAGTTCGGTGATGACCTTCGCCGCGTCAAAAGCCGGGTTCTGGCGGAAGGTGTCGGCGGCGGAGCGGACCGCTTTCTGGTCGCGCGGGGTGAAGGCGCGCAGGGCGTGTTGGACGCGATTGCCAAGCTGGGCCAGCACGGTCTCAGGCACGTCCAGCGGGTTCTGGGTGACGAAATAGACGCCGACGCCCTTGGAACGGATCAGCCGCACCACCCGCTCGATCTGGTCAAGCAGCGCCTTCGGCGCGTCGGAGAACAGCAGGTGCGCTTCATCGAAGAAGAAGGCCAGCTTCGGCTTGTCCGGGTCGCCGATCTCCGGCAGCGCGTCGAACAGCGAGGTCAGCAGCCAGAGCAGGAAGGTGGCGTAGAGCCGCGGGCTGTTCATCAGCCTGTCGGCGGCGAGAATATTGATGACGCCGCGGCCGCTGGCCGGGTCGACCCGCAACAGGTCGCTGATGTCCATGCCGGGCGCGCCGAAGAACTGGTCCGCGCCCTGGTTCTCCAGCACCAGCAACTGGCGCTGGATGGCGCCCACCGACTGACTGGCCACGTTACCGTAGGTCGCGGCCAGGGTTTTGGCGTTCTGCCCCACATACACCAGCAGGGCGCGCAGGTCGGCGAGATCAATCAGGGGGATCTGCTGCTCCTGCGCCACGCGGAAGGCGATATTGAGCACCCCCTCCTGGGTGTCATTCAGTTCGAGCAGCCGCGCGACCAGCAGCGGCCCCATGTCGGACACGGAGGCGCGCACCGGGTGGCCCTGAACGCCAAAGAGGTCCCAGAACACCACCGGAAACTGCTCGGGAACATAAGCAAACCCGAATTCCTCCGCCCGTTTGACGAAGGCAGGCTGGCCGTCGCCCTTCTGGGAGACGCCGGAGAGATCACCCTTGATGTCGGCGGCGAACACGGCGACGCCGGCGCGGGACAGGCCCTCGGCCAGCACCTGCAGGGTGACGGTCTTGCCCGTGCCCGTGGCGCCGGCCACCAGACCATGCCGGTTGGCAAGACGCAGCGACAGGGACTGCGGTTCCGGATCGGGGCCATTGCTGAGGCCGATCAGAACATAGCCATCGTCCGCCATTGCGTCTCCCCGATTCAGTTTTCGCCCGGCTTTATATAACAGCAGCCGCGAACCGGCGCCAAAGGCGCGCCATCGCGCCGGGGCCAACCGGCCACCGCCGGAGAAGACCGCGCCGCAGCGTTGTTATTTCGCCGCCGCGCGGCTTTCATTTGAACAAACGCTTGAACACCTGGCGCATCATGGCCTAAACCGGCGCGGCTCCCATCGGGTGGCGACGACGTCGTCGCTTTGTGTTTGACGACCTCCCCCATGGAGACTAGAGCGTTTCTGGATTGGGCGGGGCCGGGGCGTATTCCGGCCTGAAGGCCCGATCATCAGGAAATCGTTCCGGTTTGTGGCTCCGGCCCCAGGCTCCGGCGTTGACGGCAAGGCCGTCGGACGGGAGCGGCGGGATGGAGCCAGGCCGGTCCAGAAGACAACTGAACGGGACGACGCGCGCCGCTGCGGCGACGCCGTTCCCCAGATCACGAAAGCCGGCCTGCTCCCATGGACGATACGTGTCTTGCCCCCGCTTTTCCGGAATTCTCCAGGGATGACTGGCGAAAGCTTGTCGACAAGGTGCTGAAGGGCGCCGACTTCGAGAAGAAGCTGGTGACGCGGGCCAGCGAAGGCATCGCCATCCAGCCGCTTTACGACAAGGCCGCCGGCGACGTTCCCCGCGCCCTGCGCGGCGCGCCCGGCGCATGGGCCGTCACCCAGCTTGTCGACCATCCGGCGCCGGCCGAGGCCAACCATCTCGCCCTCGTCGATCTGGACGGCGGCGCCAGCGGCCTGGCCCTGCGCTTCGCCGGCGCGCCGGCGGCGCGCGGCGCCGGCGTGGCCATCAACACGCTGGCTGATCTGGAGCAGACCCTCGACAAGGTCATGCTCGACCTTATCCCCCTGCGGATCGAGGCGGCGCCCTGGCTCAGCCGTCACACCGCCGCCCTGGCGGCGGCGCTCGTCGACGCCCGCAAGCTGAAGCCGGCGGACGTGAACATTGATTTCGGCCTCGACCCTGTCGGCGACATCGTCCGCACCGGGGCCTCGCCGCTGCCGGTTGACGCCCAGCTCGACCGTCTCGCCGACACGGTGCGGGATCTCGCCGCGCGCGGCTATCGCCGCACGCTGGTGCGCGTCGACGCCCGCCCGGTGCATGAGGCCGGCGGCTCGCAGGTCGAGGAGCTGGCTTACGCGCTGGCGACCGGCGTGTATTACCTGCGCGCCCTCACCAGCCGGGGCCAGTCGATGGAGGCGGCGCGCGACGCCATTTCCATGCTGCTGCCGGCCGACGCCGACCAGTTCATGACCCTCGCCAAGTTCCGCGCCGTGCGCCTGTTGTGGGCCCGGGTGCAGGAGCTGTGCGGGCTGGAGCCGAAGCCGCTGCATGTCTCGGCCGAAACCTCCTGGCGCATGACCACCCGCCGTGATCCGTGGGTGAACATGCTGCGCGTCACCGAGGCCGTGTTCGCCGCCGGCGTTGGCGGCGCCGACAATGTCACGGTGCTGCCGCTGACCGCCGCGCTTGGCCTCGCCGACGAATTCGCCCGCCGCCAGGCGCGCAACACCCAGCTGATCCTGCTGGAAGAATCGAACCTGTGGCGCGTCGCCGATCCGGCGGCTGGCGCCGGCGGCGTCGAGCAGCTGACGCGCGAACTGTGCGCCCTGGCCTGGGCGCAGTTCCAGAAGATCGAGGCCGCTGGCGGCGTCGTCGAGGCGCTGAAGAGCGGCTTCATCCAAAGCGAAATCGCCCGGGTGCGCGCCGCCCGCGAAAAACAGATCGCCCGCCGCCAGCTGCCGCTCACCGGCGCCAGCGAGTTCCCGAACATCCATGAAGCGCCGGTTGAGGTGCTGAACCCGGCGGCGCCGGCGCCGCTGGCCGGCGACGCCCGCCGCATGGACGTGTCGGCGACGTTCGAGGAACTGGTCGACCAGGCGCGCGCCGGCGCCGGCCTGCCGGAGAACCTGGCCCGCGTCGCCTCTCCCGTCGCGGAAGCCTTGCCGGTGCACCGCGACGCGGAAGCCTTCGAGGCTTTGCGCGACCGCGCCGACGCCCTGCTCGCCGAAAGGGGGGCGCGTCCGAAGGTGTTCCTGGCCAATCTCGGCCCCATCGCCGCCTTCACCGCCCGCGCCACCTTCGCCAAGAATTTCTTCGAGGCCGCTGGCGTCGAGGCGCTTGGCAATGACGGCTTCCCGTCGCTGGACGCCATGACGGAGGCGTTCCGCGCCTCCGGCGCCCGCATTGCCTGCCTGTGCTCCTCGGACGCCGTTTACGACGAACAGGCCGCCGCCGCCGCCAGGGCGCTCGCCGCCGCTGGCGCCGGGACCATCTATCTCGCCGGGCGCCCGTCGGCGGAGCTTGAGGCGGCGCTGAAGGACGCGGGCGTCACCCGCTTCGCCTACATGGGCGCCGACCTGATCGCCGTGCTTTCCGAGGCCATCGACCTCGCCTGAAGCCATATCCCCTGACGGCGGCCAGCGCCGCCGTCAACGAGCATGCGTCAGGGCGAAAATCGCCTGATACGGCGGCGGGTTGAGCCGCCCAGGGCTCCGGCGCTACAATGTCATCATGAGAACGTCCATGCAGCGCGACCGCAGCGCGGGGCGTTTCTGGCAGATCGAGAAGTGGCCAGTCACATGACCAGGATTCCAGACTTTACGTCCATCAGTTGGGAAGCGCCGCACGTCGCGGCTCCCGCCGCCTCGGGCGAACCGTGGACCACGCCGGAAGGCATCGACGTCAAGTCGGTCTACACCGCCGCTGACCGCGACGATCTGGCCTTCGTCGACACGCTGCCGGGCCTCGCCCCGTTCGTGCGCGGCCCCTACCCGACCATGTACGTCAACCAGCCGTGGACCGTGCGCCAGTACGCCGGCTTCTCCACGGCCGAGGACTCCAACGCCTTCTACCGCCGCAACCTGGCCGCCGGCCAGAAGGGCCTGTCGGTCGCCTTCGACCTGGCCACCCACCGCGGCTATGACAGCGACCATCCGCGCGTCTCCGGCGACGTCGGCATGGCGGGCGTCGCCATCGACTCCATCTACGACATGCGCACCCTGTTCAGCGGCATTCCGCTCGACCAGATGTCCGTGTCGATGACCATGAACGGCGCAGTGCTGCCGATCCTTGCGCTCTATGTCGTCGCCGCCGAGGAGCAGGGCGTGACCCCCGACAAGCTGGCGGGCACGATCCAGAACGACATCCTCAAGGAGTTCATGGTCCGCAACACCTATATCTATCCGCCGGCTCCCTCCATGCGGATCATTGGCGACATCTTCGCCTACACCTCGGCCAACATGCCGAAGTTCAACTCGATCTCGATCTCCGGCTACCATATGCAGGAAGCCGGCGCGACGCAGGACCTGGAGCTGGCCTACACGCTGGCTGACGGCGTCGAATACATCCGCGCCGGCCTCGCCGCCGGCCTGACTGTGGACCAGTTCGCGCCGCGCCTGTCGTTCTTCTGGGCGATCGGCATGAACTTCTTCATGGAAGTGGCCAAGCTGCGCGCCGCGCGCCTGCTGTGGGCCCGGCTGGTGAAGGAATTCGGGCCGAAGAACGACAAGTCGCTGCCGCTGCGCACCCACTCGCAGACCTCGGGCTGGTCACTGACCGCGCAGGACGTGTTCAACAACGTTTCGCGCACCGCCATCGAGGCCATGGCCGCCACCCAGGGCCACACCCAGTCGCTGCACACCAACGCCCTCGACGAGGCGCTGGCGCTGCCCACCGACTTCTCGGCCCGCATCGCCCGCAACACCCAGCTGTTCCTGCAGCAGGAGAGCGGCACCACCAAGATCATCGATCCGTGGGGCGGCTCCTATTATGTGGAACGCCTCACCGCCGAACTGGCGAAGAAGGCGTGGGAGCATATCGAGGAAGTCGAGAAGCTCGGCGGCATGGCCAAGGCCATCGAGGCCGGCATCCCCAAGCTGCGCATCGAGGAAGCCGCCGCCCGCACCCAGGCGCGCATCGACAGCGGCGCCCAGTCGGTGATCGGCGTCAACAAGTTCAAGCCCGAGAACGAGAAGCCGATCGACGTGCTGAAGGTGGACAATTCCGCCGTGCGCGCCGCCCAGCTCGACAAGCTGAAGCGCCTGAAGGCCGAGCGCAACCAGGCCGAGGTCGACGCCACGCTCAAGGCGCTTGAGGACGGCGCCCGCGGCAACGGCAACCTGCTGGCGCTGGCCATCGACGCCGCCCGCGCCAAGGCCACCGTCGGCGAAATCTCGCTGGCGCTGGAGAACGTCTTCGGCCGCCACCAGGCGGAGATCCGCTCGATCTCGGGCGTTTACAAGCGGGAGGCCGCCGCCATGAGCGGAGTGCAGCGCGTGCAGGACCTGGTTGAAACCTTCCAGGAAGAGGACGGCCGCCGTCCGCGAATCCTGGTGGCCAAGATGGGCCAGGATGGCCACGATCGCGGCCAGAAGGTCATTGCCTCGGCCTTCGCCGACCTTGGCTTCGACGTGGACATCGGACCGCTGTTCGCCACGCCGGACGAGGCCGCCCGCCAAGCGATCGAGAACGACGTGCATATCGTCGGCGTGTCGTCGCTGGCCGCCGGCCACCTGACGCTGGTGCCGGAACTGAAGGCGGCGCTCACCGCCCAGGGCCGCCCGGACATCATGATCGTGGTGGGCGGCGTGATCCCGCCGCAGGACTTCGACGCCCTGTACAAGGCGGGCGCCTCGGCCATCTTCCCGCCCGGCACCGTGATCGCGGACGCCGCCGAGAAGCTGCTCAACGAACTGCGCCAGCGCCTCGGTTACCTGCCCGGCAAGGCAGCCGAATAAGACTGGGCGCTTCGCCCCCGCCGTCACGCCGCGCCTTCTGCCGAAAGCGCGGCGTTTGCCATGGTCGGGGCGGGAAATGGCTGGCGCAGAAACTGATTCCGGATATCCGGCAAAGTCACTGATAATCCAGTGCTTTCCTCCAGCATCCGGACGCGACGGGCCGCCTGGCCGCTGGCGCCAGACTGATTCATGCGACACGCCTATATGGCTGATTTTGTTATAAATTTTTCCAATTCGCCCCGGATGCGCCCCGCCCGGTCATCATATGGTCATGGTGAGGTTGGAAACGTCGCGGCGGCCTGCGGAATATTTTCCGCCGAAACGGTCGCTGATCTGGAGCAAACCGGGGTGGAAGGCGTTCACGCTGAACCGGCGTTTTGCTCCACATCTTTGAATTTACGGTTATTTCCTTCTCAGGCGATCGTCCTGGCGACAGGGAATGCTGGCGGCGCCGGGGTTGCGTGAATCCCGGCCCTGGGGCCAACGACAGGGACATGATGCAGATGAGCACCGGCATCGGAAACGCAGGCAGCGGGACAGAAAGCGTCGCCGCCAGGGAGCCCGCGCGCGCAGCCGCCCGCCATTCCGCCGCCGGGGTGCGGGCGGTGCGGCCGGCGCGGCTGCCGGGGACGCTGACCATCCTGCGCACCATGATCCGCAACCCGATCGAGGGCTGGCCGCCGGAGGTGTACGAGGCGCCGCTGCTGCGCTCGTCGCAGGTGGGGCGGCCGTGCCTGTTCGTCATGGCGCCGGAGCTGGTGCACGAGGCGCTGGTCGAGAAAGCCGACATTTTCGTCAAGGACAATGTCATGCGCCGCACCCTCGGGCCGGCGCTTGGCGAGGGCATCCTCACCGCCAATGGCGCGCACTGGCGCTGGCAGCGGCGGCTTGCCGCGCCGGTGTTCCGCCACGACCGGGTGATGGGCATGGTCCCCGCGATGATCCGCGCCGCGGAAGCGACGGCGGAGCGCTGGGCCAGCCAGCAGGACCAGCGCGTCGACGTCGCCCACGAAATGATGCGGACGACCTTCGACGTCATCGCCGACACCATGCTCTCCGGCGCGCCGGACATGGACGTGGAGCGGGTGGCCGAGGCCATCACCGATTCACTGGACAGCATCGGCTGGCCGCTGGCGCTGTCGTTGCTGGGCGCGCCCAAATGGATGCCCTATCCCGGCAGCCGCAAGGCCGCGGCCGGGCGGGCCTATCTGCGCGGCTGCATGCAGGCGGCGATTGACGCCCGCCGCGCGGCCGGGGCGGCGGACGGCGCCGATCTCACCAGCCTGATGCTGGACGCCTCCGACCCGGAGACTGGCCAGAAGATGAGCGACGAGCAGATTATCGACAACCTGCTCACCTTCATCGCCGCCGGACATGAAACCACCGCCCTCGCGCTCACCTGGTCATTCTGGCTGCTCAGCCAGTATCCCAAGGCGGCGGCCCGGCTGCGCGCCGAGGTGGAGGCCGTGGCGCCGCACGGCGTGACGCCAGAGAACATCGACCAGCTGGTTTTCACCCGCCAGGTGCTGCAGGAGGCGATGCGGCTGTTCCCGCCCGCCGCCGTCATCGTGCGCTCGGCCACGGAGGACACCACGCTGGGGGCCGAGCCGGTGCGCAAGGGCGAGGCGCTGATCTTCCCGATTCACGCCATCCACCGGCACCGGACGCTGTGGGAGCAGCCGGACGCCTTCAATCCCGATCATTTCTCACCGGAGGCGGTGAAGGCGCGGCCCCGCCATGCGTTCATGCCGTTTGGCGGCGGGCCGCGCATCTGCATCGGCATGATGTTCGCCATCCTGGAGGGCGTCGCCATTCTGGCCACCCTCGCCCGCCGGTTCGCGCCCGAGCCGGAAATTCCGATGACGCCGGAACCGCAGCTGCGCATCACCCTGCGCCCGCGCGGCGGCATGCCGATGCGGCTGAAGCCGGCTGGCGACGCGGGGATCTGACGGGTCGCCCGAGGCGCCAGAAAGGGTGCGGATGCTGCCGCGCCCCGCCCTTTTCGCCAGAGGCTCAGCGCCGGATGGTTTCGCCCGAAGCGACATCCAGCACCGAGCCGTCCTTCAGGCTGATGCGGTAGACTTCGCGGGTGACATTGCCGGCGAAACCCAGCTCGACAATCGACACGGTCCCGAAGGTTGCCGGCACGCCGCCGGGAAGGATGGCGTTGAAGTGGGCGGCGAGGTCGTCCATGGCCGCGCTGATCGCCGGGGTGAAGGGCTTCGTGCTGTAGACCAGCGTGTTGTGCGGGTTGTGGGCGCGGACCTCATTGCCGCCCTTCATGACATTGACGCCGCTGACGCCCATGGTGCGCACCAGCTCCCTGCCCGCCTCCCCCATCCTGGCGTGGACCGGGCCGGTAACCCGCGGCAGCGGCCCATCGCGCAATGGCGCTAGGGCGGCAGTGGCCGCCGTGTTGTAGGACATCAGCGCCTCATAGCCCGGACCCTGCTTCACCACGCCCAGGTCCAGCCACCAGGGGCTGCCGGCGCCCTTCGCCGCCTCGGTCGTATGGAAGTTTTTCAGTTGCACCTGCACGGGAGCCGGCGGTTTGGGCAAGGCGGCCAGCATGCGCGCGGGCGTCTTCTCATCCGGGTTGTGGATGTGGACCACGGTGACGTGAGGAATATTGGCGCGGATGGCCTCCGTCTCCAGCCCCAGCGCCAGCAACTGTTCCTTGAGCGGACCGGCGACGGTGGCGTTGAGCTTGCCGACCACGTCTTCCGGCAGCGTAAACACCAGCCCCCATGTGCGGATATGCGGACGGAACGCTTCCTGACCAAGGGCGCTGTTGTCGATCTGCGGCGCCTCCCTGTCAGCGGCGGCGGGCGTGACCGCAAGGCCAGCCGCCATGGCCATGACCAGCGCGGCCCCCCTCCTGAATGACGCGCCCGGCCCCGTCGCATTCCAGCCTGCAAACCTGTTCAGCATGTTCCCCATCCCTGTTGGCGGCGTAGCATCTTCGCCGGCGGGCAGAGGAAGCACGGTCTTGCGAAAGCCAGATGACGCCGGATGGTCCGGCGTCCCTGCCATAAATCTGTGACCTGCCTGCGCGACAATGGCGTTGATTGAACGGCATCGGGACCAGGACGCTGGATGAGCAGCACATTCGGAACAAACGCGACCCGCATGGTTACGGCGGCGCTCGCGGGCCTTGGCTGGCTGACCGCGCCAGCCGCCAGCGAAACGCCGGTGGCCCAGGCGGGCGACAGCTATTTCCAGGCGGCGCAGCAGGACTTGCAGGCCATCCTCGCCCGCAAGCCGGCGCTGGGCCGCGCCCGCAACGTCATCCTGTTCATTGGCGACGGCATGTCCGTGCCCACGGTGACGGCCTCGCGTATTCTGGAAGGGCAGCGGCGCGGCGTCGACGGCGAGAGCAACTGGCTTGCGTTCGAGCGCCGGCTGCCGAACGTGGCGCTGTCCAAAACCTGGACCCACGACGCCCAGGTGGCGGATTCCGCCCCCACCGCCACGGCGCTGGTGTCCGGCGTCAAATCGGTGAACGGTACGCTCGGCGTCACCCAGCAGGTTCGTCGTGGCGATTGCGACAGCCAGAAGGCGGCGGCGGTCACCACCCTTTTCGAGCTGGCGGAACAGGACGGGCGCGCCACCGGCATCGTCTCCACCGCCCGCCTGACCCATGCGACGCCAGCCGCGACATACGCCAAATCGGCCGACCGCGACTGGGAAAACGATGCGGAGATACCGGCGGCGGAGAAAGCAAAAGGCTGCAAGGACATCGCCGCGCAGATGATCGAATGGCCGGCAGGCGACGGCTTTGAGGTGATGCTGGGCGGCGGCCGCGCCAACTTCCTGCCGAAGGAGACGCCGGACCCGGAAGACCCGAAACGCACGGGCGCCCGCGCCGACGGCCGCAATCTGGTCGAGGAATGGCGGCGCAAACGCAATGACGCCGTATATGTCTGGAACCAGGCCCAGTTCGACGCCGTCGATCCGGCTCACACCGGGCGGCTGCTCGGCCTGTTCCAGCCCAGCCACATGCAATATGATGTCGACCGCACGAAAGACAGGGCCGGCGAGCCGTCGCTGGCCGAAATGACCGGCAAGGCCATCGACATCCTGTCGAAGAATGACAAAGGCTTCGTGCTGATGGTCGAGGCCGGTCGCATCGACCACGCCCACCACGCCGGCAACGCCTGGCGGGCGCTGACCGACACCATTGCCCTGGACGCGGCGGTGAAGACGGCGCTGGACAAGGTAAACCTCAACGACACCCTGGTGGTGGTCACCGCCGACCACAGCCACGTGTTCACCATGGCCGGCTACCCGCCGCGCGGCAATCCGGTGATGGGCCTTGCCGGCAAGGGCGCCGACGGCAAACCGTACAGCACGCTGGGCTACATGAACGGCCCCGGCTCCAGCCAGCCGGCGGCGCGCGAAGAGCTGGACGCCGACAAAACCAGCGATCCCGACCACAGGCAGCAGGCGCTGGTTCCGCTGGAATCAGAAACCCATGGCGGCGACGATGTGGCGATCTACGCCGGAGGCCCCTGGGCGCACCTGTTCCAGGGCGTGATGGAGCAGAATGTGATCTTCCACATCATGGCCCATGCGTCGGGCCTTGGTCAGGGCAAGGCCCCGGATCAGACGCCGGGGCGGAGCGGCGCGGGGCAGCCGGGCCAATAGCGACCCGCCCCCGCGCCCGCCCAGGCCGTCAGCCGCCCGCTCTCCCGGGCGTCAATCCTGGGCTCTGGCGCCGCGATCGATGGCGCGGCGCACCACGGCGCGCACGTCCTTGTTGGACAGGAACACGTCGTGGCCGATAACGCCCCAGCCATAATCCGAGGCGTCCACCACCTTGACGCCGAGCGGCTCCAGCTGGGCGCGGACCGAGGCGCCGACCCGCGACACGCCGCCCGCGAGCTGGCCAGAAACCGCCAGCGCCCGGTCCTTCGTCGAGCCGATCACCGTGATGTGCGAGGCCAGGGGTCCGATGCGCTTCAGCGAGGTGGCGAACAGGTCCACGTCAATATCCGGCGCCGCCAGCACGATGGCGCCGATGCGGGCGGCCAGATCGGTGGAGCCGCTGAGCGCCCAGAGCTGGCGCAGGGTTTCGAGGGTCAGCAGCGCGCCCATGGAATGGGCGATAATGTTGAGCTTGCCGCCAGCCGGATTGCGGCCGAGGGCTTCGAACACGTCCTGAAGGGCGTCGCGCGACCACATGGCGCTCTCACGATCGTAGCCATAGTCGATCAGCGCGTCTTTCGACGGCCACGAAAAGGCGACGGTCTGCCCCTCGAAATCAATGCCGCTGGCCAGCTCATGGGCGTCCAGCACGCTGGTCTCGAAGGAGGTCTTGTAGCCGTGGACGTAGAACAGCAGGTCCTGGCCAGCGACGGCGCTGACCAGGGTCGCCACCGGATCGTTCGGCCCCAACCCCTCGACGCGCAGCAGGCTCCAGCGGCCGGTGACGGTGGAGACCGCCTTGCCCAACAGGGATTTGCCGCCGTCCTTCAGCACCGCACGGACGACGCGGGTGCCGCCGGAGCGTTGCCAGCTGAACCAGGGGCGCTCCTCCGCGCCCTCCACCGGCTTGCGGTTGGTCACCACATACACGTCAGCATCGCCCTCCGCCGCCAGGGCGGGGCGGACGGCAAGGCCGGCCAGAACGGCGCCGCCGGCAAGGGCAAACAGGCTGCGGCGGTTCACGCGGCCGATGCCAGAGGCCGCTCCGTCCGGGCCTGACGCAGGCTCCAGGCGCGACGCGGCGTCCGCTTCGCCCGAAAGTGCTTTCATGAATGGCGTATCGGTCATGACTGTTCAGCGCAATTGAATCGGAAGCGGCGCACAAGGCGCCAGCATGTGGGCGCCATCATGGCGCCGCCGTGCGCCCGAAGGTGATCCGGCGGGCTGGCCGGAATCAATCCACCGGGTTATGGCTTGCCCAGACGGAGCCGCCGCCCGCCAGGAACGGCGATCCGCCCCTAGCCATTGCGACCGGACACGACGGGATGCGCGCGACCTGGCCGGTCCGGCGGCGCGCCGGACATCGTCCCGGTCAACGGATATCGCCGTCTCTCCTTGGTTTGACGCGCTTTGCTTCATGCAAGGCAGCGCCTTGCCGGAAACGCCGCTGGAGCGAACATGACCGTCCCGATTGCCTCCCGTCCGCCGGCTCCCGACGTCGCCGCCCTGGCCGAGCGCCTGATCGCCGGCGATCGCGCCGCGCTGGCCCGCGCCATCACGCTGGTGGAATCACGCCGGGAGGACCATCGCGCGGCGGCGCGCAAGCTGCTGCAGATATTGACGCCGCGCACCGGCGGCTCCATCCGCCTCGGCGTCACCGGCGTGCCGGGCGTCGGCAAATCCACCACCATTGATGCGCTTGGCTCCAATCTCACGGCGGCTGGCCACAAGGTGGCGGTGCTGGCGGTGGACCCATCCTCAACGCGCACCGGCGGCTCCATCCTCGGCGACAAGACCCGGATGGCGCGGCTGGCGGTCGATCCCAACGCCTTCGTGCGCCCCTCCCCCAGCGCCGGCACCCTGGGCGGCGTCGCCGCCAAGACCCGTGAAACCACGCTGCTGTGCGAGGCCGCCGGCTTCGACGTGGTGATCGTGGAAACCGTGGGCGTCGGCCAGTCGGAAACCACCGTCGCCGATCTCACCGATTTCTTCCTCGTGCTGATGCTGCCAGGCGCCGGCGACGAATTGCAGGGCATCAAGAAGGGCATCATCGAGATGGCCGACATGATCGCCGTCAACAAGGCGGATGGCGACGGCCTGAAGCGGGCCCGCGCCGCCGCCGCTGAATATCTGGCGGCGCTGCACATTCTGGCGCCGGCCTCGAAGGTCTGGTCGCCGCCGGTGGTCACCATCTCCGGCCTCGCCAACACCGGCCTCGACAAGATGTGGGAGAACGTGCTCGACCACCGCCGCAAGCTGGACGCGGTGGGCGAGTTGCAGGCCAAGCGCCGCGCCCAGGAAGTGCGCTGGATGTGGACGCTGGTGGAAGAGCGGATGCACGCCCGCCTGCGGCGGGACCCGATGGTGCGCGAGCGCGTGCCGCAGATCGAAGCCGCAGTGCGCGCCGGCGAAATCACAGCCACGGTCGCAGCTGAGGAAATCTGCGAGCTGGCGGGGCTCGGCTGACGCCTTTCGGAACCGGACGCAAAAAGGGGCCGCGCGGGCCCCTTTTTCCTGCGCGTTTTTCCCGCGCGTTTTCCATATGCGGCGCCGGCAGCGGCCACAGTTTCAAAGCGGTGACGTCAGGTGGCCGCCGTCAACGGTGATCACCTCGCCGGTCATCCAGCTGGAGGCGTCGGTGGAGAGCAGCAGGATGGCGCCGTCGAGGTCGGCCTCCTTGCCCAGCCGGCGCATCGGCACGCGGCGGATCATCGCCTTGCCAGGCTCGGTGTCGAAGAAATCGCGATTGAGGTCGGTGAGGATGTAGCCTGGCGCCAGCGCGTTGACGCGGATGCCATGGCGGGCCCATTCCAGCGCCAGCGCCTTGGTCATGTGGATGACGGCCGCCTTGGAGGCGGCGTAGGGCAGGATGGCCTGGGCGACGCGATAGCCGGTGATCGAGGCGATGTTGACGATGACGCCGCCACGCTCCGCATCGCGCCAGCGCCGTCCCGCCTCCGCGCACACCAGCCAGGCGCCGCGCAGGTTGGTGTTGACCACCTCGTCGAAATCCGCCGCCGACAGGTCCATGGCCAGGGCGGGCCGCGAGATGCCGGCGTTGTTGACCACCACATCGACCGGCCCCTGGGCGGCCTCGGCGGCGGCGAAAGCCTTTGCCACCGACTCCTCGCTGGTCACGTCGAGCGAAACGGCGTTCGCCCGCCCGCCATTGGCCTGCAATTCAGCCACCAGCTCGGCCAGCTTGCCGGCGTTGCGGGCCGCCACGGTCACCACCGCGCCGCAGGACGCGTAAAGCCGGGCGAAATGCGCGCCAAGGCCGCCCGAGGCGCCGGTGATGAAGACATGCTTGTTGCTGACGAGCGCGCCAAGGTCCATTGGTATTCCCCTTGAGATGTTTTCGCGTGACGGTCCGAACCGGCCGGCCAGCCGTCACGCCTTGCAGACCCGCCGGCGCCGGAGAGCCAATGCAGGACCAGTGCGCTCCCATCGCAACGCCGGTCCGCCAGGTCAAGCTGGCGGGCTACACGATCCAGGTCAGCGACAGCAAGCCAACGTTCTGGGCCCGGGTCTGCGCCAACGCCTGGGAGCCTGGCGCCCTGGCCGCCATCGCCGCCCATGTGAGGCCGGAAACCTGGTTTCTCGATCTGGGCGCCTGGGTTGGGCCCACCACCCTGCTGGCGGCGCGGCTTGGAGCGCGCTGCATCGCTGTCGAAGCCGATCCACAGGCGCTGCGGGAATTGCGCGGCAATCTCGCCTGCAACGCGGCGCTCGCCGCCCGGGTGTCGGTGGTCGACCGGGCCGTCAGCCCGACATCGGCGCCCGTCACCCTCGCGGCGCGGCGCAAACCCGGCGACTCCATGTCCAGCGCCCTGCTGGCGGAGCAGACAGACGCCAGGCGCGTCCGCTGGCGCGTCGAGGCCATCACGCCGGCGCAACTGGCGGCGTCTGTTCCGGCGGAGGCGCCGCTTTTCATCAAGCTCGACATCGAGGGCGGCGAGTTCGCCCTGCTGCCGCACATGGCGCCGCTGCTGCGGCGGCGTGGACCAACGCGCGTTCTCGCCTCATTTCACCCCGGCGTCCTGCGGGAAACCGGCGTCCCGGAAGACGACATCCGCGCGCGGACGGCGCTGGCGCTGGCGCCATTCGCCGGCTGGCGTGGCGCGGAGATCGATCCCCTGGCCGGGAGAGAGGGGGACGGGGCGCCGCCTGATGCGGCGCTGATCGCCAACGGCCAGCAAAGCGACAGCTGGATGTTCACGCGCCAGGACGTCCGAACGGAATGACGCTCAACCGGAATGACGCTCAACCGGAATGGCGCTTCCGGACTGGGGATTGACGGAGGGCTTCCCCGCCCCCCGGCGCCCTGATCCGTTGGCGACCTGACTCTCTGGCGGTTCTGCGCCCCCCATTTGCCCAGGCGGCGCCTGGTTTCGGGAAACAGGGCCCGGGCCTGACGGGCCTCCGCGCCGGATGAGGCCTGGCGCAAGCCAGGAACACCCTGAACCCGGCGCTACGCTGCGTCCGCCACGTTTCCCTCCACGTCTTCCGGCCCGCATGCGGAGCCGCGGCGTCGCCCCAGCCGGTCGCCTGGACTTAATGGATATCCCTGTCCCGGCGCCTTGTTTCATCCGTAGCCGCCGCCTTGCTGGCGCCGCGGGGCGGTTTCGCGTGGTTCTGCCCCGCATCGCCCGCAGTGGCTGACCTGTCGCGCGTGGCCCCCAGTCCAATATTACGGGCAAGCCGCGAACGCATCTCGGCGTAATTCGGCGCCACCATCGGATAGTCCGGCGGCAACCCCCATTTGGCGCGGTACGCCTCTGGAGAAAGGCCATATGCGGCGCGCAGATGCCGGGTCAGGGACCGGTAGCGCTTGCCGTTCTCGAAGCAGAGGATGAAATCCGGCGAGATGCTCTTGCGGATCTGCGCAGCGGTCAACGCCTGGCGCGCCGGCTCAACGGCCGGGGACTCGCCGCCCGCGCCGACCAGCGCCGCGTGCACGGATGCAATCAGCCCGTCGAGCTCCGCCGGGGAGACGTTGTGGTTGGAAAGATAAGCACAAATAATCTTCGCGACCAGATCACGAAGGTCGACCTGCAATTCACTCATGAAACACCAAAATATATATAAAATAAAACGATGTATATTCTTGCAATATCTACAATTATTTATGCATTGTCAATACGGAATCTATATTTGTATAGATCAATCGAACTGGCGCTTAACCGGTTGAACGACGTCGAGACGCCCGTCACGCCAACGTCCGTGCATTAAAACTGGCGCGGCGTCCACGCCCGACAGGACCCCCGCCCCGCTACAGCCAGAAAGCAGAACCAGGAAACCAGCCGGAAACCCGGCCCCGTCAGAAACGGCCAGGAACCATCAGAACACGGCCAGCCCCTCCACAGTCTCCGGCGATGCGTGCGCCAGCGCTTGCGTGGGGTTGCGACGGCGGGGCGCTACACCCGCTCCGTGGCGTTAACAATGCTGCCGGAAGGGGCCACATACAGCTTCGCGCTTCTGCTTTCAGCGCCGGGTCGCCCGGACGGAATAGCACGCGATTAGCCCCGGCGCCACACAGAACGTGACACCTGTTCCACTCTACCAACGGGCCAGGGTGAACGCCTGCCCGACCATGCCCGCCGCAAGTCTGGGCGACTCCCGTTCCCGGACAGGCTCCAGACGGGCAGCCGGGAATGGCCCCATGCCAGGGAAAGCGCGATTGCCGGGAACCCACGGCCCCGGAAGGGACTTGGATAATCAGGGGCCGATTGTTGGGGCTGCGTCGTATATCGGGACCATTCCGGGGGCGGGCCGACGGCGCGGCGCAATCAGCTCCGGGACACAGGGAAGGAAGCAAGACCATGTCCGGTTTGTTCAGGCGCGGCTTCAGGATGTCCAGCCCCGGCGAACCTGATCCCGGCGTCCCGCCACCGCCGCCGCCCGCCACGCCGGCCAGGCCGCCGGACGCGCCGGAAGCCCCCCACCCGGGCGAACCGCCGGGCGTGCCGGTTCAGGACCCGGTTACTCCCGGCGAAGAGCCGCTGCAGGTTCCGCCGGACGCCCCGCTGGAGATACCGCCACAACAGGGCTGGCGAACAGACAGGACAACCCGGTTGGCCCGCTCAACGCCCCCCGGCTGACGATCGTCAGGCGGCGTCCTCGTCCGGCCCCGGGGCGTCGGGGATGTGGAGGATGGCGTCGGCGTAGCGGCGCATCCATGCAACGAACTGATCAAGCTCCGCATCGCTCCAGTCGCCGAGCGCCGCGCGCATCAGCCGTTCACGCGCCGCGTCGATCCGCGCCGTCATGGCCAGGCCCTTTTCCGTAATGACCGCCTCGCGGATGCGCCTGTCACGCGCATTGAACTGGCGGGCGACCAGACCGAGCTCCACCAGGCGGCTGACCTGCCTGGAAACCGTCGTATGATCACGGCCATTGCGATCGGCCAACTCGACGACGCCAATCGGGCCGAACTTGCCCACCAGCACCAGCAGGGGAAACAACGCCCGGTCGAGCGAAATGCCGGCCGCGCGCACCATCAGCGCGTCACGCTGCGGCCGGTTCATCACGGCGACAATATCAAGCACGGCTTCATGCAGGCGCCGCAGGCGCTCCGACGCGTGGATTTCCTGATCGCGTGCATTTTGCACACTTTCATTTGACGCCATGACACATCCTCATTATGTGCAAAACGCACATATATCCCCGCTTCGCAAGGATTTTGCCATGAAAGCCGCCGTTGTTCGCGCGGCCGGCCAGGCGCCGGTTTACGCTGAATTCGACGCGCCGCGTCCAGGCGCTGGCCAGGTGATCGTCCAGGTGTCGGCGTCGGCGCTCAGCCGGTTGACGCGGGCGCGCGCCTCTGGCCAGCACTACAGTTTCGACGGCGGCTGGCCGTTTGTCGCCGGGGTCGACGGCGTGGGGCGGCTCGAAGACGGGCGACGGGTTTTCTTCGCCTTTCCCACGCCGCCGTTCGGCGCGATGGCCACGACGGTGGTGATCGACCCGGCGAATTGCGCCCCTGTGCCTGATGCGCTGGATGACGTGACCGCCGCGGCCCTCGGCAATCCGGGGATGTCCGGCTGGATGGCGCTACGGGAGCGGGCGGAGTTGCAGCGTGGCGAAACCGTGCTGATCAACGGGGCGACCGGCAGTTCCGGTCAGATGGCGGTGCAGGTTGCGCGGCGCCTCGGCGCCGGGCGCATTGTCGTCACCGGCCGCAATCCGGTGATGTTGCAGCGGTTGCGGTTATTGGGCGCCGACGAAACAGTTCCGCTGACGGAGGACGCGGCGACGCTGCGCGCGCGCTTCGAGGCTGTCTTTGCAACGGGCGTCGACGTGGTGCTGGATTACCTGTGGGGCGAAAGCGCGAGCCTGATCCTCGCCAGCAGCGCCCGGATGCCTGATGCGGCCCGCCCCCTGCGCTTCATCAACATCGGCGCCATGACCGGCGAAACCATTCCGTTGCCCGCCGGCATGCTGCGGTCGCGCGCCATTGTGCTGATGGGCAGCGGACTTGGAAGCGTCTCCCAAGATCGCCTGATGGCGTCGCTGCGGGACGTGCTGGCCTCGGCGCCAGAGGCCGGCTACCAGATCGAAACCGAGACGGCGCCGCTTGCCGACGTCACGGAGGCCTGGACGCGCGACACGGGCAACCGGCGGCTGGTCTTCCGCATCTGACGCGCCAGGTCCGGCCCGGGCGGCGGCGGCGACCGGGGCGTCCACACTGCATCCAGAGCTTCGAACCTGGCCTTCAACCGGGTCTTCACTGCGCCGACCGCAACGTGGCGACAGCAGCGGGACCGGCTGGAGGGATGGCCATGTCGGATTGCACGGCTGGCGGCTGGCTGGCCCAGGCATGGCCAGATCGTCCGTATTCCAGACCAAAGGCGTAGAGCCTGCGCAATTCATCCGTGTCGAAGGCCATCGTTCCCGAATTGTCGACGTCTGGCGGGATGGCCGCCAGATGGAACGTGAGGCCATTCTTGCGCGCGAAACGATAGGTCGCGCTGAGGGTTGTGCGTGAACCGGAGGCAACCATGGTCGAGAGCGAACGGCCAACGATGTCGGGAACGCTTTTCTGAACCACCTCGAACGACGGGTCGAGCTTGCCGTTATTGAGAATGTAGATACCGCCGCCCTGTTTCACGGCCACCCGGGGCTGCAGGTACAGCATCTGCGCCGGCAGGATGAAGACATTCGACACCACGCCGCCGTCCACGTGCATTTCCGTGAACGATCTGCCGCCGCCGGTAACCGGGATCATCGTGGGCGTGAAAATGCCCGGAATGCTCGCGGAGGCGACCATGACGCGCCGGAACAGCTCATCCGACCCCGGGACGCCGCTGGCGGCGATGGCGCCCATGTTCCAGACGACGGGGCGCTGGGCGTCCAGGTTCGTCGTCTGGATCAGCAGACGCCGCCCCTTGCGGTGCTCGGCGGCCACGGCGGCGATGACGTCGCGCGTCACGAACTGCCTGGCGAGGCGCAGCAAACGGTTGCTGTCAAAGACGCCATCCCCGAACAGGGCGCTGACAGGGTCGGGACTGTCGACCAGCGTGATGCCGTAGCCGCCGGTATACATCTCTTTCAACATGCCGTCATAGGCGGAGCCGAGGAAGGCGAACGGCGCGATCAGCGCGCCGGTGCTGACGCCTGAAACAACGGTGAACTGGGGGCGGGTTCCGGTTTCGCTCCATCCCCTGAGAACGCCGGCGCCAAACGCGCCGTCGCCGCCGCCGCCGGACAGGGCGAGATAGCGGATCGGCCCGTGCGCCTCGTGCGCATAGCGGGCGGCGATGGTGGACGCCACATCCGCGTCCGGCCAGAAACGCGCGTCGGGGATGCCGGGAATTTCCGCCAGCGCCTGCTCCCGGGCGGTAAACGGGATGCGCTGCGTCAGGGTGCAGGCCGGCAGGGTCGCCATCAAGGCCACGCCGATCAGGACCCGGCGGAAAACTGCCAGTTTTTGCATGCCTGGCCCCATGTACGGCCTCACCTTTCTCATGTGATTTTCGGAAATGCATCGCCTGTGAACAATGGCTGCGCAACCCGCGCGTACGCCGAGGCGAGCTGGAAAGCCTTCACGTCGTCGAACGTGTTGGTGATGATCTGCAAGCCAATGGGCATGCTGTCGGGGCCAATGCCCGCCGGCGCGGCGACGACCGGATAACGGCCAAGCAGGTTCCACGGCCAGGTAAAGGCGAAGCCGAGACCGCGGACATGCTCGCCGTTGATGGACACCGTGTCTTTCGCCGGCTCCAATCCGTGCGCGGCGGGTATCAACGGCGTCGCCACGGTCGGCATGATGATCGCGTCAAAACCCCTGCCGAACACCCGCTCCTGCACCGCCTTGTGATAACGCTCCAGCAGGGCGTCAGCGGCGACGAGCGCCTCCGGGCCGGTTTTTCCCTCCAGGCTTTTCAGGATGAAGCGGGTGTATTCAGCCAGCTTCTCCGGAGCTTTCATCGCTTCCATGGCAAGGCCGCCCATGGCTGTCGAAAACAGGCCGGCGATGAAGGCATCCATATCCCAGGCGCGAAACCCCAGATCGACCGTCTCGACCGTCGCGCCGAGCCCACGAAACTTCGCCAGCGCCTGCTCCATGGCGGAGCGGACCGCCGGGTCCAGCGCCGACATGCCCGCGCCACTGTCGTAAGCCAGCTTCCAGCCGGTCACAGGCGCGTAGGACACCGGGAAATTGAGTTTGGGCCGCAAGGACGAATGAACAGCGGGATGCGGCCCGACCATCGCCTGGGTCAGCAGGTTGAGGTCATCAAACGCCCGCGCCATGGGGCCCTGGCTTTCATACGGGACCTCGCTCGTCGGCACGCGGCCGAATGGCGGCTTGAAGCCGTACAGGCCGCACTGGGAGGCGGGGATGCGGATGGAGCCGCCCATGTCGGAGCCAAGCGCCAGCGTCGTGAAGCCCGCCGCGAGCGCAGCGCCCGAACCACCGGATGATCCACCCGGAGAGAAAGCAAGGTTCCACGGATTTCGGGTGACGCCCCACAACGGGGTCGCGGTTGTCATCCAGGAGTAGAACTCGGGGACAGTAGTCTGGATATGAAAAATCGCGCCCGCCGCCCGCAACCGCCCAATCACCGGTCCGTCCGCCGGTTCCGGCGGCGCATGCTCCAGCAGGCGCGAGCCCATGGTCGTCACCCACCCCTTGACCGCATACTCGTCCTTGACAGCAATCGTAACGCCCTCAAGCGGTCGCGGATTGCCCGCCCTGTAGCGTTTCTGGCTTTCTTCTGCCTGCCGCCGGGCCTCGCCAAAATGCGTGCGCGTGATGCAATTGACCTTCGGATTGAAGACCTCAATCTGGCGGATCTGGGCCTCCAGCACCTCCAGGGGCGTCAGCTTGCCCTCCCAGAACCTCCTCAACACTTCGGAGGCGGGCGCATAACAGAGGCGGCCGGCTTCAGAGGGCTGCGCGCGCGCCGCGCCAAACGCCATGGAGCCGGCCAGGAACCCGGACGCCTGGAGGACTTCACGTCGGCTCAACATTGCGAATCCCTCTGTGCGAATCCTCTTGCCCCGGCGTAATCGCATGTAACCATACAGGGCCTGCCTCCGGACCAACAGCACAAACACAGGCGCCGGATCACGCCTGACGCAGCGTACCGGCGCTCAATTGAGCGTGATTGCCGGGCAGGACTGGCGCGCAGCCCACAACAGGCGCGCGCCATGGCGGCCAACGGGACCTGAAAGACTTCGGAAGGCATGGACTGGACGCAACGCGATGGCGGCCGGAAAATCGGGCGCGCCGCGACCTGCCGTCAGACGGGGAGCACGATGTTAAGGCGCCGTGGGCGTTCAGGCGCAGGAGGCGCGGACATGATTGGACTGAACGAAGCGATTACCCTGGCGGTCAGCGCGCACGCCGGCCAGACCGACAAGGCCGGGGAACCTTACATCCTGCACGTATTGCGCGTCATGCTGGCCCAGAAAGACGTGGAGACCATGACGGTGGCGGCCCTGCACGATGTCGTGGAGGACACCGACATCACCATTTCCGATCTGCAGGAAGCCGGCTGGAGCACGCGCGTCGTCGCGGCGGTGGACGCCCTCACCCATCGCGACGGCGAGGATTATTTCGATTTTACCCGTCGCGCGGCGTCCAACGAACTGGCCAAGCCGGTCAAGATCGCGGATTTGCGGGACAATTTGCGCCAGTCAACCGACGCGGGCGCGCAGGATCGCCGCACACGGTATCTGGAAGCCCTTGCGCTGCTCGGCGAAGCCCCCTGATCAACGGGCTGCGCGCGCAGCTACGCTGCGGCGAAAGCATTGCATGTTATCACGAACAACGTTTCAGCCACGTAGTATACAATTGCGTTAACCATTCTGTTCTTCCACTCAAATTGGCGTAAGCTCCAGCGTCCCAACATTTTGGGCGGGACGTCTGGAGGTTGCCATGCGTTTGTGGTGGAACAGTTTTGTCCGCCGTGATCGCGCCGGGAAACCCGTGCGCATCATCTGGTCAGAGCGCCATCCTGATCTTTTTGAAATCCACGTGGGGATTTCGGGGTCGGCGGTGCTGTATCTGAACGGGCGCGAGATCGGCTCGGGGATTGACATCCTGCAATTGACGGATCAGGCCGCCAGCATGGTGGCCGGTCCCGGGGATCGGGCCGCGTAGGCCCGGATACAACCCCTCCGGCGGCAGGGCGCCGATGCGCCGCGCCGCCCGACCCACCGTGGGCGGCGCAAGGCGCCGCCATCAGGGAGGGGCGTTGTCGCGCACCTGATTCAGGCGCTCGCGCTCTTTGGCGAGCCTGCTGCCCCGCCAGGCGTCGGCGTCCGGGTCGAAATGCATCCAGCCCTCCTCGCGCCAGGTTGTTGCGCGCTGGGCAAGATCAACCGCGCCGGCTTCCCGGAACACCGCTTCGGCCTGCGCGACCCTGGCCTCGTTCATGCGGGCGGAAACGATGGTTCCGCCCCGCCGCACGCCCTCCGCATAGAGGTGGGCCTCGCTCTCAGTCAGACCGGCGCCGACCAGCGCGCCAACCATGCCGCCCGCAGCGCCGCCGGCGGCCGCGCCGGCAAGGGCGCCGACGCTGGCGGCGGCCAGCCAGCCGGCGGCGACCACCGGGCCAATGCCCGGAATGGTCAGGAAACCGAGGCCAGCCAGCAAGCCGCCGCCCCCGCCAAGCGCCGCGCCAGCCCCGACGCCCGTCAGGATGCCGCCGGCCACCTCCCCGTCAATGACGGCTCCGGGGCGCCATTCATCCGCATTGCTGGCGACGATGCTGATGTCCGCGGGCGTTATGCCGATGCCCTGCAGCTGCTCCGCCGCAGCCATGGCGTGATCCCGCGTGTCAAAAAGGGCTGTGACGGTGGTCATTGCTTTTCCTTTCCCAGTTTCCGGCCAGCGCGTTGCATCACGCGCTTCCGGCCTGCCCCGGATGACGCCCCTCCTCAAACTCCTCAACGATCTTGCGACAGAAAGCCGGCAGATCGTCCGGGTTGCGGCTGGTCACCAGTCCTTGGTCCACAACCACCTCCTGGTTGACCCATTTGCCGCCAGCGTTCCTGATGTCGGTGGCGACGGTGGGGTATGACGTCAGCGTCCTGCCCCGGACCACATCGGCTTCCACCAGAAGCCAGGGACCGTGGCAGATGACGCCAACCGGCTTGCCCTGCTCGAAGAAGGAGCGGACGAAAGCCACGGCGTCATCACTGCCGCGCAGCCGGTCAGCGCCAACCGATCCCCCGGGGATAACAAGCCCGTCAAAATCCTGGGCGCTGACCTCGCTGACCAGCCGGTCCACATGATAGCTGTCGCCAGGTTCAAGCTCGTGGTTCACCGTCGCGCCTTCACCCTGGGCAAGGCCAACGACTGTCAGCTCCGCGCCCGCTGCGGCGACGGCTTTCACCGGGGCGGTGAACTCACGCTCCTCGGTTCCCCTGGGCGCAAGCAGGATGGCAATATTTCGTCCTTTCAGCGACATGGGCTCCTCCTGAATTGCATGCTGCCATTTCAGAAAGAACAGTCGCCTTGCCCGCGTTGTTCCAGGCGCGAGCAATCGCCGCGCCCCTGCGCGCGTCCCCCGCCAGCCCCGGGGGCGGGCGGCGCCATCCGCGCGCGCGCCAAAACAAAATGGCCGGAAGCGCATGCTTCCAGCCAATTCATGTAGTGCTGATACTTGCGGAAATGGTCGGGCAGGCGGGATTCGAACCCACGACCCCTAGTCCCCCAGACTAGTGCGCTAACCGGGCTGCGCTACTGCCCGCCAGATAACCGGTCACGGGACGGATCCCGTGCACGGCAGGCATAACCTGACGTTGCTGGCCTTATAGTGAAGCCCCCTGTCGAAAGCAACGGCCTGGCTAACGGAAACTGTGGGAAGACGGGGCAGCTTTCCGCAACAGCCGCTTCAGTCGGCGTTGTCCAGTTCGCCACGCGCGTGGGCGAGCAGCCGCCGGCATTCCAGCAACTCGGCCAGCGCCTCCTGAAGACGGGACCGCTGCGGCGCCGTCAGCGCCGGGCGGGCGTAGGCGACGCCCGGGCCGGGGCCAACGGCGGAGGCGTTGGGCGGCGTGTCCCAGACCCCTGCGGCGCCGGCGCCTTCTGGCGCGCTGGCGTGCGACGTCTCCGGCGCATCGTTCCACAGATCCGGCTCATGGACGGCTGCTGGCGTCGACCGCGCCAGCGGCGCGGGGCCGGGCGGCGTTTCATGCGGCGTTTCGTATGGAAATGCGGCGCCGGACGGCGACGCCTGCCCTGCGGCCGGATCATGCGGCCGGGGGCCCTCGCCCGCAGCCTGACCCTGGGGCGGATAGCTCTCGCCCCTGTAATCCGGCGGCGCGTAAGGATCGTTGACAGAACCGGGGGAGCCGGAAAAGTCCGATGCGGCTTGCCAATCGGCCAGCGGCGGCGAAGCCACCACGTCGGCGTCCTGGTGAGCCGAACTGTAAGGACGCGGGCGGACGACGGAGGGCAGATCATCGGCGACGTCGCCCTGCCAGCCGCTATCGTCCCAATCGGCGCGTGGTTCTGACGCCCGTGCGGGCGCATCGCCTGAGCGGGCCTCGCCGGAGCCCACCTGCTGGACGAAGCGGACGCCTTCCTCCTTCAGAATGCGCTGCACGCCCTTGATCGTATAACCTTCGCCATACAGCAAATGCCGCACGCCGCGAATCAGCAGCACGTCGTCAGGGCGATAGAACCGGCGGCCGCCGCCGCGCTTCAGCGGCCTGATCTGGCTGAAGCGGGTTTCCCAGAACCTCAGGACGTGCTGGGGCACGTCAAGTTCTTCAGCGACCTCGCTGATGGTCCGGAATGCGCCGGGTTCCTTGTCCACTGTCTGCCGGTCAGTCAAATCGATGGTCCGCGTTCCTGCCGTCACAATCCTTCAGAACGAAACGGCTTCCGTTTCGCGTGAAATGCGTCGAAGTGGAATTCCGGGCGCGCCCGTCCGGGAAGCTGGCTCCGCTTCGTCGCATGCTGGTGAAGACTGTCAGCCCGAACCCCTCGCGAACGCAAGACCCTAGTAGCGGCCTGGGCGTGGAACCCGGCCGCCGGGTCCGTGCGAACAACATCTCCCGAAAACCGCCCCGGACCGCGCTGTCCGCAACCCTGCCCCGCGCTCCCGCGCGGCCATTTCCGGCGCCGGACGCGCGGCAAACGATCGCCACGGCGGCCTCCGGCGTGCGCAAACGCGGCGCCGGCCGGTGTCTTCAACCTTCCGCCGTTACGGCCTCACCGTTGATTCGGGCCTTCAGCACATTCGACGGCTTGAACACCATGACACGGCGCGGCTCAATTGGCACCTCCACCCCGGTCTTCGGATTACGCCCGATGCGTTCGCCCTTTTCACGCACGACAAACGAGCCGAACGAGGACAGCTTCACCGTCTCGCCACGGGCAAGACAATCACACATTTCCCTGAGCACCTGCTCAACCAGCTCTGCCGATTCCGTCCGCGACAGCCCGACCTTCTGGTAGACCGCCTCGCAAAGATCCGCGCGCGTAACAGTGCGCCCCGTCATATTCGCCCCACCTGATGCAACTAGCTATCTATTTGGAATTACGCGTAATACCTGATGACCCGCCGGTCAATAAGCCAGTGACCGGCGCTGTGCGCTCACCAGCGGATCAGGGCGCTGCCCCAGGTAAATCCGCCGCCCATGGCCTCGATCATCACCAGGTCGCCCGGCTGGATGCGACCGTCAGCGCGCGCCGCCGCCAAAGCCAGGGGAATGGAGGCCGCCGAGGTATTGCCATGCTGGTCAACGGTCACCACCACCTTGTCGCGGGCAATGCCCAGCTTGTCGGCGCTGGCGTTGATGATGCGCCGGTTGGCCTGGTGCGGCACGAACCAGGTCAGGTCGTCCGCCGAGGTTCCGGTGGCGGCGAAGGCGTCCTCGATCACGTCGGTGATCATGCCAACGGCGTGGCGGAAGACTTCCTTGCCTTCCATGCGCAGGTGACCGACGGTCCTGGTCGAGCCGGGGCCGCCGTCCACATACAGTTTCTGCCGGTGACGGCCGTCCGAGCGGATGTGCGTGGTCAGCACGCCGCGATCGCTGGCGTCGCCAGGCTGCTCCTGCGCCTCGAGCACGATGGCCCCGGCGCCGTCGCCGAACAGCACGCAGGTGGTGCGGTCTTCCCAGTCAAGAAGTCGTGAGAAGGTCTCGGCGCCCACCACCAGCGCCCGCTTGTGCGAACCGGACGTGAGGAACTTGTCGGCGGTGGTGACGCCGAAAACAAAACCGGAGCACACCGCCTGGACGTCGAAGGCGACGCCGCGGGTGATGCCAAGGCCGGCCTGAATCTGGGTGGCGGTGGCCGGGAAGGTAAAATCCGGCGTCGAGGTGGCGCAGATCACCAGATCAATGTCAGACGCTTCCAGCCCGGCGTCGGCCAGCGCGGCCTCAGCGGCGCGCAGGCCAAGCACCGACGTGGTTTCGTCATCCGCCGCGATGCGCCGCTGGCTGATTCCGGTCCGCTGCACGATCCATTCATCGGATGTGTCGACGAGGCCAGCCAGCTCCGCATTGGTCACCACGCGGGGTGGAAGATATGAGCCGCAGCCCCGGACCACCGAACGCAAACGTGTCACGCGCCTTTACTCCTCAGGCTTGCCCGTCGTGCCAGATCCCGAAGACGCCATCCTGAAGACGCCGCCGCATCCGCGACCTGCAAAATGTATTCTCACAACCGGCGGCGCATCGCCCGCAGACATGCGGAGCTGCGTCGCCACGCTCCAGCCAGGATGGTCCCGTCAGGGGCCAGCCAAAACCCGGTGAGCCAGGCTCACGGGGTTTTTGGATCAGCCGGCGGCCCGTCTTTCCCCAGCACCATGCCGCGAATGTTCGACAGCAGGTCGAACCGCGCCATGTCATAACCAAGTTCGATCGCACTGGCGAAACCAAGCGCGTCCGTTCCCCCATGGCTCTTGATGACGATTCCTTCAAGTCCCAGGAAAACGCCGCCATTGGCGCGCCGCGGATCCATTTTCTCTTTCAGCGAGTCGAACGCGCTCTTCGCCAGCAGATAACCGAGGCGCGCCATCCAGCTGCTGGACATGGCGCTGCGCAGGTAGCTCGCGAACTGCCGGGCGGTGCCTTCGGCGGTCTTCAGGGCGATATTGCCGGTGAACCCCTCGGTCACCACCACGTCAGCGGCGCCCTTGCCGATGTCGTCGCCCTCGACGAAACCGATGTAGTTGAGATGGGGCAGATGGCCTTCGCGCAGGATGCGCCCGGCTTCCTTCACCACCTCAAGCCCCTTCACCTCCTCGACGCCCACATTGAGCAGGCCAACGGACGGCGTCTCGATATCGAGGACGATGCGGGCCATGGCCGCGCCCATGATGGCGAGGTCGACCAGGTGCGCGGCGTCGGCGCCAATGGTGGCGCCGATGTCGAGCACAATGCTTTCGCCGCGCATGGTCGGCCACAGGCCTGCGATGGCCGGCCGGTCGACGCCGCCCATGGTGCGCAGGCAAAACTTGGCCATGGCCATCAGCGCGCCGGTGTTGCCGGCGGAAACCGCGATATCGGCCTCACCCTGCTTCACGGCCTCCAGCGCCATCCACATGGAGGAATGATAACGCCCCTGGCGCAGCGCCTGGCTCGGCCTGGCGTCCATGGCCACGGCCACCGTGGTGTGCTTCACGGTCGTCGCCGCCTGCAGGGCCGGGCGCGCCGCCAGCAGCGGGCCGATCACCGCCTCATCGCCGGTCATGACAAAACGCAGATCCGGGCGGCGCTCCAGCGCCATGGCTGCGCCGGGCACGGAGACCGCCGGACCGTGATCGCCGCCCATGGCGTCAATCGCTATGCGGATGGAACGTGACATGAGCTGCGTGTGTCTTCCTGGGTTCCCGGCGCCGGCCGGCCGCCGACAATAGCGGCTGGCGGCCTTCCGGCAATGTGTGCTGTGTGGCTGTAAACAACATGACGGGCACAACGCAAGCTCCGCCAGCCTTCAGGCCGCCGGAATGACCAGGTCGCGCCGGAGGGAGATATCTCAGGAATCCCCGCTGCTTTCACCGTTACGCAGGCGATTCAGCGCTGCAAAGGGGGACGGTTCGCCCGCATCCCCGGTCCATGCAAAGGACACGCCGGGCTTGCGCGGCCACGGGTCCAGCGCCAGCGCCAGATACTCCGCCGCCAGGACGCCGAGATCGATCCGGTCGTTGACAATCGGCTCGGGGTCCTCGCGGCGGCTGAAGCCGTCGTCCTCGTTCTGCATCGCCGCGCCTTCCTCGGGCACGTCTTCGGAAAACGTCAGCTCGAAGCGTTCCTCAATCTGCGAGTCGAACGCCTCCAGGCTGACGACGCAGGTCTGCCGCACCTCGGCCCGCACCTGGCCTTTCAGCTTGAGGCGCCGCGCATTGCCGGCGAGCGTGAATGTCGCGGTGAGCTTCGGCAGCGCCACCAGGTCATAGGCCCTGGCAATGCGGGCGCGCGACGCCTCGTCCGCCTCGATGGTCACGCGCAAACCGGCGCGCGGCACATCAGATACGCGCACCACATGCGACAGGAAAGGCGCAGGATCCTGGTCGGCCATCATCATTCTCCCTTATCCGTTGCCTTGCCCGTTTCTTGGCCCGTTCCCTGGGCCGTTCCCTGCCCCGCGCCTGCAACGATCCTCACTACCGCGAATCGCAGGCCGTCCAAGGCGCAGCCCGGCCGCGCGCTCAGGGAGGCCGCAACCGCCGCGTTTCCCCGGGCGCCTCGACAGCATCCTGTCACACACAAACGCAACTCCGGCATCTCTTTCCGATGTCAAACACCATCGCCGGAGCAGCTCCCCGGAGAAAGCCGCCCCAAAACTCCGGCCCGGCGGCGGATTTCCCTATCCCTGGCGCACCGCAGCGGCGTCGGGAAACAGCGGCCCGCCCGCCTCCTGCCCGGCCATGGGAGCGATGGCGTCGAGCCGCAGGGCGCCAAGCCGTTCTTCCGCCGCGCGAACATAACGCGCCAGCAGCGGCGCGGGTTCATCGGAATCGAGGACATTACGGCCAAGCGCCGCCGCCAGATCCGCATCGCCGGCGGCGTCCAGGGCGGCGTCGTAGCTTTTCGCGCGCCCGTAAAACCCCTTGGCGATGGATTTCATCCGCTTCGGCACCGTGGTGTCGCCCATGCCGATCTCGCGCAGGGCGTGCTCGATCTGCTCGAACACCGTGTCGACGAATCGCTGGCCGACCTCATCCGCCGGCGGCGGCAGGTCGCGCAGGCGGCGCATGACCAGCATGGCGTGCAGCTCCAGCAGCTCAAGACGCCCCTGGGTGGTGTCGGCCACGCCGTAGTTCTCATAAAAATCCGGTTGACGCGCCGCGGCGATCACCTGGCCGTACAGGCGCTCAATCACCGGCCGCAGCGGATCCTTGCGGAAAAATCTGAACGCCACGCCGCGGTGCTCCCTGTTAGGCGCGCGAAGCAGGCGGCGCGTCCGGCGCGCGGCGCAAACCGCGCGGTGTTGCCGCCCTTCTCCTTGCCAAATACACTGTCGCGGGGTACGCCTCCTGCAAGAATGATGCAAGATCATTGCGCCCGGCGGACGCCCCGACGGGCAGCGACAGCGCCCTGCGGGCGGTCATGCATGCGTGGCAGCGTGAACCCGGTCGTCCGGACGTTACTTGCCCTTTCCGCGCGGCGGCTACCGCGCGAGCAGACAAAAGGTGATTGAATGGCGAGGGCCATACTCCGCAGTGTCGTGACCGCCGCCGCTATCGCGACCGCCGCCATCACCCTTGGCGGTTGCGCCAAGGAGGTGATTGTCCACGGTTACATGATCGACGAAGCCGCCATGGCGAAGATCAAGCCGGGTTCGAGCGTCGAGATGGTGCTGACCGAGATGGGCACTCCCACCACCACCTCCACGGTCGGCAACAAGACCTTCTATTATATCTCGCAGACCCGTGAGCGCCGGGTGCAGTTCCTTAACCCCTCCATCACCGACCAACGGGTGGCCGCCGTCTATTTCAACGGCGCCTTCAAGGTGGAGCGGGTCGCCCTGTATGGCCTGAAGGACGGCGAGGTGTTCGATTTCATCTCCCGCACCACCCCGACCAGCGGCCAGGAGCGCTCCTTCGTCCGCCAGCTGTTCAAGGGCCTTGGCGCCGGCAACATGAACCCGTTCGGCGCCTGACGCGGCCAGCGAATGGGCGAAAGCCTCAAAGACAATGGAAAAGCCCGCGGTTAGCGCGGGCTTTTTGTCTTTTTGGACCCCTGCCAGGACGTCCCGGGAGCCAGCCCCACGAAGACGCTGCCCGCATGAAACGCCGGCTCCGATGAGGGCGCCGGCGCCCGGACCCTCCCGGTGCTGATCAATGCGCGATGAGCGTGGCCCATCGCGCACGGGCTTCAGGCAAGGTGCGACAGCACCGCCAGCAGCAGCAAGGCGACAATGTTGGTGATCTTGATCGCCGGATTGACGGCGGGGCCCGCCGTATCCTTGTAGGGGTCGCCGACGGTGTCGCCCGTCACGGAAGCCTTGTGCGCCTCCGAACCCTTCTGGTGCGTGACGCCGCTGTCGTCGGTGAAGCCGTCCTCGAACGACTTCTTGGCGTTGTCCCAGGCGCCGCCGCCCGACGTCATCGAAATGGCGACGAACAGGCCGGTGACGATAACGCCAAGCAGCATGGCGCCCACGGCGGCGAAGGCCTGGCTGCGCCCGGCGGCGGCGTTGATGACGAAATACAGCACGATCGGCGCCAGCACCGGCAGCAGCGACGGCACGATCATCTCGCGGATCGCCGCCCTGGTCAGCATGTCGACGGCGCGGGCGTAATCCGGCCGGTCGCGCCCTTCCATGATGCCGGGCTTCTCGCGGAACTGGCGGCGCACTTCCTCCACCACCGAGCCGGCGGCGCGACCCACCGCCGTCATGGCGATGCCGCCGAACAGGAACGGGATCAGGCCGCCCAGCAGCAGGCCCACGACCACGTAAGGATTGGCCAGCGAGAAGTCGACGCTCACCCCCTTGAAGTAAGGGAACCGGTCGGCGTTGGCGGTGAAGAACTTCAGGTCCTCATTATAGGCGGCGAACAGCACCAGGGCGCCAAGACCGGCCGAGCCGATGGCGTAGCCCTTGGTCACCGCCTTGGTGGTGTTGCCCACGGCGTCCAGCGCGTCGGTGGAGCGGCGCACGTCCGCCGGCAGACGCGACATTTCGGCGATGCCGCCGGCATTGTCGGTGACCGGCCCGAAGGCGTCCAGCGCCACGATCATGCCAGCGACGCCAAGCATGGTGGTGACAGCGATGGCGATGCCGAACAGGCCGGCGAGCTTGAAGGTGACGATGATGCCGGCGACGATGACGATGGTCGGCAACGCCGTCGCCTCCAGCGAAACCGCCAGGCCCTGGATGACGTTGGTGCCGTGGCCGGTGACCGAGGCCTGGGCGATGGAGCGCACCGGCCGGAAGCCGACGCCGGTGTAGAACTCGGTGATCCAGACGATCAGGCCGGTGACGGCCAGGCCAACCAGGCCACAGATGAACAGCTTGCCGCCATTCAGCACCAGGCCGCCGGCGCCGGCCACGTCGCCCCAGCCCACCAGCAGATGGGTGGCGAGCGCCAGGCCGATCACAGACAGCAGCGAGGTGGCGACCAGCCCCTTGTAGAGCGCCCCCATGATTGACTGGTTGGCCCCGAGCCTGACGAAGTAGGAGCCGACGATCGAGGTGACGATGCAGGCGGCGCAGATGGCCAGCGGATACAGCATCATGGAGGCGAGCGCGGGCGTACCGGCGAAGAAGATCGCCGCCAGCACCATGGTGGCGACCACCGTCACGGCGTAGGTCTCGAACAGGTCGGCGGCCATGCCGGCGCAGTCGCCGACGTTGTCGCCCACATTGTCGGCGATGGTGGCGGGGTTGCGCGGATCATCCTCGGGAATGCCGGCCTCCACCTTGCCGACCAGGTCGCCGCCCACGTCGGCCCCCTTGGTGAAGATGCCGCCGCCCAGACGGGCGAAGATGGAAATCAGTGAAGCGCCGAAGCCCAGGGCGACCAGCGCGTCAACGATGACCCGGCTTCCCGGCGCGACGCCCATGGGGCCCGTCAGCACCGTGTAGTAGCCAGCAACGCCGAGCAGGGCGAGGCCCGCCACCAGCATGCCGGTGACGGCGCCGGACTTGAAGGCGATGTCGAGGCCCGCCGCCAGCGATTGCGACGCCGCCTGGGCGGTGCGCACGTTGGCGCGAACCGAGACATTCATGCCGATGAAGCCAGCGGCGCCGGAAAGAATGGCCCCTATGGCGAAACCAATGGCCACAGGCAGTCCCAGCAGCCACCACAGCAGCAGGAACAACACAATGCCGACGATGCCGATCGTCATGTACTGGCGGCGCAGGTAGGCCTGCGCCCCTTCCCTGATCGCCCCTGCGATCTCCTGCATGCGGGCGTTCCCCGCATCAGCCGCCATGACAGACCGGATGGTGACAGCGCCATAAACTACAGATAGCGCCCCAAGAAGAAGAATAATCAGCAATGCAGCCATGTGTATTTCTTCCCTGACGTTCTTGTCGGCGGCCAAGGGTCACACGCGCCCTCACATGCGACAGTCGGCCACGCCCTGTTTTGCCACATTCTGGCAGTGGCATGACATGATTGCTTTTTTCCGGGGCATGGGCAAACGCCGCGCCCGGCCGACCCGGGCGAAAGATCTGGCGACGCGCCCGAAAGCATGGGCACAAGAACGGAAATTATTCATATATTACAGAGTGATCGCGGAGATCGCGCAAAAATACGCCACCGCAACCAGGTCAATGGCACTGACTTTTTGAAAGAAGCATGGGCGGAGGCTACGAATTCACGATATTTGCTGCGATCTTGCGAAACCTGCCGCCTGCGAGCGGGAAAGCTTTCGCTTTTCATGAGGTTAGGCGCACAGCCGCCTGACCACGTTATTTACCATCCCGGGAAATGGCGCGTCACAGCTTCGTCATCTTGCCCATATTTCAGGCCCGACGCCCTGAGTCGCGGCTGTGAGAACGCAGATCGGTCAGGTTGAGCCCCCCCGGCGGCTTTTGCCCCATCAGGCGATGCCGCGCGCGCCGCGCCACAGCCCCGCCGGCGCGGTGTTCGATCAAGCTGCACCGGAAAGCGCTCCAGTGCTCTTTATTCCGGGCGAATTCTGATCGATCAGCCGATCCCTGGCTTATCGGGAAGCGCGTTAGAAGTGGGAAAACGATCCCTTGCCGAAAGCGGCGGGCGCGCCGCGCCACATGACGCGGAAGGGCTCGCTGATGGGGGTGATTTCACCGATCGGCGTCAGGCCGCATCCCGCCGCGCGCGCCGCCGCTGCAAGCGCATCATAATGTTCGGGCGCGACCGTCAGCAGGATTTCGTAATCGTCGCCGCCAGCGAAAATCTGCCGGGCAAGGCTTTCGTCTGCGGCGAGCGCAGCGGCGGCGGCGGCAGACAGCGGCGCCAGATCCAGATCGACGCTGGCGGAGACGCCGGAAGCCGCCGTCAGCTTGCGCAGATCGCCAACCAGACCGTCGGAGACGTCCATGGCGCAGCTGGCCCAGCCGCGCACGGCTTCCGCCATGCAGGCGCGCGGCAGCGGCTCCAGATAGCGTTGCAGCAGCGCCCCGGCCCTCTCCTCGCCAATGGCGGCGACCCAGGCTGGCGGCGTCGCCTCCGCCCGGGCGTGACGCACCGCAAGGCCCAGCGCGCCGTCGCCGACCGAGCCGGTGACGGCAATGACATCGCCGACCCGGGCCGTGGTGCGGGCGGTCATGGTTCCGCGCGGCGTCTCGCCCAAAGCGGTGATGGCGATGGTGAGCGGCCCGGGCGTGCGCACGGTGTCGCCGCCGAGCAGCGGGCAATGATACGCCCTGGCGTCCGCGCCCAAAGCGGCGGCGAAGGCCGCCAGCCAGTCGCGGGTCCAGCCTTCCGGCAGGGCCAAGGTCAGCAGAAAGCCGAGCGGCCGCGCGCCCTTGGCGGCGAGGTCGGACAGATTCACCCGCAGCGCCTTGCGGGCGATGCTTTCCGGCGGATCGTCGGCGAAGAAATGCACGCCGGCGACAACGCCGTCGGTGGTGACGATCAGTTCGTGGTTCTCGGAAAGCGCCAGGCGGGCGACGTCGTCGGCGAGCCCCAGGCCGCCCTCTCCCGCCAGCGGCGCGAAAAAGCTGGCGATCAGATCGTCTTCTGACATGGCGGCCATGACGTTCCCCTCAACGAGCCTCGCGCTCCTGAACCGGCGGATTTTCCTGAAGCCAGTCAGCGCATGGCTGGACAATCCCGGACGGAAGACGCAAGAGCGCGGCGGGTTCCGGCAAACGCCGAACCGCCGCCCTGAAGATGAGGACAATGCGCCGTCCCCGCAAGCCCAGGGGGCGGCATGCGGCGCCTGGGCGCCGGCGCTGGACGCAATCCGCCAGTTTCCCGCAAGCCCTTGCGGGGCCGGTCCGGCGCGGAGAGGCAAGGCGGCGCCGGGTTGCGGTGTTAGCGGCTGCTCAGCTCATCGGCGCGGTTCTTGCGGCCGATGGCGTCGAGCACGCCGTTGACCATGCCAGGCTCGTCCTGCTCATAGAAAGCGCGGGCCACATCCACGTATTCGGAGATGGTCGCTTTGGCCGGCACGTCGCGGCGGTTGAACAGCTCGTAGGCGCCAGCGCGCAGGATGGCGCGCAGCACCGGCTCGATGCGGCGCAGCGGCCATTTGTCGGCCAGGGCGCCGTCGACGTTGCGGTCGATGCGCGCCTGGTCGCGGACGACGCCGGCGACGATATCGCGAAAGAACGCCGCCTCGGCCGGCTTGAACTGCATGCCTTCGATCTCGCGCCCCATCCAGTGGGACTCGAATTCGGCGATGGCGTCGAGCACGCCCTTGCCGGAGACGTCCATCTCGTAGAGAGCCTGAACCGCCGCAAGACGCGCGGCGCTGCGCATTTCACCCCTGGCCATCGGAATCAGCCCGCCTGTCCGGCGCGTTTGACGCGCAGCACGGCGAGGGCCGCCTCGGCGGCCCCGCCTCCCTTGTTCATGTCGCTGACCCGGGCGCGGGCCCAGGCCTGTTCGTCGTTCTCGACGGTGAGAATGCCGTTGCCGAGCGGCAGGCGCCGCTGCACGGCAAGGTCCATCAGCGCCCGGGAGCTTTCCCCGGCGACGATGTCGTAGTGACCGGTTTCGCCCCGGATGACGCAGCCCAGCGCCACGGCGGCGTCCCACGGACGGCCCGTCGCCTCGCCGGCGTCCAGCAGGATGGCGATGGTCGCAGGGATTTCCAGCGCGCCGGGCACGGTCACCACCTCAGCCGTCGCCCCCGCCGCTTCAACCGCCGCCACGGCGCCGGCGAGCAGCTCGTCGGCCAGGTCTTCGTAGTAGCGCGCCTCGACGATCAGAACGCGTGCGCCGGCAAGCGGCGTCTTTGAGGCGGCGGAGCGGCGCGGCGCTACCATGGAGTTGGCCTTTCAGGTGGCGATGGAGCCCGGTTGTCGCAAAACGGATCAGCCGGGTCCGGCGCAAACATATTCGTTGGTCGTAAATGACTGTGGGAGGCGTCAGTACCCCTTCGCCTGCGCCTCCGCAAGGCGGGCGGCGTAACGGGCCATCATGTCGACTTCCAGATTGATGCTGTCGCCCGGCTGGCGCAGCCCCCAGGTCGTCACCTGCAGGGTGTGGGGGATCAGCAGCACGGAGAACACATCGTCCTCCACCGTGTTGACGGTGAGCGAGGTTCCGTCGATGCAGATCGAGCCCTTCTCGGCGATATAACGGGCCGTGTGCCCTGGCGCGCGCAACGTGAAGCGGGAGGTTTCGCCCCATGTGGCGTCGGCGTCAGTAACCACCTCCCGCGCCAGCAGTTGCGCCATGCCGTCCACGTGACCTGTGACGATGTGCCCGCCCAGTTCGTCGCCGATCTTCAGCGCCCGCTCCAGATTGAGCCGGCCGCCAACATCCCAGCCGCCCGCATTGGTGCGGGCAAGGGTCTCGGCGGCGACGTCCACGTCGAACCAGGCGCCGGCGGCGCCGTCCGCCCAGACATGGGGCCCAACGGCGACGACCGTCAGGCACGGGCCGCCACAGGCGATAGAGGCGCCAATCTCGATGCCGGCCGGATCGTAATGCGAGGCGATGCGCAGGCGGCGCAGCGATCCCTGGTGATCCCCGACGGAGAGAATCTCGCCCACGTCGGTGATGATGCCGGTGAACATCAGCTGACCCTTTCAAATATCTGCAATACGTCGTCGCCGACGGTTTCTGTTTCGACCATGCCCATGGCGTCGAGAGCCATCCGCAAATGGGGGCCGACAGCCCTCACGCCCTGATCCGGCGGTCCATCGAAATCCAATGGACCGGTGAACAGCGCAACCTCCTCCACCAGACGGGCGGCGGCAAGGGCCCCGGCGAGGGCCGGACCGCCCTCGCAGAACACCCGGGTCACGCCCCGGGTCCCGAGCAGTTGCAGGGCCAGGGTCAGATCGGGCCGGCCCCCGGCGTCGGCGCCGACGCGCATCACCTCAACGCCAGCGCGCGCCAGGGCGATCTCCGGCGCGACCGGCGCATGTTCGGCGGCGATGATCCAGGTGGGGACGCGTCCGGCGTCCTGGACAATGCGGGCGGCGGGCGGCGTGCGCAACATGCTGTCCAGCACCACCCGCACCGGCGACATGGCCTCCATGCCTGGCAGGCGCACGGTGAGGTCCGGGTCGTCGGCGAGGATGGTGTTGACGCCGGCCAGGATGACATCGGCGCGGGCGCGCATCAGGTGCACGCGGGCGCGGGTTTCCTGACCGGTGATCATGAGGCGCGGGCCATGGCGGCGGCCGGCGACGCCGTCGCGGGTTTGGGCCAGCTTCAGCATAACCGCCGGGCGACCCTCGCGCACCCTGGTGAAATGGCCGATGTGATCGCGGCGCGCCTGTTCCGCGCCAACGCCGACCAGCACCTCGACGCCGGCCTCGCGCAGGCGGCCATGACCAAGCCCGGCGACCAGCGGATTGGGGTCCTCGATGGCGGATACGACGCGGGCGACGCCAGCAGCGATGATGGCGTCGGCGCAGGGGCCGGTGCGGCCCACGTGCGAACAGGGCTCCAGGGTGACGTAAAGGGTGGCGCCGCGCGCAGCGGCGCCGGCCCGCGCCAAAGCGACGACCTCGGCGTGAGGGCGCCCGCCGGGCTGGGTGGCGCCGCGGCCCAGAATCACATGATTGCGCGGATCGACCAGCACGGCGCCGACGGCCGGATTGGGCCAGGCCAGACCAAGATTGCGGCGGCCCACGGCCAGCGCGTCGCGCATGAAGCGCCCGTCCAGCGCCAGGCTGTCCTGCATTCCCTGCCCCCTCCCCCTCGTGGCCCGGTCCGCGCCCATGGCGGCCTGCTTTTTAACCGCGAACGCGGCGTCGGCGCCGGCTTGGAGCCACGCCGTTCACAACCGTCATTCGCCGTCTCATTCGTCAGCCCCGTCGGCGGGGGCGCGCAATTTGCGCACCACCGCGCCTGTCCCGGCTTCACCCTGCTGCTCCAGTTCGCCAATCAGTTCGCCAAACTCCCGCGCCTCGCGGAAATTGCGATACACCGAGGCGAAACGCACATAGGCGACGCTGTCGAGCCCCTTGAGGCCGGCCATCACCAGTTCGCCAACGGTTTCGCTGGGAATTTCCGTTTCGCCCATGCTTTCAAGCTGGCGCACGATGCCGTTGATCAGCCGCTCCACCTGGTCCGGCTCCACCGGCCGCTTGCGCAGGGCCACCTGGACGGAGCGCTGCAGCTTGTCGCGGTCAAACGGCGCGCGCTTGCCGGAGCGCTTGACCAGCACCAGCTCGCGCAGCTGCACGCGCTCGAAGGTGGTGAAACGGCCGCCGCAATCCGGGCAGACGCGCCGGCGGCGGATAGCGGCCGAATCGTCGGTGGGGCGCGAATCCTTCACCTGGGTGTCGAGACTGTCGCAATACGGGCAGCGCATGCGCGGTCCTCCCGGAACTGGTCACATCAAACTGGCGGGGCCATTGCCGCAAAAACTGGTGTCGCTTTTGCGTCGGAACGGCCCGGGACCTGTCCCAAGCCTGTAATCCCGGCGGACAACCGCTGGCAAGGGCAAGTTCCCGATCCATGATACCGCCTGGCGTTCCCATGGATCAGCCCGAACGACCTGCCGCAGGGGGCCGGCCGTCATGGCGGCCGGGCCATCGCACAAACCGGGCGACGCGAGACGGCGTGTCGCCCACACGACAACGCCGTCGCACGGGCGACGGCGTTGCCAACCTTCACTGGCCCCCGTGCGCGTCGGGGACGGAAAGCTTCATGCGTAGATCGGGAAGCGTGCGGTCAGCTGCTTCACCTCGGCGGCGACCTCGGCCTCGACGGCGGCGTTGCCGGCTTCGCCGTTTTTCGCCAGGCCGTCCAGCACCTTGACGATCAGTTCACCGATGCGGGTGAACTCGGCGACGCCAAAGCCGCGCGAGGTGCCGGCCGGCGAGCCAAGACGGATGCCCGACGTCACCATCGGCTTTTCGGGATCGAAGGGAATGCCGTTCTTGTTGCAGGTGATGTGGGCGCGGCCCAGCGCCGCCTCGGCGGCCTTGCCGTTGAGGCCCTTGGGGCGCAGGTCAACCAGCATCAGATGGTTGTCGGTGCCGCCGGAAACGAGATCCAGCCCGCCAGCGCGGATGGCCGCGGCCAGGGCCTGGGCGTTGTCCACCACCGCCTTCGCATAGGCGCGGAACTCCGGGCGCAGCGCCTCGCCGAAGGCCACGGCCTTGCCGGCGATGACGTGCATCAGCGGGCCGCCCTGCAGGCCCGGGAAGATGGCGGAATTGATCTTCTTGGCGATTTCCGCGTCGTCCGAGAGGATCATGCCGCCGCGCGGGCCGCGCAGGGTCTTGTGGGTGGTGGTGGTGACCACATGGGCGTGCGGGAATGGCGAGGGATGGGCGCCGCCAGCGACGAGACCGGCGAAATGGGCCATGTCGACCATGAAGTAAGCGCCAACCTCGTCGGCGATTTCACGGAAGCGGGCGAAATCCCAGTGACGGGCGTAGGCGGAGCCGCCGGCGATGATCAGCTTCGGCTTCTCGGCGCGGGCGATGCGGGCGACCTCGTCCATGTCGACGCGATGGTCGTCCTTGCGCACCGTGTAGTGCACCGGACGGAACCACTTGCCGGACATGTTGGGCGGCGCGCCGTGGGTCAGGTGACCGCCGGCGGCGAGATCGAGGCCCATGAAGGCGTCGCCCGGCTGCAGCAGCGCCAGGAACACCGCCTGGTTGGCCTGGGAGCCGGAGTTGGCCTGGACGTTGGCGAAGCCGCAGTTGAACAGCTTCTTCGCCCGGTCGATGGCGAGGTCCTCGGCGATGTCGACAAACTGGCAGCCGCCATAATAGCGGCGCCCCGGATAGCCTTCGGCGTATTTGTTGGTGAGGACGGAGCCCTGCGCCTCCAGGACAGCGCGCGACACGATATTCTCGGATGCGATCAGCTCGATCTCATCGCGCTGGCGACCCAGCTCCAGATCGACCGCGCGGGCGATTTCGGGATCGCTTTCAGCCAGCGTGGCCCCAAAGAAGCTGTTGGACAGGTGCGGACTGGTCTCGCTCATGAGCGCCTCGCCATACGCCGGCGCATGCGGCGCAACGGCGCGCCCACGCCAACCGGCTCCAGAAAAATCGCGCGGCGCGCCCGTGAAGGCCGCCGCCATACCGTCACAGGCATTTCTGACGTTCTGCCGGCGCGCCCGTGAGGGCGCGTGGGAAGCGCCGTCCGCCAATACGCCCAGGGCCCGCGTCCTGCGCCGCGCGCCCTGAACCTGCTTCATTTTGGCCGACGCCGCGCTCTTATCACGACGTCTGTCCCCCGCCAACCGCTGAAACGTCGCGGCCAGGGCCGCAAAATACAGACGGCCCGGGAAAACCCGGGCCGTCGCAATCATTGTCGCATTATCACGGTCACATCATCGCGAAGCGGCGCGGGCGCCCAGCCCGGCGCCTCAGTGCGCCGGCTCCATTTCTTCCGCGGCGGCGGCGGCCATCGCCGCGGCCGGGCCAAGGCCATCGCGGTTGTAGATGTCGTCGCGGAACTGGGCCACGCCCTCGGGCGTCGCCCAGGAGGTGATGTAGGTCCAGTAGATCGGCAGCGGCGTCGACAGGGTCACGTCGATGCGCTTGCCCGAATCGATGGCGGCCTGGATCGTCTGGGGGTTCCAGCCGGGGGTTTCCTGCAGCAGGAAGGCGACGTAGTCGCGGACGTTCTGCAGGCGCACGCAGCCCGACGAGACGAAGCGGAAATCGTCGCCGAACACGCCGCGCGCCGGGGTGTCGTGCATGTAAACCCCGTGCGGATTGGGGATGTTGATGCGCACGAAGCCCATGGAGTTGATGTCAGCGCCCGGGTCCTGGCGGAACATGTAGCGCGTGGCTTCGGTGGAGTTCCAGTTCACCTGCGAGGGCGGAATCTCGACGCCGTTGGAGTAGATGCGGATTTTCTGGTCCGTCAGATAGTTCGGATCCTTCCGCATCTTGGGGATCAGGTCCTTGCGGATGATCGAGGCCGGCACGGTCCAGAACGGGTTGAAGTTCACCTGGGTGACCTTCGCGTTCATGATCGGCGACTGGCGGTCGATCTTGCCGACGCCGGCGGCGTGCCGGCTGACCACGTGATTGTCGGCGACGGTTTCCACCAGCGCGGCCGGAATGTTGACCACGGCGTAGCGGCGGCCCGGATTGCCGGAAAGCGAACGCAGGCGGACGAGGTTCGTCTCCATCTGGCGCAGGCGCGTGGCCGCGGGCACATTCATCGCCGCGATGGTCTGGTTGTTGAGCGCGCCGGTGGCGTTGAGCCCGTGGCGCTGCTGGAAGCGCTTCACGCCCGCTTCGACATAGCTGTCGTAAACGTCCTGGGCGCCGCCCGACGCCTGCAGGTCGCCGGAAGCGGCGAGGCGCTGGCGCAGCGCAACGACCGACGGCCCCTTCGAGCCAAGCCGCAGCCGCTGCCCGGCCTGAACCGTGCCCCAGCCGCCGCGGGCCACCGCGTCGCGCAGGCTGGCGATGGCCTGCTCGGTCGCCGCCACCGTTTCATGGGAGAGGAGCGGCGTGGACGACCTGGCCAGACGGCTGTTGGTGCCGGAGTCGTAACTCTGGGTCCATTCGCTCTGGTCATCGAAGGCGAATTTCTGGGCGAATGCGGGCCCAATGGCGAGGCCCGTCGCAGCAGAGGCGGCGCCAAACAGGAAGGCGCGGCGCTTCATCGAAAAGGTCTTCTCGTTCATTGTCCTGGAATTCATCGTGCTGAAGCCGTGCAGATTGGAGCCGCGCAGGCCCGCCCGCGCCAGAGCATGTTCAAGCGAAGCGGACGACAGCCCATGAAGCGCCCCCCTGACGGAGGCGTCCCGGCCGACGCCAAATGCATGGATTACCCTCGTAAACCCATGGTCTTACCAAACCATGATCAGCGGGGCGTTTTTGTGGCGCCCGATCGGCCGAAAACGTACCCCTGGCGCGCCGGTTTTTGCGGGCGCGCGATGCAGAACGTCGGCATCACATTGATATGATTCACATATTCCCCAAGCACACGCCACATATACGTCGGCGCGGCAATTGTCGGCAATCGCCACATAAGCGGCGCTGTCGCTTCCATGACACAGGTTCGGCGGCAGCGACTGTCAGCGGGACAGCAGGTCCAGCGCCCGCTCCGGCGGGCGGCAGGCCGCCGCGCCGCCCGGCCCGGCGACGACCGGCCGGTTGAGCAATTCGGGATGGGCGGCGATGGCGTCGAGAATGGCGGCGTCGGTCACGTCCGGCCGGTCGAGGCCAAGCACGGGCGCCAGCTCCTTCCAGCAATCGCCCTTGCGCCGGAGCAGCGCCCCTGCCCCACCCTCCATGCGCGCCGCCAGCTGCGCCAGCGCGGCGCGGTCCGGCGCGTCCTTCAGATACAGCACCACATGGGGCTCGACGCCGGCGGCGCGGATCAGCTCGAGCGCCCGACGCGAGGTGGAGCACGCGGGATTATGCCAGATCGTGACGTTTCCAGCCGTATTCGCGCTCATGCCTTCACTCCTGGTCATGGGCGGCCAGCCACGAGATCACCAGGTAGAGCACGGCCAGCACGCCGAACATGGCGACCGTGAACACGCCGCTCGCCACCACCTGCGGCAGGAAGATCGCCAGGATCATGTGGCTCATCAGCGCCAGCAGCCACATGATGCCGCCCCAGGTGCTGGTGAGCCACAGCCCGACGGCGGCGACCAGGTTGAACACGGCGAAATACACCACCACCGCCTGGCCGCCGAGGCCGCGATCCTCGAACGGGACCGGCGACGGCGTCAGGCCAAGAATGTCGGCCCAGGCCAGCAGGCCCATCATCATCCACAGCACCGCCATCAGCCGCAGAAACCAGACGAGGATCAACCCCCAGCGCACGCGCGGCAACGGCGAGGCGCGCAGGGCCTCGATCACGCCGCTGGCGCGTGTGCCTTCCGTCCGGGTTTCTTCGCCTTGCGCCGCCACGTGTCGCTTCTCCATCTGGCGGATTGCTGACGACCTGATTCAGGACGCCGCCCCATCCGCCTGGCCCGCCGTCGTTTTCCGCCCCGGAGCCATCAGGCCGGCCGGGGCGCGCCTGTGTGGGGGCAAAACCGGTGAAACTGATTCCGGATCATGCCCCAGGCTGTTGAAACGATATCATTTCCCGGGAAAGCGCAGACCGCCTCCCCGGAACCGTCGCAGCCGCTTCAGTCGAAGGTCAGTTCCGTCGGGCCGAGCGGCGCGAAATAGGCGTCGATGTCGGTGGCCGACACGTCAGCCAGCGCAGCCGGCTTCCATTTCGGGCTCTGATCCTTGTCGACGATCACGGCGCGCACGCCTTCATAGAAATCATGCCCCAGGGCGATGCGCGACACGATGCGATACTCCATCCGCATGGCCTCACGGAAATCGACGCCGCGACCACGCCGCATCTGCTCCAGCGACAGCGCCATGCTGGTGGGTGATTTTGTGCGCATCGTGGCGGCGGTCCTGCCGGCCAGTTCCGAGCCGCCGGCGGCGGCGGCGTCGAGGCGGGCGAGAATGCCGGGGACGTCCGGCGCGCTGAACGCCTCGTCGATCATCGCCTGGCTGGCGAGCAGCAGCGAGGTCGCCGGCTTCGCGGCGTAGGGCGCCAGCACCGCGTCCACCGGCTCACCGGCGATCAGGCGGTCGCGGATGGCGCCGAACGCCGACGACGGGGCCGCGTGGGTCGCGAGCCCGAGGGCGTGGGCCTCGGCCTGGTTGATGCGGTCGCCAGTGACGGCGACAAAGGCGCCAAGTTCGCCCGGCAGACGCGGCAGCGCATAGGTGGCGCCGACATCCGGGAAGAAGCCAATGCCGACCTCCGGCATGGCGAAGGTGAATTTGTCAAAGGCCACCATGTGGCTGCCATGGAGCGAGACGCCGACGCCGCCGCCCATGACGATGCCCTCGACCAGGGCGACATACGGCTTCGTATATTCCTTGATGCGGACGTTGAGCTGATACTCCTCACGCCAGAACGTCAGCGCGTCCTCCAGGCGGCCGCCCTTGCCCTGCTCATACAGCGAGCGAATGTCGCCGCCAGCGCAGAAGGCGCGATCGCCGGCGCCGGTGACGACGACGCGGGTGACGGCCGGATCATGCTCCCAGGCGTCGAGGGCCGCGCGCAGACCCCGCACCATGGTCAGGGTCAGCGCGTTCAGGGCCTTCGGGCGGTTCAGAATGACGACGCCCGCCGATCCCTGGCGTTCGCAAATGATTTCGCTTTCCTGAACGTCCTGCACGACCCATATCCTTCCGAAGCATTTTCCGGCGCGGACTTTGGTCACTGACCGCCGCCGCGTCAATCGGCGCGCGCCACATCGGGCCCAAACGCCGCGCCGTGGGAGCGCCAGGCGATGCGACCCTGACGCATTTTGCCCAGACCCTTAAGTCCTGTAGAAGGCGACAGGGGCGGACGCCGGGCGCACAATCGCCGCCACGGCCGGGCCAGCAACCAGAGCGAGCGGAAAGCCAGCCATGTCGAACAGCAGACCGGGACCGGAAATCGCAGACAACGTCGATCTTTGCCTCGTCCACAGGCTGCGCCGCAACCGCAAATCGGAATGGGCCCGCCGGCTGGTGCGCGAAAACGTGCTGACCACAAACGACCTGATCTGGCCGATGTTCGTCGCCGCCGGCGACAATCTGCGCGCCCCGGTCGCCTCGATGCCGGGCGTCGACCGCCAGTCGGTGGACCAGATCGTGCGCTCGGCCGTCGAGGCGGCGGAGCTTGGCATTCCGGCCATCGCCCTGTTCCCCTACACCGACAACGCGCTGAAAGACGCCGAGGGCAGCGAGGCGCTGAACCCGGACAATCTGGTGTGCCAGGCGGCGCGGGCCATCAAGAAGGAAGTCCCGGACGTCGGCGTCATCATCGACGCGGCGCTGGACCCCTACACCAGCCATGGTCATGACGGCGTGATCGCCGACGGCCGGATCCTCAACGACGAGACGGTGGCGCGGCTGGTGCGCCAGTCGGTGATCCAGGCTGAAGCCGGCGCCGACGTCATCGCCCCCTCGGACATGATGGACGGCCGCGTCGGCGCCATCCGCGACGGCCTCGACGCAGCCGGCTTCCAGGACGTGCAGATCATGTCCTACGCCGCCAAATACGCCTCGGCGTTCTACGGCCCGTTCCGCGACGCGGTCGGCTCCGGCGCCCTGCTGGTCGGCGACAAGCGCACCTACCAGATGGACCCGGCCAACGGCGACGAAGCGCTGCGGGAAGTGGCGCTTGACGTCGAGGAAGGCGCCGACATGATCATGGTCAAGCCAGGCATGCCCTATCTGGACGTGCTGCACCGGGTGAAGAAGGAATTCGGCATGCCGACCTTCGCCTACCAGGTCTCTGGCGAATACGCCATGATCGAGGGCGCGGCGCGCAACGGCTGGCTCGACGGCGACAAGGCGATGATGGAAAGCCTGCTGGCGTTCAAGCGGGCGGGCGCCGACGGCGTGCTGACCTATTTCGCGCCGCGCGCGGCCCGCAAGCTGCGCGGCATCGCCTGAGGAAACCTTCGGGGAGAAGGAAACGCCGCCATGAACGGCCCCGGCCCCACCGCGAACGGCAAGACGGACGGCGCTTCCGGCGACCATCGGGAGGCGCCCGGGCGTCCCGCCCCCGACGTCGCGGCCCCGGCCGGGGGCGTCGCGGGAAAACGCGGCCTGTCGCGGGCCGAGGGACTGACAGCCATTGGCGTTGGCGTCTGTCTTGGTCTTGCCGGCGTCGGCGCCTGGTGGGGGTTGCAGCCGGCCGTGAACGACCGCGCCGCCCGCCTTTGCCGCACGGTGATCCCGGCGCTGAACCCCGCGGATGCGGTTTTCTCTCTGGCGGAGCCCCGGCCCGGCGCGTCACGCTCCAGCGTGCGCATCGCCTACACGGCCCAGACCCCGGACGGCCGCCTGCGCAGCAGGGAGGTGTCCTGCCGCTACACCGCGAGCAAGGACGGCGCCCAGGTGCGGCTTACCGGCGTGGCCACCGAGCGCGGACCGCTGGCGGAGGCCAATTTCTACTTTCTGCGCCGGTTCTATCTCGAGGCCAGCGACGGCCCGCCGCCAGACCCGGCGGCCGCGCAGGCCATCGCGCCGCGCCAGTAAGCGCCAGTCAGCAAGCGTCCAGCCAGTGAGGCCCAATTTCCCGCGCCAGCTGCGCGGAGAATTGGGCCGTTTCCGTTTTTGCGTTCCAAATCACTACTTAAAAATGCCTGGCAAGCGCGCATATATATGAAGCGTGAATGCAGAAGCGCGTCCGCACGGGCGCGCCAGACCCAGGGCGAAACAGCGAGACAGCATGGCGAACACGGATTTGACGACAGGCCGTCAGGGTAGCGCCGGCGGCGGACGCGAATGGCGCACCAGCGGCGTGCTCACGTCACGGCTGTTCGCCTGGCTGATCGACCTGGTGATCATCGCCCTGTGGACGGTCATGCTGGCGATCATCGTCGGCGTGCTGGGCTTTCTGACCTTTGGCCTTGGCTGGTTCCTGTTCGCCCTGGTCGTCCCGGCCTCCGGCATCATTTACAGCATGGTGACGGTGGGCGGGTCCAGGCAATCCACCATCGGCATGCGCATGCTGGGCATGCGGGTGGTGCGCGCGGACGGCGGCCGCGTTGACGCCATCACCGCCGGGGCGCACGCGCTGTTCTTCTATCTCGCCGCCAGCACCGGCCTGCTCTGGCTGGCGGACGTGGTGATCGGCGTTATCGATGACCGGGGCCGGATGGGGCACGACTATCTCGCCGGCCTGGTGGTGGTCTGGAACGATTGAAACGGAAGCCGCCAGCAAGGAAGCGGCCAGGCAGGACCGGGCCGGGCCAGAGCAGATCGGGCCGGCGGAGCCAGATTGGGCCATGAACGGGTCGGGGCGAATGATCCGCCCCGGCCGACCGCCATGGCGTATGCACCCCACCATGGCGTATGCAACGGGAGCGCCTGGGGCGCTCCCGTTTTCATTGGCCGCCGTCATGACCGGGATCTGTCCTGGACCGCGCGTCCAGGCGGCCTGTCCCGGCAAAGCCCATTCCCGGGACAGGCCGGCGATGTTACCCTGAACCGCTGGCGATGTTTCGCCGCGTCCAGCAACGGGGGGACCAGCAGCGTGACCACCCATCCGCGCGAAACGCCCCAGTTCTATCTCACCGGACCGGCCGCCTGCCCCTATTTGCCGGGGCGCGAAGAACGGAAGGTGTTCACCCACCTGGTGGGCCGGCGCGCCACAGAGCTGAATGACCTGCTGAGCCAGAACGGCTTTCGCCGCTCGCAGACCATCGCCTACCGTCCGGCCTGCGAGGGCTGCGCCGCCTGTGTCTCGGTGCGCGTGGTGGTTGATGACTTCTCGCCCGGCAAAAGCTTTCGCCGGGTGCTGCGCGCCAACGCCGATCTTGTCGGCGTCATGGGCGCGCCCTCGGCCACGGCGGAGCAATATTGCCTGTTTCGCGATTACCTGGCGGCGCGCCATCACGACGGCGGCATGGCCGACATGAGCGTGCAGGACTACGTCACCATGGTCGAAGACAGCCATGTGGACACCCGGCTGCTCACCTGGCGGCGGCGCGGGCCCGACACGGCCATCAATGGTCGTGGCCAGGGAGCGCTGATCGCCGCGGCGCTGACCGACGTGCTCGGCGACGGGCTGTCGATGGTCTATTCCTTCTACGACCCGACGGAGGAGCGCCGCAGCCTCGGCGCCTTCATGATCCTCGATCACATCCGCCGCGCCCGCGAGATGGGCCTGCCTTATGTCTATCTGGGCTTCTGGGTCGAAGGTTCACGAAAAATGGCCTACAAGGCGCGCTTCACGCCGCAGGAGCGCCTGACCGGCGCGGGCTGGAGACGCCACGAATGACCCTGGACAGCGTAAGCCGTCTCGCCGACGGAGCCCTTGCCGCGCCCGCCGCATCCGCCACGCCGAAACGTCCGGCCCGCCTGCCTGTCATCGACGCGGCGCGCGGCGTCGCCCTGCTCGCCATGGTGATCTACCACAGCGCCTGGGACATCACCTTCTTCAACCTGGCCCCCATCGACGCGGTGAATTCGCCATTCTGGCGCAACTTCGCCCATGGCATCGCCAGCAGCTTCCTGTTCCTGGTCGGCGTCAGCCTGGTGCTCGCCAGCCAGAATGGCGTCAACTGGAAAGCCTGGGCCAAACGGCTGGCCATGGTGGTCGCCGGCGCGGCGGCGGTGACCGCGTCCACCTGGTTCACCAATCCGCAGCAGTTCATTTTCTTCGGCATCCTGCACTGCATCGCCGCCGCCAGCATCCTGGCGTTGCCATTCCTGCGCGCGCCGTGGCCGCTGACGGCGCTGGCCGGCGCCGGCGTCATCGCCCTGCCATTCTTCTGGACCTCGCCGCTGTTCAGCCAGGGCCCGCTGATCGTCACCGGCCTTGCCGACGTCGTTCCCAACACGGCTGACTGGGTTCCCATCTTCCCGTGGTTCGGCGCGGTGCTGCTCGGCGTGGCGGCGGCGCGGGCCTGCCTCGCGTGGTTTCCCGCCACGGCGGCCGGCCGCTGGCGCGACGCCGGCCGCACCGGCCAGGCGCTGACCTTCGCCGGCCGGCACAGCCTGATTATCTACCTGACGCACCAGATCGTGCTGATGGGCCTGTTCGGCGCCATCGCCTGGCTCGCCGGACCATCGCAGGCGGCGCTGGACATGCGGGTGGCGCGCACCTGCCATTTCGCCTGCGCCGCCAACACCGGTTCTGAAGCCTTCTGCCAGAAGTATTGCGACTGCCTCGTCGGCAGCCTGCGTCAGGACGGGCTGTCGGCGCCGGTCGTCTCCGGCGACATCACGCCGGCTGGCCGGGCGCGACTGGGACAGACCATCGACCAGTGCAGCGAAGCGGCCAGGCCGCAGTGAGCGCCCGGACTGGCGGCGGCGGAATATCTGTCCGTTAACAGGCCTCAACAGCCGGCCGCGCCGGCTTTTCTCAAAAGCCGCTTCCTCCAGACATGAAAACGGCCGGGCAAGCCCGGCCATTTCCGTCATGCGGCGTCTGAGGGTCAGGGCTGTTTACAGCCCCACCATCAGCTTGGCGATGATGTCGCGCTGCACTTCGGAGGAACCGCCGAAGATGGTGAAGGCGCGGCTGTTGAGATATTCCGGCACCACCGGCAGCTCGATCTCCGGCAGGGTCGCCCGGTTCAGGCCATACAGCGGCCGGGTCGGCTCCCAGACCAGCGCGTCGTAGCCAAGCACATCCACGGCGAGGCGCGTGATGGCCTGCTTGATCTCGCTGTTGCGCAGCTTGAGCAACGACGAAACGGCGCCGGGGTTCTGGCCGGTCTGAAGCGCTGACATGATCCGCAACTCGGTCAGCTCCAGCGCGTCGATGTCGATCTCGATCTCCGAAATCTTTATCGCCAGCGCCGGATCGTCGATCGGCTGGCCGGGCGCCTCGCCGTTGGCCATGTCGATCACGTGCTGCAGGCCGCGCCGCAGGCGGGCCGCCGCGATGCCGCCGCCGCGCTCGAACTCCAGCAGATACTTGCCGTAGGTCCAGCCCAGCCCCTCCTCACCGATGCGGTTCTCCACCGGCACGCGCACGTCGTCGAAGAAGACCTGGTTGACCTCGTGGTCGCCACCAATGGTCAGGATCGGACGGATGGTGATGCCCGGCGAGGTCATGTCGATCAGGATGAAGCTGATGCCTTCCTGCTTGCGGCCGGTGTCGTCGGTGCGCACCAGCGCGAACATCATGTTGGCGTGGTGGGCGTGGGTGGTCCAGATCTTGGTGCCGTTGATGACGTAGTGATCGCCATCGCGCACGGCGCGGGTCTTCAGCGAGGCCAGATCGGAGCCGGAGCCTGGCTCGGAATAGCCCTGGCACCAGTAGTCCTCGCCATTGAGGATGCGCGGCAGGTACTTCGCCTTCTGCTCCGGCGTGCCAAATTTGATGATGACCGGGCCGACCATGGCGACGCCCATGGGCGACACGCTGGGCGCGCCGGCCTTCGCGCACTCGGTGGCGAAGATCCAGCGTTGCGCCGGCGTCCATGGCGGTCCGCCCGCCTCCGGCGGCCAGCCAGGCGCGGCCCAGCCCTTCGACGCAAGAGCGCGGTGCCAGGGATCGGAAATCTCCTTGTCGGAGAACACGGACGGCGTCAGGCCCTGGGCCCGCTTCATGTCGGGCGTCAGCGCGGAAGCGAGGAATTCGCGGACTTCCTCGCGGAAGGCCTTTTCCTCATCGGAGAACGAAAAATTCATGGGAGTTCAACTCCTGTCGCCTCACCGCTCCCGGACAGGGGGAATGGCGCGGCGTGAAAACATTTCAGGCGGCGCGTCCGGCGGCGCTGAGGGCCGCATGGCGCTTCAGATGGTGATCAACGCCGCCGAACATGGCGTCGAAGAACACGACGCGCTTCAGGAAAGCGCCGATCTCCAGCTCCTCGGTCACGCCCATGCCGCCGTGCAACTGCACCGCCTGCTCGGCGACAAAGCGCGCGCCACGGCCGATCTTCGCCTTGGCGCCAGACACGGCGCGGGCGCGGGCGGCGGGCTCCGCGTCGGCGAACAGCGCGGCGCGCAGGGCCAGCGAGCGCGCCTCCTCCACCGCCACGGCCATGTCGGCCATGCGATGGCGCAACGCCTGATTGGCCGACAGCGGCTTGCCGAACTGCTCGCGCGTCTTGATGTAGGCGGCGGTGGTCTCCACCAGCGTCTGCATCATGCCGACCGCCTCGGCGCACAGGGCCGCGGTCGCGTGGTCGCTCACCGCCTCGATCACCGGCAGCGCGTCTTCAAGGCCGCCGAGCAGCGCGCCGGCGCCCAGGCGCACGCCCGCGAGCCGCACCTGCGAGACCTTGCCGCCGCCAAGGCGCAGGTCCGTCGTCAGGGTCACCCCCTCCGCATCGCGCGGGACGATGAACAGGCCAATGCCCTTTTCATCGGCGCGGTTGCCATGGATGCGGGCGGAAACGATGAGCAGATCGGCCTCGTCGGCGTCGAGCACGGCGGTCTTGGCGCCGTCGAGCACCCAGCCGTCCGCGTCCTTCACCGCATGGGTCGCCACGTCGGCCAGATTGTAGCGCGCCTGGCGCTCGCTGTGCGCGAAGGCGATGCGCAGCGCGCCTTCCGCCACCTTTGGCAGCAGATCGGCCTGCTGGGCTGGCGAGCCGGCCGCCGCGATCGCGCCGGCGCCGAGGATCACCGTGGAGACGTAGGGCGAATCGACCAGTCCCTCGCCGAAGGCTTCCATCAACATGCCGACTTCAACCGCGCCGCCGCCCAGGCCGCCATGCGCTTCCGGCAATGGCAGGGCGAGCCAGCCAAGGTCGGCGAACTCCCGCCAGGTGGCCATGGAAAAGCCTTCGCCGGCTTCGGCGCGTTTGCGGCGGGCGTCGGGGTTGTACTGGGCGCGGACAAACCGTCCGGCGCTTTCACGCAGCAGGCGCTGCTCTTCGGTGGGGGTGAGATCCATGGTCAGACAGACGCCTTTCCCTTGACCGATCCATGCACGCCGGACGGGTCTACGATTGAACCAAATTGCTGGAGATTGTGGGCGTGGCAAAGCTGGTGCAGGGCATAGGCTTTGTCGATCGCCGCCTGCTGGCCCATGATGTCGAGCGAGCCGTTGACCGCCTCCTTGGCCAGCTTCAGGGCGAAGGCGGGCTTGGCGGCGATGCGCTGCGCCAGTTGCGTGGTGAAATCGCGCAGGGCCTCACGCGGCGCCACATGGTTGACCATGCCTAGCCGGTAGCCTTCCTGGGCCGTCCACGCATCGGAGGTGAACAGGAATTCCTTGGCCTTGCGGGCGCCCAGCTCCCAGGGATGCACGAACCACTCGTGGCCGCAGACGCCCATGGTCACCACCGGGTCGCAGAACGACGCGTCCTCGCTGGCGACGATCAGGTCGCAGGCCCAGGCCAGCATCAGCCCGCCGGCGATGCAGCGCCCCTGGACCTCGGCGATGGTCGGCTTGGAAATATTGCGCCAGCGGCGGGTCATCTGCAGGTAGATTTCCTGCTCGCGGGCATAGAGGCCATGCACGCCAGGCTCGGCGAAACCGCCCCAGTTGAACACCGGCGGGAAATCGACGCCTGCCGCATTCTTCGCGCCCGCGCGCAGGTCATGGCCAGCGGAAAAGTGTGGATCAGCGCCCGCCAGGATGATGACCTTCACCGCATCGTCGGCGGCGGCCGCGTCGAAGGCGGCGTTGAGATCGTAAGTCATCTGAAGGTTCTGGGCGTTCCGGGCGTCAGGCCGGTTCATCACGATGCGGGCCACGCCCTCCGCCGGCTGCTCAACCAGCACGGTCTCATATTCCGCCATTGTTTCCTCCCCCCGGGGCAACCGCCCGACAGAAACGGAGCGTCGCCCTCTGAACCTTGCCGCGAGCGGGCCATCGCGCGGCTGAGCGGCGAAACAGAAAGCCGCCACGACGCCGCATCCCGCCCGGTTCGCCGACGCGCCTGAAACACGCAACCGGAGGCCGCCGCCTCCCGTATCTATCAAACGCTAGTTCAGGATTGAAAGCGCGTCCAGAGCCCACGGCGGCGCCAGCCGCGTCAGCGTTGAATCAGGTGTGGGAGAGGATGCTGGCCAGGCGGCGGCGCGTTCACGCCGGATGCGCCTGTCGCCGGCCGGCCTTTCAGATATGGGTCAGGATATTGACCAGGCGGCCGAACGGATCGCGGACGAACAGGCGCCGCACGCCCCACGGTTCGACCACCGGGCCGTACTCGGGGACCAGGTTCGCCTCGGCCAGGCGGGCGATCACCTCGTCCAGATTGTCAACCTCGATGGACAGGTCGGGGACCGGCTGACCGCTTCCTCCGGCGCTGGCGATGCTGACCTGCGCCGGCGCCGTCGCCCTGCTGGCGAAGGTGACAATCCAGCCATGATCCATCACCACGTCCATATCGAGCACATCGGTGTAGAAGGCCCGGGCGCGACTGATGTCGCCGGTGGCAATATTCGCCACAACCCGCCTGACCGTCATCGTCCTGCCCCCCGCGACAAACCACTGTCCCGCCGCGGCCGACACGCCTGTGCGCCCCTCAGCGGATAGTGGGCAGCAGGCAACGCTCGGCTCACCCGAAGCGGTTGTTACGCGGGAAACCCTTCGGCGGCAGGCGGCCGGCTTCGGCGCGATTGCCGACCCAGTCGCGCAGGTCGTTTTCGTTCACGGTCCAGGTGCGCCCGGAGGTGTCCTTCCAGGTCAGGCCTTCAGCGAGGTTGAAGGTCTTGGCGTCCGAGGCGCCGCCGTCGCGATATTTTTGCAGGCGCACGCCCTTGCCGCGCGTCATCTCGGGCGCCTGAATCAACGGAAACACCAGCAGCTTGCGGTTCTGGCCGATGATGGCGAGATGATCGCCGGCGACCGGCGCGCACACCGCCAGTTTGTGCGGCGCGTCCATCACCATCACCTGCTTGCCCTTGCGGGTGTTGGCGACCATGTCGTCGGAACCGGCGACGAAGCCACGCCCCTCGCTGGACATCATCAACATCTTCTCGCCCTGGCGCCAGGGCCAGGCCGCGATGATGCTGGCGTTCTCGTCCATGTCGATCAGGATGCGCAGCGGATCGCCAACGCCGCGACCGCCCGGCAGCTTCGCGGCCTCAATGGTGAAAACGCGGCCAGTGCTGTCGGCCAGCAGGATACGCGATGTAGTTTCCGCGTGGAATGACAGGGCCAGGCTGTCATCGCCCTTGAACTGGAGGCCGGACACGTCGGCGACATGGCCCTTGAGGGCGCGGATCCAGCCCTTGGCCGACACCACCACGGTGACCGGCTCGCGCTCGACCATGGCCTCGGTCAGGTCGATGGCCCCGGCGGCTGGCGCGTCGGCGAAAGTGGTGCGGCGGCGTCCCAGCGGCGTCTCCGGCCCGAACAGCTTGCGCAGGGCGCGGATTTCCGTGGACACCTTCTTCCACTGCGCCGTTTCCGAACCGAGCAGCGCGTTCAGCTCGGCCTCTTCTTTCTGCAGCGCCTCCTGCTCCGTGCGCAGCTGCATCTCCTCCAGTTTGCGCAAGGCGCGCAGGCGGGTGTCGAGAATGGCGTTGGCCTGGATTTCCGTCAGATCAAAGCGCTTCATCAGCGCCGGCTTCGCCTCGTCCTCCTCGCGGATGATGCGAATCACCTCGTCGAGATCGAGATAGACGATCAGCAGGCCGCCAAGAATTTCGAGCCGCCGGCCGATGACGCCGAGGCGATGGCGCGCGCCGCGTTGCAACACGTCGCGGCGGTGATCCACCCACTCCCGCAACACCTCGGTGAGGCCGAGCACGCGCGGCACGCGCCCGGCGGTCAGCACGTTCAGGTTGAGCGGAACCCGGCTCTCCAGCTCGGTGAGCCGGTACAGCGATTCCATCATCAGTTCCGGATCGACCGTCCGCGAGCGCGGCTCGAACACCACGCGCACGTCCTCGGCCGATTCATCGCGCACGTCGGCGACCAGCGGCAGCTTCTTTTCCTGCAACAGGTCGGCGATCTTCTCGATCAGCCGCGCCTTGGGCACGAGATAGGGAATTTCCGTGACCACGGCGACCCAGCCGCCGCGCCCTGCGTCTTCCTTCTCCCAGCGGGCGCGCACGCGGAAACCGCCGCGGCCGGTGCGGTAGGCGTCCACGATATTGGCGCGCGGCTCGACAATGACGCCGCCGGTGGGGAAATCCGGCCCCTGGACAAAGTTGAGCAACTGCTCCGACGTCGCTTCCGGGTGGGTGATCAGATAAAGCGCCGCCTCGCACAGTTCAGCGACATTGTGCGGCGGGATCGACGTGGCCATGCCGACGGCGATGCCCTGGGACCCATTGGCCAGCAGATTGGGGAAGGCCGACGGCAGCACCGCCGGCTCCGTGGTGGAGCCGTCGTAATTGGGGCGGAAATCGACGGTGTCGTTATCAATATCCTGAAGCAGCAACCGCGCCACGTCGGTCATGCGCGCTTCGGTGTAACGGTGGGCGGCCGGGCCGTCGCCGTCGATATTGCCGAAGTTGCCCTGCCCTTCCACCAGCGGATAACGCGAGGCGAAATCCTGGGCGAGTCGCACCATGGCGTCATAGATGGCCTGGTCGCCATGGGGATGGAACGAGCCCATCACGTCGCCGACCACCTTGGCGGACTTCTTGAACGGCGAGCCCGGATCAAGCCGCAGCAGGCGCATGCCATAGAGAATGCGGCGGTGCACGGGCTTCAGGCCATCGCGCGCGTCCGGCAGGGCGCGATGCATGATGGTCGAGAGGGCGTAGTCGAGGTAGCGCTGCTCCAGCGCCTCGCGCAGCTCGACATTCTCAATGCCGTCGTCCGGCGTCGTCCCGACCTCTTTGCCCATTACCTCCCCCGGAACACGCCGCAGACCGGCGCCGATGGCGAACTGTCATCGCGACCCGAAACCAGCCCGGCGACCGAGCCGGCCCGACGACGAAAGCAAGCCATCGGCGGCCGGGCGCAAGTTGGAATAGCCACCCGAAGACGGGAGAACGGGTAGCGAACAAACCTTCTGAACGCAAGTATTTACATGGGGCTTCCCGCGTTATCCCGCCTGGGCGGGCGCAGCAGCAACACCGCGGCGATGATCTGGAGGGCCACGCACAGGGCGAGCGGCGCGCCATAACCGCCGGTGAGGTCGTGGACGACGCCGACGACGGCAGGGAAGAAGGCGTAGAAGAACTGCCCCGTGGCCACTGTCATGCCCATGATCAGGCTGAAAGCGCGGGCGGGAAATTCATGCTGGATGATGGTGGCGGGCAGCGTGATCAGATTGCCGACCGAGAGGCCGAACATGATCACCGCCGGAAACAGCACCTGCGGGCTGCGCGGCCAGATAATGATGGCGACCAGCGCCAGCGCCTGGCTGCCGATGCTGAGCGCTGTCGTCAGGCGCTGGTTAACCCGGTCGATGACGAAGCCGAGGGCGACGCGTCCGGCGAAGGCGGCGAAGGAGCCGGCCATCAGCGCCACGGCGGTCTGCTCCGACCCCAGGGTCGGCAGCAGCAGCGCCACCTGGTGCATCAGGAAGCCGACCTGGGCGCCGAACCCCAGGGCGAAGGGCGCGGCGATGCTCCAGAAATGCAGGGAGCGCATGGCGTCGCGCCAGTTGGCGGGGCCATCCGGCGCGCGCCCCGGGCCACCCGCGACCGCATGGGGCTCCGCCTCCGGGACCGGCGCCCGGCTGGCAAGGCCGAAGACCAGCAACGGCAGCAGCAAGGCCAGCATGGCGAGGCTGAGCCCGGTGACGCTGGCCGCGAGGCCATACACGGCGCTGAGCCGCACCAGCAGCGGCGCGACGAACACCCCGGCGAGACTGGCGCCATTCAGCGCCAGGCTGATGGCGAGGCCACGCTTGCGGTCGAACCAGCGGGCGAGCGTGGTGGAAATGGCGGTGGAGCTGGTGGCCGCCCAGCCGACGCCCAGCACCGCGCTGCACGCAAACAGCATGACCGGATGGCGGGCATTGGCCACGCCGATGGCGCCGAGGGCCATGACGCAGACGCCGCCACACAGCAATATCCGCAAATCCACCCGCGAAAACAGGACGCTGACCCAGAGCAGGCAGGCGGCGCCAAAGACGTAGTAAAAGGTGATGGAGGCCGAAACCAGCGCCGTGGACCAGCCATTGGCGCGCTGCAACTCCGCCAGATAGACCGGCTGGCCGTAAAAACCGAAGCCCCAGACGAAAATGGCCATGGCGAAGCAGGCCAGCACCGCCGGCCAGCCGGCGCGGAATTCGCTGGCGGCGGCGTCCACATCCGCCGGGCGGGCCCGGTGCAGGTCCGCGTCAGTGGTATCCGCTTTGGCGGCGATGGACAGGGCTGACATGGATCAGGCTCCAGAGAACTCGGACGTCACGCGGCGCCGGATGCTTCCCGAAACCGGATGCCATCTCCTGACCTGACGCGATATCCGCATCCTGCTTTTGAATGGAGCTCGCGGCCAGCCGCGCCAGCGCGCCCCTGGGTTGCGCCGGGCCGGCGCCTTTCGCCGGGATCTGCCAGACACATCCCCGGGCGCCCAGGGGGTCGGGGCCGGAATTCCGGCCTCACCGGGCGCTGGCCCCGGTCAAACGCTGCAGGATGGCGATGACGCGTTCGCGCCCATCCGGCGCCGGCATGCCGCGTGGTCCGTAAACGTGACGGGTCAGGAAAAAACCGGTGACGCGCAGGGCGGCGAGCACGTCCTGCGGCGACGGCGGCGTCGCCAGCGCGCCGGACAGAAACGGCGGCAGCGGCAACAACCGGTCCTTCCAGGGCTCGCCAGCGGCGGCGGACACGGCGCAGCCCGATTTCGGCGAGACATACGCCAGGTCGTCGGTGGCGCCAGTGGCGACGCAGCGCGACAGGTCGAGGCCAAAACCCAGCTCGGCCAGCAACGACAATTCGAACAGGGCCAGCAGGCCGGGGCCCACCGCGGCGTCGGCCACATGATCGGCCAACAGGGCCAGGGCGTCGTGCACGTCCGCATGGGGATCGCGCTCCGGCAACAGACGCGTCAGCGCCACCGCCGCCCCCAGCAGGTTGAGCGCCAGGGCGGAGCCCATATAGCGCGCCGCCCGCAACTGGCCCCCCTCCACCGCGAACACGCCCAGCTGCTCCTCGATGCGGGCCCGCCACACGAGGGAAACCGAGTTGCCAGGCTGGAGCACCGGACGCATGCGGCCGGAGCGTCCGCCACGCACCACGCCGGCGTGACGGCCATGGGCGCGGGTCATGACTTCAAGAATGACGCTGCTTTCACCAAGACGGCGCACGCCGAGCACCACGCCTTCGTCAGCCCATTCCATGGCCTCTCCGCTGGCCCGGGCTACGGAACGTCAGGTCCCGGCGCCGTCGTGGTCGTGTCTCCGGCTGGCGACGCCGCGCGGACGCGGCGGCGGCCGGGATGGCCGAATCAGGCCCCAACCATGGTGGTCAGGCGACAGCCTCCAGGGCCAGCGCAGCCGGAGCCGCCGGCTCAGTTGCGCGGGAACTCCAGCCCCATCTCGCGATAACGCGCCGGGTCGTCGCCCCAGTTCTCGCGCACCTTGACGAACAGGAACAGGTGCACTTTCGCGTCGGCCGCCTCGGCGATGTCGACGCGGGCCGCCGAGCCGATGGCCTTGATGGTCTGGCCGCCCTTGCCCAGCACGATGCTGCGTTGGCTCTCGCGCTCCACAAAAATGGTCTGCTCGATGCGCACCGAGCCGTCGCGCTGTTGCGTCCACGTATCGGTTTCCACCGTGGAGGCATAAGGCAGTTCGTCGTGCAGGCGATCGAACAGCTTTTCGCGGGTGATCTCGGCCGCCAGCTGGCGCAGCGGCGCGTCGGCGATCTGATCTTCGGGATAGTGCCAGTGATCGACCGGCATGCGTTCGGCGAGCCACGCCTTGAGGTCGCTGACGCCATCGCCCTTCATGGCCGAGATCATGAAGGTGCGCTGGAAATCGCCCTTTTCATTCACCGCCGCGGCGAGCGCCAGCAGACGCTCGCGCTGGATCAGGTCGATCTTGTTGAGGATCAGCACCTTGGGCTTGCGCACGTCGGCCAGCCGCTCCAGCACCGCCTCCACTTCCTCATCCACGCCCTTGCGGGCGTCGACCAGCAGGCAGACGACATCGGCGTCGCCGGCGCCGCCCCAGGCGGTGGTGACCATGGCCCGGTCAAGCCGGCGCTTCGGCCGGAAGATGCCAGGGGTGTCGACGAAAATCATCTGGCTGTCGCCGTGAATGGCGATGCCGCGCACCAGCACGCGGGTGGTCTGCACCTTGCGGGAGATGATCGACACCTTGGCGCCGACAAGGGCGTTGAGCAGGGTCGACTTGCCGGCGTTGGGCGCGCCGATCAGGGCAATGAAGCCGCAGCGCGTTTGCAGCGTCCCGTCCTGGCCGTCGCCGGCGCCTGGGGCCGGCGGAGTGGTTTCGTCAGTCATGTATGCCCTTGTTCATGTCGGATCGGCGCCTTTTCACGTCGGGTCGGCGCCTTCGCGCGCGAGAAACTGGCCGGCGGCGTCCTGCTCGGCGGCGCGCTTGGATGCGCCCTTGCCGAGGCAAGGCTCGAAGCCCTGGACCTGGGTGGAAATGGTGAAGACCGGCGCGTGGTCCGGCCCGGTCGTTTCCACCAGTTCGTAGCCGGGATTGGGCAGGCCGCGGGCGTGGGCCCACTCCTGCAAGGTGGTCTTGGCGTCGCGCAGCGGCCGCTGCGGCGCGTGCATGCGCGGCCCGAAGGCGGCGCGCACCACCGCCGCGGCGGCGCCATGGCCGCCATCGAGATACACCGCGCCAACAATCGCCTCGCACACATCGGCGAGCAGCGAAACGTTCTGGCGGGCGCGCGGAAAGGCGCCGCCGGCGGCGAGGCGCAGGTGCGGCGGCACATCCCAGGCGCGGGCCACCTCGGTGCAGGTTTCCCGGCGCACCAGCTCGGCGAGGCGGCGCGACAGCTCGCCCTCCTCCGCCGCCGGGAACGTGCGAAACAGCATTTCCGCCACCACCAGGCCCAGCACCCGGTCGCCCAGGAATTCCAGCCGCTGGTAGGAGCCGATGCGATCGTCGGCGCCGCTGACGTGGGTCAGCGCCCGCTCCAGTAGCGAGCGGTCGGCGAAGCTGTGGCCAACGGCGGCTTCCAGCGCCGCCAGCGATGGTTTGCGCGCGGCCATGTCAGCGCACCCTGGTGAACATGCGGTCCCAGCGCACGCTCCACGGCCATTTCCAGAACTGCCAGGCGGCGGAATCTTCCTTCACCGAGAAGAAAATCAGCTCGGCGCGACCGATGAAATTTTCGAACGGCACATAGCCGACGCTCGATTCATCGCGGCTGTCGGTGGAGTTGTCGCGGTTGTCGCCCATCATGAAGTAATGGCCGGCGGGCACGGTGTAGACATAGGTGTTGTCCCAGTAACCCTTGTCGCCGTCACGCTCGATCACCCGGTGCTTCACGCCGCCCGGCAGGGTCTCGATATATTGCGGCACCGGAACCTGACGTCCCCAGGAGTCCGAGGTGACGTAATCCTCGATGCGCTGGCGCTCGACCAGCTGGTCGTTGATGTACAGCCGCCCGTCGCGCATCTGGACGCGGTCGCCCGGCAGGCCGATGACGCGCTTGATGTAATCGGTGGCGTTGTCCTTCGGCAGCTTGAACACCGCCACGTCGCCGCGCTTCGGCTCCGAGGCGAGGATGCGGCCATTGAACAGCGGCGGACTGAACGGAATGGAATATTTCGAATAGCCGTAAGAATATTTCGAAACGAACAGGTAATCGCCGATCAGCAGCGTCGGGATCAGCGAGCCGGAGGGAATGTTGAACGGCTGGAACAGCAGGGTGCGCACGACGACCGCGATGAGCAGCGCCTGGACAATGACCTTGACGGTTTCGTAGAGGCCGCCGTCCTTCGACGGCTTCTCCCGGTTTTCAACATCCGTGCGCGCCATGCACCGGCCTTCCGTGGCCGGTCACGGCCTGACCGGCGAAATGGGTTTCAGATGAAGCGCCGGCCGTGAAGCTGACGTTCGGGCATGTTGCGGTTGCACGACGCCGGACCCCGGTTCGGAACCTGATGTCGCGCAACCGCAACATGCGCGTCGCGGGACAGGCCGGTCGCGCCCGCCCCTGCCGCGCGCCATGGATACTCCAAGGCGCCGCCTGGCTCAATCCGGGGCGCCGCCCGACGCCATCGCGCTCGCCAGCAGGCGAGCGGAAAGCCTGCAACCGTTCTATCGCGCCGGATTGCGGCGCGAACGGGGCCATGGTCCCCGGGAACCGGCGCGGGCGCCAGTCTCCGCGCGGGGTCATTTAACCTGCGACGCGTTCAGGCCGGCCCCTGCCCGTCGGTCGCCGGCAGCGCCTCGATGATGACGAACGCCTGGGCCACCGGCGGATCGTCGGTGAGCGAAACATGGATCACCGGCGCCATGCCTGGCGGAATCATCGCGTTCAGGCGCGCGAGGGCGCCGCCGGTGAGACGCATGACAGGCCGCCCGCCTGGCAGGTTGACAACCTCCATGTCGCGCCAGAAGACGCCGAGCCGCAGGCCGGTGCCCAGCGCCTTGGAGCAGGCCTCCTTGGCGGCGAAACGCCGGGCATATGAGGCGGCCCGCGTAGCGCGGCGATCGCTTTTCGCCCGTTCACCCTCCGTGAAGACGCGGTGGGTGAACCGGTCGCCGAACCGGTCCAGGGACTTTTGTATACGGTTGATATCGCAAAGATCCGAGCCAATGCCGACGATCATCCTGTCCTCTCCCCCGGCGGCGCTCCGCCAGGCAGCGCCGCCACGCGCTCATGATCTGTGGAGCCCTGATCCTGACCAGTCCCCCAGTTACGGCATAAGCAGGCCAGAACCAAGACAGACGGCGCCAGCCAGGCTGGCGCCGTCCATGCGCCAGCAATACACTGACGCAAATACCCTGCGCGCAAATACCCTGCGCGGGGACTTCGCCTGCCAGGCGACGTCCCCACAGGCCGGGCGCAGGAGCCCTTTCAGGAACGCCGGATCGGCCGACCCGGCGAAGCCCGACCCGCGTTTAAGCGTTCTGGCCCGCCCGGGAAATCACGCCGGCGATCAGCCCGCCCACCAGGGGCGCCACAATGAACAGCCAGACCTGGGACATCGCCTTGCCGCCCACGAACAGCGCCGGGGCGAGACTGCGGACCGGGTTAACCGAGACGCCGGTCACATTGACGAAGACAACGTGGATGACGAACAGGGTGAGCCCAATTACGAGGCCGGCGATGGCGGCGTTCGCGGCCGGCTTCGTGACCTGCAGGATCAGATAGACAAAGATGAAGGTGATCAGCACTTCCACGATCGCGGCCGCCGTGAGGCCGTAGCCGGCGCCATAGCCTTCGCCCCAGCCGTTCTGGCCGAGGCCGGACGCGGCGACGTCATATCCGCCAACCTTGTCCATCAGGATCGCGTACAGCACGGCCGCGGCGATAACGCCGCCGACCAGTTGCCCGATGATGTATCCCACCGCGTCGCCAACGCCGATGCGGCCGGCGCTGAGGAAGCCCAGCGTCACCGCCGGATTGATGTGACAGCCAGAAACGCCGCCGATCGAATAAGCCGCCACCATCAGGCCGATGCCGAAGGCGAAGGCGATGCCCAGCAGGCTCATCGCGGTGCCGGCGCCCGTGCCCGTGGCGAGCACAACCGCGCCGCAGCCAAAGAAAACAAGCAGTGCCGTGCCATATGCCTCGGCGATGTACTTCTTCATGCCATCCATCGGACTACCCCCATGCAAGCGGCCACCCCGGCCGCACAATCACGGTCGCCGCAGGGCGCCGCGACCTGTCCATTCCCAGCCAGACGCGAACCGCCGCCAGCAGGCCCTGAGCCCGGCTCCTGGCCCCGCATGGCCGTGAACGATGGCGTCGCTGCAGCGTCCTGCAGGAGAGGCTGCTTTTGTGCGGACGCCGCGAGGCACGTCCGCCTGGCCGCATGTTCTGGCTGCGCCATGGCGCATCTGGCTAAAAACGCCCCGCGCCAGACAGCGACGCGGGCCATTCCCAGTAATGAACCCTTTTGTACCTGATTCAATTCTTGCCAGGTATCAATCTTTTGAGAACCGTTATTTGCCGGGCGCCGCAAAAGCGTCATTCACCAGGCAACAGGCGAATGGGAACGCTCACAGCGGCCATGGGATGCGCATGACAACAGAACATTTTATAGAATAAAACCAGCGCCTTAAGGTCAAGCTTCCAGCGCCGCCCGCGCCGCGAGAATGACAGCGCGCATACGGGACACAGCGGCTTCGAGGCCGGTAAAAATGGCCTCGCCGACAAGAAAATGGCCGATGTTGAACTCGGCGATCTCCGGTATCCGCGCGACGGAAACGACGGATGCAAAGTTGAGACCGTGACCGGCGTGGATTTCAAGGCCGAGATCGCGCCCGAGCGCCGCCGCCCCTTCAATGCGCCGCAGCTCCGCCAGAGCCGCTTCCGCGTCGCCTGCGTCATGGTGGTCGCAATAGGCGCCCGTGTGCAGCTCAACGACCGGCGCGCCCAGCTCCGCCGCCATGCGCATGACTGCCGGATCCGCTTCCACGAACAGCGACACGCGAATGCCGGCGGCCGACAGTTCAGCGATCATCGGCTTCAGTTCGTTCCTGCGGCCGATGATATCGAGCCCCCCTTCCGTGGTGCGCTCCTCGCGCCGCTCCGGCACCAGGCAGACAGCGTGCGGCTGCACCTTGAGGGCGATATCCACCATCTCGCGGGTGGCTCCCGCTTCGAAATTGAGCGGGACCGTCAGCTCCTGTTTGAGACGCGCGATGTCGCCGTCGCGGATATGGCGCCTGTCCTCGCGCAAATGCGCGGTGATCCCGTCCGCCCCGGCGGCGACCGCCAGATGGGCGGCGCGGACCGGATCGGGCGCGCCGCCGCCGCGCGCATTGCGCACGGTGGCCACGTGATCGATGTTGACTCCCAGACGCGGCGTCGTCGCGCGCGTTTTGGCCATGGGCGTCGCCAGGTCCATTTTCTTCTCCCCCATGATGTCCAGCCACCCCCACATCCGGCTGACGGCGCGGCGCGGCGAGAGTCCCACGCCAGCGCCCTCCGAAGCATTGCGCCCCTGGCGCTTGACCGCATACGCCGGCTGTCCGGTGTTGCACAACTCCTGACGCGGAGCCATGCCAAACACGGCCGGGCGGTCCGCAACGCGCGCCGCGCACAAGGGCGGATGCGGGAAACCGGCGGCGCATCAAGAATCGGGTTGCCGTGCGCCCCTGATCTGCCCCAGTCTGGCCGGAAAGCGAAGCAGACCGGCCGGATGAATCAGCCAGGCCCCGCCTGCGCCCGGCGGGGCGCGGTCCGTGGGGCTTCCTGCTTTCAGTTCTGGCGGGGCCTGCGCCAGGTCTGCGGGAGCGGAGCAGGCCTCGCAACCAGCGCCAGGGGTCGCCCGGACGCATGATCCGGGTGGGAGGAAATGACCGGACGGATTGGAGACGGCAGCATGAGCAGCGCGCCCGAGGGGATGGTGGTCACTCTTGAAGCGGGGGACGGGTTCATATTTTCCGCCTACCGCGTCGAGCCGCGCGTCGAGCCGCGCGGCGGCGTGGTCATCCTTCAGGAGATTTTCGGGGTCAATCCCCACATTCGCAAGGTCGCCGACACCTACGCCCGGGCGGGCTACCTGGCCATCGCGCCGGCCCTGTACGATCGTGTCGCGCCCGGGGCCGAACTGGGCTATTCCCCGGCGGACATGCAAAAGGGGCTGGAGTTGCGCGCCCGCTGTGATCTGGCCGCGACCATGAATGACATCCAGGCCGCCATCGACGACGCCGCCTGGGCCGGCAAGGTCGCCGTCGTCGGGTACTGCTGGGGCGGCCAGCTCGCCTGGCGGGCGGCCCATGCGGCGAGCGACCTCTCGGCGGCCGTCATGTATTATGGCGGCGGCGTCGACGCCCTTGGCGGCCTGACGCCGCAATGCCCGGTGCTCGGTCATTTCGGCGACCGGGACGCGCATATTCCGGTCGACAGGGTGTTGCCGCTGCAAACCCGCTACGCCCATCTGGTCAATATCAGGATCTATCCGGCCGATCACGGCTTCAACTGCGAGGCGCGCGCCAGTTACGACGCGGACGCGGCGCAACTGGCCCAGCAACGCACCCTGGCGTTTCTGGACAAACACCTGGCCGACGACGCCTGAGGGCCTGCGCCATCTGGCGCGCGCAGGCGCACATTTGCAGGCGGATGCCCGCGTTGCTGGCATCGACTGGCGCCAAAACGTGCGCCCGTCAGGGAAAGAAACTCAGTCCAGGACCGCCTCGACCGGCCAGCCGTCCATATGGCGCTGGCCCCCGGCGGCGGGCGAACGACCGGGACCGTCGCCGACGGGACGCCGCCCCGTTTCCTGGCGGGTGGCCCGGTAGATGGCGAATGCGTCCGCCGTCGCATCGCGGGTTTCTTCCATGGCCCCCTCAGCGGCCAGGATCATCGCCCGCAGGTCATGGCCGACCTCCGATGAACTCACGAGGCTGACGCGGGCGCGCAGCGCCTCCCACCGCGCCGCAGCGGTGTGCGCCCCGGGGCCCGCGCTTTCGCGCAGCACCCGCTGCACCAGCGGCAACGCCTCATCCGGCTCGATATTGGGCATCAGCACGGCGAAGGCGCCTGGCCTGATACGGGCGACGATGTCCGTCACGCGCGACAGCGCGATCAGCCGGTCATGAACCAGATGGATCCGGCTATCCACCCCACCGTCCCCAGCTGTTCGCTCCAGCTGGACGGCGACAAAGGTGACCGGCGCCCGCACCTTCAGCTGCCCCGCCACCAGCCTCGCCGCCTGTCCCAGGAAGGCGCCGAGGTTAAGGGCGCCGGTTTGTGGATCAAGGGCGGCGAGCACGTCGCGGGCGCGCTGCTGCCGTTCCCGCGTCATGCCGAGCGCCAGCGCCGCGCCGGTGGACATCGCGATGGTCGCAGCCAGGGTGAGCCACACGCCGATGGGCAGGGACGCATCCACGCCGCCAGCCGCCGGCCCCATGTCCGGGAACAGAAGAAGAAGAATGCAGCTGGTCGCCACGCCCAGCGCGATGGCCAGCGGCTTGCGCGACGGCAGCGCCTCGCTGCGCCCGCGCCAGATCTCGCGCAAGGCGAGGAGCACAAAGAGCGCGAACAGCGTCACGATCGACGCCATCAGCACCCCAGCGTCCACATCGTTGCCGGCCATGGCCGCGCCGCCCAGCCATAGCAAGGCGACGGCGGCAACCGGCGCCAGCACGGATGAGCGTCCTTCAAATGCCCGCGCGGCCTGCCAGACAAGTCCAAATGCGAAAATCGCCGCGGCGCCGCCTGCGATCCCGGCCAGCCACGGACCGCCGAACGCCATCCAGACGGCAAGAGAGCCGCCGACCGTCATGCCGCCGAACGCCGCGGCCCACCACATCAGCGTGACGACGCGCCGGTCCATCAGCCAGAGCCCGAGCAGGAACACGCCCTGCGTGCAGGCAATGACCGCGCTGACACTGATTATGGTGGTGAATTGCAGCCCCACGGGGTTCCCCTGAATGCAAACCGTGTCTCCAGGTTCACCAATGTGTTACCACACCTTGCCTCACAGAAAAACCACGAAACCTGCCAGGTCATGTCAGTTTTATTGCCAATTCGGCCTACATGCGTCTGGTTGCGCGCAGTTTCCGCAGCCTGCTGTCGCGTCACCGGCAAACATTCCACGGATTACGCCGGGAAACATGCATGATGCAATCAGTGGTTGCGCCTGCGCGCTCCTGTCGAGTCGTGGAGCGCCTGATCGCCGCGGCTTGCCTTCCGCCCATGGATGGGATAACTGGGCCGCTTCACGCATCGGCCCTGGCCGGAAGCTGAACGGACGCCCGCGTCTCCCGCCAGGGAGCATGCGGGGAGCCAGCCGGTTCATGTCCCGTGTTTCCGCCTTCGAACCCATGTTTCGGGCCTTGCACAACGAGGCTCGGAGGGCTTGGCGCCCGGGCGATGCGGAATTCGAGAGAAGAGGCCCGGTTATATGCCGCTTTATGAACATATCTTCCTGGCGCGCCAGGACGTCAGCGCCGCGCAGGTCGAAGCGCTGGTCGAGCAGTACAAGGGTGTGATCGAAGCCGCCGGCGGCGCTGTCCGCAAGGTGGAGCCGTGGGGCGTCAAGTCCCTCGCCTATCGCATCAAGAAGAATCGCAAGGCGCATTTCACGCTCATGAACATCGACGCCCCGCACGCCGCGGTGGCCGAGATGGAGCGTCAGATGGGTATCAGCGAGGATATCCTCCGCTTCATGACCATCCGCGTCGAAGCGCACGAGGAAGGCCCGTCCGCCATGATGCAGAAGCGCGACCGCGACGACCGTCGTGATCGTGACGGCGAGCGCGGCGGTTTCGGCGGCGGCAACCGCTTCGGCGACCGCGAACGCGGCCCGCGCCGTGAGCGCAACCGCGACGCCGAGCCCCAGGCGAATGCTTCCAGCGAGGAGAACTGATCATGGCCGCTGCTCCCCGTCGTCCGTTCTTCCGTCGTCGCAAGACCTGCCCGTTCTCGGGCCCGAATGCGCCGAAGATCGATTTCAAGGACACGCGTCTGCTGTCGCGCTACATCTCCGAGCGCGGCAAGATCGTGCCGTCGCGCATCACGGCCGTTTCGGCCAAGAAGCAGCGTGAGCTCGCCCAGGCGATCAAGCGCGCCCGCTTCCTGGGCCTGCTGCCTTACGTGATCCGCTAAGGGTCGCCACCCGCCACGGAGCCGGCCTGGGGTCGGATTCACGGCGGGATGACTGAGTCAACGTCCCGGTGCCCACCTATCAGCGGGCGCCGGGACGGTTTTCCGGGAAACCGGACCGCAGGCCGCCGCCTGCCCTCTTCACCGTCGCCGGAGCCATGTGGTCGCCGGTATTGTTGGGGACGTTGGATCTCCTAACCCTGCCGGGCCAGTCCCGGAGCAGCGGGACAGCACGACATGTACGCGCAGCTTCTGACAGGCATTGGAGCCGGACTGGCGTCCGCCCTGCTGTTCGCGGTGGTGATCTCGGGATCGCCGGCCGCCATGCTGCTGTCGTACCTGACTCCCCTGCCCATTTTCATCGTCACCATCGGCTGGCGCCACGGAGCGGGCCTCGCCGCCGCCCTTACCGGCGCGATCGTCTGCGGCCTGATCTTCGGCTTCGGCGGCGGCTTCAGCCTCAAGGCGGGCCTGGCGTATGGCCTTGGTTTGGCGCTGCCGGCCTGGTGGATTGGCTATCTGGCGATGCTTGGCCGCACCGATGCGGCGGGGCGCGCCGAATGGTATCCGCTGGGCAACATCCTGCTGTGGCTGGCCGGGATCGCCACGCTGGTGGCGCTGCTGGGCGCCATTGCTGTCGGCGGCGGCTACGCCGCTTACGAGCAGGCCATGCGCGGCGCCTTCGGCGCCCTGTTCGACGCCAGCCAGGGCAGCCCGGCGCTTCCCGATGGCGTCACCCGCGATGACCTGATCGATACGCTGATCACCACCGCGCCGCTGCTGACCGCCGGCTCGTTCGCGCCGATGCTGACGCTCAACCTGTGGCTGGCTGGCCGCATTGTCGCCGCCTCGGGACGGCTGGCGCGGCCATGGCCGGCGGTGGCGGCAACACGCATGCCGTTCTGGGCGGTCGGCGCGCTGGCGGTGGCGATCCTGCTGGCCACCCTCGGCCAGGGGTACGCAGGTTTCACCGGCCTCGCCCTCACCGGAGCCCTGGGCGCGGCCTTCGCCCTGCAATGCCTCGCCGCCCTGCACACGGCCCTGCGCGGCAAGCCGGCCCGCCCGTTCATCCTGGCGCTGCTTTACGCGCTGCTCATTCCGTTTTTCGTCTGGATCCTGCCGGTGCTCGCGCTGGGCGGCGTTCTGGATTCCCTTGCGCGCGCCTTCCGCAAAGCCGGCGCGGCCCCCCCACCCGCAAACGACGCCTGATTTCCAGGCGCACCATTCACTGGAGCAACATCATGCAGGTCATTCTTCTCGAGCGCGTCGCCAAGCTCGGCCAGATGGGCGAGACCGTCCGCGTCAAGGACGGCTTCGCCCGCAACTTCCTCCTGCCGCAGGGCAAGGCGCTGCGCGCCACCAAGGCCAACCTCGCCCGCTTCGAAGAGCAGCGCGCCCAGCTCGAAGCCCGCAACCTGGAGCGTCGCGGCGAGGCCGAGAAGGTCGGCGAGACCCTGAACGGCCAGGCTTTCGTGCTGATCCGCCAGGCTGGCGAAACCGGCGTGCTGTACGGTTCGGTCTCCTCGCGCGACATCGCCGAGGCGCTGACCGAGGGCGGCTTCTCCGTGGCCCGCCAGCAGATCGGTCTCGATTCGCCGCTGAAGAACCTCGGCCTGCACGAGGTCGCCGTGCACCTGCACCCGGAAGTCGAGGTCAGCGTCACCGTCAATATCGCCCGCAGCCCTGAAGAAGCCGAACGCCAGGCCCGCGGCGAAGACGCCATCGTGCGTGAGGAAACCAGCCTCGACGACCTGGGCCTGGAGGTGGGCGCCGCGCTCGCCGACGCCGGCGACGACGTCGAGCTCTGATCCTTCCTTCAGGATACGGACACGGAAAAGGCGCCCACCGGGCGCCTTTTTTGTTGGCAAGCCCTTTGGTCCGCAGGACGGATCACTTTTCATGCGGCTTGTGAATCGGTGGGGACAGGCTGCCAGACAGATTCCGGACCAGCCGGCAAGAGATTGAAATATCAGTACTTTAAACGTGACGCAGGCAACGGCGCCGCTGCCCGCGCCGGGGCGTGGATCGAAACCTGCGCCGCGACGTGCTAGAAGCAGGTCTGGCTCCCCGTCATGGTTAATGGGTCTGACATGTCGCCTGCAAATGCGCTCGCCGCCCGCGTTGAGCCCACCGAACCCGGCCACCGCGTTGCTCCGCACAATCTGGAGGCGGAGATGGCGCTGCTCGGCGCCATCATGATCAACAACGACGCCTATTATCGCGTCTCGGATTTTCTCAACGCGCCGCATTTTCACATCGAGACCCACCGCCGCATTTATGAGGTGGCCTCGCAGCTGATCCGCGCCGGCAAGATCGCCACGCCGATCACCATGAAGACGTTCCTTCAGGACGTCGACGCCGGCGGCATGACCATCGCGCAATACATGGCGCGCCTCGCCGCCGAGGCGACGACCATCATCAACGCCGAGCATTACGGCCGGGCCATCTACGATCTGGCCATCCGCCGGGAGCTGATCGCCGTTGGCAGCGACATGGTCAACCTGGCCTTTGACGCGCCGGTGGAAGCCTCGCCCCGCGACCAGATCGAGGAGGCGGAGCGCAAGCTGTACGCGCTGGCGGAAACCGGTCGCTACGACGGCGGTTTCATGCCCTTCGGCAACGCCCTGACCGAGGCCATCGACATGGCCGCCGCCGCCTTCAAGCGCGCCGGCAAGCTCTCTGGCATTTCCTGCGGCCTCACCGATCTCGACCAGAAAATGGGCGGCCTGCAACGCTCCGACCTCATCATCCTCGCCGGCCGCCCGGCCATGGGCAAAACCTCACTGGTCACCAATATCGCCTTTAACGTGGCCAAGGCATGGAAGGCCGAGCGGCGCCAGGACGGAACGCTGGAATCGGTCAACGGCGGCGTTGTCGGCTTCTTCTCGCTGGAAATGTCGGCGGAGCAGCTCGCCAACCGCATCATCGCCGAGCAGTCCGGCGTAGCCTCCTACAAGATCAGACGCGGCGACCTGCAGGAAGACGAATTCATCCGCATCGCCGACGCCGCGCGGGAAATGCAGAGCCTGCCGCTGTACATCGACCAGACCGGCGGCATCTCCATCGCCCAGCTCACGGCGCGCGCGCGCCGCCTGAAGCGGCAACGCGGCCTCGACCTGCTGATCGTCGACTATCTGCAACTGCTCACCGGCTCGGCCAAGAAGGGCGACAACCGCGTGCAGGAGATGACCGAGATCACCACCGGCATGAAGGCGCTGGCCAAGGAGCTGCAGGTGCCGATCATCGCCCTGTCGCAGCTGTCGCGTCAGGTGGAGAGCCGCGACGACAAGCGGCCGCAACTGTCAGACCTGCGTGAGTCGGGCTCGATCGAGCAGGACGCCGACGTGGTGCTGTTTGTTTACCGCGACGAGTATTATCTGAAGATGAAGGAGCCCAAGCCCGGCTCCGAGGAACACTTCAAATGGCAGGCCGAGATGGACCAGGCCCATGGCAAGGCCGAGGTCATTATCGGCAAGCAGCGTCACGGCCCCACGGGCACCGTGCAGCTGGCGTTCGAGGCGGAAATCACCCGCTTCTCCAACCTCGCCCAGGTCGATCATCTGCCGGAGCAGTACTGACGTTGGAATTTTCCATAATATACTGAAATTATTGTTGAAGCGCGCAGCGGCCCGGCAGCCGCCAGCGCCGAAGGAGCTCCATGCTGGACCCAGCCACAGCCGGCGACGTCGCGCCGGACCCGGTCGACGCCAATCTCGCAGGCGCCGTGTTGACGATCGACCTTGGGGCGCTCTGCGACAACTGGCGCGCCATGCGCGCCGCCTCGGGCGCCGCGGAATGCAGCGCCGTCGTCAAGGCCAACGCCTATGGAACCGGCCAGGGCCCCGCGGTGGCGGCCCTGCGCGCCGCCGGCTGCCGCACGTTTTTCGTCGCCCACCCGCATGAGGCTTTTCTGGCGAAGGCCGCCGCGCCGGATGCGACCGTCTATGTCCTCAACGGCCTGCCACCCGGCGCGGCGGGGCGGCTCGTGGCCGCCGGCGTGCAGCCGGTGCTGGGCTCCCTGCATGAACTGGCCGAATGGCGGCGCGCGGCGGGCGACGCGCCCGCGGCCCTGCACATCGACACCGGGATGGAGCGGCTGGGACTGACCGCCCGGGAGGCTGGCGAGGCGGCGGCCCAGGGCGCTGGCCCCCTGTCGCTGGTCATCAGCCATTTCGTGGCGTCCGAGGAGCCGGACAATCCGCTCAACGGGCGCCAGATCGCCCGGTTCGCCGAACTGTCGGCGCTGTTTCCCGGGGCGCGCAAATCTCTCGCCAATTCCTCCGGCATATGGCTGCCGCAAGCTCCGCATTTTGATCTGACGCGGCCAGGCTATGGGCTGTATGGCGGCAATCCAACGCCGAACGTCCGTCCCGCCTGCGCCAACCCCATGCGCCCCGTGGTGCGGCTGGAGGCGCGCATTCTCCAGCTGCGGGACATCGCGCCGGAGGACACGGTCGGCTACAACGCCCGCTGGCGCGCTGGCGGCCAACGGCGCGTCGCCACCCTGTCGGTCGGCTATGCTGATGGAATTTTCCGCAGCGCCAGCGTTCGCAATACGGGCGCGCCGCAGACCCACACGCCGCCGCATATGGGCGGCGCGGCGCTGGTCGCCGGCGTGCTGTGCCCGTTCGCCGGCAATATTTCGATGGATCTGCTGGCGGTGGACGTCACCGATGTTCCGCGCGACGCGGCGCGAGCCGGCGACAGGGTCACGCTGATCGGCGACGCGCTCAACGTGGACGCGGTGGCGGCGCGCTGGGGCACGATCGGCTATGAGGTGCTGACCAGTCTTGGCCAGCGTTATGCGCGTCACTACGTTGGGGCCGCGTGATCAGCATCTGATTCAGCAACGCCAGCCAGGCGACTGATCCGGCGTGATTATTCCCTGACGCCGCGTCCGCTCCGGGGGCCCCCGACGGGCCGGCGGGCGCTTTTGCTCCGGCGCGCCCTTCCATCGCGCGCGACGTCCATGCGGGCGTGACGCGATCGCGCGCCAGCCCCATATCTGGAAACTAGCCCAGGAGAATCCGAACCGTGGCCCGCGCCGTCCGACAGTTCATTTGCCAGGTCTGTGGCGCCTCCCAGCCCCGCTGGCAGGGCAAATGCGACGCCTGCAACAGCTGGAACTCGCTGGTGGAGGAAGGTCTGACGGCGCCGGTCAGCGGCGCGGCGTCCGGCCCCGCCTCGCGCCGCAAGGGCCGCACCTTCCAGCTTGAGGGCCTGCAGGGCGACAGCGCGGAGCCGCCGCGCCTGCCCACCGGCATGGCCGAGCTGGACCGGGTGACCGGCGGCGGTTTCGTGCGCGGTTCGGTGGTGCTGATCGGCGGCGATCCGGGCATCGGCAAGTCCACGCTGCTGATCCAGGCCTGCGCCCAGCTGGCGCGCGGCGGCCATCGGGTCGTCTATATTTCGGGCGAGGAGGCGGTGGCCCAGGTGCGGCTGCGGGCGGAGCGGCTCAAACTGTCGGACGCGCCGGTGGAGCTGGCCTCGGAAACCAATGTCGAGGACATCATCACCACCCTCGGTCAGGGGCCGGCGCCCCGGCTCGTGGTTATCGATTCCATCCAGACCATGTGGACCGGAGCGATCGATTCCGCCCCTGGCACCGTCACCCAGGTGCGCGGCAGCGCCCAGAACCTGATCCGCTTCGCCAAGACCAGCGGCGCGGCGCTGATCCTGGTTGGTCATGTGACCAAGGACGGCCAGATCGCCGGCCCGCGCGTCGTCGAGCACATGGTGGACGCCGTCGCCTCCTTCGAGGGCGAAAGCGGCCACCACTTCCGCATCCTGCGCGCGGTGAAAAACCGCTTTGGCCCCACCGACGAAATCGGCGTGTTCGAGATGACCGGCCTTGGCCTGTCCCAGGTCTCGAACCCCTCGGCGCTGTTCCTCGCCGGCCGCGACGTCAACACGCCCGGCACAGCGGTTCTGGCGGCGATGGAGGGCACGCGGCCGCTGCTGGTGGAGGTGCAGGCGCTGGTGGCGCCCAGCGCCCTCGGCACGCCGCGCCGGGCGGTGGTGGGTTTCGATTCCAGCCGCCTGTCGATGATCATCGCCGTGCTGGAGGCCCATGGCGGCGTGCGGCTTGGCCAGCACGACGTCTATCTGAACGTGGCCGGCGGCATGAAGATCACCGAGCCGGCGGCGGATCTGGCGGCCGCGGCGGCGCTGGTCTCATCGCTCTCCGGCTGCGCCCTGCCGCCGGACACGGCCTATTTCGGCGAGATCGGTCTCTCCGGCTCCGTTCGCCCCGTGGTGCAGGCGACGACGCGGGCGCGCGAGGCGGCCAAGCTCGGCTTCAAACGTGTGGTTTCGCCGCCACTGGCGCAGGAAAAAACCACCCAGGCGAAGGCCGCCGACGAACGCGGCGACAGGCCGGCGGATCGCGACGCCCTGCGCGCCGACACTGTGGCGCACATCAGCGATCTGGTCGCGCAGATCGCCGCCGCCAGCCCAGGCAAGCCGCGCCCGGCCAGCCCGCGTGAGCACGCGCGCGAGGGTCACGGCGCCGGGAGGGCGGAGCCATCGCGCAGCCGCCAGCCGGCCGACTGGGAGTAACACGCCGGCCGCCCAGTTTCATCCGCGAGGCCGGGCGCCGTGGATGGAGACAGGCGCGACAGACCACCGGCATTTGTGTTGACCGGCCATGAGGTATGGCGCATGGGAATGCCCGGACGTTCGCCTGGCCGGAGCCCAGGTTTTCCCCGCCGGATTATCCCATCCATCGGGAAAAGACGGCTTCATGGATTGCGAACCATTCCGACTGACGCGAAACTCTGTCCCGGAAACGGAAATTTTGCTTCGGTCACCAGATTGACGCATGCTCGTCGCGCGAGGCCCCTCCCCTTCGCCGGCGTATGCCCTAACCGGATGCGGTGTCATTAATGCCAGTTTCGCTTCTTGACCTGATCGTTCTCGGGGTCGTCCTGCTCTCGGCGCTGCTCGCGGCCGTGCGCGGCGTCACCCGGGAGGTGCTCGCCATCGCATCATGGGCCATCGCCGCCGTGGCGGCGCTGATGTTGCACAAGCCGCTGCTGCCCATTGCCTCCCAGCACATCTCCAACCCCACGGTGGCGCTGGTGGCGACCATCGCCGTCATCTTCCTGGTGACGCTGGTGATCGTCTCGTTCATCACCCTGCGCATTTCCGATCTGGTGCTGGATTCCCGCATCGGCTCGATCGACCGCACCCTGGGCTTTGTTTTCGGGGTGGCGCGGGGCCTGCTGATCTGCGTCATCGCCTATATTTTCTTCAGCTGGCTGGTGCCGGAGAAGATGCAGCCGGACTGGGCGCGCGACGCCAGGCTGAAGCCATTTCTGGAAAATAGCGGCAAACAGCTGCAGAGCATGTTGCCGGAAGACCCGGAAGCCCTCATATCAAAGTATAAAAATCGCCAGAAGGCGACGGAAGGCGGCGCGGAAGCGCCTCCCGCGGAAGGCGAGAGCGCCAAACCCGCGCCTGTTCCGGCGCCAAACGCCGAAAAGCCGGCCGGTCAGACCAACTGACCTTCCGGCAGGCGTTGCGTGCTGCGGCGTCATGAAGGCATTGCCCTCGCGTCGCAATACCGCCAAAAGCTGGTGAGACATCCAGATATTCAACGACGGGATGGCCCTGCCGCCCCGTCGTTGAATGCTTTGTGACAACACGACGACAGCTGCCAGGCAGCAACCGGGAATTCTCCCGGGTTCCGGAGTGGTTTATGATGAGCGCCCCTGATTTCACCGACCATCGCCAGCGGACGCTGCGCGCGCCTTCCAGCGACGCCAGCCCACAGGGGGACAGCATGACCTTCGAGGCGCCCAGGCGGGATTGGCCCCAGAGCGATCCGCGTCATGACGATCTGGACGGCGACACGCTGCGTGAAGAGTGCGGCGTGTTTGGCATTTACGGACACCCGGAAGCGGCGGCGCTGACCGCCCTCGGCCTGCACGCCCTGCAGCACCGCGGCCAGGAAGCAGCCGGCATCGTCAGCTATGACGGCGAGCGGTTCCATTCCGAGCGGCGCATCGGTCTCGTCGGCGACAATTTCTCCTCGGCGAGGACCATCGAACGCCTGCAAGGCGCGGCGGCCATTGGCCACGTGCGCTACTCGACCACCGGCGAAACCATCCTGCGCAACGTCCAGCCGCTGTTCGCCGAGCTGGAAGGCGGCGGCTTCGCCATCGCCCACAACGGCAACCTCACCAACGGCCTCACCCTGCGCCGCCAGCTGGTGCGCATCGGCGCCCTGTGCCAGTCGACCAGCGACACCGAGGTGTTCCTGCACCTGGTGGCCCACAGCCGCCGGCTGCGCTTCATGGACCGCTTCATCGACGCTCTGCGCCAGATCGAAGGCGCCTACTCGCTGGTGGGCCTGACCAACAAGAAGCTGATCGGCGCCCGTGACCCGCTGGGCATCCGCCCGCTGGTGCTGGGCGAACTGGACGGCCACTACATCCTGGCCTCGGAAACCTGCGCCCTGGACATCATCGGCGCCAATTTCGTCCGCGACGTGGAGAATGGCGAGATCGTCGTCATTTCCGACGAGGGCATCGAATCGATCAAACCGTTCCCGTCCCAGCCGGCGCGGCCCTGCGTGTTCGAGTACATCTATTTCGCCCGGCCCGATTCGATCGTACACGGCCGCAGCGTCTATGAGGTGCGCAAGCGCCTCGGCGAAGAGCTGGCCCGCGAGGCGCCAGCCGACGCCGACGTGGTGGTGCCGGTGCCGGATTCCGGCGTGCCGGCGGCCATTGGCTACGCCCGCGCCTCGGGCATTCCCTACGAGCTCGGCATCATTCGCAACCACTACGTGGGCCGGACCTTCATCCAGCCGACCCAGACCGGGCGCGAAGCCGGCGTGCGCATGAAGCACTCCGCCAACCGCGGCGTGGTCGCCGGCAAGCGCATCGTGCTGATCGACGATTCGATCGTGCGCGGCACAACCTCGGTCAAGATCGTCAAGATGATGCGCGACGCCGGCGCAAAGGAAGTTCACTTCCGCATCGCCTGTCCGCCCATCAAATTCCCCGACTATTACGGCATCGACACGCCGGAACGGGAGAAGCTGCTGGCCGCGACCCATTCGCTGGAGGAAATCCGCCGTTATATCGGCGCCGACAGCGTGGCGTTCCTGACGGTCGACGGGGTCTACCGCGCCACCGGCTATGAGGGGCGTGATCCGGTGACGCCGCAGTTCACCGACCATTGCTTCACAGGCGACTACCCGACGCCGCTTGCCGACATCACCGGCGAAGCGCCCCGCCAGCTCTCCCTCCTCGCCGAAGCAGGTTGACATGACGACAGTGAACCAGCCGGCAGCGGGTTCGTCCCTCGCGGGGCGCCTCGCGCTGATCACGGGCGCGTCGCGCGGCATTGGCCGCGCCCTCGCCCTCGCGGCCGCCCGGGAAGGCGCGCATATCATCGCCGTGGCCCGCACCCAGGGCGCGCTGGAGGAACTGGACGACGAGATCCGCGCCGCTGGCGGTGCGGCCACGCTGGTTCCCCTCGACCTCACCGACTACGACGGGCTCGACCGGCTGGGCCTCGCCATTCATGAGCGCTGGGGCAAGCTCGACATCATGGTCGCCAACGCCGGCTCGCTCAATCCGCTGGCGCCGCTTGGTCACGTCACGCCCAAAGAGTTCGATACCGTGATGGCGGTGAACGTCACCTCGGTCTGGCGGCTGATCCGCTCGATGGAAACGCTGCTGGCGGCCTCGGACGCCGGCCGGGCGGTGTTCCTCTCCTCCGGCGCGGCGCACAAGTGCCTGGCCTATTGGGGGCCCTATTCCGCCTCCAAGGCGGCGGTGGAGGCGCTGGCGCGCACCTATGCGGCGGAAACGGCGACCACCCCGGTGAAGGTCAGCATCGTCAACCCAGGCCCGCTGCGCACGCGCATGCGCGCCGCCGCCATGCCTGGCGAAGACCCGCTGACCCTACGCACGCCAGAAGACCTGGCGCCGCACATTCTGCCGATGCTGCGTCCCGACTGGGAACATAGCGGCCTGATCTATGATTTTCCGCAGGATACGCTGCTGCGCCCACAGATGCCGGCGAAGATTTAGGTTTCTTCCGTTTTCAGACAAACAAAAACCCGGGCCAGAGCCCGGGTTTTTGTTTGTCTGAATTCGTAACCGGGACTGGACATCGCCCTCTCCAGCCAGACGGCCAGGAAGCGCGCCAGGGAGACCGGCGACGCGTCTCTCCCGTCAGCGCTTTTTCTTCTTGCCCTCGAACGGATTCGATCCCGTGCGCAGGGACAGGCGGATTGGCGAGCCTGGCAGGTCGAAGCTCTCGCGCAGGCCGTTGACCAGATAACGCGTGTAGGAATTCGGCAACTCATTCAGCTGGTTGCCGAACAGGGCGAAGTGCGGCGGCCGGGCCTTCACCTGGGTCATGTAGCGGATCTTGATGCGGCGCCCGGAAACAGCCGGCGGCGGATGCGCTTCAACCACCTCGCCCAGCCACTGGTTGAGGCGCGCGGTGGAAATGCGGGTATTCCACACCGCATGCGCCTTCATCACCGCCTGCATCAAGCGGTCAACGCCCTCGCCGGCGAGGCCGGAGAGGGGCACGACCGGGCACCCCTTCACCTGCGGCAGCAGGCGCGCCGCCTTCTCGCGCAATTCCGCGAGCAGCCCTGGCTGGTCGGACACCAGGTCCCATTTGTTGAGGCCAATGACAAGGGCCCTGCCCTCGCGCTCGACCAGATCGACAATGGTCAGGTCCTGCTTCTCGAAGGGAATGGTTGCGTCCAGCAGCACCACCACCACATCGGCGAATTTGGTGGCGCGCAGGCCATCGGCCACCGACAGCTTCTCCAGCTTGTCGTCGATGCGGGCGCGCTTGCGCAGGCCGGCGGTGTCGAACAGCTTGACCTTCTGGCCGCGCCACACCCACTCCAGCGAAATGGAGTCACGGGTAATCCCGGCCTCGGGGCCAGTGAGCAGACGGTCCTCGCCGAGCATGCGGTTGATCAGCGTCGACTTGCCGGCATTGGGACGCCCAACGATGGCGATGCGCACGGGCTTGTCGACCATCTCCGCTTCCGGATCGAAATCCGGATCAGCCTGCTGCTCCGCCGCTTCCGGCAGGGCCAGCATCAGCGCTTCGAGCAGGCCGCTCATGCCCTCGCCGTGCTCGGCGGACACCGGGACCGGATCGCCAAGCCCAAGGCCAAACGCCTCGTAGGAGCCCTCCAGCCCGCGATTGCCCTCCGCCTTGTTGGCGAGCACGATCACCGGCTTGCCGGAACGGCGCGCCAGATCGGCAAACGCCTTGTCAGCGCCGGTGAGGCCGACCCGGGCGTCCATGACGAACAGGATGGCGTCGGCGTCATCCACCGCCGCCTCGGTCTGGGCGCGCATGCGGCCGGTAAGGCTGTCCGCGTCGGACTCCTCCAGACCCGCCGTATCGACGACGCGGAAATGGAAGTGGCCGATACGCGCGTCGCCTTCACGACGATCACGCGTCACGCCGGGCTGGTCGTCAACCAGCGCCAGCTTCTTGCCGACAAGCCGGTTGAACAGGGTGGACTTGCCGACATTCGGCCGCCCGATAATGGCGACCAGGGGAAGGGTCATGATGGCGCGCCGGCGGTTGGGCGTTCTGCGGCGCGACGATCCGCCAGCACGCGAGAAACGCGGGTTACAAAAGGTTTATGGGCCCCGTCGCGACGGGACCCGGTTGCAAGGCGCCGGTGCGGCGCCAGAAGCGGCGACGTGATCCGGGCGGTTTCCCCGCCGCTACGCAACGCCGCGCGCCAGAAAACTGGCGACGGTTTTAACGCGGCGCCGGGCCGCCGGAAGGCGCCGCTGGGGTCAGCTGCGGCTGCGGCGCGTTGAACAGCGATGGCGAAGCGGCTGCTGGCGCCGGCGCGGCGGTCACGGGACCGGCGGCGGCCAGTTCCATGAACAGCTGGGCGCGGCGGCGCAGGGACTGCGGCGCCTCACCGTCGACGGCGACCTGGGCGAACCAGCGTCCGGCTTCCTCCAGCTTGCCAGCCTTCATCCAGGCGAGGCCAATCAGTTCACGCGCCTGGTTACGCCAGACGTGATTGGGAGCGGCAAGACCCTCCAGACGTTTCACGATCGCCTCCGGCGACGCCATATCGACGTCGATGGTGGCGGCGCGGATGCGCGCCATATCCCGCAAGGCCGGGTCCAGCGAACTGTCAGCCGCCAACGCATCGAACGCGGCGATGGCCGCCGCCTTGTCCGTGGTCGCCTTCTGGCTGGCCAGCCGGAAGCGCGCCAGCGTCTGGTAACCGCCCGCCGACTGACCGGCGATGGCCTCGAGCGCGCGAACGCCCGCAGCCGCATCACCGCCGTCGCGAAGCTGTTTCACCGCCTGCTCGAAGGCGACGCCGGCGTCCGCGGCCTGCTGGGAGGCGCGATATTCCATGAACCGCCAGCCGCCGACGCCCAGGATGACAACCAGCGCGACGGCCGCCGCCACGCCGCCATAGCGACGCGCCAGGTCGGCGGCGCGGTCGCGCCTGAGGTCCTCATCGATTTCGCGGAAGATATCGCTCATCTGGCTCGCGGTCCGGTGTCAAAAGGAAACGTCCTGGCGGCCCCTGGGCCTCCGGGAGCCGCCAGCAATTGTTATTCTGGCGGAAGCTGAGGCCTTAACACAGACGGCCGCGCGAAGCGACCCCGGCGCTTCCTGGCCGGGGCCGGACCATCCGATAAGGGGGCGCGCCCGCCCGTTGCCTTCAGCTTTTGGTCTGCTTCTTGGGATAGGTGTGCTCTTTCGCCGGGAAAGCACGCGAGCGGACCTCGTCGGCGTAGGCTTCCACGGCGCTGGCGATGGCCGGACCAAGATCGGCGTAGCGCTTGACGAACTTCGGCACCCACGGGCTGAGACCGAGCATGTCCTCCAGCACCAGCACCTGGCCATCGCAGGCGTTGGAGGCGCCGATGCCGATGGTCGGCACGTCGATGTCAGCGGTGATCTTGGCGGCCAGCGGCTCCGCCACCGCCTCGATAACGATGGCGCTGGCGCCAGCCTCGGCAATGGCCCGGGCATCCGCCTCGATCTCTGGCCAGTCAGATTCGTCGCGGCCGCGGGCGCGGAATGAACCGAAGGTATTGATGGACTGGGGGGTCATGCCGATATGGCCGATGACCGGAATGCCACGGCGGGTGAGGAAGGCCACCGTCTCCGCCATCAGCACGCCGCCTTCCAGCTTGACGGCGCCGCAACCGGTTTCCTTGATGATGCGCGCAGCGGAGCGGAACGCCTGCTGCGGGCTCTCCTCATAGGATCCGAAGGGCATGTCGACGGTGACCAGCGCCCGGGACGAGCCGCGCATCACCGCCAGGCCCTGCAGGATCATCATGTCCAGCGTCACCGGCACCGTGGACGGCAGGCCGTGCATCACCATGCCAAGCGAATCGCCGACCAGGATCATGTCGCAGAAGCGATCAAGCAGGCCAGCCGTGTGCGCGTGATAGGAGGTGAGCGACACAATCGGCTCGCCGCCCTTGCGCGCCCGCAGATCCGGGGCCGTGATGCGCTTGATTTCAGATTGAAGTGACATGGAACCAGCCTCGCAACAAACGGGATGAGCTTGGTCGCCACGGACGCGGGTCGCGCGGCAAGGAGCGGCGGAACGTCAGTCCGCGCCCCATTCAGGACAGCAGGGGGACGCCAATCAGCAGGGCGTGCAGACGGGTGAGCATCAGCGCCCACAGGGCCACGCCGCCAACAACGGCGACCGCGTCTGCAATCCATGACGGGCTGGCGACGACGGCCCGCTCGCCATGGCGTTTCGCGGCGATGCGCGCCAGCACGGCCCAGACAAGGAAGGAGCCGAACAGCAGGACGCCGCCGAGATCACCGTTGGCGAGCAGATGCGCCAGGGCCCAGAACTTGATCGCCGCCAGAATGGGGTGACCGAGACGCGCCTTGATGTACCCCGGCAGAAAGCCGGCGATGAGCAGGATGAACACCGGCAGATTGATGAGGAACGCCAGATGGCGCGTCCAGACCGGCGGATACCACAGCTGGATGTAGCCAGTCTGGCGGTAGTCGTGGAACCCCCAAACCATGAGCGCAAGGCCGGCGAGCGCCAGCAGGCTGACGGCGCCGCGATAGCCCATCATGCCCCACGACGCGCGCAGACGGTCACGCAGCCCCCGGGCGACGGAGGGAGCGTGGGCGGCGAAGAACAGGATCAGACCTGCAACCAGCTTGAACATTCAGCCTCCGGCGAACCGGCCCCCTGTCAAAAGCTTGATCACGGCGCGCCGCCCGAAAGCAGCCGCCCGCGCCGGGGTCCGATCCCGCAGGGGACCGGCGCGTCAGCGCGCAAGAACAAAGCCGCATACTGTTTAAAGCACCGGCTTCATCGCGCAACCCTGCGCGGGGAAGCTTTCTTGCGCGCCCGGCAGGTTTACGAGACGATCTGCTGTCAAACTCCGCCCGGCTCCGGTGCGCGGCGATCCGGCGAAAAACACCGCCGCGTCGCTGACGCATGCAACCAAAAGCTGCGACCGGACGTTGACTGGTCACATGGAAGGAGCGCTTGCAATGGAAACTGCCCAGATTGGCTGGATCGCCGCCATCATCGTTGGTGGCTTCGCCGGTTGGTTCGCTTCAATGTTCATGAAGAGCGACACCGGCGTTCTGCTGAATATCGTGCTCGGCATCGTTGGCGCAGCCGTCGCCAACCTGTTGCTGGGCCTGGTCGGCGTGGGGCTTGGCGGCTGGCTTGGCTATCTGGTCGCCGGTTTCATCGGCGCCTGCATCCTGATCGCCATCGCCCGGGCCGTGCGACGATAAGGGCGCGGACGACAAACGTCGTCGCAGCATCGATGTCAGCTAAACGAAAGGCCTGGATGCGCGCATCCAGGCCTTTCTTGGTCTCAGATTTTTCTCAGACTTTCCGCTGCAGGCGCCGGCGCCTTGTTGTCTCCTGGCCGGCACCCGAACCCGGCGCATGCAACCGATGCGCCGGAAGCCTTGCTGTTTCAGGCGGCGATGACGCTCTCGACCGCCTTCAGGGCGGCGTCGGCGGCGGCGCCGTCCGGGCCGCCGGCCTGGGCCATGTCGGGGCGACCGCCGCCGCCCTTGCCGCCAAGCGCGGCCGAGCCGGCGCGCACCAAAGTGATGGCGTCAAAGCGCGCGACCAGATCTGGCGTGACGCCGACAACGATGGCGGCCTTGCCGTCGTCGGCGACGCTGACCAGCGCCACCACGCCGGAGCCCACCTTCTTCTTGGCGTCGTCCACCAGCCCCTTCAGGTCCTTCATCTCAACCCCGGCCACGGCGCGGGCGAAATATTTCACGCCGTTGACCTCGCGCACCGCCTCTCCGTCGCCGGAGCCGCCGCCCATCGCCAGCTTCTTGCGGGCGTCGGCCAGATCGCGTTCGAGCTTGCGCTTCTCGTCAAGCAGGCTCTCGAGACGGCCCGCAGCCTCATCGACCGGCGTCTTCAGCAAGGCCGCCAGATCACGCAGGCGGGCGCTCTCGCCCGAGAGATGACGGCGGGCCGACGCGCCGGTCAACGCCTCGATGCGGCGCACGCCGGCGGCGACGCCGCCTTCCGCAACCACCGTCACCAGACCGATATCGCCGGTGCGCTCCACATGGGTGCCGCCGCAAAGCTCAACGGAGAAATCGCGGTTGGCGCCGTCGAGCGTCCGCCCCATGGAGACGACGCGGACCTCATCGCCGTATTTCTCGCCAAACAGCGCGCGGGCCCCGGATTCGATCGCCTCATCCACGGCCATCAGGCGGGTGACGACCGGGCTGTTCTGCACGATGATGTCGTTGGCGATATCGGAAATCTGCGCCAGCTCTTCCGGGGTGATCGGCTTGGGATGGCTGATGTCGAAACGCAGTCGCTCGGGCGTGACCAGCGAGCCCTTCTGGGCCACGTGATCGCCAAGCACCAGACGCAGCGCTTCATGCAGCAGATGGGTGGCGGAGTGATTGGCGCGAATGGCGCGGCGACGGGCATGATCGACCTGCAATTCAGCCGCCTGGCCGATGCGCAATTCCCCTTCCTCGACCGTCATATCATGCACGAACAGGTCGCCGAGCTTTTTGGTCACGCCGGTGATGCGGGCGCGGAAGCCAGCCCCGGACGCCACGCCCTCGTCGCCAACCTGACCGCCGGATTCGCCATAGAACGGCGTCTGATTGAACACCGCCTGCACGGTTTCGCCGGCGCGCGCCACATCAATTTCGGCGCCGTCGCGCACCAGAGCGACAACGCTGCCCTCGGCCTGCTCGGTATCGTAGCCCAGAAATTCAGTCGCGCCGACACGCTCGCGAATGCCGAACCACACGCGATCGGTAGCGGCCTCGCCGGAGCCGGACCAGTTGGCGCGGGCCAGTTCACGCTGGCGCTGCATGGCGCTGTCAAACGCTTCGGTATCGACGCCAACGCCGCGGGCGCGCAGGGCGTCCTGGGTCAGGTCGAGCGGAAAGCCATAGGTGTCGTAGAGCGTGAACGCGGTTTCGCCGGAGAGGCGATCGCCTTCGCGCAGGTCGCGGGTCTCGTCCTCAAGAATGGCCAGTCCCCGCTCAAGCGTGCGGCGGAAGCGGACCTCTTCCAGACGGAGCGTCTCGGTGATCAGCGCCTCGGCGCGGCCCAGTTCGGGGAACGCCTCGCCCATTTCGCGCTTCAGCGCCGGGAACAGCCGCCACATGAGCGGCTCGCGGGCGCCGAGCAGCTGGCCATGACGCATGGCGCGACGCATGATGCGGCGCAGCACATACCCCCGCCCTTCATTGGACGGCAGCACGCCATCGGCGATGAGGAACGAGCAGGCGCGCAGATGGTCGGCGATGACGCGGTGGCTGACCCCCTGGGGACCATCGGGATCAACGCCGGTCAGATTGGCGACGGCCATGATGAGCGCCCGCATCATGTCGGTGGCGTAGTTGTCGTGCGTGCCCTGCAGCACCGCCGAAATGCGCTCCAGACCCATGCCGGTGTCGATGGAGGGGCGCGGCAGGTTCAGCCGTTCGCCAGGCGCCACCTGATCGAACTGCATGAAGACGAGGTTCCAGATCTCGATGAAACGGTCGCCGTCCTCGTCCGGGCTTCCAGGCGGGCCGCCGGGAATGTGCGGACCATGATCGTAAAAGATCTCCGAACAGGGCCCACACGGACCGGTGTCGCCCATCATCCAGAAATTGTCAGACGTGGGGATACGGATGATCTTGCTGTCAGGCAGGCCAATCTTGCGCCACAGGCCGTGCGCTTCGTCATCTTCCGAATAGACGGTGACGAGAAGCTTGTTCTCCGGAAGGCCGAACTCCTTGGTCACCAGGTTCCACGCCAGTTCAATGGCGTTTTCCTTGAAATAGTCACCAAAAGAGAAGTTGCCCAGCATCTCGAAGAAGGTGTGATGGCGGGCCGTGTAACCGACATTGTCGAGATCGTTATGCTTGCCGCCGGCGCGAACGCATTTCTGCGAGGAGGTCGCCCGCACGTAAGGCCGTTTCTCCGCGCCGGTGAACACGTTCTTGAACGGAACCATGCCGGCGTTGGTGAACATCAGCGTTGGATCGTTCCGGGGAACGAGCGGAGCCGACGGCACGACTTCATGGCCGTTCCTGGCAAAGTAATCGAGGAAGGTCGATCGAATTTCGTTGACGCCGCTCATCAGAAACACGCACTCGGGACAGATGCAGGACGACCGGTCGCCGCCCCTTCAGCACACGTCTTCTAGTGAGGCGACGCGCCCTTGTCGAGATTGGAAACTAGGGCGCCGCGCCAACGGCTCACATGCAGCCGACGCTCCGCCGCCAGACCAGAAGTCAGGAACCAGAAGCAGGGTTGAGCCTCAGACCATGCCGGCGGCCTCTCCTGCCAAACAAGGCAGAAACGCCGGCGGATCATCATCCGCCGGCGTCAGGATCAGGCTTCGCCCTCATCCAGCTCATCTTCTGAAGGATCAATATTCTCCAGAATACGCTCGGCGAGGAGGCCCGCGTTCTGGCGAATGGCGGCCTCGATGCGGTCGGCAATCTCCGGATTTTGCCGCAGGAATGTCTTGGCGTTCTCACGCCCCTGCCCCAGGCGCTGGCTGTCGTATGAGAACCAGGCGCCCGACTTGTCGACGATGCCGCCCTTGACGCCCAGATCGATCAGCTCCCCGAGCTTGGAAATGCCTTCGCCATACATGATGTCGAATTCGACCTGCTTGAACGGCGGCGCCACCTTGTTCTTCACCACCTTGACGCGCGTCGAATTGCCGGTGACCTCATCACGATCCTTGATCGCGCCGGTCCGGCGGATGTCGAGGCGGACTGAAGCATAGAACTTGAGCGCGTTGCCGCCCGTCGTGGTCTCCGGCGAACCATACATCACGCCGATCTTCATGCGAATCTGGTTGATGAAGATGACCATGGTGTTGGAGCGCGAGATGGAGCCGGTTAGCTTGCGCAGGGCCTGGCTCATCAGGCGCGCCTGGAGACCGGGCTGCACCTCGCCCATTTCGCCTTCGATCTCGGCGCGCGGCGTCAGGGCCGCCACCGAATCGATGACCAGCACGTCGATGGCGCCGGAGCGCACCAGGGTGTCAGCGATTTCGAGCGCCTGCTCGCCCGTGTCCGGCTGGGAAATCAGCAGATCGTCCAGCTTGACGCCCAATTTGCGGGCGTACACCGGGTCCAGCGCATGTTCGGCGTCGACGAAGGCGCAAACGCCGCCCTTCTTTTGGGCTTCGGCGATGGTGTGCAACGCCAGCGTGGTCTTGCCGGACGATTCGGGGCCATAAACCTCGATAATGCGACCACGCGGCAGGCCGCCAACGCCCAGGGCGATATCGAGCCCGAGAGAACCGGTGGACACCGTTTCGATCTCGACGGGGCGGTCGTTCTTGCCAAGGCGCATGATGGAGCCTTTGCCAAACGACCGCTCGATCTGGGAAAGCGCTGCGTCGAGCGCCTTTGTCTTGTCCATGGAGGAACCTTCAACGAGCCTGAGCGCGGATTGCGACATTGTCCTGTCCCTTATGGCACGACGCGTCGGACGGCTTCAACGCGTTGTTTGTACTCTCTATGTTCCATGTATCATGTTCGATATATGTTCTCAATCTTATATTGTGGGAAAAGGCAATTTTCCGCTATCTTACATGACGTCGGGGCACTGGCGGCGGGCGATGCGGCAAGCTGGCGCCGGCATCGCGACGGCGCCAGATTCGAGAGCGTCATCGCGACGTAACGTCCGGATGTTCCCGCCCGAGCGCCGCCGTCTGCGGCGGCTTTTACTCCATTTGCGCCTTCACCGCTTCGATGAGTTGCTTCAGGCTGAAGGGCTTGGGCAGGAAGACAAACGCTTCCCCTTCGGGCAGGTTCTTGCGGAAGGCGTCTTCGGCATAGCCGGACACGAATACGATGCGCGCCTGGATATCGCGGGCACGCAACTCGCGCAGCAATGACGGACCATCCATCTCCGGCATGACCACGTCGGAGACGACCAGATCCACCGGCTCGCCCCGCTCTTCCAGCAGGGTGATCGCCTCGCGGCCAGAGGCCGCCTCCAGCACCGTGTAGCCGCGCGTCGACAGGGCGCGGGAGGCAAAGGCGCGCACGGCTTCCTCATCCTCCACCAGCAGGATGACGCCGCGACCGGTGAGGTCCGCCGCCGGCTGGCGGGCGAGAGCCGCTCCCCCCGCCTTCGCCGGCTGCTCTTCCGCCATGTGGCGCGGCAGGAAGATGCGGAAGGTCGTGCCCTTGCCGGGCTCGCTGTCGCACAGGATGAAACCGTCCGTCTGCTTGACGATGCCGTACACCGTCGACAGGCCAAGGCCGGTGCCCTTGCCGACTTCCTTCGTGGTGAAGAACGGCTCGAAGATCTGGACCATGACGTCCGGCGGCATGCCCACGCCAGTGTCGCTCACCTCGATCATCACGTAGTCAGCGGCGGGCATGCTGTCGTCATAGGCGCGGGCCTCCGCCGCCGTGACATTGCTGGTGCGGATGGACACCTTGCCGCCATCCGGCATGGCGTCACGGGCATTGACGGACAGGTTCATGATGACCTGCTCGAACTGGTTGATGTCGGCCTTGACCGGCCAGATGTCGCGCCCGTGATGCACGTCGAGGTCGACGCGCTCGCCCAGCAACCGCTTGAGCAGCAGGGAAACATCCGCCAGCACGTCGCCGACCTGCATCACCTGGGGCCGCAGGGTCTGGCGACGGGAGAACGCCAGCAGGTGCCGCACCAGGGCGGCGGCGCGGTTGGCGTTGCCCTTGATCTGCATGATGTCCTGGAAGGAGGGATCGGTCGGGCGATGTTTGGTCAGCAGCAGGTCGCTGAAGCCGATGATGGCCTGCAAGACGTTGTTGAAGTCGTGCGCCACGCCGCCGGCGAGCTGGCCAATGGCGTTCATTTTCTGGGCCTGGGCGAACTGCGCCTCAAGAGCGCGCTGCTCCGTGGTGTCGAGCGCGTAAATGATCGCCGCTTCGCCCTCGCCTTCGGCGTCGTCAACGCTGCTGACATAGAACCGCGCCGAGCGGCCGCCGTCGCCGGCTATCTGCGCGTCAAAGGGCGCAACCTCCTCCTGCCGCGCGGCGGCGCGCAACGCGGCTTCAAGCTGGGGCGCATCCTTCTCCGCCACAATGCCGTTGACGCCGCCGGCGACCACGTCGGCCGGGAACAGGCGCGAGAACGACGCGTTGCACTGCAATATGGCGCCGTCGCCGGCAATGGTGGCGATGGCGACCGGCGTGTTGTTGAAGAAGCGGGCGAAACGCACCTCCGCCTGACGCTGCCCGTCGGACGCCGCGCCAACAGACGGACGGCCGGACGACCGGTTGAGCACCAGCGTGCGCGACGGCAGGCGCTGCCCGTCTTCACTCACCGGGGCGCGGTGCATCACGCGCACCGGCAGGATGTGGCCGTCACGCCGGCGCAGGTCGAGATCAAGCGTCTCGGTTCCGTTGGCGCCATCCCCGGCCGCTGGCGCGGCGAGCAGTTGCGCCGCGGCGCCCCGGGCCACGATATCGTCGAGCCGGGTCCCGCCGGCCCCCGCGCTGGCCAGATCGATCCCAAGCCAACCGGCGAACGTGGCGTTCATGTAGCCAATGACGCCCACGC
>Ga0182741_1000053_pt1 | contig 188137 bp, 163 predicted proteins | sample eDN5th37CBELigOP_FD_128874 | JGI IMG/M metagenome (GOLD analysis project Ga0182741, IMG submission 128874) | Enriched Organic Plus compost microbial communities from Emeryville, California, USA - eDNA 5th pass 37_C BE-Lig OP (version 2) (version 2) ...
GCATCGAGGACGTCGATCTGCGTGGCACCCTTCTCGGCGGTCGCCCCGAGCTTGGTCCACGTGTGTGTGCGATCGCCGTGCAGGCGGAGCGTCCCGCCCGAGATCATGATGCCGCGGTCGCCCATGCCGGCCATCACGTCTTCGCCCTTCACGTTGTCCGTGAACGTGATCGTCGCGTTACGCGTATGCGGCCGTTCCGGCGTGCCGATCTCGAGCTCGCCGTGCAGCATGATCCACTCGGTCGTGAGCTCGAGGTCGACGTCGTTCGAGAACGTGAGCTTGCCGTCGATGGAGAGACCGCCCAGAGGAGGGGGGCTGACGTCGAGGATCACGTGCTTGTCCTTGGCGATGACGACCTTCTCGCCGTCGGCCGGAAGCTTGTTATTCGGCCAGGTCGCCGGATCGGACCATTTGGTCGCCTGGACCGCTGGTGCTCCTGTGTTCTGGGCCTGGGCGACGGCGAATGCGCCGCCGAGCAGGACAGCCGGAACCAGCGCAAACAGGGCCGAGCGAGACCTTCGACTCATGGCGATATCCCTCCCCTCGGGTGATTTATAAGTTCTGCCCAATATCCGCGAGGGAAGAGATTAGCGCGGCTGTCCGGCTTTCGGCCAGCCCGGACCGGGCGCAGGCGCGGGCGGCTCGGTCCTCGAACGCTCAGTAGGACCCGATAGCAAGTCGGATCTGTTCTTCGAGCTTGCCGATTTCCCGGCTGCGATTTGCAAACCAATCGGTGGACCATATGCGATAGAGCTTCCAGCCGAGCCCTTCGAGCACCTCCTGCCGCAGACGGTCACGGTCACGCGCGCTACGTGCCGAGTGATACGTTGCGCCGTCGCACTCTATGCCGAGCACGAAATGTTCGCGTCGCTCAGGGTGACGGACGGCAAGATCAAGGAAATATCCCGCGACTCCGACTTGAGGCTCGGCTTCGAACCCGAGTTCGCGAATGATCTCGGCGACCTCTCGTTCGAACGGCGATTCGTAATCTCTGCCAGTCCGGACCCCGCGTTCGAGGCGCCCGGAGCGAGCGTACTCCAAGTAGGCTTTCAGAGCCGCGACGCCGGGGTTGGAACCCGATTGAACCGAGATGTTCTCCGGTTTCAGCGACGAGACGAGCACTACCTTTTCTTTCGCTCTCGTGAACAAGACATTGAGCCGCCGGTGTCCTACTTTGCTATTTATCGGACCAAAGCGCTGCATTACCGGGCCGCCTGGGGCGGTCGGCCCGTAAACCGTAGAAATGACGATGATGTCTCGCTCGTCGCCCTGAACGTTTTCGAGGTTCTTCACCATGAACGGTTCGAGCGTCTCTGCCCAGCGTGTCCGGTACTCCTCAAGGAACGAATCGTCCGCGAATAGCTGGTCGAACCGCTCCGCGAGCAGGTCCTTTTGCGGCTGATTGACCGCGACGACGCCAATGGACTTATCTGGGTACATGCGCATTGCGCTCGCAACGTACTTGACGACCTCTTCCGCTTCGCGCACGTTGACATGCGAACGGTAGACGCCATCACCGACGGACAGCAGCTCAACCCCGAGGTGCCCCGAAGACTCGGCTGGCGACGGAAACACGATCAGGCGGTCGCCATAGAACTCGCGATTCGAAAAGGCGATCAGCGAGTGATGACGCGAGCGATAATGCCAATTAAGCTCTCGAGGGCGCCAGCAAGACAGCGCTTTGTCAAGCACCGACTCAACATGGACATCCACTTTATCATCGTCTGAGTCGTCTGCGGTGTCATCCTGGAAGGCATCGAAGAAGGAAGTCGGCGGGAGCTGCATGGGATCGCCAACGACAACCGCCTGCCGTGCGCGCGCAGATGAGCCAATCGCTTCTTCGAGCCGCATCTGGGATGCTTCGTCGATAATGAGAAGGTCGAACATCCCCATCTCCGACGGTAGAAACTGCGCGACTGAGGCGGGGCTCATCATGAAGCAGGGCTTCAGAGCGCGTGCTGCGTCTCCTGCGCGCCGAAGCAGCTCACGCAATGGTAAGTGCCGGCGTTGCTTTCCGATCTCATGCTCGATAAGCGCTCGCTCAGTCCGTTCTCGCGCCGCTCCCCTGCCGACGCCTGGTGGAACCTCCCACTGGCTGAGCGCACATCGCAGCCAATGACGACTGGCCTGCAGATAGTCTTTGTCCAACTTCGCCAAACGGGAACGAAGCGCGGACATCTGCGCGCCGGTCCAGTCGGGCAGATCCTTGATTTCCCGCTGCATGTGATAAATCAGCGACCGGAAGTGCACGCAGCAATAAGCGCGGGAGGCGAGCTCGGCCGGCAGTTTTTCGTCCTCGACCAGTCGGAGGATCTCGGTGGCCGCACCAAAACTCCGCGCTCTAGCACGAAGCCGGCACAGCGTGACCCACTCCGCGATGGCGGAATCCGGTAATTTCTCTATTGCCACCATTCTGGCTTCGATTTCGCGAAGGGTGTGTTCCGGTGCGGTCGCCCGCAACCATTTGGTGACATCGAGCCCGTATCTCTGCGAAATTCGCTCCAACGTTTCTTCGAAACACGCACACGACTTTTGCAGTTCAGCAGAGAATTCGCCAAGGGATTTGAGAACTTCCGCCCAGCGAGTCGAAAGCAAGGCCGCGTGAATCTCTCCGGGCAGCGGCTGCGCAAGAACCTGGTCCGCGTAATCGAGCGTCGTTCTGAGGCTCTGCACGATCTCGTCGGTAGGTTGCACGTTGTTGCCGCACACGTATTGAAACGGGCGAGTGGGTCGCAAGTCGCGCAGCAGATCGGCGATCTGTTTCGCCTTGCGAAGTGCGGCTAGGAGCTCCGTAACGCTCAGTTCTCGCAACGGGCGGGCGTATTGCAGTTTGCGGATACAATCTCGCACAGAGGCAATCTGTTCGAGCTGCAGCTCTACGAGACGCGCGGCCGTGGTCTGTTCCTGGCGCGCCATCGCGTGACACCAACGTTCCGCCTCCCGTTGGTCAGCCTCTCCGATGCCGCGTGTCAATTCCACGAGCAGTTTTGCGTCGCCCTTAAGAAGCGTATCTAAGAACGGTTTCTCAGCTGGCTGTAGCGACGAAAACAGCGCGCGTGCGCGCTTCGCGAAGTCAACGACTCCTTGTAGCGTCGGGAACGGCGTCGAGAGCCCTTTGAAGGACGCCCCAGCGAGCACTCGGAGGTCTGCGTTGGCCTCAAAAGCATCGCACCGCGCAAGAACATCGGCGGCCTCGGAGAAGACTTGCGCAATCTCGTTTCGCGATGCCTTACGCTTCACAGCGATCTGACGGTAATGGCGCTTTGCCGCACGGTAGTCCGCCGAGAATAGGCGCGTGAAAAGATTTGCCGCGATCAGCGTGCGGGAGTAATGCCGCAGCTCGGCCGCACTCGCAATACGATTGAGATCCACTTTACATCCGAGCTCGGAGAGGTCGTTCCGCAATTCCGCGGCTTCGCGAGCGAATGCCGCCAATTGCTCTTCGGCGTGGGGTTCGTAGAGCATAGCGGCGCGTGCGCTCAGCACAGTGGGCGGCGTCTCCCGCAGCAAGGCGAGTGCCTTCAGCAGGTTGCGCAGCTCCAGGACGCCAAGCGGGAGCGATATACCCGCTGCGTGGCAGAAGTACTCCGCAGAGCTAATCGTGCGCTTCGCGACATTGGCCGAGCGTTCCAGGTCGTCGAGGATCTCGGCGCGTGGAAGCTGACATGTGTCCGTGATGCTGAGCGCGGCAAGGTGTTGCTGGAGCTGCCGCGCTTGTTCGATCAGTGAGTCGGCTTGCGCAATGACACGGTCTGGCTCCGAAAAGAAGTTGGCGAGAACCTTGCGCTCCTGGCACAGTGCTGCGAGGTCGCGCTCGAGTCTGCGAAGGGCGGCGACGTCGGCCGGTGTCTTTATCATGCCGAGCAGCTTCGTCTCGACACCAGGGACCGAAGGCGGTAGAGCCATTAAGGCCGTGGCGAGGGACTTGTACGCTGGGAAGCGCTCATCGGCGGGAAAGCCATAGGTGTTCGCCCACACCTCACCTATACGGCGGACGTCGCCGGCGACTTCGCGCAGCCTCACACAGTCGGCGAGCAAGGCGCCCTGGTCGCCACCTTCGGGGCAGGGGTTTTCGAACCCGTTCAATGGGTGCGCCTGGATCGAGCCGGCGATTTCGGCGCACTTCGACCAGGAGACGGCAATCTGATCAAGTAGATTCCGCCGTTCGTCGAGCTGGTGGCGGGCGACATCCGCGGCGCCGGTATCTCGAATACTATCTAGTTCGCGCAGGATCGCGGGCGCCAATCCGCGGCGTGCACTCTGCTCCTCCCAGTAAGCCTCGTGCAATGTGTAGCCGGTTGGACCGATTGGACGATTCATGACGTCGACGTAGCGTCGTAGTGCATCGCGGGTCGTCCTCAAGCCGTCAAGGGTCTCTTGCAGCTTCGCGTTGTCCCCAAGTACCGGGAGTCTGAGTCGCTGCTCGAATGATTCCAGAACGCGCTTCTTCTGCACCTTCGTCGAATGAAGCTCAAGGAGAAAGTCGCCGAGACCCGCTTCTTTGAGCCGGTTCGCAACAACATCCAATGCGGCCATCTTCTCAGCGACGAACAATACCCGCTTACCTTGGGCGAGGGCCGCTGCGATCAGATTAGTAATTGTCTGACTCTTCCCTGTCCCCGGTGGTCCCTTTAAGGCGAAGCTGCGCCCCTGCATCACATCGAGGATCGCTGCGAACTGGGAGGAATCCGCGTCGGTGATGAGGACTGGTACTTGTCGGTCGGCCTCCGGCGAATCAGGGTGGATCCGATCTGCGTCGATAGAGCCGGTCTCGGCAGTGTCCGCCCCGACTATGAGTGCCGAGATCAGTGGATGCCGCTCGAGGGGGGCGGTCGGCCAGCGATCGGAGGCGAGGTCCTCGTACATCGCCAATCGCGTAAACGAGAAGTGGCTGACGACGACTTGCCGAAGCACGCGCCATCTCTTCTGCGATTCGATCGCGCGTTCGACCCGCTGCATGTAGTCTTCGGGCAGGTCCCCATCCTCGAACTCTGGCAATACGAGGTCGAAGTTCCGCTTGAGCCGCTCGCGTAGCGTAATGTTGATTAGCGCGTCAGCGCCTTCGCCAGACTGGACAAAATATCGATAGCGGTGATGCTTGAGTTCTCGGTCGATTTGCACCGGCAACAGGAGCAACGGAGCGAAATGTGTCTTGTCACTGTTATCGGCCTCGTGCCATTCGAGAAAGCCGAACGCCACGTATAACGTACTGATACCGATCTCTTGTTGTGTGAGGTTCGCGAGTTCTCGAATTGAGCGAAGTTTGGCTTCCAGGTCGTCTTCGAAATATAGGGTCTGAATCCGGTTGTCTTGGTGTGCGGCGCGGTCCGAGCGCTGACGAGGAAGTTCGAAGCTTGGGTCGACGCCGCACTGACGCGCCCATTCTTCGATGTTAATTCGCCGCCTTCGGGTTCGGGGTCGCAGTCCTTCGGCGGACTCTGCATTGCTCTCTGCCGTACCTGTTGCATCGGACGCACTGGAGGCAGTGTCGCCGGCAGTCGCTTCGTCCGGTGGATCTGGTAAACCGACGAAGTACAGCTTCGTTGGCGTCTGCTCGTCCACAAGACGCTCGTACAACTGATCCGGAACCTCGTCCACGATGCGTATCGAGCGCCTGGATCGGTCTGAGAACTTGAAACTGAGAAGAGGATTCCTATTGGTGAGATCGAGGAGCTTTCGGCGCAGCTCCTCCAAACCTTGCCGCACCAGGTGATCGATGCGACCGTCGTGTTCGATTCTCGCGACCATCCGACTCTCCGCTGCCACGGCCGGGCGAACCGGGTATCGTCGTGCGACCGACGAAAAGGGAACGGCCAACACAGGCGACGATCCGCCCATGCCGCTTGCCGCTGGGCTGGATGCTAACGATCCGGGAGCGGGTCGACCGCGATCTACCGCACGTCTTCGAGGAGAGGGCGGCGTAAATTACACGGGGGAACGTTCTCCGCATCGGCCATATCGGTGGCGCAGCCTTGCTCGACAAGTTCTTGCGAACGAGGGTATTCGTGAGAGTGGACCACGTGTTAGGGCGGTTCTCGCGTGTGACGCAAATCACGCAAAGGCAATGAGGAGCCAAACGGGTACCGAGCGGCAGACAGAAGCGTGGCCGGAGAAAGAACCTTGCGCGCGCAACGCTACGGCTCGATGAGCCCGTGGCGAATCGCGATCAACGTGAGCTCGGACTGATTCGTGACCCCGAGTTTCTGCTTCACGTTATATAGATGCGTGCCGACCGTCGACGCAGAGAGCTTGAGCTCCTCCGCGATGCGCTGCACCGTCGCCCCGCGCGCGAGCCGCAGGAACACGTCGAACTCCCGCTCCGACAGCCGCTCGATCGGCGACTTGGCTCCGCCATCGAGCTCCTCGAGCGCAAGCTTCTGCGCGACCGCTGCATCGATGTAGCGCTTCGACGCCGCGACCGTCGTCAGCGCCTCCTTCAGCGTCTCCGGCGCGCTGCGCTTCGATAGGAACCCGAGCGCACCCTCGCGCAGCGCGCGGCGCGCATGCATCGGATCGTCGTACGCGGAGAGCGCGAGCACGCGGGCGCGCGGATCCCGCGCGCGAATGCGTTTCAGCGCCTCGAGCCCGCCCATGCCGGGCATCGCGATGTCGAGGATCAGGACGTCCGGCTCGAGCTCCGCGTACTGGCGGCACGCGGCCTCGCCGGAGTCGGCCTCGCCGACAACGCGGATGTCGCCCTCGGCCTCGAGGAGCATCCTGAAGCCGGTGCGCACGACCGCGTGATCGTCTACGAGCAGCACTCGGATCATGCGGCCTCCGTTGCAGCGACGAGCGGGATCTCGGCCGACAGCAGCACGCCGTGCGGCGCGCGGCTTCGAACCTCGAAGCGTCCGCGGAGCGCCTCGACCCGCTCGGCGAGCCCGCGCAGGCCGAAGCGGCCCGGCCGCGGGAAGTCGGCAGGCAGCCCGCGGCCATCGTCCGCGACCGTGACGACGATGCGTTCGTCGTTCCCGTCGACGTCGATCTCGACGGACGACGGGTGCCCATGCCGCAGCGCGTTGATCAGTCCTTCCTGCACGATGCGATAGATCGTGAGCGCGACGCTGTTGCCCAATTCTGCGTCCAGGCGATGGCGAACGGAGAGCGCAACGCCCGGATAGCGCCGCTGCCAGTCGCGGACGAGGTTCTCGAGCGTGTCGCTGAGGCCCAGCGTGTCGAGCGTCAGCGGCTCGAGCCGCGGGATCAGCCCGTGCATCGCGTCGTAGAGGCGCGCGGCCTCGTCCGCGATCAGCCGCGCGGTCTCGACGGTCTGCGGCGGCGCCTCGGGGCGCGCGGCGATTGCCAACGCCAGGCTCCGGATCGCCGTCACGGACTGGCTGAACTCGTCGTGCAGCTCGTGCGCGATCATCCTGCGCTCCTCCTCGAGGCGCTGCTCGACGAGCCGTCCGAGCTCGCGGCGTTCCTCGAGCCGCGCTTCCGCTTCGCGCGCCTTCCGCTCCGCATCGACCTTCTCCTCGACGGCCTGCGCCATCGCGTTGAATGCCTCGCCGATCGCGCGCGCATCGGCCCCGGGCAGCGGCGGCAGTCTGAAGCCGAGATCGCCGCCGCGAATCCGCGCGAGACCATCGACGATGACCGGGATCGGCTTCAGCGCGCGGCGCACGAGCGCGAACGCCGCACCGTTCACGACGACGAGCATCACGGCCGCGATCGAGAGGAGGGACACGAACGCATCCCAGCCGTCGAGCACGGCGCGCGACGCATCGACCTCGAGGAGCAGCGCGCCGCCGCCTGCGAGCTCGAACCGCTGCCGCGCTTCATCGGGCGTCAAAAGCCGCGCGAACCAGGCGGGTGCCTCGCGTCCGACTTTCCACGTCGACGCCGGCGAGCGGTAGAGCACCTGGCCGTCCGGGGCGAGCAGCGTGATGTCGTGCGCACGGACGCGGCCGAGCTCGTCCAGGAACTCGACGAGCCGGTCGGGCTCCTCGTCGAACGCGTGCAGCGACGCGACGTGCTCGAGAAGCTGCGCGGCGACGCGGTTCGCGGCCGTGATCTCCTCGGCGATCGACACCCGCGCGCGCTGCACGTCCGCGATCAGGAGCACGGCGACGAACGCGGCCGAGAGCCCCGAGACGATGAGGTTGAGGCGCGTTCGCAACGTCATGATTCGAGCCGAGTGTGCATCACGCCCCGCGTCCGGTCACGCGCGACCGGCGAGGTTCAAGAAAATCATGAGGCGAGATTCATGATCGCGCGGGTTCCGGCCGCCGCCCAGGCCCCGCCATGCTGGCCGAGGCCGCTGTGGCCATGATTCGAGGAGAAGACAAATGCGTTGGGAAACCCCGCAAGCGATCGATCTTCGGTTCGGCATGGAAATCACGATGTACATCGCCAACCGTTGATGCCTCGAGGGCGTGTCCGCGGGAATGCCCGCGGCGCGCCCGCTACCAAGTCAGATGAGAATCACAGTGCTCGGCTCCGCCGCGGGCGGCGGGTTCCCGCAGTGGAACTGCCACTGCCGGAACTGCGCGGGCGTACGCGCGGGGAGCGTCCGGGCGCGGCCGCGTACGCAGTCGTCGATTGCGGTCACGGGCCTCGATCCCGAGTCGTTCGTGCTCGTGAACGCGTCACCCGATCTTCGCGTGCAGCTCGACGCGCACGCGCCGGCGCGTCCGCAGCGGGGACCGCGCGACACCGGCATCGCGGCGATCGTCCTCGTCGACGCGCAGCTCGACCATACGGCAGGGCTCTTCCTGCTGCGCGAGGCGGGCGCGCCTTGGGCCGTGTACTGCACGGACCGCGTCCACGAGGATCTGACGCACGGCAACCCCGTCTTCCCGGTGCTCTCACACTACTGCGGCGCGGAGCGCGTCGCGCTCGCACCGGACGGGCAGACGTTCGCCGTCGAGGGCGCGCCCGGCGTCGAGTGGCGGGCGCTGCCCGTCGCGAGCAAGCCGCCGCCGTTCTCGCCGAACCGCGCGCGGCCGGAACAGGGCGATAACGTCGCGCTCGTGCTCCGCGACGAGGCGTCCGGCCGATCCGCGCTCTACGCGCCCGGCCTCGGCGAGATCGACGAGACGATCCGGCGCGCGATGCACGAGGTCGATTGCGTGCTCGTCGACGGCACGTTCTGGAGCGACGACGAGATGGTCCGTGTCGGCGTGTCGGGCAAACGCGCGCGCGACATCGGCCACCTGCCGCAGAGCGGCCCCGGCGGGATGCTCGAGCACCTCGCGGAGCTTCCGTCGTCGACGCGGAAGATCCTGATCCACATCAACAACACGAACCCGATCCTCGACGAGGACTCGCGCGAGCGGGCCGTGCTCGCGGAGCACGGCGTCGAGGTCGCATGGGACGGCATGGAGATCGAGCTGTGAGCACCGCACCGAGCACCATCGCGCGCAGCGACGACGAGCCCTGGAGCCGCGAGGAGTTCGAGCGGCGGCTGCGCGAGATGGGGAGCCGCTATCACATCCATCACCCGTTCAACGTGATGTTGAACACGGGACGCGCGACCGGCGAGCAGATCCAGGGCTGGGTCGCGAACCGCTACTACTACCAGATCAGCATCCCGATCAAGGATGCGGCGATCCTCGCGAATTGCCCGGACCGTGAGGTGCGCCGTGCGTGGGTGCTGCGCATCCTCGATCACGACGGCTACGGCGACAATCCGGGCGGGATCGAGTCATGGCTGCGGCTTGCGGAAGCCGTGGGCTTGAGCCGCGAGCGCGTCGAGAGCCTCGTCGACGTCCTGCCGGGCGTGCGTTTCGCGGTCGATGCGTACGTGAACTTCGCGCGGCGCGCGCCGTGGCAGGAAGCCGCCTGCTCGTCGCTGACCGAGCTCTTCGCGCCCGAGATCCACAAGCAGCGCCTCGCGAATTGGCCCGAGCACTATCCGTGGATCGAGCGGCGGGGGCTCGAGTATTTCCAGAGTCGCGTGGGGCTTGCGCAGCGCGACGTCGAGCACGGCTTGAAGCTTACGCTCGAGCATTTCACGACGCGTGCCGCGCAGGAGCGCGCGCTCGAGATCCTGCAGTTCAAGCTCGACGTGCTCTGGCAGATGAACGACGCGCTCGCGCTGCACTATGGAGTGACGGCATGAGCGCCCCTGCAGATACCGCGCGCCCGCGCGTTGCCCGCGGCTATCGCCTGCAGTGGGAGGAAGCGCAGCAGGCGCACGTGCTGCTCTATCCCGAGGGCATGGTGAAGCTCAACGGCTCTGCCGGCGCGATCATGAGCCGCTGCGACGGCGCGCGCACGATCGCCGACATCGTCGCCGATCTCGAGGCGACGTACGGCGTGATCGGGCTCGAAGGCGACGTGAAAGCGTTCGTCGCGCTCGCGCTCGAGCGGAACTGGCTCGAGCTCGATCCCGCGGAGGCGCACCCATGAGCGCGGCCGAAGTGGAAGCCGTCGGCAAGCCTGCGGTCGGTCCGCCGCTCTGGCTCCTCTGCGAGCTCACGTACCGGTGTCCGCTGCATTGCGTGTTCTGCTACAACCCGGTCGACATGCGCGCCACGGGGCCCGAGCTTTCGACGGACGACTGGCTGCGCGTGCTGCGCGAGGCACGCGCGCTCGGCGCCGTGCAGCTCGGCCTCTCCGGCGGCGAGCCGCTCGCGCGTGACGATCTCGAGGAGATCGTCGCGGAGGCGCACGTGCTCGGCTACTACGTCAATTTGATCACGTCCGGCATCGGGCTCAACGAGCAGCGCATCCGCGCGCTGAAGGAGGCGGGGCTCGACCACATCCAGCTCTCGTTCCAGGACTCGACGCGCGAGGTCAACGATTTCCTGAGCAGCACGCGGACGTTCGAGCTGAAGGCGAAGGTCGCGGCGCTGATCAAGCGCTACGACTACCCAATGGTGCTCAACGTCGTGCTGCATAGGCTCAACATCGATCACGTCGAGCAGATCCTCGACATGGCGGAGCGCCTGGGCGCGGAGTACGTCGAGCTCGCGAACACGCAGTACTACGGCTGGGCGTGGAAGAACCGCGAAGCGCTGCTCCCGACCCGCGAGCAGCTGCGGCGCGCGGAGGAGGCGACGCAGCGTTTCCGCGACAAGGTCGGCTCGCGGATGCGCATCTTCTTCGTGATCCCGGACTATTTCGAGCGGCGGCCGAAGGCGTGCATGAACGGGCTCGGGTCGATCTTCCTGACGGTCGCGCCGGACGGCACGGCGCTCCCGTGCCAGTCCGCGCGAATCTTGCCGGGCCTCGAGTTCCCGAACGTGAAGACCACGGGCATTCGCGAGATCTGGTACGACTCGGACGCGTTCAATCGCTTCCGCGGTGAGGGATGGATGAAGGAGCCGTGCCGCAGCTGCCCCGAGCGGTCCCGCGACTTCGGCGGCTGCCGGTGCCAGGCGTACCTGCTGACCGGCGATCCGACGAACGCGGACCCCGTCTGCGAGCTCTCGCCGCACCACGGGCTCGTCACGGCCGCCGTCGACCGGGCGGAGCGCGCGGCACACGCGGGCGTCGAGCACCCGCTCGTTTTCCGCGATCACCGGGCCTGAGCGGCGGATGCCCGTTCGACGGGGCCGCCGCATCCGCCTCCGGCTCGCGTAGACTGTTGCCCATGTCCTGGCTCGCCTGGTTGTTCCTGATCGCCGTCGTCAGCCGCGCCGGCGTGCGGCTGTGGCTCGCGACCCGACAGATCGCCGCGGTCGAAGCACGCCGCTCGAAGGTGCCGCGGCTCTTCGCGAACGACATCTCGATCGCGGAGCACGAGACCGCCGCGGACTATTCGGCGGCGCGGATGCGCATCACGCGGGTCGGCGCGGTGACGGGCGCCGTCGTCGCGCTCGCGCTGACGTTCGGCGGCGGCATCGCGGCCGTCGACGCGCTGTGGCGGGCCACGGCGCTCGAGCAGCCGTGGCTCGGCCTCGGCGTCGTGCTGACCGTGCTCGCGCTCATGAAGCTCGTCGAGGTCCCGTTCGCGGTCTGGCGGACGTTCGGGCTCGAGGCACGGTTCGGCTTCAATCGGACGTCGCCGCGGCTCTTCGCGAGCGACCTCGCGAAGCGCACGCTGATCGGCGCGGTGATCGCGGCGCCGATCACGGTCGGCGCGATCCTGCTGGTCGAGCGGGGCGGGGCGTTCTGGTGGCTCTACGCGTGGGTCGGCTGGCTCGCGGTGATGTTCGGGCTGACGTGGGCGTGGCCGCGCGTCGTCGCGCCGCTCTTCAACCGCTTCGCGCCGCTGCCGGACCGCTCGCTCGCGAAGCGCCTCGAGTCGCTGCTCGAGCGCTGCGGGTTCAAGTCCGGCGGGCTCTTCGTGATGGACGGCTCGCGCCGCTCCGCGCACGGTAACGCGTACTTCACGGGCGTCGGCCGGAACAAGCGCATCGTGTTCCTCGACACGCTGCTCGCGAAGCTCGATCCACCCGAGATCGAGGCCGTGCTCGCGCACGAGCTCGGGCATTTTCGGCTGAACCACATTCGAAGGCGGCTGGTCGCGTCGGCGCTCTTGTCGCTCGCGGGGCTCGGGCTCCTCTCGCTGCTCGCGTCGAACGACGGTTTCTACGCGGCGCTCGGCGTGCCGACGCCGTCCGCGCACGCGGCGCTGCTTTTGTTCGTGGTGTGCGCGCCGGCCTTCACGTTCTTCGGCACGCCGCTCGCCGCCTGGTGGTCCCGCCGCCACGAGCTCGAGGCGGACGACTTCGCCGTCGCGCACACGAGCGCGCGCGACCTCGCCGGGGCGCTCGTCAAGCTCTATCGCGACAATGCGGCGAACCTGACGCCGGACCGGCTCTACTCGGCGTTCTACGACTCGCATCCGCCCGCGCTCGTCCGCGTCGCGCGTCTGCGCGCGATCCCGGTGCCGTCGGGAGCCGACCCGGCACCCGCCGCCCGGACCGCGGTGCTAGAGTAACCGCGATGGCAACGAGCAACTGGATACCGGCGGTCGCGGCGGCCGCGTGGCTTGGGCTCGCCGGCTGCGCCCAGGAGACGCCGGCGCAAGCGCCCGACGCCGAGGGCGGGGCTGCGCAGTCGTCCGGTGCGCCGACCGTCGAGGAGGCGCGGGAGTTCATCGCGGCCGCGGAGCGCGAGCTCGAGGAGCACGGCGAGCTCGCGGGGCGCGTCTTCTGGGTCCAGGCGAACTTCATCACGTTCGATACGAACTGGCTCGCGGCGCGGATCGGCGCCGAGTCGACCGAGCTCGCGGTCCGGCTCGCGAACGGGACGAAGCGTTTCGACGGGCTCGACCTGCCCGAGGACCTCGAGCGCAAGATGAACATCCTGCGCACCGGTATCGTGCTGCCTGCGCCGTCGCGGCCGGGCGCCGCGCAGGAGCTTTCCGAGATCGCGACGTGGCTCGAGTCGACGTACTCGACCGGCACGTACGAGCATCGCGGCGAGCGGCTCGACCTTCCGGCGCTCGAGCGCATCATCGACTTCTCCCGCGACCCGCAGGAGCTCGCCGAGGTCTGGGCCGGCTGGCGGACGGTCTCGATGCCGATGGCTGAGCGCTATGCGCGGATGGTCGAGATCGCGAACGAAGGCGCGCGCGAGCTCGGCTTTTCGAATCTCGCCGAGATGTGGCTCTCGGGCTACGAGATGCCGCCCGAGGACATGGAGGCGGAGGTCGATCGCCTGTGGAGCCAGGTCGAGCCGCTCTACGAGCAGCTCCATTGCGAGGTGCGCGCGGGGCTCAACGCATTCTACGGCGACGACGTGCAGCCTGCGGAGGGGCCGATCCGCGCGGACCTGCTCGGCAACATGTGGGCGCAGTCGTGGGCGAACATCTACGACATCGTCGCGCCGGAAGGCGGGGACGCTGGCATCGATCTGACGCGGATCCTCGAGGAGCAGGGCTACACGCCGCGGCGGATGATCGAGACCGGCGAGGCGTTCTTCACGTCGCTCGGGTTCGAGCCGCTGCCCGAGACGTTCTGGGAGCGCTCGCTGATCGAGCAGCCGCCGGACCGCGACGTCGTGTGCCACGCGTCCGCATGGAACGTCGACGCGAGGGACGACCTGCGGATCAAGATGTGTACCGAGATCAACGCGGAGGACTTCCAGACGGTCCACCACGAGCTCGGCCACAACTTCTATCAGCGCGCGTACAACCATCAGGACTATCTGTTCCGCGAAGGCGCGCACGACGGCTTCCACGAGGCGGTCGGCGACTTCGTCGCGCTGTCGATCACGCCGGAATACCTGCGGCAGATCGGTCTGATCGATCAGGTGCCGGATCCTTCGGCGGACCTCGGGTTGTTGATGCAGCAGGCGCTCGACAAGATCGCGTTCCTGCCGTTCGGCATGCTCGTCGATCAGTGGCGCTGGCGGGTGCTACGCGGGGAGATTTCGCCTGCGGAATACAACGACACGTGGTGGGCGCTGCGCGAGCGGTATCAGGGCGTGCGTCCGCCGGTCGAGCGGCCCGCGAACGCGTTCGATCCGGGCGCGAAGTACCACATCCCGGCGAACGTGCCGTATCTGCGCTATTTCCTGTCGTTCATTCTGCAGTTCCAGTTCCACCAGGCCGCGTGCGAGATGGCCGGCTGGCAGGGACCGCTACACCGTTGCTCGATCTACGGCAACGAGGAGGTCGGCCGGCGGTTCCGGGAGATGCTCGAGCTCGGCGCGTCCGTGCCGTGGCCGGAGGCGCTCGAGCGCTTCACCGGCACGCGCGAGATGGACGCCTCTGCGATCATCGCGTACTTCGAGCCGCTGATGGCGTATCTCGAGGAGCGCAACGCGGGCCGCCAGTGCGGCTGGTGAAAATTGTGTCAGACACCTTTTTCCGGCGAAAAAGGTGTCTGACACAATTTTCGCCGGGCTCTGCCCCCGATTTCTTCACTGCACGGGGATCGCGAAGCGGTCGCAGTAGGCTCTGAAGCGCGCGAGCTCCGTCTCGCGGTCGAGCCCGTATTCGTCGAGCGAGTAGCGGTGCACGCCGTGCTTGTTCTTCGGATTGGCCGCGAGATGCCGCTCCATCGCGGCGCGCGCCTCGGGCATCAACGGCCAGCCGAGGAAGTCGTAGATGCGCTCGATCGTCTCGATCGGCCGGCTCTCGGTATCGTCGTACGAGACGTCGAGGAACTGCGTGGCGGGCGCGAGATCGCGCACGCACAGGAATCGATCGAGCGCATCGGCCCAGCGGCGCGTCCAGTCGGCCGCGATCGCGGCCGGGTCGGCGCTGTCGCTGAACGCCTTGCGCAGCACGGTCGCGTGGCTCGCCATCGACGCCATCACGCGCAACGGATCGCGATGCGTCTGGATGATCTTCGCGTCGGGATAACGCTCGAGCAGCGCGTCGAGCGCGAAGAGGTGGCCCGGCGCCTTCAATACCCAGCGCTTGCCCGGACGGCGCGCGTCGAGGTGCTGGAGGAACCGGTAGTGGAAGTCGTACGCGAGCGCCTGGCCGCTCCGCTCGAACCAGTCCTCGTACGACGGCACGTCGTGCGTCGTGTGGAACTGGATGCTCATGAACACGTTCGCCGTGATCGCGATGCACTCCTGCGGCAGATCCGGCGCGATCGGGTGGATGCGCTTGAACTCGGGCGCGAGCCGATTCGCCCACGCGAGCCGCGCCGCAGTCTTCTCGCGCAGCACGTGCTCGTCGCCGGACGCGGCGGGCCGCGCGGGGAACATGACTTCCCACGTGAGCGGCACGCGGTTCTCCGCGTCCTCGGCCATCAGGTTGTGCAGCAGCGTCGTGCCCGTGCGCGGCAGGCCGATGATGAACACGGGCGCCGTGATCGATCGGGTCTCGATCGTCGGATCGGCCGCGCGCTCGGCCTCCATGTAGAGAAGGTTCTCGAGCAGGCTGACGATCATCTCGCGGACGGTGATCCGCCCGAGTGTCGTGAGCCGTGCCTCGCGCCGATAGGACTCGAGCAGCCGCTCGAGCGGCTCCTCGAATGCCCAGTCACCGAACTCGGTCAGGCCCGTTCGCCGGCGCGCCGCCTTCTTCATCGACTCGAGGTCGAGCGACGGGCCTTCCATGCCGATCAGGCGCAATGCTTTGCCGCCGGCATTCAGCACGCCGACACCGGCGGCCACGCAGCTCTCTGAGAAGCTCATCGACGTAGAGACGGCTTTTGCTACCATTCGAGCGCGGCATTGTCCCTTACGCGCCCGACGCGACGCAACGGCAGAACGACGTATGACACTCGAAGAGCTCCGCGGCCTGATCTACGACGTGCCCGACTTCCCGAAGCCGGGAATCGTCTTCAAGGACATCACCCCGCTCCTGCAGCATCCGGCAGGGTTCCGCGAGACGATAGAGCGCCTCGCGCAGGGCGCGGAAGCCTTTCGCGCCGAGCACATCCTCGCAATCGAGTCGCGCGGCTTCATCTTCGGCGCAGCGCTCGCGAATCGGCTCGGGCTTCCGATGCATCTCGTGCGCAAGCGCGGCAAGCTGCCTCGTGCGGCGGTCAGCATCCAGTACGAGCTCGAGTACGGGCTCGACCACCTCGAGGTGCATGCGGATTCGATTCGTCCGAACGCGCGCTACCTGATCGTCGACGACGTGATCGCGACGGGCGGCACGGCCGCGGCGACGGGCGCGCTCGTGCGGCAGCAGGGCGGCGTCGTCGCGGGCTTCGCGTTCGTGATCGAGCTCACGTTCCTCGCCGGGCGCAGGGCGCTCGGCGAGGCGCCGATCGTCGCGTTGATCGATTATTGAGGAAAACCCTTAACTGGCTCAGTACGCGCGCTTCAGGATGAAGTCGCTGAGCCACTCGAGCCCGCCGCCGCGCGGGCCGAACGTCCCGAGCGCCGCCATCGCGCGCGCGTGAAGCTCGTCGGCGCGCCGCCGCGCGCCGTCGAGGCCGAGGATCACAGGGTAGGTCGACTTGTCGTTTGCGGAGTCGCTTCCCGCGTTCTTGCCGAGCGTCGCCGTGTCCTGCTCGACCTCGAGGAGATCGTCGCGAATCTGGAACACCAGGCCGATGTCGCGCGCGAAGACGTCGAGCTGCTCGCGCTCGGCGTCCGAGAGCTCCACGAGCTCGCTCGGCATCATGATCGACGCGCGGATCAGCTCGCCGGTCTTGCGGCGGTGGATGTCCTCGAGCTGTGCCTCGCCGACCCGTTGCCCCTCGGCCGCGATATCGAGCGCCTGTCCGCCGACCATTCCCGCGGGGCCCACCGCGTGCGCGAGCCGGCGGATCACGCGAATCTGCCGGTCCGGGCGATCCGCGAGCGCCGGATCGTCGCACAGGATCTCGAACGCGAGCGCCTGGAGCGCGTCGCCCGCGAGGATCGCGGTGGCCTCGTCGAACGCACGATGCGTAGTGGGGCGCCCGCGGCGCAGGTCGTCGTCGTCCATCGCCGGCAGGTCGTCGTGGACGAGCGAATACGCATGGACCAGCTCGACCGCGGCGGCGATGGAATCGACGCCGCCCTCGGCCCCGCAAAGCTCGGCGCTCGCGTACACCAGGAGCGGCCGAACGCGCTTGCCGGCGCCGAGCACCGAGTAGCGCATCGCATCGCGCAGCCGCTCGGGCGTCCCGTCGTCGGCGGAGAGTATGTCCGTGAGACGCTCGTCGACCCGACGCCGATAAGCGTCCACCCGCTCGGCAAACCCGCTCGTAGAGGCTCGTGCTATCATGGCCGGCCATCGTAGCACCGAAATCGCGTGCGCGGCGCATGCTGTGAGTGTCGTACTGAGCCGATCGACAGGCGTCGATTCAGCAGATATTGCCTATCAGGCGCAGATTCTTCCGGGAGTCTCGCGAACGTTCGCGTTGACGATCCCGGTGCTGCCCGAGCGTCTCGCCGAGGTCGTGACGAACGCGTATCTGCTGTGCCGCATCGCCGACACCATCGAGGACGACGTCGGCCTCGATAACGAGCAGAAATCGCGCTTTCACGAGCGCTTCATCGCGGTCGTCGAAGGCAGCGAGCCGGCGGAGTCGTTCGCCACGGATCTCGTGCCGTTGCTGTCGAACCGCGTGCTGCCGGCCGAGCGCGACCTGATCGAGAACACCGCGGCCGTCATTCGCGTGACGCATAGCTTCCTGCCCGAGGAGCGCGCTGCGCTGACGCGCTGCGTTCGCGTGATGTGCGCGGGCATGCCGGAATTTGCGCGGAATAGAAGTCTCAAGGGGCTCGACGATCTCGACGAGATGGCGTCGTACTGCTACTACGTCGCCGGCGTCGTCGGCGAGATGCTGACCGAGCTCTTCATCCTGCATTGCCCCGAGCTCGAGCGGCATCGCGAGCGCCTGATGCGGCTCGCGGTCTCGTTCGGCCAGGGGCTGCAGATGACAAACATCCTGAAGGACATCTGGGACGATCGCAGCGCCGACGCGTGCTGGCTGCCGCGCTCGGTGTTCAGAGGCGAGGGGTTCAGCCTCGAGCGGCTCGAGGACGAGCATCTTTCGCGCAGCTTCCGCGAAGGCCTGAATCACCTTCTCGGCGTCGCGCATGCGCACCTGCGCAATGCGCTCGAGTACACGTGCCTGATCCCGAAGCGCGAGGTCGGCATCCGCCGCTTCTGCCTGTGGGCGATCGGGCTCGCCGTGCTCACGCTGCGCAAGATTCATCGCAATCCCCACTTCCGGTCGGGCGCCGAGGTCAAAGTCTCGCGCCGCACCGTCAAAGCGACCATCGTGACGACGAACCTCACGCTGATGAGCAATCGAGCGCTGCGGCTGATGTTCGAGCGCGCGGCGGAAGGCCTGCCGCTCGTCAGCCTCGAGCCCTCGCCGTTCGACGTCCGGAGACGAGCCCCGGGACGACTGGATGCTGGCTGAAGCCGGCGAAGCCCGATCGCAAGCGCCCGTAGCCCGAGTCGCCGTGATCGTCGCGCTCGGCGTCGAGCGCGCGTGCATCGGGCCGACCGGCCCGCGCGTCACGCTCGTGCAGAGCGGTCCGGGCGGGGCGCGGGCGGCCGATGCGGCGGGCACGGTGCTTGCAGCCGGCGCGTGCGCGCTCGTCTCGTTCGGCCTCGCGGGCGGCGTCGCGGCCGACGCGCGCCCCGGGCGCCTGCTGTTGCCGCGGGAAGTCGTCACGCCGGACGCGCGACGCTTCGTCGTCGAGCCCCGCTGGCATTCCCGGCTCGCCGCCGCGCTCGCGAGCGTCGACGAGCGGCCGTTGCTCGCCGCGGCCGGCGTCGTCGCGAGCGCGGACGAGAAGCGGAGGGCGGCAGCGCTCGGGGCGGCGGGCGTCGACCTCGAGTCGGGCGCGATCGCTGCGGCCGCGGCCAAGGCAGGCATCCCGTTCGCCGTGATCCGCGCGGTCGCCGACGGGCCCGGCGACGAGCTGCCGGCAGGCATAGACACGTGGGTCGGCGCTGACGGCGAGACGCGGCTCGCGCGCGTCGTTCTGGCGGCGCTCAAGCCCGCGAACTGGGTGCCGCTCGTGATGCTCGCGCGGCGCTACGCGGCGTCCCGCCGCAGCCTCGAATACGCCGCGCGGCGCCTCGCGCAAGAGGACTTTCTGTTCGCATGACCGCGTTGACCGACTGGACCTCCGCGGCGCTCGTGCGTTGGGTCGGTTTCGTCCTGCGCTTTCGCTGGCCCGTGGTCGTCGTGTCGCTGCTCCTCGCGGCGCTCGCGCTGCACTACGCGTCGACCCGCCTCGGCATCAACACGGACACGGCGAACATGATCTCGCCGGAGCTCCCGTGGCGGCAGGACTTCATCGAGTTCCGCGACGCGTTCCCCGCGCGGGACCGCAACGTCGCGGTCGTCGTCTCGGCGCCGTCCCCGGAGCGCGCCGACGCGTTCGCGACCGCGCTCGTCGCGCGGCTCGAGGCGGAGCCCGAGCTCTTCGGCTCCGTGCTGGCCGCGGGGATCGGCGAGTTCTTCGAGCGGAACGGTTTGCTCTATCTCTCGCTCGACCAGCTCGAAGCGCTCGCGGACCGGCTCGCCGACGCGCAGCCGCTGCTCGGGCTTCTCGCGCCCGAGTTCGATGCCGCGACCGTCCTCGACGTCGCGCGCCGTGCGCTCGAGGAGGCTCCGGACGATCCCGCCGTCGACGCGCTCGTCGCGGAGCTCGCGGACGCCGTCCGCGCAGCCGAGGCAGGCGAGCGCGATCCCGTCGCGTGGCGGCGGCTGATGATCGGCGACGACGTGTCGGCGCTCGCGGGCGCGAACGGCCGCCGGATCGTCGTGTTGCGCCCCGAGCTCGATTTCGCGCGCGTGCAGCCTGCGGCGCCGGCGATGAACGCACTGCGCGCGATCCTCGACGAGCTCGTCGCTGTGGATTTCCCGGATGTCGACGTGAGCGTCACCGGCAGCGTCGCGATGGAGCACGAGGAGATGCTGACCGTCAGAAGCGGTGCCGGCCTCGCCGCCATCGCATCGCTCGCGATGGTGCTGCTCGTGCTGTATCTGACGCTGCGCTCGTTGAAGCTCGTCGCGATCGCGCTCGTGACGTTGCTTGCGGGCCTCGCGGGCACGGCCGCCTTCGCGGCCGCCACGGTCGGGCATCTCAACTTGTTGTCGGTCGCGTTCGCCGTGCTGTACGTCGGTCTCGGCGTCGACTTCATCTTCCATATCTGTTTGAGGCTCAAGGAACTGCTCGCCGAAGGCCTCCCGATCGACGATGCGATCGTGCGCACGGCCGGCGGCGTCGGCTCATCGCTCGTGATCTGCGCGGTGACGACGGCAGCGGGCTTCTATGCGTTCATCCCGACCGACTTCGACGGCGTTTCGGAGCTCGGCCTGATCTCGGGCACCGGGATGTTCGTCAGCCTCGCGGTCAGCTTCACGTTGTTGCCGGCGCTCTTGGGCATCGCGCTGTCCGAATCCGATCGCGCGGACCGCCGCTCGTGGCTGCCCGCAGCAAGTCTCGTGCCGCTCGCGTCGCGGCCGCGGGCGGTCGTCGCCGTTGCGGTCGTGCTCGGCGTGACCGCGGTGCTTCTCGTGCCGCAGTCCGAGTTCGACAGCAATCCGATCCACCTTCGCGACCCGGCGTCAGAGTCCGTGCGCACGCTCGAGCTCCTCGCGAACGACGGCGAGGCGCCGCTGTTCGACCTCGCGGCGATCGCGCCGGATCGGCAGACGGCCGAGGCCTGGGCGGAGCGCCTGCGCGCGCTTCCCGAGGTCCGCCGCGTCACGACGGTCGACGCGCTCGTGCCGAACGATCAAGAGGAGAAGCTGCTCGTGCTCGAGGATCTCGAGCTCGTGATGGGTCCCGGCTTCGGCGACGCCGAGCGGAAGCCCTTCGATGCGGCGCGGCTCGAGCGCGCGCTCGTCGAGCTCGATCGCACGCTCGACGGCGGCGCAGCGAACGGTGCGGGCACGGCGGCGCTCGGCGCCGCGCTCGACGCGCTGCTCCCGCGCCTCGCCGACGACGACGCCGGAACGCGGGAGCGCCGACTCGCGGCGCTCGATGCGGACGTCGTGGGGGACCTCCCGACGGAGCTCGCGCGGCTCGAGCGCGCGCTCGATGCCGAGCCGTTCGACATCGACGGACTGCCGCCCGCGCTCGCCGAGCGCTGGGTCGCGCCCGACGGACGCTACCTGCTCGAGATCTCGCCGACGGAGAACGTCAACGACAATGCCGCGGCTCAGCGCTTCGTCGACGCGGTCCGCTCGGTCGTGCCGAACGCGACCGGCCTGCCCGTCGTGTACGAGGAGGCGTCGGCGACCGTCGTGCGCGCATTCCAGTTCGCGCTGACGTACGCGATCGCGCTCGTGACCTTGCTCCTCTACGTGTTCCTGCGCCGGACCCGGGACGTGCTGCTCGTGCTCGGACCGCTCGTGTTCGCGTGCGTCGTCACAGCCGCCGCGACCGTCGCGATCGGCATGCCGTTCAACTTCGCAAACATCATCACGCTGCCGCTCCTCGTCGGCATCGGCGTCGACAACGGCATCCACATCGTGCACCGGATGCGCTACGAGCCGCCGGTCGACGGCACGCCGCTTCGCACGAGCACGTCCGTGGCCGTGCTCGCGTGCGGGCTCACGACCGTCGCGAGCTTCGGCAACTTGGGCTTCTCCGCTCATCGGGGCATGGCGAGCATGGGGCTCTTGCTCACGCTCGGCATGGCCGTCGTGCTCGCCGCGACGCTGGTACTCTTGCCGGCGCTGCTTCGGCTCGGAGGTTCCCGATGACGATACTCGTGACCGGCGCGAACGGCTTTGTCGGCGCCGCGATCGTGCGAGCGCTGCTCGACCGCGGCGAGCGCGTGCGCGCGTTCGTGAGGCCCCGAAGCGATCGGCGCAATCTCATGGGGCTCGACGTCGATGTCGCCGAAGGCGACATCACGCGACCCGACACGCTCGCCGCGGCCGTCCGGGGCTGCCGCGCCGTGCTGCATGCGGCAGCCGACTATCGGCTCTGGGTGCCGAACGCGGCCGCGATGCTCGAGACGAACGTGCAGGGCTCGCTGAACGTGCTCGACGCGGCGGCAGAAGCCGGCGTCGAGCGCGTCGTGTACACGTCGAGCGTCGCGACGCTCGGCTTGAATCGCGACAAGTCGCCCGCGGACGAGGAGACGCCCGTCACGCTCGACGACATGATCGGTGCGTACAAGCGCTCCAAGTTCCTCGCCGAGGAGGCCGTGCGGCGCCGCGCCACGGAGCGCGGCCAGGACGTCGTCATCGTGAACCCGTCGACGCCGATCGGGCCCGGCGACATCAAGCCGACCCCGACGGGGCGGATCATTCTCGATGCCGCGCTCGGCCGGATCCCCGCGTTCGTCGACACGGGACTCAACCTCGTGCACGTCGACGACGTCGCGCGCGGGCATCTGCTCGCGCTCGACAAAGGCAAGCGCCTCGAACGTTACATCTTGGGCGGCGAGAACATGAGCCTCGAGCGGATCCTCGAGCTCGTCGCCGATCGTTGCGGGCGGCCGCGGCCGAAGGTCCGGCTGCCGCACTGGTCCGTGTATCCGGCCGCGGTGGCGTCGGAGCTCGTCGCGCGCGTCACGGGCCGCGAGCCGCGCGTCAGCCTCGACGGCGTGCGGATGTCCGCGAAGCACATGTACTTCACGAGCCGCAAGGCCGAGAAGGAGCTCGGCTACACGTGGCGCGATCCGGCCGACGCGGTGAACGATGCGATCGACTGGTTCGCCGCGAACGGTTACTTGGGCCGGGACCACGCGCTCGCGGCGGGACGATGAGGGAAGGTTCCATGCATGGCACGGCGCGTGCGCGCGCGAACATCGCGCTCGTCAAATACTGGGGCAAGGCCGACGCCCGCCTGAAGATCCCGGCGGTCGGCTCGATCTCGATCACGCTCGACCGGCTCTGGTCCGACACGGAGGTTCGCTTCGATCCCGCGCTCGCCGCGGACGAGCTCGAGCTCGACGGACAGTCGAAGCCGGCGCAGCTCGCACGCGTGACCGAGTGCCTCGATCTTCTGCGGGAGCGGGCGGGCGTGTCGACGCGCGCGCGTGTCGTGAGCCGCAACAACTTTCCGACGGGTGCGGGGCTCGCGTCGTCCGCGTCGGGCTTCGCGGCGCTCGTCGGCGCGGCCGCAGCGGCGCTCGATCTGGATCTTTCGCCGCAGGAGCTCAGCGTCTATGCGCGGCGGGGCTCGGGGTCGGCCGCGCGATCGATTTTCGGCGGCTACGTCGAGATGCTCGTCGGCCGCGCAGCCGACGGCAGCGACAGCCACGCGGTGCCGCTCCTGCCCGCGGAAGCGTGGCCGCTCGACGTCGTGATCGCGATCGCCGCGCGCGGCGAGAAGGAGGTCGGCTCGGGCGAGGGGATGGCACGCTCGGAGCAGTCGCCGTACTACCCGGCGTGGGTCGCGGCGCAGCCGGCCGATCTCGACCAGGCCCGGGCCGCAATCGAGACGCGCGATTTCGAGTCGCTCGCGGACGTCGCCGAGCACAGCTGCCTCAAGATGCACGCCGCGGCGCTCGCGGCGCGGCCGCCGCTCTTCTACTGGAAGGGGGTCACGCTCGACTGCATCGACGCCGTGCGCGAGCTGCGCAAGGAGGGCGTGCCGGTGTTCTTCACGATCGATGCCGGACCGCAGCTCAAGGCCGTGTGCCTGCCGGAGGCCCGCGAGCGGGTCACCGCGCGGCTCGCGGCGGTGCCCGGCGTGCTCGACGTGATCACGACGGGCTTGGGCCCAGGCCTCGAGGCGCGGCAGATCGAGGGGTGACCTCCATGCGCGAATTCGGCCTCGAGCACGTCGCCCGCGCACCCGGGAAGGCCGTCGTGCTCGGCGAGTACGCGGTGCTCGACGGCGCGCCGGCGCTCGTGCTCGCCGTCGACCGCTACTGCACGGCGTCGATCCGGTCCGTGGCGGGCGATACGTCGAGCATCGAGACGCGCTTTCCGGATGCGTCACGACGGGAAGCGCCGACAGGCGGCGATACCAGCGTCGAGCTCGTCGATCTCGTCCGGCGGGCGCTCGGCGGCGAGCGGGCCGCGTGGCGGGCATCGCTCGACTCGTCGGAGTTCTACGTCGCCGGCCGCAAGCTCGGCTTGGGGTCGAGCGCAGCCGCGCTCGTCGCGTTCGCCGGCGCTTGGGCGGCCTGGGCGGGGCTGCCGCGGCCGACGCTCGAGCAGGCGATCGAGCTCCACCGCAGGTTCCAGCGGGGGGCCGGCAGCGGCCTCGACGTCGCCGCGTCGCTCACGGGCGGCGTGATCGAGTTTCGTCTCGACGCCGAGCGCGTGCCTCATGTCGGTTCAGTCCAACTTCCGAACAGTGTAGGATTCGCGGGTATTTTTGCCGGCCGGTCCGCGGCGACGCCGGATTTGTTGGCCCGATACCACGCGTGGCGGGCCGAACACCCGCGCGAGGCGGCGGATCGGCAGCGAGCCATGGAAAGGATTGCGGAATCCGGCTGCGCGGCGGCCGGACGCGGCGAAAGCGAGGAATTCTTGCACGCAGTCGATCTGTACGGTCGCGAGCTCGAGGCGCTCGGGCATGCGATCGGCGCCGACATCGTCACGGCCGAGCATCGCGCGCTCGCCGAGACGGCTCGGCGATTCGGCGTCATCTATAAGGTGAGCGGCGCCGGCGGCGGCGATCTGGGGCTGGGACTCGGCATCGACGCGGACGCGCTCGCCGCATTCCGGCGCGCTGCGGAAGCCCAAGGCTTCGCGGCCGTCGATCTCGGCGTGGATCGGCAGGGTTTGGTGATCGAGGAGCGACGTCAGTGACGGCGGACCGATCGAGAATTCCCGAGTTCTACAAGCTCAGCATCGAAGAGCGCGTGCGCGTCGTCCACGAGCGCGGCCTGTTGAACGCAGCGGACTTCCGCGCGTTGTCGACGGGGCGGCATACGCTCGATCTGTCCGCCGCGGACAAGATGATCGAGAACGTCGTCGGCGTGATGGGCTTGCCGCTCGGGCTCGGCATGAACCTCGTCGTGAACGGCAAGCAGTACGTCGTGCCGATGGTCGTCGAGGAACCGTCGGTCGTCGCCGCGCTCGGCTCGGCGTGCAAGCTCATCGGCGCGTGCGGCGGGTTCGTCGCCGAGGCGTCAGAGCCGATCCTGATCGGGCAGATCCAGGTCGTCGACGTGCCCGACATGGCGAAGGCGCGCGCGAAGCTGCTCGACCGAAGGCAGGAGATTCTCAACCTCGCGAACAGCTTCCATCCGAACATGGTTGCGCGGGGCGGCGGAGCGCGCGACATCGAGCTCTATCAGCATCCGCTGCCGTCGAGCGGCAAGCCGATGCTCGTCGTGCATCTGCTCGTCGACACGCGCGACGCGATGGGCGCGAACCTCGTGAACGGCATGTGCGAGGGCGTCGCGCCGCTCGTCGAGTCGATCACGGGCGGCCGCGTGTTCCTGCGGATCCTGTCGAACTTGACCGACCGCTCGCTAGTCCGCGTCTCGTGCAAGATTCCGGTCGAGAAGCTCGCCGGCCGCGGCTATACCGGCGAGCAGGCCCGTGACGGCATCATCGTCGCCGCCGATTTCGCGGCCGTCGATCCGTACCGCGCCGCGACGCACAACAAAGGGATCATGAACGGCATCGATCCCGTGGCGATCGCGACCGGCAACGACTGGCGCGCGATCGAGGCCGGCGCGCACGCGTACGCGGCGCGGAGCGGCCGCTACACGTCGCTGACGGAGTGGCGCGCGGACGACGAAGGGAATCTCTGCGGGCGGATCGAGATCCCGATCAAGGTCGGCATCGTCGGTGCGCCGATCGAGTCGAATCCGACCGTTGCGCTGAATCTCAGGCTGCTCGGCGTGAAGTCCGCGACCGAGCTCGCGCAGGTGATGGGCGCGGTGGGGCTCGCGCAGAACTTCGCCGCGATCCGCGCGCTCGCGACCGAAGGCATCCAGAAGGGCCACATGACGCTGCACGCGCGCAGCGTCGTCACGGCGGCCGGCGCCCGCAAGGAGATCTTCGACGAGGTGCTCGACCGCGTGATCCAGAGCGGCGTGATCAAAGTCTGGAAGGCGCAGGAGATCATCGCGGAGATCGAGAACGAGCGGCAGCGCTCGGGCGATGGCCTGGGCCTGAAGCGGCCCGAGACGCCGAAGATGGGCGTCGGCTACGGCAAGGTCGTGCTGCTCGGCGAGCACGCCGTCGTGTACGGCCGCCACGCGATCGCGGCGCCCGTGCCGCTCACGATCAAGGCGCTCGTCGAGGACTGCGACGACGGGATCCATCTGATGATCCCTCGGTGGGGCGTCGAGTATCAGCTCGCGAAGAATCCCGCGGACCGGCGCTCGTTCGAGCGGCCCGCCGGCGTCGTGCTCGACAAGCTGGGGCTCTCGGGCCGCGCGATGCGGATCGAGGTGTTCCCCGAGGTGCCGCGCGGCATGGGGCTCGGCGGGTCCGCGGCGATGGCCGTCGCGATCGTCCGCGCGCTCGACAAGCACTTCAAGCTCGGGCTCTCGGACGACGAGGTGAACCGGCTCGCGTTCGAGTCGGAGAAGGTCGCGCACGGCAGCCCGAGCGGCATCGACAATACGCTCGCGACGTACGCGCAGGCGCTCGTGTTCCGTCCCGGTGAGCCGCCGCTCGTCGAGCCGCTCAACATCATCGAGCCGATCCCGGCCGTGATCGGCATGACCGGGTACGAGGGCCTGACGGCGAAGACCGTCGGCCGCGTGCGCGAGGGATGGGAGCGGGATAGGCGCCTCTACGAGCGGATTTTCGATCAGATCGACGCATTGACGTTGCGCGGCGTGCAGGCGATTTCCGACAATGACTTACCGCTCCTCGGCGAGCTGATGAACATTTGTCACGGCATGCTGAACGCTCTGCAGGTCTCGACGCCCGAGCTCGAGCAGCTCGTGACGATCGCGCGCGAGAACGGCGCGCTCGGCGCGAAGCTGACGGGCGGCGGTGGCGGCGGGTCGATCATCGCGATCTGCGCGTCGCCGGAGGTGTGTGAATCGGTAGTGACCGCGATACGGGCCGCGGGATATCAGGCCATGCCCGTCAGCTTGGGGGCTCGACTCGATGGCGCGTGACGAGATCGTATCGAACGAGAGCGAGGAGCTGATCCTCGTCGACGAGCTCGATCGGGAGATCGGCCGGAAGACGAAGAACGACTGCCATACCGGCGCCGGCGTGCTGCATCGCGCGTTCTCGATCTTCGTGTTCAACAGCGACGACGAGCTGCTGCTGCAGCAGCGCGCGCCGTCGAAGCGGCTCTGGCCGAACTACTGGTCGAACACGTGCTGCTCGCATCCGCGCTGGGGCGAGACGATGGAGGACGCGGTCGCGCGGCGGCTCGAGCAGGAGCTCGGCTTCACGTGCCCGCTCGAGTTCCTGTACAAGTTCAAGTACCACGCGCAGTACGGCGCGCGCGGCGCGGAGCACGAGTACTGTTGGGTGTACTACGGCCGTTACGACGGTCCGATCGACGTCAACGTCAGCGAGATCGCGGACTGGCGCTGGGTCGGCGTCGATGCGCTCGAGGCGGAGCTCAATGCGGAGCCCGAGCGGTTCACGCCGTGGTTCAAGATGGAGTGGGCGCACATCCGGCGTAATTTCCTGGACGCGCTGCTCAAACGCACCGGAACGGACGGGTAGACCGAAAAAGGTGTCGGACACCTTTTTCCCGCCGAATAAGGAGAACGAATGGGCATTCCACTCGTACAGAAGTACCGGATAGCGAGCTACATCCTGAAGCAGAAGCTGAAGGGCAACAAACGCTATCCGCTCGTCCTGATGCTCGAGCCGCTGTTTCAGTGCAACCTCGCGTGCGCGGGGTGCGGGAAGATCGACTATCCGCCGGATATCCTGAAGAAGCGCATGAGCGTCGAGGACGCGCTCCGCGCCGTCGACGAGTGCGATGCGCCGGTCGTGTCGATCCCGGGCGGCGAGCCGTTGATCCACAAGGAGATGCCGGAGATCGTTCGCGGCATCATCGCGCGAAAGAAGTTCGTCTATCTCTGCACGAATGCGCTGCTGCTCGAGCAGAAGATCGACGACTACGAGCCGTCGCCGTACTTCACGTGGTCGATCCACCTCGACGGCAACCGGGAGCGTCACGACGAGTCCGTGTGCCGCCCGGGCACGTTCGACAAGGCGGTCCGCGCGATCAAGCTCGCGCGCGAGCGCGGCTTCCGCGTCACGGCGAACTGCACGCTCTATGCGGGCGAGGATCCGGACGACGTCGCCGACTTCTTCGATTACGCGATGAGCCTCGGCATCGAGGGCGTGATGATCTCGCCGGGCTACAGCTACGACCACGCGCCGCGGCAGGACGTGTTCCTCGGTCGCAAGCAGTCGAAGCAGCTGTTCCGCGAAATCTTCAAGCGCGGCCGGCAGCGCTCGAGCAAGTGGCACTTCAACCAGTCGAGCCTGTTCCTGGATTTCCTCGCGGGGAACCAGAGCTATCAGTGCACGCCGTGGGCGAACCCGACGTACAACATCTTCGGCTGGCAGAAGCCCTGTTATCTCCTCGTCGACGAGGGGTACGCGTCGTCGTTCAAGGAGCTGATGGAGACGACGGACTGGGACAAGTACGGCACCGGCCGGAACCCGAAGTGCGACAACTGCATGGCGCACTGCGGCTACGAGGGCACGGCGGTCGAGGATACGCTCGCGAACCCGCTGAAGGCGCTCTCGGTGTTCCTGTTCGGCCCGCGGCTCGACGGCGAGATGGCGCCGGAGCTGCCCGTGCTGCACGGCGGGCAGGTGCCCGGTGTCGCGATTCCGATCGATCAGATCGGCCGGCGTCAGCGGGGCGAGTGAAAGCACGCGCTTAGCGGGCGAATCGGAGGGCGGCGCCCGGCGGAGCGAGGGCCGACGGGCGCTCCGTAAGGCCGAGCGTCGCCGCTCGATCGGCTGACGGCGCGCCGCGCGATGCCCAGGCCTCGGGCCACGGCGTTCAGCCCGCAGTCAGCGGACGTCGGCTATCCTGTCCGGCATGATGCACAGATTCGCTTTGCTGGCCGCGCTCGCCGGGGCCGCGCTCGTCGCGGTGCCGGGCCGCGCGCAGGAGCCCGCAGCCCCGACGCCCGAGGCCGCCGTCGAGCGGCTGCACGACGGGCTCGTCGAAGTCGCCGCCGCGCACGGCGACGAGCCGGTCGAAGTTCGCTACGACGCGCTCTTGCCGATCGTCACCTCGACCCACGATCTGCCGTACATCGCGGAGCTCACGATCCGTCGCGAGTGGCCGGCGCTCACGGACGATCAGCGGCGGCGCTTCGTCGACGCGTTCGTCCGGCTCAGCGTGATGACCTATGCGAGCCGGTTCGGCGCGCTCGAGGAGGGGATGTTCGAGCTCGGCGAGAGCCAACCGCCTGCCGACGGACGCGCGGTCGTCACCGCGACGCTGACGACTCCGGCCGGGGACGAGATCCCGTTCGAGTACGTGCTCCACGAGGCCGACGGCGGCTGGAAGATCATCAACATCCTCGCGGACAACGTCAGCGACCTCGCGCTGAAGCGGGCCGAGTACCGCCGGCTGCTTGCCGGCGGCACGATCGACGACGTGATCGCGGAGCTCGAGCGGCAGGCCGACGAGGCCGCGCGCTGATCAGCGGACGAAGCGGTAGTACTCGATCCCTTCGTCGCTGAACTTCGGGTTCGAGCTGCTGCCGACCGACTCGATCACGAAACCCGAGTCCGGCGCGTCGAGCCCTTCGGCGTTGCCGGTGTCGTGCAGGCTCTCGTACTGGGCTCGCGTCAGGTTCTGGTACGGCTCGAGCGCCGCCTCGAAGCCGATCTTTGCGGCGGCCTGCTCCCAGCCGGCCGGGACCCGCATCGGCATCGCCTCGGCTGCGTCGCCGCTGCCGTAGCCGACCGCGAGCACGCGGCCGCCGGTCAGGTCGATGCCGCGGAAATACGCGTCCTCGAGGCCCGCGGCCATCCACGCCGGCAGCGCCGCGCAGTAGACGTTGCCGATCTCCTTCATGATCTCGGCGCCGAGCGACATCTTCTCCGACACGAGCTCGGAGAACTCCTCGCTCTTACGGAACGCCCGCGACAGCTCGATGCTGAGCGGATACGCGTCCGCCTCGATGTCGCCGTTGCGCACGAGGTCGAGGATGTCGGGCTGCGAGCGCATCTCGGCGAGCACCGCGTCGACATCCATCCCGGCGCGCTCGCAGTAGCGGGCGAGCTCGGCCCGGCCCTCGGGGCCGTCCGATGCGAGGCCGAACAGGTAGCTCATCGCGAACGACGTCTCCGGCATCCGGTGATACGGCCGATGCATGAAGACGGCGTCGAGCTCGCGGTAGAACTCGGCGGGCTCGCGCCCCATGCGCCGCGTCATGTCGTTCAGCGCGTGCAGCGTCTCGTCGATGTAGCACGTCGTCGAGTACTTGCCGTTGAACACCGGCAGGTCCTGGAAGTGGCAGTTCAGCTTGCCGCGGATGATGTTGCGGAGCACGGGCTTGCGGAAATCGACGGCCCGGTACGCCGATGCGCTGCCGATGTTCCTCAAGTCGATCTCGAGGAGCTTCGGGTTGCGCTCGATGAGCATCGCGACGGCGCCCGCGCCCTGGGTCGGCTCGCCGGAGCTGCCGCGCGCGTATTCCGCGATGTCGGCGCTGACGACGATCGCGCAGCGGTCCTGGTCGGCCTCCAGGGCGAGGTAGCGGAGCGCATGCTTCAGCGCATAGACGCCGCCGAGGCACGCGTGCTTGACCTCGGGGACCTCGCAGTAGCGGTTCACCGGCGGGAGCCCCAAGGCCTTCAGGCCGTCGTCGAGCATGCCCTTGACGATCACGGCGCCGGCCGAGTTGTCCGTGCTGGATTCCGTGCCGAGGCCGAGGAAGCCGATGCGCCGCGGGTCGATCTCGTAGCGCTCGATCAGCCGCATCACGGCCGTCGCCGCCATCGTGTAGACGCTCTGCTCGGGACCGCGCATCCGGAAGCTGCGGCCGACGACCGCGCGGGTCTTGTCCCAGGGCTGGCCCGTCCAGCGGCACCATGCCTCGAGGTCGACCCGATAGGGCGGCACGTAAACCGCAAATCCACTGATCCCGACGTGATTATTCATTCATTTTTCCCCGAATGGCCGCAAAGTCGCCGCGCGACGGACGCGGCGCTGCCGCGATCGATTGGCTCCCACGGCGGCGATTATAGGGCAGCGGCTTTAGAATCACCTAGTTAGCTTTTGCATTCGAGGGCAGGCCGCAGGATTGGAAGTCCCGGAAACTCGATGGCCGTGAACGGGAATTTTCGCGGTGAGCGGGACTTGCATGCGATAGAATGGCCGTCGCGACCCTGTCTCGACGATACGACATGAAGCTCAGAATCCGTGGCAATTCCGTGCGTCTCCGCCTTTCACAGACCGAGGTGGAGCAGCTCGCCGCGGAGGGTGTCGCCGAGGACCGCGTGCGGTTCTCCGCGGAAGCCTCTCTCGTCTACCGCGTGCAGGTCGCACCCGCCGGGCCCGTGCGCGCCGAGCTCGGGGCGGACGGGGTGACCGTCACGCTGCCGAGGGCGACGCTCGAGCGGTGGCTCGATCCCGACGAGGTCTCGATCCGCGCCGAGCAGCCGATCGATGGCGGTGACGCGCTGAAGATCCTCGTCGAGAAGGATTTCGCGTGCCTCGTGCCGCGCGAGGGGGAGGACCAGTCGGACCTTTTCCCCAATCCCGCCCGTCGAGCCTGTTAGCTTCAGTTCCAGGCGGCGCGTGGAACCGGGGTGGTACCATGACGGGTCCGGTCCGACAACGATCGAGGTGATGCGCTAAGTGGAACAGCGATCCACAACGACCGAGGCGACGATCCGAGCCCTGGCGGAGGCGAATGCCGGCCGGCCGGGCGCACTGTTGCCGATCCTGCATGCGATCCAGGACGAGCTGGGCTACGTGCCGGAATCGGCCGTGCCGATCGTCGCGAACGTGCTGAACCTGTCCCGCGCCGAGGTGCACGGCGTCGTGACGTTCTACCATTTCTTCCGGACGCGGCCGCCGGGGCAGCACACGCTGTACCTGTGCCGCGCCGAGGCCTGCCAGTCGATGGGCGCCCGCGAGCTCGAGCGGTACGTCAAGGACAAGCTCAAGATCGACTTCCACGAGACGACGGCCGACGGACGGTTCAGCCTCGAGCCGGTGTATTGCCTCGGCAACTGTGCTTGCTCGCCGGCCGTGATGATCGACGAGGACGTGCACGGCCGCGTGACGCCCGAGCGGCTGGAAGCGCTGTTGGGGCAGGGCTAGCGAGATGGCGAGCAAGCAGAAGATTTTCGTTCCGTCCGATACGACCGCGCGCTCGGTCGGCGCGGACCGGGTCGCCGCGGCGATCCGCGACGAGGCGGCGCGCCGTGGGGCGGACGTCGAGATCGTCCGGAACGGCTCGCGGGGGCTCTACTGGCTCGAGCCGCTGGTCGAGGTCGAGGTCGGCGGCAAGCGGCTCGCGTACGGGCCGGTCGGCGTCGACGACGTCGCGAGCCTGTTCGCTGCAGACTTTCTGACCGGCGGGGCGCATCGGCTCTCGCTCGGGGAGACCGAGTCGATCCCGTACCTCGCGAAGCAGAACCGGCTGACGTTCGCCCGGGTCGGCGTGATCGACCCGCTGTCGATCGAGGACTACCGCACGCACGGCGGCTTCCGCGGGCTCGAGAACGCCGCGAAGCTCGACGGCGCCGAGATCGTGAAGATCGTGACCGAGTCGGGCCTGCGCGGCCGCGGCGGCGCCGCGTTCCCGACCGGTATCAAGTGGAACACCGTATTGAATGCGCCCGGCGAGCAGAAGTACGTCGTCTGCAACGCCGACGAGGGCGATTCGGGCACGTTCGCGGATCGCATGATCATGGAGAGCGATCCGTACACGCTGATCGAGGGCATGACGATCGCGGGCCTCGCGGTCGGCGCGACGCTCGGTTACGTCTATATCAGGGCCGAATATCCGCAGGCGATCCGCACGATGCGCGAAGCGATCGCGCGCGCCGAGGCGGCCGGCTTCCTCGGCGTGGACGTGCTCGGCAGCGGCCGCGCGTTCCACCTCGAGGTGCGCGAGGCGGCCGGTGCGTACATCTGCGGCGAGGAGACGTCGCTGCTCGAGAGCCTCGAGGGCAGGCGCGGCATGGTGCGGTACCGTCCGCCGTTGCCGGCGATCAAGGGCTTGTTCGGCAAGCCGACGATCGTGAACAACGTGATCTCGCTCGCGACGGTGCCGATCATCCTCGACAAGGGCGCGGAGTTCTACAAGAACTTCGGCGTCGGCCGCTCGCGCGGCACGCTGACCGTGCAGCTCGCCGGCAACGTGAAGCAGGGCGGCCTCGTCGAGATCGCGTTCGGCCACACGCTGCGGGAGCTGCTCGAGGACTTCGGCGGCGGCACGGCAACGGGCCGGCCGATCCGTGCGGTCCAGGCCGGCGGCCCGCTCGGCGCGTACATCCATCCGTCGAAGTTCGACACGCCGCTCGACTACGAGGCGTTCGCCGCGTTCGGTGCGATGATCGGTCATGGCGGCATCGTCGTCTTCGACGACACGGTCGACATGGGCCAGCAGGCTCGGTTCGCGATGGAGTTCTGCGCGATCGAGTCCTGCGGCAAGTGCACGCCGTGCCGGATCGGCGCGGTGCGGGGCGTCGAGGTCATCGATCGGATCCTCGGCGGGGTCAACGAGGCCGCGAACCTCACGCTGCTGCGTGAGCTTTGCGACACGATGATCGCGGGTTCGCTGTGTGCGCTCGGCGGCATGGCGCCGTATCCCGTCCTGAGCATCCTGGACCATTTCCCCGAAGACTTGCGAGCGCGCGAGGCGCAGCGGCGCGCCGTGGGAGAGGTAGCATGAGTGCAGCATTCATACCCTATCGACGAGCCAGGGATTTCGGCACGCCGAAGCGCGAGTCCGAACGGCAGGTCACGCTGACGATCGACGGGGAAACCGTTACCGTGCCGGAGGGCACGACCGTGCTGCGCGCGGCGGCCGAGGCGGGCATCAACATCCCGAAGCTCTGCGCGACGGACAGCCAGGAGCCGTTCGGCTCGTGCCGGCTGTGCCTCGTCGAGATCGAGGGCGCGAAGGGGCTGCCGGCGTCGTGCACGACCGAGGTTCGCGAAGGCATGGTCGTGACGACGCAGTCGAAGCGCCTCCGCGACGTCCGCCGCAACGTGATGGAGCTCTACATCTCCGATCACCCGCTCGACTGCCTGACCTGCCCGACGAACGGCGACTGCGAGCTGCAGGACATGGCGGGCGCCGTCGGCCTGCGGGAGGTGCGCTACGGCTATGACGGCGCGAACCATTTCGGCGCCGAGAAGGACACGAGCAATCCGTATTTCACGTTCGATCCGACGAAGTGCATCGTCTGCTCGCGCTGCGTCAGGGCCTGCGAGGAGGTGCAAGGCACGTTCGCGCTGACGATCCAAGGCCGCGGCTTCGAGTCGAAGGTCGCCGCGAGCCAGGACCAGCCGTTCCTCGATTCCGAATGCGTCTCCTGCGGCGCGTGCGTTCAGGCATGCCCGACCGCGACGCTGACCGAGAACTCGCTGATCGAGCTCGGCCAGCCCGAGCACTACGTGATCACGACCTGTGCGTACTGCGGCGTCGGCTGCTCGTTCCGCGCCGAGATGAAGGGCGAGCAGGTCGTGAAGATGATCCCGAACAAGGACGGACACGCGAACCACGGCCACTCGTGCGTGAAGGGCCGGTTCGCGTTCGGGTACGCGACCCACAAGGATCGCATCACGAAGCCGATGATCCGCAACTCCATCCACGAGCCTTGGAAGGAAGTCTCGTGGGAGGAGGCGATCTCGTTCACGGCGAAGAAGTTCAAGGAGATCCAGGTTAAGTACGGCGTCGGCGCGATCGGCGGCATCACGTCGTCGCGCTGCACGAACGAGGAGACCTATCTCGTTCAGAAGCTCGTCAGGGCCGCGTTCGGCAACAACAACGTCGACACGTGCGCGCGGGTCTGTCATTCGCCGACGGGGTATGGGCTCAAGACGACGCTCGGCGAGTCGGCCGGCACGCAAGCCTTCGACTCCGTGATGAAGGCCGACGTGATCATGGTCATCGGCGCGAACCCGCCGGACGCCCACCCCGTCTTCGCGAGCCAGATGAAGCGGCGGATTCGGCAGGGCGCCAAGTTGATCGTTGTCGATCCGCGCGCGACGGACCTCGTCCGCTCGCCGCACATCGAGGCCGATTACCACCTCGCGCTTCGCCCCGGCACGAACGTCGCCGTCCTGAACGCGATGGCGCACGTGATCCTGAAGGAAGGGCTCGAGGACAAGGCGTTCATCGCGGCCCGCTGCGAGGCCGACGCGTACAACGACTGGCGCGAGTTCATCCTCGAGGAGCGCAATTCGCCGGAGGCCGTCGAAGCCGAGAGCGGCGTGCCGGCCGAGAAGATCCGCGGCGCGGCCAGGCTCTACGCTTCGGCGCCGAATGCCGCGATCTACTACGGCCTCGGCGTCTCCGAGCACAGTCAGGGCTCGACCGCGGTCATGGCGATCGCGAACCTCGCGATGTGCACCGGCAACCTCGGTCGCGAGGGCGTCGGTGTGAATCCTCTGCGCGGCCAGAACAACGTGCAGGGCTCGTGCGACATGGGCTCGTTCCCCCACGAGCTGCCGGGCTACCGGCACGTCTCGGACCCGAACGTCCGCCGCCTGTTCGAGCAGGACTGGGGCGTGACGATTCAGCCCGAGCCCGGCATGCGCATCCCGAACATGTTCGACGCGGCGGTCGCAGGCACGTTCAAGGGCCTCTACGTGCAGGGCGAGGACGTCGCGCAATCCGATCCGGATACGACGCACGTCACGAAGGCGCTGTCGTCGCTCGAGTGCATGGTCGTGCAGGATCTTTTCCTGAACGAGACCGCGAAGTTCGCGCACGTGTTCCTGCCGGGCTCCTCGTTCCTCGAGAAGAACGGCACGTTCACGAACGCGGAGCGGCGCATCTCTCGGGTGCGTAAGGTCATGAAGCCGCTCGCGGGCTACGAGGACTGGCAGGTTACGCAACTTCTCTCGAACGCGCTCGGCTATCCGATGAACTACTCGCACCCGAGCGAGATCATGGACGAGATCGCGCGGCTGACGCCGACGTTCGCGGGGGTGAGCTACGAAAAGCTCGACAAGCTCGGCAGCATCCAGTGGCCGTGCAACGAGAGGGCCGAGGCGGGCACGCCGACGATGCACGTCGAGGAGTTCGTCCGCGGCAAGGGCCTGTTCCGCGTGACGCCTTACGTGCCGACGGACGAGCGCACGACGCCGATGTACCCGCTGCTGCTGACGACCGGGCGGATCCTCTCGCAGTACAACGTCGGCGCGCAGACTCGGCGCACGGCCAACGTGCACTGGCACGACGAGGACGTCCTCGAGATTCATCCGCACGACGCCGAGCAGCGCGGCATCAAGACCGGCGACTGGGTCGGCTTGAAGAGCCGAGCCGGCGAGACGGTGCTCCGCGCGGTGATCACCGAGCGCGTGATGCCGGGCGTCGTCTACACGACGTTCCACCATCCAGAGTCCGGCGCGAACGTCGTCACGACCGACAACTCCGACTGGGCGACGAACTGCCCCGAGTACAAGGTCACGGCTGTGCAGGCCTACAAGGTGACGAAGCTCTCGGATTGGCAGCAGAAGTACAAAGAGTTCACGGAGGAGCAGCTCGAGTACCTGCGCAACGCGCGGCGGGATGCCGAGCAAGCCATTGGCTAGGTGGGGGGCGAATGGACGTGAACAAGCTGGTTCGTATGGCGAACCAGATTGCGGCAAATCTCGACCACGGAAAGGATCCGGAGAAGGCCATCGTAGGCACGCTCGACCATCTGAAGCGCTTCTGGACGCCGGAAATGCGCCGTCAGATCGTCGAGCACTACCGGCACGGCAGCAACGGCTCGTCGGCCACGATCGAGCTGTCGTATATCGCGGCGAAGGCCGTCGGCCGCCTTGCCGAGGAGCAGACCGTAGCGTCCTGATGTGGTCAGCATAGAGGAAGCGCTGGGCCGGCAGAGCGTTCGGCAATTCGAGATCCGCCGGATCGGCATCGGCGGAACCGACTCGGCCGGCGCCGTCGCGAACGACGTCGTCGCGACCGAGGAGCCGCTCGAGATCCGGCTCGGCTACTTCGTCGACGGCGAGCATCGCGAGCGGAGCATCTCCGTGACGATGCGCACGCCCGGCAAGGACCTCGAGCTCGCGGTCGGCTTTCTCTACACCGAAGGCATCATCAGCCGGGCCGCCGACGTCGCATCCGTCGGCCCGTGCGGCCCGCCCGCATCGGACGGCCTGATCAACGTCGTCCGTGTCGAGCTCTCGCCCGGCGTCAACGTCGATCTCGATCGTCTCGAGCGGCATTTCTACACCTCGTCGAGCTGCGGCGTCTGCGGCAAGTCCTCGCTCGAGGCCGTGAAGGTGCAGAGCCGCTTCGACCTCCATGGTGCAGCATTCACCGTGGCTCGCGACGTGCTCGGCGGCCTGCCGGACGCGCTCCGCGCCAAGCAGGACGTGTTCGACCGAACCGGAGGCCTGCACGCGTCGGGCCTCTTCGACAGGTCGGGCGAGATCTCGATCGTCCGCGAGGACGTCGGCCGCCACAACGCGCTCGACAAGCTGATCGGCAATCGCCTGATGGCCGATGCGCTGCCGCTCTCGAGCTTCGGCATCGTCGTCAGCGGCCGCGCGAGCTTCGAGCTGATGCAGAAGGCGATGATGGCCGGATGCCCGTTCCTCGCCGCGGTCGGCGCTCCGAGCTCGCTCGCCGTGCAGCTCGCCGAAGAGTTCGGCATGACGCTCGTCGGCTTCCTGAAACGGGATCGCTTCAACATCTATACCCGTCCCGATCGAGTCGTTTGAGGCCCGTGAGGGCTGATCGCGCCGCCCACGTTGGCGTGGGTCCGATCAGGTCGAGCTCGAGCAACGTGACTCGCCCACCGTCTGCAGCACGTCTCAACGCCTCGGCCGTGCGTGGATCGCGCCGCCCGGTCTCCGGTAGCCGCTCGCCTTCCGGCGAGAAGAACGCGAAGCTGCCGTCGTCGAGCCGTCGAACCGAATAGCCGCCTTCGTGCACGAGCGTGTGGTGGAACGTGCACAGCGTAAGCACGTTCTTGACGCTCGTCTCTCCGCCGTTCGCCCAATGCACGACATGATGCCCATGCGTGAATCGCGACCGGCCGCATCCGGGAAACCGGCAGCCGCCGTCCCGGGCACGCAGCGCACGGCGAAGGGCAGGGGAGATGGCGCGTGTCCGTCGACCGACGCTGAGCGGCTCGCCGTTCGCGTCTTCGACGATGCCGACGAGCGTCGCATCGCACGCAAGGCGCCTCGCCGTTTCCACTGCGATGGCTCGACCGTTCTCGAGCTCGGATAGGGGGAACGGTCGCGATGCATGGTGCTCTTCAGGCGAGTCGTTGGCGAAGGCCCTCGACTGACCCGCGCCGCTCAGTAACGCCTGATCGATGTGCACGACGACTTGATACCGATCCGCGGTCGTATCGATGCGTGCCCCCGCTGGCGCAGACAGGAAGCTCTCTGCGACGAGACGCAGCCCGTCAGCGCGCCGCGCAGCGAGCGGCTCCGGACCGCCGGTCTCGCCATCGTCACCGGCGAGCGTTCCCGCTGGAACTTCAGTAGTGCTCTCAACGTCATCGTCATTCGTGTTCTCAACGTCATCGAACGCTAACGTCTCGCCATTGCGCCCGGCCGTTCCCGCTGAAACATCACCCTCGGTCTCGGCGCGATCCATCGAGCTGTCGACCGCGCCGATCTCGCCTGCGACACCGTCCCGTGAACTCGCAGCCGCCTCGGGACCCGCGACCGATCCGGAAGGCGCGTGGCTCTCGGTCTCCTTTGCAGCCGCCGCATCCCGATAAAGCACCTCGACCGCCGCATCGATCGCACGCATCACGACCTCGCCGATCTCCACCGGCAACCGCGCTTCGATCACAACGGTACCGTCGTCGTCATGCCGATAGCGAACGTACCTTCGCCGATACGCCTCCACCGCTTCGGCAGCCCCGCTCACGCGCTCGGCGCGACAGTGCAGCGCGACGACGCGCTGAACCTGCGCCGCGGTGCCATGCAGCGCGAGGCGGAGCAGTGCGTCTTCCGTTTCCGACCGAGCGGCTCGAGTCAGCTCTCGAACCTTCGAATAGCTGAGCTCTCCGCGTCGAAACGCCGCGTTGATCTTAGGGAGCTTCTCGAGCGCCCGTGCGACGCGCACGCGTTCCCGCGCAGCGACCTCTCCGAGCCCGCACTGCCACATCAACCATTGCGCCGCACTGTGACAGCCAAGACACCGCCACAGCTCTTCCCGATCGAACTCGGCGAGCAACTCGAAAAAGCGAGCTTCGGCGGCGCTGATATGGGCCGTCAGCTCCACCATTTCGCGACCGAGCACATCAGCGCGCTCGCGGCTGCGTTCTTTCGCTGCGTTTTTCGGATCAACGTGGATCGCGGTCTGGCCAAACGACATCTACGTGAAAAAGATTCAGGCTGTTTATATGAACAGCATAGTGTCAGATACTCTCGGGAGTTCAATAGTTAAAAATCTGGTCGATTCGACCAGAAATGCGCGTCGGCCTAAGGGGGAGCTGCCTACATTTGCATGCTCACATCCTCGTCCTTGACGACCTGGGCGCAAGCTGCAAACAATCGCTGGTCAAACGAAACGATGCTTCCGTTTCGGCCGCCACGCCGCCTCGTCTTCAACCCCATCCACGAGGAGACAAGAACAATGGCGAAACTCACAAATGCCCTCGTTCTCGCTTCGTTCTGCTTTGCGACCGCGCTCGTGCACGCCGCCGACGTCAGCGGCACGTGGACCGCGAGCTTCGACACTCAGGTCGGCACGCAGAACTACACTTTCACGTTCATGGTCGACGGCAACACGCTGACGGGCACCGCGAAGTCCAACCTGATCGGCGACTCCACGCTGTCGGAGGGCAAGGTCGACGGCGACACGATCGCGTTCGTCGAGATGGGCACGTACCAGGGCATGCCGCTCACGTTCACCTATTCGGGGCAGGTGGTCGGCGAAAACGAGATCCGCTTCAAGCGCGAGCTGATGGGCTTTCCACCGGAGGAGTTCGTCGCGAAGCGCGCCGAATAGCGCGGGCTCCGGGCCCGAAGCCCGCGCCGTCGGATACGACCCATATTCTGCTGTCCAGCGCTCTGTGCTGCGACATCATCAGCGTGCTCTACAGCGCGGAAGGCGAGCGCATCTGCAAGCCGGACGGCGGATTCGCCGGAAGGGGCGACGGCAGATGCCCCGATTCCGAGTGTAACTACAGAACGCTGAGCGAGTCGTGAGCCCGGAGCGAGTCGCTCAGCGCGTCGCGTCCTCGCTCGGCTCGACCCGCTTCCCCGACATCCAAACCGACTCGACCCGCCGCGTGTTCCTGATGTCCTCGAGCGGATCTCCATCGAGCACGATCAGATCGGCGAGCTTTCCGGGCGCGAGCGTGCCGACGTCCGTGAGGCCGATCGCGTTCGCGGCACCGCTCGTCGCCGCCACCAACGCCGCCATCGGCGTCATGCCGGACTCGACCATCATCTCGAGCTCGACGTGCTCGAAGTAGCCTTGCCAGCGGCCGGGGCTGCCTGCCGCGCCGCTGTCGGTGCCCATCGCGATCGGTACGCCGGCATCGGCGAGGAGGCCGAGGTTGCGCTGCGCCTGCTCGAGCGCCTGCTTGATCGATTGCGCGTTCGGGTCCTGCCGCACGCGTTGCTGGTAGGCGGAATCCGTCAACATCGGAATCTGTTCTCGATACAGCGATTCGCCGCGCAGAAAGAACGGATCGTCGAAGAACGCCGGCGTCGACTCGTACACGAACACCGAGAGGTCGCGCGTCAACGTCGGCACGTAGTAAACGTTGCGTTCCTCGAGGGCGGCAATGAACTCGGGCGTCACATCCCGGTCACGCACGCTGTGGCCGATGACGTCGACGCCAGCTTCGACCGCCATCTGCGCGTCCGCGAGATTGAAGATGTGCACGGCGGTCCGCAGGCCTCGCGCATGCGCCTGGTCGACCTGTGCTTTGAAGGTCTCGAAGCTCGGATCGTTCGGGCCGCCGTTCAGGCGCAGCTTGATCACGTCGACGCCGAGGTCCGCAAGACGGTCCACTGCTGCACGGCTCTCTTCCGGCGTGCGCCCGGCGACGGCGCGACCCGACGTGTACAGACGCGCGCCGTCCGCTCGTCCGGCCCGCTGGTCCGCTGCGAGTGCGACGCTCTCGGCCTCGTCCCGCGCCCCCGACCCGAGGCTGACGACCGTCGTGACGCCATAGCTCGCATACATCCGCAGCCGACGCAGCAGGTCGTCGCGAACGGGCAGCGTGCCGTTCTGCTCGACCTGCACGTGTCCGTGGGCATTGACGAGGCCCGGGACGATGGTCTTGCCGGTCACGTCGATGCGGGCTGCTCCGGCGGGAACGCGTACGGCCTCCGCGGGACCGACGGCGGCGACGCGCCCGTCCTCGACGACGAGGACGGCGTTCTCGATCGGCTCGCTGCCGCTGCCGTCGATCAGCCGCGCACCGACGAATGCGACGGTGCCTGCGGCGGGCGCCTGCGCGGAAGCCTGCTGCAACGGCACGAGACTCGCCGACAGCACCACACTCGCTCCGATCAGTGCACGAAGAAGGTTGCGCATTGGTTTCATTCCCTCTCTTTGCTTTATTCTCCGGCGCCGACGCGATTCGGCCGCGAGCAGGGGCCGGCATGCTGCCCGGCTCGACGAGCGGCGCAGCGGACGAGCGCGAACCGGTGCTGCGCCGACGCGGGATCAGCCCGCGTCATGCGGCCGGCCTCGCAGGTAGCTCCTGTGGGCGCTTGTGCGTCTCATGCAATCTACCACGATCGGCGGTGAGCGCATCGAAGCAGGAGCGACGGCTCGTCGCGGGTGACGCGCGTCGGCTCGTCACGGGCGACGCTCCCGTTCCGGGGCCGGGACGCCGCTCCCACTTGCGAAATCGAGCGCTTCCTCGAACTGCATGACTTGCGAGGAAAAATTGCGCGACAACAAAGCGTTACGCGCGATTCGTCCATGGCACGGTCCTTGTACTCTGCCTCACGTCCTTATCGGCCGACGACTGCCAAGGAATTGCACATGACTGCATGGCTGCACGATCTGCGCTACTCGCTCACGATCATTCGCAAGCGCCCGATGTACGCGCTCGTGACCGTGCTCGTGTTCGCGATCGCGATCGGCGCGAACGCGACCGTGTTCGGCGTGTTCAACGGATTCTTCCTGCGGCCGATGCCGTACCCGGACGGCGATCGCCTGGTCATGGTCTACGACTCCTATCCGCGGATCGGCCTCGAGAACGCCGGCACCGCGATACCGGATTACCTCGAGCGGCGCGAGCAGGCGCCGTCGCTCGAGGAGCTCGCGATCGTGCGCACGGAGTCGAAGACGCTGGGAGACGGCGAGCCGCAGCGGCTCCTCGTCGCATACGCGTCACCGTCACTGTTCGAGGTCCTGCGGACCGAGCCGGCGCTCGGCCGGCGGTTCACGGAAGCGGAGGCGGAGGAAGGCAACGGGCGGCTCGTCGTGCTGAGTCATCGGTTGTGGCGCGATCGCTTCGGTGCTCGGCCCGACGTGATCGGCCAACAGATCCGCATGGACGGTGAGCCCCTGGAGGTCATCGGCGTGATGCCGGAGGGCTTCGCCTTCCCGAACGGCGGCGTCGACGCGTGGCTGCCGTTCGTGATCTCGCCCGAGCAGCGCACGGACGCGATGCGCGGCACGCAGTTCTCGATCAGCGTCGGACGGCTTCGCGCTGGCGCGACGCTCGACGCGCTCAACGCCGAGCTCGGCGCGATCGTGCGCCGCAACGTCGAAGAGGGCCGGATCGGCGCGGACCTGATCGAAGTCGCGGGTTTCACCGGCAGGGCGGAAACCTTGCGCGAGTCGCGCGTCGGCGATCTCGAGCAGGTGCTCCTCGTGATGCAGGCCGTCGTGCTCGCGGTGCTGCTGATCGCCTGCGCGAACATCGCGAACCTTCAGCTCGCCCGCGTCGCCGGACGCCGCCGCGAGCTGGCAGTTCGCACGGCGCTCGGGGCCGGCACCGGGCGTCTCGTGCGACTCGTCGTTGCGGAAAGCATCCTTCTCGCACTGATCGGCGCCGCGCTCGGTCTCGTGCTCGCCGGTGCCGGGACCGCGCTCATTCGCGAGCTCGGCCTCGAGCGCGACGGGTTCACGGCCGCGGTCGATTGGCGTGTGCTCGCCTTCACGTTCGGCGCGGCGCTCGTCGCAGGAGTCGTCTCGAGCCTGCCGCCGCTCTTCGCGCTGCTGAGGCAGGAGTCGATGCAGACGCTGCGCGATGCGGGTCGGCACGGCAGCGGCGGACGAAGCGCGCAAGCGGTGCGCAACGCTCTCGTGGTCGCCCAGCTTGCGCTCAGCGTCGCGCTTCTCGTCGGTGCCGGCCTGCTCACGAAGAGCTTCTACGGGTTACAGGCCGCGGGTACCGGATTCGACACGAGCAACGTGTGGACCGCGCGTCTCGCCTTGCCCCAAGCCCAGGCGAGGTATGCGGAGCCCGATGCGTGGGCGCGCTTCTACGAGCAGGCGCTCGAAGTGTTGCGGGCGCTGCCGGGCGTGCAGGCGGCGGGCTTCACGTCGGTGCTTCCGTTCAGCGGCATGAACAACCTGGGCTCGCTGCGGATCGAGAATAGGGTCTTGCCGCCCGGCGCCGCGGAGCCGCACGCGCAGCACCGCAGCATCGACGCCCACTATCTTCCGGCGCTCGGTATCGGGATGTCCGCCGGCCGAAATTTCACCGCGAACGAGGCGGAGCTCGTCGCGATCATCGACGAGAATTTCGCGGCGAAGTATTGGCCCGACGGCGGCGCGCTCGGACAGCGCATTCGACGCGTGGGCGTCGGCGACGATCGCTGGTACACGATCGTGGGCGTCGTGCCCGCCGTGAAGGAAACGAGCCTCGCGGACATGCCCGTGAAGGAGACCGTCTACTGGCACTACCGGCAGCGTCCCTCGAGCGCCGGCGCATTCGTGTTGCGGACGACGTTGCCGCCCGCGCAGCTCACGAATGCCGCCGCCGCTGCGATCGCCGCGCTCGACCCCGAGCTCGCGCTCTACGACGTCGCGCCGATGGAGACGCGCGTGCGTCGCTCCATGGGCGCGCAGCGCACGCCGATGGTCCTGACGGGCCTCTTCGCCGCGACGGCTTTCGTCCTCGCCGTGATCGGCGTCTATGCCGTCCTCAACTGGGCCGTGACGCAGCGCACCGGCGACATCGGCGTGCGCGTCGCGCTCGGCGCGCAGTCGCGCGACGTCGTGCGAATGGTGATCGGCCAGGGGCTCCGGCTGATCGCGGTGGGGCTTGCGCTCGGCCTCGTCGGCGCGGCGGGGATCGGTCGCATGCTCGGCTCGCAGATCCGAGACGTGAGCCTGACGGATCCGGTCGTCTTCGCGACCGCGGCGTTTGCGCTGACCGGTGCCGCGCTTTTCGCGAGCTGGCTGCCGGCCCGGCGCGCGTCGCGCATCGCGCCGATGGTGGCGCTCCGCGCGGAGTGACGTCACCGAACATGCATGCAGAAGCCGCGCGACACTGCTCGGCTCGCGGGGCACGACTCTTGCACCCTTCCGTGCCTGCTTCTTTCGAAGGAGGAGGAGAGCATGGGCCAAGCGACACAGCCCCAACAGCACCTCTATGACATGCTGAAGGATTTCGACACGGCGATGCTCGTGACGCGTTCCCGGGACGGGCGGATGCACGCCCGGCCGATGGCCGTCGCGGAGCTTTCACCGGACGCCGACGCATACTTCGTCACGGGCATCGATTCGCCGAAGGTGGCCGAGATAGAGGCCGATCCGCACGTCACGCTGACGTTCCAGAGCTCGAAGCAGTACGCGGCCGTCTGCGGCCGCGTCAGCATCGTCCGCGATCGCAAGCTCCTGGACCGGCTCTGGAAGGAAGCGTGGAAGGTGTGGTTCCCGAAGGGCAAGGAAGACCCCGAGATCTCGATCCTGAAGTTCGACGCCGAGCAGGGCGAGCTCTGGGACAACGCCGGCACGAAAGGCATGAAGTACGCGTTCGAGGCCGCGAAGGCCTACGCGAAGGGCGAGCGCCCGAGCACGGACGCCGATCAGCACGCCCGCGTCGACTTGTAGCGCGGCGTCTGAGAAAATTGCGGCCCCGCCGCGCTCGGTCGAGCCGGCTCGATCGAATGCGGCTGGAGGCCGCCCTTGCTCCGGATCAGGAAGACACACGCGACGCGCCAGCCGCGTCTCGTCGAGATCGATTACCGCGAGGACACGACGGCGCGCCTGCGCGCGCTGCTCGACCGGCCGTGGCACGTCTTTCTCGACAGCGGCCGCGGAGGCGGCGAGGCCGGCCGCTACGACATCGTCGCGGCCGAGCCGTACCTGACCCTGACGACGCGAGGCGACGCGACGGAAATCCGTGCGCGCGACGGCGTCGACGTGTCGCTGCGCGATCCGCTCGATCTGCTCGAGGACGCGCTCGGCGAGCGGGCGCAGAGGCCGACGTTCCTGCCGTTCGCCGGCGGCGCGATCGGCTACCTCGCGTACGATCTCGGCCGGCGTTTCGAGCGTCTGCCGTCGATCGCCGACGACGACATCGGCGCGCCGGAGATGGCCGTCGGGATCTACGACTGGGCGTGCGTCGTCGATCACGTCGAGCGCCGTGCATGGCTCGTCGGGGCGGGCCGCGACGAGCGTACGCTCGACGAATGGGATACGCTGATCGAGCGGCTCCATCCGAGCGATGCGGCCTCCGCGCAGCCCGATCCGCCGCCGTTCAGCGCGACCTCGGCCATCCGCTCGAGCTTCGACGCCGAGAGCTACCGACGCGCGTTCGAGCGCGTGACGACGCACATTCGCGCCGGCGACTGCTATCAGATCAACCTCACGCGGCGCTTCGATGCGGACGTCCGGGGGCATTCGTGGCCGGCGTATCTCGAGCTCAGGCGCTTGAGCCCCGCGCCGTTCTCGGCGTATCTCGGACTACCGGAGCTCGACGTGCTGTCGTCTTCGCCGGAGCGCTTCCTGAAGGTCACGCACGGCCGCGTCGAGACGAAGCCCATCAAGGGCACGCGGCCTCGTTCACCCGATCCTGCACGGGACCAGGCGCTCGCCGCGGAGCTTCGCGAGAGCGAGAAGGATCGCGCCGAGAACGTGATGATCGTCGATCTTCTACGCAATGATCTCGGGAAGGTCTGCGTCCCAGGGTCCGTGGAAGTGGCCAAACTTTTCGACATCGAGAGCTTCGCGAACGTGCATCACCTCGTCAGCACGGTGGTGGGTAGCCTGCGTCCTGACCGGCACGCGCTCGATCTCGTTCGCGGCGCCTTTCCCGGCGGCTCGATCACCGGCGCCCCGAAGGTGAGGGCGATGCAGATCATCGAGGAGCTCGAGCCGCAGCGGCGGAGCGTCTACTGCGGCTGCATCGGCTACGTCGGCTTCGACGGCGATCTCGATCTGAACATCGCGATCCGCACGCTCGTCAGGCGCGGCGACCGGCTCTATGCGTGGGCCGGCGGCGGCGTCGTCGCGGATTCGCGCGTCGATGCCGAGTATCAGGAGGGGCTCGACAAGGCGAGCGCGTTGCTCGCGGTGCTCGGTGCGCGTCTCGAGGGCGCGGTCAGCCGCGCAGCAGATGAGCCCATCCTCGGTACGCGCTGACGTGAGCCGCGGCGTCGTGCACACGGATCACATCGACGCCCTGCGCGCAGAGCTGTAACGACGCGCCGATCGTGAAGAGATCCTTGTCCGCCACGTCCTGCTTCGCGATCCCCGCCATGAACGACTTGCGCGAATGCCCGACGAGGCAGCGAAAGCCCGTGTCGTGAAACCGCGCGACGTTGCGCAGCAGCTCTAAGGACTGCAGCGGATTCTTGCCGAACCCGATGCCGGGGTCGAACAGGATCCGCCGCGCCCCGATGCCCGCGGCTTCCCACTCGCGTCGCCGCGCGTCGAGCCAGCGGAGGAGCGCGTCGACCGGATCGCAATCGGGCGGCAGCACGACGCTCCGGTCGGCGGGCACGGTGAGGCTGTGCATCGCGACGAACTCGGCGTCGCTATCGGCCGCGAGCGCGAGCATCTCCGCCGACGTGAGCCCGGAGACGTCGTTGACGATATCGGCGCCGAGAGCGAGCGCGCGGCGCGCGACGTCCGCGTGATACGTGTCGACGCTGATGCGGGGCGGCAACGGAAGCGAGCCGAGCTTGTCGGCGAGCCGCCCGAGAATCGGCTCGAGCCGCGCCCACTCGGTGTCCGGCGAAAGCGGCTCGGCGCCCGGGCGCGTCGATTCCGCGCCGATGTCGAGGATCTGCACGCCCGCATCGATCATGCCGTCGACACGGCGTTCCACCGCGTCCCACGTCGTCGTCTCGCCGCCGTCGGAGAACGAGTCGGGCGTGACGTTCACGATCCCCATCCACAGCGGGATGCGGTGCTTCAGATCGCGCGACAGGTCGAGCACCGATCGCCCGACGCCCGGCACCGTCAACGACGGGTCGAGCGCGACGAGCGGCGCGAGCACGAAGTTCCGCGCCGCGAGCCCGGGGTGCGGGATCGTCAGCCTTTCGCTCCGGATCATCTGATCGCCCCAGAGCAGGATGTCGAGATCGATCGGCCGTGGCGACCAGCGCGCCGAGAAGTCCCGGCCGAGGCGCGCCTCGATCGCCTTCAGCGCGTCGAGCGCGTCGTGCGGCCCGAGCCGCGTCCGGCAGCGAACCGCGGCGTTCAGGAAGGGCCGGTTCCAGTCGGGCGGCGCGCCGTCCGGTAGCATCGCCGGCGACTCGACGACCGGCGACACGGCAACGACCTCGAGGCCGGACCCCGGCAATGCCGCGACCGCCTCCGCGAGGTGCCGGCGGCGGTCGCCGAGGTTCGAGCCGATGCCGACGAAAACGTCCATTGCAATAAAGTGAAAGGGCTATGACGTGAGCGGAGGCGACAGCGAGGCGGCCACTTTCATACAATGAGACCCCCACAATTACAACGTCAATCCGAGAGGAATCGAGCGATGAAAGCGAAAGCGGCCGTTGCATGGGAAGCGGGGAAGCCCTTGTCCATCGAGGAGGTCGACATCGAGGGGCCGAAGGCCGGCGAGGTGCTCGTGCGGCTGGTCGCGACCGGCGTCTGTCATACGGACGCGTTCACGCTTTCCGGCGACGACCCGGAAGGCGCGTTCCCGGTGATTCTCGGCCATGAAGGGGGCGGCGTGGTCGAGGAGGTCGGCCCGGGCGTCACGAGCGTCAAGCCCGGCGATCACGTGATTCCGCTCTACACGCCGGAATGCGGCGAATGCAAGTTCTGCAAATCAGGCAAGACGAATCTCTGCCAGAAGATCCGTGTCACGCAAGGTAAGGGTCTGATGCCGGACGGCACGAGCCGGTTCTCGATCAAGGGCAAGCAGATCCTGCACTTCATGGGCACGTCGACGTTCTCCGAGTACACCGTGCTGCCCGAGATCGCGGTCGCGAAGATCAACAAGGAAGCGCCGCTCGAAAAGGTCTGTCTGCTCGGGTGCGGCATCACGACGGGCATCGGCGCCGTGCTGAACACCGCGAAGGTGCAGCCCGGCTCGACGGTCGCCGTGTTCGGTCTCGGCGGCGTCGGCCTGTCGGTGATCCAAGGCGCGGTGATGGCGAAGGCGTCGCGGATCATTGCGGTCGACATCAATCCCGCGAAGGAAGAGATCGCGCGGCAGATGGGCGCGACCGACTTCGTGAACCCGAAGGACTACGACCGGCCGATCCAGGAAGTCATCGTCGACATGACGGATGGAGGAGTCGACTACTCGTTCGAGGCGGTCGGCAACACGAAGCTCATGCGCGCGGCGCTCGAGTGCTGCCACAAGGGCTGGGGCGAGTCGACGATCATCGGCGTCGCGGGGGCCGGGCAGGAAATCTGCACGCGGCCGTTCCAGCTCGTGACGGGACGCGTGTGGCGCGGCAGCGCGTTCGGCGGCGTCAAGGGGCGGAGCCAGCTCCCGGGCATGGTCGATCAGTACATGCAGGGCGAGATCAAGATCGATCCGTTCATCACGCACACGATGGGCCTCGAGGACATCAACAAGGCCTTCGACCTGATGCACGAAGGAAAGAGCATCCGCTCCGTCATCCACTACTGAGCGGTGCCCGGCCGCCGACACGTGAGCGGTCGCATCGGGTTGCGTCGGATCGTGCCGGCGGCGTTCCTCGCGCTGCCGGCAGCCGCCGCGATGGATACCGACGCCGCGGTCGCTCAGAATCGCGGCCGCAGCGTCGGCGAAGACGGCTCTTCCGCCGCCTACGTCGTCGAGTGTCCGGAGACGGAAACGTCCGAAGCCGGTTGCGCCGCGGACGTTTCGACGTACGTCGGCTGGCGCGTCTTCGAGCAGTATTGCGCGAGCTGCCATGGCAACGATGCGGAAGGCAGCTCCTTCGCGCCGAGCCTCGTCCACCGCCTGCAGCGGTTCGACCGCCGCGCGTTCGTGCGCGCCCTCGACGAGGGCTATGCCGTCCCGGTAATGAGACCGTGGGGAGAGCACCCGCAGGTCGCACGCTATTACGACGAGCTTTGGGCGTATCTCTCAGCGCGAGCGAACGGTGATCTGCCGGCCGGTTCGCTTCGGCCGCTGCGTGACGTCAGGGTGCGGTGAGGGCGGCGTGCGCCCTCACGCGAATCGATCGAGACCGGAAGCGCTCGACTAGTAGCGCCAGTTCACCGTGACGCCCGCATACGCGTTACGCTCCGGGCCCGGCTCGAAGAACCTCAGGTTCGTGTCGTTGATCCGCAGGTTCGCGTTGTACGATTCGTCGAACAGGTTGTTGATGCCGATGAATGGGCTCACGACCAGCGAGCCGGCCCTGTGCTCGTAGCCGAGCCGCAGGTTCGATAGCGTGTACGCGTCGTTGACCACCGTGTTCGCGTTGTCCGCGAACTGATCGTCGACATAAAGCACGTCGAACGAGACGAACCAGCCGCGAGGGTGCCACCAGCTGAGCTCGCCGAACAGCACGTGCTCGGCCGTGCCCGGGATCACGTTGCCGTCGTAGACGCCGGCAAGATCGGCGAACGTGTCGAACTCGAAATCGGAGTAGGTATACGCGAGCGTCGTCCGCAGGCCGTCGATCGGTTGCGAGACGAGCGAGAACTCGAGCCCGTTGCGGCTCGAGCGTCCCGCATTCTGGTAGTAGACGCGTCCCGGCGTCTCGGGAAGCGTGAACGGAATCAGCTCGTCGTCGACATCGATCGAGAACAGAGCGAGGTCGTACCGGTGCCGGTTCCCGAGCAGGCCGCGGATGCCGATCTCGAAGTTCTCGGCCTCCTGCGGACCGAGCGACGGGTTGAATCCGCCGCCGCCACTCGGGTTTGCAAACTCCGTCGTCGACGGTGTCTCGAACGCGGTCGAGAACGTCGCGTAAGCGCTCAAGCTCGGCGAGACGATATACGTGAGCCCGACCATCGGGCTCGTGCCGTCGAGCCTCCGGCGTCCCGAATCGTCGCCGTTCGACAGAAAGCGATCGGTGACCTCGTACTCGATCTCGTCGAGCCTGAGGCCCATCGTCAGCAGCAGGTCTTCGCTGATCGAGAGCTCGTTCTGCAGGAACAGGCCGAGGCTCTTGAAGCTCTCGTTCTGATCGAAGGTCATCGCGCCGCGCTCGCCGGCCATGTTGTTGAAGCGCCGGCGGTCGTCGTCCTGGTTGTCGTAGTCGAAGCCGATCACGAGGCGGTTGGGACGGTCGAGCCAGAAGCCGTCGTAGGAGTAGCTCAAGCCGCCGCCGGCATAGAAGCGATCGAGATCGACGATACCGCCGGCCTGGAACGCGAGGCTGTTCTCGAAATCGCGCCACACGTAGTAGTTGCGTGCCGAAAGCGAATGGCCTTCGCCGAGCGGCATCGTGTAGACGAAACCGATGCGCTGCTGCTCGAGCGATTCGCCCGCGCGGAACGTGACGTGTGTCGGCCAGGCCGCGCGCGGGTTCTCGGCGGCGACCGCGGCCGTCAGACCGCCCGGGTCGTCGGAGACCGGCTGATCCGTGAGGTTCACGACCGCGAGCAGCTCGCGGTCCCTGTCGAGATCGATATTGAAGCGTCCGGTGAGCTGCCGATTCTCGAAGCGGCTCAGCTCGCGGAATCCGTCGTACTGCGTATTGGACGCGTTCAGAAGATATCCGACGCGCTCGCCGCTGCCGCCGGCCTTCATCTGGACGCGTTGGTAGCCGTATCGGCCGGCCGACGCATTCACCTCGGCGAACGGCTCGCCCGACGGCGCCTCGGTCGTCAGGCTGATCACGCCGCCGGATGCGTTGCCGTAAAGGGAAGAGCTCGGGCCGCGAATGACCTCGATCTGGTCGGTCGCGCCGAGGTCGATGCCGTCGACGGAGCCCTGGCCGTCGGGCAACGTCTCCGGGATGCCGTCGACGAGGATCTTGACGCCGCGGATCCCGAAGTTCGCCCGTGCGCCGAAGCCGCGAATCGACACGCGCAGATCCTGCGCGAAGTTGAAGCGGTTCTGCATGAAGAGCCCGGGCACGCGGGAGAGCGACTCGTCGAGCCCGAGCTGCTGGCGAGCGAGCTGGATGTCGTCCTTCGACACGACGCTGACCGCGGCCGGCACCTGGTCCAAGGTCGTTTCGAGGCGCCTCGAGGTGACGACGATCTCTTCGAGCGACGTCAGCTGCGGGCGTAGGCTTTGCGCATGTGCAGGCGAGTCGGTGACCGAGGAGAGAGCGGTCCCGAGCACGGCGGAGACCGCGGCCGAAAGCGCATAACGTCGAAGTGTCGTGGTCATGTCGCCTCGCTGCAACGTCTTGCAATCAAGCTGCCTATCATGGCCGATCGGCTATCGGCGGCGCAACGAGCGGCCGGCTTTCTGGAATCGGGCTTTCGCGACAGGCGGTCGCTTGGCACACTTGTTGGCTTTCCGCCTCGCTTTCACCCGGGTTCCCATTCGCCGCCGGAGCGACCAATGGATTGGATCTCCTTGTCCGAGCTGGCCGCGCTCGCTCAGGTCATTGTCGTCGATCTCGTGCTCGCGGGCGACAACGCGGTCGTCATCGGGATGGCCGTGGCGGGACTGCCGCGGGAGCAGCGCGCCCGGGCGATGGTCATCGGCATCGCGGCCGCGACGGTGCTGCGCATCCTGTTTGCATCGATCACCGTTCAGCTGTTGCAGGTGATCGGCCTTTTGTTCGCCGGCGGCCTTCTGCTGCTCTGGGTATCGTGGAAGCTGTGGCGGGAGATCCAGGACGCTCGCCACGAGCGGGCGCTCGCCGCCGAGCACGCGGGTGTTGCGGAGGCGGTCGACGCACCGGCGTCTCCGCCGCCGAGGAAGACGCTGCGTCAAGCGGCGACGCAGATCATCGTCGCCGACGTGTCGATGTCGCTCGACAACGTCCTCGCGGTCGCCGGCGTCGCGCGCGAGCATGCGTGGGTGCTCGTGTTCGGGCTCGGGCTGTCGGTCGCGCTGATGGCGTTCGCGGCCGTGGTGGTCGCCCGGCTGCTGCAGCGTTTCCACTGGATCGCGTACATCGGCCTGGCGCTGATCCTGTACGTCGCGCTCAGGATGGTTTACGAGGGCTCGATCGAGATCTATCAGGCGGCGAACGGGGCGATCTGAGCCGACCGTGCTACCGCCGTAGCGGCCGGTGCTATGATGACCCGGCAAGAACAACGAACTTATTCGAGGGGGACGCCGATGCCGAGAGTCATCCATGTATCGCTGCTCGCCGGGGCCGCCTGCGCCGCGCAGTGCGCGTTTGCGCAGAACGACGACTTCGCCGCGGTCGAGATCAAGGTCCACGAGGTCGCCCAGAACCTGTATTACCTCGAGGGCAGAGGCGGCAACATCGGCGTGCTGACCGGCGACGACGGCGTCGTGGTCATCGACGATCAGTTCGCGCCGCTCACCGAGAAGATCATTGCGGCGATCGAGACCGTTTCGAACGGTGAAATCCTCTACGTGATCAACACGCACGTGCACCCGGACCATACCGGCGGGAACGAGAACTTCGGCAATCTCGGCGTGCCGATCCTCGCGCACGACAACGTCCGGGTCCGGCTCGCGCGCGGGATCCGCGGCGGCCCGCCCGCGCCTGCCGCGGCGCTGCCGGTGATCACGTTCTCCGAATCGACGACGCTCTTCTTCAACGGCGAAGAGATCCGCGTCGTGAAGGTGCCGAGCGCGCATACCGACGGCGACAGCGTGATTCACTTCGTGAACGCGAACGTGATCCACGTGGGCGATGTGTACCGCACGACCGGCTATCCGCGCATCGACGCGGACAACGGCGGGTCGACCGCGGGCACGATCGAGGCGCTCGACGTGATCATTGCGATGGCAGGGCCCGACACGAAGATTCTGCCCGGCCACGGCGTGCTCGCAACGCGCGACGACGTCCGCGAGTTCCGCGACATGGTTGCCACGGTCTACGAGCGCGTGAAGCCGATGGTCGAGCAGGGCATGAGCCTCGAGCAGGTCGTCGCCGCGGCGCCGACCAAGGATCTCGACGAGCGCTGGGGCGACCCGAGCGGCTTTCTGCCCGGCCTCTACCAGTCGATCCGCGCCGAGGTCGGCGCACGGTAATCGAGCGCACGGCGCATATCGAGGCGAGGTGAGCCGGCCGAAGGTCCTGATCTACCGGCCCGTCGACGATACGGGCGGATCGCATCGTCGGCTCGCGGAGGCCGGTTGCGACGTCGTCGCCGACGAGATCGACCAGGACCGCGGCCGCTTTCTCGCGGCGGCTGCCGGCGCGGACGCGCTCGTCGGCGCGACGTTCCGCGGCGGGGTCATCGATCGCGAGGTGTTCGCGCTCTGCCCGGATCTGCGGCTCGTCGCGAAGTACACGATCGGTGTGGACGACGTCGACGTCGACGCCGCGACCGCGCTAGGCATCCTCGTCACGCATTCGCCGACCGAGGCGAACTGGGGCGGCGTCGCCGAGGGCACCCTCGCGCTGATGCTCGCGTTCTTGAAGCGCATCGGCCCGCGCGACCGGCACGTGAAGGCGGGCGGCTGGCGCGACAAGCGCCTCGAGGGCGTCTACGTCGGCCGCCGCGCGGACGGCTACGCGGGCCTCACGATCGGCATCGTCGGGCTCGGTCGCATCGGCTTTCGTGTCGCGGAGCTCCTGAAGCCGTGGCGCGTCCGCGTCGTCGCGACGGACCCGTACGTCGACGACGAGCGCTTCGCGCTCGCAGGCGCGGAACGTCTCCCGCTCGCCGCGCTGCTCGAGCAGTCCGACGTCGTGACGCTCCATTGCAGCCTCACGACGGAGACGCGCGGCATGATCGACGCGGCCGCGATGGCCGCGATGAAGCCCGGAGCGCTCTTGATCAACACCGCGCGCGGGCCGATCGTCGACGTCGATGCGCTCTGCGATGCGCTCGAGCGGGGGCACCTCGCGGGCGCCGCGCTCGACGTGCTGCCGCAGGAGCCGCCGCCCCCAGGCGCCAGGATCCTCACGCAGGGCGACAAGGTCATTCTGAGCCCGCACATGATCGCGGCGAACCAGGGCGGCACGCTGCGAAGCGCGATCCCGTGGGCGACGGACGCCGTGCTCGCGGCGCTCAAGTCGGAGATCCCCGAGCACGTTTACAACCCGGAAGCGATCCCGCTTTGGCGCCGCCGCTTCGGCGACAAGCCGCTGCTCTAGGCTTCCCGGCAGGAGGACCGAGGTCGAACGATCGCCCGATCGGCATGGTCGGCCACCCTGGCGCGATCGCCACGCGACGTGACGGCCAGGCTAAGGTGCGTGCCGCTCGAGCTCCGCGGCGACCGCCGTGTTTCGCACCTCGCCGGCCGCGATGTTGAGGCCCGCCGCGAGCCGCGGATCGCGCTCGATCGCTTTCTGCCAGCCGTGGTCCGCGAGCGCGCGGACGAACGGCAACGTCGCGTTGACGAGCGCCTGCGTCGCCGTGCGCGGCACGGCCCCCGGGATGTTCGTCACGCAGTAGTGGAGCACGCCGTCGACGATGAAGACCGGATCCGCGTGCGTCGTCGGGCGGCTCGTCGCGAAGCAGCCGCCCTGGTCGATCGCGACGTCGACGGCGACCGCGCCCTTCGGCATCGACGCGATCATCTCGCGCGTGACGAGCTTCGGCGCACTCCGCCCCGGGATCAGGACAGTGCCGATGACAAGCGCCGAGCGCGCGACGTTGCGCGCGATCGACTCGGCCGTCGAGTACTCGGTACGGATCGCGCTGCCGTAGCGGACGGCGAGGCGCTCGAGCTTGTCGACGTCCGTGTCGAGAACCGTGACCTCGGCGCCGAACCCGACCGCCGCCTCGACGGCACCCGTGCCCGCGACGCCCGCGCCGATCACCGTCACGCGTGCCGCGGCGACGCCCGGCACGCTGCCGAGCAGGACGCCCATGCCGCCGGCGGGCTTCTCGAGGAAACGCGCGCCCGCCTGCACCGCGAGGCGGCCTGCGATCCGGCTCATCGGCGCGAGCAGCGGCAGGCCGCCTTGCGGCGACGTGACCGTCTCGTAGGCGAGGGCCGCTGCGCCCGTGCGCAGCAAGCCGATCGCGAGCGCGGGATCCGCCGCAAGATGGAGGTAGCCGAACAGCACGTGATGAGGACGGAGCCGCGCGACCTCCTCGGGCTGAGGCTCCTTGACCTTGACGATCAGCTCGGCCTCGTCGAACACGGCCGCGGCGGACGAAAGCACGCGCGCGCCGGCGGCCTCGTACTCGCCGTCGGAGAAGCCCGCTCCCGTGCCGGCTTGCGCCTCGACGAGGACGATGTGTCCCGCAGCGACGAGCTCGCGGCACGCCGCCGGAGTCAACCCGACGCGGTGCTCGCCGATCTTGATCTCTTTCGGTACGCCTATTCGCATCGAATCAAGTTACGGGCAGCTCGTGACCGCTGTCCAGTGCCGTGCGCCAAGCGCTTGAACGCGGTTTCGCGGCGATGTTACCGTCGCGGCGCCTCCGATGAAGGAACCCACCTATGGCCGATGCCACGCCGAGCCGCACACGCGAGATCTGGTCCTGGGCGCTGTACGACTTCGCGAACTCGCCGTTCACGACGCTGGTCGTGACGTTTGTATACGCCACCTATTTCACGCAGGCGATCGCGGACGACCCGGCGCACGGCACCGCGCTCTGGTCGCGAGGCGTCACGATCACGGCGCTCGTCGTCGCGCTCTGCTCCCCCGTGCTCGGCGCGCTCGCGGACCGCGGCGGCTTCCGCAAGCTCTTCGTCGTGCTGTCGACGCTCGTCTGCGCCGCGGCGACGGCGCTGCTCTATCGCGTGATGCCCGGGGAGGTCGTTGCCGCGCTCGTGCTGTTCGTCGTCGCGAACATCGCGTACGAGTTCGGCACCGTGTTCTACAACGCGTTCCTGCCGGAGATCGCCGACGAGGGCAGGATCGGCCGCGTGTCGGGGCTCGGCTGGGGGCTCGGCTACTTCGGCGGTCTCGTCGCGCTCGCGCTCGCGCTCGTCACGCTCGTGCAGCCCGAGACGCCGTGGTTCGGCTTCTCGACGGAGAACGGCGAGAACGTGCGCGCGACCAACCTGCTCGTCGCCGTATGGTTCGTCGTGTTCAGCGTGCCGCTGTTCCTGTGGGTTCGCGAGGACAAGTCGCGCGTGTCGCCGGCCGGCCGCGTGATCAAGGACGGCTGGATCCAGTTGAAGCATACGTTCCGTGAGATCGGCCGCTACCGGCAGACGGTCCGATTCCTGATCGCGAGGCTCGTCTACAACGACGGCCTCGTGACCGTGTTCGCGTTCGGCGGCATTTACGCGGCCGGCACGTTCGGCTTCACGATCGAGCAGGTGCTCGTGTTCGGTATCGTGATCAACGTCGCGGCCGGCGCATCCGCGATCGCGATGGGGCTCCTGGACGACTGGATCGGCGGCAAGCGCACGATCGTCGTATCCTTGATCGGCCTGATCGCTGCGACGGCGCTCGCGATCACGGCGAGGAGCGAGCTCTGGCTCTGGGTCGCGGGCATCCTGATCGGTATCTTCACCGGGCCGAACCAGTCCGCGAGCCGCTCGCTGATGGGGCGCTTCGTGCCGAAGGCGGTCGAGAACGAGTTCTTCGGTTTCTTCGCGTTTTCGGGCAAGCTGACGGCGTTCATCGGACCGTTCCTGCTTGGTCTCTTGACCGACGTCACGGGGTCGCAGCGCGTCGGCGTGTCGATCGTGCTCGTGCTGTTCGTGATCGGTCTGGCGCTGCTTCTCACCGTCGACGAGCACGAGGGCAAGGCAGCCGCGAAGGCCGCGACGCCGGCGCCCATAGTGGCGTAGAGGCGGCGTAGCGGCGCCGACAAGCGAGGAGGGCATCGTGGGCACCGCTACGTCGAAGACGCTCCCCGGGATCGAGGCGAGACGCGACGAGCTCGTCGCGTGGCGCCGCGACCTGCACGCACACCCGGAGCTCGCATACGAGGAGCGACGCACGTCCGCGTTCGTCGCGACGGAGCTTCGCCGCATCGGCCTCGACGTCGAGGTCGGTCTCGGACGGACCGGCGTCGTCGCGACGCTGTCGACCGGAGACGGCCCGTCGGTCGGGCTTCGCGCGGACATGGACGCGCTGCCGATCCGCGAGGCGAACGACTTCGCGCACCGCTCGCGCTTCGACGGCCGCATGCACGCGTGCGGCCACGACGGCCACACGATCATGCTGCTCGCCGCCGCGCGGGAGCTCGCCGAGCGGCCGCGCTTTCGCGGGACCGTGCGCTTCGTCTTTCAGCCCGCCGAGGAAGCGGCAGGCGGCGCTCGGGCGATGATCGACGACGGGCTGTTCGAGCGTTTCCCGATGGAGCGCGTATTCGGCATGCACAACTGGCCGGGGATCCCCGTCGGCCGCTTCGCGATGCGTGCGGGGCCGCTGATGGCGTCGATCGACTGCTTCGATGCGCGGATCGGCGGACGCGGCACGCACGGCGCGCTGCCGCACGAAGGCATCGATCCGGTCCTTGCCGCGGCGCAGACGGTCGTCGCGCTGCAAGGTATCGTGAGCCGCAACGTCGATCCGCGCCGCGCAGCCGTTTTGAGCGTCACGAAGCTCAATGCGGGGCACGCGCATAACGTTATTCCCGAAGCGGCAGATCTCTCGGGCACGCTGCGCGCGCTCGATCCTTCGGTACGCGCACTGCTGAAGCGGCGTCTTGCCGACGTCGTCTCGGCGACGGCGGCCGCATACGGCGCGTCCGCGGACGTGAAGTTCGTCTTCGAGAATCCGCCCGTCGTCAACGATTCCGATGCGGTCGCGCTCGCGGCGTCCGCGGCGGCGTCGCTCGTCGGAGACGCCGCGGTCGACGCGGACGCCGAGCCCGTGCTCGCATCCGAAGACTTCGCCGTCATGCTCGAGCGGCGGCCGGGCTGCTACGTGTTCATCGGCAACGGCGACGGGCCGAGCGGCTGTGCGATCCACGACCCGTCGTACGACTTCAACGACGAGATTCTGACGCTCGGCGCATCGTACTGGGTGCGCGTCGCCGAGGCGGCGCTCGCGAGCCCGCGCGCGCTCGGTTGAGAGAACGCCGGCTCGCGGCGTATTCTGTCGGCCCGCCAATTTCAAGCTAAGGAAAGCGTTCCCCGTGTCATCACGGAAAACTCTCTTTATCTTCCCCGGACAGGGCTCCCAGTACGCCGGCATGGGCTCGGATTTGGTCGAGGAGTTTCCGGCGGCGCGCGAGGTCTACGAGCGCGCGAGCGACGTCGTCAAGTACGACATGCGGGAGCTCTCGTTCCGCAATCCCCGCGGCGAGCTCGACCAGACGCGTTTCACTCAGCCGGCGCTGCTGACGCACGAGTACGCGTGCCTCGAGGCGCTCAAGAGCGTCGCGGGCGACCTCCGCCCGGAGCTCGCGGCGGGCCACAGCGTTGGCGAGTACACGGCGCTCGTCGCGGCCGGCGCGCTCACCTTCGAGGACGCACTCGCGCTCGTCGTGAAGCGCGGCGAGCTCATGGGCCGCCTCGGACGCGGCGGCATGGTCGCGACGACGCTCGATGCGGATTCCGCCGCGTCGCTCGCCGAGCGGCACTTCTGCGGCATCGGCGGCATCAACCTGCCGGATCAGACCGTGATCGCGGGCGACGACGCCGATCTCGAGCGGCTGATCGAGGATCTTTCCGTCCGCTTCCCCGGCAAGCGCGCGATCCGGCTGAACACCGAGGGCGCGTTCCATACGTTCCTGATGGTCGGAGCCGCGCTCGAGTTTCGGGCCGTGCTCGAGGCGACGCCGTTCGCGGAGCCGAAGCTCGGCGTCCTGTCGAACTACACGGGCTTCCTGCACGACCCGGACGCGACGGCGATCCGGTCGCGGCTCTTCTTCCAGCTCTTCAACCCGGTGCGCTGGTACGCGTGCTTGAACACGGCGCTCGACGCGGGCGTCGACGTGATCGTCGAGCTCGGCGGCGGCATCGGCAAAGGCGCGGGGCCCGCCGAGAAGCGCCCGAATCTCGAGGGAATTGTCAAGAAGTCCTTGAAATCGCGGGACCGACAGGCGCAATATTTGCCCGCCGTCAATTCCGCCGGCATTCGCGCGGCGGGCCAGCAGCTGACCGGGACGTGAGACCGGTGCTCGGGGGGCGCTTGCGAGCGCGCCCGGGTGCCGCCCATCGTTCGATTCGGAGTTGAAGCCGGCGGCGAGCCGGTATCGTCGCATCGCCAAGAATACCTCGAGGAGCAAAAGGTCATGGGAGCGTTCAAGGAAGCCCACGGAGGGGAACTCAAGGATTTGTATCTCCCGGCTGCGGAGCGGCAGGAAGAGAAGCGGCGCGCGCGCGACATGCGCTCCTGGGACCTGACGATGCGTCAGCTCTGCGACATCGAGCTCCTGCTGAACGGCGCATTCTCTCCGCTCGAGGGCTTCATGACGCAGGCCGACTACGACAGCGTCGTCGAGCGGATGCGGCTCGCGAGCGGCGTGCTGTGGCCGATGCCGATCACGCTCGACGTCACGGAGGAATTCGCGGCCGAGCTCAAGACCGGCGAGACGATCGCGCTGCGCGATCAGGAAGGCGTTCTGATCGCTACGCTCGAGGTGTCGGACATCTACCGCCCCGACAAGGCGCGCGAGGCCCAAGGCGTTTTCAGGACCACCGACGAGGCGCATCCCGGCGTCCGCTATCTGATGCGCCAGGCGCACCCGGTCTACGTCGGCGGGAAGCTCCGCGGCGTAGAGGCGCCGACGCACTACGACTTCAAGCATCTGCGCGACACACCGCGCGAGATTCGTGATCGCTTTGCGAAGCTCGGCTGGCGCAAGGTCGTCGCGTTCCAGACGCGCAATCCGATGCACCGCGCGCACTACGAGCTTACGTTCCGGGCGGCGAAGGAAGTCGAGGCGAATCTGCTGATCCATCCCGTCGTCGGCATGACGAAGCCGGGCGACGTCGACCACTTCACGCGCGTGCGCTGCTACGAGCACGTGCTGAGCCATTATCCGGAGCAGACGACGACGCTGAGCCTTCTCCCGCTCGCGATGCGCATGGGCGGCCCCCGCGAGGCGCTGTGGCACGCGATCATCCGCAAGAACTACGGCTGCACGCACTTCATCGTCGGCCGCGACCACGCGGGCCCCGGCGTCGGCAGCGACGGCAAGCCGTTCTACGGTCCGTACGACGCGCAGCGGCTGATGCAGGAATACGCGGAAGAGCTCGACATCACGATGGTGCCGTTCAAGAACATGGTCTACGTCGAGGACCGCGCGCAGTACATGCCGGAGGACGAGGTCGACGATTCGATGCGGACGTTGAACCTTTCCGGCACCGAGCTCCGCCGGCGTCTGCAGGAGGGCGTCGAGATCCCCGAGTGGTTCTCGTTTCCCGAGGTCGTCGAGGAGCTGCGCCGGACGCATCCGCCGCGGCACAAGCAGGGCTTCACCGTCTTCTTCACCGGCCTGTCCGGCTCCGGCAAGTCGACGATCGCGAACGCGCTGATGGTGAAGCTGATGGAGATGGGCGGGCGTCCCGTCACGCTGCTCGACGGCGACGTCGTGCGCAAGCATCTGTCGAGCGAGCTCGGGTTCTCGAAGGAACACCGTGATCTGAACATTCTCCGGATCGGGTTCGTCGCGAGCGAGATCACGAAGAACGGCGGGGTCGCGATCTGCGCGCCGATCGCGCCGTATGCGGCGACGCGGCGGCAGGTGCGAGAGATGATCGAGCCGGTCGGCGGCTTCCTCGAGATCCACGTCGCGACGCCGCTCGAGGTGTGCGAGGCGCGCGACCGCAAGGGCCTTTATGCGAAGGCTCGCGCGGGCATCATCAAGAGCTTCACCGGCATCAGCGACCCGTACGAGGAGCCGGAGAAGCCCGAGATGCGGATCGACACGACGGAGCTCACGCCGGACCTCGCGGCGCACCGCATCATCGTCAAGCTCGAGAGCTTGGGCTTCATCCGCTGATCCCTCACTCGCGGGCCGGCGCGGTGACGCCGGCCCGTCTGCAGCCCACCCGCCGCTCGCGAGTCTCGTCGAGGGACGCTGCTTTCCTTGAAGGCCGTTCGCTTGGCGCATCGCAGCCGGAGTGCGCGTTCAGTCCCTGTCTTCCCGAGACCGTGTGCGGCCAGGGATGGCCGCACGCGAGCCGCAGGGACGCTCTTCCGGCGTGTCTCGGGAAGACAGGGACTGAGCGCGCACTCCTCCCAAACGCCGGCGGTGCACAGAGGCTCGCGATGGGTAGCGTCGCAGCGGCGGTTGGTTGCGTGCCATCACCAGCCTCGCAGAACGCCGACACACGCTTCATGAAGCACCGCCCGCGCCCGGCGAAGGCACTGTGCACTGCTCGGACGCATGAGAGCAGGGGCTCAATGCCGCGGTGACGTTTCCAGGAGCGTGTCGGTAAGACGGCGTTCCCGAGGCCGTGTTCGGCCAGGGATGGCCGAACGCGAGCCGGAGGGACCCGACTTCCGGCGTGCCTCGGGAACGCCGTCTTGCCGGCACGCTCCGTGCGACGCGCTCAAAGACACGACCCGCGAGAGCGCGATGCGCTCAATGGCACTGTGGCGCACGAGAAGCCGGGTCGCCCTCGAGGCGACGGCTTCAGTACGTGCCGAGATACGACGCGAAGAACTGGTTCAGCATCCGATCGCGCGGGTCCATCTCGCGGCGGACCTTCGCGAAGAAGGAGAGGCGGCGATCGAAGCGCGCCGTCACGACCTCCGGCGTCGCGTTGCGCGTCTGGTTGAAGAACGGCACGCCGCGGTGCTCCGCCGCGAACTCGGCGAAGTCGAGCACGAAATCGTCCCAGCCGTCCGTCTGCGTCGACAACGCGCTCAGCGTGATCATCGGCCCGTCGAACGACGGCGACAGCAGCGCGCTCTTGTCCTGATTCAGCCTGAAGCCGATCGTCGGCATGTCGCAGCGGAAGCCCGTTCGCGCGTAGTGCTCCTTGCAGAATAGCTTGTAGCCGAGCGCGACAGCGCCGAAGTCCGCCGCGGGGAACGCCCACGTGCAATACGTGAAGCGGTTGCCGGCGGCGAGCGAGCGGAACCGTCCGCTCTGCTCGACGGCGTTGCTGCCGGTGCGGACGAGCGCGTTGCCGAAGAGCGTCTGCGCCGCCTCGCTCAGACTGTCGATCAGCGGGTAGCGCAGCTGACGCACCGGCAGCGCGAACGCGATCGAGCGCGCGGCCCCCGGAAGCGCCGAGTAGACCGCCCAATCCTTGAGCCGCCATGCGAACTTCTTGCCGGTGCGGTTCTCGGGCGCCGGCCGGCGCAGCTCCATGTACACGTGATCGCGGAACGGTAGCAGGTAGAGCTTGACGCCGGAGCCCGCCGCCGCGAGTCGCGGCCCGAGCTTCGCGAACTCCTTGAAGCCCGTATGCGCCGTCTGCACGACGAAGCCCTGCACGGGACGTATGCGCAACGTGATCTCGTACGCGACGCCGAGGAGCCCGTACGATAGCCGCATCAGCGCGAGTAGGCTCTTCGTGTTTTCGTTCACGACGAACTTGCGGCCCGTCGGGCTCACGAACTTCATCTGCACCGCGTGCGCGGCGAACTGGCCGGCATCGCCCGCGGTCGTCGCCTCGAGGCCGGCGCCGCAGACGGCGCCGCCGACCGTGCGGTTCGCGAGATCGAAACCGCCGACGAGCTCCTTGCCTTGCTCGGCCAGGATCTCCGCGAGCTCGGGCAGCGAGATGCCGGGCTGAACCGTTACCGTATCCGCGTCGATCCTGAGGACGCGATTCATCTCGCTCAGGTCGAGGACGGTGCCTCCGTTGGCCGTCGTGCAGCGCGTCGTCGAGCTGCCCGAGCCCATCGGCCGGACCGGTGAAGGGTAACGCTTGGCGTCCGTGAGGACCTGTGCAATCTCGGAGGGCGACGTCGGCCTCACGACTGCGGCGGGTCCTACCGCCGTGAACGAACCGACGCGCTTGCGCGCAAGAGCCATGCTCATTCGCTTTCGACTCCCGTGCTGAACCGACAGCTGTTTCCGCTCCCACGGGTATCTCACGACCCGTTTCGGGAGCGCTGGGGGAATCCTGGGAAAGCGTCTGCGCTTGCCGGCAACCCCGCTATCGTAGGACGAGAAGTCCCGTAGACCGGAAGTTTTGTGTCGCTGGCTTTCGCCAGGTTTACCCTTAGCAGCGGGGCCGACTATCGCTCGAAACCCTCCCATAAGCAAGGGATTCGAGCAGGGTTTTCAAAGTGCGTCGTCGAGGAAGTCGTAGATCTCGCGCCGCACGAAGTTCAGGCCGAGCGGGGTCAGGGAGTAGAAGCCGCTGCGGTGGCGGGAGAGCAACGTGAGCCGCTTCGGCCGGCCGGTGGCGTTCCAGAGCGCCTCCCGGGACGAGCGGGGCATGCAGTCGTCGAAGGCGGCGTCGATCATGAAGATCGAGCTCGGATCGTAGCGGCCGGCATAGAAAATCGGGTCGGCCGGCCCGAAGAGGCCCTCGAAGAAGTCGTGATACTCCTCGATCGTCCAGCCGTAGGCGGTCAGGACGTGCCGGCGCACCTCGCCGGCCCGGTTTCCGCACGTCGTGAAGATCTCGGCGAAATCGGCCGCACCCATCATCAGCACGCCGGCCGCGATGCGCGGGTCGTTCGCCATGACGGTCGCCGTCACGAGCGCGCTCATGCTGAAGCCGACCATCGCGATGCGTGACGAGTCGATGTTCGGCTGAGCCTCCGCCCAGTCGAGCAGCAGCCGCATGTCGACGACTGCGGAGCGGTAGCGCTCGGCGCTCGCCTTCGCCATCTCGATGAACTCGTCCTCGGTGGACGTCGAGCTCAGGCCGCTCCACGGGAAAAGCGGATAGTTACCGAGCACCCAGATGATGTTCGCGTCGCCGCGGGACTTGCGCGCATAGCCGCGGGAGATCCGGCTCGGCGGGTAGCTGCTCGTGCCCCAGATCGGCAGCACGATCACGAGCTTCTTCGCGCCCGGCGACTTGCTGCGGAAGTACGTCGCGTCGACGAAGCCGTCCGGTCCGCCGTGGGTCCCGCTCGAGCGCAGCCGCAGCCGCACGACCTCGTGGAAGCGTGTCTCGTCGACCGGCTCCGAGATGTGGACCTCGGGCGCGCCGTTCACCTCGAAGAGCGGGTGAGACTCGACGGGCGGCGAATACCGGTAGCCGGCGAGCTGCGCAGGGCCTCGATGGATGTGGCCGACGCAGCCGCCGAGCGCGAGCAGCAGGACGAGAGCGGCGAGTCGATGCATGAGGGATGCAGACAAGATCCTGCCGGGCCAGGTGACATAAAACGCGCGGAATTCTACCGACCGTGAATCCGGCAGTGAACCTCGTCGCGCGTACGCGACATGGGCACCGGGAGTCGCCCCTATTCGTACCGCAGGGCTTCGATCGGATCGAGACGCGCGGCGCGGCGGGCGGGCCAAATGCCGAAGAAAAGGCCGACGCCGACGCTGAACGCGGTCGCGAGCCCGACCGACTCGGGCGACACGAAGACTTCCCATCCGGCGAAGCGCGACATGAGCCACGCGGCGCCGGCCCCCATCCCGACGCCGAGGAGCCCGCCGATGAGGCACAACGTCACGGATTCGACGAGAAACTGCAGCAGGATGCTGCCGCGCGTCGCGCCGAGGGCCATACGGATGCCGATCTCGCGCGTGCGCTCCGTCACGCTGACCAGCATGATGTTCATGATGCCGATGCCGCCGACGATCAGGCTCACGCCTGCGATGCTTGCGAGCAGCACCGTGAAGGTCTGCTGGGCCTCCTGCTGCGTCTCGAGGAAGTCGCGCCGGTCGACGATCGCGAAGTCGTTCGGGGCGCCCGGCCTCAGCCGATGCTCCTTGCGCAGCACGCGCTCGATGTCGACCATCGCGCGCTCGAGCGGGATGCCGTCGATGACGCGGACACTGATGTTCTCGACCTCTTCGCGTCCGAACACGCGCTGCTCCGCGGTCTTCAGCGGAATGAAAGCGCTCGAGTCCGGGCCGCGATTCCAGCCGCCGCCGCCCTCGCTCGCGAGGATGCCGATCACCACGAACGGTTGATTGTTGAGCGCGATCGTCTTGCCGAGCAGCTCCTTCGGCTGAACCTCGAGCTCTTTCGGAATCTCGGAGCCGACGACGATGACCCGCTGCTTCGACAGGTTCTCGTCGGCCCGGAAGAAGCGGCCGTACTCGACCTCGTAGTTGAAGACCTCGGCGTATCGGTGCGTCGTGCCGATCGTCCGCGTGTTCGTATTGCGGTTGAGATACTTCAGCTGGCCGCGGCCCTGCACCTCGGGCACGACGGCGTCGAGGTAGCGCGAGTCCTTCTCGAGCGCTTCGGCGTCGTCGACGGTCAGCGTCTGCTGGTCGCGCGCAACGCCCTGCGTCAGAAATCGGGCCGAGTTGATCGTCAGGATGTTCGCGCCGAGGGCCGCGATCTGCTCGTCGATGCGCTTCTGCGCGCCTGCGCCCGCGGCGAGCATCGCGATGACCGCGCCGACTCCGATGATGATGCCGAGCATCGTCAGCATCGCACGGAAGAAGTTCGCGTGTATCGATTGAAACGCGACGCGGAGGATTTCGCCGAAGAGCATCGTGGTCCCTCGTGAACGTGGGCCAAAGTAGCAGGTGGGGGGCGGCGGTCAAGCTGCCCGTACTGAAGATTTCTCTATGTCGTTGCGCCCTATCGACACGGCCGGACGGGCCGACTAGCCTGTCGTCGACGCGGCCGTGCCTCGCGGCATGCGCCGAACCCGACGCGGAGCTCGACGGTGACGCACGCCTCACGACCAAGCACCGGTGCCTTGTCGCGCGTCGTGAAAGGCGTCGTGCTGACCGTCTGCGGGCTCGCGCTGCTCGGCGTTTCCCCTGCCGGCACGTCGAAGAGCTCGGAGCTCAAGCTCGCGCCGTCTTTGCCTCGCTCCGCCCATCACGCCTACGGCTATACGCTCGCGCTCGAAGCGTTCCGGCGTCCCGGCGCGCGGGCGTGGGTCGAGGCGGCGGGCCGAGTGACCGCCGAGCCCGAGCGGGTCGAGCTGCCGGTCGAGGTCACGGGCATCTTCGACGCCCGGCGCACCGCGCTCGGCATCGCGTTCGCGGTGCGAGCGGGCAGGCGGATCTACGTCGACGTCGAGACCGAGCCGAGCGACGTCCCCGCCGATGCGGAAAGCCGCTCGCCGTTCGTCGATCTCTTCGTCGCGGGCGACCGCGGCCTCGAGCCGGTCGCGAGCCCGTTGCCGGTTCGGGGCCGCGGCGCCGATCCGCTCGTGCAGCGTGTCGAGGCCGCCGCGCTCGACGCCGGCGAATACGTGCTTCGCGTGCAGCCCGAGATCGGCTACGCGGGCGGCTACCGCGTCAGCGTACGCACTGCGCCGCTTCTGATGTTCCCGGTGGAGGGCATGACGACCCGTGCGATCCTGAGCGGCTTCGGGGCCGAGCGCGACGGCGGCGCGAGATCGCATCGGGGCGTCGACATCTTCGCGCCGCGCGGCACGCCGGCGCTCGCGGCGATGGACGCGTTCGTCTCGCGCGTGGAGACGACCGCGCGAGGCGGGAATGTCGTCTGGCTGCAGCCGCTTTTCGGGGACATGCGCCTCTACTACGCGCACCTCGACACGCAGCTCGTGCGTCCGGGTGATCTCGTGCTCGCCGGCGAGATCATCGGCACGGTCGGCAATACCGGCAACGCGATCACGACGCCGCCGCACCTGCATTTCGGCGTGTACGTGCGGCGTCGCGGCGTGCGAGGCGGCGCGCGGGATCCGTATCCGTTCCTCGATTGACGCGGCGAGGCGGCGCCGCGAAAAAGTGCGAAGCGCGCCGTTTGCCACACGGGGACGGCTCATATAGATTGGTCCGCCGGTCCCATCGGATGGCACGATGACGCTGCGTGAACGGGTCGAGCAGATACTCCCGGGGTGGAGGCGTTGGTATCCCAGCCTGTTCGACGCGGCAAACGATCTCGGATTGATTCGAGCCGAGGTGTGCTCCCCGGGCTCGTTGCTGCTCAGCAGGCGCCACGCGAGCGTGCAGCGCGCCGCCGAGGACGCGCATCGCGAGCGTTGGGGAGGAGGTCCGCCGGAAGACCCGCCCGAGCGCGAGCGGTGGAGCGATATGCCGCCGGAGGAGGCGACTTAGAAGCCCACGGGCTCCCGGGAGGATTGCGATGACGGAGCAGAGGCCGCCGCTGCCGCCTTTCGACGAGGCTGCCGCCCGCGCGAAGGTCAAGGCCGCCGAAGACGCGTGGAATACCCGTGATCCGCATCGGGTCGCGCTCGCGTACACCGAGGACTCGGTGTGGCGGAACCGTGACGAGTTCATCCAGGGCAGGGCGGCGATCGAAGATTTCCTGCGTCGCAAGTGGGAACGCGAGCTGGACTACAGGCTCCGCAAGAGCCTGTGGGCGTTCGGCGAGCGGCGAATCGCCGTGCGTTTCCAATACGAGTGGCACGACGCGTTCGGTCAATGGTATCGGTCGTACGGCAACGAGCTCTGGGAGTTCGACGACAACGGATTGATGCGTCGCCGCGAGGCCAGCATCAACGATGTGCCGATCGCCGAATCGGAGCGTCGCTTCGTCGGCGACGGATGGCGCGACGGGGACATTCCGCTTCGTTGAACGGCCGGGCCGCCGTCCCATGCCGTCTCTTTCTTGACGGTTTTTTGACCAACCTGACGAGCGGCCGCGAGGAACGGAAGCGGCGCTCTGCTTTCAAGCCCTTTTCCACAACATTATCCACAGAAACTGTGGATTGCCGCCCGGGTCGAGACACGGTCGACGCTCGTGCCTTTCCCGCATATCCTAGTGCGGCTTTCTTATAACGAGCCGCTCTATGCGCCCGGTTAGAATGAGCGCCTTGCGCAGCGCCCCTCGGCGCTGACGCGGCTTTTTCGAACGAGACGAGTCGCCGATGAAGCACATGGTTATCGCCAATCACCTGGCGGACGGGTTCGTGGTCTTCCTCGGCCCGGACGACCGCTGGTGCCGGTGGATCGGCGACGGGCGCGTGCTCGAGGACCCGGCCGAGGCCGAGGCGGCGCTGGCGACGGCGAAGCGCCACGAGGCCGAAAACATCATCGTCGAGCCGACGCTGATCGAGGTCACGATTGACGACACGGGCCTGCCGAGGCCGGTCGAGATTCGCGAGGCCATCCGTGCCTTCGGGCCGACGGTAGGCGGCGGGTCCGGCGCGAACGCGTCTTCCGGCGTCGGCGGCCGCCGCTAGGAGTGCCGAATGTACCGTTACGACGAATTCGATCATCGGCTCGTCGCGGAACGCATTGCGCAGTTCCGTCGGCAGGTCAAGCGCCGCCTTGCGGGCGAGATCACCGAGGATCAGTTCAAGCCGCTGCGGCTGAAGAACGGCGTTTACCTGCAGCTTCATGCTTACATGCTGCGCGTGAACGTGCCGTACGGCACGCTGTCCTCGCGGCAGATGCGCAAGTTCGCGCATGTCGCGCGGACGTACGATCGCGGCTTTGGCCACTTCACGACGCGGCAGAACATTCAGTACCACTGGATCCGGCTCGAGCAGGTGCCGGACATTCTCGAGGAGCTCGCGAGCGTCGAGATCACGACGATCCAGTCGTCCGGCAATTGCGTGCGCAACATCACGTCCGACCAGTACGCGGGTGTCGCGCGCGACGAGCTGGCCGATCCGCGCGTCTATTGCGAGCTGCTGCGGCAGTACTCGGTGCTGCATCCGGAGTTCTCGTACCTGCCGCGCAAGTTCAAGATCGCGGTCACGGGCTCGCCGAACGACCGCGCCGCGGTCGCGGTGCACGACATCGGGCTCAGGATGCACCGCAACGCAGCGGGCGAGATCGGCTTCGAGGTGCTCGTCGGCGGCGGGCTCGGCCGCACGCCTTATATCGCGCACACGATCAGGGATTGGGTTTCGCCGGAGGATCTGCTCGCTTACGTCGAGTCGATCCTTCGCATCTACAACATCTACGGCCGGCGCGACAACATCCATAAGGCGCGCATCAAGATCATCGTCAACCAGCTCGGCATCGACCGCTACCGGGAGCTCGTCGAGGAGGATTTCGCGGCGTCGAAGGGCATGCCTCGCCCCGAGCTGCCGCGCGAAGAGATCGACAGGATCGCCACTTACTTCGCGCCGCCGCCGTACGAGCGGCTCGAGGACATCCAGGACGAGCTCGACGCGCTCGCGGCCTCGGATGCGCGCTTTGCGGCTTGGCTGCGGCACAACGTCGCGCCGCACAAGCAGCAGGGCTACGCGATCGTCAACGTGATGCTGAAGGCGCCCGGCGCCGTGCCCGGTGACATCACGGCCGAGCAGATGGATGCGCTCGCGGACATGGCGGACGAGCACAGCTTCGGCGAGCTGCGGGTGAACCATCGGCAGAATCTCGTGCTGCCTTACGTGCGGCAGCGCGACCTGTACACGGTCTGGAAGAAGCTCGACGCGCTCGTGCTCGCTACGCCGAACCTGGGTCTCCTGTCCGACGTGATCTCGTGCCCGGGCCTCGACTACTGCGCGCTCGCGAACGCCCGCTCGATCCCCGTCGCGCGCGACATCAGCGCGCGCTTCGTCGACGTCGACCGTCTCGCCGCGATCGGCCCGCTGACGATCAACGTGTCGGGCTGCATGAACGCGTGCGGACATCATCACGTCGGCAACATCGGCATTCTCGGCGTCGACAAGCGCGGCAAGGAGTTCTTCCAGCTCACGCTCGGCGGATCCTCCGATCAGAACGCATCGCTCGGCGACCGCCTCGGGCCGGGCCTCGCCCAGGAAGACGTGCCCGACGCGATCGAGGCGATCGTGGATTGCTACCTCGACCTGCGCGAGGAGGGCGAGCGCTTCCTCGACACCTACCGGCGCGTCGGCATCGAGCCGTTCAAGGAAGCCGTCTACGGCACGGTCGAAGAGAGGGCCATCGCGTGACGGCACTGGTTCGCAACGGCGAGCTCGTCGAGGACCGATTCACCGACGTGAGCAGAGCCGATGCGCTGCCGGAGCACGGCGCGCTCCTCGTGAGCCTCGAGCAGTGGCAGGCGAATCGCGATGCGCTGCTCGCGCGGGGCGAGCCGCTCGGCATCAAGCTCCGTAGCGATCAGATGCCGCAGGCCATTGCGAACGACCTCGAGCATTTCGACGTGATCGCGCTCGAGTTCCCCAAGTTTCGCGACGGCCGCGCGTATTCGTACGCGCGCCTGCTGCGCGAGCGCTACGGCTACAAGAAGGAGCTGCGCGCGGTCGGCGAGGTCTTGCTCGAGCAGCTCCATTTCATGCTGCGCTGCGGGTTCGATGCGTTCGAGATCCGCGATCCCGATCCGCTTGCCGCGTATCGCGCTGCGGCCGCCGACTACACCGTCTGGTACCAGCCTACGGGCGACGGTCGGCCGACCGCGATGCAGCTGCGACGCCAGCGACTACAGCAGGGCTGACCGCCGGGCGGGGACCGGCGCCCAGCCTGCGACCGCGACGAAGCGAAGCGCCTTCCTCGGGCACGCGGCTCAGCCTTTCTCGGCAAACGCCGCGATCAGCGCGTTGACGAGCGGCTTCAGGTGGAAGCTGTCGTCCGGCACGACGTCGACGCGGACTCCGCGCGCGGCGAGGGCGTCTGCGACGATCGGCCCGACCGCCGCGACACGCGCCGAGGCCAACCCGCGGCCGAGCTCCGTCTCGAGCCCGCGCTTCGCTGCGACCGCGAAGAGCCGCTCGACCTGCACCGTGCTCGTGAACGCGATCGCGTCGACCGCGTCGCGGGCGAGCCGCTCGATCAACTGCACGACCTCGTTCTCCTCGGCCTCGCTCGCGTAGCGGTACGGCGCGACGAAGTCGGGCTCGATCCGCCGCGCCGTGCAGTGCTCGACGAGCGCCTCCGGGGGCTCGGCGGCGTAGAGCTGGACTCCGATGCGCCGGCCGTCGAGCGGCAAGGACGCGAGCGCGCGGACGATACCTGCCGTCGTCGGCTCCGGAGCCTCGATCGTCGCGGTGATGCCGAGCGCTCGGAGCGCGCGCTTCGGCTTCGGTCCGCGCGTCAACGTGGACGTCTGCGCCAGCGCGAAGACGAACCGCTCCTCGAGCCCGGCGCGCGCAGCGAACGCCACGAGCCGCTCGATGCCCTCGCCGGTATAGAGCACGAGGAGAGCGGGCGGCGCCTCGATCGTGCGCTCGAGCCACGCGACGACCGTGCCCTCGTCGTCGGCGTCGCGAATCGTCACCAACGGGCAGCGCACGACCTGCGCGCCGCGCCGCTCGAGCAGCGACGCGAACACCTCGAGTTGCCGGCTCTCCGGCACGGCGATGACCTTGCCGCGCAGCGGCTCGCCGTCGTCGGTCATATCCGGAGCGACGGAATCACTCGGCAAGCAGCCGAGCCTGATTGCGCTCGTGCGCGTCCGTCCACAGGCCGACCTCGCGGTAATAGCGGATCGCGCCGTCGTGATAGGGATGGTGCGTCTCGGCAGGGGCGATCGCGTCGGCGGGCTGATCCGCGAGCTGCACGTACTCGCGCCGCAGCTGCTCCCAGTTCTCGTGCAGCGTCTTGATCACGTCGTAGACGAGGTCATCGGGCACGTGCGTGCTCGAGTTCAGGAAATCCAGCACGCCCGCGACGCGGGTGGGGCCGACGAGCCCGACGCTCGACGGGCCCGGCGCGGCCGTGACGGGCACCGCGCCGACCATGCCGGCGGAGAGCTTCGCCTCGTCTTCGCCCATCGTCAGATAGCGGATGCCGCCTGGAATCGACGAATGCACCTGGATCGACAACGCGGTGTCGAGGCCGGTCGGCACCGCGTCCGCGCGGCCTTCGGTCAGCATCCTCATCGCGTCCGGAAGACCCGCGACGACGACGGGTTGAACGTCCTCGGGCGTGAGGCCGCCGGTCGCGAGGATCGCCGTATGCAACTGCTCGAGCGCAGCGTTCGAACGAAACGCGATGACGACGCGCTTGCCGCGCAGGTCCTCGACCCGTTCGAGGCCCGAGTCCGCACGCACCATGTACATGATCGGCAGCGGAAACGCGACGCCGACGGCGCGCAGGCGGTCCATCGGCTCCGTGTAGGGCGGCAGACCCTCGAACGCGAGATACGAATCGATGCCGGTGTTCAGCCCGAAGGAGATCTCGCCGCGCTGCAGCATCGGCAGATACACGGAAGATCCGGTATACGGCCGCATCGTCGCGCGTATCCCGCCGCGCTCCTGCAGCACCTTCGCGAAGCCGGCGGCGACCGCATAGACGTGCGTTCCCGCCGGGTTCGAGCCGATCGTGATCGAGCGCGCGGCGGCCGCGGGCGCGCCGTCGTCGCCGGCCGGCTCACACGCGCCGAGCAGCAAAAGGGGCAGCGCGGCGAAGAGCGCCGTCAGGGTTCGTCGAATCATCGCCCGCGAGCGTAACCCAACTGCCGGACGGTGGAAACCGGCAGTCGCCGACGTCCTAGATCGACAACTGATCCTCGTTCTCGATCGGCCGCAGGCGCGGGAACTTCACGACGGTGCCGGGACGCACGCGGTCGAGATCGAGGTCCGGGTTGTACTGGCGAAGCAACCAGACGGGCACGTTGTACGTCCGCTGCGCGAGCACCCATAGCGACTCGCCGCGGCGAATCACGTGATCCTCGACGTCCTCGATCCGATGGCTCGAGAAGAACTGCTCCTGATGCTGCCGGTGGTACGCGATGCGGCGGCGCTCGAACTCCTCCGCGCTGACGCGCGAGAAATCGAGCCGGAGCGTCTGGCCGATGACGACGTTCTGCTGGAAGGAGAGGCCGTTCAGATCGCGCAGCCGCTGCGTGCGAATCTCGAGCCAGTCCGCATAGTGACCGAGCGTCTCGAGCGCCTGCACGAAGATCTTGCCGTCCGAGACCGCGTAGTCGCTCGGATCCGCCGCAAGCTCCGCCTGGTGGCTCGCGAGCACGTTCGATTCGAGCGACGCCTCCGCATCGGACGCTTCCTCGACGAGCGGCCCCGCGTCGGCCGCAAGGGCCGCGAGCACGTCGGCCGCGTCGGCTTCGTCGCCGCCCTCGGCTTCGAGTCCGGCCGGCGCGGGCGCGGAGAGGAGCGTGTCCGCCGCGAGCCTGGCCGCGTCCTCGTCCGGCGTCTCCACGAGCACCGCCTCGCGGGCCTCGGCCGCGATATCCGGCGTCGTGGCCGCGAGCACGACCTCGGGCCCCGCGCCGCCGGTCGGCACGCGGAGCCGCTGGCCGGCATAGATCAGGTTCCGGTTGCGGATCCCGTTCGCGGCGAGCAGCGCGTCAGCGTCGACGCCGAGCCTCCGCGCGATGCGCTCGATCGTGTCGCCGCTCTTCACGACGTACTCGCCGCCCGTGAGCACGGGCTCCGTGCTCGCGAGCACGACCGGAGGCGGCGTTTGACCGGCCGGAACCGGCAGTTTCAAGACCTGGCCGGCGCGGATCATATGGCTGTTACGCAGGCCGTTGATCTCGACGAGCGACGCGACACTGACGCGGTAGCGCGCGGCGATTTGCGACAACGTCTCGCCGCGTGCGACGCGATGCTCGACGTCCGGCAATTGCGCCGCGAAGCGCTCGCTCGACGGCACCGACGCCAGCAGCACGGCGGGATTGCGCGGAGCGGCCTCGCCGGGCAGGCGCAGCGGAAAGCCTCGCGGCACGTATTTCTCGCCGCTCCACACGATCGGCGTCAGTGCGGGATTCAGCTCGCGCAGCTGGCTCACGCCGATGCCGAGCGCGCGCGAGAGCGTTTGCACCGACATGTAATCGGGCACTTCGGCCACGATCGTCGCGGATGCCGGCGCGAGGTTGACCGTTCCGAAGTACTTCTGCGGATTCCTGTCGATGTCCACTGCCGCAAGGAACGCGGCATAGAAGTTGCGGGACGCGAAGCCGAACGTTCGGCCTTTGTAACGCTCGGCGATCACGCCCATGTCGGTCGTGCCGAGCTGGCCCACGGCGCGGCGCATGCCGGCGACGCCGTGGTTGTACGCGGTGATCGCGAGCGGCCAATGGCCGAGGACCTCGTAGTTGTCGCGCAGGAGACGCGCCGCCGCGTCGGTCGACAGGAACGGATCCCGGCGCTCGTCGACGATGTGATCGATGCGCATATAGCGCAGGCCGGTCGAGCGCGTGAACTGCCACATGCCGGCCGCGCCGGCCTTCGAGTACGCGGTCGGGTCGAACGACGACTCGACGTGGGGAAGCGCGACGAGCTCCGCAGGCACGCCGTGCCGCTCCAGGACCTCGACGATGTAGTCACGCCAGACGCCGGATCGGATCAGGCCCGCCTTGAAGCGGTCGGCCTGGCCGAGCTGGAAGCGGAGCCGCTCCGCGGCCGCCCGAAACTCCGCGTTGCTCGTGCCCTCCGGGAAGAGCGCGAGGACGCGGCGCTCGTCGGCGTCGAGCCCGTCGCGCACGCCGCGCCCGAGCTTCGCGAGGATCTCGCGATAGCGGCGGACGGCCGCGTCGACCTGGCGCCGGCGTGCGGCCTCCGACGGCGTATCACGGACCGTCTCGTAGACGATGTCGAGCCGCTCGGAATCGTGAATGAAGCCGCCGCGCGTATCGACCTCGGTGTAGACGCGGGTCCAGAACTGGACTGCTGCCTCGAGCTGCTTCGGGCGGGGAAACTTGTCCTCGGCCGTCGCCAGCGCCGGTGCGATCACCATCACGACGGCCAGCAAGAGCCGCGGCAACAGATTTCTCGGCATGCGGATGTCCCCTGATGCAGCACGACGACCTCGAGACCGCCGGGATTATGTTCCAACGGTGCGGCGCAGGCGCGGACGTATATCACGCTGCGGGGGCCGGGCCGCGGCGCTCGAAGGACCGCGAGCGGCCCGCTCGGCGACGTCGCTTTTCCTTATGTTTTGTAGCGGATTGAGTATAGCAGCTCGACCACCACGCGAAAGCCGCGCCGATCAGCGCCGAGTCAGCGCGCGGATCAGCGCACCGTGCTGCGGGAACCGGGCGAGCAGCTCGTCGGCCCGCGGCATTTCGAAGTCCCGAAAGTCGAAGCCGGGCGCGACGGTGCAACCGCCGAACGCCCAGGCGGCATCCGGGCCGAGCCGCGCGGCTTGCCAGCAGCCGGCCGGAACGACCGCGGTCGGCTCGCCGTCCTCGATCGTCGTGGTTAGCGTGACGACTCGGTAAGCGCCGTCCTCGTCGATCAGATGGAGCTCGAGAGGCCCGCCGGAATAGAGATGCCAGATCTCGTCCGTCCACTGCACACGGTGAAACGCCGAGATTTGCCCTTCTGCGAGCAGGTAATAGATGAACGTGCCGGCGGCGCGCCTCGCCGGCGGATCCGACGGAATGCCGCGATGCTCGACGAGCAGATCGGCACGGTAGATCTCCCGGTAGAAGCCGCCTTCCGGATGCGGCTTGAGGTCGAAACGCCGCACGATCCGTTGCACGGCGTCACTGACTTCCGACACGGCGTACCCCTCGCTATCGGCCCAACGGTATGGAGAATACTAAACTAGGTCACTCGGCAACCGGGCAACACGAAGAAGAGACAAGGGGGTTCTATGAGACCGGATACTCGAATCATCGTTGCGGCGGCCGTGGCCGCGGTGCTCGGCTCGACGAGCGCGGTCGCGCAGCAGGCGGACCCGAGAATGAGTTTTTTCATCACTAGCGAAGGTCCCGGGAACGGTGCCGATCTCGGCGGCCTCGAAGGGGCAGACGCGCACTGCACGCAGCTCGCGGAGGCCGTCGGCGTCGGCGGCAAGACCTGGCGCGCGTATCTCAGCACGACGGCAGAGGGCGGTCAGCCCGCGGTGAACGCCCGCGATCGCATCGGCAACGGGCCCTGGTACAACGCGAAGGGCGTTATGGTCGCGGAGAACGTCGAGCACCTGCATAGCGAGGACAACAACCTCGGCAAGGAGACGTCGCTGAGCGAGAAGGGGGAGCAGATCAACGGCCGCGGCGACACGCCGAACATGCACGACATTCTGACGGGCTCGCTGCCGGACGGCCGCGCGTCGCAGAACACCTGCTCGAACTGGACGAGCAGCGCGTCCGACGGCAGCGCGATGGTCGGTCATCACGACCGGCAGGGCGGCGGGCAGAATCCGACGTCGTGGAATTCCGCGCATGCATCGCGCGGCTGCGGGCAGACGGACCTGCAAGGCACTGGCGGCAACGGGCTCTTCTACTGCTTCGCGATCGACTGAGCCGCGTTCGGTCGGACGCTGCATGGCGGGCCGGCGGGGGCCTCGCATCGAGGATCGCTCGGCTCGCCGCGGCGTCGTAGCGCCGATGCGCCGACGCTCGGGGCGGCGTGCTAGAGTCCCGCGATGAGCACGCCGGTCCCGCGCGAGCACGGTCGGCCGAGCGGAACGGCGGCGCGATGGCTCGGCATCGCGCGCTCGCTCGCGATCTATTACGGCGTGCCGTTTCGGATGCGCCGGATGGCGAAGCTGCACGCGGGCTTCGTGCGTCCCGGCGCCCTGTGCTTCGATATCGGCGCGCACGTCGGCAACCGCATCCGCTGCTGGCGGCGGCTCGGCGCGGCCGTCGTCGCCGTCGAGCCGCAGCCCGACTTCGTACGGCTGCTGCGACTGCTCTATCGCGGCGACGAGCGCGTCGTGATCGTGCCGAAAGCGATCGGGCGTGCCGCAGGGCGAGCGAGGCTCCTCGTCAGCCCGCGGACGCCGACCGTCACGACGCTGTCGCGGGACTGGATCGACGAGGTCAGCCGCGACCCTTCGTTTGCCGGCGTGCGGTGGGCCGAAGGCGAGGAGGTCGAAGTCACGACGCTCGATGCGCTGATCGCCGAGCACGGCGAGCCCGAGTTCGTGAAGATCGACGTCGAGGGCTTCGAGACCGAGGTGCTCGCCGGGCTGTCGCGTGCCGTGCGCGCGCTGTCGTTCGAGTACCTGCCGGCGGCCCGCGCGCGTGCGCTCGAGTGCGTCGATCGGGTCGCCGCGCTCGGGGACTATCGCTTCAACTGGTCCGTCGGCGAAAGCCAGGTGCTCGGCTCGGCCGATTGGCTCGATGCAGACGGGATCCGCGCGTACCTGCGCGCCCTCGCCGCCGAAGCGGGCTCGGGCGACATCTACGCGTGCCTCGCGATCTGAGCACCCACCGAGTCAGAACTGCTGCGCGATCGCGATGCTCGCCCACGAGAACTCTCGCGAGCCGTCGCCCGTGCGGATCTCCTCGGTCTGATGCCGCAGCGTATACGTGACGCTCAACTGCTTCCCGAAGACGGTCGTGATGCCGAGCCACGCGTCGAGCAGCACCGGATTCAGCCGCGACGCCGAGTACGTCACGTCGCTCGACCGGAACTGCCCCTGGAGGAACGCGTTGTACGCGCGCACGCGCATGCCGACGCCGGCGGCGATCTGCCATCTCGGCCCGGAGCGGGCGACCGAGTCGCGCGCAAGGCGAATCGGGGGATGCCCTCCGTAATCCGCGAGCGAAGGCGACGAGCTCCACCACGGCGTATCGAGATTGCCCCAGCGGAACGCGAGGTCCGCGCTCGCTTCGGTCAGATAGCCAATGCTGCCGGAAAGGCCGAAGCGCAGATGGTACGGGCGGTCGCGGTACGTTCCGCTGCCGAGCAGACGGTACCGTGACACGGCATAGCGCGCGGTGGGCTCGCCGCCGTCAGAGATCTGATGGTCGTAGCCCTTCGGCTCCCGGCTGCCGAACGCGACGTGCACGGTCCGGTGCAGCTGCTCGACCAGCGGCATGCCGAGCACGCCGACCGTCAGCGACGACTGGTACGCGGTGCGGCTCGACGGGTCATGCGTCAGGCGCGAGCTCGACAGATACGCGAGGTTCGCGTACGGGCGATCGTCGTAGAGCGGCGCTTCCGCATCGAGGTCCTGCGGCGTGAACATCAGGACTCCGACTTCGAAAGAGCGTGCGCTCTCGGCGGCATCCCCTGCCGTGCCGAACCCGGTCTTGCGGTCGACCCAATCGAGCGCACGTGACAGCGGCTTCGGGCCGGCGGCGTCTCTTCCGCCGAGCGTCACGGAGATTCCGGCCGTGTAGTCGCGATCGTCTTCGGTGAAAGCGAAGAGGTCGTTGTCGAGATGGACGGTCCAGCCGTGCGGCTGCATTCGTCCAGGTGTTTCCGCGTTCGGCTCGTGCTTCGCCCGTTCGGGGAGATGCGAGGCCCGCTCTCCCGCACCCGATGGGCCGGCGAAGAGTGCGGCGGCGATCAGAACCGCTGCGGCGAGCGTCCGGTGCCCGCTGAAGAGGGTGTGAAACGCGTCCATTTGCGTTTCCTTCGCGTCCGATGCTATTCGCCTGCTCGCGGTTCTCTATGCGGGCGAGTCGCCATCCGGTCGAGTCGAAAGCGTCCGTGCGGGACCGCAGCAGGGATGTTACTAAACGGTTCAGTAACAAGTTTACTGACGAGTTAGTCAACATCAAGGCTGCGTGCGGGAGGCGCAGGTTGTGGTGAGATTCGACTTACGGAATAACAAAGAGTTACGATGTATAGTTGATGCTCTTTAAAGCATAACGCGGCAAGGGCAGATCCTTGGAGTCGCGCAACGCCGCAGAGCGAAGCGATCGATCGCGGAAGCTCAGCGGAGGCGGACGGGCGTCAATGCGTCATCGCGTAGACCATGAAGTTCACGCCCATCTGCAGCGCGCGCACGGCGATCTCGGCGGGGTAGCAGGGCAGATCCAGGTACTCCCACGCGTCGCCGAGGTCGGAGTTGTACGTGACGAGCACCATCAGCCGTCCGTCGTCGTCCTCGATGCCGTAGATGCGCGGCTCGGTGTCGTCGAAGCTCTCCCACGTCCTTCCGCCGTAACAGCCGTTCGAGCGGTTCGGGACCTGAATCACCTCTTGGATCTGGAAGAACGCGCTGAAGACCGGATGCGAGAGCGGCAGCACGTCGAGACTGCGGTCTGGGAAGACCTTGCGCAGCTGCTCCTCGACGTTCGCCTTCTCGGCCAAGCCCCAGAAATCGTCGATGTGCAGGAAACCGCCGCGCAGCAGGTAATCGGCAAGCCGCGTCGCTTCCGCGTCGCTCAGGTACATGCCGCCGGGCTCGACGATGTAGGCGTACGGGAAGTCGAACAGGTCGTCGTCGAGGATCGCGCGGACGTGCGGGTCGGGATGGACCCTGACACCGGTGAGCCGGTCCACGCCATGCATGAACTTGCAGTCGGCGCCGGGATAGTCCGTCGCCCAGCCGCGTCCCTGCCTCGGAAAGAAGTCGCCGCCGCCGAGCTCGGGGCACGTGAACGGCGCGGGCCGGCCCATCGTGCGACCCCGGAGATCCGTGTACATCAAACGCACGAAGTAGAAGTCGGGATCCACCGCTCTCGGTCGCCCGCGCGGCGCAGCGGGCAGCGGCGCCTCCGGAGCCACGGCTCCGGACCGCTGCGCGGGGAGCGCAGACGGCAGCAGTGTCGCTGCGGCGAACGCCGTGCAGAGCATGAGCGTCTTGAGCATCGCGAACGCTTCCGGCTCGTACCGAACGCAAGACTAGCTTCCGGGCTCGGCGGCGTCGAGCAGCGGACGCCGGAGCCCCGTGCGCTGTCGGTGACGTGCGTCAACGGCCTTTCGCGATCGGCGATGCGCTATGCTTGACCGATCATGACGACGACCACGATGAGCGAGCAGGATCGCCTGCTGATCGAGCATGCGTGCACGCGGCTCGTGCTCGAGTCGATCGCCGCGAACGATCGCCAGGACTACGCGGCGTTCGCGGCGCTCTTCACGAGCGACGGACTGCTGCACAGGCCGAACGGAGACCCGCTGTGCGGACACGACGAGATCGTCGAGTCTTACCGGACGCGGCCGCGGAACCGCATCACTCGGCACATCTGCACGAACATCCTCGTGCACGTCGAATCCCCACACTCGGCGCGCGGCACGACGTACGTCGTGCTCTACTCCGCCGACGCGCTCAACTCGGACAAGCACTTCGGCGCGAAATGCGATTCGCGCACGTTGATCGGCGAGCTCGAGGATCACTTCAAGCTGACGATGGACGGCTGGCGGATCGCCGAGCGGCGCGCCCGGTTCGTCATGCACACGTGACCCGCCGTCCGTAGGCGTCCCGCTACTTCGGCAGAGGCCGCTCTTGAAGAATAGGGCGGCATGACGCGTTACGGCTATCACGCCTCCCACGAGCAGCATGCGCCGAGCGCGCTCCTCGAGTACGTTCGGCTCGCCGAGCAGGCGGGCTTCGACGCGGCGATGTGCTCGGATCACTTCCATCCGTGGGTGCCGATGCAGGGGCAGAGCGGCTTCGCGTGGTCATGGCTCGGGGCCGCGCTCAATGCCACGAAGCTCGACTTCGGCTGCGTCAACGCGCCCGGCTGGCGCTATCACCCTGCGATCATCGCGCAGGCCGCTGCGACGCTTGCCGAGATGTATCCGGATCGATTCTGGCTGTCCGTCGGCAGCGGCGAGGCGTTGAACGAGCACATCGGCGGGACGCACTGGCCGCCGAAGGACGAGCGCAACGCGCGGCTGCTCGAGGCGGTCGAGGTCATGCGCGCGCTGTGGGCCGGGGAGACGGTGACGCACCATGGACGGATCATCGTCGAGGAGGCGAAGCTCTATACGCGCTCGAGCCGGCCTCCAGCCGTCTTCGGCGCCGCGCTGACGCCCGCGACTGCGCGCTGGCTCGGCGGCTGGGCCGACGGACTGATCACCGTGGGCGCGAACGAGGGCACGCTGCGCGCGGTGATCGACGCGTTTCGCGAAGGCGGCGGCGAAGGGAAGCCGATCAAGGTTCAGTGTGCGCTCGCGTGGGCGCCGACCGACGATGACGCGCGCCGCGAAGCGCATCGGGAGTGGGCGGCCAATCTGCTCGACTCGGAAGTGCTCGCCGTGCTGCGCACGCCCGAGGAGTTTCTCGCTGCGTCCCGTTTCGTTTCGGTCGACGACGTCGCGACGCGCTTGCCGGTATCGGCCGATCCCGGGCTCCACGCGGAGCACCTGCGCCGCTACGCGGAGCTCGGCATAGACGACGTGTATGTGCATAACGTCGCGCGCAATCAGCCGCAGTTCATCGACGTGTTCGGCAGTGACGTGCTGCCGCGGTTACGTTAGCCGAGGCGGGCGCCGGCCCACGGTACGCGCGCTCTGCTCGACGAACGGCGGAGGGAGCGATCAGTCGGCGAGCAGCCAGCCCCACAGATTGCCGTCCGGCGCGGCCTGGCTGTGGAGCTGGATGTAGACCCGGCCGGACTGGAGCGCCTCGAGCTGCGCGGCGGAAAGCTGAACGGAGCCCGAGATCGAGCCCGTGGTCGCCTTCGTGACGACGAGGTCGGCGAACGGCTCGCCGCGAACACCGGTATGCACGCCGGAGTGCAGCCTCGCGACGGTCGCGGGTCCCTGCAAACCTTCGAACGTGCCGGAGACGACGAGCGTCGTGCCTTCGAGGGTTGCGGTTGCCTGGCCGACGCCGGTCACCGCGGAGGCCGTCGCCGGGTCGATCGGGACCATCGACAGGCGTGCCTTGAAGCTCGTCTCTTCCGCCGTCACGATGGCCGACGCCCATAGGCCGAGCAGGATCGCGATTGCCGCGCTCTTGCGCATAGGACTCTCCCCGATCGATCGCCGGTTCGGCTTGCGCGGACGCGACGCCTCGCCGGTCTAGTTGGTCTTGGCGCAACTATAAACGCTACGCGAGGGACAGGCATCCGGAGCTCGAGGAATCGAGTCTGCGGAGAGGGTGAAGGAGGGCGAGGACGGGCTCGTCCGATGCTGGAAAGGGCTCTGCGCCCTTTTGCGTGTGAAGGGGGCTCTGACCAAATTTCGCGAAGGAGTGCGATGACCGAGACTGACCTTCCGCCGTGGCCGCACCGCCCGGCGCTCTTCCTCGACCTCGACGGGACGCTCGTCGAGCTCACGGCGCATCCTAGCTTGACGCAGGCGTCGCCGCGCTTGCGCAGGCTGCTGCCGAGACTCGTCGAATCCTGCGCCGGAGCCGTCGCGGTGATCAGCGGTCGGCGGATCGAGGACGTGGATCGCGTCCTCGCGCCGCATGTCGGCTTCGCCGCCGGCGTGCACGGGCTCGAGCGGCGCGGGCCGGACGGGACGCTGTCGTCGAGCGTCCCGACCGAGGCGCTCGCGCGGACCAGGCGCAAGATCGAGCCGTTCGTCGCGCGCCACGAGGGCCTCTGGATCGAGGACAAGCGGATCGCGTTCGCGGTGCACTACCGCGATCGGCCGGAGCTCGAGCATGACGTCCATCGCTTCGTCGGCGCGCTCGCGAGGGAGGTTCCGCCGGACATCGAGATCCTGCTCGGGCGCTGCGTGTTCGAGGTCAAGCCGGGCGCCGCCGACAAGGGGAAGGCGATCGAGCTCTTCATGGCGGAGGCGCCGTTCGCGGGGCGTACGCCGGTCTTCGTCGGCGACGACGTCACGGACGAGGCGGGCTTCCGTGCCGTGAACGCGCTCGGCGGCGTGACGGTCAAAGTGGGCGACGCGCCGACGATCGCGGACTGGCGGCTCGGAAACGTGGACGACGTGCTCGGTTGGCTCGAGCGGCTCGTTTCCGTGCGGCGGCCCCGATAGGCGCAGCATCGCTCGATCGCGCGCCTCGGGCAGGCGCGCTCGTGCGCGCGGCGTATGCGCAGCCGTGCCGTCTATGCGCGGTGTTGCATAGAGCGTACAGTCGGTTCATGCAAAGAAGCGCCGAAGTGCTGGACCGCGAGCTCGACGAAGCGCTGGAAATGACGTTTCCGGCGAGCGATCCGCTCGCGGTGGTTGCGCCCGGCAGCACGAGAGCCGACGCACCTCCGAAAACGCACGACGAACCGGAGGAGGACGCGGCCCAGGTGCCGAGTCGCGCCGAGTCTCGCAATCGCCCAAGGCGTTGAGGCCGTTGTCGACGCCGAGCGAGCCTGCGGCGACGTGCGCCCGCGGGCATAATGAGCTCAGCTCCGAAACGATAAGCGAGGGCCGATGAGTCGCCTCGTCGCCGTGTCGAATCGAGTAGCGATACCGCGAAGCGGAAAATCCGCCGGAGGACTCGCGGTCGGCCTAATGGCGGCGTTTCAGGAGCAGGGCGGTCTCTGGTTCGGCTGGAGCGGCAAGACGATCGACGGGGAGCCGGGGCCCGCGAGGCTCACGTCGTCCGGCAACGTCCGCTTCGCGACGATCGACATCGGCGAAGACGACTTCACCGGCTACTACGCGGGCTACAGCAACAACACGCTGTGGCCGCTGCTCCACTTCATGCTCGGCTTCTTTTCCTACAGCCGCAGCGATCACGAGGCGTATTGGCGCGTGAATCGCCTGTTCGCGAGGCGGCTGATTCCGCTTCTCGAGCCCGACGACCTGATCTGGGTGCACGACTATCACCTCTTTCCGCTCGGTCGCGCTCTGCGCGAAGCGGGCGTCGATCGGCCGATCGGGTTCTTCCTGCACGTGCCGTTCCCGGGCTTCGACGTGCTGAAGGCGCTGCCGCGCTACGACGTGCTCCTCGAGTCTCTGTCCGCGTACGACGTCGTCGGATTGCAGACGCAGCCCGACGTCGATGGGCTGCGCGAATGCTTTACGCAGCCCGACATCGGCGGAGAGGTCCTCGACGACGGCAGGATCCGCGCGTTCGGCCGCGTGTTCCACGTCGCGCCGTTTCCGATCGGCATCGACGTCGAGCAGTGCCGCACGCTGAGCGCCGAGAACCTCGATCGTCCCCAAGTGCAGCGCTTCCGCATCAGCCTGCGCGACCGCAAGCTCATCATCGGCGTGGACCGGCTCGACTACAGCAAGGGGCTCGAGCTCCGGTTCCGCGCGTACGAGAGCCTGCTCGAGAACTATCCGGCTTTGCGGGGACACGTCGCGTTCATGCAGATCGCGCCGCCGACGCGCAGCGAGGTGAGCGCGTACATGGCGATCCGCAACGAGCTCGAGCAGGCGGCCGGCAACATCAACGGGCGTTTCGCCGAGGTCGACTGGGTGCCGATCCGCTACCTGAACCGCTCGTACGATCGGAGCCTCCTGATGGCGTTGTTCCGCCTCGCGCGCGTCGGGCTCGTGACGCCGATCCGGGACGGCATGAATCTCGTCGCGAAGGAGTACGTCGCGAGCCAGGATCCCGATGATCCGGGTGCGCTCGTCCTGTCGAGGCTCGCCGGCGCGGCGATCGAGCTCGCCGAGGGCGCGGTGCTCGTGAATCCGTTCGATCGAGAAGGCGTCGCCGAAGGCATGCAGCGTGCGATCGAGATGCCGCTCGAGGAGCGTCGCGAGCGTCATCGCGCGATGATGGAGATCCTGACGCGCAACGACATCCACGCATGGTGCCGGCGCTTCATCCGCGCGCTCGAGAGCGCGAGATCCGGGCCGGACGTCGGCGCTGCGCGCACGCACGCGCGGCGTTGACGGCATCTGTCGCGCTCGGGAACGTTTGGGCTTCGGCGGTGGTCGGGCGCCGCGCACTATGCGCGTCGTGGGGACCGCCGTGAACACATCCGTGTGGGCTGCGGGCGCGCCATCCCTGGCGCGCACGCTCCCCACGACGCGCATAGTGCACGACGCCCTCGGATACGGCGTGCCGTTCCCGAGCGCGACGTTTGACGTCAGCAGTGGCACGCCGCCAAGGAGGGCGCTGTGTGATGTGCTCGTCTCGGGGAGCGTGCGCGCCAGGGATGGCGCGCCCGCAGCCGCCACGGATGGCTTCACGGCGGTCCCCGAGACGAGCACATCACGCAGCGCCCGACCACCACCGACGCCAAACGTCGCGGAACGAAGTACGCGTCGTCGGTGCGAACAGGCGCGGCGCCTACTGGCAGAGGTCGAGCGCTTCGATGAATGCGCGGATGAGTGAGACGCCTGTGGCGTCGGGCTCGAGAGAGGCGAGCGGCGGCATGCCGTGGGCGTCGCGTCGGGACATTCGGGCGACGAGGACGGATCGATCGGCATCGCCGGGCGCAATGATGCGCGCGTTCGCGATGCCGAGGTCCCCGCGACTCGGAGGCACATCGCACGCGCCGGTCAGCGCGAGCGGCGTGCCGTAGCGGAGGTCGAGCCCGGCCACTTTCGCGCTGCCGTGGCAGTGCGCGCAGTTCGCGTGCAGATACGCGCGCGCGCGCTCGGCCAGCGGCGCGGCCTGATCGGTCGGCGACGGCAATGCCGGCAGCGTTTCCGGCACCGCGCGCGTCGAGAGGAGGCCGATCGCATCGAACGTCGCGAGCTGATTCGCGGTGCGGCCCGTCGACGGGTACGTGAACGGATGGTTGAGCTGCGCGACCTCGAGGCCGAGCGCCACGCCGGCCGACGCGCGGTGGCACGCCACGCAGTCCGCGCTGCTCGGAAGCTGCCACGGCTTGCCTCCGACGTCGATCGTTCTGCCGCCGTCGACGAGCACGCCGTCCGAGAGCGTCGCGTCCCACGCGAAGCTGTAGGCGCCCCAGTCGCCTTCCGCATGCTGCATCAGCAACCGGATCTCGACCGGCTCGTCGTCGACGGCGAGGCGCTCGATCAGCACGGCGCCGACGGGGAAGACGAGCCGATCCTCCGCATCGATCGCGATCGCCGTGCCGTCTGGGATCGCGACGAAGCGCTCCCGAGCGGCGCCGTCGAACCACGCGGGCGCCGCGACGTCGTAAGGGATCGCCCCCGACGTGACGTTCGACGCGTCTGCCGGGTCGACGCAGCCGGTCTCGGACAGACGCTCTGCGACGGGACCCGCGCCGTCGCGGCTCCCGCCGCCGGCCGACCGCACGATCCGATGCAACGTGCCGCCGTGATCGACGACGTAGAGCTCGCCGTCCACGTCCTCGGCGAACGACGCGATCGCGAGCTCGGTGTCTAGCAGCTCGTCGGCGGTGTAGCCGCCTTGCCCGTCGTCGACGAGGCGCCAGATGCGGCCGCTGACGAAGTCGCCGAAGACGTATTGCCCCGCGAGCTCGGGGATCGACGTGCCGCGATAGACGTAGCCGCCCGTGACGGACTGTCCGAGCGCGCGCGGGTAATCGTGCACGGGATCGATCGCGTTCGTCACGTTCGCGCACGCCGGGGAGGCGTTTGCGTGCGCGATGAATCCTTCGCGGCAATCCCAGCCGTAGTTGCCGCCGCGCTCGACGATGTCGATCTCCTCGCGCGCGCCCTGGCCGACGTCGCCGGCCCAGAGCGTGCCGGTCGCGCGGTCGAACGAGAAGCGCCACGGATTGCGCAAGCCCCACGCGAAGATTTCGGGGCAGCTCGAGCTTCCGGAGTGATCGGGAGGACACGGCGGCTGTCCCGCGAACGGGTTGCCGCTCGGCCCGGACGGGATCGCGTACGGCGCGCCGCCGTCGATGTCGAGGCGGAGCATCGACCCCAGCAGGTTCGTCGTGTCCTGCGCGCGGTCGAGCGGGTCGCCGCCGCCTCCGCCGTCGCCGAGCCCGAAATAGAGATAGCCGTCGGGACCGAACGCGACATGTCCGCCGTTGTGATTCGACGCGTCCTGATTCACGCGAATCACGTCGCTTCGGCTGCCGGGATCGAGCGTCGCGCCGCCGTTCACGCTGACGAAATGCGCGACGACGGAGACCATCGGCGACGAGCCTTCGGTCCACGACACGAAGACCCGGCCGTCCGCCGGATAGTCGGGATGGAACGCCATGCCGAGCAGGCCGCCCTCACTGGACGCGTTGACGTTCAAGCGCAGGAAGTCGGCGTCGAACGAGGTCGTGCTCGGGTCGTTCGCGAACGCGCGCACGGTGCCGCGCTTCTCGAGCACGAACCATCGGCTCGGATCGCCCGGCGCCTGCAGCATGCCGAGCGGCTCCTGGAACGACAGCCCCGCGAAGATCCGCTCGAGCTCGATTTCGGCTTCGACGGGAGCGCTCCGCGCGGGCGCGATGCACGTCAGGTTCCGCGGTCTCGAGTCGAGTCCGGACTGGGCGCTTCCGCCGCCCGGCGGCGCCGGCAAGCCGCCGCCCGAAGAGGAGCCGCCGCCCGAAGACGAGCCGCCGCCGCAGCCCGCGGCGATCACGAGCGGCAGCAGCGCCACTGCGCGTCCGAGTCGGAGCGTCATGCGGGCATGATGACATTCTCGAGCCCGGAAGGACACTGCGGCAGGGGCGAGTCCGTTCCTATATCGAGCCGGGGCCGCGACGGTCCGAGAAAGAAGCGCGTGTAGGACGAAGCCGGATCGAGGCGACGTCACGGTTCGCTTTTCGACGCTGAATCAGCGCGACGGGATCGTGCCGCTTGCCGCAGTGAAGACTCTCGTGACCCGCGCGTTCCTCACCGAGGCAGCGCCTGCCAGGCGCCTCGTCCGTCGACGAGCGCCGGCCGCCGCGCGTCGAGCCGCGGTGCGGCGGCGAGCATCGCCCGGCGACGCCGGTAGGCGCGCAGCCAGCCGCGAACGCGCCGCTTGCCGACGATGCCGATCACTGCAGTGGCCGCGAAGATGCCGATGTCGAGCGCGAGGCGACGGTCACGCACGTACGTCACGTCGAGGAACCACGACAGACGCTTGCCGCGTCCGGCGTAGAGCTGCGCGAGCCCGATGATGCCGGGCGGAACGCTCCAGCGGACCGCGTGCGCGTCGTCGTCCCAGCCGAGGCGTGCGACGTCCTCGCAGGTCAAGGGCCGAGGCCCGATGAGGCGCATCTCGCCGCGCAGCATGTTGACGAGCTGCGGCAGCTCGTCGAGGCCGGTTTGACGCAGCCAGCGCCCGATCCGGGTCGTCGAGCCGTCGCGCATCGTCCGGAACTTGTATATCCGAAACGGTTTACGGGTCGTGCCGAGCCGGAGCTGCGTGAACAGCACCGGCCCTCCGTCGTCGAGGCGGATCAGCCACGCGATCAGCAGCATCAGCGGGCTCGCGAAAACGAGCCCGAGAGCCGCGACGGCGATGTCGATCGAACGTTGCAGCGTCATCGGCTGTTCCTCAGAAGGCCTCCCTTTCATGTCTGGTTTGCGGCAGTGTCGCGTCGCTCTTTCCGGCGGCGAGCCGCTGCAGCCTCGCCGACGCCCACGCAGCGTATCCGCGGCAAGCGCCGGTCGCGATGAACCGCGTCTCTCTCGCGCCGTCGATATGTGCGACGTGCTCGACGGCGACGAGGTCGGGATGCGTCACGCTTCGCGCGACGTGCAGCGGGCTCGCGCCGGCTTCGACGCCGAGATCGATGGCCTCGGCGGCAGCGGCGATGTCCGCGTCGAGTCCGTCTTGCCCGAGCAACACCGACTCGACGGCGATCAGGCCGACGAAGGCGGCGGCGAAGGCCGCGGCGGTCTTGTCGCTGCGAGTCAGGGCCACGACGCATCCCATCCTTCGAGACGCGCCCAGCTTCGCAGCGGGAAATGGCGCGGGGGCGGACGAAAAATGCCGAATTATGGCAATGCGCCAAATCGTGACGTGCGTCACGATCGCGGCGTCGCTCGTCTCGCGGCGGCCGCTCGTCTGGCCGCGGAGCTGCCCGGGTCACCGCCGCGGCATCAGCAGCGCGGCGGCGGCTCCCGTCGGCCCGCCGCCCGGTATCGGCACCGGCGTCCTGCGCATGGGCGCCGGGTAGAATGGCTCGATGAGATCGAGGGACGACGCGTGAGCACCGCGGAGGACGCGCCGGCGGAGGAGGGCGCTCCCCGGTTGTCGCGCCGCGAGGCGGCCCTCGACATCGCCGCGGTCGTCGTGCTCGTTCCGTTCTGCGCGATCGGCGCGGGCGTGATCGTCGGCATGTTCTCGTCGGGCACGCCGAACCTCGCGGTCGCGCTCTCCTTGCAGGCGTTGCTCGTGCTCGGCGGCGTCTACCTGCTGCTCGCGGCGCGCAAGCAGGGCTTCGACCGCATCGGCCTGCGCGCGCCGGAACGTGCCGATCTCGGCCGCGCGCTGATCGTCGTGCTCGCCGGCTTCGGCGTGAACTTGCTGTTGACGCTCGCGGTCGTCGCGCTGTCGCCCGGCACGCTCGAGGACCATATCGCGGGTCTCGAGTCGCTCGCCGGCGGGCTCACGCACGACATGCCGATCGCGGCGATGCTCCTCTTGCTCCTGCTCGTCGGGTTCTACGAGGAAATCGTCGCGCGCGGGCTGTTGCTGACCCGTGCCCGCGAGCTCGTCGGCGGCTTCTGGCCGCCCGCGCTGATCTCGGCCGGGCTGTTTGCGCTCGGGCACTTCTATCAGGGCATCTACGGCGTCGTGCAGACGGCACTGTTCGGGCTCGTGCTCGCGGTCTTCACGCTCCGCTGGGGGACGCTCTGGCCCGCGATCTTCGCGCACACCGTGATCAACATGGTGTCGTTGCTGCAGCTGCGCTCGCCGGACGGACCCTGAGGCAAGCGGGCAACGGCCCGCTGAATTGGGGTCAGAGCCCTTAGACTGGGTAAAAGGCCCTTAGACTCGGTAAAAGGCTCTGACCCCAATTACGCGGAGAGCGGCCAGACGAACGCGATCAATGGCACGCCGACGAGCACGACGACGATCGACAACGGCAGCCCGAGCCGCCAGTAGTCGCCGAACCGGTAGCCGCCGGGGCCCATCACGAGCGTGTTCGACTGATGGCCGATCGGCGTCAGGAAGTCGCAGGCCGCGCCGACCGCGACGGCCATCAGGAACGGATCCGGCGCGAGGTCGAGCGTCGCGGCGAGGCTCGCGGCGATCGGCGCCATCACGAGCACGGTCGCGGCGTTGTTCAGGAACGGCGTAACGAGCATCGCGACGATCATGATCGACGCGAGCGCGCCGAGCGGCGGCATCGGCCCAGTCGCCAACGAAAGCCACGACGCGATGAGCTCCGTGCCACCGGTCGTCCGGATCGCCTCGCTGACCGGGATCAGCGCACCGAGCAGGACGAGTATCGGCCAGTCGATCACCTCGTAGGCCTCGCGCAGCGTCAGCGCGCGACAGAGGAGCAGCACGACCGCCGCGCCGAAGAACGCGATCGCGACGGGCACGACGTCGACCGCGACGAGCACCATCGCGGCGGCGAGCACGGCGACGGGCACATAGCTTTGCCCGCCGCGCCCGAGCCTCAAGTCCCGGCCGGCGAGCGGCAGGCAGCGCAGCTCCGCGAGCGTATCCGGAAGCTGCTCGAGATCGCCTTTCAGCACGACGACGTCGCCAGGCCGGAACTTCAGCGAGCGGAGCCTGTGCGCGACGCGTTCGCCGCTGCGGCTGACCGCGAGCACCCGGATCTGAAAACGCTGCGACAGGCTGAGCTGCGCGGCGGAGCGCCCGACGAGCGGGGAATCGCTGCGCACGACCGCCTCGACGACGCCGACGTTTTCCCGCTTCGTGTCGCGGGTCGTCGGGTCGTCTTCCTCCGCTGCGAGCTTCAGGCGGCTCTGACCGACGACGCGCTCGATCGCGCTGGGATCGCCCTCGAGCAGCAGCACGTCGTCCGCGTTGAGGGTCCAGTTGTCCGACGGCGTATAGCGGCGGAAGCGTTCGCGGATGATCGTCGAAACCTCGACGTCGCCTTCGCCGAGCGCCTCGAGCTCGGCAACGGTGCGGCCGACGAACGGCGATTCCGGCGGCACGCGAGCCTCGGCGGTGTAGCCTTCGATGTTGAACGCCGCGTCCATCGAAGCGGCGCCTCTGCGGGACGTCGGCAGCAGCCGATACGTGAATGCGAGCAGCACGACGCCCGCGGCGGAGAGACCGAGACCGACCGGGAAGAAGTCGAACATCTCGAAGGGCTCGCCCGCGATCTGCTCCCGCATCTGCGAGACGATGATGTTCGGCGACGTGCCTATCAGCGTCATCATGCCGCCAAGCAGCGACCCGAACGCCATCGGCATCAGCAGGCACGACGGCGAAGTGCCCGTGCGGCGAGCGAGCTGCAGCGCGACCGGGATCAGCATCGCGAGCGCGCCGATGTTCTTCACGAACGCGGAGAGCAGCGTGACCGTCGCGACGAGGCCGAGCACCTGAGTCGTCGGCGAGCGCAGATGCGGGCTCACGCGCCGCAGGACGGTGTCGACGACGCCCGAGCGCGACACCGCCGCGCTCACGAGCAGCGCGGTCGCGACGATGACGAGGATGTCGTTGCCGAAGCCGGTGAACGCCTGGTCGGGCGGCACGATGCCGACCGCGACGGCGGCGAGGAGCGCGAGCAGGGCGACGAGGTCGTAACGCAGGCGGCCCCACGCGAAGAGGCCCATCATGCCGATGACGATGGCGAACGCGAGCGCCTGGTCGAGGGTCACAGCGTGTCGTCGCGACGGTCACGCTCGATTTCGAAGTCCGGGGCCGCGCGCGGAGTCGCTGCTTTGCGGCGATGCGGCTCCGCGAGCTCGCGCAGGGTTTCGCTCGTGCGCTGCGGGTCTCGCCCGAGGCGGCCGAGATCGCTCAACGTGACGATGCCGGCGAGGTGTCCGTCCGCGTCGAGCACGGGCAGGCGCCGCACCTGACGCTCGCTCATGATCCGAAACGCGTCTTCGAGCGTGTCGTCCTCGCGGCACGTGAACAGCGTCGACGACATGATGTCGCGGACGTTGAGCTCCGAAGGATTCTTTCCGTCGACGACGGCCCGCAGGATGATGTCGCGGTCCGTCAGGATGCCTTCGAGCGTGTCGCCCGCGCCGACGAGCACCGCGCCCACGTCGTATTCGGCCATCGCGATCGCGGCCGCCTGGACGGTGGCCTCCGGAGGCACGAGCTCGACCTCGCGGCTCATGACGTCGGCGACTCTCATGGACGGTCTCCCGGCGCCGGATTCGAGGCTCGACGCGTCAGCCGCGCGAGCGTCGATTCGAGCGCTTCGCGGGCTCCGGCTCCGCCGGCGGCCGGCCGGCTCGATTCGTTTGGCGGTGAGTCATCTCATCGACGCCTTGCGAAGGGTTCCCCTCGAGACCGGAAATGCAATCGGCATGCCAAGGAAAACGCCCCTTGCCACCGGCGCGGTGTTCGATGGAACCTTGGTGAAATGAGCGATTTGCGTGTTCTGACGCCGCCGCCGATTCCGACGGAGCTTTTCGACGACGCGGCCGCGGCAGTGAGCCGGCTCGAAGAGATCTACGAGCGGAACACCGCGTTCCTGCGCGAGCGCTTCGAGGCCTACGCGAACGGCGACGATCCCGGGTGCCGCGTGCGCGCCGTGTACCCGTTCGTGCGAATCACGACGGAGACCTACGAACGCCTCGACTCGCGGCTCTCGTACGGCTTCGTCGCGGGTCCGGGCGTGCACGAGACGAGCGTCACGCGGCCGGACTTGTTCCGTGATTACTACAGGAAGCAGATCGAGCTGCTGCTCGAGAACCATTGCGTGCCGGTCGCGATCGGCGAATCGACTGAGCCGATCCCCGTGCATTTCGCGTACCGGCGCGACGTGAACATCGCCGTCGACTCGAGCAACGCGGCCGGCCGCAGGCTGCTGCGCGACGTGTTCGACACGCCGGACCTTGCGGCGATGGACGACGCGATCGTGAACGGCACGCTGCGGCGGCAGCCGCACGAGCCCGCGCCGCTCGCGCTGTTCCGCGCGGCGCGCGTCGACTACTCGCTGCATCGCCTGCACCACTACACGGGCACCGATCCCGAGCATTTCCAGAACTTCGTGATCTTCACGAACTACCAGTTCTACGTGGACGCGTTCGCGCGCATCTGCCGCGAGCGTCTCGCGGCTCCGGGCGGCGAGTGGCAAGGCTTCGTCGAGCCCGGCAACGTTTTGACCCGGCCGGGCGGCGCCGGGCCGGTCGAAGGCGTGCCGCCCGCGCGGATGCCGCAGATGCCGGCCTTCCACCTGCTCAGGTCGGGCCGCGACGGCATCACGATGATCAACATCGGCACGGGGCCGTCGAACGCGCGCAACATCACGGACCACGTCGCCGTGATGCGCTCGCACGCGTGGCTGATGCTCGGGCACTGCGCGGGCTTGCGGAACTCGCAGAAGATCGGTGACTACGTGCTCGCGCACGGCTACGTGCGCGAGGACCACGTGCTCGACGAGGAGTTGCCGCTCTGGGTGCCGGTTCCGGCGCTCGCCGAGATGCAGGTCGCGCTCGAGCAGGCCGTCGGTGCGGTCACGGGGCTCACCGGCTTCGAGCTGAAGCGCGTGATGCGCACCGGCACCGTCTGCAGCGTCGACAACCGCAACTGGGAGATCGCCGACAACGCGACGACGATTCGCAAGCTCTCGCAGTCGCGCGCGATTGCGCTCGACATGGAATCCGCGACGATCGCGGCGAACGGGTTCCGCTTCCGGGTGCCGTACGGCACGCTGCTCTGCGTTTCGGACAAGCCGATGCACGGCGAGATCAAGCTCGCCGGCATGGCGAGCGAGTTCTATCGGCAGCGGGTCGGGCAGCACCTCGACATCGGCCTCGATGCGCTCGAGCGGCTGCGCGCCCAGGAGCGCGAACGGCTGCATTCGCGCAAGCTAAGGAGCTTCGCCGAGGTGGCGTTCCAGTGACGCCCGCGTCGCGGCCGCGGGCATGCATGCTGCGCTGCTCGGCCGCGATCAGTCCCCGGTCGCGACGCCACGCGACGGGTCGTTGATCCATTCGCTCCACGAGCCGGCGTAGAGCGCGGGCTCGTCGAATCCCGCATGACGGAGCGCGAGGATGTTGTGCGCGGCCGTGATCCCCGAGCCGCAGTAACAGACGACATCCTTGCCGGCGGCGTCCGCGACGAGCGCTTCGAAGCGGCGGCGGAGCTCGTCTGTCGGCTTGAAGAAGCCGCGCTCGTCCAGGTTCTCGCTCGACGGGGCGCAGCGAGCGCTCGGGATGTGGCCCGCGACCGGATCGATCGGCTCGACCTCGCCGCGGAAGCGCGCGCGATCGCGCGCGTCGAGCAAGAGCTGCCTTCTTCCGTCGACTTCGTCGGCCGTGACGACCCGCGTGAGCGGTGCGCGCCGCGCGTAGTCGGTCCGCGACGGCACGGGAGCGGGCGGCAACGCTTGCGTGACCGGCAAGCCCGCATCGACCCACGCACGCCAGCCGCCGTCGAGGACGGCGACCGCGGCGTGGCCGATCCAGCGGAGCATCCACCAGAGCCTCGCGGCGAACGCGCCGCCCGAGTCGTCGTACGCGACGACTTGGGTATCGGGCGAAATGCCCCACGCTTCGACCTGCGCGATCCATGCCGCGCGATCGGGCAGCGGATGCCGTCCGGTCACGCCCGGCACGCGCGGTCCGCTCAGGTGCTCGTCGATGTCGGCGTGCAGCGCGCCCGGGATGTGCCCGGCGAGATACGCGCTGCGGCCTGCTTTAGGATCCGCGAGCGAGAACCGGCAATCGAAGATTCGCCACGACGGATCGTCGAGGTGCGCGCGGAGCGTCGCGACGTCGATCAGCGTCGCGGCTCGTTTCTCGGCGGGCTGCGGATCCGGCATCGGGGCTAGGTCAGCGGGTCGAGATCGACGCGTGCGACCCAGCCGCGCGTCGACTCGGACGCCGCCGGGTAACGCTCGAGCACGAGCGGATCGTGACCCGGGATCACGTGCGCGGTCGAGCTCGCGAGCCGGTACAGCGTCGCATAGCCCTCGATGAGCTCCGCGACGTTGTAGACGACTGGGAAGGCCCGCCCCGTCTCCATGTGCGCGTAGAAGTGCGACGCGTCCGACGCGAGCACGACGTTGCCGCGGCGCGTCGCAACGCGGACGCATTGGAGCCCCATCGTGTGCCCGCCGATCCGGTGAACGGTGATTCCGGGCGCGATCTCGTCGGTGCCGTCGTGGAACACGACGCGGTCCTCGAACACGCGCTTGACCATGCGCGCGACGTCTTCCGCCTCGAACGGCTCTCTGACCTTTCGATGGCACATGAAGCGGCCGGTCGCGTACTGCATCTCGGCGTCCTGCAGGTGGAAGCACGCGTTGTCGAACAGGGCCGCGTTGCCGCAGTGGTCGTAGTGCAGGTGCGTGACGATCACATCGCGCACGTCCCCGTGCCGGATACCGATCGCCTCGAGCCCGCGCTCGACGGGATTCACGATCGTCCTCCCGCGCTTCGCGGCCATCGCTGCGTCGAAGCCGGTATCGACGACGTACACGGAGCTCTCGCCGACGATCGCCCAGACGTAGTAGTCGAGCGGCATGTCCGACGTCTCGTGCGCGTCGGCGCCGATGAAGTTGCTGAACGCCTTGCGCGAGAGCTCGGCGTACTTGACGGCGTAGATCTCGTAGAGCGGGACGGTGGTGCTCATCGCGATTCGGGCTCCGTGCTTCGGCCGCGGCTCGCCGGCAAGTGGCTCACCACCGCCGTACGCGGCCGGTGTCGACGTGGATGAACCGGTCGTCCGGATAATAGCCGACGCCGCCTGCCGCGAGCGCGAGGGCCTCGTCGCGGAGCCGGTCGAGCGGAGCGTCGACGAGGCGTACGTCCATCGCCTTGCCTTCCATGTGGAGGCTGCGCTTCGCGACGCCGTCGCTCTTCGCGCGCAGCATCTCGTTCGTCTTCGGCGAGCGGTACGCGGAGATGATCTCGTACGTGCCTCTCCCGCCCGCACGGCGGCGGAGCTCGTACAGGATGTCGAGGAGCTGCGGATCCATCCGGTGCACGTCACCGGTGCGGAAGTCCCGCAGGAAGTGATTGATCTCGTCGAGCGCGTCCGGCAGGTATCTGCCGTTCACGGCGTACGTCACACGCAGGCGCTCGCCGGTATGCGTATGATAGAAGGTCAACGCGCGCGGCTCGGTCGCCCGAGAAGCCGGCGCGAACAACACGCCCGCGAACGCGGCCGCGCTCGATACGAGCACGCGACGGCGGGCCAAGCTCTCGGGCGGAGCGTCCACACATTCGTCGCACATGAATCGATTTCCTCCCCTGCGTCATGGCTTGCGTCCGCGCGGCAGAGCCTGGCGGATCGCGTCGTGCGCCGCGCTGCTTGCGCTGCTCTTTTCGGCCGCATCGGCCGCGGACGAGGCGCTGCGCGCGCGTGTCGAAGCGCTCGCGGACGAGCCGCGTATCGACGAAGTCGCGGTCGCCGATCCGTGGTTCCTGATTCGAATGTACGAGCGACGGCAGTTTAGCCCCGCGTGGGAATCCGACGCAAAGCGGCAAGCGCTGCTCCGCGCGCTCGAGCGCAGCGCCGACCATGGCCTCGATCCGGACGACTATCACATCGAGCTGCTGCGTGCGCACGTTGAAGGAACGCACGGTGAGGATCCGCGGGCCGCGGCGATACATTTCGAGCTGCTCGCGTCGGACGCGCTCGCGCGCTTCGCGTTCCATCTGCGCTTCGGCAAGGTAAATCCGGAGGCGCTCGAGCCCAGCTGGAACTTCAGCCGCACGCTCGAGGGGACGAACCCGATCGCCGTGTTTCAGCGGCTGATCGACGCCGCGGACATCGCCGCCGAGGTCGAGACCCTCGCGCCGCAGGAGCCGCGTTACGCCGAGCTCAAGGCGGCGCTTGCGACGTATCGTGCGATCGAGCGAGCCGGCGGCTGGCCGCGGCTCGACGCGGCCACGACGCTCAAGCCCGGCATGCGTGACGCGGGCGTCGCACCGCTCAGGGACCGCCTGCGGATCGAGGGCTACGCCGTGGACGCGGGTGGCGAGCCGGACTATTTCGACGAGGCGCTCGATGCGGCCGTGCGGACTTTTCAGAGGCTTCACGGCCTCGATGCGGACGGCATCGTCGGCCCGCGCACCGTCGCGGCGCTCAACGTGCCGGTCGAGGCGCGCCTCGATCAGATTCGCGTCAACCTCGAGCGGCTGCGCTGGATCTTCCGGGATCTCGAGGAGCGGTACATCGTCGCGAACATCGCGCGCTTTCAGGTGTCGCTGATCGAGCACGGCAAGCCCGTGTGGACGACGCGAGCGGTCGTCGGCCGCCCATACCGACAGACGCCGACGTTCCGTGCGCGGATGACCTACCTCGTGCTGAATCCGACGTGGACGGTGCCGCCGGGCATCTTGCGCAGCGATCTGTTGCCGGAGCTCCGCCGCGACCCGGACGCGCTCGCGCGCCGCAACATGGTCGTGCTCGACACGTCGGGACGCGTCGTCGATCCGTCCACGGTCGACTGGAACGCACCGCAGTTCCCGTACATGCTGCGGCAGGAGCCGGGACCCGACAACGCGCTCGGCCGCGTGAAGTTCATGTTCCCGAATCCGCATCACGTCTACATGCACGACACGCCGTCGCGCGAGCTCTTCGCGCGTGCCGATCGAACGTTCAGCTCGGGCTGCATCCGCCTCGAGAATCCGCTTGAGCTCGCGGAGATCCTGCTCGCCGAGACCGGGCGCTGGGACCGGGCCGCGATCGATGCCGCGCTCGCGACCGGGCAGCCGCGCACGATCACGTTGCCGCGCCCGCTGACCGTGCTCCTGATCTACGCGACGGCCGTGCCCGAGGACGGCGAGCTGTACCTCTTGCCCGACGTCTACGGTCGCGACGGCCGTGTGCTCGATGCGCTCGAGGCGCCGTTCGTGTTCGTGCCTCCGGTGGGCTACGAAGAAGCGTTGAGCGCGAACGTGCCTTGAAGGGCGAGCGTTCGGTGAGAGGTCGGCGCGCGGGGCCGGACGTCGCGGACGACGACGGGCTCCTCGCGGAGTGCCACGCGCGGGCCGTCGACCTGCTCAAGAGGAACTCGACGCGCGCCGGCGTGCTCGCTTCGTCGCCGAGCCCGAAAGCGGAACGGCGCGGCTACACGGCGGTCTTCGGGCGGGATGCCGCGATCTGCGCGCTCGGCATGGCCGTATCCGGCGACCGCGAGCTCGAGCGCGCGGCCGCCGTCGGGCTCGAGACGCTCGCCGCGCATCAAGCGCCGAACGGACAGCTTCCGAAGTTCGTCGACGTCGACGGCCGCGAAGCGGATTTCTGGTACCTGGGCTGCATCGACTCGACGCTGTGGTGGCTGATCGCGGTCGAGCATCTGGATCGCGCGGGGCTCGCGCGCGGCCTGCTGCGCCGCCAGAGGCGACGCGTCGAGCTCGCGCTGCGCTGGCTGCTCGCGCAGGAGCACCAGCGCTTCTACCTGCTCCAGCAGAACGAAGCGAGCGACTGGGCCGACATCATGCCGCGCTCCGGTTTCGTGCTCTACACGAATGCGCTCTGGTACCGGGTGAAACGGCTGTTCGACTTGCCGCACGCCGACGAGACTCGCGCGAACTTCAACGGCCTGTTCCATCCGTTCTCGGCGGCGCTGCCCGAGTATCGGCGCGGGCGGCTCCTCTGCGACTACGTGCTGAAGAAGGCGAAGCGCCGTGATCTGTTCCTGAGCTTCGTCAACTTCTCGTTCTTCGGCGAGGAGGGGGACGTGCTCGGCAACCTGCTCGCGATGCTCACGGGCGCGGCCGAGCGCGAAGCCGCGGGGCGCGCGCTCGACGCGCTGCTCGCGGCGCGTGTGCACGAGCCGTATCCGGTTCGCGCGGTCGTGAAGCCGATCCGGAAGACGAGCGAGCTGTGGCGCCCGTACATGGCTCGGCATCGACAGAACTTCGCATGGCAGTACCACAACGGCGGCGTGTGGCCGATGGTCGGCGCGTTCTGGGTGTGCGCGCTCGTCGGCGCGGGACGCGCCGAGATCGCGCGCGCCGAGCTCGTGAAGCTCGGGCGGGCGTGCGCCTTGCGCAGCTGGCGATTCTCCGAATGGCTGCATGGACGCACGCTCACGCCGCGCGGCATGCCGGGTCAATCGTGGAGCGCTGCCGGTTTCTTGCTCGCCGAGCACGTCGTGAACGGCGGCGAGGACCCGCTAGCCTCGATCCAGCGTGTGCGGTTGCGTGGCATAAACCTTGCTTGAGCTCGTCGTCTCGATGGATTGAGGAGTGCCGATGGACCGCATTCGAATTCTCGCAGCGCTGCTTTGCGGCATGCTCGTATCCGTTCCGACGTGGGCCGACGAGAACTCGGGCCTCTATCTGGGCGCAGGGCTCGGCGACTTCTCGACGGAGATCGACAGCATCGGCGACGTCGATCTCGACTTCGACGAGGACAGCGACGCTTCGAGGATTTTCGCGGGTTGGCGCTTCAATCGCGTGATCGCCGCTCAGCTCGATTACTTCGACTTCGGTGACTCGTCCGCGGCGACGAACCTGCTGTCGATCGAGTCGGATGCGAGGGGCATCGCGCCGTCGCTCGTCGCGACGTTGCCTCTGGGACCGGTCGAGCTGTTCGTCAAAGGCGGATGGCTCTTCTACGATCTCGAGGTCACCGCCGACGGCGACGAGATTTTCGACGAGAGCGAGAACGACCCGATGTACGGTGTCGGCGTCGGCATCACGCTGCTCGAGCGGCTCGCGCTGCGCGCCGAGTACGAGATCATCGACATCAGCGAGATCGAGGACGCGGAGGCGGTTTGGATCACTGCGGCCTGGCGATTCTGACCGCCACGCGTTCCTTGACGTGAGGCGCGTGAGCGCCTATTAAGTCGCCGCGGTCCGGCGCGGCGCACGCAGACCCGAGAACGATCAACGCGCCCGCGTGCGTGGCCGATCAGGTTTGCGCGAGGTTCGAGCTGATGCCGGAAATGGGGGCGCCGCCGGAATGGGCGGCCGTGGCCACGCTTTGTGTCGTTTCGTTTTTTTCGTTCATCGTCGGCGCCGTTTTCCGCCGCTGGCCGGACAAGGTGCGGGAGTACTTCGAGCCCGTGGACGGCTCGTTGCTGTTCCTGACGCCGGATGCGCACCTCGCGCTGATCAAGGCCGCCGCCTGGGCGTTACAGGCCGCTTCCGTGGCGTCGTTGGTGGCGGCCGCGCGCCTTTTGTGAAAGCCTGCGGGGATGCGGCTCTGGACCCTGCATCCTCGCTACCTGGACCGACAGGGGCTCGTCGCGCTGTGGCGTGAGGCGCTGCTCGCGCGCGCCGTGCTGCGCGGCCGCACCCGCGGCTATACGCGGCATCCGCAGCTCGAGCGATTCCGCGCGCATCCGGCGCCGAGGCGCGCGATCAGCGCGTACCTCGCCGTCGTCCACGCCGAGGCGGAGGCGCGAGGCTACCTGTTCGATCGAACCAAGATCGGGCCGCTGTGCGAGGTCGCGCGGATCCCGGCGACGACCGGGCAGATAGCGCACGAGTGGGCGCACCTGCTCGCGAAGGTCGGCCGCAGGAGCCCCGAGCACGTCGCGCGGCTCCGTGCCGTCGGGTTCCCGGAGTGTCATCCGTTGTTCGTCGCGGTCGCGGGGCCCATGGAGCCGTGGGAGCGGCGGTACGACGCCGAAGCGCGGCGCGAGGCGGCGCGCCGTGATGCGCCCGACGCCCAAGCCCGGCGAGAAGCCGCGCGCCGTGATGCGCCGTCTGCCGGCCGCGACCCGGCCGTGGATCTGCCGCCCCTCCGTCGCGCGCGCCGCCGCCGATGACGTCGCTCGCGTTCCGCATGCTCGCGCTGCTCGCGCTCGCCGCCGGCGGATGGCTCGTGCACGTGTTCGGCCGCGTGTTGCCGACGTGGGCCGTCGGGCTCGCCGTCGTCGGGCTCGCGGTGCCGATCACGCTCGGTCTCGCGCGCCGGGGACGGCTGCGCTGCGCCGCGTTCCGCGCCGTATACCTTCTGCCGGAAAGCACCGTCGCGAGGCGGCTCGGCGGGAGCGTGCTGATCTACGTCCGCGCGGCGCTCCTCGGCGCGTTTCTCGCGGTCGTGCTGTTCGCGGCGCTCGTGCGGCTCGCGGACACGGCCGCCTGGATCGTGCTCGTCGTCGGCGCGCCGGCCGCGGCCGCCGTCTTTGCGCTGTGGCGAAACGGCCTCGGGGAGACGTTCACGCCGCGCTACCTGCCCGAGATCGCGTGGCGGCTGACGGTCGCCGTCGTCGGCATCGCGATGGGAGCCGTGCTCGTCTGGCTCGCGTATCACCGGCCGTACCCGGACGTCGCCGGCGTCACGCTCGAGCGGGCCGTCTGGCATTTCGTCGACCAGGAGCGGGCCCGGAGCGCGGCGGCCCAGATTCTGTTGCAACTCGCCGCGGTCAAGGACGGCTTGAAGCTCTGGATCGCCCAGCAGCTGATGCCGGAGCCGGGGCGCTCGGCCGGCCAGGCGGTCGGTTGGCTGATCGTGCTTGCAGAAGAAGCCGTCTTCGTGTGGTCTTATTTGTCGTTCCTGTGTCCGATCGTGATCGGAGCGACGAAACATGGCGAGCGCGGCGTTACCGGTTGAGAGGGCGCCCCGGCGGGGGGCAGGCGGAGCCGTGCTCGTGGCGGCCGCGGCGGCTTCGCTCCTGTGGCTCGTCATGAACGTCGCGCCGCGCGAATGGCATGACCCCGACGCGGACGTCGTCCTCGACGGCGTGCACTACCGGGCCGGACCCGACGAGCTGCGCTGGCTCGAGTCGTTCACGGCGGCGCATTTCGACGCGGGCGAGAACGCCGCGCGGGCGCTCGTCGCCGGCGAAGTTCAGGCGGCCCTCGACCCGCTGTTCGCCGCGTCGCGCGCGCGGCTTCCGGAGTTCCTCGACTGGTACTACTCGCTGACCGGCGAATACAGCCGGATCGCGATCGCGGCGCTCGAGGCGGCTGACCTGAAAGACCCGGGCTACGTCGCGCAGCGCGCGGCCGAGATGCTGTTGCCGGAGGAGGCTTGGACCGCGCGCCTGGCGGATCTCGAGCACGTCGCGGCGGAGCGGCTCGGCGCGCATTACCGGGACGTCGAGAGCACTTGGCGCGCGGAGGTCGTGCGCCGGCTGTCCGCGCGGCGCGTTCCGGCGCCGCTTGACACCGCGACGTGGCGTCCGACGCTCGAGCTCGACGATCTCGTCGCCGACATCGTCGCGAGCGAGGCCGACGCGCTCGGCCTGCGTCTGTCGGTCAGCACCGCAACGGCTGGGATCGGCGCGGCGGCCGCGCCTGCGCTCGCGCGGGCGGTTGGCGCACGCGCGGGCCGTGCGGCGGCGAGCCGTGCGGCGGCGCGCGGCGTGTCGCGGATCGGTGCGGCCGCCGCGAGCGGCGCGGCCGTCTGTGCGCCGGGAGGACCGGCCGCCGCGGCCTGCGCGCTGCTCGCAGGCGCCGGCGCATGGCTCGCGACCGACTGGGCGCTGCTCCGCGTCGACGAGGCGATGCATCGCGACGAGCTCGAGCGCGCGCTCCAGCTCGCGTTGACGAACCTGCGCGAGGAGCTCGAGCGCGAGCTCGTCGCCGCGTTCGATGCGGCGATCGCGGCGCACGGCGACGCGGCGCAGCGCGAGATCGGTCGGACCTTCGTGCCGGCGGAGGCCGGACGCGCTGAGCGCGGCGACGCGGGCGGCGCATCGAATTCGAGCGGAAGCGGCACGGGCCGCGATCCGGACGTATGACAACGAAAACGAGGAGCGGACGATGAGGAGGGGAACGAAGGTTCTCGGGGCCGTCGTGCTGGTCGCTGCGTGCAGCGGCGACGACGGTGCGCTCGCGCAGCACGGCGCGTTCGACGTCGAGCCGGTCGCGCAGTTCTCGGAGCCGTGGGCGATGGAGTTCCTGCCGGACGGGCGGCTTCTCGTCAGCGAGAAGAGGGGAGCGCTCAAGCTCTACTCGCCCGAGGACGGCACGACGCACGAGATCTCGGGCGTGCCGGAAGTCGCGTACGGCGGGCAGGGCGGCTTCGGCGACGTCGTGCTGCATCCCGACTTCGCGGAGAACGGGCTCGTGTACGTGAGCTACGCGGAGCCCGGCGAGCGAGGCACGAGCGGGGCGGCCGTCGCGCGTGCGCGGCTCGTGCTCGATGATGAAGGCGGCGCGCTGCAGGATCTCGAGGTGATCTGGCGCCAGGTGCCGAAGGTGTCCGGCAACGGCCACTACGGCCACAGGATCGCGTTCGGCGACGGGTATCTGTGGATCAGCTCCGGCGAGCGGCAGAAGTTCGATCCGGCGCAGGACATGGCGTCCAATCTCGGCAAGATCGTGCGCTTGAACGACGACGGCTCCGTGCCCGCGGACAACCCGTTCGCCGATCGCGGCGACGTCGGCGCGCAAGTCTGGTCGCTCGGGCACCGCAACCCGCTCGGTCTCGCGTTCGACGGGCAGGGGAGGCTGTGGAACGTCGAGATGGGTCCGCGCGGGGGCGACGAGCTGAACCTCGTCCGGCGCGGCGCGAACTACGGCTATCCGATCGTCTCGAACGGCGATCACTACTCCGGCGAGTCCATTCCGGATCACTCCACGCGCCCCGATTTCGCGGCGCCGGCCGCGTTCTGGAATCCGGTGATCTCGCCGTCGAGCCTGATGTTCTATTCGGGCAGCGAGTTCCCCGACTGGCAGGGCGATGCGTTCATCGGCGGCTTGTCGTCGCAATCGCTCGTGCGCGTCGAGATCGACGGCGACACGGCGCGCGAGGCGGAGCGCTTCGCGATGGGTCAGCGGATCCGCGCGGTCGAGCAGGGGCCCGACGGCGCGATCTGGCTGCTCGAGGATCAGCGCCGCGGCTCGGGCGGGCGACTGCTCAGGCTGACCGCACCGAAACGCTGACCTCGAAGCCCACGAAGAGGGGCTCCGGAACGACGACAGGCTCTGATTCGATGGCAGAACAAGGGGCTTTGGCCCCGAATGGCTGCCCGAAGAATACAGGGCTCTGACCCCGATGACCGAAGAAAAACGGGCTCTGACCCCAATTACTGCCGCGGCTCGATCCAGATCGCGCGCGCGACCGCGCACAGCGTGCGCTCCGAGTCGTAGAGCGCGGTGCCGGCCTCGTGCTTGCGGCCGCTCGCGCCGATTACCCAGCCGACGACGATGCACGGCTCGCCGATGCGGACGCGCCGGTCGATCCGCGCCGTGAGCTCGCCGAGCAGCATCGGACGCATGTCGGGCGCCTCGGCCGCGAAGCCGGGACAGTCGAGCGCGGCCCAGACGAACTCGGGCGCGACGCGCGCGTCGCCGCCGTCGAGCGATGCGTCCGGCGTCCACGGCGCGGCCGAGACGCCGGGCGCGAGCGGTCCGGCGAAAATCCTGAGCGCGTCGCCGGCCGCGCGATGTGGGCCGCAGACGAAGCAGTCGGGCGCCGGGTGACGCTCGAAGCCCGCGTAGCGCCGCGATGCGTCGGCCGCTTCGTCGAACGCCGGCGGCCGGGGCGGGGAGAGTGAGCCGACGTCGCCCGGGCGGGCTTCCGCGAGCGACTCCGCACCGTGCCGCACGTCAAGGAGGCCGTCGTCACGCTCGATGACCTCGAGCGTCGTGTCGAGGGGAATCGGCTTCAGCAGCCGAACGGTAACGGGCGTCCGCGCGAACGACGCGATCATGCCGCACGTGTAGCCGCCGTTCGCGATGCCGGGAGGGCCGCAGAACCGGCGCGCAATGCGGATCGTCGAGGCCGTCATTGCGGTCATCCTGCCGTCGAGGTGCTCGGTCGATTCTACTCGCTGGCCTTCCTCGCGCGAGCGAACGCGTCGGCAAGCGCCGTGTTGTATGGCTCGCGCGGCGCGTTGCGGTTCTCGTTCGGGCGCCCGCGCGGCGACGTTCGTCGCTCGTCCGTTTTGCCGCGTCCGCCGCCGCGCCGCTCGTCGCGAGCGTTCGCGTCACGGCGGCGATCGCCGCGCTCGCGCTCGGCGCCGGGCACGTCGTCGAGGCGAAGCGTGAGGCTGATGCGGCGACGCGCGACGTCGACGTCGAGCACCTTGACCTTGACGATGTCGCCGGCCTTCACGACCTCGCGCGGGTCCTTCACGAACTTGTTCGACAGCGCGGAGATGTGCACGAGGCCGTCCTGATGGACGCCGATGTCGACGAACGCGCCGAACGCTGCGACGTTCGTGACGACGCCTTCGAGGACCATGCCGGGCTTCAGGTCCTCGAGCTTCTCGACGCCTTCGGCGAAGCGTGCCGTCCTGAACTCGGGCCGCGGGTCGCGTCCGGGCTTCTCGAGCTCCTTCAAGATGTCGCGCACGGTCGGCACGCCGAACTTCTCGTCGGTGAATGCTTCCGGCTTCAGCGTGCGCAGGAACGCCGAGTCGCCGATCAGGGCCTTCACGCTCTTGCCGGCGTGCCGTGCGATTCGCTCGACGACCGGATACGCTTCCGGATGCACGGCCGACGCATCGAGCGGCTCGTCGCCGTTCGCGATCCTCAAGAACCCCGCGCACTGCTCGAACGCCTTCTGGCCGAGCCGCGGCACCTTCAGCAGATCCGTGCGCCGCTTGAACGGCCCGTTCTCGTTGCGGAACTGCACGATGTTCTCGGCGACGGTGCCCGACAAACCCGCGACGCGGGCGAGCAGCGGGGCCGACGCCGTGTTCACGTGGACGCCGACCGCGTTCACGCAGTCCTCGACGCGCGCATCGAGGGCGCGCGCCAGCCGGTTCTGATCGACGTCGTGCTGGTACTGGCCGACGCCGATCGATTTGGGCTCGATCTTCACGAGCTCGGCGAGCGGATCCTGCAGCCGCCGCGCGATCGATACCGCGCCGCGGAGCGACACGTCGAGCTCGGGGAACTCGCGCGCCGCGAGCTCCGACGCGGAATACACGGACGCGCCCGCTTCGTTCACGACGAGCTTCGCGAGCTTGCGCTGCGGCAGCCGCGCGATCAGATCGCCGACGAGGCGATCGGTCTCGCGGCTGCCGGTGCCGTTGCCGATCGCGATCAGCTCGACGCCGTGCGCGTCGCAGAGCTTCGCGAGCGTCGCGAGCGACTCCTCCCATTGCCGCTTCGGCTCGTGCGGATAGATCGTGCCGGCGGCGACGAGCTTGCCGGTCGGATCGACGACGGCGACCTTCACGCCGGTGCGCAGGCCCGGATCGAGCCCCATGACCGTCCGCGGCCCGGCCGGCGCCGCGAGCAGCAGGTCCTTGAGGTTCTCGCCGAACACGGCGATCGCCTGCTCCTCGGCCGCTTCGCGCGCGCGGTTCATCAGATCGACGGTGAGGTGCACGTGAATCTTCGCGCGCCACGCGAGCCGGCACGCCTGTGCGAGCCACGCGTCCGCGGCGCCGCCGCGAAACTCGAGACCCGCGTGCTTCGCGATCACGGCCTCCGCATGCGCGTGTCCCTTGTCCGCGTCGGGCCCGGGCTCGAGCTCGAGCTCGAGGATCTTCTCGCGGCGCGCACGGAGCAGCGCGAGGAGCCGGTGCGACGGAATCTTCGCGATCGGCTCCGCATGATCGAAGTAGTCGGCGTACTTCGCGCCTTCCGTTTCCTTGCCTTCGACGACCTTCGCGCGGATCACGCCGCGCTCCCACAGCCACTCGCGCAGGCGGCCGAGGAGCTCCGCGTCCTCGCCCCAGCGCTCGATCAGGATCGCGCGCGCGCCCTCGAGCGCCGCCTTCGCGTCCGCGACGCCTTTCTTCTCGTCGACGAAGGCGGCGGCAGCCTCTTCCGGCGCGACGCGCGGGTTCTGCAGCAGCGCGTCCGCGAGCGGCTCGAGACCCGCCTCGCGCGCGATCTGTGCGCGAGTGCGCCGCTTCGGCCGGTACGGGAGGTACAGATCCTCGAGCCGCGACTTGCTGTCCGCGGCCTCGATGCTCGCGCGGAGCTCGTCGGTGAGCTTGCCCTGCTCCTCGATGCTCGCGAGGATCGTCTTGCGGCGGTCCTCGAGCTCGCGCAGATACGTGAGGCGCGTCTCGAGCGTACGCAGCTGTCCGTCGTCGAGGCCGCCGGTGACTTCCTTGCGGTAGCGTGCGATGAACGGCACGGTCGCGCCGTCGTCGAGCAGCGCAATCGCGGCCTCCACCTGGGACGGAGCGGCGCCGATCTCGTCGGCGATGGTCTTCGCGATCTTGCTCGCGAGCGTCGAAGGTTCGGACATCGTTCCCTGAATCGATGAGCGGCGCGGCGCCGCGAGCGGCGATTGTGGCAACCGCGGGCTGGCGACGAAAGCCATTGACAAATCCCGCCGGGCTCGTGCGCGCTCGAAATGTTCCAGCGATGAAGCGTCGCCGTTCGGCAACGTGCGGATGTCACCGCATTGTCACCGCGCGTCACCGCGCTCTAGTCTCGAATCGATGCTCGGCGAAACGGATATTCAGTCTCTTTACTTCGCCCCTGCAGTCGTTCTCGCTGGCGCAATGATTCTCGGCCTCGTCGGCGGGTACGCCTTCCAGCGCATCTGGCGCAGGATCCTGCCGTCGTCGTTCAGTCACGCGCTCCTCGATCGGTTGCCGGGCGACATCCGCGGAATGCTTACGGCCGAAGTGCCTTCCGAGATGCTGAAGCATTACAGGGCCGTCGTGCTCGGCATGCTCGGCTGGTCGGCGCGCGGCGCGGTCGCGCTGGCGATCGGCCTCGTGCCGGTGACGGTGGCGTTCCTGCTCGTCGCAGCATGGGATCCGTCGGCCCGAGGCGGCGGCAAGGACGCGTTTTGCGCGTCTGCGGTCGGCTGCGCGCTGTTCGAGATGATGCTGTTCGACACGCACAGGAGGCCCGATCTCGAACGCCCGATCGTCGTTCGGTCCGCGACCTTCGACGTCAATCCCGTCTGGCCGTACGTGAACGATGTCGAGCTCGCGTTCTTCGCGGCCGTCCTCCTCGGCGGCGCGGGCGCTGCGTGGGGCAATCGGAAGCGCCAGGAGGAGCGCCGATGAACCTGCGCTCGGCGGACTATTACCTGTGCCGAATCGCGCATCGTGCGCCTCGCGCGCTGAAGCTGATCGGCGACATGGAGACGGATTTCCTGCGCACGCGGCTCGACGAGATCCCGATCGACCGGCCCATCTTCATCACGGGGCTCGCGCGCGCGGGCACGACGATCCTGCTCGACCTCTTCTCGAGGCTCGAGCCGGTAGGCACGCATCGCTACCGGGACTTCCCGTTTCTGCTTGCTCCGTGCTGGTGGAGCTGGTGGAACGACCGCTTCGGGCGCACCGAGGGCCCGATCGAGCGGCCGCACAAGGACCGGATCGAGATCACGAGGGAGAGCCCCGACGCGTTCGAGGAGCCGATCTGGCGGTACTTCTTCCCGTTCATGAACGATCCGGCGGCGTTGCACGTCCTGACCGAGGAGGACGACGACGAGCGGTTCGACGAGTTCTTCACCGATCATGTACGGAAAGTGCTGCTGCTGCGCGGCAAGACGCGCTACGTGTCGAAGGGCAATTACAACGTGACGCGCCTCCGTTACCTCGCGCGTCTCTTCCCGGACGCGCGCTTCGTGATTCCGGTGCGCCATCCGGTCGATCACGTCGGGTCGCTCGTTCGGCAGCACCGCCTGTTCACGCGCTACGCGGAGCAGGATCCGCGCGTGCCCGAATATCTGCGCGCGGCAGGGCACTTCGAGTTCGGCCCGCAGAGGATGCCGATCAACGTCGAACCCGAGGCGTCGGCGCGTATCGCGGCCGCGTGGGCGGCCGGGGACGACGCGACGGGCTACGCGATCGGATGGCGCGTCGTGTACGCGCATGCCGATGCGGTCGCAAGCGACGACGAGCTCGAGGGCCGCGTCCGGTTCGTGCGCTACGAGGATCTATGCGCGCGACCGCGCGCAACGATGAAAGACCTGCTCCGTTTCTGCGGGCTTGGCGAGCACGTTCACGAGCTCGACGACGCCCTCGCGCGCATCTCGGCGCCGCCGCGCCGCGACGAATCCGACGACGTGCGCGTGCAGGTCTGGTGCGAAACGCGCCAGGTCGCCGAACGCTTCGGCTACGACGAGACGGGAAGGATAAATCCGTAGCCGTACCGACTGGTCCGAAAGTTGCATCGCACGTCCCGTGCCGACAATGACGACAACGAGAGCATCGTGACGTCAAGGAAGATCGCCCAAAGCCCGGTACGGGCAACGAGCTCGCGATGACGGAGGCTGCACGTCGCTGGCTCAAAGCGTACTTCTTCGCGTCGGCGGGCAGCCTCGTCGTTCTCGCCGTTTTCGCGTTCGGCGTCGCGGTCGGTGCGTTCAAGCTGTTTCCGTATCCGCTGCTCCAGCAAGGGGCGGCTGCGGCCCGCGATTGGATCCGCTACCCGTGGCATCACGCGAGGATGCGTCCAGAGAAATTCCTCGCTCCGCAACCGGCCGCTGCTTCGATTCCGCAAGGACCGGTGTTTCGCTCGCCCGGTGCGTACGACGGCGTGACGTTCGTGGACGGGTTCTTCGGGCGCAAGACCGGAATGCGCTTGCTCGACATGAACGGGGACGTGCTGCACGAATGGCGCGTCTCGTTCAACGAGCTTTGGCCCGACGCGACGCACGTCGAGCGTGCGATGCACGATTGGGACGCGCAGATCCACGGCGCGGTGCTCTACCCGAACGGTGACGTCGTCTTCAACTTTCAATACGCAGGGCTCGCGCGGATCGACGCCTGCGGAAGGCCGATCTGGCGGCTGCCGGAGCAGACGCATCACTCGGTGTACGAGGACGAGAAAGGACACCTGTGGGTGCCGTCGCGCCGACGGCACGACGAGCCGAGCAACGCGCTGCCCGGAGCGCCGGTGCCGTATTACGAGGATCTCGTGCTCGAGGTCTCGCCGGACGGCCGAGTGCTGCGCGAGATTTCGGTGCTCGACGTGATCATCGACGGCGGCAACGCGAGCCTTCTCTACGCGAACGGCGAGCACGGCGCGGTGCTAAATCTTCCGCTCGACGGGGACTTCACGCATCTGAACGACGTCGAGATCCTCGAGCCGTCGATGGCGGCGGCCTTTCCGATGTTCGCGGCGGGCGACATGTTGCTGTCCCTGCGGAACCTGAACCTTCTGCTCGTCGTCGACCCGGACACGTCGCTCGTCAAGTGGTGGATGGTCGGCCCGTATCTGCGGCAGCACGACCCCGACTTCCTGCCGAGCGGGCGGATCTCGGTATTCGACAACCGCCGGGACGGCGCGGGAGGGAAGGCGCTCGGCGGAAGCCGGATCCTCGAGATCGATCCGGCGACGCGAGAGATCTCCGTCGTGTACGGCGACCGCGACGGCGAGCGCTTCTACACCGAGACCATGGGCGATCACCAGCACCTGCCGAACGGCAATGTGCTGATCACGGAGTCGGAGACGGGCCGCGCGTTCGAGGTCATGCCTTCGGGCAGAGTCGTCTGGTCCTACTTGAATCGATGGGATGCCGAATCGGCGGCGATGATCGGCCGCGCCGTCCGATATCCGGCGAGCTACGCGAGGTCGATCGAAGCGGAGAACTGCAATGACGCAAAGAAGCGATAGGGACAGCGCGAGAAATTCCGAACCGCCTTGCGTTTCGTCGTCGACGCTGCGCGCGACGGCCGCCGCTGCAGCGGGGTGCGCAGCGACCTTTGCGCCCGCCGCGGACGCGTACGTCGGCCCTGGAGCGGGAATGGGGCTCCTCGGCATCATGCTCGCGCTCGTCGCCGCGATGCTGATGGCGCTCGTCGGCATCGTCCTCTGGCCGATACGGATGGTCGCGCACCGCAGGAAGAGCAGGGCGCGCGACAAAGCCCAGAGCGAGCCCGACGGCGATGTCGCGCGCGGACGGGAAACCCGCGGGGAGACGGCGGCGCGTTGACATCCCCCTGGATGCGGCTCGCCTGTGGCGGGCCGCGCCCCGCGTGACGTAAAGTCGCGCCATGAGCATCAGAGACACCCTCGAGCAGCTCAAGTCCGAGTACGTCGAGCTGCACACGCGCAAGGAAGACCTGTTCTGGGTCACGAAGATGGGCCTCGCCGACGACATGCCGGCGGCGCGCAAAGCGATGGCCGAAGCGGAGATCGCGTGGAATCGGTTTCTGCAGGACCCGGCGCGGCTCGCGTCGCTGCGCGAGCTCGCGGCGCGACCGAACGGCATGACCCCGTCGGAGAGGAGGATCCTCGACGGCTGGATCGCGACGCTCGCCGCGCACGTGATCGAGGATCCGGACGCACGAAAGCTCTCCGCGGAGATCGTCGAGCTCGAGGCTGCGCTCGCCGAGAAGCGCGCGACGATGCCGCTCGGCTTCATCGATCCCGCGACCGGCGCGCATACGCCGGCGTCGAGCGTCCGCCTCGGCATCATGATGCGCACGGAACCGGACGAGGCGCGGCGCAAGGCCGCATACGAGGGGCTCCTGAGCATCGAGCCGTACGTGCTCGACGCCGGCTTCCTCGAGATCGTAAGGAAGCGCAATCGGCTCGGCCGGATGCTCGGGCACGAGGACTACTACGCGTGGCGCGTCGCGGTCGTCGAGCGGATGAGCAAGCGCGAGGTGTTCGACAGGCTCGATGTGCTCGCGGCGCGGACGGCGGAGAAGTCGAAGGCGGAGCTCGCCGCGTTCGAGCGAAGGCACGGACCGGGTGCGCTCGATCCGTGGAATTTCCGCTACCTGCGCTCGGGCGACGTCGAGCGGGAGCTCGATCCGTATTTCGGCTTCGCGGACGCGCTCGAACGTTGGGGGCGCGCCTTCCATGCGCTCGGTGTGCGCTATCGTGACGCGACGCTGACGCTCGACCTCGTCGATCGTCCCGGCAAGTACGAGAACGGCTTCATGCACGGGCCGGGGCCCGCGTTCTTCGACAACGGCACGTGGCGTCCGGCGCGCGTGAACTTCACCGCGAACGCGGTCGTCGGCCAGGTCGGCAGCGGGCGCGACGCGGCGCGGACGCTCTTTCACGAGGGCGGGCACGCGGCTCACTTCGCGAACATCCTCGGGGACGCGCCGTGCTTCAGCCACGAGTTCGCGCCGACCAGCGTTGCGTACGCCGAGACGCAGTCGATGTTCATGGAGTCGCTGCTCGGCGACGCCGACTGGCGCGTGCGCTACGCGCGCGATCAGCACGGCAGGGCGATGCCGCTCGAGCTGATCGAACGGTCGATCCGCGAGACGCAGCCTTTCCGCGCATGGGACATGCGGATGATGCTGACGGTGCCGTTCGCCGAGCGCGCGCTGTACGAGATGGCGGACGGGGATCTGCGCCCCGATCGCGTGCTCGAGACGTTCCGGCGCATCGAGCGCGAGCTGCAGGGACTTTCGGCCGGCGTCCGTCCGGTGCTCGCGGTGCCGCATCTGCTCGCCGGCGAGTCGAGCGCGTACTACCACGGCTACGTGCTGGCCGAGATGGCCGTGCAGCAAACCCGGCGCTTCTTCCTGGAGCGGGACGGCTTCCTGACGGACAACCCGCGGATCGGACCGGACCTCGCGCGGCATTACTGGGCGCCGGGCAACGCGGCGTCGTTCGACGAGACGCTCGTCGCGCTGACGGGCAAGCCGCTCTCTCCCGATGCGCTCGTCGACGCGTGCAACCTCGGGACCGACGACGCGATCACGGAAGCTCGTGCGGCGGTGCAGCAGGCGCGCAAGCGGCCGATGCCGGAGGGGCCCGTACGGCTCGATGCGACGATTCGCGTCGTGCATGGCCGCGAGACCGTCGCAACGACCGAAGGCGGCGACTTCGAGCGTGCCGCCGCCGATTTCGCGTCGTTCATCCGCAGGCTCGAAGCGCAGAGCGAGGCCGCGTAGCGCGGCGGCAGCGGTCTATGGCCTGGCTTCGAAAACGAGATTGAACGGCGTTTCGGTCGCGCGCCGGAATCGCGAGAACCCGCCGCCGTCGATCATCACCTCCCGAAGCCGGTTCTCGCCCGCCTGAGCGCCGAGCGCCGGTCCGTGCCTCGCGAGCGACACCGGCACGCACACGAGGGACGACGCGCCGTAGTAGACGCGGCCGATCGGATTCAGGTTGCTCGCGACGTCGTCGTGCGCGAAGGGTTCGACCAGCATGCAGTGCCCGTCCGGCTGCAGAGACTCGCGGGCATGCCTCGCCGCGCCCGCCGGGTCGGCCATGTCGTGCAGCGCGTCGAAGAATGCGATCAGTTCGTAGCCGTTATCCTCGTACGACGTCGCGTCCGCTTGCTCGAACCGTGCGTTTCCGACGCCGGCGTCGGCCGCGCGGCGGCGCGCCGTTTCGATCGACGGGGCGTGATAGTCGATGCCGACGAACTCGGAGCGCGGGAACGCCTTTGCCATCAGGATCGTGCTCGAGCCGTGGCCGCAGCCGACGTCGGCGACCTTCGCTCCACGCTCGAGCTTCTCGACGACGCCGTCGAGGGCGGGAAGCCACGACGAGAGCAGGTTCGCGTTGTAGCTCGCTCGGAAGAAGCGCTCGGTTCCGGAGAAGAGGCACGGATGGTGCTCTCCCCACTCCATGCCGCCACCGGTGCGGAAGTTTCGTGTCGCACGCTCGCGAACGTGGAATAGGTCCTGAACGATCGAATAGGCGCCCGGCAGGTCGACCGGTCCGCCCGGGTCTGCGAGGCAGAGCGCCTGCTCGGCGTTCAGGTAGTAGCGATCGGTCGCAGCGTCGTATTCGACGTATCCGCCTGCCGCCTGGTTGCACAGCCACTCGCGGACGTAGCGTTCGTAGGTGCCCGTGCGCTCCGCGAGCTCGGCCGCCGTCAATCGGGCAGTGGCGAGCTGCTTATAGAAGCCGAGCTCGTCGCCGATGAGCACGAGCACCGCGCTCACCGACGCGCCAAGGTCAGTCACGGCCTTTCCCAGGAAGGCGTCGAGTTTTGCCTGGTCGACGGTCATTGCGGAATCCTCCCATTGCGGACGATGGACCGCGTAGCGGGATGAAGCGGGAAGTATCGTCCCGTATCGCTTATATGACAATCGTGAGGATGAGAGAAAACGGAGCGGCCGCGTGCCGAGAAAGGGGTAGGGCTGCCCAGGGGCGCCGCCCGGTCTTTCAGCGCTCCGCTTCGCTGCGTCGGCCGGACGCGTCCGCGTCGCTCGTGACGTCGAGCTCGATGTACTTGAGGTCGAGCCTTCCGCCGAGGCTGACGATATCGCCGTCGACCAGCTCGCAGCGGCTCACGGGCTCGGAGTTCACGAGGATGCCGTTCGTGCTGCCCGCGTCCTCGATGATCGCGCGGGTCCCTTGCACGATCAGACGCGCATGCGTTCTGCTGATGAATTCGCGGCGAATGCAGATGTCGTTGCTCGACGCACGACCGATCGTGACCACCGGCCCCGTGACGGGATAGGTCGTGCCGTCCGGCGCTTCGAGCATTGCGATCGGGCCGCGATGGCGTTGCAGATCGCGGCGGAACAGCTCGCCGATGTGGATGATCTCGACGTTGTCCTCTGCGTGCCGATCGGCTTCGACGTCGTCCGGTGGCGTGGGCGCCCCGATCGCTTCGATGGGCGCCTGCACCTGAACGAGCTTCTCGAGCTCGTCGATCCGTGCCTGCTTCGATTCGAGCTCGCTTTCGAGCTTGCCGATCAGGTGGCGCTGCGCGACGAGCTCGTGGCGCAGCGAGCGGACCTCGTCTGCGTTGCCGAGCCGGCGCTCGAGCTCGATGATGCGATGCGCGAGCTGTTCCTTCTCCGCGTTCTTGCGCGAGAGCTCGTCGTTTGCGTCTCGAAGACGCTGCGCCAGGCCGGCGAGTGTCTCTTCGTACTCCTCGATGCGCTTCCGCAGTTGCGAGAAATGCTTCGCGCGTCCGTCCAGGTACGCGCGCAGCTCGCCGATTTCGCCCCGTAGTTGGGCGTTGAGCTTCTCGAGCTCGCCGATTTTCGGCTCCGTGCCGTCGAGCGCGGCGTGCATCTCGTTGCCGGTTGGTTTCTCGTCGTTCGCGGCCATCGACAGGTCGCCTTGGCGAATCGTAAGGGCGCTGCCGCGGCTCAATCGCGCGGTGTCCCGAGGTCCGGGATGCGCACGCGCAGATTGTGCACGGTCGAAACGATGGCCGTCCGCGTCTTCACGCCGAGCTTCGCGCGAACGGATTTCAGATATGCCCGCACCGTCTCTACGCTCACGGCGAGCCGCGCTGCGATCTCCTTGTCCGTCATGCCGGACATCAGCGCGTCGAGCACGTCCACCTCGCGCCTCGAAAGCCGGAACAGGCCCTTCACCTTGTCGAGATCGACGGCCGCGAGCTTCGTGTTGCCGATCGGCTCGACGAGCGCGGCGTAGATCTCGTCCGCCTGCTGCTCCGCCTTCTGCAGCCGGAAGAGACGCATGCAGTAGCAGCGATTCTCCAGGATCACGAGCGCACAGCGCTCGCCGGGCTTGTCGACGATGAGCTTCACGAGGGATGCGACGGGTTGAGGCTCGCGGAACAGCCTTTGCGCTTCCGCGAGTGCCGCGTCGATCCTCGGGTCAGGGGCCTCGCTGCCGTCGTCGGCCGGCGTGAGCGGCGCGGAAGAATAGAGCAGCTGCGCGTTCCGGTCGAGCAGCAGCAGCAGCGGGCGCCGGCGTCGGCGAAGGATATCCGTGAGCCTGACGTCATACTGTTGTTCCGCGTCATGAAGGTCGATCCTGTCGATAGACCGCAACGCAGCATCCGTCGGACTCAGATCCATCGTGTTCCCCCATATGCGGTCGAGGTTTGCCCGGGCGGTGTTTTTGTCGTTATCTCTCGCCCGCGAAGTCCATGGGCCACGGCGCGGGAAGCTTAGCCGTCGGCCGCGCGCCCGCACCGTGACGGAGGTCTCACTTTCGGTCCGGTTGCGGCGGGCGCACGGTTTCGCTCCCGCCGCGCTTCGCTCATTTACCGGCGCTCTCCTTCTCGAGCTCGGCGAGTGCTTCCTTCGCGACGCGGAACGAATCGACGGCCGCGGGGATGCCGGAGTAGATGCCGACGTGCAGCAGCACCTCGCGGATCTCCTCCTTCGTGCAGCCGTTGCGGATCGCGCCCTTCACGTGAATCTTCAGCTCGTGGTGGCGGTTCAGCGTGGCGAGAAGCGCGATGTTCAGCATGCTCCGGATCTTCTTCGGCAGCTCCTCGCGTCCCCAGACCGCACCCCAGCAGTACTCGGTGACGAGCCGCTGAAGCGGCATCGTGAAGTCGTCCGCGCTGCCGATGGACTTCTCGACGTACTCGGCGCCGAGCACCGACTTCCTGAGTGCGAGGCCGCGCTCGAACAATTCGTCGTTCATGAATTTCGATCTCCTTTGGTGCAACTCATGGGGACCCCGCATGCATGCGCCGCAGAGCGCGCGGCGGATTCATTGCGGGAAGACCGGCCCGGAAACGGCGGCCGTCACCTCGGCCAGGCCGGCTCGGCAACGGCCGCTTCCGGCGGATAGACCGTCACCGGCACGCCGTTTTGCCACTGGATCACGAGCAGCGGCGCGTCGATGCGTCGCCCGTGCTCGTCGAATCTGACGCGGTTGCCAGGGAAGTAGCGAGCAGGGCCGTCCGTGAGATCCATCGTGCGGAGCGCGTCGGCCACCGCGGCGCGCTCGGCGGTCCCTGCCATCTCGAGCGCTTCCTTCAGCAGCCACACGTGCCCGTATGCGCACAGAGGGTTCTGCGTGAGCCACGGCTCGCCGCTACGCTCGATGTATTCGGCGGCAAGCGCCTCGAGCCCTTTGACGTTCCAGTTCGCGACGACCGTCATGATGCCTTCGAGCAGGGCCGGCGGCATGTTCTTCGCGAGATCGGGATCGCCCATCGCGCTGCCGTTCGAGACGGTCGGCAGGCGGCCGCGGCCGAGGCCGAACTCGTTCATCTTCTCGAGAAGCAGCTTCGTGTCGGCGACGACGGTCGGCAGCAGCAGGAGCAGGTCCGGTCTCGTCGAGCGGACGCGCTGGATCAGCGGGGTGGCATTCGACAGCGGCGGCGTGAACGTCTGGTCGACGACGAGATCGAGGTCGAGCCGGTCGAGGATGCCGCCTTCCTTGATCGGTTTGACGAACGCGACGGACGCCGCGGTGCTGTCCATCACGATGCCGACGCGCTCGGGGCGCTTCGCTCCGGCGCTTTCCGCGAGCTCGAGCAGGATCGGCAGCGCGCCCTCGGCCTGCTGAACGCCGGTCGGCGACGTCTGGAAGATGTAGCGGAAACCGCGCCCGGTGATCAGATCGGAGTAGGAGAGCGTCAGGAGCGGCAACGACGCTCGCTCGGTGACCTCCGAGACCGCGAGCGTGAACGAGCTCAAATAGGAGCCTGTCGCGCCGACCATGTCCGGATGATCCGCGACCATCCGCTGCGCCGCGTTCTTCGCACGCTCGACACTGTCGCCGGTATCGACGACGACGAGCTCTATCGGCGCGCCGCCGAGCGCTCGAACGCCGCCCTGCCCATTGATGTGCTCGACGGCCATCTCCGCGCCGATTCGCATCACCTGGCCCTGACGTGCCCACGGTCCCGACAGCGGGACGATCAGGCCGATCTTGACCGGTGCCTGCGCGGCGGCGGGGAGCGCGACGAGCGCGGCGGCGAGCGCAGCGAGCGCGCGGCGGGTCAGCTTGGGGGGCAGGAGGCTGCGGGAAGCCGTTCGTTCGCTCATCTTGTCTTTCCTTCTTTTACGGCGCGGCGGCGCTACATGCCGAGGTACGCGCGGCGGACGCGGTCGTCGTCCGAGAGCGTAGCGTGATCGCCCTCGAGGATCACGCGTCCGGCCTCGAGCACGTAGCCGCGATCCGCGAAATGGAGCGCTTCGGCGACGCGCTGCTCGACGAGCAGGATGCTCATCGCGCGCTCCCGGTGGATCGCGACGATCCGCTCGAAGATCTCGTCCGCGACGGCAGGCGCCAGGCCCATCGACGGCTCGTCGAGCATCAGGAGCCGCGGCGCCGACGCGAGCCCGCGCGCGATCGCGAGCATCTGCTGCTCGCCGCCCGACAACGTGCCCGCCGCCTGCCGGCTCCGTTCCGCGAGCACGGGGAACCAAGTATAGATTTTTTCGAGAGTCTCGCCCCAGGCGGCCCGGCCTGCGTCGGTGTACGCGCCGACCTCGAGGTTCTCCCGGACGGTCAGCGACGGGAACACCAGGCGCCCCTCGGGCACGTGCGCGATGCCGAGATGCGCGCGGCGCGCGGGCGGCACGTCGGCCAGGTCGCGACCGTCGAAGCGGATCGTTCCCGAGGTCACGGGCGCGAGCCCGGAGATCGCGTTGAACAGCGTGCTCTTGCCGGCGCCGTTCGGGCCGACGACCGCGACGAGCTCGCCGGTCCCGACGGAGAGCGTAACGCCATGCAGCACCGCGATGCGTCCGTACGCGACGGAGAGGTCAACGATCTCGAGCATGACCTTCGAGCCACTTCCTGCCGAGATACGCCTCGATCACGGCCGGGTCGCGCGTGACCGTGTCCGGGTCGCCGCTCGCGAGCACCGCGCCGTGGTCGAGCACGACGAACCGATCGACGAGCCTCACCATCGCGTGCATCGTGTGCTCGATGATCACCGCCGTGATGCCGAGGTCGGGAAGGCGCGCGATCAGGTCGATCAGCTCGCGCACCTCGTCGTGCGAGAGCCCGGCGAGGATCTCGTCGAGCAGGAGCAGCTTCGGCTGCGACGCGAGCGCGCGGGCGAGCTCCATCAGTCTCAGCTCGCGATTCGTGAGCCTCCCGGCCACGCGGTCCGCCGCGGCGGCGAGGCCGACGGTCTCGAGCGCAGCGTGCGCGAGCGCCGCCGCATCGTCGTCGGTCGCGGCGCGGACGTAGGCGCCGACCACGACGTTCTCAGCGACGGTCATCCTCGCGAACGGCTTCACGACCTGGAACGTCCGGCCGATGCCGCGGCGGCAGATCCGATTCGGACGCGCGCCCGTCACGTCCTCGCCGTAGAGCCGCACGCGGCCCGCGTCGGGCGCCGTGAAGCCGTTCAGCAGATTGAACAGCGTCGTCTTGCCCGCGCCGTTCGGGCCGATGATGCCGAGGATCTCGCCTTCGCGAACGTCGAGGCTCACGTCCTTCACGGCATGGAGGCCGCCGAAGGCCTTCGTCAGTCCGCGAACCTCGAGCACGACGGGGGCGTTCGTCAGACGCTCGGCGCGTCGACGGCGGTCGAGCTCCGCGCCGCGTGCAGGCAAGTCCTCGGCCGCGACCGCTTCGACTGCATCCGATAGATGCGCTGCTTCGCGCCGCGCCGAAGAGCTCGGGTGCGGCGCTGCGCTCGTGTCGTGCTCGGCCGATGCGGCCGCATTGCGCCGCGTCGGAGCCGCGGGCGCGGCCGGCTTTCGCTCCGCCATCGTGCCCGCGAGCAGGTCGCGCACGCGCCAGAAGACGCCTTCCGGCGCGAGTCTCACGACCGCGATGATCGCGAGCCCGTAGATCACGCCCTGGATCCCGGGCACGATGTGGCCGAGCTCGGCGTGCAGCATGTCCGCGAGCGGCACGAGCGTTGCCGCGCCGATCACCGGTCCCCATACGGTGCCGACGCCGCCGAACATCGCGACGACGAGCGCCTGCGCCGAGACGAGCATGCCGAACACGGCGGGCGGCGTGACGATCAGCAGCACGACCGCGTAGAAGCCGCCGACGACGCCTGCCATTGCGCCGCTCAGCGTGATCGCCTTGAGCTTCCAGCGGAGGGTGTCGATGCCCGAAGCCTCGGCTGCGGTCTCGTCCTGCTTGATCGCGAGCAGCGACCGGCCGAAGCGCGAGCGCTCGACGAGCCGCGTGACGATCATCGCGGCGAGCAGCATCGCGAGCGCGAGGAAGACATAGACGCGTTGATCGGCGAACTGCATGTACGCCGCGGGGGCTTCGCGCTTCATCGGCACCGCGACTTCCTGGTAGCCGAGCCATTCGAAGACGTAGAGGAGGGCGAGCGGGTACGCGAGCATCGCGAGCGCGAAGTAGTGGCCGCGCAGGCGGAACGTCGGGATGCCGATCACGAGGCCCGCGATCGCGCCGAGGACGCCCGCGATCGGAATGCCGATCCATGGCGTGAGGTCGAACTCGATCAGCGCGAGCACGACGAAATACGCGCCGATGCCGAAGAATGCGGCGTGCCCGAAGGAGATCAGCCCGCTGTAGCCCGAGAGCAGATTCCAGGACAGACCCATCACGGCCCACACGGGCACGACGGTCATGATGAGCTGCTGATAGCTGTTCGTGACGAACAGCGCGATAACGCCGTAGAGGGCGATGAACGCGAGGATCCACCAGCGGTGCGAAAAATGTGTCAGACACCTTTTTCGGCCGAGGACGCCGAAGCTCACGCGTCGCTGCGCGGAAAAGGTGTCTGACACGTTTTTCGCCACCTTGCCCGACGCCCCCTTCGTGGACACCTTCGCGTTCATGCGCGCCGCGCCGCCGTGCCGAACAGGCCTTGCGGCCGCAGCAGGATGATCGCGAGGAACGCGACGAAGATCGCGGTGTTCTGCAGCTGCGTCGGCAGGATCAGCGCGGAGAGCTGCTGCACGAGGCCGATCGTCAGGCCGCCGAAGAACGCGCCGCGGACGCTGCCGAGCCCGCCGAGCACGACGCCCGCGTACATCACGATCACATACTCGAGCCCGACGTACGGCTGGAACGGGTAGCTCGATGCGAGGAGGCCGCCGCCGATCGCCGTGATGCCGACGCCGAAGCCGAACGCGAGCCGGTACGCGCGCTCGACATCGATCCCCATGTAGATCGCCGCACGCGGATTGTCCGCGGCCGCGCGGAGCGATCGCCCGAGACGCGTGTGTCCGAGCAGCAGCCCGAGCGCGACGGCGACGCCGATCGCGAGGAGCGCCGAGATCGTCTGGCCCTGATTCACGAAGACCGAGATCCGATCGCCGTACAACGGGCCGACCTCCCACGCGCTGTACGACAGCGGCGTCGAGATCGAGACCGGCGCCGAGCCGAACGCGAAGAGCCCGGCGTTCTGCAGCACGAGCGACAGGCCGAGCGTCAGGATCAGCTGCGCGTAATGCCCTTCGGCCTCGAGGGCCGCGGCGCCGGTGCCCGTCACGGCCGCGATCAGCGCTTTGTGGGCGACGAGACCCGCGATGAAGACGGCGGGTCCCGCGAGAAGCGCAGCGACGAACGGTCCGACCACGTCGCCGAAGACGATCTGCCCGCCGATCGCGCCGAAGCAGTAGAACGCGAAGTACATGCCGAGCATCATGAAGTCGCCCTGCGCGAAATTGATCACGCGCATGACGCCGAAGATCAGCGTGAGGCCGACGCAAAGGAGACCGTAGATCGTGCCGGTCAGGACGCCCGCCGTCAGCGACTGGAGGAAGTTCTCGATGAGCTGCGGCGCGTCCACGGGTGTCGAGATCAGCTAACCGCGGACCCGAGGAGCGGGATGCGGCGCGCGGTCGATCGGGCAGCCTCCGACCGCGGCCCGCAGTGCGGCACGGTGCCGGGGCGCGCGGCGCGCGCGTATCGAATCGCGTGACGGATCTCGCGCGTCGGCATCGACCGTTTCCGCCTCCGCCGCGCGTGCCGTCACGATTTCGGCTTGATCTCGACGCCCGCCCACTCCTCGACGACGCGGGCGATCGACGTGAAGTCGGAGTCGGCGCCGAAGCGCGCCTGCGTGATCGCAAGCATTTGCAGCACCGCGCTGCCCGCGACCATCGGCACGCCGAGATTCTCGGCCTCGTGCACGCAGAGCTTCACGTCCTTGTACGAAAGGCCGGTCGCGAAGCCGAAGTCGAACGTTCGCGTCAGCACGGCGCGCGGGAACTTGTCCTGAGTCGCGCTGTTGCGGCCCGTGCCGGCGTTGATGATCTCGACCATCTGCTTCGCGTCGAGCCCGGCCTTCACGCCCATCGCGATCGCCTCGGACGACAGCACGATCGCAGCGGCTGCAAGCAGATTGTTCGCGAGCTTCATAATCTGGCCCTGGCCGGGCGCATCGCCGACGTGGAACAGCTTCCCGAACTGGCGAAGCGCCGGCTCCGCGCGCTCGAAGATCTCGCGCGGCCCGGACACCATGACCGCGAGTGTGCCGTTCTTCGCGCCGGCGATCCCGCCGCTGACCGGGCTGTCGAGGTATGCGATGTTCTTCTTCGCGAGCTCCCCGGCGACCGTGCGTGCCATCTCCGGCCCGGTCGTCGAGCAGTCGAAGACTTGCTTGACGCGGGAGCCTTCGTGCACGCCCCGCTCGCCGAGCGCGACGCGGTGGATGATGTCCGGCGTCGGCAGGCTGAGGAACACGGTCTCGGTCGTATCGGCGACCTCGGCGGCGGAGGACGCGGCCTGCGCGCCGTGCGCGACGAGCGCATCGACGGCCGCACGGGACGCGTCGTAAACAGTCAGCGAAAAGCCGGCATCGAGCAGGCGCTTGGCCATGGGTCCGCCCATGCGGCCGATGCCGATGAATCCGTAGTCCGTGGCGTTCACGGTTTCCTCCCAGGCCCCGGGAAAATTGGGGTCAGAGCCCATTCTCCGGGGAAATTGGGGTCAAAGCCCTTTTCCGCGAAATGGGCGTCAGAGCCCTTTTCTCGTGGTCACCCCTTCCGATCGTGATCGTGGTAATCGGTGGGCAATCGGGGTCAGAGCCTGTTTTCAGCGGGTAATCCTCGGCCGGTGATCACTGGGAAGCGTGATCACTACGGCCGAAGAAAGGCCTTGACCCTGATTCCCCTGCAGAGTGTGATCAGTGCGGCCGAAAAAGGGCTTTGACCCCGATTCCCTGCTACGACCGGAAAAAGGCTCTGACCCCGATTTCCCCCTTGTGCTTCTTGACGGGTAACAGTACCAATCCGTCGCGCCCGGTGCCAAGCGACCGGCGGCGGGGCGAAGCGGCGGCTACGCCGTGCGCCGCTCGTCGAAGAAATTGAGCTCGATCTTGATGCCGCTCGGATCGACGAGGAAGAGCTGCTTCAAGCCGATCTCGTCGACGTCGTTCCGATGCGCCTCGATGCCGAGGCTCTGGAGCCGCGCGAGCATGCCGTCGAAGTCCGTGCCGTTGAACGCGACGTGGTCGACCATGCCGCTGCCGCGGTCGCCCGACGACATCGGGATTCCCACGTTCTCGAGGTAGCGCGCGTAGGAGTGACGCTCCGCGACGTGGATGCACGGCACGTCGCCGACGTAAAGCCAGTAGCCGTCGAACTCGAGGGTCGGCCGGAAGCCGACGTGCATGCCGAGCGCGTCGCAATAGAAGCGGCGCGTCTCTTCGATGTCGTCGCTGATCACGAGGTAATGCTCGAGCTTCGTGAGCGGCATGGCTTCGTCCACTATGGTTTGCCGGCGCAGTCTACAATACTGCGGGCCCGCTACCATCCGGACATCACGAAATGAGCAGCATCGACCCGCAGCGCTTCCGGCGCATCGCCACCGAGGAGGCCTGGGCGCCGCCCGATCTCGTCCGCCGCTTCCGCGAAGCGATCCGCGACGGCAGCGTCGACGACCCCGGGTTCCGCAGCCTGATGGGCTATTTCCTGTTTGCCGACAATCCGCGGACGAACGCGATCGTCGAGCGTCTGCAGGACGTCGGCGAGCGTCGCATCTCGGACATGGACTCGACCGGCATCGCGATGCAGGTCGTGTCGCTCACGGCTCCCGGCGTGCAGATCTTCGACGGCGACACGGCCGCGGCGCTCACCGTCGAGTACAACGACCAGCTCGCCGAAGCGTGTGGGCGTCATCCGGACCGGCTCTGTGCGCTCGCGGCCGTCGCGCCGCAGCGGCCCGAGCATGCGGCGGGCGAGCTCGAGCGGGCCGTGACCCGTCTCGGCATGAAGGGCGCAATCATCAACTCGCATACGCACGGCGCGTATCTCGACGACGAGCGCTTCTGGCCGATCTTCGAGGCGGCGGAGGCGCTCGACGTGCCGGTCTACATCCATCCGCAGACGCCGCCGAAATCGATGATCGAGCCGTTCCTCGCGCGCGGCCTCGACGGCGCGATCTACGGCTTCGGCGTCGAGACGGGCCTGCACATGCTCAGGCTCATCATCAGCGGCGTCTTCGACCGCTTCCCGAAGCTCAAGGTTGTCGTCGGCCACCTCGGCGAGGGCATCCCGTACTGGCTCTTCCGCGTCGACTTCTTCCATCGCAGCATCGTCGCGACGCGCCGCTACGAGTCGGTGAAGCCGCTGCAGCGCCGGCCGAGCGACTACATGCGCGAGAACTTCTACGTCACGACGAGCGGCATGGCGTGGGAGCCGGTGATCCTCTACGCGCGCAGCGTCCTCGGCGCGGACCGCGTCCTGTACGCGATGGACTATCCCTATCAGTTCGTGCCGGAAGAGGTCGCGGTGACGGACGATTTGCCGATCAGCGACGAGGAGAAGCAGGCGCTCTACGCGAGCAATGCCGAGCGCGTCTTCAAGCTTGGGCGTGCGTCCTAGGTTTAGGTAAATCAGAAAGTTGTAGAATAAATCTACTACTCGACTAGAGGTGAACGTCGACGGGTATCGCGGTGCTGCCCGTCGGGTAGGGGGCCTGCCGCTTTGGCGGCCATCGCGTTGTCGGTAAGCTCGAAGGACGCCGTCCGCTCCGGGCGGCGACGACGGAACGAGGAGGGGAGTCATGCGCACATCGAAGGTTTCGCTCGCACTCGGCGGAGCCGTGCTCGCGCTCGGATCGATGTCGGCCGTTGCGCACCACGGCTGGGGCGGCAACTCGACGCCGATCGAGCTGACCGGCACGGTCGTGTCGGCCGTCGACCTGACCGGTCCGCACGCGACGATGCAGATCCGCGATGCCGACGGGCAGGTATGGGACGTCACGCTTGCTCCGGCGCCGCGCACGGCACGAACCGGGCTCGACGCGAAGGCCGTTCCCGTCGGCGCCGAGGTCACGATCAGCGGCATGCGGAACGACGATCCGGCGAGGTTCGAGGTCAAGACTCGCCGCGTCACGCACAACGGCAGGAACTACGACGTCTATCCGCAAGGCTGAGGCCGGTCGTTCGGGAGAAGGGGGGCACCCGAAGCATGTCGTGTCACTGCATCCGCGCCGGGTGTGCCCGGCGCGCGAGGATCAGCTCGTGCTCGAGCTCTTGAGCGCCGTGGAGAGCTCGGCGCTCGGCAACGCCTTGCGCAGCGCCGGCGTCTGGACTTACGGCGTGCTGAATCTCGGGCATGTGCTCGGAATCAGCCTGCTGATCGGCTCCGTCGTGCTGCTCGATCTGCGCCTGCTCGGCGCGTGGCGCACGACACCGCTCGCCGCGCTCGCGCGCCCGACGGTGCCGCTCGCGGGCATCGGTCTTGTGATCGCGTTGGCGACCGGGATCTGCATGGTGTCGGTCAACGCGTCCGAGTATTACGGCAACCCGTTCCTTCTGTTGAAGTTCGGCGCGATCGCGCTCGGGCTCGTCAACGTCGCCGTCGTATCGCGGCTGCCCGCGTGGCGCGCGAAGGGCGAGCGTGAGCCGACGGGGCCGGAGGCGACGCAGCTCGCCGTCGCGGGCGGCGTGTCGCTCTTCGCGTGGCTCGCCGCGCTCGGATGCGGGCGGATGATCGGCTACTGGTGAAGCTCGCGGGGGCGACGGCTCACGAAGCTCGCCGATGAGATTCGCGCGGACGGGATCGGTCCGGCACGGATCGCGTCGGCGAGCTCGCGGGCGCGACTACGGGTCGCGGACGCACATCGCGAGGCCGTCGGGAAATCTGCGGAAGCTGTAGTATCGGACTCCGCTCGCGAAGAGATATCCCCAGAAGTAATCCGCAGGGGCGTTGGTCGGAGGGGGCAGCTGGCCCTTTCTCTCTGCCGGCTCGTCGACGAGGTTCGTCGCGCTCCAGACGCAGCAGTCGTCGAGCTCGAGCGGCGGACGGAGTCCCGACTCCTGCGTCGGGTCATGTAGTTTCTCGAGCTCTGCGAGCGTCGGCAGCCGCCAGTCGTCGAAGCCGGCGTGCTCGAGCGTCTCGCAATACTCCTGCGCGGCATCCCATGGCACGCTCGCACCGTTCGAGCCGCGTTGCCATTGGAGACCCTCGATCAGCGCCACGCCGTCGGCGTCGCTCTGCTCCTGTGCGCTCGTCGGCACGGTCGCGGCGACGCAGGCGAGCAACGCGAGCGGAGCGATCGCGTGCCACGTCGAGCGCCGTTCCGGCATCGAGTCGGTCGTTTGCATCGAGGCAACCGACGCCTGCGCGCCATGCGTGAGGCTGCGGCGAGGCTGCGCGAATCGGCGTCGGAGCATCGGCATCACGTTCGGCTCGCTTTCCCCGTGAGGGCCGCAACGAGGGTAGCGAAGCGGCCCATCGGCGGCAACTCGGCGCGCGGCCGTCGTCACCCTTCGATCATCTCGAGGTTGGCCGCGCCGGGCGGCACCATCGGCAGCACGCGCTCGTCGGTCGCGATGCTCGCGTGGATCAGGCACGGCCCGGGCGCGCCGAGCGCGGCCGCCAGCGCGCGGCGCGGATCGACGGCGGCATCGAGGTCGATCGCGCGAACTCCGAACCCTTCCGCGATCCGCACGAAGTCCGGATTGGCGCCGAACCGGGCCGCGATGCTGCGTCCGCCGTAGAAGAGCCCCTGCTGCTGGTGCACGAGACCGAGCGCGCGGTTGTTCATCAGCACGACCTTGACGTTCGCCTGCTCCTCGGCCGCCGTCGCGAGCTCCTGCAGGTTCATCAGCAGCGAGCCGTCGCCGGAGAAGCAGACGACCTGACGCTCGGGCTCGGCGAGCGCGGCCCCGATCGCCGCGGGCAGGCCGAAGCCCATCGTGCCGAGCCCGCCCGACGTGATCCAGCGGCGCGGGCCTGTGAACGGAAACGACTGCGCGACCCACATCTGATGCTGACCGACGTCCGTCGTGACGATCGCGTCGGGCGCGGTGCACGCGGCGACCGCTGCAATCAGGCCGTACGGCTGACGCACGTCGTCGCGGCCGCGCATCTTGAGCGGATGGCGTGCCTTCAGCGCGGCGACGCGTGCCTGCCATCCCGCGCGGTCGCCGCGCGAGACGCGGGACGACAGCGCGTCGAGCGCGACGCCGACGTCGGCCTCGAGCGCGACGTCCGGCTTCCTGATCTTCCCAAGCTCCGCACGATCGATGTCGATATGAATCACCTTCGCGTTCGGACAGAACGCGTCGGCCTTGCCCGTCGCGCGATCGTCGAAGCGGGCGCCCACCGCGATTAGCAAGTCGCATTCGTCGAGCGCGCGGTTCGTGCACGGCGCGCCGTGCATGCCGAGCATGCCGAGCGACAGCGGATGGCGAGCCGGCATCACGCCGAGCGCCATCAGCGTCATCACGGTTGGCGCGCCGATCTTCTCGGCGAACGCGACCGCGGCCTCCGCGGCGCCGGCCGCGACCACGCCGCCGCCGAGGTAGAGGATCGGGCGGCGCGCCGCGTCGATCATCTCGGCGGCGAGATCGATGGCCGCGGGATCCGCCGGCGGACGGGGCGGGGGCCCGCCGGGCGCAGGCCACGATGCGACGTCGACCGTCTCGGTCTGCACGTCCTTCGGCACGTCGATCACGACCGGACCGGGCCGGCCCGACGACGCGATCGCGAACGCGCGCGGCACGACGTCGAGCAGCTCGGTCGCGGAGCGCACGAGAAAGCCGTGCTTTGCGATCGGGATCGACAGACCGAATGTGTCGACCTCCTGAAATGCGTCCGTGCCGATCAGCGCGCGCGGGACCTGCCCGGTCAGCGCGACGAGCGGGATCGAATCGAGCTTCGCGTCGGCGATCGCGGTCAGCAGGTTCGTCGCGCCGGGACCGGACGACGCGACGCAGACGCCGGGTCGTCCAGTCGTGCGCGCGATGCCCTGTGCGATGAAGCCCGCGCCTTGCTCGTGACGCGCGAGCACGTGACGGATGCGATTCGACCGATAGAGCTCGTCGTAGATCGGCAGGACGGCCCCGCCCGGGATGCCGGCGACGAGCCGCACGCCCTGACGCTCGAGCAGGCGAACGGCGATGGCGGCTCCGGTCAGTTTTTCCATTGTCGAGGCTCCTTCGTCTCGTCACCGGCGCGAGTCGACGGAGCCCAAAGACGCAAAACCCCGCTCGGCTCACGCCGGCGGGGTCGTTGGGATCAGGTGCTGTTCGGCTCGATCGTTCAGTCCCGCAGGCGCGCGCAGTCGACTACTCGTACGAGGACGAGTACGCGTGCGACGACGAGCGCGAGCGAGCCAGCGAGGCTGCGGATGGCGTTCGATCGCGTCGTCGAGCTGCGAGGCATGGTTGAACCGTGCGTCTGGATTGCCGGGGATTATCGACGAGCGCGGTACGCTCGGCAAGCCGTAGTGAGACGGCGTCGAGTTGCGCGGGCGGACGCGGCAGGCGATGCTTTCCCGCCGCGCCGTGCGTCGACCGGACGCCGGGCGCGGTGCGACGGCGAAACCGGAAGGGGGGCGGCTTGGTCTTCGGCAGACTCGTGGAGCGCAGACCCAGGGTCGACATCCGGCCGCTCGAGCTCAAGGACGCCCCGGCGGTCTTTCGCGCCGTCGACGAATCGCGCGTCGAGATCAGCCGCTGGATGGACTGGTGCAAGCCGACCTACGGGTTAGCCGACGCGGAGGAGTGGATCCGCCTGTCGTTGCGCGGCAGGGAGGACGGCTCGTACTTCCAGTTCGGCGTGTTCGACGGACGCCGCTTCCTCGGCGCGTGCGGCTTGAGTCACGTCGACGACGCGGCCGGCGTCGCGAACCTCGGCTACTGGGTCAGGACGCGCGCGACCGGCCAAGGCGTCGCGCCCGAAGCCGCGCGGCGCGTCATCGAATGGGGCTTCGCGCATACGGACCTCGAGCGGATCGAGATCCTCGCTGCGATCGGCAATCGCCGCAGTCAACGCGTCGCCGAGAAGATCGGCGCGGTCCGCGAGGGCGTGCTGCGCTCGCGACTGTCCGTGTTCGGGCGGCGTCACGACGCCGTGCTCTATTCCGTCGTGCGCAGCGACCTGTTCGCCTGATCTGCGCTGCAGGGCCGTGCCGGCCCCTGATCCGCCGCGGCGGCGGGTCTAATGTGCCGTGTCGTGCCGAGACGTCGCTCCGTGCCGAGACGCCTCGTCGGCTTCGTCGCTCGAGCCGCCGGGCGCGCCGCCCGCCTTGCCGCCGTCGCTCGCCGTCACCTCGAAGACGCGATGATGGATCGCATCCCCGAACGGGGATCGATCACCGTTGCCGGCGTTGGCCCAGACGTCGAAGACGACCGGTCCGGTGAGCGACGCCGGCGCGTGCCACAGCACGGACCATTCCGCGAGGCCGAGCGCCGCAGGGGCCGAGCCTTTCTCGGTCGAGCGGGCGCGCGCGCCCTCGGTCGCGACACGCTCGTCGTGCGCCTCGAAGCGGCCCGCTTCGACGGGGGCGGTGCCGTCGGTCGGATGCGACGCGAACAGCAGAAAGCCCACGTTCGCGAGGTTCTTGTCCTCGAGGCGGACCGTCAGCGAATACCGCTCGCCGGGGACGACGGACGTCGGCAGGCCGACGATCGAGATCGCGGCCGATTCGTTCACGGGCGGCACGTCGAAGTGGCACTCGGGGCAGCCGCCGCGGCCGGCGACCTCCCACGGGGCGCCATCCGGAAACGCGAAGACGGCCGGGACCGCGACGACGGCGGTCGCCGCGATCCCGGCGGAGGCACGGACTCGCTTCATCACTGCTTCGCGACGAGTGCCCGGCCGAGCGTTTCCTCGTCGGTGCCGAACCAGATAGCGCCCGACGGCTCGTGATAGTGCATGTGCCGCACGGCGCCCGCGCCCGACGGAATTTCCGTGATGGAGAAGATCTTCTTCGCGGCCGTATCGAAGCCGATCATCCTGTTCGGACGCATGCCCGTCTCGACGACGTACACGCGGCCGTTCTCGTCGGACGCCATGCCGTACGGCTGGGACCGGGCACCGCCAGGCAATGCCCACTCTTCGAACGACTTCGAAGCCGGGTCGAACATGCCGAGATAGCCGCGTCCCGTATCCGCATACCAGATTCGGCCGTCAGCCGTGATCTCGAGCCGGCGCGGCCGCGACTCGGCGGCGGGCAGCTCGTGCTCGGTGAGCTCGAGCGTCTGCGGATCGATCGACGCGAGCTTGTTCGTGCCGAGCAGCACGACCCACGGCGTGCCGTCGTTCGCGATCTTGATGCCGTACGGCCGCGCGCGCTGCGTCGGCACGGGGATCAGATCGACCGATCGATCCTCGAGCGTCAGCCGGCCGACGAAGTTGCCGCCCTGCACCGTGAACCAGATGTGCTTCTCGCCTTCGTCGAACACGAGCGTGTGCGGATCGCGAGCTGCCTGGTCCGGCATCTGGATCTTCGTGATCTCGTCGGTGCGCGGGTCGTAGCGGCCGATATAGCCGAGCAGGTTCCCCGCATACCACACGATGCCGTCCGAGCCGACGATCAGGTTGTGCGGTCCTGCCTGATCCGGCAAATCCTTCTTGAAGAACTCGCCGGTCGACGGCGTGAACCGGGCGACATAGTGCCCACGCTGCCCGACGAACCAGACCTCGTCATCGCCGGCAGCGAACGGATCGCGTGCGCGTCCCTGATACGGCACCGGCCATTCTTGGATCTCGAGCGGGTTCATCTCCTCGGCCGCAGCGGGTCCGGCGGCGATCCAGGCGGCGCAACACAACGCGGCGGGGGCAAGTAACGATGCGATCTTCGTTTTGGCGAGCATCGAAGCATCCTCCTGCGGTTCTTTCACGCGCGGCGGGCCGCGCTCGTTCGACCGTACTACACCTGCGCCCCGGTGTCGTCCCGGGCGCATGCTCGGCGCTCGGGGACGTGACGGGTGATGCGCGCCGGCGGCCAGCGGAACGGAGGCCGAGACCGCGAAGAAGGCGGCGGCATGGCGCATTCTCGTTCGCGGTTCACTCCCCGGAGCGAAAGCGTTTTTTCTCGCGGCAATCCTACCCGCCGGCCGTTTCGGCCGGCGATTCAAGAATTCCAAAGCCCCGCACGCCGGCGCCGCGAGGTCAGGGTCGAAGTGCTGCGTCGACTTTTCGTTCTCGTTGCAGACATTCGAGGTGGGTCCTGCAGCTCGCCCCGGACGCCGGAAAATACCTTATCCTCCCGGGCAAGCGAACTGCGCAACGAAGGACGGCGGAACCGCGCGTGCCGCCTGGGGAGCATGACGATGGTCTATTCGGGAAGCTGCCACTGCGGAAAGGTCTCGTACGAGGTCGAAGGCGAGATCGGGCAGGTCATGGACTGCAACTGCTCGCATTGCAGCCGCAAGGGTTATCTCTTGTGGTTCGTACCGCGCGAGAACCTGCGGTTCAAGTCCGGCGAATCGGAGCTCGCGACGTATACGTTCAACACTCATCGAATCAAGCACCACTTTTGTCCGGTTTGCGGCGTCGCGCCGTTCGGCTTCGGCGAGCATCCGCCGGGGACGCCGATGGCGGCGGTGAACGTGCGCTGTCTCGCGGACGTCGACCTGCGTTCGCTCGAGATCGTGCAGGTCGACGGGCGGTCGTACTAGCCGGATGATCGTGCGGCGGACGACACGCACATCGTGCCCGCATGCGCGCGAGCGGTATCCGTGCGCGATCGCTGCGCCCGTTCTCCGTCATGTCGCAAGGCGAAGCGGCGCGAGCGTCGCGCCCGCGGCGATGCTCGCGGGCGCGCTGCTCGGCCTTGGCGTCGCGTCGGTCGGCGGGCAACGAGCGCTCGCGCAGGAAATGGGGGAAGGGATCCGCTGGCAGGCGGACCGCCCGCTCGCGTGGTCCGATTTCCAGGGGCCGGTCGATCCGAACGCCCAGCCGCTCGCGGCGGCGCTGACCGCGGCATCGGTGTCGCTCGGCTACGAGCTCGAGGTCAGGAACGGGCGCGGCTGCGAGTTCGAGGTCATTCGGATCGAGACTTCGGCGAAGTTTCATCCGGAGCAATCGTGGGTTCGGGACGGCGCGCGTACGCCCGCGATCCTCGAGCACGAGCAGGGGCATTTCGATCTCACCGAGGTCTTCAGGGCGGTGCTCGAGCGGGAAGCTGCGGCGCTCGTCGGCCGACCGCAGCGTTGCACGGCCGGTGCGGACATGACCGCGATCGAAACGGAGGTCGGCGAGAGAATGGCCGAGGTCCGCCAGCGTGTGTTCGCCGAGCTCGAGCGCGTTCAGGCGCAATACGACGCGCAAACCGGGCACGGCACCGTGCCCGACGCGCAACGTGCGTGGACCACGCGAATTCGTCAGGCGCTACGCCGCGGGCGCTGGTGACCCGGGGTAGAGCGCGGCCCGCAGCACCGCGTTCCGCTCGGCGGTGAATCGTTGCCCGATGCGGCTCCCTGCGCCGAACGCATCGAACGCGTGGCACGCGCCGGCGTAGACGTGGAGCTCGGCGGCGACGCCCGCGGCGAGGAGGCGCCGGGCATACTCGACGTTCTCGCCGACGAACGGATCGAGCGCGCCGACGGCCATGTACGCCGGAGGGAGCCCCGCGAGGTCTCGCGCACGCGCGGGCGCGGCGTATTCGGACACGCCGTCGGAGCCCGCGCGCGTGCCGAGGTACGCGTTCCAGCCGTCGATGACGTTGCGGCGGCTCCAGAAGAGCGTCTCCGGCTGCGTCAGGCCCGGCTCGGCCGTGCGATCGTCGAGCGCCGGATAGATCAGCAGCTGGAACGTCGGTCGAACGCCGCCCCGATCGCGCGCCATCAGCGCGAGCGCGGCCGCGAGATTGCCGCCGGCGCTCGCGCCGCCGACCGCGATGCGCGTCGGGTCGACGCCGAGCGCGTCGCTCTCGGCACTGAGCCATTGGAGCGCCGCATAGCAATCGTTGAGCGCCGCCGGGAACGGGTGCTCCGGCGCGAGCCGATAGTCGACGGAGACGATGACGCACTCGGCATCTCGCGCGAGCTCCGCGACGGCGAGACCGTCGAGGTCGATGCTGCCGAGGACCCAGCCGCCGGGATGCATCCAGACGAGCGCGGGCAGCGCTTCCGCGGGTGCGGTCGGGCGATAGACGCGCACGTGGACGGGCGGGCCGCCTTCGAAGCCGGGCACGTCGACATCGCGCGTCTCGATGCCTTCGATCTTCGGCGCCTGAGCCGTCACCGCGGCGATCACGCCGTCGACGATGCGGCGCGCCGCCGCGATGTCGCCGAGATCGAATCCGCCGCCGACCGCACCGAGAAAACCCTGAAGCGGTGCAACGAGCTCCGGATCGAGCAGTTCCTGTCGCTGCGTCATTGAATCCTCCCCAGCCGGCGCGCGCCGCTGGACCGTCGGCCGCGCGCCGAGACGTCGACCGGCCCGATCATCGCCCCTCGTCGTCGTCGCGGGCAACCCCGTGCGCGCGCACGACTTCGAGGAAGCGTTCCCCGTAGCGTTCGAGCTTCCCGCGCCCGACGCCGACGATCTCGAGCAGCGCGTCGGACGAGCGGGGCTTCGTCGCCGCGATCTCCCGCAGCGTGACGTCGTGGAAGACGACGTACGGCGGCACGCCTTGCTCCGCGGCGATCCTGCGCCGGCATTCACGCAGCGCGTCGAAGAGCGCCTCGTCCTCCGGCGGGAGCTGATCGTGCGACGCGGCCGGCTTCTTGCGCGGGGCGACGTCCTTGCGGTCCTCGCGAAGCTCGAGCGTCGTCTCGCCGCGCAGCAGCGGCCGGCTCTTCTCGGTCAGCGCGAGCCCGCCGTAGTGATCGGCGCGCAGGTAGCCGAGCACGACGAGCTGGCGGATCACGGAGCGCCACGCGTTGCTCGAGAGCTCCGTGCCGATGCCGTACACCGACAGCGACTCGTGGCGGTTCTGCCTGACCTTGTCCGTCGCGTTGCCGAGCAGCACGTCGACGACGTGCGCGGCGCCGAAACGCTGCCCGGTGCGATACACGGCCGACAGGAGCTTGCGCGCCGGCTCCGTCGCGTCCCACGTCGCGGGCGGGCTCGCGCAGTTGTCGCAGTTGCCGCAGCGCTCGGGTGCTTTCTCGCCGAAGTACTCGAGCAGCGGCGCGCGCCGGCACGACGTGATCTCGCACCAGCCGAGCAGCGCGTCGAGCTTCTGCCGCTCGCGGCGCTTGTGCTCCTCGTCCGCTGCGGAAGCTTCGACGATTTGCCTCAACTGCACGACGTCCTGGATGCCGTAGACCATCCACGCGTCCGCCGGCTCGCCGTCGCGTCCGGCGCGGCCCGTCTCCTGGTAGTAGGACTCGATGCTCTTCGGCAGGTCGAGGTGCGCGACGAAGCGGACGTCCGGCTTGTCGATGCCCATGCCGAACGCGATCGTCGCGACGATGATCACCGCGTCGTCGTTGAGAAACCGGCGCTGATGCGCCGCACGCGTCTCGGCGTCGAGCCCCGCGTGATAGGGCAGCGCGTCGAAGCCTTGCGTCGTGAGCCATTCCGCGACGCTCTCGACCTTCTTGCGCGACAGGCAGTAGACGATGCCGGCCTCGCCGCGGCGGGTCGCGAGGAAGCCCGCGAGCTGCCGCCGCGGATCGGTTTTCGCCTGCACGCTGTAGCGGATGTTCGGCCGATCGAAGCCGCCGATGCACATCTCGGGCGCTTCGAGCTCGAGGCGCTCGACGATCTCGCGGCGGGTCGGCGGCGTCGCCGTCGCCGTCAGCGCGATGCGCGGCACGCCGGGAAAGCGCTCGCGAAGCCGGTTCAGCGCGAGATAGTCCTGGCGAAAGTCGTGTCCCCACTGCGACACGCAGTGTGCTTCGTCGATCGCGATGATCGAGACGGGGACCGCTGAGAGCAGGTCGAGCGTCTCGGGCTGAAGGAGGCGCTCGGGCGCGACGTAGAGGAGCTCGAGCCGGCCCGATTGCAGCGCGCCGATCACGTCCTGCTGCTCGCGCCACGCGAGCGTCGAGTTCAGGAACGCGGCGCGGATGCCGAGCTCGCGGAGCGCGCGGACCTGGTCCTCCATCAGCGCGATCAGCGGCGACACGACGATGCCGACGCCCGGGCGGAGCAGCGCCGGGATCTGGTAGCACAGCGACTTGCCGCCGCCCGTGGGCATCAGCACGAGCACGTCGCGGCCTTCGAGCGCCGCGGCAATCGCCTGCTCCTGGCGCCCGCGGAATGCGTCGTAGCCGAACACGTCGCGGAGCACGCGGCGCGCGTCGTCGAGCGTCGAATTGGGTGTTGCGGCGGAGGGCAGGGCAGGCATCGTGCCGCGGATGATGCCACAAGCGCGCGCACCGGTCCGGCGGCGATCCGGCCGATGCGGCGAGAAATGCCGGTCCTGGCAGTGGAACGTTCGCGTCGAGCGTCCTCCGTCAGAACTCGACGCCGAGGCTGATCTGAAAGCGGTCGAGCTCGTCCCGCAGAAACGGATTCGGATGATCGTCGTCGGCGCCGAGCGGCACCGCGTAGCTCACTCGGAGCGTGCCGAACGGGCTCAGGATCTCGGCCGCCAGCCCGACCGAGCGCCGCAGCGCCGAGGCATCGAAGCCGTAGTCGAGGCGTTGCCCGTCGGCATCGAAGAATTCGATGCCCTCCGTCGCGAACACGTTGCCCGCGTCCGCGAAGAGACCGACGCGGACGCGGTCGCGCCACCGGCGCGGCCACGCCGTCACGAGCTCGACGCGTGCGTTAACGAGCAAATTTCCTCCGTACGGCTGGCCGAGACTGTCGCGCGGTCCGAGCGTGTTCTCCTCGAAGCCGCGCACGGTCAGCGGACCGCCGGCGAACCAGTGCAGATACGGCGGCATCGACGTCGAATCGCCGTAGGCCCTGCCGTAACCGAGCCGGCCCATCACGCGCAGCGTCGATTGCCGGCCGACGGGCTTGAACGCGGATACGCGATAGTCGGCGAGGGCGTACTCGACGTCGCTGCCCGGCAGCGCGGCCGTCAAGCTCAGCGCGTGCAGCACGCCGGCGTTCGGAAAGACGGCGCGGTCACGCGTGTCGCGGCGGAACCCGAGCAGGAGGTCGACCTCGCGCAGGTCCGCCGACGGCCGGAGGTCGTCGCCTGCACCGTTGCCGTTCTCGGTCACCCAGTCGAGCAGCTGCGTGCCGACGCCGAGCGCCGGGATCAGCTCGGAGCGACGGAGCGCAACGCCGACGCGGAGCATGCTGCAGCATGCGGTAGGCCGGAGCGCGTCGAGGACGTCGCCTGCTGCCGCGAGCCGGTCGCGGAGCTCCGTCGTGGGTACACGCGTCTCCGTGTCGGCGAGCGCCGGGGCGAGCGCGAGCGGCGCCGACGCGCGCCGGCCCCGGCCCGCGAGCGGATAGCCGTACTCGAGCGAGAGGCTCGTGAGCCGCGCGTCGACGACGGCCGTATCCTCGGTCAACCGATCCACGCGCCGCGACGAGATTTCGACGGTTCGTCCGATTTCGCTGTCGCGTACGTGCGGCGTCGTGTGCGACAGCTCGAACGCGGTGCGGAGCTCGCTCGCATCGACGGCGAACGACAGGCGCTGTCCCGTGCCGAACAGGTTCTCGTTCGTGTAGTACGCACGCGCGCTCCCGCGGAGCGACTCGGACCACCCGCCGCCGCCGCCGTAGCGGCGCGCCGGCGACTCGGTCACGGTCAGCACGACGTCGACGACGTCCGGGCTCCCCGGCACCGGGCGGAGGCTCGCGTCGACGCTTTCGACGAAGCGGAGCGACCGGATGCGGCGCAGCGATTCGTCGAGCGCGGCGGTGTTGAGGACTGCGCCTTCGAGCTGCACGAGCTCGCGGCGGAGCACGACGTCCGCCGTGCGCTCGACCCCGGCGAGCTCGATGCGTCGCACGTAGACGCGCGCGCTGCCTTCCTGCGCCGCGGCGTAGAGCGGCGCGACGGCGAGCCATGCGTGGAAGAGCAGGCGCGAGAGGACCCTACCAGCCGCCGCCGAAGCGTACGCCGAATACCGCGTCCTCGTCCGGTCGTTGGAACGGATGCGCATAGAAGAACTCGAGCGGCAGCGCCCCGAGCAATACCGTACGCGCTGCGAGCCCGGCGCTGAAGACCGGCACGCGCTCGTCGCTGTTGCGGCGGAAGCTCCAATCGACGGACTGGCCCGAGCGCCAGGCCGTGCCCGCATCGATGAAGAATGCCAGCTCCGTCGGCGCGGCGGGCACCTCGAAGAGGCCAAAGTCGTCGGTGCCGAGCAGCGGGACGCGCACCTCGAGATTCGCGACGGCGATGCGGCTGCCGACGAGCCGGTCGAACTGCGGGCATGCGATGAACGTCACCGCGGAGCGGCACTCGGAGAGGTCGAACGAGTCGAGATCGTAGCCGCGCACGAGCGCGTTGCTGCCGATGTCGAAGAGCGATAGCCGGGGGTCCTCTGCGTCGGCACCGTGTCTGCCGACGTGCAGCAGGCGCACGGCGACGGTCAACGGGTTCCGAAAGAAGTAGCGCCGATAGTCGACGCGCGTCGTCCGAAAATCGAGATCGCCGGTCGTCCACTGATGGTCGATTCTGAACCGCATGCCGCGCACCGGCGACACGAAGCCGAATGTCGACGTGTCGCGGACGAACGCGACGGACGCCTGCTCGAGATCGAGCGCCTGCGGAGACGGCAAGTCGAACGTCTCGCGGAATGCCGGCGCGCCGACCGGATAGACGACGCGCTCGAGCTTCCGCTCGAAGTCGATGCCCGAGACCCCGAGCGCGGCTTCGAGCCGGCTGTTCAGCGAGAACGGATAGGCGCCGAGGAGCGCGAGCTCGGTGACCTGTTCCGCGACGACGAGCCGCTCGATGACGTCGGCCGGCCTCACTGTCCCGTCGACGTCCACTTCCTGTCGGGACAGGAACGTGGCGCCGCTCAAGTACGGGACGCGGGAAATCCTGCCGCCCCACTGTAAGCGGCGCGTCTGGTTGAGATAAGCCAGCTCCGCGCCAAGCGTGTCCTCGAAGTCGAGCACGCCGGATGCGCTGGCGCCGCCCTGGAACGTCGCGACGAGCTGGTGGCGGTTCAGCGTATCGCTGAAGTACGCGCTGACCGCGCCCGCGAGGCCCGAGCCGAATCCCGACACGCTCACGACGCCCGTTGCGGCGGGCGCGAGGGCCGTGAGGCCGATCCTCGGAGCGTAGCGGCGCGTCGGCCGGCTCCCGCGACGCGTCGGCCGGTCGCCGTCGGGATCCCGCAGGTATCGTTCGACGATGCTTTGCGTAGCGGAGACGTCGGTCGGCGGAAGCACCGCGGCCGAGAAGTCCTGGCGCCGCTCGGCCGGCTCGCCTTCGGGCGCATGCATCCGGTAGACGTTGTAGCCGCCGTCCTCGAGCACCGAGAAGACGAGCGTGTCGTCGGCCGCGACGCTCAACGCGGGCGACGTGCCCGTGAGGCCCGAGACGCCGGTCCGAACGCGCGTCAGACGCTCGATGCGCCTGCTCGCGAAGTCGTAGCGAAACACGTCCGGGACGCCGTCGGGCTCCGCGACGAAGTAGAGCCGGCGGCCGTCCGCCGAGAAGTTCGGGTCGATGTGCTTGCCGCGCGCGAAGAGCGGCAGCACGTCGATGCGGCCGGTGTCGACATCGAGGATCGCGATGCCGAGATCGCCGAACGCGAGGCGGGCGAGGTCCGTGCCCTCGCCGCGGTCGGTGACGAACGCGATGCGGCGTCCGTCCGGCGAGAACGCGGGCTGAATGTCGGTGTAGCCATCGTCCGTGAGCCGCGCGACCTCACCGGTTTCGAGGTCCACCGTGAACAGATCACTCGCGGTGCCGACGATCGCCGAGAAGACGAGCGAGCGTCCGTCGGGCGACCACGCGGGTTGACGCATGTCGTCGATTCCGGACAGGTCGAGCCTGCGTTCGACGCGACGGCGCTCGACGTCGTAGATCGCGATCGCACGCTGCCCTCGAGCGAACACGCCGAACGCGACGCGCCGGCCGTCCGGAGACCAGGCGACGCTCGAGTCGAGAAAACTTAGGTTCTGGAAGTGCCGATCGGCTTCGGCCCGGACCAGGCGCTGCAGCACGTTGCCCGTCTCCGCGTCCGCAAGATAGAGCTCGAGCTCGAGCGCGCGCGTCGACAGGAACGCGACGTGGCGTCCGTCGGGGCTCAACGACGGCGCGAGATTCACCGATCCGCCCGTCGTCGCGGCCGTCAGCAGCGGCTCGGCCGCGTCGTCGGGCGCGTCACGCGATGCGAGCACGGGCTCGGCTGCCGCCCCGAGCGCCGCGTGAAATTCCGTGAGGAACGCGTCGAGCTCGAGACCGAGGACCGAGCGGAACGCGTCCGGCGGGCCCGTCGCGAGCGCCTGCCTGAAGAGTCGTGCCGCGGTCGCGTCGTCCCAACGCCCGGCCACATAGGCCCAGAGCGCCTGTCCGTACTGATAAGGGGACGGCTGGCGCGTGACGAGCTTCTCGGGGTCGGGCAGCGCATCGTGCAGGACGGCGTCCCTCATCGACATCGCGGTCGCCGGGTCGACGTGGCCCTGTGACAGGTATTCGGCGAGGCCCTCGATCATCCAGAGCGGCAGCTGTGCGGGGCTCAGGCCGCCGCTCGCGAGCTGCTCCATCAGATCGAACTGGAACACGTGCACGAGCTCGTGGCCGATCACGTGATCGTTGTCCGCGTTGATTCCGGTCAGCGGAAGCACGACGCGATCGAGCGCCGACTCGGTGAATCCGCCGGTGCCTTCGCCGATCAGGCCGGGCGTGATCGTCGTCTGCTGGAAATCGGCGTGATTCGCGTAGATCACGAGCGGCTTCTTCTCCGCGAGATCGTGATCGAAGAACGTCGAGAGCCGCCCGTACCAGCGCTCGGCGAGGTCCGCGACGTACTCGGCGTGCGGCGCGTCCGGCGGATAGTAGTGAACGAGGAAATGCTCGCTCTCGAGGATCTCGAACTCGAAGCGCTCCCACATGACCTTGTTGCGGCCGAAGTATTGCGCGTCGAGTGACGTAGACGCCCCGAGCGCGGCGATGCCGGCGAGCGCCGCGGCGAGTAGGCGGCGGCTACGCGGCGCATCGGTCATTCGTTGCGCCGCGGTGATGGTCGTCGTGTTCGGTCGAGCGAGCATCGGCGCGTCGTCGGATGCAACCCAGCGTGCCCCTTACGCTTCGCCTTGGCTACTTCGGCATGTCGCTACTTTCCATTGACAGGGGCGCGCCTCGTGGGTTTCGTCGTGCACCGCTCGTTAGCGGCGCGCGCCGCCGTCGAGTACGCTTGCACGTCGCTTCGTTACCGGCGAGACACACGTTGAGCAAGATCGACCCGCTCGAGGAGGTGCCGGCCGCGGCGTCGCGAGAGGCCGGGCGAGCGGCGCGTCCGTCGGGCTCCGCGCTCGTCGCGGCGGGAATTTTCGCGAGCCGGATCGCCGGGCTGGTCCGCGATCGGCTGCTCGCCGCGTATTTCGGCACGGGGCTCCATGCGGACGTGCTGAGCGCGGGCTTGAGGATGCCGAACCTGCTGCAGAACCTGCTCGGCGAGGGCACGTTGAGCGCGTCGTTCGTGCCGGTCTACTCGGAGCTCCTCGGCAAGGGCAGGGTCGAGGAGGCAGGGCGGGTCGCCGGCGCGGTGTTCGCGTTGCTCGTCGCGATCGCGGCGGCGGTCTCGCTGATCGGCATCGCGCTCGCGCCGATGCTCGTCTCCGTGTTCACGCCGGGCTTCGAAGGCGAGCGCCGGGAGCTGATGATCGCGGTCACGCGCATCTTCTTTCCGATGGCCGGCGTCCTCGTGCTGTCGGCATGGGCGCTCGGCGTGCTGAACAGCCATCGCAGATTCTTCCTGCCGTATTTCGCTCCGGTGCTGTGGAATGCGGCGATCATCGGCGCGCTCGTCGCGTTCGGCTCGCGTCTCGATCTCGACGGGCTGCTGATGGCCGCGGCCTGGGGCGCGCTCTTCGGCGGCCTCTTGCAGTTCGGCGTGCAGCTGCCGGCCGTGCTGCGCGTCGAGCGTGAGCTCCGGGTCGCGACCGGGCGGCGCGAGCCCGCGTTCATCGAAGCCGTGCGCAACGCGGGACCCGCGATCTTGGGCCGCGGCGTCGTGCAGCTGAGCAGCTACGTCGACCTGTTTCTTGCGAGCCTGCTCGCGATCGGCGCGCCGGCCAGGCTGCGCTTCGCGCAGACGATCTATCTCCTGCCGATCAGCCTGTTCGGCATGAGCGTCGCGGCCGCGGCGCTTCCCGACCTGTCGCGGCTCCGCCAGCAGGGCGCGGACGCGCTGCGCGAGCAGACGAACGCCGCTCTACGCAAGGTCGCGTTCCACATCGTGCCGAGCTTCACGGCGCTCACGTTGCTCGGCGACGTCTTCGTCGCGGGCCTCTATCAGACCGGCGAGTTCGGCCGGGCCGACGTGCTCGTCGTCTGGCTGACGCTCGCGGCGTACTCCGCCGGGCTCATCGCGTCGACGGGCTCGCGCGTCTATCAGTCGGCGTTCTTCGCTCTGCGCGACACGCGCTCGCCGGCGCGCATCGCGGCCGCGCGTGTCGCGGTGTCCGCCGTTGCCGGCGCCGGGCTGATGGTTCAGTTCGAGCCGATCGTGCTCGGCGGCCTTGCGATCCCCGCCGGCGTTTTCGGCGGCGTGGCGGTCGCGGGGCTGCCGCTCGGCCCCGTCGGCCTCGCGCTCGGCGCGACGGCCGGCGCGTGGGTCGAATGGGCGCTGCTCCGTGCGCGGCTCGCGCGGCACGTCGGCCGTTGCGGGGTCGAAGCGCGGCTCCTCGCCAGGATGTTCGCCGCGGCGCTCGTCGCCGCGCTCGCGGGGCATTCCGCGCGCCTTTTGCTCGCAGGTGCGCATCCTCTCTTCCTCGCTGTCGCGACGGCTGCCGTGTTCGGTGCGGCATACTACTCGGCGGGGCATGTGCTCGGGCTGCCCGATGCGCGCGCCGTGCTCGCGCGACTGCTGCGTCGCCGGCGCTGATCGTTAGCGCCTGCACATCATTTACGCCTGACTCGCGTCGATCTTGATCTTTCTTGTGACGCGTTTCACGCCTTCGTGCGATTGCCTCAACTTACTCCGTGAATCTCCAGCTTTCTCGATGGAGTGCATCGACTCCAGTCTCGACAATGACGTCCATCGAAGGAGAGCGCTGAAAGAAGCGCGTAGGAGCAAGGCGATGAACACAAGACACGGGATGAGCGCGGGGCTCGTCGGGCTGCTGCTCACGACGGTTGCGTTCGCCGAGGCTCCGGTCGCGTCGCAGGCGACGGACGAAGTGATCGTCGCGGCATCGTTTCCGGAGCATCGCGCGATGGAAGAGATCGTCGTGACGGCACGGCGTCCGGGCGCGGAGCCGAAGGGCGTCGCGTTCACGGCGCAGGAGCCGCTCGATCTTCTCCGCGACGCGCCGATCGAGGCACCCGAGATCGACGCACTGCCGATCAGGTCGGAAATTCGTTTGATCTTCTAACTGAATCGCGTACTGCGATCGGCGGGCCGGCTGCCTTCCAGGCGCCGGCCCGCTGTGCTTTCGGGGTGGCGCGGCCGCGCGTAGCTCGATTCGCTTGCTAGAATGCACGGCTCCATGAGCACTCGAACCGAAAGTTTCGATCGTGCGACCGACGTGCGGCCCGCACGCAGTGCGCTCGCTGCGGGCATCGGCACGCTCTTGCTCTGGAGCGGGACGCCGATCGCGAACAAGATCGTCGTCGACTACATGGACGGGCTCACGGCAGGGCTCGTGAGGTCGACCCTCGCCGGGCTCGTAGCGATCGTCGTCGCGATCGCGATGCGATTGCCGTTTCCGCGTGACCGCCGGGATCGGCTGCTGCTGGTCGTGTCGGGGGTGTTGAGCTTCGCCGCGTGGCCGGTCGTGCTGAGCATCGGCCTCGAGCGCACGAGCGCCGGACACGCGGCGCTGATCCTCGCGACGATCCCGGTCCTTGCCGTCCTGCTGGCCGCGCTGCTCGACCGCCAGGCTCCGCGCGTGCCCTGGTGGCTCGGCGCGGGCATCGCCCTCGCAGGGTGCGGGCTGATCGTCGGCGCCGGGCCGTTAGGCGCCGAGGGGCGTGCGCCCGGCGCTTGGACGCCGCTCGGCGACGCGATCGTGTTCGCGGGCGCTGCGATCTGCGCGGTCGGCTACGTCGCCGGCGGACGCCTGTCGCCGCGCATCGGGACCGCCGCGACGACGTTCTGGGGGCTCTCCATCGCGATGATCGTGCTCGTCCCGCTGCTCGCCGCGGCCGCGCCGGAGACGATGTGGTCCGCGGTCGCGGCGGAGGGCTGGCTCGCGATGGCCTGGATGTCGCTCCTGTCGTCGCTCGCCGCGTACGCGCTCTGGTTCTACGCGCTCGGCCGGGCCGGTATCGGCAGGACGTCGTCGCTGCTGCTCGTGACGCCCGCAATCACGTTGGTCGGCGCGTCGGTCGTGCTCGGCGAGCCGATCGGCTGGCTGATGATCGCGAGCTGCGGCCTCGTTGTCTCCGGCACATATCTTGCTCACAGCTACGCGCGCTGATGCGGCGCTCCGCAGCGCTCGCCGGCCGCGACGCCAGGATGCGTCGATGTCAGCGGCCCGCCGCTGTACGTTATGATGCGCGGCGGGAACGCGCCTGACCGGCGGGGAAGATTCGATGCTCGATGCTCGCACTGCTTGGCTCGCCGGGACGGTGGCGATTGCGGCGGTCGTCGCGGGATGTGACGACGAGCCGCGCTCGCGAATCGTCGACGGCTGCGCGGCACCCGACGGCACGACGCCCCTCGTCTTCACGTCCGCGCAGCGGCAGCTTTTCGGCTTCATCGATCCGCCCGAGATCGACCCTCCGTATCCGGCCGTGCTGCTGCTGCACGATTCGGGGCGCACGGACATCACGCGCGGCAGCGGCGACTTCGCGGAGCTGCGCAGCGCGCTTCGCGAAGCCGGGATCGCGGCGGTCGTCTGGGATGCGGCGGGGAGCGGCTGCAGCGGCGGGCGGTACCGCGGAATCGCGGATCTCTACGTGCGGGCCGACGACGTGCTTGCCGCGGTCGCGGCGCTCTCGACGCACGACGACATCGATGCGAGCCGCATCGGCGCGTGGGCGATCGGCGAGGGTGCCTGGGTCGGGACGATGGCGGCCGCGCGCGCCGATTCGCTCGATTTCCTGATCCTCGTCGGCGGGCCGCCCGCCGACCCGATCGACCGGATGACGCACCTCGCACGGGAGAACCTGAAGCGCGAAGGGTACCCGGAGGACGAGGCCGAGTCGGCCGCGAAGCGGCTCGGGGAGGCCCTCGCGATGATGCGCGATCAGGCACCGTACCGGGAGTTTCGCGCCGCGCTGGAGCCGATCTCCGATTATCCGCTGCTGCCGTCGATGAGCGAGAGCGGCGGCGACGTGTACGCGTCGGAGCGGCGCTACGACGAGCTGCGCGAGTCGGCCGTGCTGCACGTCGAGCCGAAGGTGTTCCTCGCGGCGCTCGAGATTCCGGTGCTCGCGATCTGGGGCGAGCACGATGCGGCGGTCGACCGGCGGCGTGCCGAGGCGGTCTATCGGGAGGCGTTCGCGCTCGCCTCGAACGAGGACGCGACGATCAAGGTGATCGAAGGCGCCGACCATGCGCTCTGCGAGACCCGCTCGGGCGGCTCGCGGGTCTCCGAGTCGCCTGCGCCGACGTGCCGGCTCGCGGTGGGCGCCCTCGAGACGATCACGTCATGGCTCGAGCGGCACGGCTTCACCGGCAGCGGCGATCGGCAATCGCGAGCGCCGCGGCCGGTTACGCGCTAGGCCGCGCGACGACGTCAGAAGCCGTTACTGGCTCTCGTGCTCGCGCTCCGCGAGCGCGTCGATGATCGCGAACCAGCGATCGTACGAGCCGCTCATCGCGCCGTCCGTCACGTACTTGCCGTTGACGACGATGTTCGGCGTCGCGAGGACGCGGTAGCGGGTGATCAGATCGCTCGACCTCTTCACCTTCGTGTGCACGCTGAACGAGTTGAACGTCTTGCTGAAGGTCTCCGCATCGACGCCGAAGCGTGCGAAGAACTGCGCGAGCTTCTGCTCGGTGTCGAGCAGGTTGCGCTCGACATGGATCTCGTTGAAGAACGCCTGGTGCATCTCGTCCAGCTTGCCGAGCGCCTCGGCCGTGTAGTACGCGCGCGCATGGAGCTCCGAGAGCGCGTTCCACGGGGCGGGGAGCCGGACGAAATTGACGTAATCCGCCTTTTGCGCCTTCCACTGCTCGAGCATCGGCTCGGCCCGGAAGCACGCCGGGCAGCTGTACTGGAAGACTTCCGCGACCTCGACCTTGCCGGCTTCGGTGCTCGTCGGCTGGGCCGGATCGATCGCCCTGTAATCCTTCCCGGCCCGTAGCTCGTTCGCGGACACGGAGGTCTGCGCCGCCGCGTAGGGCGAAGCGACTGCCGCGAGCAGCAACGCGGCTGCACGGATCCAGTGGGTTGCTGTGCGCATAGTGAGCGTCATGCCGAACTCCCCGATCGTCGACGTCGTATCGATGGCGCCGATGCTACCGCAACCTGGGGGCGTTGCGAACCGACGAGACCGGTTTCGGGCGACGAACCGCAGGGAACTTTTTCGGAGCCCGGTGATCACGCGGGCGCCGCGGCCGGGGGCGGACGAGCGCCTGGCCGAGGGGGCGGAGGTCCTTCCGCGTAGGGGAAATGCCGACTCGTGCCTGATTCACCCGTCGGCGCTGTGGTACACGTTGCGCGGCCGCGCGTGACGTTGGAGCATGCGCGCCCTATCGAGGGAACGATTCCGCCCAAGGGAGAACGATGTCGCGAAAGCTCGCGCTCGCGTTGGCCGTCGCCGCGTTCGGCGTGTCGCTCTGTGCGGCAGGCCAGAGCATCACGTATACCGACTCGTCGTCGCGGGACAAGCTCGAAGGCAGGGTCGATCTGCGCGTCGGTGCTCCGAACCTCGCGCTCGCCGCCGACATGCGGCTCATCGGTCAGCACGGCGAGACGAAAGTGTTGCCGCGCATCACGTCGTCGTGGACGGCGCTGGATCTCCTCGACGTCAAGACCGTGCTCGACTACGGCAACCTGAATGCGCCGACGGCGCGGCCGAAGGTCGACACGAACATAGTGCTCAAGTCCCATGCCCGCTTCATCGAGCGGATCGAGGCGACCGTGCAGCGCGCGCAGAGCTCGACGCGGCAGAGCGTCGGCCTCAAGTTCTCGAAGCTCGACACCGGGCTCGACGTGCTCGGCGGCGATCCGCTCGCGTTTCGTGCTGACATGGCGGTGAACCGCAGCGGCGAGCGCTCCGTCGCGACGTCGCGGCTGACGTCGTCGATGGGGCTGGGCGACGCGCTGACGATGCAGTCCGTGCTGCACGTCGGCGGCGACGCCGCCGCCGGCTTCGAGCGCTCCGCGCTCGACACGAAGCTCGTCTACCGTTCGCCGTTCGCGATCATCGACCGCTTCGAGGGCGAGATCCACCACGGCATCGGCGTGCGCCGGGAGTCGCTCGCCGTGCTGTTGCCGGAACTGTCCCGGGGAGAGAAGCACGGGCCTTCGTTCAGCCTCACCGGCAAGGCGCTGATTCGCGATGTCATCGACGCGCAAGGCGTCGAGACGCGCAGCGTGGGTCTCGAGACGAAGCTCAAGGGCGTGCTGCCGCCGCTTCTCGGCGGCGAGAACGCGTTGAGCCTCAAGGTCGAGCGGGCGCTCGGCGCCGCCGAGGACGCGTACAGCTCGTCGCTCGCGTACGACCACGCGTGGTCGTCGGGCGGCGCCTCGATCGGGCTCAATCTGAAGATGCTGCGGCAGATCGACGAGTTCGAGCCGTCGATGGACTTGAGCTGGCTCGCGCGGTTCTGAGCACGCTCACGCGGCGCGGTGCGCCTTCTCGCTGGCGCTGCCCAGGGCCTGCTCGAGCGCGGCGACGAGCTCGCGCAGCGTGCCGGCGAGGAGCGCGATCTCGGCGTCGAGCTTCGCGAGCGGATCGTCGTCGCCCGCGTCGTCCCGCGCCGCATCGGCGCCGAGGAGCTTGAGCTTCCCGATCCCGCCGTTGTGGTCCAGCACGCAGCCGAGCACGTTGCCGAACTCGACGCCGAGGTGCGTGATGCGCATGCCGTCCTTCACGTGCTTGCGCACGGTCGGGTCGGCGAGATCCATGTCGGAGCAGCGCACGGTCGCCTTCGTGTCCGCAGGGTCGTGCATGCGGCACTCGCGGCCGAGCACGAATCCGCGGGGCGCGTCGCCCAGGAAGATTCGCGTGAGGAGCTCGCCGAACGGCCGGGCGAACTCGAGCGGCGCGACGTCGAGCGTGCCGAGCGGTGCGCGCAGATGATCGAGGAAGCTCTCGGCGCGCGTCGGAGACAGCGTGTCGATCGCGATCAGACCGTCGTTGCCGAGCACGAGTCCCTGCGTGCGCTCGGACCTCAACAGCGCTTTCGGCAACAGCTCGTCGCGGACCTGCTGCTTCAGTCGCCGCCTCTCGCGCCGGCTCGGCTCCTCCTGCGTCCGCGTGCGGTACTCCTCGATCCGGGTCTCGAGCGCATCCTCGATCGCCGCCGCGGGCAAAAGCCGCGACTGCACGCGCAGCTTCAAGAGGTCCGCGCCCGTGACGCGGCGCACGAGCCCGGGCGCCGCGTCGCCGGCCGGCGCCTCCCATCCCGAGCTGCGCTCGGCATAGGCACCGCACGGGTGGAAGGCTGCGAGCGCGAGGCGCTCGGAAAGGGCCTGCTCGGACTCGGGCCACTCGCTGCTCAAGCGATAGAAGCGAACGCTGCGGAACATCGGCTCGACGGCTCGTGATCGGGAAGGCCCGCGAGTATCGGCCTTCGGTCGGGCGCTGTCACTCTTGAAAATCGCGCGCCGATCGCGCAATCGCGAAAAATCGCGTCAGACACCTTGTTCCGCTCGATTCGTGTCGGACACGTTTTCCGCGGGCGGACGTGCGGACATTGAACGCTGCGCGGCGGGCTGCCATGCTTGCGCGCACTTTCGGACCTGGCATCCGACGGTGGCCCATCATGAGCTCGCGAATCGCTACCAAGTTGAGCGTCAACCTGAACAAGGTCGCGCTTCTGCGCAATCAGCGCGACGTCGGCTATCCGAGCGTCACGCGCATGGCGGATCTCGTCATCGCGGCCGGCGCGCACGGCATCACCGTGCATCCGAGGCCCGACGAGCGTCACATCCGCCGCACGGACGTCTACGACCTCGCTGCGCTGCTCGAGGAGAAGCACGCGGGGCGCATCGAGCTCAACATCGAAGGCAATCCGACCGACGATCTGCTCGCGCTCGTGCTCGACGTGAAGCCGGATCAGGCGACGCTCGTTCCCGACTCGCCGGATCAGCGCACGTCCGACCACGGCTGGGACTTCGCGGCGGAGGGTGACCGGCTGCGCCCGATCGTCGCGCGGCTCAAGGCTGCCGGCATCCGCGTGTCGCTCTTCGTGGATCCCGTCGTCGAGTCCGTGACCGCGGCCGCGAGCACCGGTGCGGACCGGATCGAGCTCTACACGGAGCCGTATGCCGCCGCGCACGCGCGCGGCGACTACGCCGAGATCCTGCGCGATTACGTGCGGTGTGGCGAGGAGGCGGCTCGGCTCGGTCTCGACGTCAACGCCGGTCACGATCTGAACCTCGACAACCTGCCGACGTTGCGTGACGCGATGCCGATGCTCGCCGAGGTCAGCATCGGGCATGCGATCACGGCGGACGCGTTGCGCATCGGCTTCCCCGGGGCCGTCGAGGCGTATCTCGCGGCGCTGCGCTGAGCCGAAGAATCCGCTCGCCGCGGCGCGTCGGCAGGCATCTCGGTATTCGAACGGGCGGTCGCACGGCGTACGGCGGCGCACGCGCACGCGACCGTGCGATCTGCACGCGCAGGGATTGCGTGCGTGTGGGGCTGGATCTATCCCGCGGACGAGAGTAAAGTACGCGCCCCTCGCGATGGCAGAGCCGGGCGAGCGCACCGATTGACGGCCACTGTCCGTCCTTCGACGATGGGTGCGGCCGTTCCGCCGACCGTTCCGCAGCCTCCGAGCAGTCCGAAACGAAAGAGTCTCCCGGCGTGCACCGAAGCCGTCGGGACGCCGAGCTTTTCGCCATGAACAGAGTGACCGGCCACCGGCCGACCCTGGACGATTATCGCGGGCTCGCACGCCTCGCGGTGCCGATCGTGCTGATCCAGATCGGCATGATGTCGATGGGCGTCGTCGACACGATCATGGTCGGGCGCGTCTCGGCGGCCGCGCTCGCCGCGGTCGCGCTCGCGAACCTGTTCAGCTTCGGGCTCATGATCTTCGGTCTCGGCGTGATCATGGCGCTCGACCCGATCATCTCGCAGGCCCTCGGCGCGCGCGACCGCCTCGGCGTGAGCCGCGGTCTGCAGCGGGGCTTCGTGATCGCGACGCTGCTGTCGCTGCCGATCTCCGTGCTGCTGCTCGCGGTCGAGCCGGTCCTCACGTTCGCAGGGCAACCCGAGGAGGTCGTCCCGCTCGCGGCCGGGTACGTGTATCGAACGCTGGCGAGCGTGTGGCCGTTCTTCGTGTTCGCCGTGCTGCGACAAACGCTGCAGGCACATCGGTGCACGGCACCGATCGTCGTGACGATCGTCGCCTCGAACGTCGTGAACGCCGTGCTGAACTACATGATGATCTTCGGCCACTTCGGCTTCCCCGCGATGGGCGTGTTCGGCTCCGCGTGGGCGACTCTGATCAGCCGCTGGTGCATGGCGGGGCTGCTGCTCGTGCTCGCGTGGCCTCGGGTCGGCGCGTACCTGCGCCGGCCGGCGCCGAACGTGCTCGAGGTGAAGCCGATCATGCGCGTGCTGCGGCTCGGTGCGCCGATCGGCGCGCAGATGACGTTCGAGTTCGGCGCGTTCGCGTTCGTCGCGCTGCTGATGGGACGGCTCGGCGTCGTGCAGGTCGCCGCGCATCAGGTCGCGATCAACCTCGCGTCGCTGACGTTCATGGTGCCGCTCGGTGTCTCGTCGGCGGCCGCGGTGATCGTCGGGCATGGAGTCGGGCGGCAGGACCCGGACGGTGTGCGCCGCTCGACCGCAGCCTCGCTGCACGTCGGCACGGCGTTCATGGCCATCACGGCGGGGCTCTTCATCGGTTTGCCGGGTCCGCTCGCGCGACTCTATACGGACGAGGCGGACGTGTTCGCGCTCGCCGCCGTGTTGCTTCCGATCGCCGGAGTTTTCCAGGTGTTCGACGGGTTGCAGGTCGTCGCGCTCGGCTTGCTGCGCGGGCTCGGCGACACCCGGGTGCCGATGCTGATCAACGTTGTCGCGTACTGGCTCATCGCGATCCCGACGAGCTACTGGCTCGGCTTCGGGCTCGGGCGCGGCGCCACCGGTCTCTGGTGGGGTCTCGTCGTCGGTCTCGGGATCGTCGCCATCACGCTCGTGCTGCGGCTCAGGCATCGAGAGCGCCGGGAGCTCGTGCGCATCGTGATCGACGAGCACGGCGCGCCTGCGCTGCAGCGCGACGAGCTCGAGCCCGCGACCGACCGTTGACGCGCTTGTCGGCTCGCGGCATTGCGCGAGCCGCTCGATCAGCGCCGATAGATGAACTCGATGTCGCGCAGTCTGCCCTGGTCGAACGTGAGGAAGGCCGGGAACTGACCGCCGCGGCGACGGTAGACCCAGTACTCGATCGTCGCGGTCCCGACGACGTAGCTCGCGCCGTGGACGTTGCGCGCGCGGATCGGCACGGTCGAGACGTCGCGAGACTCCGGCTCGCCGCAGCGTGCGAGCACCTCGGGGATCGTGAGACCGGTCTCTATGATCGAGCCGTTGCAGCGGAACACCTCGCGGGCGTCGGCAGCGGCAGCGGTCAGCGCACCGGCGACCACGATGAGCATCGAAACGATCGTTCGCATTGCGGCGGCCTCCTATGCGGAAAGTACGCGCTTGCTTGACACTCGGCGCAGGCGAATATTCAGATACCGGAACGGCCGAAAGTGCGCAGCGCCCGAGGACCGAGACATGCTCGTGACGTTCAAGACGAAAGCATACGCCAATATCACGATGTTCGGCGACGTCGCCGTGAAGCTGCTGCGCATGATGGGCCACAGCGGCACGGTGCCGAGCGCGATCCTCGCGGACGACGTTCCGGCGGCCCTCGAGCGCCTGAAGGCCGCGATCGCCGAGGAGAAGAAGAACGAGCTGCCGGAGGACACGCGCGACGCCGACGACGGCGAGCGGCGCATCGGCCTCTCGAAGCGAGCGCTGCCGCTGATCGAGCTGCTCGAGGCCGCGGCGCAGAAGCATTGCGACGTCATGTGGGAGAGCTAGCGCTCCCGTAGCTTGCTCGAGAAGAGACCGCCGTGCGGTGTCGCGCGTCTCGAGGAGCGTGCGCGCCAGGACGGCGCGCCCGCAGCCTACAGGGACCTATTCACGGCGGTCCTCGAGACGCGTGACACCGCACGGCTGGCGCCGTCGGATGGCGTTCGGTTACGCGCTATGGCGGTCGCCGTCGGAGGGAGCCGTCGAGTCGCCGTCGGGCGCGATCATCTCGAGCACGGACTGCGACGTGCGCTGCAGCATCACGAACGGCTCCTGCGCGTCGCGCGGCGGCGCCCGCCGCGCTCGCATCCGGACGAGGATGAAGAGCGCGAGCCCCGCGAGCATCGCCGACAGGAACACCGGGAACGCGGGCGGCCCGAAGAGCTGGATCATCGGTCCCACGATCAACGGGCCGACCGCCGCGCCGATCCCGTACACGAGGAGCAGACCGCTCGCCGTCGCGACGAAGTCGCGGGCGTCGGCGAAGTCGTTCGCGTGCGCCACGCATAGCGGATAGAGGCTGAACGCGGCTCCGCCGTAGAGCAGCATCGACGCGAGCAGCCCCGGTACGGACACCTCGAGCAGCGACGTCGCGAGCGCTGCGAACGATGCGCCGGCCACGCTGACGACGAAGATCACCGTCCGCCTGTCCCAACGGTCTGACGCGTGTCCGATCGGCCACTGCAACGCGACGCCGCCGAGCAGCACGACGCTCATGAAGAGTGCGACGGCAGCCGTGTCGAGCCCGATGCGTTGCGCGAACACGGCGCCGAGCGCGAAGAACGCGCCGTTCGCGAGACCGGCGACGCCGGTGCCCGCGACGCCGAGCGGCGAGATCCGCCAGAGCTTGCCGAGGTCTAGGTGGACGGCCGAGATCGGTGCCGGATGCGGCACGCGCGTCAGGACGACCGGCACGAGCCCAAGCGACAGCAACGCTCCGGCCAGGATGAACGCGGTGCTGATCGAGGCGCTGTCGACGAGGATCAGGTATTGCCCGCCCGCGAGCGCGACGAGCGACATCACCTGATACACCGCGAACACGCGGCCGCGAGCCTCGTTCGTAGAGCGCTCGTTCAGCCAGCTCTCGATGACCATGTAGAGGCCGACGACACATGCTCCGGTGACGAAGCGCAGAAGCGCCCACGCGACGGGGCTGATCAGGAGCGGATGCAGCAGCACGGCCGCAGCGGCGGTCGCTGCGAACGCCGAGAACGCGCGGACGTGCCCGGCGCTCATCACGATCTTAGGGCACCCGTACGTGCCGACGACGTAGCCGACGAAGTACGCCGACATCACGATACCGGTTACCGTTCCACCGAAGCCGAGAAGATCCGCGCGAAGCGAGAGCGCCGTCCCGAGCAATCCGGTGCCGGCGATGATCAGGCTGGCGCCGACGAGGAGGGCAAAAAGAGCGCGGACGACGGACGTCACGACGCACCGGGCGGCCGGGCCCGCGGCGGCGGCCTCCACGAAACGCTCATGCGGCCTTCATCGCGACGACACGAGCACGCGCGAGACTCGTCGGCGTCCGAGCCCGGACGCACATCGCGAGCGTTGCGCGCGTGCCGTGAATGACCCATCGCGGCGCGCGCGGTCACGCGAAGCGGTCCCATGCGATCAGCGTCCACACGCTCGCGACGAGGAGGAGGCTCATGAAGACCGCGGCCGAGCCGAGGTCCTTCGCACGTCCGGCGAGGAGGTGGTGGTCCGTTCCGACGCGGTCGACGGCGGCCTCGATCGCGGAGTTCAGGAGCTCGACGATCAGCACGAGCAGGCAGACGCCGATCAGCAGCGAGCGCTCGACGCCGTCCCGGCCGAGCCACAACGCCGCGGGCACGAGCACGGCGGCGGCCCAGCACTCCTGCCGGAACGCGGCTTCGTGGATCCATGCCGCGCGCAGACCCGCGACGGAGAAGACGGTCGCGCGGACGAGGCGCGCGAGCCCGGCGCTCGCGGCGGCGGATTTCGCTTCCTGGCTCATTCGAGACACCTCATCGTGATGACGGCCCCGAGGCCCACGACGGGCCGGCGTCCGAGCCGGACGTGCCTTCCCGTTCCGAGCGCAGCCGGGGTCGGTCGAACGGAAAGCGTTCCTCCGCGACGCGGCGATCGGTGAGCGCGTTGCCGAGGAACTCGAGCAAATCGCGCTGCATCACGGCGCTCATGCTGAACGAGTACGTGCCGATGCCCGGAATGTCGTCGCGCTCCTCGGTCGGCGTGCCGACGACGTAGAAGCCGATCGCCTCGGCGAGGCTCGCGAGCTGACCGGTATGCATGAAGCGGGGCTTGAGCCCGACGTTGCGCAGGCTCGGCACCTTCATCTCGCCCGCGTCCTCCGGATCGTGCGTGACGCCGGCGCGTCCCGCGTCGTACGTCGAGCGGCGCAGCCCGATGTTGAAGAACTCGTTGTTCGTGAAGAGCGGCGGCGTGTGGCAGCTCGTGCAGCGCAGCGATTCGAACGCTTTCCAGCCGTAGAGCTCGCGCTCGCCGAGTGCGCTCGCGTCGCCGGCCTGGAAGCGGTCCCACGGCGTGTCGTCGGCGACGAGCGTGCGCTCGTACGTCGCGAGCGCGAACGCGATCCGCATCGGCGTGATCGCCGGATCGCCGAACGCCGCGGCAAAGAGGGCCGGGTAGCTCCCATGCTCGGCGATCGCGCGGCGCACGTCGTCGGGCCATTCGGTCGCGAGCGCGAGCGGCGCGGCGCGCTCGAGCTTCGTCACGAGGTCGTCCCACGTCCGGCCCTGTTTGGCCATCTCGGCGTCGTTCAGGAGGGTCGCGAGCGCCTGCGCCTCGAGCGCGCCGTGCCGCTCGATCGCGACTTCGCCGGTGATTGGATCCCGGACGGTGCCGCCGGCGCGGCCGTCCCAGAAGAGCGCGTCGGCCCACAGCGCGCCGAAGTTCGACGGCGAGGCTCGCGCCGTGACCTGCGGTGCGAAGCCGAAGATCGGGTGCTCGGCGGGCCGGCCGTCGGCGTCGAGAGAGCGGATGCCGGGCGATCCGAGCACGTCGTCGATCGTGCCAGGATCGATCCCGGGATGGCGGCCGATGCGCGGGTCCGTGCCGCCGCTCGCAGGCCTGTGGCACGTGCCGCACGCGACCGAGTCGTCGCTCGAAAGCTGCTCGTCCCAGAACAGGATCTTGCCGAGCACGCGCTTCGGCTCGGTGATCGGGTTCTCCGCGGGCACGGGCACGGGCGGCAGGCCGAGCGCAACCTCGAGCGGCGCTGCGAGCGCGGCGAGGAGGGCGACGGCAAAAGGAGAGCGTCGGCGCCGGACGGACATCGCGGGATTCTAGCAGCCGCGGAAAAGACAAGGGCCGCACGCGGCGGCCCTTGCTTCACGCACGCGCGGTGCGCGCGATCACTTGCCGAACTCGGCGCGCAGACCGAGGCTCCAGCCGGTGTCGTCGTCGTTGAGACGGAGGCCCAGGCCCACCGCGACGTTGTGGGTCAGGTAGTAGCGGCCGCCGAGCGTCAGGTACGTGTCGGAATCGTCGAGATCGAGGTAGCGGATACCCGCCTGGACCTCGATCGCATCGTGCACGCGGCTGCGCAGGCCGATGCCGAGCTGGATGCCGTCGTCGTCGATGTCGGGCAGCGCCGGGCGGTCGAGCTCCGCATGGACCCAACCGATGTCGCCGACGAGGTCGAGCTCGGGCTTCAGGCCCCAACGCATGCCGGCGCCGAGCGCATAGCTCTCCGCATCGACGTTGCCGTCGTAGTCGTACGAAGAGTACTCGCCGAACAGGAACACCGAGTCCGTGATCAGCACGGACCCCGCGAGCGAGAGCCCGTCGCCGTCGATGTCGAGCGGTCCTGCGTCGAGCTCCGAGTCGACGTACGCCGCTTCGACGAACGTGTAGTCGAGGTCCTGGGCGGCGGCGCCGAGCGGCAACATCGCGCCGGCGACAATCAGAGTGCGTAGCTTCATCGTCCTTGCTCCAACGGTCCGTGATGGTTCTTCCGGCGCGTGGCCCGAAACACGATCCGGGTACGTGCCGTCGCGCGGAAATGTAGCGGAAGCGCGACCGACGCGCCAGACTTTCAATAATTAACGATATTTCGCCGCTCCATATGTGTCTCTCTGTTGCAACATCGACGACGGAGCCGGCATCGGCTATGGTTCCGGGCGGCGAAGCGCTCGTTCGGAAGCCATGCACCGTCACTCGCCCGTGAAGCGCATCGCAGCCGTCGTGCTGCTCTTCGTCCTCGTCGCCGCCGAGGCGGTCGCGGTCGCGCACTCGCTCGACTTCGACGCGCATGCGGCGGGCGACCCGTGCAAGATCTGCGTGTCGGCCGCCGGTCTCGGCACCGGGCTGGCTCCGACGCCTGCCGCGGCGGAGCCGCCGCGCACTGACTGGCCCGTCGGGCCGGTGCTCCTTCAGCCGATTCCGGCGCCGCGACCCGAGCGCGCGTCCGCACGCGGGCCGCCCGTCCTGTCCTGACCTCCGTTTTCCACGGTCCCGACTGCGTCGAACGGCGCCGGCGGGCGTTGCGGTATTCGGCATGAGGGCAGGACTACGATGTCATCGCATTCACGGCTGCGGCGCGGTGCGGCGTGCGTCGCCGCGGCGATGGTCGCTCCGCTGCTGCACGCGCAGCACGAGCTCGAGGAGGTGCGCGTCGTCGGCGCGCCGCTCGACCGTTCCCCGAACGAGGTCGCACAGCCGATCGGCGTGCTCGCCGGAGAGACGCTGCGGCGCAGGCTCGGCAATACGCTCGGCGAGACGTTGGCCGGGGAGCTCGGCGTCAGCTCGACCTATTTCGGTCCCGGCGCCTCCCGGCCCGTGATCCGCGGGCTCGCCGGCGCGCGCGTGAAGGTGCTCGAGGACGGCATCGACGCGCTCGACGTCGCGAGCATCAGCGTCGATCACGCCGTCGGTGTCGATCCGCTCGCGGCGCAGCAGGTCGAGATCTTTCGCGGACCGACGACGTTGCTCTACGGCAGCGGCGCGGTCGGCGGCGTCGTCAACACGGTTACGAACCGGATCCCGGCCGGGGCGGAGGAGGGGCTCGACGCGTTCGTCGAGCTGCGCGGCGACACGGCGTCGCGGGCGCGGTCCGGGGCCGTCCGGCTCGATGGCGCCGCGGACGCACTCGCGTGGCATTTCGACGGCTCCCGGCGGACCGCGGGCGACTACGAGGTGCCGCGCGGAGCGCGGCTCGGCGATCACGACGGCGAGGACGGGACGGCCGGGATCGTCCCGAACAGCGATTTCGCGACGACCAGCGCGGCCGCCGGTGCGGCGTGGATCGGCGAGCGTTCGTCCTTCGGCGTTGCGGTAAGCCGCCTCGAAAGCGGCTACGGCGTTCCCGGTCACGTCCACGCCGAGCATGCCGAAGACGGCGATGGGGATGCGCATTCCGACGATGTGCACGCAAGGATCGAGCTCGAGCAGACCCGGATCGACCTTCGCGCGGACCACGTCGGGTTCCGCCGCTTCCCCGAGATCGAGCTCGGGCTCGGCGTCAGCGATTACGCGCACGTCGAGCTCGAAGGCGGGGCGCCCGGCACGCGGGTCGCCAACGACGCGTACGAGGGGCGCGTCGAGGTGCTGCATGCGCCGCTGGGTGCGTGGCGAGGCGCGTTCGGTGCGCAGCTCGGCGAGCGCGACGTTGCGGCGATCGGCGAGGAGGCGTTCATGCCGCCGACGACTACGCGGAGCGCAGGCGTGTTCCTGCTCGAGTACCGGGACTTCGCGGCGTGGCAGCTGTCGCTCGGCGTGCGCGTCGAGCGGGTGCGGCACGACGCCGAGGGCGTCGGCAGCACGTACGGCGCATCGGCCGCGAGCTGGTCCGCTGCGCTGATCCGGCGCTTTGCCGGCGACGTGTCGGTCAGCCTGAACGCGGCGCGATCCGAGCGCGTGCCGGCCGCCGAGGAGCTCTACTCGAACGGGCCGCATCTCGCGTCGCGCACGTTCGAGATCGGAAGCCCAACGCTCGGCGTCGAGACGTCGGAGCACGTCGATATCGGCATCCGCCGCACCGAAGGCAGGGTCACGTGGGCACTGACCGCGTTCCGGACCGACTACGACGGCTTCATCCACTTGGCGCCGACCGGCGCGGACGACGCCGACAGCGGCCTGCCGATCTACGTCCACCTGCAGCGGGATGCGCGTCTCGAAGGCCTCGAGGCGGAGCTCGTCGCGCGCGTCGCGGACGTCGCGAGCGGCGAGCTCGACGTTCGGCTCTTCGGCGATGCCGTGCGCGCGAAGCTCGCCGACGGTGAGCCCCTGCCGCGCATTCCGCCGCGCCGCGTCGGATTGAGGGTCCAGTATCACGATGCGCGGCTCGTCGCGGGCGTCGAGGCGGTCCGTTACGACGATCAGAGGCGAACCGCGCCGTTCGAGACGCCGACCGACGGTTACACGCTGCTCGGCTTCGACGTCGCGTGGACGCTACGCACGCACGCGGATCGCAGCATCGATCTGTTCCTCGACGGATCGAACCTGCTCGACGAGGAGGCGCGCCGGCACGCGTCGATCGCGAAGGATTTCGCGCCGCTGCCCGGCCGAAACGTCGCCGTCGGCGTGCGCGTGTCGTTCCGTCGCGCCCCGATCGCGGCGTCAGTTCGCTAGAATGGCGCCCTCTCGCCCCGCGGCCCGCCGCACCCGCACGAAGGATTTCGACCAGAAGAGGACTGTTATGTCGGATATGCCGGCTCTGGCAGCCGTTGATCCCGAGATTCATGCGCTGATCCTTGCGGAGACCCGCCGCCAGGACGAGTTCATCAGGCTGATTCCGTCGGAGAACTACGCGTCGCAGGCCGTGATGGAGGCCACGGGCTCGGTCCTCACGAACAAATACTCGGAAGGCTATCCCGGCCGCCGCTACTACGAGGGCCAGGATTACATCGACCAGATCGAGACGATCGCGATCGAGCGGGCCAAAGCGCTGTTCGGCGTGAGCCATGCGAACGTGCAACCGTACTCGGGCTCGCCGGCCAACCAGGCCGTCTATCTCGCGCTCGTGAAGCCGGGCGAGACGGTGATGGGGCTCGGGTTGCCGTTCGGGGGGCACCTGACGCACGGCTGGAACGTCAATTTCTCCGGCATCCACTATCGCGCGGTGCAGTACGACGTGGATCCGACGACGCACGTCGTCGATCTCGATCGCATCGAGTCGCTCGCGCGCGAGGCCCGGCCGAAGATCATCGTCTGCGGCGGCACCGCGTATCCGCGCACGTGGGACTTCGAGGGGTTCGCGACGGTGGCGAAGGCGGTCGGCGCGATTCTCGTCGCGGACATCGCGCACATCGCGGGCCTCGTTGCGGCCGGCGTCCATCCGAGCCCGTTCCCGCATGCGTCGATCGCGACGACGACGACGCACAAGACGCTGCGCGGTCCCCGCGGCGGCATGGTGCTGTCGGATGGAACCCACGCGAAGGAGATCGACCGCGCGGTATTTCCGGGGCTGCAGGGCGGCCCCCACAACCACACGACGGCCGCGATCGCGGTCGCGCTGAAGGAAGCGGCCTCGGAGGACTTCAAGCGCTACGCGCGCCAGGTCGTCGCGAATGCGAAGGTGCTCGCGGCCGAGCTCGCGGAGCGCGGCTTCCGCCTGATCTCGGGCGGCACGGACAACCACCTGATCCTGATCGACGTCACGCCGCGGGGCATCAACGGCAAGCCGGCCGCGCAGGCGCTGCACAAGGCCGGGATCGAGTGCAACTACAACACGATTCCGTTCGATCCGCGCAAACCGTTCGATCCGAGCGGCGTGCGCATCGGCACGCCTTCGGTCACGTCGCGGGGCATGACGGAGCGCGAGATGCCGCAGATCGCGGCGTGGATCGACCAGGCAATCGCGAAAGCCGACGACGACGCGGCGCTCTTCGCGATCCGTGCCGAGGTTGCCGAGTTCTGTCGCGCGTTCCCGGCGCCCGGCATCCGCGTGGCGGATTGATATCTAGAAGAGGGCGGGCGCTCGCGTGAGCTCGAGGCCGGGGCACGTGTGCCCCGGCCGCTCTCGAGCTATTGCGTCAGCTGAAGGTCGATCTCGACGTCGACGTCCTGGCCCACGAAGCTCGTGTCGTTCCAGCCTTCGCCGACGTTGTAGTCGAAGCGGTTGACCTTCATCTTGCCGATGAAGTGCGCCGTGTCACCCTTGGACTCCCACGTGAAGTTGATCTGCGCGGGATTCGTTTTGCCCTTCAGGGTCAGGTTACCGTTCGCGACGAAGCCGTCGGCGGTCTGCTCGATGCTCTCGGACTCGAAGCGAGCCTCGGGGTGCTTCGCCGAATCGAACCAGTCCGGATCCTGCAGCGTTGCGTCGCGGTCGAAGTCGCGCGTGCTGACCGACTTCGTCTGCACGACGCCGACGATGCTGCCTGCCGCAGGGTTCTTCGGATCGAAATCGATCGTCGCGTCGAACTCTTCGAAGCGCCCGTCGTAGCGAGAGCCTTGCTGAATGAAAGTGAACTTGACGGTGCTCGAATCCTCGGCGGGCTTCCATTCGCCTGCGGAAGCGCCGAACGCGGTCAGCGCCGCGCAGACGCCAGCGAGCATGCCGAAATGTCGAATCGTATTCATTCACCCCGTCCTTGATTGCGTGGTCGCCTGGCGACCATTGTATCGGGCGATCCAGTATCCGCAACGATCGCTTCGCCGCTCTTTTCAGCCTGGGTTCAGGTCCGCTGCGGTCCGCGCCGCGCCGACGCCTCCTTCGCGGAGTCTCGACTGGAGTGCGGCGGCCGCGACAAGTCGAAGTATTTTGCGATGTTGGCTTCCGGAACGCCCGTTACGGCTTACCGAGCACGACGGGTCGGGGACGGGGCGGGAGAGCGGCCGCCTTCCCGCGCCCGAGAGGCGGCCGCCGTGAGCTCGCGCACCTAGTCGCGCGACATGAAGAGCTGCAGCACGTACCAGAACATCAGCGCGATCGAGCCGAACAGCTCGAGCGCGGCGGCGACGTGTCGGTCCTCCGGATAGTGATGGAGGACGTTGGACGTGTCGTAGAGCACCGCGGCGCCTGCGAAGCCGATCATCGCGACCGAGAACCACGTGCCCATGTGAAAGCCGAACAGCACGCTCGACGCGATCGCGACGAGCGCGAGGATGCCGCCCCATACGAGAATCCCGCGCAGGAACGAGAAGTCCTTGCGAGTGATGAACGCGACGGCGGTGAGACCGGCGACGCCCATTAACGTGACGCCGACGGCGCTCTCGATGATCGCGGGCTCGAGCGTCATCGCGATGTAGAGGAGCGGCACGAAGATGATCGCTTCCGCGATCACGAAGCCCGCGAGCGCGGCGTACTGCAGAGGCTTCGATTCGACGCGGTGCGCGGTGTGGCTCGCGAGCCAGCCGACGATCATGAAGGCGCCGAGGATCAGCAGCCAGTTGACGCCGAGCATCGCTTGCGCGATCCGCTCCGCGTAGCCGTTGTCGAAGAGGTACGTCTCGATTGCGCCGAACGCGAGGATCGCGCCGGCGAGATGACCATACGTGCGCCAGATGAACGCCGAGCGGCTCTCGACGCCGAGCGCGGCGACCGGCACGGAGGCGGGCAAAGCGCGTGTTTGCATCATCGGACTCCAGGACAGAGAACTTCGTCCCGATTCTAGTAGGGCTCGGCAGCAAGCGATAGCTCGGCTTGTCCGCTCTTACGACGCTGCATAATATCCGGTGTCATATTCCGCGGCCGCGAAGCGGTCCGACCCATCGAGAATGTATACGTCGATCTGCACCGTCGTGAGCACGGCAAGCGAGCTGCATGGCATCGCCGCGGCCGTCATGCCCGACCACGACGCCGTGCCGGTCATCGTCGGCGGCGCCGTGCGCCGCATTGGGAAGGGGCTCTCGAGCTGAACGCCGTCACACGTACTCGAGTCGGGATCGTTGGTGCGGGACCATCGGGACTGCTGCTTTCCCGGTTGCTGCATCTGCACGGTATCGACTCGGTCATCCTTGAGAAGCGCTCCCGCGACTACGTGCTCGGCCGCATTCGTGCCGGCGTGCTGGAGCAGGGCGCGGTCGACATCATCCGGCAGGCAGGAGTGGGCGCGCGGATGGACCGCGAAGGGCTGGTTCACGCCGGCGTCGAGATCGCGTTCGGAGGCGGGCGCTTCCGGATCGATCTCGCGAAGCATACGGGCCGCGGCGTCACGATCTACGGTCAGACGGAGCTGACTCGCGACCTGATGGAGGCGCGCGACGCCGACGGTGCGCCGATCGTTTTCGAGGCCGAGGACGTCGTGATCGACGGCGTCGACGGCTCTCGTCCCGCGCTGCGCTATCGCCGGAACGGTGTCGAGCACGTCGTCGAGTGCGAGCTCGTCGCGGGCTGCGACGGCTTTCACGGCGTGAGCCGCAGGACGATTCCCGCGCACGTGCTGCGCGTCCACGAGAAGGCGTATCCGTTCGGATGGTTCGGGCTCCTCGCCGACACGCGCCCGGTCTCGGACGAGCTGATTTATGTCAATCACGAGAGCGGCTTCGCGTTATGCAGCATGCGCTCGCGCACGCGCAGCCGCTACTACGTGCAGTGCGATCTCGACGAGCGGGTCGAAGAATGGAGCGACGAGCGCTTCTGGAACGAGCTCGCGCGGCGGCTCCCGGCGGACGTCGTGTCGCGTCTCGAGACCGGCGCGTCGCTCGAGAAGAGCATCGCGCCGCTGCGCAGCTTCGTGGCCGAGCCGATGCGCTGGGGACGCCTGTGTCTAGCCGGTGATGCCGCGCACATCGTGCCGCCGACCGGCGCGAAAGGTCTGAACCTCGCGGTCGGCGACGTCTATTGCCTCGCGGAAGCGTTCGTCGCGTACTTGAAGCGCGGCGACGAAGCGGCGCTCGCCGCATACTCCGGCCGCTGTCTCGCCAGAATCTGGAAGGCCGAGCGCTTCTCGTGGTGGATGACGTCGCTGCTGCACCGCATGCCGGGCATGACGTCCTTCGAGCGGCGGATTCAGACTGCCGAGCTCGAGTACCTCGCGTCGTCCGAGCACGCGCAGGCGGTGTTCGCGGAGAACTACGTGGGCCTGCCGATCTGAGCGCGGCGCGGGGGCGCTGAGATCCCGCGCGCGCCTCGATTACAGCGTGTAGCCGCGCTCCTCGTGCATCGTGAGGTCGAGGCCGAGCGTCTCCTGCTCCGGCGTCACGCGCAGCTTCACCACGACGTCGATCACCTTCAGGATCACGAACGTCGCGAGCGCACACCAGACGGCCGTCGCGACCGCGCCGATCGCCTGCGTGACGAGCTGAGACCCGACGCCGACGCCCTCGTCGAGGCCGAGACCGTCGAGCGCCGTCGCCGAGAAGACGGCGGTCAGCAAGAGACCGATGAAGCCGCCGACGCCGTGCACGGGAAACACGTCGAGCGAATCGTCGATCTCGAGCTTGCGCTTGATGAACTGCGTCGCGAAGAAGCACGCGACGCCCGCGACGGCGCCGATCACGAGCCCGCCGAACGGGCCGACGAACCCGGATGCCGGCGTGATCGTGCCGAGGCCTGCGACCATGCCCGTCACGATGCCGAGCACGCTCGGCTTACGGAACTTGATCCACTCCATCGCCATCCAGCCGAGCGAGCCAGCCGCCGCGGCGATGTGCGTGACGAGCATCGCCATCCCCGCGGCCCCGTTCGCCGCGACGGCGCTCCCGGCGTTGAATCCGAACCATCCGACCCAGAGCATCGCGGCGCCGGTCACGGTCATCGTCAGGTTGTGCGGCGGCATCGGCGTCGACGGGAAGCCTTCTCGCTTGCCGAGCACGACGGCCGCGACGAGCGCGGCGACGCCCGCGTTGACGTGCACGACGGCGCCGCCGGCGAAATCACGGAAGCCGAGCTCGCCGAGCCACCCGCCGCCCCATACCCAATGTGCGACGGGCAGGTAGACGAGGACGAGCCAGAGCACCGAGAACCACAGCATGGCCGAGAAGCGCATGCGCTCGGCGAAGCCGCCGACGATCAGCGCGGGCGTGATCACGGCGAACGTGAGCTGGAACATCGCAAACACGGTCTCCGGGATCGTGCCGCTCGCGGAGTCGAGCTCGACGCCTTGCATCCACGCCTTCGAGAATCCGCCGATGAGACCGGCGAGGCTGTCGCCGCCGAACACGAGGCTGTAGCCGAACGCGACCCACAGGATCGAAGCGACACAGCAGATCGAGAAGCACTGCATCAGCACGGAGAGGACGTTCCGGCTTCTGACGAGTCCTCCATAGAAGAGCGCGAGACCGGGCAGCGTCATGAACAATACGAGCGCCGTGGACGTGAGCATCCACGCGGTGTCCCCGCTCTCGATCTCCGCGCCGACGCACAATACCGGCCACGCGCCGCCGATCAGCGCGCAGAACGTGACGATCTTCTTCACGACTCCCCCCAGGTTGGATTGGTCTCGACGAGACGGACGTTTTCGAGTGAGCTGTCGACGTGAATCCGTTCAGCGTCGCAGGCTCGAAACGTCGTTCGCGCGGAATATTACTTGCTCTCGACTACAATCGGCGACGAGTTTGCGATCGTCTCGCATCAGGTTAGCGCGATGCCCTAAAGTGGGGCGGATCTGAGCGTATCGGCGATGATTCATGCGTCACGCTGGTGCAGCTTTGCACCGCGCCGGTGCGTTCGACGTGGCAACGTGGCATCTTTCGACTGCGGTCCGCAGCAGAGCGACATAAAGAGGAATAGTTGAGAGTCCACAGGTTTCCCGACGCGCGCTCGTTTCTCGCTCGCGCCGGCGAGTGGCTGCTCGCGTCTGAGGCAGTGCACAACTCGATACTCGGCGATGCGTATCTGTTGCTCGCCGACGAGCACCCCTTTCACGATCCGATTTATCTCGCGATCGTCGAATCGAACGGGCGCATCGTCGCGTGCGCGGTGCGCCCGCCGCCGGACGGCTTGACGTTGACCGGTGCGCCGAGCGAGGCCGTCGAGCTCCTCGTCGCGGACGTCGCTGCGGCGTTCGATGTGCTGCCGCTCGTCAACGGTCCCGAGCGCGAAGCGACGGAGTTCGCTCGGGCGTGGTCGGCGGCACGCGATTGCGGCTTCTCGGTGTCGTTCCTGTGGCGCTGGTATCTGCTCGACCGCGCGCCCGTGCGCGCGAGCAGTCCGCCGGGACGGTTGCGGCTCGCGGATGCGGACGATCGCGAACGGGTCGCCGAGTGGGCCGACGCCTACGCGACGGCCGTACGCACGTTCGTCGATGTCCGCGCGTTCTTCGAGCGACGGATCCGCACCCGTTCCCTTTATCTTTGGGACGACGGCGGGCCGCGCTCGCTCGTCGCGGTCTCCGGGCTCACGCCGTCGAGCGCGCGAATCTCCGCCGTGTACACACCGCCCGAATCGCGCGGCAAAGGCTATGCGGGCGCGGCCGTCGCGGCGGTCTCGGGGAAAGTTCTCGAAGCGGGGCGGCGCATGTGCGTGCTGTTCGCGGATCGCACGGATCCGGGCCCGAATGCGATCTACCAGCGCATCGGCTACCGGCCCGTGCAAGACACGGTCGGCATCACGTTCGGCCCTCGCCGCTGAGCCGGCCGTTCCGGTCTTGCCTCTGCCCGTCCGACGGCGCTCCCGACATTCCGTGCGGCGTTGCTATCATGGCGTCTTGCGGCCGGTATCGGCGCAGGAGCTGAACAACAAATCGGAAGTCCGGAGAAGTAAAGGGTCCGCCGCCGCGAGCCGGACGGTGCGCGTCGCAGCCCTCCGAGCGGATCCGGCCAGGGAGAGAGCCGATGACCAGTGGGTTGCAGAAGCGAATCGCTGCCGGCGAGTTCGTGCTGACGGCCGAGATCGTGCCGCCGTTGTCGGCCCGGCCCGACCGGCTGCTCGCCGAGGCTGCGCTGCTCAGGGGGCGCGTCGACGCGATCAACGTGACGGACGCAGCGTCGGGCCGCACGACGATGAGCAGCTTCGCGTCGGCCGCGATCCTCGCAGCGCACGGGTACGAGCCGATCCTGCAGGTCACCTGCAGGGATCGGAACCGCATCGCCCTCGCGGGCGACCTGCTCGGCGCGAACGCGCAGGGCGTGCGAAACGTTTTGATTCTGCACGGGGACGACCCGCGCGGAGGCGACCAGCCGGACGCCAAGGGCGTATTCGATCTCGACTCCCGCGCGCTGATGGCGCTCGTCCGCGACATGCGCGAGAAGGGCGAGCTGCCGTCCGGCCGTAAGATCGATCCGCCCCCCGAATTCTTCATCGGCGGCGCGGACGTCCCGCGGGATCCCGGGCCCGACTGGAGCCCGAAGAGTCTCGCGGGCAAGGTCGAGGCCGGCGCCGGCTTCGTGCAGACGCAATTCTGCTTCGATCTCGACGTCGCGCGGCGCTACATCGAGCGGCTGCGCGCCGAGGGGCTGACCGAGCGCGTCGGCGTGATCATCGGCGTCGGGCCGATACGTTCGGCGAAGTCGGCCCGCTGGATGAACGAGAACCTGTTCGGCGTCCACGTGCCGGACGCGGTCATCGAGCGGCTCGAAAATGCGTCCGCGCCCGTCGAGGAGGGGCAGGCGATCTGCGCCGAGCTGATCGCCGGGCTCAGGCAGATTCCGGGGATTGCGGGCGCACACATCATGGCGCCGGGCAGCGGGACGGCCGCGATCGCGGCCGTGCTCGATCGCCTGTCGTCGTGAGAGGGGCGACGCGCCGCGAGCGCGGCGTGTCGCATCGACATAGATATCAGGAAGGCTTTCCAGCGCATCGGACGCGCGTTCAGGAGGTCTCGTATGGGGGGGAATCGCAGCACGGCCGTCACGAGCGAGGCGATCGGCGCCGTAAGGTGCGACCGGCCGCAAACCGGAGCGGAGTTTCTCGAGTCGCTGCGCGACGGCCGCGAGGTCTACATCTACGGCGAGCGGGTCGACGACGTCACGACGCATCCGGCCTTTCGCAACACGGCCCGGATGACCGCCCGGCTGTTCGACGCGTTGCACGATCCAGAGCGCAGCGGAAAGCTTCTGCTGCCGACCGACACGGACGGCAACGGTAAGACGCATGCGTTCTTCAAGGCGCCGAAGAGCGTCGAGGAATCGATCGCCGGGCGGGACGCGATCGCCGAATGGCAGCGGATCACGTACGGCTTCATGGGGCGCTCGCCGGACTACAAGGCGGCGTTCCTCGCGACGCTCGGCGCGAACGCGCAGTTCTACGAGCCCTTCCACGAGAACGCGAAGCGCTGGTACACGTTCTCGCAGGAACGCGTGCCGTTCGTGAACCACGCGATCATCCATCCGCCGGTCGACCGGGACAAGCCGCCCGATCAGGTCGCGGACATCTGCGTGCACGTCGAGCGCGAGACGGACGGGGGGCTCATCGTCTCGGGCGCGAAGGTCGTGGCGACGGGCTCGGTGCTGACGAACTACACGTTCATCGCGCACCACGGCCTCATCCCGCTGCAGGACAAGCGCTTCGCGCTCGTCTTCATCGTGCCGACGAACGCGCCCGGCGTGAAGTTCATCTGCCGGAAGTCGTACGAGCTCGCCGCGGCCGCGGTCGCGAGCCCGTTCGACCAGCCGCTCTCGTCGCGCCTCGACGAGAACGACGCCGTGTTCATCCTCGACAACGTGTTCGTGCCGTGGGAGAACGTGTTCGTCTACGGCGACGTCGAGAAGGCCAACAACTTCTTCCCGCAGACGGGCTTCCTGCCGCGCTTCGTCGTGCACGGCTGCACGCGTCTCGCGGTGAAGCTCGACTTCATCGCCGGGCTCCTGCTCAAGGCCGTCGAGGCCGCCGGGACGAAGGATTACCGCGGCGTGCAGGCGAACGTCGGCGAGGTCCTCGCGTGGCGCAACATGTTCTGGGCGCTGACCGACGCGATGGTCCGCAATCCGCGACCGTGGAAGGGCGACTACCTGCTGCCGAACATGGATCCGGGCAACGCGTATCAGATCCTCGCGACGATCGCTTACTCGAAGATCAAGTACATCATCGAGCAGACGGTCGCGTCGGGGCTGATCTACCTGAACTCGCACGCGCGCGACTTCGCGAACCCGGAGATCAGGCCGTACATCGACCGCTATATGCGCGGCTCGAACGGTTACACGGCCGAGCAGCGCGCGAAGCTGATGAAGCTCCTGTGGGATTCGATCGGCACCGAGTTCGGGGCGCGCCACGAGCTCTACGAGATCAACTACGGCGGTAGCACCGAGGAGATTCGCCGTTACTGTCTCTTCAGCGCCCTTGCGAACGGCAACGCGGAGCAGTTCAAGGGTTTCGCGGAAGCGTGCATGGCCGAGTACGATCTCGACGGCTGGACGGTTCCCGACCTGATCGACCCGGACGATCTGTCCGTGCATCGGCGCTAGCGGGTGAGCGGGAGGCGGACGGAGGGCGAGCAGCTCATGACGACCGCCGACCTCGAGCTCCGTGCCCTGCAGAAGATGAGCGCCGCGTTGTGCCGCCACATCGAGCTCTTGTGGCGCGAGGCGACGCGGGACGGTGCGCTCGGCCGCGAGGCCGAGCTGCACTGGCAGGCATTCGAGGAGCGTCGCAAGGAGGCGATGCGGCTCGGCAAGGCGTCGAGCGGCGAATCGGTCGCCTCGCGCATCGCGCGGCTCGAGCGCCTCGTCGAGGCGCTCGAGGTCTCGCGCGAGTACTTCAAGGCGCTCACCCACGACGCGCGGTGACGAACCGCACGCGACCGTTCGAATTGCCGGCCGGCGGTTCGTGTACTAGTCTTCGACACGATGCCCGCGCGCTTTCGTGAGCTCGCGATGCGGGCCCACAACGACGAGGTTCGGGGGAGGGGAACGTCATGTTGAAATGTGTTCGGCCGCAAGGTTGCCCGCACGTCGGGGTTGTCGCCGCGGCGTCGAGAAAGGTCTTCCGGCTCGGTGCATTGGCGGCCGCGCTCGTGCTCGGCGCCGGCGCGGCCGCGGCGCAGGACGTTGCGCCTCCGCGGTTGCTCGACCGAGTGGACGCGGAGGCGCCGAAGAACTCGTTCGGCAGGCCGATCGAGGGGTGGGTCAAGGTCCGTTACTCGGTGCTCGCGAACGGCACGACCGCCGATGTTCGCGTCGTCGACGTCATGCCGCCGAGGATGAGCACGAAGGCCGTCGTCAGCGCCGTGGAGAAGTGGAAGTTCGCTCCAGCGACGGTCGGCGGCGAGCCGGTCGACTGGTTCAACAACGAGTCGCTCGTCGTGTTCGATCAGGAGGACGTTCCGCTCGAGCCGTCGCCGTTCTTCACGCGGGCCTACGCCCAGGTCATCAATCTCGTGAACCAGCAGGAGTACGAGAAGGCGAAGAAGCAGACCGAGACGATGCTCGAGATGCAGACGACGCGTCTCAACGAGATCGGTGTCCTGCAGGCCCAGATGGCGATGTTGAACGTCGCGACGTCGAATCTCCACGACGCGTACGACGCGATCCTGCGAGCGACCGACCCCGAGGTCGTCACGTTGCAAGGCTCGGACCTCGCGGGTGCTCTGCGCTACCGCTTCGGCATCGAGCTCGAGCTCGGGCGGTTCCAGAGCGCTCTCGCGACGTACGACCGCCTCGCGGCCCTCGAGCAGCTGGCGGACGACGACGTCGTGAAGACGCAGGCGGAAGCGCTGCGGCAGGCTTTGCGGCCGGATGCGGCCGTTGCGGTGAAGGGACGCGTCGCCCGCGAGCCGTGGAGCTATGCGCCGACCCGCCGGACCTTCGGTTTCACGGAGGTCAACGGCACGATCCGGGGGCTGGAGCTCGAATGCGACCGGCGCAAGCAGGCGCTCGAGTTCTCGCAGGACGTCGAGTGGTCGATCCCGGAAAGCTGGGGCTCGTGCGTGATCACCGTCGACGCTCGTCGCGACACGACCTTCACGCTCGTCGAGTTCCCGACGGCGGCCGTCGCGAGCGAGTAGCGCGCGACGGCCAGTCAGACACCATTTTCGGACGCATCGTTCGTGAACGGCACGCCGCCGAGGGCCGCGGACGTGTCATACCTTCTCTTGCCGGAGCGTGCGCGGCAGGGATGCCGCGCGCGCAGCGTACAGGGACGTATTCACAGCGGTCCGGCAAGAGAAGGTATGACGCGGCCGCGGCTCACCGCCTCGCCTCACCGTTCACGAACGATGCGTCCGAAAATGGTGTCTGACTACTCCTGCGGCACCACCGCCCCGAGCTCGACCGTCGGGGGGTGGTAGCCGCGCGCCGCGAGCCAGTCGCGGAGCGCGGGGCCCGTGCCCCGTGGCCACGGACGCAGGTTCGCGATCGGGACCTCCTTGTAGTCCACGAGCTCGTCCTCGGCGAGGCGGATCTCGCCGGGCGCGAGCCGCACGTGATACGCGAAGATGATCTGGTTCAGCCGGGCGAACGGGTAGGCGCCGACGTACTCGACGAGCTCGCCGGGCAGCCCGAGCTCCTCCTCGACCTCGCGCAGCACCGCGTGCTCCGGCGTCTCGTCGGGCTCGAGGAAGCCGGCGACCAGGACGTACCAGGTCTCCGGGAAACCGTGGCTGCGGACGAGGATCACGCGTCCGTCCCGCTCGACGATCGCGGCGACGACCGGGATCGGATTGTTCCAGTGCACGAAGCCGCAGCCGTCCTCCGGGCAGACGAGCCGCGTCCGTCCGCCGCGCTCGGCCTCGATCAGCCGCGCGCGGCACCTCGGGCAATACGTGAACGCCGCGCTGCTCATGCGTGACTCATAGGGCCGAAAACCCGCCGAAGTATGCGGCAGGGTGGAGGCCGAGGAAAGAATGTCGCGAGCGCCGCCATCGGCTGCTCCGCGGCGAATGATAGACTGGGCACGCGTCGCGCTCGCGTCGGGCGCCTCGTGTCGTATTCAGGGAGCCTGGAAGAACGATGATCATCGATTGCCACGGACATTACACGACCGCGCCGAAGGAGCTCGGCGAGTATCGAGAGCGGCAGAAGGCCGAGCTCGCGAAGGACCCGAATCATCAGGCAGTCAAAGGCACGCTGAACATCAGCGACGATCAGCTCAGGGAAAGCGTCGAGGGGGCGCAGCTGAAGCTCCAGCGGGAGCGGGGCACGGATGTCACGCTGTTCTCGCCGCGTGCGAGCTGGATGGGGCACCACGTCGGCAACGAGTCGACGAGCCGCGCGTGGACGGAGCATTGCAACGACCTGATCTACCGCCTGACGAAGCTCTATCCGAAGAAGTTCGTCGGCGTCGCGCAGCTGCCGCAGTCGCCGGGCGCGCCGATCGAGGGCTCCGTGCGCGAGCTCGAGCGCTGCGTCCTCGAGCTCGGCTTCGTCGGCTGCAACCTGAACCCGGACCCGACCGGCGGCTTTTTCACCGGTCCGCCGCTCGGCGACCGCTACTGGTACCCGCTCTACGAGAAGATGTGCGAGCTCGAGGTGCCGGCGATGATCCACGTGAGCGGCGCATGCAACTCGGCGTATTGGCACACGACGGGCTCCTACTACCTGAGCGCGGACACGGTCGCGTTCATGCAGATGATGACGTCCGACATCTTCAAGGACTTTCCGGACCTGAAGTTCATCATTCCGCACGGCGGCGGGGCCGTTCCGTACCATTGGGGGCGCTTCCGCGGTCTTGCCGACATGCTGAAGCGGCCGCCGCTCGAGGAGTCGGTGCTGAATAACGTGTTCTTCGACACGTGCGTCTATCACCAGCCCGGCATCGACCTGCTGCTCAAGGTCATTCCGATCGACAACATCCTGTTCGCGTCGGAGATGATCGGCGCGGTGCGCGGCATCGATCCGCAGACCGGTCACTACTTCGACGACACGAAGCGCTACATCGACGGCAACGACACGCTGACCGCGGAAGAGCGCAACAAGATCTTCGAGCAGAACGCGCGGCGCGTCTTCAAGCGCCTGTCGACCGCGCTCGCGGACTGAGCCCGGAGAGGGCGTGAATCGCGCATCAGCCGGTACGGATGTCGACCTCGCCGCGTATGCGGCGCGGGTCGGCGCGGCCGGCCCGCTCGAGCCGAGCCTCGAGACGCTCCGCACGCTCCATCGGCTCCATCCGGTCGCGATTCCGTTCGAGAACCTGACGACGCTGCTCGGCGAGAGCCCGTCGCTCGACGTGCCGTCGCTCGAGCGCAAGCTCGTGCGGTCGGGACGCGGCGGGTACTGCTTCGAGCACAACCGGCTTTTCGGCGCCGTGCTCGAGACGCTCGGATTCACCGTGACGGGGCTCGCCGCGCGGGTGCTCTGGGAGCGCGATCCCGGCACGGTGATTCCGCGCACGCACATGCTGCTCGCCGTCGACGTCGGCGGCGAGCGGTACATCGCCGACGTCGGCTTCGGCGGCCTCACGCTGACCGCGCCGCTCGTGCTCGTGCCGGAAGTCGAGCAGGCGACGCCGCACGAGACGTTTCGACTGCGGCGGCACGACGGCGGGTTCGTGCTCGAGGTGCAAGTCCGCAACGAGTGGCGCCCGCTCTACTGGTTCGACGAGACGATCCATCTGCCGATCGACTTCGAGGTGCTGAACCACTTCGTCGCGACGCACCCGAGCTCGCCGTTCCGCTCGATGCTCGTCTGCGCACGTGCGTTGCCGGATCGGCGTCTCGCGCTCCGCAACGGGCGCTTCACGGTGCGGCGTTTCGGCGGCGATGCCGAGTCGCGCGAGCTCCAGAGCGTGGCCGCGCTGCGCCGCGTGCTCGGCGACGATTTCGGCATCGCGCTGCCCGAGGAGTCGATCCTCGACGACGTCCTCGAGCAGGTTCTGACGGGCTGAACGCAGGTCGGGCCTAGTCAGTGCGTCTCCGGGGGCACGAACGTGATTCGATTGCGTATGCCTTCGACCGCGACCGGCGAGCCGTCGAGGATTCGCGGCGCATAGCGAAACTGCTTAGCTGCCCATAGGGCCGGCTCGTCGAACACCGGATTCGACGATTCGACGATCTCGGGATTCGTCGTGCGTCCCGTCTCGGTCACGGTGAACTGCACGATCGCCCAGCCGCGCTCGCCCGCTGCCGCTTCGGGGTAGTAGGGGGCGACTTTGTGGAGCGGAACGTATTCGCTGGTGTCGGCTGCGGCGGGAACGAGACGCGCCTGAAGCGCATCTCGAGAGCTGATGCCGTCGTCGAAGTAGCGGAGCCACATCTGGACCGTCTCCTTCCGGACGGTGGATGTCGGGTCGTCCAGCAGCGGCTCTACGAGCGCTTTGGCCTGCTCGTACCAGCCGCGGCGTGCGAGGAGGTCGCCTGCCATCAACCTGTAACTGGCCGAAAGATTGCCGACCGCGATACCGTCGAGCAGGAAGCTCAGACTGAGGCCGTTTCTCAGGACGACGTCGAGCTCAGCGAAGGTGGTCGCGAGCGCAACGAGGATGTCGCCCTTGCTCTCCTCGCGTGCTTCGCGCTCGAGCAGATCGAGCGCGGCGAGCAAGGCTTCGAGCTCCGCGTCGGGCGGAGCGGTGAGGCTCCGCTCGAGCTGGCTCACGCAGTAAGCACACACGAACAGGCTTTCGGCGGCGACGTCCTCGCCGGGTCCCCGTCGCGAGCGCTTCTCGGGATCGAGATACGCGGCGATCAGCCCGGCGGCCTGTTCCTCGAGCCCTAATGCGATGTACGCACGGACGGCGGCGCGGAGCTCGTCGCTGTTGACCGGTCCGCGGTCCCGAAGCGTCGTGAGAATGGCATCGGGCGAATCGCCGGACTCGGCGGGCGTTTGCGATTTCACGATGGCGATCGGTGCGAGCACGGCGGCAACGGCGAGCGCGAGGCGCGTGGTTCTGAGCCTGGTCATCGTGGTCCTCCTGGTGGCGGGATCGAGGATTGCCGAGATGCGTGCCGCGACGGCCGTTGAGCGTGCCATCGCAGCGCACGGAAGAGCGTTCGCGCGGGAGCCGCGCACCGCCGACGCGACCGCGAGCAGCTGCGCGGCGTAGTCCGGGCGCGAGCCGCCGGCGGCGAGCACGTGATCGTCGCAGGCGCGCTCGGCTTCGAACGCGAGCCTGCGGGCCGCGAGCCAGACGAGCGGCTGGATCCAGTAGAGGGCCACGCAGGCTCTCGCAAGCACGGCGGTGACGTGATCGAAGCGCGCGACGTGCGCGAGCTCATGCACGAGCGCATTGCGGCGCGCGTCCTCGGGCCAGTCCGAGAAGCCGCGTGGAACGACCACGACGGGCGACAGCGCCCCGAAAGCCCAAGGCGTCGTGTCGGACGGCGACTCGAGCAGGCGCACCGCGCGGCGGAGGCCGAGGCGTGCCGCGGCGTCGTCGAGAATCGCGAGCGTCGCAGGATCGCTGACCGGAGTGAGGCGTCCGATCGCTCGACGGACGCCGACGAGCCCGGCGAGCAGTCGGCCGAGCAGCAGCAGCGTGATAGCGGCATAGCCGAGGCCGAGCCGCGCACCGAGCGGGCCGGGAGCCGCTACGTCGGGACGAGTGTCGTCCGGTTGCTCGCCTCGATCGAGCCCACTCGCTGCGAGCCCCGAGGCTTCCGCGGTCGCCGCGCTCGCGGCATCGCTCGAGCGCAAGGCAGAGGGCCGCTCGCCGCCGGCCGGGTCGCGCAATGCCGATTCCACGAGCTGCGGCACCGCGAGCGCGGGCGTGGGCGATCCGTGCCCGAGCCTGGGGAGGACTTCTATTCCCGGCAGCAGTACATGTGCGAAAGGCATCGCGAGCAGCGCGACGACGACGGCCGACCAGACGACGTGGCGCTCCGCGGCGCTGCGCCGCGCGAGCGCCAGCGTCAGGAGGAGCGCGGCGACGGGCAGGAGCGCGCTCTTCAGCGCAAGCTCCGTGACGACCGGAGAAGTGACGTCGATCATTTCTCTTTCTCCCTCGCGGCGGCGATCGCCTGCTGGAGCTGCTCGAGCTCCTCGTCGGAGAGCTGCCGCGCCGACATGTCGATCAACGCGGTCATCGTTCTGAGCGGCGACCCTTCGAAGAACGTGTCGACGAGCTTGCGCAGCGCGGCCTGACGAGCGCGCTTCTTGCCTCCTGCAGGCGTGTACACGTAACGGGGTCCCGACTGCCTGACCTTCAGGTGCCCCTGCTCGACGAGGCGGGTCAGGACCGCGCGGACCGCCGAGTAGCTCGGCGGGTTCGGGATTCGCTCCATGACCTCCTTCGCGGTGGCTTCCTCGAGCTCGTAGACGGCGTCCATGACCTGACTTTCGCGCCGCGTAAGGTCGGATTCCGGCTTCAGCGCCACGTGCAACTCCTGCTAAAAACTTAGCATGCTGCTAGAAAAGTAGCACCTCTTCCGGCCCGGAGCAAGCGCGGCGTTCGCCCCGCCGGGAAGCCCGGATTTCCCGATTTGATTTGTCACAGACCCCGCACTAAATTGTCGCGACCCTCGCGCCGGCACGATCCGCCTCTTGAAGCTGCGGCCGGCTGCGGAGCTCGTGGGGGGAGAAGCGATATGGATTTCATTTATTTCCTGGGCCGGTTCCACGTCGTCGTGCTGCACATCCCGATCGGGATCATCGTGGCGCTCGTCGGACTCGAATGGGCAGCGCGTAAGCCGAAGTACCGGCAGCTCGAGGCGGCATCGCCGTATCTATGGGGGGCGGCGGCCGTGTCCGCGCTCGTCACGGTCCTGTTCGGCTACATGCATTTCGCCGAGGGCGGCTTCGACGGACCGTCCGGCTCCCAGCATCGGCTGTTCGGCACGCTGTTCGCTCTGCTGACGACGGCAGTCGCATTCGTTCGCATCAGCAAATTCAGCGCGAGCTATGGGCCGTTGTTCTTCCCTGCATCGGTCGTGCTGCTGCTCATCTCGGCGATCACCGGGCATTACGGGGGCAACCTGACGCACGGCTCGTCGTTCCTCGTCGAGTACGCACCGCAGCCGCTGCGCTCGATGGCGGGGCTTGCGCCCCGACGGCCGCGGGTCACCGACGTCGCGATGGCGGATCCGTTCCTCGATGTCGTCGGCCCGATGCTGAATCAGCGCTGCTCGAGCTGTCACAACAGCGACAAGCGACAGGCCGAGCTCGACCTGACGACTTACCAGGCGCTGATGAGGGGCGGCGAGACGGGCGGCACGATCGTCCCCGGGCGGCCGAACGACAGCGAGCTGTACTACCGGATCACGCTGCCGTCGAACGACGACGCGTTCATGCCGGCGGAGGGCAAGACGCCGTTGACCGCCGAGCAGGTGCGCATCATCGAATGGTGGATCGCGGCAGGTGCGCCGCAAGGCAAGACGCTGTCGGAGCTGCAGGTTCCGCCCGAGGTCGAGAGGCTGATTCGAGCCGAGCTCGGCCTCGAGAGCTGACTCAACGGGCGCCGGCAGGGCGCCGCGGCGGCCGGGCCGGCCGCAAAGAAGGTGTGACGTGGCCGTAAACTTAAGCGAATTCGCGCGCTCGCTCACCGTCGAGACGGCGTTCACCGTGCTCGGCGTCGCGAAGGCATTGAAGGCCCAGGGCAAGGACATCGTCGAGCTCGAGATCGGCGACAGCCCGTTCGACAGCACCGCGGGCGCGCGCGCCGGCGGCATCCAGGCGATCGAGGACAATCAGTCGCACTACTGCCCGTCGCCCGGGATTCCCGAGTTTCGCAAGGCCGCCGCGGAGTTCGTCCGGCGCGAGTTCGGCGTGCCTGCGGAGCCCGAGAACATCGTCGCGGGTCCCGGCGCGAAGGTGTTCGAGCAATTCTTCTGCGAGGCGTTTCTCGACCCGGGCGACGGTGTGCTCGTGTTCAGCCCGTACTTTCCGACGTACGTGCCGAACATCCTGCGTCGTGGCGCACGGCCCGTGTTCGCACCGCTCCGCCAATCGAACGAGTTCCGTCCGGACATCGCCGACATCGAGCGCTTTCTCGCCGAGGATCCTTCGCCGAAGGCGATCTTCCTGAACTCGCCGCACAACCCGACCGGCGGTGTCGCGACCGGGCAGGACCTCGAGCGGATCGCGGACCTGGTCCGCGGCCGCAACGTCGCGGTCTTCAGCGACGAGCCGTACTGCCACATGGTCTGGCGCGGCGAGCACAAGTCGCTGCTCGCCCAGCCCGGCATGCTCGAGCAGTGCGTCGCCGCGTACACGTTCAGCAAGTCGTACAGCATGAGCGGCTGGCGGCTCGGTTTCGCCGTCGCGTCGACCGCCGTGGCCGACTCGATCGGCAAGATGATCAACACGACGCTGTCGTGCACGCCGCCGATCGTGCAGCTCGCAGGCACCGCGGCGCTGAAGCAGGATACGGCGGAGCGGGACCGCACGATGCGCGAGTTCCGCGACAAGGTCGTGCTGCTCACGGAAGGTTTGAATCGAATCGAAGGCTTCCGCGTGCTCGAGCCGACGGCGACGTTCTACGTTTTCCCGAACGTCGCCGCCGTCTGCAATCGCCTGGGCGTCACGAGCCACGGCCTCGCGCTTTTCATGCTCGAGGCGGCGGACGACGATTTCGGCATCGCATGCCTCGGCGGGGAATGCTTCGGAGAAGCAGGCGGCGGGTTCCTGCGCTTCTCGTGCGCCGAGCCGAACGACAGGCTGCGTCAGGCCCTCGACTTCATCCCGGTCGCGTTGTCGCGAACCGACCGGCTCGCCGCGTGGCTCGAGCAGAAGCCGCAGTATCGGCTGCGCGAGCCGTATCGCGTCTGATACCGAGGACGACGTTCGGCGCCGCTGTCCGGCCGCTCAGCGTGCGGCGCGGTGAGCGGTCGTTTCACGGTCGGTCAGCGGCTCGTGCGGGTTCGGCTCGTGCCCGCGCCGGCCGCGCTCCTGGCTGTCGAAGACCGTCCGGCCGAGCCGGCCGACCTCGACGTTCCGCGGCTCGCGCCGCCGGCGCTGCTGCCGCGGGTCGGCGCCGCGGCCGCGCTTCGCGTCGCGCTTGACGCGCTTGCGGATGCGATGCCCCGGCCGGGGCTCGCGCCGCCGATCGATCTCGTCGTGCCGCGGCTCGAGTTTCCGGCATCGCGGCCAGGACTCGGCGCGCTGCGGCTCGGGCTCGTGATCGTGCGGCTCGCCCCTCCGATGTTTCGGCTCGGGCTCGTCGTGCTGCGGTTCGTGCTCGCGCCGGGGCTCGAGCTCGCACCGCTGCGGCTCCGGCTTGGCTCGCTGCGGGTCGCGTTCGGTGCGCCGCGGCTCGCGTTCGCCGTGCCGCGCGCGCCGCTCGGCTCGGCCGATCTCGCGGCGCCGCCGATCGTCCGATTCGATGCGGGCGCCGCGTTACGCTGACCGGCGTCGCGCAGCGCGCTCACGATGCCTTCGCGAGTCGTCACGCGTCCGCTCGCGTCGGCGTTGCCGCGCGCGCTCGTCGCCGTACGCCCGCTCGGGCTTCCGGGCCGTGACTCGCTCGCGGCCGAGCGAGTCGTGCCGGTCGTTGTCGAGCGAGTGGTGCCCGCTGCCGACGCGCCGCGCTCGGGCGCGGAACGGAGCGACGCGCGTGGCGCGGCGCTACCCGCGGTCTGCCGCTCCGAAGACGCGACGCCGCCGATCGTGCGCCCGCTCCCGGCAACCGCGCGCCGCTCCGCGCTCGACACGGTGCGCCGGCTCTCGTTGCCTCGCGAGACGTAGCGGCGCGAGCCGTAGTCCCCGCGTACCGCGCCTTCGCGGGTCACCACCACGCGGCCCGGGCGGCCGCCGATCCGATGATGCCGGGGCTGCCAGACGTAGACATCGCGGTCGATGTTGACGATGTTGATGCTGACCGACCGGCGCACGTAGAACGGCTCGTAATAGTGATGCCGATGGTACGGATGGCCGATGTGCAGATGGTGGTGCGCGTGCAGATGATGCGTGTGCCAGCCGATCACGAACGCCGTCGTGACGCCCCAGAAATACCCGGACCAGAACGAGTAGCCGGCCGGATACGGGTAGTAGTAGACGGGATAGGGCCGCGGGTAGTACCGGATCGGCGCGTGATGGTGATGCACGATCACCTCGCGCGGCTCGTAGTACGGCACGTAGATGACCTCGGGATTCGCGGGCGTGATCCGGACGGCACCGTCGCTCTCGCTGACGACGACGCGCTCGTCGCTCGCGAGGTTACCGGCCTCGCGGGCCTGGATTCGAAAGCGCTGAATCGCGTCGAAGACGTCGGCCTGCTGATTCAGGAACGCTTCGCCGAGATCCCAGGTCCAATCGAGGTCCTCGTCCATCATCCGGAGCACTTCCGGATAGTTCAGCAGCGCGACGATCGAGTCGTCCCAGTCTTCGTCGGGCGCGAGGCTCGGAGTCTCCTCGAGCTCGTCGAGGAAGCGGGCAGCCTCGACCACGTCGAGCGGATACGTCGCCGCGGGCAGCACGATCGCGACGAGGTCGTCCGGATAGAGCGCGATCGGCGCGACGAGCTCGTCGAGCTCGTCGGCGGAGAAGAGCGGGGCGTCGTCGGCGGCGTCCTGCGCGCCGGCGGTGCCGGCGAGCGCGAGCGCTGCGGCGAGCGTCCAGGCCGCAGCCGCCCGGATCGGATCGAGGATGCGTGTGCGTGCTACGTGCATGGCTCGCTCCCGCGTTGCCGGCCGAAGCCCAGGCGCTCCGGCCGCACTGATGACGAGCGTACCTTAACGGGGCAAAGCTGAACCTGCGCTTAACCGTCGCGCCGCGACGCCTCGCTCGCCGGACGCTCCCCGGCCGCTCGACTCCTCGATGGATCGGCGACGCGTCGACGCAAAGCCGAGCCGGATAGCGCTATTCGGCGAGGATCGACCGGCGGTTCCTCTGCTCGTCGGGCACGAGCCAGATGTCCGCCGGTGTCTCCACGGGCCGGCCGACATGGAACCCCTGCGCGTAGTCGATCCCGTACTTGCCGAGCAGCTTCAGCGCCGCCCGGCTCTGCACGTACTCCGCGATCGTCTGCATGTTCGCCGCCTTCGCGACCTCGCCGATCAACCGCACCATCGTCTGGTCGACCGCGTCCCTCTCGATGCTCTTGATGAACGAGCCGTCGATCTTCAGGAAATCGACGGGCAGGCGCTTCAGGTACGCGAACGAGCTGTAGCCGGTGCCGAAGTCGTCGATCGCGAACCTGCAGCCGAGCTCTCTGAGCGCCGCCATCTGCTTCGCGGTATGCAGCGCGAACCGGATCGCTTCCTGCTCCGTGAGCTCGAAGATCACCGCGTCGCCGGGGAGGTCGTTCTCGCGAAGCTTCGTGCGCACGTGCGCGACGAAGTCGCTCTCGTCGAACGTCGTCGCCGAGAGGTTGATCGAGAAGCAGAGGTCCGGATGCGCGGCGCGGACCTCGGCCAGGGTCCTGAGCGCGTGCTGCACGACCCAACGGTCGATGTCGGGCAAAAGCCCGAAGCGCGTCGCAGCGGGAAGGAAGACCTGCGGGGAGATGACGGTGCCGTCCTCGCGTTTGAGGCGCAGCAGCGCTTCGTAATGCTTCGCCGTGCCGTGCTTGATGTGCACGACGGGCTGGTAGTGCAGCGTGAAAAGGTCCTTTTCGAGCGCTTCCCGGATGCTCTTGACCCAGTCGATGTCCCGGGTCATCTGCCGGCTTTCCTTCAAGCTCGTGCGGAAGAACTCGAGGCGATTGCGTCCCTTCGACTTCGCAACGTGGCACGCGAGATCGGCCTTCGACAAGAGCTCGTGCGGGTCGGTGCGCTCGCCGGAGATTTCGGCCGCGCCCACGCTGCACTGCAGCGAGAAGGCCTTCCCGTCGTGCAGATGGGTCAGCGAGCGCATCTGGCCGAGGATCTTCGCCGCGATCTGTCGGGCTTGCGCCCGCGTGACGTCCTTGAGCAGCACCGCGAACTCGTCGCCGCCGAAGCGGGCGACGACGTCCGTGGCGCGTACCGCGCTCGCGATGCAGCGCGCCGCGAGCTTCAAGAGCTCGTCGCCGGCCGGGTGGCCGCAGGTGTCGTTCACGTACTTGAACTGATCGAGATCGACGAACAGCACGGCGCTGCGCCGGTCGCTGCCGGCGAGCCGCGCGATCTCGCTCTCGAGCTCGATCACGAATCGATGGCGGTTGTAGAGCCCCGTGAGCGAGTCGTGCATCGCGAGATGCACGAGCCTCCGGTCACGCTCCTTGAGCGCGACCATCGTCTCCTCGAGCGTCGACACGATGGTGTGGATCTCGCTGTAGCGGGACGTCGGCAACACGACGTCCATCTCGCTCTTCGCGAGCTGCGCGAGGGTCGGTTGCAGCGCCGCGAGCGGCGACAGCGCGCGCTTGATCGTGAAGCGGCCTATGAACCACGAAGCGACGAGCACGGCGAGCAGCGCGAGGCTCGCGAGCGCGAGCTTCGGCAGGAAGCGCTGGTGATACCACGAAAAATCGAGGTCGAGGCTCACGAAGCCGAGCAGCTCGATCTCGGTTTCGACCGGCGCGTCGCCGAGCTCGAGCAACGCGTCGGCCGCGATCCTTTCGCTCCAGATCGGTCCGGCGAGCCGGAACGCGAGCGGCGTGCCGGGCTGCTGCAGCAGCACGAACGGCGAGGCGGCGCCGACGGCCTGCTCGAGACGGCGCCGCAGCCCGGGCTCGAGCGGTGCCGCGTGCTCGGTGCTCCCGTCGGTCTCGAGCCGCGCGCCGGTCGGCCGCAGGCGGAACAACGGATCGCCGCTCGGTGTGTACCACTCGACGTTGCGGATCTCCGGGAACTTGCCGACGAAGCGCTCGACGTCGAGCAGCGCGCGATTGGTGTCGGAGAGGTAGAACGGCGCGCCGAGCTCGTTCAGCTCGCTCGCCCATTGCGCGGCCCAGTGGCTCAGGTTGTCCTCGACGACGGTCCGCGACGTCCAGTAGAGGCCGGTCAGCGCGAGGAGTCCGACGGCGGTGACGATCGCGAGCTGCAGCGCGAGGATGTGCGTGATCAGGCTCGACCGCCTGCGGCGCCGACGCAGGCGAAGCCAGCGCAGAAGATTCGGCCGTCGGATCACGGCGCCCCCGCTCGCTCGATCCAGACGTCACGGCGCACGTGCAAGCCGAGACGCTCGGCGACGGCCGTGTTCACTCGGGCTTCGAGCTCGGACAAAGGCGTGACGGGCGGGAGCTCGCTTCCCGACCGCGTCGCGAGAGCTTGCGCGATGCTCGCGAGCGTGCGGGCCAGGTCGACATCGGTCGGTGCGACGCTGAGCAACGCGCCCCATTCGAGGAGCGACGGCGTGAACACCAGGGTCTCGAGATCGTGGGCCGCGGCATGGTCGAGCATCTCGCGAATCGCGCGAGGGCTCAGCACGGTGTTGTCCGGCAGCAGCCAGAGGCCGTCCACGTCCGCCGCCGCGCGCTTGAAGAGGTAGACCGCCTCCTGGTCGGACGACGCGAAATGGAGCTCGACGTCGATGCCTTGAGCCGCCGCGGCTCTCTGCGCTTCCGCTGCGAGCAGCATCTCGTCGCGGCCGAGCACGAGCACGACGCTTCGCAGGTTCGGATCGACGCGCCGCCAGGCCTTGAGCTGCAGCTCGAGCGGCGGGAGCGACGCGACGCCCCATACGTTCGGGGTCGCTGCGAGATCGAGATCCGGCGCCTGGCAGAATACGACCGGCACGCCCGGCTGCCGGTCGAGCGCGGCGTGCGTCGCGACGGTGCCGACGGCGATCACGACGGCCGGCGGCTCTGCGGCGAGCGGCGCGCCCTCCGGCAGAGCGTCGAGCGCCACGGTGCTCCCGGCGAGGTCGCGCGCGGCAAGCTCCGCATCGAGCTCGGGAAGCACCGTCGCGAACGCGGCCGACTCGGACGGCAGGAGCACGAGGATACGTTTCGGCAGCGGACGCGGGGCGGTGATCGCAGCGGCCGGCGGCGCACTGGATGGCCCGGCCTCGGCGGCCGGTTCCGGCTGCGTCGGCACGGGCAGGTCTTGCCGAGGCTCGGGTGCGGGCGGCGGCTGCGCCGGCGGCTCGACGGACACGATCCGGCAGCTTGCAGCGAACGTCGCAGCGAGCAGTGCGATGCACGTCGATGCGATCGACCCGATCCGCGTCAATGCGATTCCTTTGGCGCGCTCCAAGGGGGAACGCGCTAGCGTAGCGGCGCGGGGCCCGCGGGAGCGGTGTCGAAGGTCACACTCGTGGGTGGGAGGACGGACGCTTCGGGCCGCGAGCCGTCCGCCGGGCCCCGGCGCGCTCGCGGGCAACGGAGGCGAGAACCGTCGGCCCGTTTTACAGCCGGGGCGGGGACCGTCGACCCCTTCCACCGACAGAATGGAAGTTACATTTTTCGGACCGTTTTATTTGGGACTGCTCTGCCACTACTATTGGCAGGGCGCATGGGCGGAGCGGTGCACCGCACCGTGCGGGGGGTATCAACGTGATCGAGGTGATGGTGTGGTATTGCAACTGATAAAAGGGCGCCTCTGCGGCGCGATGCCGAAGGCTGCGGGTGCGGCGGTGGCGGCCCTGGTGCTCGCCGCGGGGGGAAGCGTTTCGGCCGTTGCTCAGGAAGGACATCCGATCAAGGGCTCCTGGCTCGGAACCTGGCAGTCGAACGACGTGCACGGCGAGTTCGTCCTGCTCGTCATGAATTGGGACGGGGAAAACATCACCGGCATCATCAATCCCGGCACGGATAACATCGAGATCACGCGCGCGACGCTGAACCCGGACGGCTGGGTCGTGCAGATCGAGGCGACGGACCCGAACGCGAAGGGCGGTCCGGTGCATTACCAGATCGAGGGCCGTATCGAGAACCTGGAGCTTCCCGATCGCTCGATCGTCGGCACCTGGAAGCACGAGCGCGGCAGCGGCGCGTTCGAAGTCAGCCGTCAGTAAGCCGGCACGCGAGACCGGCACCATGAAAAAAACGCAAACCGGAAACGGTATGACCTCGAACAACATGAGGCGGCCCTTGCGGCCGTTGCAGATCGCCGCGGCGGTCGCGCTCGCGGCATCGAGCGCGGTGTATGCGCACCATCCGATCTCGGGCAAGTTCGACTCCACGCGGCCGATCGAGCTCGAGGGCGTCGTCACCGCGGTCGACTGGCGCAATCCGCACGTGCACGTGTTCCTGAACGTGACCGGCGAGAACGGCGAGGTCGTCAACTGGGCGATCGAGCTCGAGAGCCCTGTCGTGCTGGAGCGCAGCGGCTGGAACCGCGAATCGGTGCAGCCGGGCGACCGCGTCTCGGTCGACGGCATCCGCGCGCGCAACGAGACGCGCCAGGTTTGGGCCGACGCGCTCGTCTTCGCCGACACCGGGCGGGACGTGCTCGTCGCACGCGACCTGCCGCCGAAGGCGCCGCGCACGGCACGGCCGACGCCGCGCTGGCCGGACGGCACGCCGATGCTCGGCGCACCGGATACGCAGGGCGGGTACTGGTCCTATCCGACGCGCACGACGCTCGTCGAGGACGGCGTTCGCGTCGAGATGAACGCCGACGGCCTCCTCGCGAACCTCGAGGACGCCGCGAAGGTCGCACCGATGCAGCCGTGGGCACTCGGCCTCTACATGCACCGCCAGCGACGCTTCCTGCAGGACGATCCGATGTATATCAACTGCAAGCCCCCCGGCGGAGTCCGGCACTTCCAGTCGGCGCTCGGCGTGCAGTTCGTCGAGGATCGCGAGCGGCAGCGCATCTTCGTGCTGATGGGCAGCGGCAACCGGAACTACCGGATCATCTACCTCGACGGTCGTGAGCAGAAAGGGCAGGTCGGCGGCGACGATGACAACCCGCTCTACTACGGCCGGTCCGTCGGTCACTGGGAGGGCGACACGCTCGTCGTCGATACCGTCGGCTTCAACGAGGATTTCTGGTTCACGAACGGCGGGCTGCCGCATACGGACCAGCTGCGGCTGATCGAGCGCTTCTCGCGGCCCGACCTCGATACATTGCTGTACGAGGTGGAAATTCAGGATCCGGGCGCATATACGAGGCCCTGGAAGAGCAGCTGGGAGCTGCGCTGGGTCGGCGGCGAGGAGCTGCCGTCGTACTTCTGTCAGGACAACCGGTCCTGATCGGGGACGTCGGCTCGTCGAGTCGTTGACATTAATTAGCAGTGCGCACGCACGAGTTGAGTCAAGATGCGCATATCGCTCACGCGATGAACGGAGAGAGAGTCATGACCGTACGTAGATTGGCCGGCGTCGTTCTCGGAGCCGCCATGGTATTCGCGAGCACGTCTCAAGCTCACCATTCGTTTTCCGCGGAGTTCGACGCGGAGAAGCCGATCACGTTGACCGGCATCGTGACGAAGGTCGAGTGGACCAACCCCCACGTCTGGTTCTACATCAACGTCAAGGATCCGGAGACGGGCGAGGTCGCGAACTGGGGCGCCGAGATGGGCCCGCCGCACGGCCTGCAGCGCAGCGGCTGGCGACGCGACACGCTGAAGATCGGTGAGGAGGTCACCGTCGACGGTTACCTCGCGCGTAACGGCAGCAAGCGCGTCAACGCGCGCCAGGTGACGCTGACGGCGACGGGGACGCGGCCCGGGCAGACGCTCGACGCGAACTCGAGCCGCCGCTCCGAGTAAGGCCGGCCTTTGACGCTGCGCCGGCACGTCGCCGGCGCAGCCAGTTTCATTGAGCCGGACACCGTGTGCGACCGATCGGCGGGCCGGCGGATCAGGAGTAGGTCAGGAATGAGACGGGTTTTTCTCGCGGTCAGCATCGCGGTGGTCGGGTTCGCCGTAGCCGATTCGTCGCTCGCGCAACGGCGTCCCTTGGGCGGTCCTCCACCGGGACCGGCGCCGCGCGCGGAGGACGGCCGCATTCTGCTCGGCGGGGCGACGCCGGAGCAGAAGGGCGTGTGGACGCCGCTCTTCGGCATTACGGATCCGATCGCGGATTACGAAACGGTGCCGTTCAAGCCATGGGCGAAGGCGCTTTACGACGAACGCCAGGTGCACGAGCTCGAGCCGCACGCGCGCTGCAAGGCTTCGGGCACCGCGCGGCAGTTCCTGACGCCGTACGGCGTCGAGTTCGTCGATCTGCCGGAGCAGAAGCGGCTGTACATCTTCGATATCGGCGGTCCGCACACGTTCCGCACCGTGTACATGGACGGACGGGCGCACCCCGACGATCTCACGCCGAGCTATTACGGCCACGCGATCGGCTGGTGGGAAGGCGACACGCTGGTCGTCGACAGCACCGGCTTCAACGAAGGGTTCTGGCTCGATCGCCGCGGCCTGCCGCACACCGAGCAGCTGCACACGGTCGAGCGGTTCACCCGCGTCAACGAGCGGCTGATCGATTACTCGATCACCGTCTATGACCCCGGTGCCTACACGGCACCGTGGACGGGTCACTTCCAGCTCGCGTGGAGCGAAGGCACGGAGCTCTTCGAGTACATCTGCCAGCAGGCGAACTACGCTCACGAGCTGATGGTCGGCGGCGAGCGGTCCGAGGTGAACCGGACGAGCCCGATCGTTCCGTGACCGAACGGGCCGCGGCGCCGCGTGCGGCGCCGCCGGTCCGACACGTTTCTCGCCGGGCGCCTCGCGCGCGAAGGAGATGCGGTGAGCCCCATCCTCGAGCCGAGCCGGCAAACTCCCCTGTTCGGCGAGTACGAAGTCGTCGTGCTCGGCGGCGGACCTGCCGGCATAGCCGCCGCGGTCGCTGCGGGCCGCAGCGGCCGTTCGACGATCCTGATCGAGCGCTACGGCTTCCTCGGCGGCGCCGGGACGGCCGCGGGCCTCTCCACGTTCTGCGGCCTGCATGCCGTCGTGCACGGGCGCCACGAGCAGGTCGTGCACGGCATTGCGTCGGACATCCTCGCGCGTCTCGCCGCGATGGACGGCCTGAACGCGCCGCATCTGACGATCCGCGATCAGATCCAGGCGCAGGCCTACGACATCTCGGCGTTCAAGATCGTTGCCGACGAGCTGATGGCGGACGCAAAAGTCGACGTGCTGTTCCATGCGTTCGGCGTCGGCGCCGTGATGGCGGACGAGACGCGGATCGATGCGCTCCTGATCGAGACGAAATCCGGACGCTTCGCGGTTCGAGGCAAGATCTTCATCGACGCGTCCGGCGACGGCGACCTCGGCGCCTGGGCCGGCGCGCCGTACGAGGTCGGCGACGGCGCGGGCAACATGCTCTATCCGTCGACGATGTTCCGGATCAACGGCGTCGATCCCGAACGCGCCGGCCGCGCGTGGGAGCTGATCCCGACGTTGATGGACGAGGCCGAGAAGGCCGGACGGCGCTTCCCGCGCAAGAAGCCGATCGTCCGCCCGCAGCGCAATCCGATCGAGTGGCGTGCGAACCTCACGCAGATCAAGAACCCGGACGGTACCGCCGTCAGCGGCATCGATGCGAGGCAGCTGAGCTACGGCGAGGTCGAGGGACGGCGTCAGTGCTGGGACGTCTTCCAGTTCATCAAGAGCGTGACGCCGGGCTTCGACGACGCGTACATCGTCGAGATCGCGCCGCAGATCGGCATTCGCGAGACGCGCCGCTTCATCGGCGAATACGTGCTGACCGAGGACGACATCCTGGGTTGCCGCGACTTCGACGATGCGATCGGCGTGAACGGCTGGCCGGTCGAAGCGCACATCAAGGGCGACGTGAAGTTCGTGTTTGCGCCGAAGGAATCGCGCGGCTACAACCAGATTCCCTACCGAATCATCCTGCCTCGGCGCGTCGAGAACCTGTTCATCGCCGGTCGTTGCGCATCGATGTCGCACGAAGGGCAGTCGTCGGCGCGCGTGTCGGGTCCGTGCTTCGTGATGGGCCAGGCCGCGGGCACCGCCGCCGACCTCGCGTTGCGCGACGGGCTGACGCCGCGTCAAGTCGACGTCGCGGAGCTGCAGCGCAGGCTCGAGCGCGACGGCGCGTTTCTCGGACACGGCACACGCGCGTCGCGACGCGAGGAGGGCGCGCCGGCATGAAACGTAAGCTCCGCAGCAACCTCGAGCCCGGCACCGCGATGTGGGCCGGTCGCAGGGCGCAGTGGCGTGCGCTCGGCCTGACCGACGAGGACATGGAGAAGCCGAAGATCGCCGTCGTCAACACGTCGTCGGAGCTCTCGAGCTGCTTCAGTCATCTCGACGGCGTCGCTGCGGACGTGAAGGCGGCCATTCGTGCCGCGGGCGGGCTGCCGTTCGAGGTGCGCACCGCCGCGCCGAGCGATTTCATCACGAGCGCGGGAAGGCGCGGCGCATACATCCTGCCGACGCGCGATCTGATCGCGGCGGATATCGAGGTGCAGGTCGAAGGCGCGCTCCTCGACGGCATGGTCTGCCTCGCGTCGTGCGACAAGACGACGCCGGGGCAGCTGATGGCGGCGGCACGCCTCAACATCCCGACGATCGTCGTGATCTGCGGGTACCAGAAAAGCGGCGAGTACCGCGGGAAGCACGTCGACATCGAAGACGTGTTTCTGAAGTCGGGTTACGTCGCGGCCGGCGCGATCACGCTCGACGAGCTGCGCGACATGGCCGACGTCGCCGTGCGGAGCCCCGGCGTCTGTGCGGGCATGGGCACGGCGAACTCGATGCACAGCGTGTGCGAGGCGCTCGGCATGTCGCTGCCGGGCAGCGCACCGGTCGCGGCGAGCAGCGCCAAGATGCGTACGTTCGCGCGCGCGGCCGGCGAGCGCATCGTCGAGATGGTGTGGCAGGACCTGAAGCCGCGCGACATCCTGACACCCGGCTCGCTTCGCAACGCGGTCGCGCTCGTGCTCGCGCTGTCGGGCTCGATCAACTGCGTGAAACACCTGCAGGCGATCGCCGCCGAGGCAGAGCTCGACGTCGACGTCTATCAGCTGTTCGCGGATCTGGCCGACCGCGTGCCGCTGCTTGCTGCGATCCGCCCGAACGGCGACGGGCTGATCGAGGATCTCGAGGCGGCAGGCGGCGCGCAGGCGGTGCTGAAGCGGCTCGAGCGGTTCCTCGACGTCAGCGTGCGGACCGTCTCCGGCCGCACGCTCGGCGAATTGCTCGCGGGCGTCACGGTCGCCGACGAGCGCGTGATTCGCACGGTGGATCGGCCGCTGTCGACGCGGCCGTCGATCGTGATCGTCAGAGGCAGCTTGCTGCCCGGCGGCGGAATCGTGCGGCTCGGCGGCGAAGGCGAGCGCATGATGCGGTTTCGCGGTCCCGCGAACATTTTCCATTCCCGCGAGGAGGCGCTCGCGGCGATTCAGGAGGGACGCGTCAAGCCGGGCGACGTCGTCGTGCTGCGAGGGCTCGGCGTCGTCGGCGGTCCGGGCATGGCGATGACGTCGTCGGTCGTATTCGCGCTCGACGGCGCCGGCCTGATCAATCAGGTCGCGATGATCACCGAAGGGCAGCTGTCGGGGCTCGTCAACGACGGTCTCGTCGTCGGTGAGGCCTCGCCCGAAGCGGCGAGCGGCGGGCCGCTCGCGCTCGTCGAGAACGGGGACACGATCTCGATCGACGTCGAACGCAAAGTCGTCGATCTCGAGGTGCCGGAGGCCGTGCTCGACGCGAGGCGTCAAACCTTACGAACGTTCGGCGCGCAGCATCAGGCGGGCTGGCTCGGCGTCTATCAGAAGACCGTCGGGCCCGTGCACAAGGGTGCCGTGCTCGGCCGCTAGAACCTTCGGGCCATGCGTATTCGACGGTAGGCACGAATACGCGCGACTACGCACGTTCCGCGATGTACACGCGCCCGCGCCTGTCATACAACCGATGAGCACGCCCGGCCGAGGCCGGGGAATTCGCGCCGATCCGCGTCGCTCGGGATTCGAGCGCACGGCGGCGCCGTGCTTGGCCGAGCCCAAGGAGTGATAGGGGAATGTGGGACATGACGACCATTCGGACACTATCGGTGGGCAAGCGGCGGCTTTGGACGGCCGTTGCAGCAGTGGCGCTCGGCGCCGCGGCGCCTGCCTTCGCCTCCGACGTCGCGGACGCGGTGATGCGTGGGGACACGGCGGCGCTCGAGCGGCTGCTCGAGCAGGGCGCGGACGTCAACGAGCCGCAGGCGGACGGTGCGACGGCGCTGCACTGGGCCGCGTACCGTAAC